>JAABUH010000028.1_pt1 | contig 194509 bp, 196 predicted proteins | sample 5559121 | NCBI WGS metagenome assembly JAABUH01 (sample SAMN10711871, study PRJNA513364) | rock metagenome | isolation source: Antarctica rocks | place: Antarctica: Victoria Land, Battleship Promontory nord | collected 2015-12-28
CTCGTTTGACAGGATGCTTGATCAATACCGACCAGTGCAGGCCGCCGCGAGCGTCCAGTCTCCCAGCGACAGTCAGATATTCTTCCATCATCGCCAGTGTCACCTCGCCCGAGAAGGTGGTGTGCAGATTCAAGACTTCCTCGTAGAACCGGACCACATCCCCCAGATGGACCTGATCGGTGAAGTCGGCTCGAAACCCCTGCGCCTCCGTCTCGATGCGCGTCACCACCCAGTTCCCGTCCCAATAGTCCTGCGCCTCAGGGTAGGCCCGGTGGTGAAAGCCCAGTCTGACAAACGCTCCCTCGCCCCCAATTTCTATGACATGTTCAGACATGGCCCAGGTACTCTTCTGGTGTTATTCTGGTGCTCTTGTCGTCACCGCTGCACCCGATCAACTTGCTCAAGGCCATCGGCACGGCAAAGTAATAAGCTGTCGCTCATCGTCTCCTGGAAACGCAAGTGAGAGAAGACATGAGCCAGGAAAAGCCGATTAGCAGCATCAAGACCCTGAGATCGCGATATTATCCTTATCCACCCGTTTCTTCTCCATGATCCGTCAATATCCCATGGCACGGGCGTCTTTCGAGCGGGGATCGGATGCGCCGTGCCGCTTCCCGGAACGCGGATCAACAAAGATGCCTTCCGCATCGCCCCATGTCGGGCTGCCCGGAAAAGCCCCCGGTGCGGGGGCGAAGCGATGGCCTTCCGCCTCCAGCGCGGCCCGCACGGGCGGCGGCACCACCCCCGATTCGTAGCGGATCAGGTCCGGGAGCCACTGGTGGTGCAGGCGCGGAGCGGCAATGGCTTGAGACAGGCTCATGCCGTGGTCAACGACGTTGAGGATCACCTGGAGCACCGTGTTGATGATCGTCGGCCCGCCCGGAGAACCGATCACAAGAAACAGTTTGCCGTTCCGCGTCAGGATCGTCGGCGTCATCGAGGACAGGGGGCGTTTTCGCGGCCCGATGGCGTTGGCCTCGCCCTGGATCAGCCCAAAGCCGTTGGGGGAGCCGGGCTTGGCGGCGAAGTCGTCCATCTCGTCGTTGAGCAGAACTCCCGTGCCGACAGCGGTGACGCCGCTGCCGTAGAGAAAGTTCAGGGTGTAGGTGTTGGAGACGGCGTTGCCCTGCGCGTCCACGACCGAGAAGTGCGTCGTGTCTTGGGACTCAAACGCCTGTGGCCGGCCGTGCCCGACCTGCGCGCTTGGCGTGGCTTCCGTCAAGCGGATCGCTCTCGCAATCTGGGCGGCGTAGGCTTTGGAGGTGAGACCGCGAACAGGGACACGCACGAAATCGGGATCACCTCCGAAAGCCGAGCGGTCCGCGAAGGCGCGGCGCATGGCCTCAATGAGCAAATGATCCGTGGCAGCCGTCCCGTAGCCCAGGCGCCGGACATCGAAGCGTTCCAGGACGTTGAGCATTTCCAGCAGAGCGACGCCCCCCGACGAGGGCGGCGGCATTGTCAGCACCCCATAACCCCGATAAGTGCCCCGAAGCGGCGTCCGCTCGACCGCCCGGTAGCGGTGGAGGTCCGCAAGAATCACCAGGCCGCTGTGCGCCGCCATATCCCGCGCCAGCAGGCGCGCGGTGCGGCCCGTATAGAACTCGCGCGGACCGCGCTTTTCCAGACGCCCCAGGGTAGCGGCGAGATCGGGCTGGCGGAGGACTTCGCCCGCGCGGTAGGGCCTGCCGCCGCGCCCAAACACCCGCCGGCTCTCGGCGAAGCCGTTCAACACGGTGGCTTTCTTCAGCGACGACGCCAGCGCGGGGCTGATGCAGAAGCCCTGGGCGGCCAGGATTCGGGCCGGTTCCACCACCTGCCGCCAGGACAGTCTGCCGTACCGGCGCTGGGCGAGGGCCAGCCCCGCGACGGTTCCAGGGACACCGACAGCGCGGTATCCGACCAGCGAGGCCCCCTTGATAACATTACCCTTCTTGTCGAGATACATGGTGCGGGAGGCCAGCGGGAGCTGTTTCGCGGTAGTCCACGGCCGTGCTCCGGCCATCCACCATTCGGATGAGCATGAAGCCGCCGCCGCCGAGGTTGCCCGCTTCGGGGTAGACGACCGCCAGGGCCAGCCCGACGGCCACGGCGGCGTCCACGGCATTGCCGCCGCGCTTGAGGGTGTCAATACCGACCTGGGAGGCTAGGCCGCTGGCCGAAACCACCATGCCGTGCTCTGCCTGGGCGGACTGAGCCGCTTGAGCAGACGCGGACGGAAGCGCAGGGAACAGAAGGGCCGTCAGGACAACAGCGAAGGGGTGAACGCGCATGATGGCGATAGTTTCCCGTCACGCCCCTGGAGTTCCTGCTTCCAGGCGCTGATCGTAAACATGGCGGTGTCAACGCTGGAGGATCGGTCAGACAAAAGCGTTTGGAGGAAAGCGTTTGGAAGAGAGCGTGTGCCGGTGTCCTTGTCCGATCTTCCTAAAATCAAAGGGATGAGGCTGAGGCCTTCCCCTTTTCCGTCCTCTGAGAACACTGCAAGACCTTTCTCTCCTTGTCACCTATTCGCTCCGCCCTGGCGCACAATCTGTCAACCGGATCGCCCCCCTGCCTCCAATTCCGGGGGAGTAGGAACCCGCCTGTTGCGCTGTGGGTCTTCCCGAAATGAATGGGCGCCAAGTAAGCCGCCCGACACTGCCCTAACGAAACTCCGTTCACCCGCCATAATCACTCTTGGAGGCGGCATCGCGAAAGGAGCGAGTTCTTATGACAGCTATGTCTGTCGTCCCAGGGACGGTAATGGCACCGAAGGCTTCCGTATCGGCTTCAGGGGGCAGCGACGAGTCGCAGCTCGTGAAACTGACCAAGCGAGAGATCGAGGTGCTCACGCACGTCATTCAGGGCAAGTCAAGCCGCGAGGTCGCTGAAACTCTGTTCGTTTCCAAACGGACCGTTGACTTTCACCTCGCCAATGTCTATGATAAACTTCATGTCAACAACCGTGTGCAGGCGTTCCGCCGTGCCACGCGGCTGGGGCTGATCCCCTATGAAGCACAGTTCGCCGACTAGTACGTCGGTCGACGCGGCTCTGTCGGGAACAGGAGTGATCCTCCTCAACTCGGCGCATCCAAGTCGTGGCATTGACAGCATACTTGACGAATCCGCCTAAGCAGCCGCAGGCAACCCAAAATGGGCGGGAGACGAAAGTCTCCCGCTCTTTTTTGCGTCCTGGATTTGGCGCCGTGAAGTTCGCGTCGGGTGGAGCCGGTCCTGGAGCGGCGAGTGTGCTATAATAAAGCATGTCGTCACAACTCGTCACCCTCCGCCATGCCTCCAGGGGCCTGCTCCTGCTGCTCCTGCTGCTCCTGCCGCTGCTGGCCGGCTGCGGGTCGAAGAGCTTCAACGCTTCCAAAGTGCAGGGCACGCTGGTGGAGGCCTACCGCTGCGCGCAGACGGAGCCGGATGACAAGCAGGCCCGCAAGTATGTGGACAGCGCCATCGCCCTCGCCCCCACGGACCCGGCAACGTATTTCGGGGACCCCAGCGCCCCCCCTCCGCAACTCGGCGTGGTGGGCGTGTTCGGGGCGGTCGGCAATGACTCTGCCCTGATGGATTACATGAAGCAGGCCATCCAGAAATTGCCGGACGACTACCACGGCTACCGATTTCTGGCGGACGCCCAGGGGCGGCAGGGCCGCACGGCGGAGCAGAAGGCGACGGCGGCAAAGCTGGCGGCCGTGCTCACCAAGAAGCTCCAAAAACCGGGCGCGACCGACATCGAGGCCCTGACTCAGCTCCAAGCGCAGGCGTACTTTGATTCGGGCGACCCCGTGACCGGCGCGGCCCTCTACCAGAAGGCGATCCAGGCCTACCCGGCCAGCCCGGAGCCGTCCAACGGCCTGGCCTATGCCTACGCCGTCACGAACACCCATTTGCCGGAAGCGCTCGTCCTGGCCCAGAAAGCGCTGGCCCAAGCGCAGAAAGGCGGCAAACCCGGCGATGCTAAAGACGAAACCGTCGCCGCCATCCAGGACACCCTGGCCTGGGTGCAGTACCGGCAGGGCGATTACAAGAACGCCGAGCAGAACCTGCTGGACGCTGTCAACTTCGACCCGCGCCTGCCCGAGATGCGCTTCCACCTGGGCAGCGTCTACGCCGCCGAAGGCAAGGCCGACGCCGCCCGCGCGGAACTCGGCCACGCCGTCCTGCTTTGCCCCGGCTACGCCGAGGCCCAGACGGCTTTGAACCGGCTGCCCCAAGCCGGCACCTCGCCCTGACCGGAAAGCCCGGCTGCCTCCGCGCCGTCCCACAGTACTCAGGCGAGAGGTGCCAGGGGAAAGCATTCGGCCCCCCTTGGGAACCTCAGCCCCGCAAGAGGCGTCTAGACCTGTGAAGCATCCGTCTTTTCCCGTCACCCGTGCCGGAAGCGGCACATTTCCCCGGAAAATCGCGTAGAACCTAACCATGAAAGTCCCCTGTCTCCTGACCCTCGCCGCCTTTGCCCTCGCATCCTCCGTTCATGCGGATCCTGCCCTGCTGCGGCGGCTGACAGGCCATGTCCCCCGCGCGGCCATCGCCCGCGCCCGCCTCCTGGGGCGGATGGCCCCGCAGGAAAGCGTCTCGCTTGCCCTGACGCTCCCCGTCCGCGACCCGGCTGGGCTGGACACGCTGCTGCGGCGGCTGTACACGCCGGGCGACTCGATGCAGGGCCGGTTCCTGACGCCGGACGAGTTCGCGCAGCGGTTCGGGCCGACGGCGGAGGACTACGCCGCCGTCGCCGACTTCGCTCGCCGCAGCGGGCTGACCGTGACGGGCACGCACCCGAACCGGATGGTCCTGGACGTCGCCGGCCCGGCCTCCGCCGTCGAGCACGGGCTGGGCGTCCGCCTGGGGCGGTATCGCAGCCCGCAGGGGCGTGTCTTCCGCGCGCCCGATTCGGAGCCGTCCGTTCCCGCCGCGCTGGCCGGACGGCTGGCCGGCGTCGTCGGCCTGGACACCCTGGCCGTGCGCCGGCCGCACCTGCGCCCCGCGCTGGGGGGCGCGGCGGGCAGCGGGCGCGGCGGCGGCTTGACCCCGGCCGACGTTCGGAACGCTTATGGATTGTCGGGCGGCGCGACGGGCGCGGGACAGAGCATCGCGCTGTTCGAGCTGGACGGCTACAACCCCGCCGACATCGTCGTCTACCGAAACACCTACGGGCTGCCGCAAATGTCGCTCCTGAACGTCCTGATAGACGGCGTTTCCGGGGCAGCCGGGGCGGACACCGACGAGGTCACGCTCGACATCGAGCTGGCGCAGGCCCTCGCCCCCAACCTGAGCCGCATCCTGGTCTACGAGACGCCGAACGGGACCGATGCCAACATTCTGGACGGCTACAACCGGATCGCGACCGACAACCTCGCCGAACAAGTCAGCACGTCCTGGGGGTCGCCCGAGAGTCAGGAAAGCCGGGCGCTGCTTGACGGCGAGAACAGGATTTTTCAGCAGATGGCCGCGCAGGGCCAGAGCATCCTCAGCGCCACGGGCGACAACGGCGCGTATGACGACGGCGTCAGCCTCAGCGTGGATGACCCCGCCTCCCAGCCCTATGTGACCGGCGTCGGCGGCACGACGCTGACAAGCGGGACCGGCGGCGCTTTTGTTTCAGAGAGAACCTGGGGCGATGTGACGGACACCACCCTGAGCACGCTGGGGTCGGGCGGCGGCGGCGGCTTCAGCGCAGTCTGGCCCGTCCCCGGCTACCAGGCCGGTCTGCAAACGAGGCCGACGGGCCGCAGCGTCCCCGATGTCGCGCTGAACGCGGACCCGCAGACGGGGTACTCCATTTACTCCCAGGGCGCCTGGCATGTCTACGGCGGCACCAGCACGGGTGCCCCGCTCTGGGCGGGGTTCACGGCCCTGGTCAACGGCCAGCGGGCGGCGGCAGGCCAGGGTCCGGTCGGCTTCCTCAACCCGCCTCTTTACCAGATCGGGGCCAGCGCCGCCTACCCCGGCGACTTCCACGATATCAGGACCGGCGACAACCTGTACTACCCGGCCCGAACCGGCTACGACAACGCGACCGGCCTGGGAACGTTCGTCGGCGACGCCCTGCTGAACACGCTGGTGGGGGGACTGATGCCCGCTCCCACAGGGACAGTGACGGGGACAGTGACGGCGGCGGACACGGGCGCCCCCCTGGCGGGCGCGGCCGTATCCGCTGTCTCGGCACCGGGCGGCCTGCTGGCGGCGACGACGGCGACTGGCACGGACGGCGCTTACACTCTGGCCGTCCCCAGCGGGCTGGCCCTCGACCTGCGCGTGGACGCTTACGCCGCGACAGGGGGTAAATACGGCGGCGCACGGGCGACGGCGAACGCGGGGGCCGGGCAGACCGTGACTATCTCCTTCGTGCTCAACCCCGCGCACACGTTCCCCGCCGGCCTCCAGATGATCTCCGCGCCCTATGCCTACGGGGCCGGGGACGACCTAGCCGGCCTGTTCGGCCTGACCCCGCCGCTGGCGGCGGCCGGGCCGCGCTTCGCCGCCTGGTCGCCTTCCCAGAGTGGCTATCAGATTTACCCCAGCAACCCGGTCAACACCCTGTCGGCGGGTCGGGGCTACTGGGCGCGGTTCCCCTCCCCGTCCTACCTGCATTACGACGGCCCGCTGGTCCCAACGATCACACCGTTCCCGATCAGCCTCGGCGCGGGCTGGAACCAGATCGGCGACCCGTTCCCCCTGGCCGTGCCGCTGGCCTCGGTCACGGCGGGCGGCGTCCCCCTCGCGTCGAGCGCCGCCGTTTCGCCGACGCTGTACCGCTACGACACCGCGACGGGGGCCTACGCCGCCCTGAACCCCGCCGTGGACTCGCTCCAGCCCTACACGGGCTACTGGATTTTCGCCTACGGACCTACCGCCCTGGCTTTCCCGCCGCCGGGGCCGTGAAGCTGTTTTCCCAATCTCAACACGCCCGGACCGTCCCCCTGGCTCAATTCCAAGCGGCGGCAGGGAGCTTGATTTTTCGGGGAAGGAGAATCCTCCGCCGAGCGAGAACTACCCTATGCGGTTCCTCAGAGCCAAAGTAAAGCATATTTCATGCCTTCCAAACAAACCTTGATGACCGGGGCCACGGGCTACCTGGGCCGTTTCGTAACACGCGACCTATTAAGCCGGGGCGGGAACATCGTAGCATTGAAGCGGCGCTCCTCGAGTCTTTTGCACTTCGAAGACCTCGCGGAGCGCCTGCATTTCGTGGATGCCGAAGAGGCAGACCTTGCCGCGCTCTTCGACAGGCATCACTTCGACACGATCATTCATTGCGCCACGAACTACGGGCGCGATGTGGTTGATCCTCTTTCCGTCATTGAGGCGAACCTGCTGCTCCCGCTGAAGCTGCTGGAGCTGGCCCGGCAGCACGGCGTCCGGCGCTTCGTCAACACGGACACCATCCTCGACCCCCGCGTCAACCATTATGCCCTCGCGAAGTCGCAGTTCAAGGAGTGGCTGAGGCGCTATTCGGGGGACCTCACCTGTGTCAACATCGCGTTCGAGCATTTCTACGGTCCGGGGGACAACCCGACCAAGTTCGTGACGTTCGTGATCCAAAGTCTGCTCAGTGACCTCCCCGAACTGCCGCTCACGCTGGGCGAGCAGCGGCGGCACTTCGTCTATATCGAGGACGCCGTGACCGCCGTTCAAAGGATTCTGGAAGCGACGGAGGGCGACCACTCTGGGATGTACGCTTTTGAAGTGGGGACAGAACACCCGACTCGCCTCCGGGACATGGTGGAACTCGCCAAGCAATTGACCGGCAACTCGTCCACGGCGCTCCGGTTCGGCGCGCTCCCCTACCGCCCCAACGAGGTGATGATGCCATCCCTTGACGACTCTCTGAGGCGGGCGACCGGATGGTGCCCGACGATACCGCTGGCGGAAGGACTGAAGATGACAATCGAGGCGGAGCGAAAGGCCGACGCATCATGAAGATATTGATCACGGGCGGGTGCGGCTTTTTGGGGACGAGCGTGGCCCTCCAGGCCGCCCCGACGGGGCACGACGTGGCCCTGTTCGACAACCTGCGCCGGGTCGGCTCCGCCGAGAATCTCCGCCTGCTCGAAGGCGCCGGGCGGAGCCGGTTTCACCACGGCGACATCCGCAGTCCAGGCGATGTGTCCGCCGTAATCCGAGAGGTGCGCCCCGACGCGATCCTCCACTTCGCGGGCCAGGTGGCGATGACGACGTCCATCGAGCAGCCCCGACTCGACTGTGAAACCAACATCATCGGCACCCTCAATGTGCTGGAAGCCGTCCGCCAGGACGCGCCCGACAGCATGGTGCTTTTCGCCTCGACCAACAAGGTTTATGGAGACCTCGAATCCCTGCGGGTGGAAGAACAGGAAAAGCGCTACGTCCTGCCGGACTACCCGAGCGGGGTGCCCGAAGGCGTTGGGCTGGACTTCCGCTCCCCTTATGGGGTTTCCAAGGGCGCGGCGGACCAATACGTCCTGGACTACCACCGCGTGTACGGCCTGCGGACGGCCGTGTTCCGCCACTCTTCCATGTACGGCGTCAACCAGCACGCAACGTTCGACCAGGGCTGGATCGGGTGGTTCTGCCAGAAGGCGGTCGAGCAGGCCGCCGACCGGGGCGCCTCTGCGTTCTCCATCTCGGGGAACGGCAAGCAGGTCCGGGACATTCTCTACGCCGACGACATCTGTTCCCTGTACTTCGCCGCGATGGACCGGATTGATCAGGTCTCTGGGGAGGCATTCAACATCGGCGGCGGCATGGGCAACAGCCTGTCCCTGCTGGAGCTGTTCGACCTGTTGGAAGGGATCGTCTCCACCCGGCTGCGCTTCGAGCACAAGCCGGTCCGCACGAGTGATCAGAAGGTCTTCGTAGCCGACCTCGCCAAAGCCGAACGCCTCCTGGGCTGGACGCCGAAGATCGGCAAGGCCGAAGGCATCGAGGCGGTCATCCGCTGGCTGCGCCGGCGCTCCCCCGAAACGGGCGCAACCCTCACGGAGCAAGTTCATGTCCCTTAGATTTCAGAGAGCGGAGCTGATCTCGACCATCATCATCATCGGCTTCTTCCTTTCGGTCTGCTTCCACTACACCGCGCACTTCTATTTTCAGCGGCCATACCCGTACTCGACCTTCCTGTCCTGGCCCACGGATCATCACACCGACTACACCCGTGTGGCGGACGCGGCCAAGTCGTGGAACCCGTACCGTTACCGCGTGGCCGCGTTTCACGGCCCACACGGCGATCAATTTCCCAACGTGCATGGCGGCGAGGTCGGCAACTACCTCCCGTTCACTTATATCGTGGCCCTGGCCTTCACCGTCGCGCCCCACGGGATATTCCTCTTTTTCGGTCTGTTCCTGGCGGGGCTTGCCTGGTACTTCGTTCGCCGGAGCGGCATCGGCGCCGACCCACATATCCCTCCGGTGGCGAAAGTGCGCTTGGTCTTCGTGCTGACCCTGATGTCGTACCCAGTTCTGTGGGAGATTGACCGGGGCAACTTCGAGGGGGTGACATTTCTGCTGATGGCGGCGGGGGCGGCCCTGATCGGCAGAAGCAAGTATAGCTTGGCCGCGATCCCACTCGCTCTGGCGATTGCCATGAAAGGATACCCGGCGATCTTCCTCGCCCTGTACCTGCCGGACAAAAAGTACCGTGAGGCGGCCTTCGCGGCAGTGCTTTCCGTAGCCGTCTGCCTGGCCGGCTTTGCAGTCCTGCACGGGGGGCTGGTGCAAAACATCCAAAGTCTCAAGACGGACCTCGCATTTTTCCTGGATTACTACGTCATCCATGGGGCGGGGACGGCGGGGACGCGCATGGACTGTTCGCTGTTCGCCCCCGTGGGGCTGCTGAACTCCAACCCCGCCTTCATCCGGCACGCGCTTTTGTACTATAACGGCTTCGCACTCGTGGCGGGCGCCCTGCTCGTCTGGCTCATCGCCGCGCGGCGGATGGAGCGCTGGAAGCTGGAGTACCTGCTGGCGGCGGCGGGACTGCTGCTGCCGTCCATTTCCTACGACTACAAGCTGCTCGTCCTGTTTATTCCGCTGACGTCGTTCCTCAGCAGCGCGCGGCGGGAGCGGACGGATGCGTTTTACTGCGCGTCCTTCGGGGCCATGCTGATCCCGAAGGATTACTTGTTCCTCGGGAGCGGCGTCAGCATCGCGAACGGAGTCAGCATCTCGTCGCTCCTCGAACCGCTTATTCTCCTCGCGACCGTCGCCGTCATCGTCCGGGACGTGCTGGCGCGCGGGGCGCAGAAGGAGGCCCTGCCGGATGGGGGCCGGGAAGAGGCCCCAGGCGGAAAGCAGTGGAGCAGGCAGCCATGACTCCCGAACTCCCCAAGCCCCAGCTCTCCGTCGTCATCCCCGCCTATCTGGAGGAGGAAAACCTGCGCCTGATTCTGCCCCGATTGTCCAAAGTGCTGGCCGCGCTGGGCATCAGCCATCAAGTGCTGGTGGTGGACCGGACGCGCCCCCATGATGCGACCGAGCAGGTCTGCCGGGAGTCGGGCGCGCAGTATGTCCACCGCACCCCCGGCGACTCCTACGGCGACGCCGTCCGAACCGGACTCGCCACGGCCAGAGGCGCATCCGTCATCTTCATGGACGCCGACGGTTCGCACGCCCCAGAGTTCGTTCCCACCCTGTTCGCGGCGCGAGTCGGCCAGGACGTCGTGATTGCCTCCCGGTATGTGGAGGGTGGCGAAACAGACAACCGGGCTTATTTGATCCTGCTCAGTCGGTTCGTCAACCTGGCCTACTCCATTGTCCTCGGGCTGAACGTGAAGGACGTATCCAACAGTTTCAAGCTTTATGACGGCGATCAGGCGCGGAGCATCCGGTTGACTTCCGACAACTTCGACATCATCGAGGAACTGCTTTACAAGATGAAAAAAGCCAACCCGCAGATCCAAATCCTCGAAATCCCTTTTTCCTTCAAGGAGCGGATGTTCGGACACACCAAGAGGAATTTGATTGCGTTCGCACTATCCTACCTCGTGACTCTGATCCGCCTCCGACTGAGTTAAGCCGACACCGCGCTGTCCCTGCCGCCCCGAGGGGGTACTGAAGCATTATAATTCGAAAGGAAGTGATTTCATGTCCATCTTTTCCCGCTTCCGTCTGCTGCTAGGGCTGGCCCTGGCTGCCGGTGCCTGTCTCGCCGGCCCGGCCCGGTCCCAGTCGCTCGTCACCAGCCGGGGCGTTTTGGCTGGTAACGACCACCTAGACTGGACCGCCCTGGGGGACCATGCCACCCACGTCAGCAACCCGTTCAGCCTCATCTCTTCTCAGGGCACCGCCGTCATCGTCAGCCAGGCGGGGCACGGGCTGGGCAGCCGATACGGCGGCGCGTTCGCCACTTTGCGTCAGGCGGGGACCCCTCAATCCGAAGGGGCGCTCAACGGCAACTTCACGCCCGGCGAGGTCCTGCTGGACGCCCTGGATGGGGGCACGGTGTCGCTGTCGTTCCCGCGCGGGGTCTACGGCGGCGGCGCGCAGCTCGCCGTACCGACCCCGACGACTTCGGGGGCGGGAGTCTTCACGGTGCAGGTCCAGGCGTTCGGCAAGGATGGCGCGCTGCTCGCGTCCTTCATCAAGGACGGCGTGTTCAGCGCCAAGGCGGACAATTCCGCCCCGTTCCTCGGCATCGTGGACACCTCGCCCGACATCTACCGGATCTCGTACACCGGCGTCACACCGCACTACAGCGTGTTCCTCAACCGCTTCGACATCGCCCCCGCCCAGCAGGCCGCGCCCAAAGGCAGCCACACGCACATCCTTTGGAATAACACCGATGGGCGCGTCATGCTGTGGAGCATCGCCCAAGACGGCACGTTCACCCTCCACGGCTTCGGCCCCTACACCGACGGCGCCCCCAGCAACAAGTGGACCGCCACCGCCGTCGCGACCGGCCCTGACGGTCTGAGCCACCTCCTCTGGAACAACACGGACGGCCGCGTCATGCTCTGGACCGTGGACGATGCGGGCAGCTTCACCCTGGCGGGCTACGGGCCGTACACCGATCCCGGCCACAGCCCCGCCACGACCATCACGCCGACCACGCCCTGGAGCGCCGTGTCGCTTTCCGTGGGGCCGGACAACGTGACGCACCTCCTCTGGACTAACCCGGATGGGCGCGTCGTCCTGTGGAGCGTGGACAGCGCGTTTCACTTCACGTCGGCGGCCTTCGGCCCCTATACCGACGGTGCGCCCCAGAATCAGTGGCATGCGACCGCCCTCGCGACCGGCCCGGACAACATCACCCGCCTCGTCTGGAACAACACCGACTACCGCGTCATGTTGTGGAAAGTGGACTCGGCCTTCAACTTTACCCTGGCAGGCTACGGCCCCTACACCGACGGTGCCCCCCAAAACCTCTGGTCGGCAGTGGGCGTCTCGGTCGGCCCGGACAACCTGACGCACCTGCTGTGGAGCAACACCGACCGCCGGGCGATGTTTTGGAACGTGAGCGCCGACTTCAGCTTCACGCTGGCGGGCTACGGCCCGTACACCGACAACGCCCCGCAGAACCTGTGGACGGCGACGGCGGTGGCGACGGGTCCTGACGGTCTTTCGCACATCCTGTGGGGCAACACGGACTACCGGGCCATGCTGTGGGGGGTGGACAACGCCTTCAGCTTCACCGTCGCGGGCTACGGGCCGTACACGGACGGCGCCCCTCAGAACCTGTGGAGTGCCACTGCGGTTTCGGCGGGGCCATAAACGTGTCTGGGAGGCGGGATGGGGTACAATGGTCCTGACGGCCTGCACTGTAGCACAGTGCCCCACCCAATTTTCTGTAAGGAGCACTTTTATGAGCCAGCAAGACTTACCCCCGTTGTCGGAGGAACAGATCACACACTTTCTCAGGCACGGGCATGTGGTCATCCGTGACTGTTTTCCTCGTGCGTTCGCCGAAGACTGGACGGCCAACGCCTTCCGCCGCCTGGAATACGATCCCCAAGACTCTTCTACCTGGCAGCAGGAGATCGTCCACATGCCCGCCACGCAGCGTGTGCCCATGCCCGAACTCGCCCCGAAGGCGTGGCAGGCCGCTTGCGAGCTGCTGGGCGGCGAGGAGCGTGTCAGCCCCTGCACCTGGGGCGACAGCATGATCGTCAACCTGCGTAAAGGCGCGGACCAGCCCTGGCAGCCGCCCTCCCCCGCCGTCGGCGGCTGGCACAAGGACGGCGACTTCTTCCGGCACTTTCTGGACAGCCCGGAGCAGGGGCTGCTGACAATCGTGATCTGGTCGGACATCGAGCCGCAGGGCGGCGGCACGTTCGCGGCGGGCGACTCGGTGACGCCGGTCGCCCGCCTGCTGGCCGATCACCCCGAAGGCGTTCTGCCCCAGGGGGCGCCGGAAGCCTCCTTCGGCTCCCTGATCCACCAATGCCGGGACTTTGTCGAGCTGACCGGGCGGATCGGCGACGTTGTCTTGATCCACCCCTTCCTGCTGCACGCTTCCAGCCAGAACCATTCGGGAAAGGCGCGCTTCATCACCAACCCGCCCGTCTCGCTCCGGGAACCGATGCAGTTCAACCGCGCGAACCCCGCCGACTTCTCGCCCGTCGAGCGCGCCGTCTTGCAGGGTCTGGGCGCAGACCGCCTGGACTTCCAGCCGACCGCGCCCCGCGAGCGGATCGTCTCCGAAGGCATGAAGCGCAAGCAGAAAATGCTGGAAGAAGAGCAGGCCCGCCTCGCTGTAGCGTCGCCGGTCTGAAGACCGGGGCTGTAGAAGTGCGATTGTCCGCCTGCGCGGGCGCGATGAAGAAAAGGGCGCGATGAAGAAAAGGGCGCGATTCATCGCGCCCCTACGGGTCTTCTGCCCGCGAAGGCGGGGAGTTGCTCTATTGAAGCCCCGCCGTTCAGGGCGGGGTTCCGGTGTCCTTACGCCCTCCGGCGCGGCGGATTGTAGGGCCGCAGCTCTTCGGGGTGCTCGCGCAGGTAGTGGAGCACCCGGCGCTTCTTCTCCAGACCGCGCGCTCCGCTTTCGCGGACGGGCAGCAGGTCAGGATCGGTATCCATCATGCGCCCATAGATAGCGCGCCACCAATTCTTCACCGTGGTCGGCGACTCGCCGAGCGCCTGGGCCAGCGCCTCATCGGACGCCTCCGGCAGCCTGCGGCACAGCCGAAGCATCTTTTGCTGTTCGGGCGTGAAGCCGAAGCGAGGCGGGCTGTAGACGAAAAAGTAACTCATCACGCCGCCCTCCCGTTCCCTCGCCTCGTCGCGCGTGAGACCCAGCAGGAACGGGCGGTTGTGGAGCGAGGGATAGTCGCCCCGGTCGGTCCGGGCGCAGTCCCGCGCCACGAACCCCGCGCGCAGGGCGCTGTCGCACGCCGCCTCGCCGATGGCCTCGATCAGCAGCTCCTTGAACTGATACCCCCGCGTCAGGGCTTCGCTGGCTTCATGCATGAACCGGCTGACTCGCGGCTGCTCGTCCGGCGTCAGGCGGTCATTCGCCCGCCCCCAGCGGGTGAACAGCCCGTTCAGGCCCGCGCGGGCGTTGGCCTTCGCCACTTCGTCCAATGTGAGCAGGGGCCAGGAGCCGTCCGGCAGGGGGCGCGTCGCCTGGCTGTTGACGCGCGGCGACGGCGCGGTTCGCGCCCACTCCACGAACTCATCCGTCACGAACGCCAGTTGCCCGCAGCCCACCAGGCGTCTCTCCGGCGGGCGCTCCCCATCCTCCACCACCATCGAGATCGTGGCCGGGTTCTTCAGCAGGACGCGCCACTCGCGCCCCACGGCCTCGCGCAGCGCCGCATTGTCCCGATCCCGGAAGAAGCAGGCGTTGTAAAACGGCGCAAAATCGTCCTGGGTCGCCTCCCGAAACGCTAACTCCACATCCTTTCCCTTTCTCCGCCCCACCGCGACGGCAAAACCGTTGGAATTATTTTTGAATTTACTCTTTTAGAGTTGGTTTTCCTGCCTGTCGTCCTGTTAGAATGCTTTATCGCGGGAGAAAGGGGTTGTCTTCCCTTCCCGCTGAGAGGCAACATAGTGGACCGTGCGAAGAAACACACCTGCCTGATCTGCGGCCACCCCGCCGCCGAAACCCATTCTGCCCCGCTGCAATGCCTCCACTGCGGCAGCCTGGGCTTCTTCTCGCTCTTCCTCGCGCCGCGCTCCGTCCCGCGCCTGGCGTCCCCGGCGCTGCCGAAGGAGAACGACACCCTGCTCGCAGGCACAGTGACCACACGCCCACGAGGACGTCGATGAAACACCCGAAAGACAGGCAGCCCCCCTCCTGCGTGCTCTCCCCTGCCCTGGTCCGGCTTCTGGAGGAGGCTGACCATGCCATGCGCCGCCTGGAACCCGAGAACCCCTACCGACTCTACCAATTCCTCCACGCGACTGCCTGCCGCATCGCCCCGGTGGACACCTTCTACGTCTGCCTTTATTCCGAGGCCGACCAAGCCCTCTTCTTCGCCTACAACGTGAATGGGGACATGTACGACGTGCCCATTACCCTGCCGCTGGGCGACGGCCCCACCTCACAGGTCGTCCGGTCGGGTGGGCGACGGCCCCACCTCACAGGTCGTCCGGTCGGGTGGGCGACGGCCCCACCTCACAGGTCGTCCGGTCGGGGCGTCCCCTTGTCTGGAACGGCGAGGAGGAAGCGCGCCGAGCCGGCGGCATCATGTTCGATCAAACGGAACGCTTCAGCCACGCCGCCATGCAGGTCCCCATCCGCGCCCAGGACGGCAAGACCGTCCTCGGCGTCCTGTCGGCCCATACCTACGGGGTTCATTTTTATGGCCCCGAGACCGTCGCCGCCCTGCAATGGCTGGCCGACCGGGCGGGGGTGGCCCTGACGCGCGAGCGGGACGAGGCCACCTGGCGTTACCGCCTGCGCGCCGCCGACGCGCGGGAAGCCGACCGGCAGCGGCCCCTGGTAACGCAGGCCGAGGCATTCATCGCCATGCTCCAGCGCCTCGGCGGACAGATCGAGGCCCTGCAACCCCTCCTCCCGCCAGGCGACACCGCTCTGGCGGACGCCGTCACCCAGCTCCAACGGGAGTGCTGCGAGGCGCAGACGCGGGCCAACCAGCTCCCCCTCCGCTCGGACCTATCCCCCCACGCCTCCGGGCCGTCCCCGCTCACCGGGCTGACCCCCAGCGAGCGCGCCATCCTCCAGCAGATCGCCGCCGGCAAGCCCAACAAAGTCATCGCCCAAGAACTGTGCGTCGCCGAGGACACCGTCAAGTTCCACTGCAAGAACATCTTCCAGAAACTCGAAGTCCCCAGCCGCACCGCCGCCGCAAACGTCTGGCTGACATCTTCCTCCCAGGTCGCTTCTTGATAGTCCTACTCCAAAGGGTAGGGCAAAAGACCACCCTTTTAAGTATTTCCACTTTCCCTGCGTTGCCTTATAATGGAGATGCTCCAAGCGCACTGGCTGTCGCAGTCATAAATCAGGCAGAGAAACGATTCCCCCAATAGGAGACACACATGCAGAAGACGACGATTCAAAAGACAATGATCCTGGGCTTGCTGGGTACGCTACTCTGCACCGCAAGCGCGCAGGCCCAGACCACCCCGACAGCGGACGATACGGCGACGTCCAAGCCAATCACTATCAAGCTAGGCGCTTTCCTGCCCTCCGGCAGTGGCACCAAGAACGCCCTCGGCAATACCTGGTTCGCAGTTGGAGGCGAATACGCCTTCGCAAAACCCGGCACTTCGGTCATGCCCATTGCCTTCATTGATTACACCGGCAAGAGCAAGACGGTGACAGTGGACAACGGAGTGGGCGGCAGTGCCGATATCAACTCAAATGCCTCCAGCTTCGGCATTGGCGGCGGCATCCGCGCCTATGGAAACGCCGGCAGTTCAGTGACTCCTTTTTATGGCGCGGGTGTGGGAGTTTACTTCAACCACTACAAAGCCAATGTCAATGACGCGACACTGGGAAACCTGGGCGACTTCTCGAAGAACAAAACCAGCATCGGCTTCAAGCTCAACGTCGGCGCGGAGTTTCAGAAAATGTACTTCGTCGAAGCGGATTACTTCAACGCCGGCAAAGTGAACGTCGTCGAAACTGCAAACGTCGAGTTCAGCGGCATCAATCTTCTGGTCGGCGCCCGCTTCTGATGCGGGAAACGGGAGGAGGGCGAGAGGTTGGCGCGAACCGCCTCTTGCCGCTTCCCAGCCAATTCATTTTTGGAAAGGTTTATCGTCATGCGAGTATTATCCTGCTTTTCAATGGTCCCCGCCGCCCTTCTTGTTGCGGCCTCTCTTTCTCTGACCGCCGCACCACCAGCCCATGCCGATGCGCCGCCGCCCGCCGCATCCACTGTGGCTGCGGGCCAGATTTCCATCCCCGAAGGTATGCCGGTGCATCTCACCTTGCTAAAAGAACTGAAATCCGGCGGCAACAAGGGCGGGGAGGACGTGCCCTTTGAAGTCTCCAAAGACGTGTACGGCCCTGGTCGCGTCCTGCTGATCGCCGCCAGCACGCCCGCCTTCGGCAAAATCCAGGAGTCCTCCCGGCGCGGCATCTTCGGCAAGGCCGGCAAGCTCAAGTTCACCATTGACTACATCCTTGCTCCCGACAAGACGCACATCCCCCTGCGCGCGGACCCCCAGATCCTACACGGCCAGGACAACCGCACCACGGCCATCGCCACGGCCATCCTGCTGGCCCCCATCGCCATCTTCGTCAACGGGCGCGACGTTTCCGTGAAGAAGGGCGAGGAGTTCACGATGTACGTCAACGCCCCCACCGTCGCCCAGTCTCCCTATGCTCCTGCGCCCGCTGCTCCGGCGGCCCCTGCCACGCCGCCCGTCGTCGCCCCGGCGTCGTTCGCGCCCGCCGCCCTGACTCCCGCGACCCCGGCCCAATCCGTCTTCGTGTTCGCCAACGGCGCACGGGCCGTCGGCACCCTCATCAGCTTCGACGGCTCCCTCTACACCGTCTCCACCACGAAGGGAATGCGGAAGTTCAAGACCGCCGCCATCAAAGCCGTCTACCCCGTGACAGCCACACCGGTCGCGGCGGCCACTGTGGGCAAATAGATCCCGCCTCATCGCGAAAAGGACAGACCTCATGGCAAAACAGGACGAGAAATCTCAACTGGACCGGCGCGAATTCCTCCGCTTCTTCTCCGGCGGCTCGTTAGGATTAACATTAGTGCTATGCCTTTGCATCTTGACAGGTTGTGGGGGCGGCGGAGTCGGTAAATTAATAACATCCCCATCCAAAGCAACCGGAACTGTCGTGCAGCCGAATGTACAAGTTCTGCCTTCGGATGGCTCGGTCACAGTGGCGGCTCAAGATGCGAACAGCGTCACGCTTATGGGCAATGTTCCAGCCCTGACAGCAGGGCAAGTCATCGTAAGTGGTGTGGGAGAAGGCTTACTGCGGAAAGTCGTCTCCGCCTCCTCCGCCGGAGGGAGCGCAGTCGTTCAGACGCAACAAGCAACGCTAGAAGATGTTTTTCAGGAAGCTGACATTCAATTCCATAAGGATTTTGTGGCCTCCGACTTCAAAGCCCAGGCTCTGCGCCCCGGTATCACCATCCGAAATTACGCCCAGCCTCACGACTCTGGCCCCAGTAATACTGTCGAACTGGATTTCTCCAATTTGACCATTGGTAATGACGATGAAGGAAATTCAATTAAGCTAGGCGGTTCAGCCAGTCTCACAACGAGCCTAGATTTTGACTGTCAAATCCACTCCTTCCAGTTGCAGAGCCTAAAAGTCGCGCCAACAATTGCGTCCGCAATGAAGCTGTCAGCAAACATAAAAGGTAAAGTGACTTTGCTTGAAAAAACAATTCAGATCGTCGTTTTGCGGGGTGAGCCGATTGATGTTCAGGCGGGTATTGTGCCGGTCGTTTTTGTACCCATTCTCACTATCAACCTGGAAGTCAAAGGCAGTCTGGAAACCGGCGTGGAAGTAAGCATGGGGTCTACGGCCTCTGTGCAGGCAGGGTTTCAGTATCAGGCAGGCCAATTGCCGACCCCGATTGCAAGTGTCATGAAGCAGTTCGACGCATCACCACAATTTAATCTTTACACCAGCGGCACATTGGAAATCAGCCCCGTTGACCCTGATATTTCCCTGAATCTCTACGGAGTAGCCGGGCCATATGTCAAAGTTCAGCTTCCTGCTTTGAGCTTCACAGCCAAGCGGGATTCTAACCCGGCCCAATTGGAGCTTACAGGAGACGCTGACTTCAAAGCCTCGGCAGGGGCAAAGTTCTCCATCTTCGGCACCCATGCGGCGGATTTCGAGATAGGCGCACTGGATGAAAAGTTCGAGTTTTTCAACCAGACCATTCCTTTCAATGGTACGGTGAACGTACCCGTCAATTGAAAGCAGGCTTTTCTATGAACAAACTTCAATCTGTATTCATTTTCGGGATGGCAACCTGTTTTATGGCAATCATAGTGGGATGCGGCGGTGTCTCGCATTCCGGCGGTTCGTCAAGCACTGTAGGTGGCCCGGTCACCAATGCAAAAGGAAAAGTGAGCCTGACTATCAAGTGGCCGTCCGTTCCGGCGACGCCGCACGGTATCAAACCACGTCTTGTGCCGGAAGCGGCCCAGAGCGTGGGAGTTGTGCTGAAGACCGCTGACGGAAATACTGTTGCACAGCAAGTAGTGGCACGTCCGACGGGCCAACCCACCTCTACCGCAACCTTTTCCAACGTTCCGACGCTCAGTATTACAGTGACGGCGACGGCCTATCCCAATCCAGACGGAACGGGCACGGCTCTGGCATCAGGTTCCATCGGTGTTTCGGTGACTTCCAGCGGCGTGACAACAGCCCCGATAACGATGGGCACTACAATCGACCATTTAGAATTGGCTCCTGTATCTCCTGCCGTCGCTGTGGGCAGCACGACGCCGCTCACGGCGACGGCAAAGGATGCGTCGGGGAGCATGGTGTTGGTAGCCCCATCAAGCTTCAGATGGAGTTCTGCGTCTCCGGCCATTGCCACAGTGGATACCAATGGTACAGTCACGGGCATTGCAACGGGAAGCACAGCCATCATGGTCACCGACAGCGAATCGACAAAAACTGCGATCCTGACTATCACCGTCACGCAAGGGGGTTCCATTGTCACGGGAACCGTCACCGGAACAGATGGCAGTCTGCTCAGTGGGGCGCGTGTGGAGACGACGGACGGCAACGGGAACCTGGTGACCGCGACAACAGGCGCGGACGGCAAGTATTCTCTGACGGCACCGCCCGGCCAGCGGGTCATCACCTTTTCTAAGTGCGGCTATACGACGACACAGGATGTGACAGTCGCCAATAACACGGCTATCACAGCCAATGCACAACTCCCCGTCTACTCCGGGCCAGACCCGACATCGCCTCCTTTAATCAATGTAGATAGCCCGCAAGTGGATCAAACGACCGGCCAGGCTATAGTCACTGGAACGATTCAGCAAGGCAACAGCAGCGGCGGTGTCATCATCGTCAATGGCAGTGAGGCCGAATTCTCAATAGACGACGCAGGGAGCTTTTCCTATAGCGCAATTCTGGTTCCTGGAACAAACACCATTCAGGTGAGGGCATCGAACTGCATGGGCACTACCGTGTCAAACGCAGTGACTGCCACTTACTCCCCCTCAGGAAATGCCTACTTTCGGGTGACACTCACTTGGGATGGAACCGGAGACGTGGACCTTCATATCTGGGATCCGAATCTAGAGCATTCATATTTCGGCAACACAACCATCATCACAGGAAGCCTAGATCGAGATAACACGGTCTCTTTTGGCCCCGAAAATTTCACTTGCACCAATCTCACTCCTGGTCGCTATGAAATCGGCGTGGATGCTTATGATAAAAGCGAGGGACGCAGTGCAACAATCAAAGTCAGCATCTTCTCAGGGCCGAACCAAGGAAAGGTGTTCTATTACGGGCCTTACACCTTCACGGCGACAGACGGGGATGCGAATTATCCCGTCATCGGCAATACCGCCGCTTGGTGGCGACCAGCGGATATTGTAGTCGGAGATGACGGGTCCATTGTTATGGATGCCCCTAACAGCGTACAACTGCCGCACCTCATTCATGGAAGACTGAATGCTGCCGCAGAACGTCGCCTGAAACTTCATCAAAAGGGTCAGAACCGTTAGCGCCGATTCCTGGGCCGTCAGAAGCATTCACTACGGGTCTCTGACGGCCCAGAGCACCTACGATTACACCTTGCAGAAAAGCGAGCGCGGTCTCAAAATATAGAGGCCGCGCCTGCCTCCAGCATCCACAAGGGGAGGATCAAATGAGAAACGTCTTGGTTCGTGTTTACGATTCGGGGGGCCGCCCCGTTTCCGGCGCGCGCGTTGCCTTTGGCACGTTCGGCATCAACAGCGGCGTACTGCCTGCGAAGTACACGGACAGCAGCGGCCAGGCGGAGTTCGACGTGGATGAGTACGGCGACATTAACATCTACGTCAACGGCCAGGAGAAAGTCGGGCGCGGCTCCATCCGGGGCCAGTACCGAATCGAGATGTAAGACGCAAAGCAGAAAGGGGAAGCGACAAATGAAACTGGTGATGACCAGAGGCCAGAGCAAGGGGATGATGGGAGCCGTCACCTTTGAAGTCAGGGCACAGGTCCAGTTGACGGATGAGGAGCGCCATCTTATCCAGCACTACAAACTGGAAAACGAAGTGCTGTTCTCGAAGAAGATAGTCAACATCTGGGGCCAGCCGACAGACCATGAGGTGAAGGTCGCCGTTCGCCAACTCGTCAACGGCGAGGGCTATAAGTGCAAGGACCTGAGCGAAGTCATCGGCTATTCGGACAGCCTAAAGAGCGCCTGCGGGACACTCAAAGCCTATCTGGATGTGGCACGCGGGTTTGGCGGGCAGGAGATGTTCGAGATCAACTGAGAGTAGTTGAAAAACACCTTCTTTTGCATCAAAAAGGAGTGTGGCCGAGAGGTATGGGGGTGCGGAGCGTATGCCCCGCGCCTTTTTCTTGTCTCGGCTTGGTTTCCGGTTGACGGCGGGCGGGCGTTGTGCTAAAATAGCAATAGGCCCGGCGCGGGGCCGGCACGTTCCCCGTGATTGGGCGCAGACACCTAATGGAGGAGAATGCGATGAAGATGATGACGAAGATGACGAAGATGACGGCGGTGGGCCTGCTGGCCCTGGCGCTGTGCGGGCTGGCGGGCGCGCAGGCCCAGACGCCGGACGCGGCGCCGGTGACGAAGCCGATCACGATCAAGCTGGGGGCCTTTTTCCCCAGCAACGGCGACCTCAAGAACGTCGTCGGCAAGACCTGGTTTGGGGCGGGGGCGGATTACGCTTTCAGCAAGGTCGGCGACCAGCAGAACCTGATGCCGCTGGCTTATGTGGACTACGCCGGCAAGAGCGGCAACGGCCTGACCGTGCGCTACATCGGCGTCGGCCCCGGCGTCCGCTACTACCTCAGCGCCCCCGCAGCCGGCACGACGACGCCCTACGTCGGGGCGGGCCTGGGCGCGTATTTCCTGCACGCTTCCGGCGGCGGCGATTCGGCCAACGAGACCAAGTTCGGCTTCAAGCTCAACGCGGGCGTGGAGTTCCAGCAGATGTACCTGCTGGAAGCCAACTACACCAACGCCGGCAGCAGTGACGGCGCCCGCTTCGACGGCTTTAACCTCCAGGCGGGCATTCGGTTCTAGACTGCGTCTCGGAAGCATCGTGGGCGGCTGAAGCCGCTCGCGATGCGCGAGGCGGTGGACACAGGCATGACGATGACACACTTTTTGATGGGGCTGCGGCGGCTGGCTCTGGTCGGCCTTCTCCTGATTGGGCTGGGGGGCCGCGCGGCTGTGTCTGCGGGCGCCGTCACCCTGCTCCACACGCCCCACGGCGGCATCCAGCCGCAGGCGGCGGTGGACGCCGGGGGCGTGCTGCACCTGGTCTATTTCACGGGCAACCCGGCCCACGGGGACCTTTTTTACGTCCACAAGAAGCTGGGGCGGGACGCCTCGTTCTCGGCCCCCCTGCGCGTCAACAGCCACGCGCGGAGCGCGGTCGCCATCGGCGGCATCCGGGGGGCGCAGATCGCGGTCGGGCGCAACGGGCGCGTCCATGTGGTCTGGAACGGCTCGGACCAGGCCCCCAAAGCCCCCAAAGGCCCACTCCTGTACACGCGCCTCAATGACGCTGGCACGGCCTTCGAGCCGGAGCGCAACCTGATCACCTGGTCCGGCAACCTCGACGGCGGCAGCTCGCTCGCCGCCGACGCTCAGGGGCATGTCTACGCTGTCTGGCACACCGCCGAAATGGGGCGGGCGGACGCCGACGACGCCGTGTTCCTGACGCGCTCCGACGATGAGGGGCGGACGTTCCGCCGCGAGACACAGATCAGCACGCAGCCGACCGGCGCGTGCGGCTGCTGCTCCCTGCGCGCCTTTGTAGATCACAGCGGCACGGTGTATGTCCTGTACCGCACGGCGGCCCAAAGCGTTCATCGTGACACCACCCTCCTGGTCTCGCGGGATGGGGGAACCAACTTCCGGGCGGCGACGCTCCAGCCCTGGCAGATCAACGCCTGCCCGATGAGCACGTTCTCGCTGGCCGAGGGCAAGGCGGGGGTGCTGGGCGCCTGGGAAACGCAGGATCAGGTCTACTATGCGGCCCTCAGCCCGGCGACGCTGACCGCCTCGGCCCTGACGGCGGCGCCGGGCGCGGGCCAGCGGAAGTATCCTGTTATCGTTCCCAGTGCCAGCGGCGAAACGCTCTTTGCCTGGTCCGACGGCTCCGGGTGGGCGCGCGGCGGCGCGCTGGCCTGGCAGGTCTATGACGCCGCCGGTCGTCCCACGGCGGAGAAAGGGCGCGTCGCGCAAGCCGTCCCCATCTGGAGTCTGCCCGCCGCCGTGACCCGCCCGGACGGCGGCTTTGTCCTGATCTACTGAAGCGGCCCGACGGAAAGGAAATTATGCCAGGATCGTATTCGCCCACCTCATTATTGCGGATGAAATTTGTTGCCCTGTTGCTAATCGTGGCGGCGCTGCTCGTGCTCTTGACCGTCCCCTCGGCGCGGGCTTACGAGACCGATGTGTTCGCCCGCGACCCATCAACGGTCGTCAAGAGCGGCGGGACTTACTGGGTGTACGGGACGGGGCAGGGCGTCTCGCAGTTCTCCTCGAAAGACCGCGTCCACTGGACGTTCCAGGGGCCGGTCTTCCCGACCGCGCCCGCTTGGGTGGCGTCCACGGTCCCCGCCAACAAGGGAAACTTCGCCTGGGCGCCGGACATTCATTTTTTCCATGGCCTGTGGCACCTTTACTACGCCTATTCGAGCTTCGGCAGCAAAGTGTCCGGCATCGGCGTGGCGACAAACGCCACCCTAAACCCGAAGACATGGACCGACCAGGGGCTGGTCGTCCGCACCGGCCCTGACACCAGCTACAACGCCATTGACCCCTGCATCTTCTTGGACGCGGGCAGCAAACCCTGGCTGTCCTTCGGCTCCTACTTCAGCGGCATCAAGCTGATCGCGATTGACCCGGCGACCGGCAAACAGGCGGCGGGTGACAGCGCCGTCACTCATCTCGCCACCCGGCCCCACACCCCGCCCAATGCCATCGAGGCGTCCTGCGTGTATTACCATGTCGGCTACTACTACCTGCTCGTGGCCTGGGATGCCTGCTGCGCCGGCGCGCGGAGCACCTACAACATCCGCATCGGGCGCTCCGCCGCCGTCACCGGCCCTTATTTGGACAAGACCGGGAAGGATATGCAGGACGGCGGCGGGACCCTGTTCCTCGGCTCCGTTCCTGACAACGGTTCCGGGCGACCCGTGGACGACGAGGTCGGGGCAGGCCACGCGGGGTTCCTGGAGGACACGGACGGCACCTACGTTTCCTACCACGAGGAGTGGGCACGGGACCGGGGCGGACGGACCACCTTGAACCTCAGCAAAGTGGCCTGGGATGGCGACGGCTGGCCGCGCCTCGTCCTTGACCCCGGCCCCTACAAGCTCGTCTCGTTCCTGGCGACGCACGCCATCGCCCAGCCCACCGGCGGCGCGACGAGGACGGGCGCCGCCGTGCAGACAGGGTTCCCGACCGGCGGGCTGGGCCAGCGCTGGACGCTGGGCTATCAGGGCGACGGCTATTACCGCCTCATCAACGCCGCCAGCGGCAAGGCACTGAGCGTCGCAGGCGACGCGGCCGCGCCCGGCGCCCCAGTCCAGATCGCACCCAATCAGAACCGGGACAGCCAGAAGTGGTATCTCCAGCAGAACGACGACGGGACATGGACGCTGCTTTCCAAGAGCAGCGCCAAAGCGCTGGCCCTGGACGTCAGCGGATGCTCACTGGACGACGGCACGCCGCTCCAGCAGTGGACCGCCAACGGCGCGGACTGCCAGAAGTGGTCGTTCCGGGCGCACTGATGCGGCCTTGATCTCACGCTTGACAGGCCGCCGCTTGTCGGATACAATACGCTTGTTCCTCTTGCGCGACGAGATGTTTTCGTTGTCCGGGTGGACACCGATTTTGCTCGCCCCAAGGAGAATTCCATGAAACAACTCGTCACTGCCCTGCTGGGCGCCGTCTGGCTCGGCTTGGCTTCAGCGTCAGCAACGCGGGCGGAGGACAAGCCTATCACCTACACGCCCGCCAGCACGGTCGTCGCCATCCTGCCGGTCATCAAAAAAGTGGATGCCCAAGACGACAGCGCTAAAGGCGGCAAAAAGGATGCCGCCAAAGATGCCGCCAGGGATGCCCCGCTCCAGGAACGCCACGTCGCCAAAGCCCGCGAGGAGCTAGGAACCCTCTTCACCGGCCACGGGTTCCGGCTGGCCGATGACGCCGCTGTCCAAAAGGCGCTGGCCGAGGGGAAGATTGATCTAAGCGACGAGGAGAACCAGCGCCGCACCGTCTTCTATCAGCTCGGCAAGGCGGTTCACGCTGACCTGGTCGTTTTCGTGATCATCGAGAGCGTTTCACGCCACAACAAGAGCAACTCTTTCTTCGGCCAGCAGAAGGAAGGCAAGGCGCTCCTGAAGCTGTGGCTGGTGGACGCCGACCGGGAGCAGCCCCTCCTCAACGCCGTCCAGCACGAGGGCAAGGCCGCCTCCAATGCCTTTCTGGACAACCAGCTCGGCCCGGACACCAACGGCTACACCCGGTACACCATCCGCGCCGTCGGGCACGGCCTGGACGACATCCTGAAGGACTTCTTCAAGCCCTACCCGGAGACAGCCAAGCCGAGCGGCAAGTAGGAAGGGTGAGGGAAAGAAAGAGGGGCGAACACAAGGTTCGCCCCTACACGGGCCAACGTAGAAACATCGCTTTAATGCTGGGGTGGCTGGCCTGAGTCATCGGGCCTACCAGCGTGTGACAAATATTACACGGTTTTTGGTTGACAAGAGGGAAACGTCGTGATATAATCGGTGTCGCAAGGGTAATCTTCCCCAGCTTGTCTGAGCACTTCGGCAGACACATCCTACCAGTTCTCTGAGGAGGCACGAAGGTAAGACCATGTTACACGGGAAAGTCAAATGGTTCAGCGACTCGAAGGGCTACGGCTTTATCGAGGTCGAAGGACGAAAAGATGTGTTCGTCCACTATTCTGCAATCGAAAAGGACGGCTACAAGAGCTTGGCGGAAGGCCAGCCCGTCGCCTTCGAGATCGTGGACGGCGACAAAGGTCCCCAGGCGGCACAGGTGACGCCGGATCAAACAATGCCGGATCAAACAATGGTGGAGGCGGTCGCCGCCTAGACCCTTTCTCTCTGCCAAGGCTGCCCCGGCCCGCGCCTGCCTGTGCTGTTCAGGCGCGGGCCGGGGCGTTTTCATGTCTTACCCTAGAAATCTTCCCATGCCAGTCCCGCAAAACGCCGTCATCAACCCCGAAGCCGACCGCCGGCTGGGCCGCATCGCACTCACCTACGGCCTGATCGTCTTTGCCCTGCTGGTCCTGACCACGATCCTCCTCAGCGTCGTCAACGCCGGGTCTCAGCCCAAGACGCTGGGGGACCTAATCCATTCGCCCAAACTGGCCGTGCTGAACCTCCTCAGCATCCTGGTCGTCATTGTCCCCTTTTACTTCGGCATCCACCGCCTGTTTATCGCCCGGCTGGAGATCGGGCGCGAGCGGGTCGGGGCACGCGCCTGGCGCGAGGCGGTCGCCGCCCTGGAGCCGTTCGCCGCGCCCATGCAGCGTTTCCTCGACAGCAGCGGCGAAGCGCACTTTCTGCTGGCGCAGGCTTATGCGGCGCTGGGCGAAAAGGGGAAGGCCGAGTCCGCCCGCGCGTTTGTCCGCCGCCGAAAGGGTGTCTGGGCCGAGAAGCTGACGCCTGGCAAGGTCCAGATCACAGGCCAAAAGGGGAAAGGCGCGGGCGTTTATGCCGTGCCGGGGCAGGAAAACCGGCCCCGCCCGTCGAAAGGGAAGCCGAAGAGACGGTTCTGACGGGTACACTGACATCTATGGACATCACCGAACGCTACACGACGCGCGTGGGACGGCAGTTCCTCATCCGCCTCTCCTACAACGAGCGCATCCGGGACGCCGACCCCGGCACGGCCTTCATCAAGGCCATCGAAGTCACCGACGCCGAGACCAAAGAGCCGGTCGCAGTCCCCGCCAGCGCCTCGAAGTTCTCCACCTACGAGAACTTCACGAATTTCGGCGGGTACACCGCCATCAACTATTTTGGGTCGCGCGAGACCGCCATCGAGGGCCTGCGGACCAAGGTGCTGACGCGCATCGAGGACCAACTAGAGAGGCTAGGCTGACGCCATGCCGCCTGAGAGAATGGTCGACAAGGCGCCTTCATTGCAAGCGCAGACGATGGAGCTGGGCCGGACGCTGAAGGCGATCGCCGACAACGACCCATCGGGCACGCCCTCCGCCCAAGCCGCCGCAGTCTTCGCCGAATGGCTGGCCCTGGCCGGCCCGACGAGCCGCGAGCCGGTCTATCTGGCCGACGTCGCCGACAATTACGACGTTTTTGCCAACACCAACAAGGACCTCTTCGAGCTGTTCGACATCCTGGACAACTACATCGAGGTGGAAGACGAGGAGCCGGGCGACGCCCCGCCGCGCACCTTCATTGACCTGCCGCTGATGTCGGGGTAACCCCTCCCGGCGCTGCGCGCCACCCTCCCCCGCAGGGAGAGGGAAAGAGTGCAGCCCTCCGCCTGCGGCCTCCTTCCCTTCCCCTTTGGGGACCCTCCGGGGCGCCAGTGCTTGGGGTGGTGAGGAACGAGCCGGGGTGGGTTCCTACGCATTTTGAGGAGCAATCGTGGCCTCTCTCCCGGTCTTTGAACAAAAAAAAGTCGTCTCGCTCTTCGTCGTCCTGGGCTGGCTCGGCCTGGCCGTGCTCGGCCTGTGGCTGCTCTATGCCCTGCGCGACCTGGTCCCCCCATTCCTCGTGGCAACCATTATCGCCATGACGCTCACGCCCGAGGCGGACCGGCTGGAGCGACAGGGGCTGTTCGGCCGGCGCTTCCCGCGCGGGGCAGCGATTGGTGTGATCTATGTCCTGTTCCTGGCGATCTTCGTCCTGATGATCAAGGGGTTGAGCCTGGTCAGCGTCCAGATGATCGAGCTGATCACCCGCTACGCACCCAAGCCGCTGCTGTCCGGCAAGCCCGAGGAAGTCGCCCTGATGGCCGGGCGCTGGATGACCGCTCACCATGTCCCCGGCACCATGCGCGCGCCCGTGCTGAACTACGCGCGCCATGTCCCCGAGCTGTTGGGCAACGGCCTGGCCTGGTTCGGCCACAACCTGCCCTCGCTGGCCGGCAACCTGGTCTGGGTGGTCATCGTCCCCATCATCACGTTCTTTATCCTGCTGGACTTCAACAAGATTTTGGGGAAAACGCTGCTGTTGTTCCCACGAGAGAGGCGCGAGGGCATCTTGGCGACCGTCACGGACATCATCGCCGTGTTCGGTTCCTACGTCCGAGGCGTTATGACCGTGATGGCGCTGGACATCGTGGTGATCTTCGCCGTCCTGTGGGCCTTCGGCCTGTGCGACTATGCCCTGACACTGGCGCTGACAGCGGGCCTGCTGTATACCATCCCCTACTTCGGCGCCCTGGTTTCGACCATCCTGATCGGCCTGGTCGCCCTAGCAACCCACGGCGTCGCGAACGCCGTCGGCCTCGTGCTCGTGATGATCGTCATCCACCAGATCGTCTTCGACAACATCCTCGCCCCGCGCGTCATCGGCGGTAGCGTCAACCTGCACCCCTTGCTGACATTGATCTCCCTGATGGCCGGCGGCACCCTGTTCGGCATCGGCGGCACCCTGCTGGCCGTGCCGGTCGCCGCCGCGCTGCAAGTGATCCTGATCCGCCTGTTCCCGCAGTTCAAGACCGACATCGTCGCCGTCCGCCGGGCCGCCAACGTCGTGCAAAAGACCATTGCCAAAGACAGCGAGGAAGCAAAGCCGGATGCGCGCAAAGATGGCGACGCCCCCACGCTCCAGCGGGAGCAGGACGAAGCCCGCGCCGACGCCGAGGCGACCCAGGTCTTGCCCGTCGGCGGGGAAGCGAAGTAGGAACCCACCTCCCCGCTTCGCTGGGGGTCCTCCCGAAACGGGAGGACGAAGAGGTTATTGCCTCTGCCTCCTACCTCTTCACCTTTCTGTTGTACCCGCTGCCGAGGCTTGGCGAGCAGGGGCGGGAGGGTCAGCGCTTGCGCTGGGGTGGGTTCTCCGGCACCCGTCGCTGCAATAGACCACCTGCTCCCAATCCCGCGCCCACTTCTTGCGCCAGGTGAACGGCCTGCCGCAGACCGGGCAGACCTTCGTCGGCAGCCCGTGCGGGTTACGGGTGTTCTGGCTGGGCTTGTTTTGAGTGGGTTTAGACATGGGAAAAGGGGTGCATGACGAGATTACAACACGGCGCGGGGGCGCTGCTTTTCCTGTGCCTGATGGCGGGCGCGGCTCACGCGCAAGGGGCCGCCCCGGACACGGCCGTTGACCCGCGCATCGAGAACATAATCAAGGGCTTGACTCTGTACCTCGCCCGGTTCGTCGAGGTGGCCGCCGCCCTGGTCATTGGCCTCGCGTCGGTACGCGCGCTGGGCGGCTACTTCCTGGACCTCGCGCACGGCACGGCGACCCAAGTGCCCAAAGAAGAGATACGACTGGCTCTGGGCCGGTCGCTTGCCCTGGCCCTGGAGTTCGAGCTGGGGGCGGACATCCTCAAGACCGCCGTCGCCCCCACCTGGAACGACATCGGCCTGCTGGGGGCCATCGCCGTGCTGCGGACCGCCCTCAACTATTTCCTGGAGCGCGAACTGCGGAACGCCGAGGCGCGCGACCCCACCGTCGCCGCCGCCGCAGGCGACAGCTCCGGGCACAAGGCTTGACCCATGCTTTGGTTGTCCCTGCTGGCGACTCTGGTGGACTTCGGCGGCACACTCGTCGTGGCCGCCGTTGCCCTCGCCTGCCTGCGGGACTTCCTGCGGGCCGGGGGTGCCCCTGCCGTGCTGGACCCGCTGCGCCTGCGTCTGGCCGAGGGCCTGGTGCTGGCCCTCTCCTTCAAGACCGGCGCGGGCGTTATTCGCACCGTCACCGTCGGCACCTTCAAGCAGTTTGCCGCCTTGCTCCTCATCATCGCCTTGCGCTTCTTCCTGGGCCGCGTCCTGAAGGCCGAGGCTGCCCGGCGCGCGGGCTAGGCCCGTGGGTTACATCGGCTCCCCCGTCGGCGACAGGTGCGACGAAATCTCGCTGGCATGGGCCGTCGAGACCCAAAGCTGCGGGTCCTCGTCAAACGTCCGCTTGTTGGTCGAATCCTCGAAATGATACGTCTTCCCGTTGTAAAAGCTCTTGTGCCTGGACTTGTCCGGGTCCACGTCCAGGTGCGAAACCGGGTCGGTCCACACGTCATGCTCCGGTCCATTGTCTGCCATCGGCTTATCCCTCCGTTGAAAAGATTATGCCCTACACCTGTTTATGTCAATCTGCGGGCACGGTGAACAACTCATGCCCGGACAGAAAACTAAGATGTTTGCCATCCGGCAACCACCGGACATCACCTATCGGACCATAGCCGATGAAATCGCTATAAACCCGAACATGACCGACTTCCTGCACCCGCCCTGTGATCGGATCACCTATCCAAAGGCTTTCGACAGCAGTTAGCGAGCCTCTGAGTTTCAATAAGCGCAGAAGCGGCTGCCAGAATGACGGAGCGGGTAGAAAGAGGAGTGCGAAGGCGACCCTGCCATTGACAGGAGATTGATCTACAGTCGCCAGGAGAGGCCTGCCAAATTGCTGAGAAACAGGCAGGCTATAGGAGCGCTGCGCGGCCTGAGAAGGCTCAATGGTAATCTCCTTTCCGATCAGAGGGGTAGGCTGACCTATCTCAAAAATACTAGTCAGCAGCTCATAAACTCGGTGATCCGCCGTGAGCGCCAAGCGAGGAAACTCCAAAGCACGACGACCACGGAGAGCAAAAGGGGGGTCAAAAGAAACCTTTTGGGAAACATAAGGCGGCTTGATGTCATGGGTTTCCAACGAAGTAATTTCGTATTGCTTTTGTCAGTCTTCAGAACTGCCCAATGCGTATTATCCAGCCAGTTCGTGCGTGACCAATCCTGCCTCTGTATCTGGCGAGTGCCTGTCTTTCCGCCTAGATCGGAACAGAAGACCTGGTTGTTCCGACCGGCCCATAAGAAATGCTTGCCATCCAATGAAATTCGTGGCGCAGAGCCGTCCTCGTCCCCGCCTGACTGTCTGTAGAGCAGGCTCAATGCAGTCAAAGGGGTTTCTTTGCGGGCTACAAGATCGTACCGCGCTAGGGACCAGGAACTATCCGGTTGGAAGTGGAACAGCAGCAACTCGCGATCAGAAATCCAGCCGTAAGGATGAATATCTTGGTTGGCTTTCACCCCGGCCACTTTCGTCGCCCGCGCCAGCAGATCCTTTTCCAGGGGCTGTGTCACCCATGCCAGCAGTGAAACAGCGCACGCAAGCACCAAAGCGAACACCCACCGCCACTTGCGCCTGAGAGTTTCCATTTAACTTCAGGTCTCCCAGTCTTCCAGAAGCAGGCCGGGGACGCGGCTGAACTCGCGCGTGTTGTGCGTCACCAGGACCAAATTGTTGGCAAGCGCGATGGCAGCGATTTGTAGGTCATAGGGGCCGATAAGCGTCCCCGCGTTCGCCAGATGAGTGCGGATGACTGCGTAGACTGATGCCGCCGCGTCATCAAACGGTAAAGAGATGAACTGCACAAGAAACGCCTGCTGCTCTGAGCGAGTACGCACTGGATTGGCGCTCTTCATCGCCCCGGCATACATCTCAGCCTTGACGACCGAGCAAACACCGACTGCGCCTGGAGGCATGGTCGCCAGCTTGTTACGAACGCTCGCGGCGCGACCATTCAAATAGCGGACACAGGCATTCGTGTCCAACAGGTGAGTCATTCGATGGCCTCACGCTCCTCATACTCCCCCTGGGGCAGCCGCTCCATTGGATCGTTCCGCAGGGAGCCGAACGTGCGCTCAAAGAAGCCAGGCGGCCAGCCAAGCTCTTCCGGCGTGAGGGCGGCTGTGGGCGACGGCTCGCGCGCGGGCACAGGCTGGACTACTACCATCACCTCTACGTCCATCTCGCGCAGGGGCGTGGGGACAGCGACCGTCAGAGTCCCATCGGGGCCGATGTGGGCGTTTGTCTTGACGCTAATCATGGCAACAGTGTACCCAATCGAGCCAGGCAGCCATCAGGCGGGCTTGTCGGCCCTGTCCTCGTACAGTAGGCAGCGGACGGTGCGGCCATTCTCTAGGAGCGTGTTGGCCGGAACCACGGTCGGGCACGGCTCGAAGCGCTTCGGGCAGCGGGGAGCGAAGGGGCAGCCGGGCGGGATGGCGGTCAGTGGGGGCGGCTGGCCCGGCAGGGTGGGCAGCGGGGCCTCCGTCCGGGGCCGCCGCCAGTCCGGGAGGGAAGCAAGGAGGGACTGCGTATAGGGGTGCTTGGGGGACGTGAACAGGTCGGAGGCCGCCGCATACTCGACGATCTGGCCGGCGTACATCACGGCCACATCGTCGCAGCGCTCGCGGACCACGCCCAGGTCGTGCGTGATCAGGACAATGGCCGTGCCGAGTTCGGCCTTGAGTTCATCCATCAGGTCCAGAATCTGCGCCTGCACCGTCACGTCCAAAGCCGTCGTCGGCTCGTCGGCCAGCAGGACTTCCGGGCGGCAGGAAAAGGCGATGGCGAGCATGACGCGCTGGCGCATCCCGCCGGACAGCTCGTGCGGATACTGACGCAGGCGGCGGTCGGGGAGCGAGACGCGGACGCGCGTCAGCCAGTCCAATGCCTGCGCGCGCGCCTCGGCCCGCGTCACGGGCTGGTGGGCCAGGATCGTCTCGACGATCTGCTCGCCCACGGTCAGCGTCGGGTTCAGCGCGGTCATCGGGTCCTGGAAGACCATCGCGATCCGCGCCCCGCGCACGTCCCGCATCTGCCGCTCCGGCAGGCGCAGCAGGTCCGCCCCATCCAGATGGACTTGGCCCCCAACGATCCGGCCCGGCGGGGCGATCAGGCGCAGGATCGAGAGGGCGGTGACGCTCTTGCCCGACCCGCTTTCGCCGACGATGCCCAGTGTCTCGCCCCGCCGCACGGCGAACGAGACCCCGCGCACGGCGCGGGCGACCGGCCCGCGCCCCTCGCGCCCGAACACGGTTTCGAGGTTGTCTACTTGCAAAAGTGCATCAGGCATAGCATCGGTGTCTTACTTGGAATGCCCTACGAAGCGACGGGCACGGCGGGTCAGGTCGGTGTCTTCCGGGTGCAAGGCCAGGAACTGGGTGAGGAGATGCACCATCTCGTTACGGTGCCGCACCATCTTTCGGACGGTCGTGAGGTCAATCCGTGTTTCACCGGAGAGAAGAGCAGAGATAGACTTTGGTTCAGTGGAAGTTCCGCCCCGCTTTGCGGCTTCGTCTGCAAGCATCTCCCGCAGGAAAAGAGCGTACTCGCCATCATTTTCGTCAAGGACGTTCATACTTTTGCACTCCAATACACGGAAATGGTTTCGATGCTTCGTCGGGTCACGGCGAAATGAAGAGCAGGATCAGCCGTAATTTCCAAAGCGGGCGCGGCGTTTAGCGAACGGACCAGGGCAAGGATGTAGTCTTGTTTCAGATAGCGCGCCACTGCCCATTCCTTATCCGTGAACGCAATCGAACCAGTTGCCCCTATGATACCTTTTACCTCAACCGCTTGAACGACACCAGGGCCATGAACACGGAAGTCAAAGCCGGTGCCAAGCTTCCGCGTGTCCTCCAGTTCCATGCCCACGAACTGAGGCAGTGTCGGGTACTGCGCCCGGAAGTATTCTTCGGCGGCTTCCCCCGTGCGGAGGCGGGCGGCAAACGCCAGATTGTCGCCTATGATGCCTAAATCCTTCTTACCCGTGACGGCAATAGGGGCAGTATAAACTTGCATCGCCTCCGCCGTCCCCTGCAGGATGTCCCGCGCGATCTCGTAAAGGGCATCACCGCTCAAATCGCCATACGCCTCCATGACTTGTACGCGGGAGCGCAGAACCGGGCGCTGATGCCATCCCTTCCGCACGGGCGAGCAGTACGGGTCAAACGAGTCGCGCATATGCTTGACTGTTGCCGAGGGAACGCCCAACCTTGCCCCAATGCCACCGTAGGCGTCTTTCCAGGTCCCAAAGCCGAGTGCCTGAATCCCTTTTTTGTCGAACCGCGACAGGAAGTAAGCCACGACAAGGGCGCGCTTATGTGCGTCATCCATCGGCGACAATCCAGTCAGCCCGTTGGCCTTGTCCGATTTCATTTACTCGCCGCCTTCATCTGCATCATCTGGAACGGGGGTTCCTTCTTCAGCGAACTTGAGCGTAACGTCCTGTATGGCATAGTCTACAACCCAACTCGCTTGTGGAATATCAGCCTCCACGCAGATTTCGTTTGCAACATTCTCAGCAATTTCATCCGCTGTCATGGAAGAGTCATCTTCCAACTGCACTTCAATCTTGGCATCGAAATAGAGAACGCGCATCGTTTTGACCTCCCGTTATGGCATTGACTGCCGCATCCCGTCGGCGGTTGCGCTCCATCTTTGCCTGCCAGTAGTCGGTGTTGGATTTGGGCGGCGGGTATCGGTCGGGGTGGCCGTGCTAGAAGTCCGAGTCTATGAACACGGCGACCTTTTTGCGCCGGAAGGCGAGGTCGGGCTTGCCGATGATTTTGTCGGCGTGGGGCACGAAGTAAATCTTCCGCTTCTTCATTTCCTGGAAGATGACGAGTTCCGGCTTTGTCCCCTTCGACCGGATGGCCCGCATGTTTTTCCGCCGGTGTTCCGGCGAGAGGTTGTCCATGTTTCCGCGCCCTGCGCTGTCCCAGCCGTTCTTACTCCGGCATCGGCCCGCGCCCCTCGCGCCCGAACACGGTTTCGAGATCTTCGACTTGCAAAAGTGCGTCAGTCATAGGGTAAGAGGCTTTCGGTAGCGGTAGTGGCGCGCGATCACATGAAAACCGAAGCGCAGGTACATCGCCAGCGGGCCGGACGGCGGCTCATCCGGGTCAATGCCCGCCGAGGTGAAGACGCGCACGGTCGTCAGCCCCTGGTCGCGCATGGCGTGGAGGCAGTGGAACATCAGCGCCCGCGCCAGGCCCCTTTGTCGGTAAGCCGGGTGGACGGCGACCTGGGCGACATCGCCGCACACGCCCCGGCTCCGGCACAGGTACAGCCCGGCGACTTCTCCGTCGTGCCACACAATGCGGCTGAGGGCAGGGTCACAGGAGGCGGCAAACGCCGTCCACTCCGCTTCCTCCGCCGCCAGCCGCGCTTCCAGCGATTCGGGCGGCGCATTCGCCTCGATCAACGCGCGGGCGACGGCGCGGTGATGCGCCGGCTCCAGCGGACGTATCCTGAAACCTTCCGGCGTCTCAGCGGGCGGCAGACTGTTGAGAGTGTCATAAGCGAGTTCCGGCGACAGGAAGAACAGCCGGTAGCCTTCGTTCTCCAAAAGCCGGCGGGCGTCCGCCTCGCTCTCGCTCGCATTGGCGGCCAGCTCGCCGGGCGGTCCGCCCGCGTTCAGGGTGCGGGCGCGCGCCTCCGCCCAATGCAGCAGCACCGTCCCGATGCCTCTGCCGCGCCACTCAGGGAGCACCCACGCACGGGTCAGATACACGCGCGTCTCCAAACCGCCATCGCAGGAACTCCACCATTCCAGGCGGCCATGCGCGATGACCTGTCTCGCGACTTCGGCCAGCAGGACATTCTCCTGCGTGCCATCGGCGAAGGACAAGGTGATATCCTGAGCGTACTCGTCCGGCGGCAGGTTCGGTAGCCGGTAGCAGACGGAGTGAGGGTCCGTCTTGTCTTCCACGCGGCAGCCATCATGCACCGCCCGCATCAGGCCGATGTCGGCCTCGCCTTAGTACGCGCGAAAGGTCAAGCCGGGTATATCCGGCGCGTCAGGCAGGCACATTATAGCTAATCCCTCACAGTATCCGCCCCGGCCCGCTCCAAAAGCATCTTCGGGTTCTCGTAAAGGGCTGTATCCGTTTCCTCTGCCGTCAGCCCCGCGCCCAGGGCAACATTCCGGGCGAAGGGTTCCGTGTGCAGGTCGCCCGGCGAGTGGGTGTCCGAGTTGACCAGGAACTTCGCCCCCGCCGCCCGGCCCAAGACGACCGTGCTGCCATTGCCCAAGCAGTGCCCCCGACGCGAGGTGATTTCGAGGAAGACATTGTTCTCAGCCGCCAAGGCAGCCTCCTCCTCGGTAAGAAGGCCGGGGTGCCCCAGCACGTCCACATCGGGGCATTCGACGCTCGCCCGGTTCGTCCCCGGCGGCACCGGCTCGACCAAGGTTTCGCCGTGGATGACCACGATCTTTGCCCCCGCCGCCTTCGCCCGCGCCGCCAGGGCGGCAATAGCGCGCGGCGGGCAGTGGGTCAGCTCGACGCCCGGCAGGACGCGGAACCCCCACTGCTCCCAGGCCAGATCACAGTCGCGCGTCACCTTTTCGACCAATTCCTCAATATTCGACGCCGAGGCATGGTCGGTGATCGCCATCGCCGAATAGCCGTTGACGTGCGCCCGTCGAATGAGTTCCATCGGCAGCAGCACGCCGTCGGAGAAGAACGAATGTGTGTGGAAGTCATACAAAGGCATGGTCTTTTCCTTATGTCACAGGTCTGTCACAGTGTCACACCGGCTGTGACAGAGGGCGCAGCGAGCATTTTGGAACGCGGGATTGAACCCCCCCGTCCGGCGGAGATTCCTTGGGACAGGGGACAAGACTACACAGTTAGGTCTTCCGTCCGCAGGACGCCTGACCTAGCGCGTAGTCTTCAAATGTTCGCACTCACGCCGCATCGGACGCCTTGACACCTTGAACAATCAAACAGGTCGGAAAGCGCGCCAGCGTCGCCAGCCCCGGCTCCCGCCGCAGCGCCTCTTTGGAGGCGACCGGCTCCACAAGTTGCGTCACGGTCAGGCCCGCACTGACCAGACCATTCACTAGTGTCCCCATCGTCCGGTGATACTTGGCGACCCCGTCCACGAACCAGTGCAGCCGCCGTTCGCCCTCGTCGCCGTAATCGTCCACGGGCCAGTACAGCTTGTTCCCCGCCTCGTCGCGCACCCACCCCGGCCCATCCGCCTTCCGCGCCGTGATCATCGGGTGCTCCGTCGAAAAGGCGAGCGTCCCGCCCGGCGTCAGCCACCGGGAGACGTTCGCGGCCAGCGTGATGTAGTCCTGCACATAATGGACGGCGAATGAACTGACCACGACCTCAAACGTGTCAGGTGCGAACGACAAGTCCTCTATCGCCGCCCGCAGGTACTCAATGTTCGGATGTGCGTTCCGCTCCCGCGCCAGGGCGAGCATCTTTTTCGAGATGTCCGCCGCGACCACACGCGCCGCCCCCTGCCCCGCGCAGTAGGCCGACAGGCTGCCCGCCCCGCAACCCATGTCCAGCACTGTGGCCCCTGCCAGCGGCGGCAGCAGGCCGCGCAGGACCGGCTGCTCCACCAGGTCGTTGAGGTTGCCCGGCTGGGCGCGCAGGTCCGCGTAGCCCCGGAAAAATGCCTCATCGTCGTAGATGTTCTGTCTCACGCGCGGCTATTCCCCGCCAGCGGATAATCGCACTGGCCTTCCATACCCAATTCCCGAAGACGATGCAAAATCTCCGGGTCACGACCGGCATAGCGCAGCGTATCAACGCAGTTGACGGACATGGCGAGGAGAGCGCGATCCAGTTCTTCCGGCCTCTCCGGCTGCTTCTTGAAAAAGCAGCCAGAATCATATTGGCCGGGGCCGTCATAGCGAAAGCCCATTAAATCCGGCGCTTCCGCTTCTGGCAGACAGCAGGCAATACATTCACCGGCGACCACATAAAACGGCCCCGGTGCGTTCATTAGGTCAGCAACATACTTCTTCTGGTTATAGTCAGCCATATATGTTACCCCTCTTGGATATGCGCCTTGACCCATAAGGTAGCCCATTAGGCCAGCCGCCTGTAAAGCTCGGAGTTCTTCTGAAAAACGTACTCCATCGCTTCCTCAAAACGCGCGGGCGGCTCCTGTACCGGCAGGTCCAGGCGCGTGGCCTCCTCCGTGAGTTGTCGCGCCTTCTCATCGGTCAGCCCCAGCACGTCGTCAAGAACGGGGGAGTCTGTTTCTAAAGGCTCGTTCATGCCAGCCGCCTGTAGAGTTCTTTGTTTTCCTTAATGATACGCTTGATTGCCTGTGTCATGTACCGCCTGCGCCCGGCCAGGCGCTTCTCGACGCTCTGCGTGACAAGCTGCTCCGGCGTCATGTTCAGCCGCTCTGCTTCTTTGGCCCACTGCTGGGCCTGCTCATCAGGAAGTTCAAGTGTGATTGTCGTCATAGCCGTATCTTCCCCTTCTCATCCTGCGCCAGATGGCACTTTTTATACTTTTTGCCGCTGCCGCACCAGCACGGGTCGTTGCGGCCCAGCTTGGGGCCGAGGACGACGGGCTGCGGGGGCGTCGGCGGGTCCAGGAGCGAGCGCCGCGCCTTCTTTTCCAGCTCCTCCTGATGGTTCTGAAGATCGTCCCGGTATTGCTCTGGGTAGGGCCGGATCGGGTTCTCCGGCGGCGCGGGGCCGTCCTCGTAGGACTGCTCCACATGGGCGGGGCGGACGATAAACGTATCCACCCAGCCCTGCGCGAACGCCGCCTCGATGAGCGGGCGGGCGGCGGGGTCGGCCATGTCCGACAGATCGGCGATCAGCCAGGAGGCCACCTCCGCTTGATGGTCGGTCAGCGGCTCCGCCTGTTCCACATAGCGGGCCAGGATCGAGCGAAGGCTTCCCGACGCCTGTTCCCGCACTTCCGGGTGATCGCCCGCGATGTCGTGGACGGCACCGAGCGCCATATTGCGCGCGAACGGAGTCATCGTCTCATCGCCCGCCGCTTGGGCCAGCGCGGGGATCGCCGCCGGCCCCATCACGCGCAGGGCGTCGTTGATGACCTCCAGCGCCTCGTCGTCGGCCTGGTGAAGCAGCCGGAGGAGGATCGAGAAGGCTGCCGGGTCCCCCAGCGCACCCAGAAGCTTGATGGCATAGTAGACGATCGCGTCCGCTTGCGCGTCCTCGACGGTCGCCGCCACCCGCTCCGGCGTCAGCAGTTCATCAATGGCGGGAACCGCATCCGTGCCGAGCGCGAGGATGTCTTCCAGAATGGCCGGGTCGGGCCAGTCCCAGTTTTCGACCAGTTTCGCTACCCGCGCACGGGCGACCTCGGTGACTTCCGCCATGGGGAAACATCACTCCATCAATCGAATAGGCTGGACACGCTCATGTCCTGATTGACGCGGTGGATCGCTTCCCCGAACATGGCGGCGACCGAGAGCTGGGTGATCTTGGGGCGCTGCTTTTCGGGCGCCAGCGGGATGCTGTCGGTGATGATGACCTCGGCGATGGCGGGGTGGTCGTTCAGGCGGTCCACGGCATCATTGGTCAGGACCCCGTGGGTGGCGCAGATGTGGATCTCGGGCTTGCAGCCGTGTTCCACCAAAGTCCTGACGCACTCGATGATCGAGCCGCCGGTCGTGATCATGTCTTCCAGGATGATCGGCGTCTTGCCCGCCACGTCGCCGGCCAGATCCGTAATCTCCGTGTGCCCGTGCATGGCGTGGTGCTTGTAGCCGACGGCCAGCGGGGCGTTGAGCTGGCGGACCAATTTGCGCGCTTGCTTGACCCGGCCCTCGTCGGGCGAGACGATCACGACGTTCTCCAAATTCTTCTGCTGGAAGTAGTCGGCGAACATCCCGCGCGCCGTCAGGTGGTCTAAGGGGATGTTGAAAAAGCCCTGAATGGCGTCGGCGTGCAGGTCCATCGTGATGATCCGGTCCGCGCCCGAAGCGGTCAGGACATCGGCGATGAGCTTGGCCGTGATCGCCTCGCGCGGCCGGTCCTTCTTCTCCTGACGGGCGTAGCCGAAGTACGGCAGCACGGCGGTGATCCGGTCGGCGCTGGCCCGACGCATGGCGTCTATCAAGATCAGCAGCTCAACCAGGTTGGTATCCACGGGGGGACAGGTCGGCTGGATGATGAAAGCGTCCGCCCCGCGCACGCTCTCGTTATACTGCACATACGTCTCGCCGTCGGAGAAGCGGTCTATGCGGACATTCCCCAGCGGCATTTTGAGCCAGTCGGCGATCTCCTGGCCGAGTTTCGGGTTGCCGGTCCCCGCGAACAGCTTGATTTCGGTCTTTTCTCTCACACTGGCTCCCCCACCCCGCCTGCCCTTCTGGAGGCAGTCCTAGTGGACGCGCCCCGCCGGCAGGTCGGCATGATTATACCGGACGCGGCGGCGGCTTGGCAAGGGGAATGGGGACGGCGTGGAGAGAAACGGCAGGAGGCGGCTACCGACCGGACAGCCCAGCGGTTGGTTTCGCGCTCGCCTGCTGCGGGCTGAACTGCCGCAAGGCGGCGACCGCGACGGGGGCATCCGTGGGACTGAAGTTCGGGTTCAGGCGGATCGCCCGGCCCAGGAAGGATTGGGCAGCGGGACGGTCCTTCAGCTTGGCGGCGATCATGCCGGCGTGGAACAGGAAGTCGGCTTCCGGCGTGTGCCGGCTCAGAGACGCCCGGCTCAGGGCGGCGGCCTCGGCGTAGCGCCCGTTCTTGTACAGGCACCAAGCCAGCGCATCGGCAGCGTAGACGTTCTTGCGGGTCTGGTACTCCTCCCGCGCCGACTGGAGCGCTTGGGGCAGGTCCCGGTCGTGGTTCGCCTGGAACAAAGACATCTGCCAGCCGCCGCGCACTCCGTTCGCCTTTTGGAGCCGATCAATCTGCCCGGCTAGGGCGTACTGCCCCTGCGCCTCGCTCTTGCGTCCGATCATCTCATACAGATCGCCCAATGCAGCCACGGCTTCCAGTTGCGGCACGACGGCTATGGCCTTCCGGTAGCAGTCAATGGCATCGGCGTAGTCGCCCCGTCCCGCCTCCACCCGGCCCAGCGCCATCAGCACCCGGTAGTTGTGGGGCGTCGTCAGGAGGGCGTCCCGCAGCGTCTGCTCGGCGGCGGCCTGGTGGCCCTCGCTGAAAAGCATCAGTCCAAGCTGGGCGCGGCACCAGCCCGTGCTTTCGGCAAAGGGACCGCCGGCATCAATGGCCTTGTCCATCAGCCGGATACCCTCGTTATGGAGGTCCCCGGTCAGCCACAGCAGATGCCCCCCCCGGCTGTACGAGGCCAGGTCGGGCCGGATGTTGAGCATTGCCTGGTAGTGCGCGTAGGCGGCGTCATAGTCGCCGATCTCCTGATCGGCATCGCCGATCAAGCCGTAGGCGTCGTTGTTCCTGGGGTCCAGGGCCAATGCCCGCCCCGCCCAGGCCTTGCTTTGCTCGAACTCGTGCCGGTCACTCGTGACCCAGGCCATGCCGATCAGGGCGGGCACGTCCCGCGTGTCCAGAGCAAGCGCCTTGTGGTAGACAGCCTCGGCGTGGCCGTAATAGCTCAGGTCCGCCGTCTCGCGCGCCTTCTGCATCAGAGCGTTGCCCAGGTCAATCCAGGCTCTGGCGTCTTTGGGCTTCTGCTCGGTCGTATGCGTGTATTTCGTGATCGCCTGATCCAGCCGCGTCTGACCCGCAGCGGGAACAGCCGCCGGCGCATCGGCCTGGGCGGATGCCGCAGAAGCAACCGAAGAAGCGGGCGGGCGGGGGGCGACGCCAAGCGGAGGCGCGGGCCGCCGCAGCGCCCACATGCCTGCCGCCAAACAGAGGATCAGGACGAGGGTGCCGATCTTTAGGAACGGTTTCAAGTCGTCTGCGCCCCCACAGCCGCATTAGGCGGGCGCGATCCGAGCTGCTTCAGCGTGTCGGCGGCGGTCTTCGCACCCAGCGGGCTGAAGCCGGGGTTCAGACTGAGCGCGCGGGCCAGGCACTTTCCCGCCGTGACCCGGTCGCCGGCCTTCGCGTAGATCATGCCCGCATGGAACAGGATGCCGGCATCGGGCGTGTGCCGGGCCAAGGCGGTCTGGATGGCGGCTTTGGCCTCATCCTCCCGGCCGTTTTTGTAATAGCACCAGGCCAGTGTGTCGGCGTCGTTGACGTTCCGGCTCGACTTGTTTTGTTCGGCAAGCTGCATCGCCTGGGGCAGATTGCGGTCGTGGTCGGCGTAGAACTGCGCCATCTGCATGTGGTCGTCTACCCCGGCCTCCGCGTTCTGTTTATGGAGGGCTTCGACCTGCGCGTACTGCCGTTCGGCCCCGGCCTTGTCGCCGGTGAGCTGATAAAGGTCGCCCAGGGCGGCCAGCGACATCAGCTCCGGGGCGGCGGCGATTGACTTCTTGTAAAAGGCAATGGCAGCGGGGTAGTTCCCGCGCGCGGCCTTGAACATTCCCATCGTCGCCAGCGCCTGGGCATCGCCAGGCGTGCTTTTGAGGGCGCTCTGGAGGGTCTGCTCGGCGGGGAGGAGCGCGCCCTGGTTGAAGAGCATCAGCGCAAGCTGCGTGCGGCACCAGGCGGTGTTCTCGGCGTAAGGGCTGCCCGTCTTGATTGCCTTGATCATCAGCCACATCGCCTTGCGGGAATTGCCGTCCAGAGCCAGCAGATGCGCGCCCCGGCTGTAGGAGGCGATGTCGGGCCGGATATCGAGCATCTTCTGGTAGTGCGCGTAAGCGTCGTCGTAATGCCCCAGGGCGGCGTCGGCGTCTCCCAGGAGGCCGTAGGCGGTGTTGTCCTGGGGGTTCAGCGCAACGGCTTTGTTCGCCCATTCGGTGCTTTTATCAAACTGGTTGCGGTCGCTCGTGACCCAGGCCAGCCCGGTCATGGCGTCGGCGCTTTTCGGGTTGCGCGCCAGCGCCTGCTGGTAAGCCTGCTCGGCGTAGCCGTAGTAGTGTGGGTCTGCCGTCTCGCGCGGCTTCTGCATCAGCGTGTCGCCCAGCCTGACCCAGACCTTGTCGTCGTGCGCGTCCTGACGCAGCAGGCCCACCCATTTGGCGATGCCGTGATCCGCAGCGGTGCGGGCGGGGAGCGCGGGGATGGCGGCCAGCGTCGCTTCCGCAGTGGGCAAGGCCGGCGCGGATGCCGCGTTCGGGCCGCTCTGGGCAGTGTGCCGGGCGGCGCAGCCGCCGACGACCAGGGCGCAGGGGAGGAGAAGAAGTGAAAGTTTGGGAAGGAGTGCGTTCTTCATGGCTTGGATCGCTGACTGATGGATCACTGACTGATGTTCTGCAAAGCCGCCCCCGGAATGAATTCCGGGGGCGATCCCTGCATAACACGAGTTATTAAGAGGCGCGAGCTTTCGCGTCGGAGATTAGGTCGCGGGGACAGGTCGTGAGGGGGCGATCTTGCGAATCGCCCCCTCTGCTATCGTCGGTCAGTGCCTACATTCCGAGGTTGGATAACCCGACGTTGGGGCCGGAGTCCTTGGAATTGCGCGTGCCCGCATTGGGCGTGGCGGCGTAGGGGAAGACCATGTTGTAGACCTGGTCGTTGCTGGGAACATTGTCCCCCAGCAAGGTAAGCGTCGTGTAGGTCGGGCCGCTGGCAATTGCGCTCAGAGCGATGTCTACGACATCGTCGCCGAAGCGCCGCCCATTGGGCCACCCACCGGGCACCGTCGCCCCGGCCATATTGGTCAGGGTGTCGCCGCCGAGGAAACTCAGCCGGCTGAACGCGGTCTGGCCGGAGATGTTGGCGGCGCCGGTCGTGGTGTCTACGCGGATGACGTCCGGGATGTAGACGGCGGCCAGGTCCGTGCGGTTCGTCGTGACGAAGTTCGTCCCATAAACCTTGTTGATCAGGGCGGCCAGCTCGGGATTGAGCGCGTACTTCTGGTACTTGGCCGGGTCGCTGGTCGGCAGGTCCCGGTTGTAGTTGTCCTTGTCCCGGATGGCGACGAGCGCCTCGTTGAACAGCGGGTTGGCCTCGCGGTTGACCTGGATGAAGGGGCCGGAGCTGATGTTGTCGCCGTTGGTCGCGCGCAGCGTGACGCGGGGGCGCGAGACCGAAGCGTAGACGCCCACGCCGAGCCGCGCACCGACGCCGGGCGCCTGGCCGTTGGTGAACGGCGCATTATAGGCGAAGGAAGGCAGGTCGCTCAGGGGGATCACGATCGCGTAGTGCAGCACGTTGAAGCCCTTGAAGCCGTCCACGCCGTTGCCGTCCTGACCGTTGTTCGTGCTGTTCGGCTTGTTGCTGAGGATGCGCGGGTCCAGCAAGTCGGAGATGCCCGGAATGTCTGCGAAAAAGCCATCCTCACGCGAGCCGGCGAAGACCGTCGTCAGCCCCGCCGTGCCGGCAATGGCCGGCAGATCATAGGTCGTTTGCTGGGTGTAAGGGTCCAGCGTGCCGCGCGAGGTCGCGCCGCTCTTGGCCCGGCCCGTACTGTCGTTATAGAGCGGCGTGATACGCATGCCGGTGTTGTACGGCGGCACCATCAGCGTCATGCTCGCCGGGCTGAGTCTCGTGGCCGTGGACTGACCGTTGCTGGTCACGGTCTTGGTGACGGTGTAGGTCTGGACGAAGTTCTGGTGGTTGTCACCGACGGTCATGATCGCGCCGGCGTCGGGGGCGCCGCCCACGTTCGCGCCGCGCCCGTAGCGCAGGATCGTGTCCAGGTTCTTGTAGGTGCCGCTCTGGCTGCTGACCGGCGAGAACTTGAAGTCGTAGCGCTGCACCTGCGCGCCCGTGATGGGGTTGGCAATGTGAATGCTGTAAAGCGCGTCGTCCGAGAAGGAGTCATAGGTGACGCCGTCGCCCGGTTCGGAGAAGGGGCGGACACTGACTTCGATGACCAGTGCTTGGGTGCCGTCCGGCCGGTTGCGGCGGAAGGCGTAGACATCGGTGAGGTTGGCCTGCGGGTCGAGTTTGATCAGGGGTGCGTCGCTGTGGCTGGACGCGCGCGCCGCGCCGCCCCCCAGCCCCAGCGCGCCCAGCGCGGCCGCCGTCGCCGCCGCGCAGAAAAGAGTCTTGAGATTCATTGGGTGTCTCCTTGTAAGACAGAGTCATAAGACAGAGCTAAGAGCGAACGTCCGCGCGGGCTGTGCGGCGTCGCCGCACGGCGCAGAAGGTCAGCAGCAGGACGCCGGCCCCCAGCGAGACCACGGTGCTCGCTTCGGGCACAGGCGCGAGGGTCGTTCCCATGAACGTGTCATTCGCGGGCGTGGCACTGTTAAGGTTGGAGCCTTCGGCATCGAACGCCACGGTCCCCGGCCCAAAGGTGCTGCTGAACGAGAAGCCGGAGTTGACGCTGCCCGGCATGAAGTCCCCCAGAAAAGTCACGATGCCGGAGGGCGAATTGGCGTTGCCCGGATCGAAGGCGATCTGGAATCCGGCCGGGGCCGTCAGGTTCGTGAGCGCGCCGGGTACTTGCGGCAGACCGTTAATGTTGAGGGTGAACAGGTCGTCGGCCGAGAAATTGGTCACGGTGTAGCTGTAATTGAACAGTGCCCCGGTGGACGTGACCGTGGGCGCAACAGTGACCTGGGCGCGGGCGGCGCCCGCAGAGAACAGTGCGCCGAGCGCACCCGCAAGCGCCAAGGGGCCTGCGAGTCGGCGTGGTCGTGGAAGCATGGACGGACCTTCCTTTCAAGAAACGAGACGAACGTAAACAGTGGGGCATGTGGCGGCGCGGGCCGTCACGGCGGCAGGAGTGCGTCGGAAGCGCGGGGCGGGGCAGCATGGAGGACGAAGGAGCCGTCCAATGGTGCCGGGCGACGTGTTCGGGGCACGGTCACGCTCGATGAGCGTGAACTTGATGAGCGATGAGCTTTTTCGGCGGTCGTGTACGGCGAGGCGGTTACTACGGGGCTTGCCGGTGGGGCGGGTCAAGTGACAAGAAAACGAATGAAGACGAGAAGGGAACCAGCCAGCGATCAAGCTCACGTCATTAAGAGTTTACCCAGCAAAGTGAGAAATTATGCGTATCATGGCTTCCATAAAGTTAATAATTGGTTACAAAAGCGACTGCGGCATTTTGTCGCGGGGCAGAACAAAATGAGTGCAAAAGCAGGGTAAAATCAATGCAAAGTCAGGACTAATCGCTTTGTTTTCGGGCCGCTTCCGGGAGCCGTCGCCTCGATACAGTTCCCGTTCGCCCGCGCCGCCTCCCGAAGCGCGCCGACCGGGTATAATCACCCCATCATGCGCCAATTCGACACCGCCCGCGACGCCCCTGACACCATCCACGCCGCCCTGACCGCCCGCGACACGGCCCGCGACGTCCAGGTGGAGGCAACAGTTCGCACCATCCTCGACGACGTGAAGGCACGCGGCGATGCCGCCGTGCTGGACTACACCCGCCGCTTCGACTGGCCGGAAGCGACGGCGAAGGAAATGGAAGTCTCTCTCGATGGCATGGAAACAGCGTCAGAAGCAGTGAGCGACCGTGATAGGCAAATGCTGAATGACGCCGCATTCAACATTCGAGATTTCCACGAGCGGGAGAAGGGACAGTTGCAGTCTTGGATGCACATAACGAGCAGAGTCAATGCTACTGAACCGGGCAGGGCCTCATTTTTGGGGCAAATGCTAAATCCCGTGGGACGAGTTGGGGTTTATGTGCCAGGCGGCAAGGCTGCTTACCCGAGTACGATGCTCATGGCTGGCATTCCAGCTACGGTTGCAGGTTGCAGCATCATTTTCTGCACACCGCCCGACCAAACGGGGCAACTCAACCCGCTTCTTGTTGCCGCCGGATGGGAGTTGCCTGGGCGACTGTTCAAAATCGGCGGGGCGCAGGCGATTGCGGCAATGGCCTATGGCACTGAAACCGTGCCCAAATGTGACGTCATCGTTGGGCCGGGCAATGCCTATGTCAACACGGCCAAGAAGCTGGTCTACGGCGAGGTCGGGATAGACATGCTGGCGGGGCCGTCCGAGGTCGCCATCGTCGCCGACGAGGGCGCGAACCCCGCATTTGTCGCCGCCGACCTGCTGGCCCAGACGGAGCATGGGCACGACAACCGTGGCGTCCTGTTCAGCCACTCTTCGGAGATGTTGGAAAAATGTAAAAACGAACTGGCGGCGCAGCGCGAGGCACTGTCCCGGAAAGAGATACTGGCCGTGACCGCGAACAACTTGGTTTTTGTCAAAACGAACTCTCTGGAGGAGTCCCTGGCCCTGTCCAACGTCTTCGCTCCCGAACACCTGGAACTGATGGTGCGCGAGCCGCTGGCCGTCCTGCCGCTCGTCAAAAACGCCGGGGCTGTGCTGCTCGGCGACTACACCTCCGCCCCGGTCGGCGACTACTGGGCGGGGCCGTCCCACACCCTGCCGACAGCGGGCGCGGCCCGCTACGCTTCCCCGCTGTCCGTAGCGACCTTTATGAAGCGCACGAGCGTGTTATATTATTCCGCACAGGCGGCCCAGGAGGCGGCGGAGGACGTGGCCCGCTTCGCCGAGGCCGAAGGCTTTGACGGGCACGCGCAGGCGGCGCGGCTGAGGGCAAAACCCACCCCGCGACAAGTCGCTGCCCCTCCCGAAACGGGTGGGGGAGGAGTGTCGGAAGGCACGGACAGAGAGGGGGGCGCGGCAAGCAGTGCCCCCCCGCCCCTCGTTTTTACCTCTTCGTCCTCCCCTTTGGGGAGGACCCCTGTGAGCGCAGCGAACAAGGAGGTGGGTTCCTGATGCCCTACACCACCCCCGACGCGGACGCCCGACGCGCCGCCATTGACGCCGTCATTTTCGACATGGATGGCGTCCTGCTGGACATCAGCGGCTCCATCCGGGTCGTCAACTGCCTGTCCGTCCCCTATTACCTGCGGACCGTGCTCGGCTGGCCCGCGCCCGACGACCTGCTCACGTCCCCGGACATCGAAATGTTCAAGAATGCAGGTGGGTTCAACGACGACTGGGACTTGACCTACGCCCTTGTCCTGCACTACGTCGCCAAGGGCCATGAACACCCCAGCGCCGCCCCGGAAACGCTGAACGTCATCCAGCCCAACCTCGCCCGCTACGCCGCCCGTATCAAAGAGCGCGGCGGCTGGCTGCGCGCTGCCGAGGAGATCGCTTTCGAGCGCTTGACCCGCGACGACCGCTTGGCCGTCGAGACGGACTACCGCAAGCGCCTGATCAAGCAGGTCTTCCAGGAGATGTTCGCCGGGGAACACTGCGAGCGCCTGTACGGGTACAGCCCGACCCTCTACACCGGGCCGGGCTACATCAACCATGACCGGCCGCTGCTCGACCTGGCGAAGCTGCCCGAAGGCAAGATGCTGGGCGTCCAGACGGGGCGGACTTTGGAAGAAGCCCGAATCGGCCTGGAGATGTGCGGGCTGGCGGGCCGCATCCCCGAGACGCAGGTCGTGACCAAGAGCGACGGCTTCCAGAAGCCCCAGCCGGGCGGCCTCGCCAAACTAGCCGAGCGCATGGGCTTCACCAATGCCGTTTACATCGGCGACGCCCTGGACGACCTGCGGACCGTCAAGAACTTCAACAGCGCCCATGCCCCGGCCACCTTCCTGTCCGCGCAGGTGCTCACCGGCCCGGCGGGCCGCGCCAACGAGAAGCTGTTCCGCACCTCCGGCGCGGATATCCTCGCCGCCGATGTCAACGAAGTCCTAGACTGGCTGCGGGGGTGAGAAATCCACCTCCTTGTTCGCTTCGCTCTCAGGGGTCCTCCCGAGGCTTTATTGGGGTGAAGCGGGAAGACGAAGAGGTTAGGACGAGGAGCCTGGGGCCGCTGCTTGCCGGCGCCTTCCTCCTAAACTCCTTTCCCTCCCGTTTCGGGAGGGGAAGGAGGAACGAGGCGGGGTGGGTTCCTTCCGGGCCGAAACCCTTCACATCCACCCCAGCCCCTGCTCCGCCCACCCGTGCAGGCCGTCCCAGTACCCGCTGCCCTCGGCGGGACGCTCGATGGGCAAGTCGCGGGCGATCATTTGCAGCGCCTTCAAGGCCAGCCGGGGCGCAAAGTCTCGCTTCCCAACCCCACGCCGCCACAAAAACTGCTCCACGAAGCCCGTATGCACGAACGGGTAGCAGTCCTGCACCCACACCATCGCCAGGCCCAGCAGCGGGTCGCCGTAGTGGCCGAAGGGGTGGACGAACTCGACCAGCGGGTTCTTCTGGTAGGCCGGGTCCCCCGGCGCACCGAACGGCTCGTTGAACGGGTCCTCCGTGGTCGCGATCCGATAGGAGAGCGGGAAGAAATGCCCATAGTGCGTGTAGACCAGCGGGTCGTGGATGTCGGCGATGGCGGCTTGCACCTTCGCCAGCGCCGCCGTGAACCAGGGGTCCTGGAGCCATTGCCGCCGCGCCCGCCCCTCCTCAGCCAGCCACGAGTCGGCCTCCCACCGGGCGTCATCCGTGAGGATAGCGACTTCATCAGCCAGCGTCCGGCGCTCCAGCGTCGCCCCCACCGGATCGGCTTGCAGGGCATCCGTGATGCCTTGTAGCCTGTCAATGGCCTCAAACGCCCGCTCGGTCGCCAGGCGGATGCGGTGCGGCGTCCCGCCCAGCGCCCACAGCAGCAAGTTCTCACCGCGCGCCGTCTCGCACAGCGTCTCGTAGTCTGCGCCGTTCCACTTCTCCACGTCGCGCTGGTCGCTCGGGCGGGGGACGGGGCCGTGAATGATGCGGAGGGCGGGAATACCGAGCTGTTCCAATACAGGGAGTAGGGCGGCGCGGCCGGGGTCAATGTCGCCCCGAAAGTCCACGGCCTTCTCGTGCCGTCCGCCAGGGCAAGCCGGACGCGCGGGCCGAAGGGCATCCAGGGTTCTAGGTCCGTCTGGACAGACAGGAGGCGCGCTCCGGGGAACGCGGCACGGAGGAGCGAAAGGCGTGTCTCGGACAGGCCGAAGGTGTCAGTGGGCATGGGTTTTCCTTTGGGTGAAAGTGGCTCCGGGAAGAAGCCGGGTAGTTCGGCGCGCAAGTTTTGTTTGGCGGCCATCAACCGGCTGCGGACCGTGTTGACGGGTATCTCTAAAATGGCCGCGACTTCCTCCCGCGACCAGCCGCCGACGTAATGCAGCAGCAGGGTTGTGCGGTGGGCGTCGGACAGGTCCGCCACGGCCTGCCGCACGGTGAACATTTCCACATAGGCGATCTCCTCACTGGCTTCGCTCAGGACCGTGATCGGTTCCCCTAATCGCCGTGTGCCCCGGCGCCGCCGATAATCGGCGCAGAGGGAAAGGGTGATGCTGCGGAGCCAGGACGCAAACTGCCCCGCTTCCTTCAGCTCGGGCAGCCGCTGCAAGGCATACACTAATGCCTCCTGGGCCACGTCCTGAGCGTCGTCGGCGTTTTCCAGCGTCCGATGTGCGAGAGCGAGGATAGAGCGCCGGTGGCGCTCGGTCAGCCGTCCCCCGGCCAGCCGGTCTCCGGCCAGCGCGCGACGAACAAGCTGCGAATCGGTCTCGGCCATGTCGTTTGTCGGTGGCATATACTCTAGGCGCGGCGAGGCCGCGAAAGGGATCATTTGGGCGACAGCAATTTTTCGGTTGGCGACGATAACCCCCACCGACTGCCGGTAGACAAACTGCCGCCCGTTTGGTACAATGGGGACATATGATACCCGCACGCCAGGCCAGGCTTGAACGCCGCACGTCCGAGACCGACATCACGCTGGCCGTCTCGCTCGACGGCGACGGGGGCAGCGAGATCGTCACCGGGGTCGGCTTTTTCGACCACATGCTCACCCATGTCGCCCGCCACGGCCTGCTGCACCTGACCGTGACGGCGACCGGCGACCTGCACATTGACGACCACCACACCGTCGAGGACGTGGGCATCGCGCTGGGGCAGGCGCTGCGCGAGGCGGTCGGCGACAAGGCCGGAATCGCCCGGTACGGGTTCGCGCTCGTGCCGATGGACGAGGCTTTGGTGTCCTGCGCGCTGGACTGGAGCGGGCGCGGCCTGCTGGCCCATGACTTCGCCTTCGCCGCGCCCAAGATCGGCACGTTCGACACCGAGCTTGTCGCTGAATTCTTCCGGGCCGTCGCCGCCCATGCCGGCCTGACCCTGCACTTCGAGCAGCGACGCGGTTCAAACGCCCATCACATCGCCGAGGCTGCCTTCAAAGCCTTCGGGCGAGCGCTGGACATGGCGAAGCGGCAGGACGGGCGCGTACAGGGCATCCCCAGCACGAAGGGGGTTTTGTAGCTTATGGCTTCACAAGCGACACCGATCATGTTCCCAAGCGTCTTTTCCGCCGATCTGTCTTACCGGATCGGCGCGGCCCTGTTTAGCCTGGTAGGCGTCATCGGGATAGGGCTGGCAGCGGGCCACCATCAAACGCAGAACTTAATCGTCTTGGCAATCCCTTTCGCCGTCTTCTTGAGTGCGCTGCTGCTCACCCTGACGTTCCAGCTCGAAGTGGACGAGACGGGCCTGCACCAGCGGTCTATTTTGGGACGTAAAGACGCGCCCTGGGCTTTGGTCCGGCGGCTGGACCAGGGCAAAGCGTATTCGATCTACGGCGAAGGAGACCGTGAGCTAGTCTGGCTGTCCCTTGTCACGACCGCCGCCCAGCTTGCGGTCGCCGAAGAAGCGATCCGCCGCTGCGGACTGGAGCCTTCAGGCGCGAAGCTCGAATACCCGGTTCGCCGGCAATGGGTACGGAAATGAGAACGAGGGCATGAAAGTCGCGATCATAGACTATGGCATGGGTAACCTGCGAAGTGTCGAAAAGGCATTCCATAAGGTTGGCATGGACGGCGCATTCGTCACGGACGATCCCGCCGAAGTGGCGCGCGCCGACAAGGCCGTCCTGCCCGGCGACGGCGCGTTCGACTCGACCATGCGCTCCCTGCGCCGGTCCGGGGTGGATCGGATCGCATCAGAATTCATCGCCTCGGGCCGCCCGTTTTTAGGCATCTGCGTCGGGATGCAGGTATTGCTGACCGGCAGCGAGGAGGGCGAGCCGGGTGTCCGGGGCCTGGACGTCGTGCCGGGCCGCGTCCGCCGCTTCCCGCCCGGCCAGGACCTTAAAATTCCCCAAATCGGCTGGAACGATATTGCGTTCGTCCCCAATTCGCCGCTGGGCGCGGACCTGCCGGGCACCTCCCCGATGGCCTACTTCCTGCACTCCTACTACTGCGCGCCCGACGACCCCGCCGACTGGGCGGCGACGACCGATTACGGCGTCTCGTACTGCTCCGCCCTGCACCGCAATAACGTCTGGGCCACGCAGTTCCACCCGGAGAAGTCCGGCCCGGTGGGGCTGGCGATCCTCCGCAACTTTTCACGGCTCTAGGTGTGACAAGAACATGACTTTCTGGTGGCATCTGACGGAACTCATCTTAGCAGTCCCACTCAGCGCGATCATCCTGGGTGTCGGCGGCAACATTATCGGTAACATCCTGCAATCGCGGGAGCGCCAACTGAAATTGCGACTGCGCGCGGAAGCGCGCCAGGCCCGGTCTGCTCCTCCCGCGAGTCTGCACAAGGAATTGGAGGCGTTGCGGGCCGAGATCGCCTCCCTGCGCGATACCACCACGCAGTACGACATGACGAACGATCATATCGTCCAACGTATCGAGGAGCGCCTGGGCCGCGTGGAAACCCGTCTGGCGGGCCGCCAAGCCGATCTACGCGCGGAAGACCAGTCGGTGCAGCAGCTAAATCGGCGGTAAGAGCGGCAGAAGCATAAGACACATGACTAGCCTACGCAACTTTTCGCGGCTCTCGGTGTCTATTCTTACGGCAAAGGAAAACGCGCATGGACTTTGGTTCTTTGATACCGCTTGCGGGCATCTCCATCCCTCTTCTGGCAATCGGCGGCAGCATCGTCCAGAACGTCTTGAAATCGCAAGAGCGGCGGATGGAAATACGTCTTCAAGCGCAGCAAGGGAAGAACGAAGACGTCACGCGCCAGATTGACGCCCTGCGGGCCGAGGTCGCCGGCCTGCGTGACACCAGCACTCAGTTTGACATGAGCTTGGAACATAGCGTAGAGCGGCTGGAAGAGCGGGTCGGGCGAATGGAGACCAAAGCGGCCCTCCACAGCCCCCGGCCTGTGGCTGCCCCGCAGTCGGAAGAGTCGCAGCCGCTCGGGCTGCGCTAAGGAGGAAACCCATGGAGATAGTACACGTCATCGGCGACCTCCTCGAAATGCTCGGCATTTTTGGTGGAGTCGCACTCGTCATCCTTGCCGGCAACAAGGCAAAAATAGACAAGATGCGGGCGGAACGGGAGATCATGCAGCAGTCACTCGCGCCGCGCGGCGAGAATACGTCTGCCGAATTGCAGGCTCTCAAGCAGCAGGTCAGCGAGATGCAGAATACCAGCCACCAGTTCGACATCTCCTTTGATGAGGCCCTGAGCCGGATGGAAGGCCGTGTCGGTCGGCTGGAAACCAAGAGCGCCGCCGGCATCGCCAATGCCCCGGCGGAAGCGACGCTGCGGAATGGACAGACCCAATGACCACGTCTGCGGCCACACCCATCACGCGCTATAACGATGGCTCCCAGAACCCGCCCCGGCTGCGCGTCCAGCACTCGCTCTGGTCGCTCCTCGGGCTGCCGATGAACGCGTCCTCCGACGGGGAATGGACGCTGGGCGAGAAGTTCGCGCGGGTGAAAGAGGCCGGGTTCGAGGCCGTCGAATGCTGGCTGGACGAGAGCGACGAGCGGCGGCACAAGGACGCTCTGGACGCTGCCGGGCTGCGCCTGGTTCTGGGCCACCACCCGTTCACACTGGAAGACACGCGCCGGACAATCGAACAGGCGAAGCGGCTGAACGCCGATTTCGTGTTTGCCCAGCCCCTGCACCCCTACGTTCCCCTCGATGAAGCCGTCCCGTTCCTGCGCGAAGCCGCGCGCATCGCTGCCGATCATAGGCTCCCGCTGTTCATCGAGACGCACCGCAATAACATCCCTGAAAGTCTCAACCAGGCGCTTGCCCTGGTCGAGCGGATGCCCGAAATCACGTTCACCGGCGACCTGTCGCACTTCGTCGTCATCGGCGAGTTCTACGGCTGGGAGGACGAGCGGGCGATTGACCGAATGGACCCCATCTTGCAGCGCGTCGCCCATCTGCACGGGCGCATCTCCAACGGCGAGCAGGTGCAGGTGGATGTCGGCGACGGGAGCGGCGACACCGCCCAGTTCTTCGTCCGCCTGTGGGCGCGGGCGATGTCCCACTGGCGCCAGGGCGCAGGCCCTGGCGACGTCTTCCCTTTCGCCTCCGAACTCGGCCCGCCCCGCTACGCCATCACCCTCCCCGACGGCCGCGAGTTCAGCGACCGCTGGCAGCAGAGCCTGGTGATGAAACGGCTGGCCGAACAGGCATGGGCGCAGTCATCTTAATCTCAGCATGGACACGACAAGTATAGACACAACATTCTCAGGGACGTTTGTTCTGGATAAGCCTCTGACGGCAGAGCACAAAGAAGCTCTGGAAGAGTTCGTGGAGGAGGAGCATGAGGATGAGAATGGGCGGAGGGGCCTCAACGGAAAGCCAACCAGCATTTACTGCCAGTGGATGCCTACTGAAGACGGCACTGGGTTGGAGTGGGACGGAGCCGAAAAGTTCTACGATTATGTGGAGTGGCTGGAGTATATGGTTTCGCACTTCATCAAGCCCTGGGGCTATACTTTGAACGGTTCCGTCACCTGGACAAGCGCGATCTATGAGCCGGCACGAGGCACAATCCATGTCCAAGACAACCATATCTCAGTTACCTCAGAACCGCCACCGCATGAGCGAAGTGGTTAGGGCGCGGCCAGAAACGCTGTTACCTCGGCAGCAGGCATGAGTTCGGGATTGATTACCGCCAGTCTTTTCCCTCGCACGGTCCGCAGCAGGCACTGATCGGCGTCGTCAAGCCGGCGGCAGGAGGTTGGAAACGAAACATCCTGTCACTCCTTTGGCGATCTGTGCTCGGTTCGACGGAACAACGTTCGTTAGAATAATCACCGTGAGGTCATCTTCCAAAGAGTGCTCTGCGAACGCGGTAAAGCCGGAACTGGTCCCGTCATGGCCCACGCAACGGAACCCATGGTGGTCGTTCACTCTCCACCCAAACCCGTAGCCGGTTTTCATCCCATCGGCCAGCGTCGTAGGCGTCCACATCTGCTCCCAAATTTCCTTCGGGAGAAGTGCCGCGTTGCCCAGAGCCGCCCCCCCATCGTGCCAGGTCAAGCACAGTGGACACCAAAGCACCCGCAGAAAAAGCCCAGGTCATGCTAGTAGGGCGGGCGTTCCACCACCTGTTCTCAGCCCAGACATAGCCGCTGGCGCGGTGGGGTAGAATGTCATCCATATTGTTGACACGGGTAGCATCCATCCCCAAAGGAGCGAAAATCCGCCCATGGAGGAAATCTCCATAGGGCTGTCCACTTGCCTGCTCGATGATGTGGCCCAGCAGGTAGTATCCGGTGTTGTTGTAGGCGTATCGCTCACCGGGCGCGAACTCCAACGGCTCATCGGCGACCAGGGCGAGGATTTCATCCCGCGAGGTCGGCAGAAACGTCAGGCGGGCCATGACGTCGGGAAGACTGGTGAAGCTCTTGATGCCCGAAGTATGATCGAGCAGGTGGCGCACCGTGACACCGTTCCACCTGGCAGGCAGACCTTCCTGGTAGCGGGCAATGCTCTCGCCCAGGCCGACCTTGCCTTCCTCGGCAAGCATCATCACGGCGGTGGCCGTGAACTGTTTGGTGGGGGAGCCGATCTGGAACACCGTCTCCGGCGTAACCCGGACGTTCATTTCCAGGTTCGCGAAGCCGTAGCCGCGTGCCAGGATGACCACGCCGCCACGGACGACAGCCAGGGACAGACCGGGAATGTGCTGGCTCTCCCTCTGCCCGGTGACAAACCGATCTACGGCATCTTCAGCATCTTCTTGAGGCATGGAATATGCTCTTCCGAGTGTGGCAGAGGCCGATCATTAGGGATACTGTGCCAGGAGACGCTTGGCGAGTGCGATCTTCTGAGCGTCCCCGACGGTCATCATTTTCTGCCACGCGGCGTGGGCCTCATCATGACGATTCGCGCCATACAAGGCGAGACCATAATTCTCGTAAAAGATGGGGTTGCCGGCGTTGAGAGCTAACGCGCCTTCATATTCTTTGATGGCCTCCGTCAGTTGGCCCTGCTGATACAACACGAGGCCCAGGTTGTTGTGGACCAGGGCGTCACTCGGATTGATCTTCAGCGCAAGACGATAGTCACTCATCGCCTCGTCGTATCGCTGTTTATGGGTGAGCGCAAGGCCCAGGTTGTTGAGAAGCGTCGCGTTGCTGCCCGCGAGCTTGACGGCAGCTTCTCCGGCAGCAATGGCCTCATCATAGCGATGCGCCTTATCATAACATTCCATCAAGCCATTGTAGGCGATGATGTTACTCGGTTGGCGCCGGATAGCCCCTTGGAACTCAGTGATGGCCGCATCAAAATCGTGCTGATGGTATAACGCCAGCGCCAGATTGGTGTGGAGCGCAACACTGTCGAGGCCCTGCTGCATCGCCGTATGATATTCCGTGACGGCGCGAGCGAACTGGCTCTCCCGATCCAGGGCAAGGCCCATGTTATTATGAATGGTCGCGGTGTCACCGCTGATCTGCGCTGAGAGGTTCAGCGCCTTCTGAAACTCCTTGAGTGCCGCCGCAAACTGCCCGTCGTGAAACAAGGCCAGCCCGAAATTTGAACGCACTGCGGCCAGGGTCGAGTCGGCAGCATGGGCTTGTTGAAACTCCTGGACTGCTTCCGTGTAGTCGCCATGTCTATCAAGGGCAGAGGCCAAATTGCTGTGAAAGGTGTTTTGATTGGGATTAAGCTGAACGGCCTGGCGAAGTTCTTCAATCCCTTGATCAATCTGGCCGGCAGCGACATACTTCACGCCGAGGTTGTTGTGCTCGGCAGCCTCGTCCGCGACGGCGGGTGTGCAGAGGCTGGATGTGCAAAGCAAGAGAAAAGCCAGCAGGCAGTTTTGAATGCTCAACGATGGTTTCAATTCGATCTCCTTACTTTTCAAACCCGAGCCAGGGTGGTAAAAAGATAGCCCCGGCAATTGTGCCGGGGCTGTTTTCTTGTCTCGGTGGCCTCTAACGCCGCCGGAGGAAGGCGGGGATGTCTACGTCGTTGTCGGCGGGCTGGCGCTGGGTGACGGGGGCCGGTTCGGGAGCGGTGATGACTTCGGCCCCGCCCTGGGCCGTGCGGGCGCCGGCGGCTTGGGCGACGCGCGCGGGCGTGGCGGCGGGGCGCTGGTCAAAGCCGGTCGCCAGGACGGTGATGCGGACCTCGTCCACCAGTTTCGGGTCCTGGACGATGCCGAAGATGATGTTGGCATCCTCGGCGTCGGTCGCCTGCTGGATCAGCTCGGTCGCCTCGTGGACTTCCGCCAGGGTCATGTCCGGGCCGCCGGTGATGTTGATCAGGGCCGCGCGCGCGCCCTCGATGCTGGTTTCCAGAAGCGGCGACGCGATGGCGGCCTGCGCGGCGTCCACGGCCCGGTGGTCGCCGGACGCAACGCCGATGCCCATCAGCGCCGTGCCGGCGTTCAGCATGATAGCGCGGACGTCGGCGAAGTCCACGTTGATGATGCCAGGAATAGTGATGATATCCGAGATGCCCTGGACGCCCTGGCGGAGAACGTCGTCGGCCTCTTTGAAGGCTTCGACCAGGGTCGCCCGCTTCTCGACGACGCCCAGCAGGCGGTCGTTCGGGATGATGATGACCGTGTCTACCTTGTCCTTGAGGTTGTCCACGCCCTCATCGGCCAGGCGCGAGCGGCGCGGCCCTTCGAATTTGAAGGGTTTGGTGACGACGGCCACCGTCAGTATCCCCAGGTCTTTGGCGATCTCGGCGATGACGGGGGCGGACCCGGTCCCCGTCCCGCCGCCCATGCCCGCCGTGATGAACACCATGTCCGCGCCTTCCAGCGCCTTCTTGATGTCGCTCTTGGACTCCTCGGCGGCGGAGCGGCCCACTTCCGGGTTGCCGCCCGCGCCCAGCCCGCGCGTCAGGTTCTCGCCGAGTTGCAGCTTGTAGTCAGCAGCCGAAATATCCAGGACCTGAATGTCGGTGTTCATCGCGATGAACTCGACCCCAGTGAGTCCGGCGTCAATCATGCGGTTGACCGCGTTGGTGCCGCCGCCGCCGCAGCCGATCACTTTGATTTTGGCGAAGGGCGCCAGGTCGTCCCGTATTCCGAGTGCCATGTCTAAATCGTCTCCCTTAAAAGCGTCTAAAGCGTGTTTATATGATTGCTGTTATGATTACGTCTCTATGATACCCGGCGATGCCGGTTTTCGGCTATTTAGCCCAAAGCCACAATGCAGGAAAGGGGCTGAAAGACAGCAGCGGTGCACGTCCTTCAGTCCCACATTACTTTAAGCCCCTCTAAAGGGATTCATCAGGCACCGACGGCGCGGGCCATGATGCGGGCGAAGAAGCGCTGGAACTCGCCCTCAGCGAATTCCCGCACGGCACGAAATGGGGCTGGCGAAGTGCATCAAGAGACGTGCGAAATCTGGGGGGTCATATTCCCGTAGGCCCGATGCACTCCATCTTCCGCCTGTTCAGCATTCTGAAACTCAGCCGCTGCTTTCTCCTGCTCTTCCCGGCTTGTGGCATTTCCGAAGGCTTCCAAAGCCTTCATCTTCCGTTGCAAGGCGTTAGAAACTCTTTCCCAAGTCGCTTGCCGGAGTGGGTCTTTTGCCGGTATCAGAAACAGGGGCGTCTCAGGCTGAGGATCGCGATCATTCCATGTATCTTCTAGCTGCTGAAGCTTTAAAGCGTTGTCGTAGGCATCCGTGACATCTTCTATATGAACCGGCAGGTACAGCCAGCCGTTCTGGAGACCCGCCTCGCCTGTCAGCAGCAAGACACGCAAGCCGAGTTTCTCAGCCTGAACACGGAGCCACTCGTAAACTTCCTCTCGACTATTCATAGGTGCTACCATTGACATCATACTCGGTCCTGCGGCAAAACACTTCGGATCAGCTTGATGATGAAGCCGACATCCTTGCGTGATACCTTTAGCTTGGCTTCTTCCACGTTGGCGGCGCTGATGTAGTCAGCCACAATGCGTAACTCATAGGACGCTTCAAGACGCAAAGCAACATCTTTGCAGGCATCAGCGCTAAGAAGCCTGCCGGACATCTTTCTCAGGAGATCAGGGGTCGCCTCATGGCTCCAGGCTTCACGACCGTCAGGCGATATCTGCTTCTGATACAGCAGGACTGCTGTTACCGACTGATAGGCAGCATAATAGCTACGGCTAGCACTTGCTCTGAACTGCCCATGTTGCTGCAACAGTTGCGCGGAAGCGTATGAGTCTTGTGCCATCCGCCACCATTTCTCCCACGCCTCCATGCAGCGGTCTCCTTTATGCTATCCGCTGACGGCGCGGGCCATGATGCGGGCGAAGAAGCGCTGGAACTTGCCCATCAGCGACCCCTCGCGCTGCGCCTGGTGGGACGAGTGGTGGTGCCGCGCCCCGTACTGGACTAGCCCGATGGCCGTCGCGTAGACCGGTGAACGCAGGTCGGCGGAGATGCCGCCGACATCGCGCGGGCTGCCGACCCGCGTCGGCATCCCCGTGACCTGCTGGCACAATTCCGCCGCGCCCGCGAGCTGCGACCCGCCGCCCGAAAGCACGATGCCGGCGGGGAGCAGGTTGTAATAGCCGGACTTCAAAATCTCCTGGCGGACCATCAGGAACAGCTCGTGCATGCGCGGCTCGACGATCTCGGCCAGGATGCGGCGCGGCAGCAGGCGTGGTTCGTCGCTGCCCAGGCTTAGGACCTCAAACAACTCGTCAGGGTCCATCATGCTGGTCGCCGCCGCCGCCTGCTCACGCTTGACCCGCTCCGACTCGTCGTGCGAGGCACGCAGGCCGACGCTGATGTCGTGAGTGACATGGTTGCCGCCCACGGGGATGGCCGACGAATAATAAATGTCTCCGTCCACGAAGACAGCAATGTCGGTGGTGCCGCCGCCGATATCGGCGATGCAGACGCCCAGCATCTTTTCGTCCTGGAGCAGCACGGACTCGGCGGTTGCGATCGGCTCCAAGACCGTAGCCTCAATGGTCAGACCAGCCTTGTGGACACACTTGGCGACGTTCTGCAAGAACGTCACCGCGCCGGTCACGATGTGGGTCTCGACTTCGAGCCTCGTCCCGGACATGCCGACCGGAAACCGTATCCCACTCTGGCCGTCAATCGAGTACGAGCGCGGGATCGCGTGGATGATCTCACGGTCCGGCGGCAGGACGATGACGCGGCTCTGGTCCTGGACACGGGCGACGTCGTCGTCGGTGATCTCGCGGCTGGCGTGGGTGATGGCGACCACGCCGCGCGAGTTGAGCGAAGCGACATGCTCGCCGGTCACGCCCACGACCACCCGATGGATCTCGTAGCCGGACATGGCGCGCGCCTTCTCGACACTGTCACTGATGGCCTGGGCGGCGCTGTCAATGTCAATGACAACTCCTTTGCGGATGCCGCCCGAAAGGCTGTTGCCGACGCCCACGATGTTGATGCGGCCCGGCTCTTCGATCTCGGCGACAATGGTACACACCTTGGTTGTCCCGATGTCTAGGCCCACCACGCAGTCCCTCGCCACCTCCTTTGCTCCCCTCGCTCTTGACGCGCCTCTTGCCCCACCCCAGGGTGACGTTAAGGCAGCGCCTGCTTCCGCTCTTCCAATGAAACCGGCATCGCCTGGGACCGCCCTGTGCCGTTCCGAATGCCGCCCCCGCGCCCTTCCAGCCACTGCCGACGGATAATGGACAGATTCACGAAAATCCGCCCGCCCAAGGCCACCACGGCCGCCAGGCCCAGTGGCTGCCCCATCAAATCGCCCAGATACGCCAGAAACGCGGCCAGCAGCGTGTTCGTCAGGAAGCCGGAGATGAAGACGTCGCTCTTGAACTTTCCTTCCGTGCCCGCGCGGACGCCGCCGATCAGCGAGTCCAGCCCGGCCAGGGCAGCCAGCGAAAGGTACTGCGCGTACTGCGTCGGAAAGGCCGCCCCGGAAAAGTAAACGAGCGCGAAGCCCAAGGCCCCCGCCAGCAGCGCAAACCAAGCCATAAAATTGTCCTACACTCCCGGCTTCTTGTCCGGGCCGCTCGCCACGGTCGTTGTGGCCGGGACGGCGTACTTCGGCTCGATCCCGCCGGAATAAGCAGGGATGACGATAGGCTTGGGCGATTTTTCCACCTTGAACATCGCTTTGTCGATGTTCCGCATCTGATCGGCGATGCCGCCGGGGAGGTTAAGGGCGGTCATTAAAACCTTTGGATCGCCAATCGCCTTGATGACATAGGGGGGCGTCTGCGGCGTGTCGTTGACGAATACGGTCGGCCCGGCGCACCGCACGGGACTGGTAGCGATCAGGCGCTGGTCGTTGACCGAAATCGCCTCCGCCTTAGCGGCCTTCAACTCATTGACTACTTGATTGATGTCGGTATCATGGACGATATTCGGCGGCGCCATGCCCGGCGGCATCTGCGCCGTCGGGAAAGGCTGCTTGCTGTCGTTGAGGGTGATGACGACGCCCGGCCCCTTCACATCAGTCAGGCCCGCTGAGAACTGGGCCTTCCTCAACTCCTCAGAGAGCGTCTTCACCTGCTTCGTGTCTGAAGGCGCAGCATTGACAAGTTGGGCATTGTCCTTCTGAAGCTGGGCGATACGGTGCTGGAGGCCGGCATTGGCCTTGATCAGCATTTCGGCGCCCTGTAGCCGGTCCAGCTTGTCCTGCTGCTGCTTGGCGGTCTGCGTCTTGACCGACAGGCCGAGCATGGCGCCGAGCAGGGCGCACAGGACGAACAGCGTAGCCCACCAGGTTCGGCGATCTTGCCTGGGCATCCGGTCCGTTTGCCGGTCGATCTGACTATCAGTTGGTACGGGATTCAGGTCCATTGGGTTCATTTCGGTCCCGGCTCGGCGTTTCCCTCTCCAGGTCAGTCTCTTTGCGCGGCATGTAAACCGGCTGCCGAGGGCAGCTCACGTCAATATAGGCGGCCTGCCGGGCCAGCGCGCCGACCGTCGCGGCGGCTAAAGTGACCTTCAGCGGCAGCGAGTCAGGCTGGCCGAGACGAATTTGCAACTTATCCTTTCTATTTAAGCACAAATTTAGGTTTTGGTCAACCGTTATTTTTGCGCCCCCCAAATTGGGCGTCGCGTCGAGCAAAGTCAGCAGGCGGAAGGCATCGGCCAGCCAGGGGGTACGGAGCGGCTTGCCCAGCGTCACGTCGGCGGGCAGGACGGCCTGGGCCACCTGCACGACCGGCAAGTGCGGGAGCGGCCGGTCGAGTTCTTGATACGGCACGCCTTTTTTATCCAGCAGCCAGAACTGCCCGCCGCCGGCCAGAATAGCGCGTGGCTGCCGCTCCGTCACGGTCAAGACGAGCCGGCTGGGCAATTCAATGGAGCGGGCGGCGTGGTCAATCATCGGGTCCGCCTCCAGGCGGCCCACGAACGGCTGCCGGAGCATCCAGAAAATGTTGGTTCGCTCGGGCACCTGCGCCTCGTCGAATATCTGCTGCGGGGTCAGCGCCTGCGCCCCCTTCACCCGCACCTGGGTGACGTGCAGGGCGGGGTTCGCGAAGAGCAGGACGCCCGCTTCCGCGAGGAACAGGCACAGGGCGAATAGCCTGAGCGTCCGGTTCCAGTCGCGCCTGCGACGATTGGCCCGCTTCTTGAGAGGAGAGCGTTTGGGCGCGCGCGCGTCGTCGGAACGGTCCTCGGTGACAGTCAGGCGGGTGCGTGTCGGCTTGTGCATTGGGGCTATTCCAGGGCGAGTTCGATCAGGCGAGCTAAAAGCTGTGCAAAACTGTAGCCCGCCGCCTGGGCCGAGCGCGGCAGCAGGCTGGTGGGGGTCATGCCGGGGATGGTGTTAAGTTCAAGCGCGTAAATATCGCCGCCGGGCGTGACGATCATGTCCGTTCGCGACATCCCCCGACAGCCCAGAGTCCGGTGGCAGAGTTCGGCGATGCGGCGCGCTTCGGCAGCTACGGCATCGGGGATGCGCGCGGGCACGATCTCATCGGTCGCGCCGACTGTATATTTGGCCTCGTAGTCGTAAAAGCCGCTGGCAGGAACGATCTCGACAATGGGCAAGACTTCCAGCACCTCATTGCCGAGGATCGGAACTGTGATCTCCGTTCCCGTGATGAACTGCTCCACGAGGGCAACATCATCGTATTGGAACGCCAGGTCGGTGGCGGCCTCCAGCTCCTGCGGCTCCTCCACGACTGTCATGCCGATGGTGGACCCCTGGCGGCTCGGCTTGACGATCCAGGGCAACGGCATCCCACCCCCGAGCGTAGCGTAATCCGCCTGTGAAAAGTACCTCTGCGTCTTCGTCAGCGTCACATCCTGCGGCATCAAGACGCCCACGCCCATCAGGACGCGCTTGCTCATCGCCTTGTCCATTGCCAGCGCGCTCGCCAGGACGCCGCTGCCGGTGTAGGGCAGGCCCAGCACTTCCAGCATCCCCTGGACAGTGCCGTCCTCGCCGCCCTTGCCGTGGAGCGCGATGAAGACGACGTCAGGCCGGTCTTCAAGGGACGCCTGCGGCAATTGGGGCAGGGCCGTGATCTCCGCCCCGCCGTTCGAGGCGCGGAGCAGGCCGAGCGGATGGGTGACGCCAGCGGGCAGGAACTTTTGGCCCGAAGCCGTGTCCAGCGCGTAGACCGTGTACTTGTCCGGGTCCAGCGCATTCAGAATCTGCCGCCCCGTGGACAAAGAAACGTCCCGCTCGGCGCTTGTCCCGCCCATCAGCACGGCGACTTTGCATTTGGGGGTCATAAGGCCAGCAGCCCTTCCCCCGCCGCGCGGATGTCGCCCGCGCCCAGTGTCAGGACCAAGTCGCCGGGCTGCACCATCTCGGCCAAACGGGCCGGGAGGACGGCTTTGTCCGCGACATAGGTGACGTGGTCCGCGCCGCGCCGGTCGGCGGTCAGGGCGGCTAGGCCCGCGCCGGTGACTCCCTCCAGGGGCTGTTCGCGGGCAAGAAAAATGTCCGTTAAAACCACATGGTCGGCGTCGCCGAAGCTCTCAGCGAACTCCACCTTGAAGTCCCGCGTCCGGGACGGCAAGTGTGGCTGGAATACGGCGACGATCCGGCGGCCAGTGTACGCCCGGCGCGCGGCGGCCAGGGTGGCGCGGATCTCGGTCGGGTGATGGGCGTAGTCGTCCACGACCAATGCCCCATTGCGCGTCTCGCCCAGCCGCTCGAACCGGCGGCCGGTCCCGACAAAGGCCCGCAGGCCCTCAGCGATACGGGCGAAAGGCACGCCCAGAGTCAGGCCGACAGCGACAGCGGCGAGGGAATTGGCGACGTTGTGCATTCCCGGCACAGCCAGCGTGATCCGGCCCAGCGTCTCGCCATGCCAGACGGCGACGTAGCTTGGGGCAGCCCCCTCGGCGTCCACCTCCTCCGCCCGCAGCGTGGCCTCGCCGCCCAGGGCGTAGGTGACGACGGACGGGCCGGAGGGGACGGCCCGTAGGTCGTCCGCCAGCGCCCGCGCATTCTGGTCGAAGTCCGGCAGAATGGCCGTGCCCGTCACCTGCCCGAGAAACTTGCGGAACGAGCGCAGGATATTGTCCAGGTCGCCGTAGTAGTCGAGGTGGTCCGCTTCGATGTTGGTGATGACGGCAATCTGCGGGTCGAGGTCCAGAAACGAGTCATACGCCTCGCAGGCTTCGGCCAGGAAGACGTCGCTTGCGCCGAGCCGGGCGTTGCCGCCATACGCGGGCAAGTCGCCGCCGATCAGCACGGTCGGATCCAGGCCCCCGGCTTCCAGCACCATCGCCGCCATGCCCGTCGTCGTCGTCTTGCCGTGCGTTCCCGAGACCGCAACCGAGCGCGGGTAGCGGGCCATCAGCCGGCCCAGCATTTCGGCCCGCGAGATGACCGGGATGCCCTTCGCACGCGCGGCGGCCATTTCGGGGTTGTCTTTCTTGACGGCGGCGGAGGCAACCACGAGTGTTGCCCCATTCAAGTGATGCGCCTCATGCCCGGCCTCGGCCCGAATGCCCGACTCGCGCCGCAGTGATTCGAGCGTGGCCGACTCGCGCAGGTCGGAGCCGGTCACGGCCACGCCCTGCCGGGCGAGCACACGGGCCATGCCGCTCATCCCCGCCCCACCGATGCCGACAAAATGGATGCATTCACTCAAGGAATGTGTGTCTCCTGAATCTCGCCGCGCTTCTTTGCGCGGCGCCCTATCACTTGCCCCTCATTGTACCCGATGTAAGGCAGGTAACGGGTCCGCCATCTCCAGCAGTGCGTGGGCCAGATCATGGGCTGCGTTCGGGGTCGCCAGCGTCAGTGCCGCCATTCCCATCGCGCGCAGACGGGCAGGGTCGGCCAGCAGGGCGCGGATTTCGGACAACAGACGTGGGCCGTCCAGCTCTCCATTCGGCAGCAGAGCCGCCGCGCCCGCCTCGACCAAGCGGCGGGCGTTGCGCGTCTGCTCGTCGCCGCCGGTCGGCACCAGCGGGATAAATAGGGCGGGTCTGCCCACGGCAGCCACTTCCGCTACGGTCCCCGCGCCGCTGCGGCCCACGACCAGGTCGGCCAGGGCGAAGATGTCCGCGATCTCCGCGCCGACGAATGGGACGATGTGGCAACGCCGCTGCTGTGCGGGCGGGAGGCCAGCCCAAATCCCGGTCATGCGCTCCCCGTCCTGCTTGCCGCATTGGTGGATCACGCGGCAGCCTGCCAGCAGGTCCGGCAGGACCGCCTCGACGGCGCGGTTGATGCTCTGCGCCCCCAGCGCGCCGCCGGTGACATAAACCGTCGGCAGGGCGTTATCGGCAGGATCGAAGCCGAAGCGCGCAACGGCCCGCGCCCGGTCGCCGCCGAAGATCGCCGACCGGACGGGGTTGCCCGTCGCGAATGTCTTGCGGCGCAGATTGGGCGGCAGGTCCGAGGCCGCGCCTGCAAACGTCAGCGCGATCCGGGTCGCAAAACGCGCGGCGATCCGGTTCGCCAGACCGATCTGCACGGTCTGCTCGTGGATCAAGACGGGCCGGCGCAGCAGCCCAGCGGCGACGACGGGGGGGACTGAGACGTAGCCGCCGGTCGCCAGCACCACGTCGGGCCGGAAGCGGCGCACTTCGCCCACGGCCTGCCCGACGCCGATGGGGACGCGAAAAGCATCGGCCAGATTTTTAAGCGTCAGCAGCCCGCGCAGGCTGGACGCCCGCCGCAGCTTGCCGCTCTGGACGCCCACGAAGGGAATACCCGCCGCCTCGACAAGCCCCTGCTCCACGCCCTGTCGGCTGCCGACGTAGCGAAATTCGGGCATCCAGTCCGCGCCCTGGGCCATCTCTTGCAGGGTCTGGATGACGGCCAGGGCGGGGCTGACGTGGCCGCCCGTCCCGCCGCCGGTCACGAGTATTTTGATGGTCTTCATCAATCCCGGAACGTCGCTCGGTCGCGCCGGGCCTCGTCGCGCCGGGCGCGGCCCAGGCGGCGGATGGTGGAAGACGCCGAGGAGGGCGAGACGGCGGGCGGGTCGGCGAGGTGCCCCCAGCGGCGGTTATAGTCCTCCTCATTCGGCTCAATCTTATCGCGGGCCGGCCCCTCCGGGCCATCGGGGTAGCAGGAGATGTTCAGCAGGATGCCGATGCCGAGCATCATCAGGACCAGCGACGACCCGCCATACGAAATAAACGGCAGCGGGACGCCCGTGTCGGGGATGCTGGCCGTCGCGACCGCCATGTTAATCAATGCCTGCACGCTGATCAGCGTCGTGATGCCCGCCGCCAGCAGGGCGCCAAACGGGTCGCGCGTCCGGTAGGCGATTCCGAAGCCGCGCGCAGCGACGAAGACGAACAGAGCGACCAGGACCAGTGTCCCGATCAATCCCCATTCTTCGGCGATTACGGGAAAGATAAAGTCCGTGCGCGGCTCGGGGATGAACAGCTTCTCGCGCCCCTCGCCCAGCCCCATGCCGCCCACGCCGCCCGACCCCAGCGCGATGAGCGCGTGCCAGACCTGGTAGCCTTTATTGAACTTATCCGCTTGCGGGTTCAGGTAGGCGACGATTCGACCCGCGCGGTACGGCTCAAAGGCGATGAACACGGCGGCAGCAGCGGCGGCAGCGGCGACAATCATCCCTAGGTGGGCAGGCCGCGCCCCGGCCAGAAACAGCATGACCAGCCCCGTCATGCTCAGGACCAGGGCTGTCCCCAAATCCGGTTCTTTGGCAATCAGCGCCGCCAGTATGCCAATGACGATGAGCGGCGGGAGCAGGCCCTGCTTCGGATTGTTTCTGATCTTGAGACTTCCGGCCAAGACCCGCGCCAGATACAGCACCAGGGCCAGCTTCGCCAGCTCCGAAGGCTGAAACCGGAGCTGCCCGTGCCCCAGCCAGCGGCGCGCGCCGTGGGACGAAAGGCCGATGTGGGGGATCAGCACGGCCAGCAGCAGGAAGACCGCCAGCGCCAGCCCGATGATGGCGACGTTCTTCCACTTCCAGTAGGGCAGCCGCGTCGCCCCCAGCAGCGCGAGCAGGCCGACAGCGGCCCAGCCGGCCTGCATCTTGACGAAATGAAACGAGTCCCCATGCAGCTTCTCGACGGCGATAGCGTAGGAGGCGTCGTAGACAGAGACGATGCCGACGCCGAGCAGCAGGAAGGTCAGCCAGAGCAGCAGGCTGTCCATTGGCTGCCGGTGGGACCCGCCGAGCGCGAAATTCTTGTCTTGCGGCTGCCTGTCCGGCGTCCGGCTTGTTTTGGTGGTGGCGCTCATGGTTGTTGTGGTCTCGTAGGAACCCACCCCGCCCCCCCAATAAAACCTTAGGGGCGGCGGCCCTCCCGAAACGGGAGGGCAAAGAGGGTATTAATCGTCAGGCTTTCCGTCGCCCCGCAGGCTATGTCAGGAGCCATCCGCGTATGGTCAATTAACTCCGCGCCCTCCCGTTTCGGGAGGGCCGCCGCCCCTAAGGTTTTATTGGGGGGGCGGCGGGGTGGGTTCTTACTGCCGCCTTGAACTGGTCGCCCCGGTCCTCGAAGTCCCGGAACATATCGAACGACGCGCAGGCCGGGGCCAGCAGCACGGCATCTCCCGGCACGGCCAGCGCCGCCGCCTGCGCCACGGCCTTTTGCAGCGTCCCGGCGCGGTGGACGTTCTCATACCCCGCCGCCCGCGCGGCCTGCTCGATGTCCGGTGCTGACCGTCCGATGAGCACCAGGGCGCGGACGTTGTTTTTGACGACCGCCGAGGCCAGCGTCGCCACGTCGCCGCCCTTGAAAACGCCCCCAGCGATGACGACCTTCGGCTCCGGCAGGGCTTCCAGCGACTTTTCAAATGCCGCAGCGTTCGTACACATGGAGTTGTTTATGTACCGGACGCCGTTTATCGTTCCCACATATTCCAGCCGATGCACGACGCCGGTGAAGGTAGTTGCGACTTGGCGAATGGGGTCTCTGTCAATTCCAAAAGCACTTGCCATTGCGGCTGCCGCCATGATATTTTCGAGGTTGTGCTGTCCTGGCAACTTGATCTCGGACACTTTGCAGAGTTCATAATCCTGCACGGGTGCGTTACGAGTGAACTCCACAATAACACTCTCACCGAAGCTATACACCATGAACTCATCCGACGTATTAAAGCCAAAATCCCATCGCCATGCTTTCAGATTGCCCACGTTTAAAGGGAAGGTTAAATCCTCTTTTACCACCGCCGCATCCTCTTCCGTCTGGTTCTCGAAGATGCGCCACTTGGCGGCAACGTATTCCTCCCACGTCTGCCGGTCGCCGTGGTCGGGCGAGATGTTCAGCAGGGCAGCGACCTTTGGCCTGAAGGTCGAAATCCACTCTAGCTGGAACGACGAAATCTCTGCCACAATAGCGGCTTCGGGCGGAGCCAAATGCGCTGCCTTGATAAGCGGCATTGCAATGTCGCCCGCCGCGATGTTACCGGCGATGTAAGTCTCGATCCCCGCCGCGCGCAGCATCTCGCCGAGCAATACCGTAGTCGTTGTCTTGCCGTTCGTGCCGGTGATGGCCAGGATGGGAGCGCGGGCGATCCGATACGCCGCCTCGATCTCGCCCAGGACGGGGACGCCTGCCGCGACCGCGTTCTGCAAGACGGCAGCGTCCCGGCGGACGCCGGGGCTGGTGACGAGGTAATCCAGCGCGCCGTAGTCCAACGGTGCGCCGCCTGTAATCGGTGTCAGGCCTAGCGCCTCGACTTCGGCGACGGCCCCGGCGATGTCTCCGGCGGGCTTGCCGTCATAAGGAATGACGCGCGCGCCCAGGGCGGTCAGCACTTCGCAGCAGGCCAGGCCGCTGCGGGCCAGGCCGACGACGGCGATGGTTTTGTTCGCGAATTCGGTCATAAGAACCCACCTCCTTGTTCGCTTCGCTCTCAGGGGTCCTCCCGATACGGGAGGACGAGGAGTAGAACATCACACAGCGGAAGCCTTACCTCTTTACCCTCCCGCTTCGGGAGGGTCGCCGCCCCTAGGTTTTATTGGGGGCGGCGGGGTGGGTTCACAGCCACACATACATCGCCGGGGCGAGCAGCAGACCGAGCACGAGGGCTAGAACGCCCAGAATCCAGAAGCGGGCGACGACCTGGGTTTCGGGCCAGCCGCACTTTTCAAAATGGTGATGGATCGGCGTCATGCGGAAGACGCGCCGGCCGATGTCCTTGCCATCCGGCCCCCGGCCCCCCGTCGCTTTGAAGACGCCCACCTGGATCATCACGCTGACCATCTCCATCAGGAAGACGACCGTAAATAATAGGAGCAGGACTTCCTGCTTGCCGATGATCCCCATAACCGCGAAGCTCGACCCCAAAGCCAGTGAGCCGGTGTCGCCCATGAACACCTTTGCAGGGTGGGCGTTGTACCACAGGAAGCCCAGGCACGCGCCGGCCAGGGCGAACCCGAAGAGCGGGATCTGCGGGAAGATCAGATGCGTCGTCAGCGACAGGCCCACCAGCGTGAAGATGGACAGTCCCCCGGCCAGACCGTCGAGGCCGTCCGTGAGGTTCGCGGCGTTGGACAGGCCGATGATCAGAAAGAACGCCAAAAGGTAGTAAACGTAGCCCAGGTCAATGTGCTGTTCATGCCAGGCCCACACCTGCGTCGTGAAGTTCGGCTGCGCGGTCAGGTATAGCCACGTCACGAAGGCCAGCGCGATGACGACCTGACCGGCCAGCTTCTGCCGGGCCAGCAGCCCCAAGGACTTGCCGCGCCGCGCCTTCAGGAAGTCGTCCGCAAAACCCAGCCCGGCATGGGCAACAAAAACAAGTACGATGGCAATCAGAGCGGGGCTGATCGGGCGCAGGGGCGGCGCAAAGCCGTAGCCCAGAGCCAATGTCAGCAGCAGGCTCAGGACGAGCAGGACGCCGCCCATGCTCGGCGTCCCCTGCTTCTTCCGGTGACTTTCGGGCGCGTCCTCGTTGATATTCTGCCCGAACTTCAAGGCCCGCAGGGCGGCGATGGTGCGCGGGCCGAGGGCAAGCGCGACCAGGAAGGCGACCAGGAAGCCGGCCAGCGCGTAAGGGTCCGGCGTCCTCATGGTTCTGCCTCGGAAGAAGGAAAACCCACCTCTTTGTTCACTTCGTTCACAGGGGTCCTCCCGGAACGGGAGGACGAAGAGGTTGGGACACCGGCCTTTTCCGAAACTCCTTCCCCACCCGCTTCGGGAGGGGCGGTGCGAAGCGACTTGTCGCGAAGCAACGGGGTGGGTTCCCCAGCCAGCGCCGCCACGACCTTCTCCAGCGCCACGGCGCGCGAGGCTTTGACCAGGATGACGTCGCCCGGCTGGGGCGCAAGTGCCTCGCGGGCAAAGCGGGCGGCCTCGTCGCTGTCCGCGAAGCGCTGGGCGGCGTTTGGAATTTGCGCGGCGAGGCCGCCCACGGTGTAAAGGGCGTCCAAGCCGCCCAACTCGGCGATGACCTCTCCTAACTCCCGGTGCGCCTCGTCCGCCCGCGCGCCCAGCTCCCGCATGTCGCCCAGAAAGGCGATTTTGCGCCCGCCGGGGTAGGCAGACAGCGTTTCTAAAGCGCTCTTCACCGACGCAGGCGCGGCGTTGTAGGCGTCGTTCAGGATCGTGACGCCTGAGTTCGTTTTGACGATTTCCATTCGCATCGGCGGCGGGATGTAGCCGCGCAGAGCGTGGGCGGCGTCTGCCAGTGGGACGCCCAGCGCGTCGGCGACGGCCAGGGCGGCCAGGGCGTTACCAATGTCGTGCCGGGACAGGCTGGCGATCTCGACCGAAACGCCGCGCACGGTGAACCGCCAGCCGTCGTCGGCGGAGGCAATGTTTTCAGCAGTCCAGGAACCCCCCACCCCCGGCCCCTCCCCCGCAAGCGGGAGAGGGGGGACAGAAGGAAGGGAGCAGGAGCCGCCCGCGTTCGCGTCTTTATCAGACTCCCCTCTCCCGCTTGCGGGGGAGGGGCCGGGGGTGGGGGCCGTCCCATACGTTACGATGCGCGCCGCCGTCTTTGCGCGCAGGCGCGGCAGGTACGGGTCGTCCGCATTCAGCACGGCCAGCCCCTCAGCAGGCAGGCTTTCCAGCAATTCGCCCTTGGCGTCGGCAATGGCGTCCCACGAGCCGAGCATCTCTAAGTGGTTATCGGCGATGACCGTGATGACGCCCAAGGTGGGGCGGGCGATGCCGCATAGGTAGGCGATCTGGCCGCTCCCGCGCATCCCCATCTCGATCACGGCGGCGCGGTGGTCCGGCGTCAATTGCAGCAGCGCTTTGGGGACGCCCGTCTCGTTGTTCTGGCTTGCCGCCGTCTTCAGGATCGGACCGAGCGGCGACAGCGCGGCGGCCAGCATCTCTTTCACGGTCGTCTTGCCGACGCTGCCCGTGACGCCAATGACGGGGATGTCAAAGCGATCCCGCCAGTGTCGGGCGAGCAGGCCGTAGGCGACCTCGGTGTCCGGGACGCGCAGGACCGGGGTATCCAGCGAAGCGACGACAGGCTGCGAGACGACCAGGCCGCCCGCGCCCGCCCGCAGGGCGTGGGGGATGAACTGGTGTCCATCCGTTGCCGGCCCGGTCAGGGCGACAAACAGGTCGCCGGGCTGGAGCGTCCGCGTGTCGGTCGAAACGTGCGGGAAGGTGACGCCTCCGCCGCCCCTCGGCGTCCCATAGTCCAGCGCCTGGAAGACATCGCGAAGGGTCAGGGACATTGATGTCAGGGACATCCGGCCAGCGCCTCCCGCGCGACAAGGCGGTCGTCGAAGGGGATGGTCCGGCCCCCGGCGAAGGTCTGCGTGGTCTCGTGCCCCTTGCCGGCGATGACGATCAGGTCGCCCGGCTGCGCCAGTTCGCATAGGGCTTTTCTGATGGCGGCGTGGCGGTCCACTTCGATGACGACGCCGGGGTTCTCGCGTCCGCCCTCGATGCCGGCCAGAATGTCGGCGATGATGGCGTCCGGGTTCTCCGAACGCGGGTTGTCGCTGGTCAGCAGGGTCAGGTCCGCCAGTTCCGAAGAGATACGGCCCATCAGGGGGCGCTTCTTGGCGTCGCGATCACCGCCGCAGCCGAAGACGCAGACCAGCCGCGCGGGGCGGAGGGCGCGGGCCGACCGCAGCACGTTCTCCAGGCCGTCCGAGGTGTGCGCGTAGTCCACCAGCACCGTGAAGTCGCGGCCCGGCGTCGGGACCAGCTCGAAGCGGCCAGGGACGCCCGCCAGCGCTTCCAGGCCGTTCTTGATCGCCATCGGCGGGACGCGGCGCAGTAGGGCGACGCCCACGGCGGCCAGGGCGTTGGCGACCTGGAACAGCCCGCCCATTTGCAGGCTGACCAGGAAGGAAACGACGCTGCCCTGGGGCGGCTGGTACGAGACGGTGAAGCGCGTCCCGTCGGGCCGCGCCTCCTCCACCGTCGCCCGCAACGGGGCGTCGGGACTGCTCAGGCCGTAGCGCAGGACGGGCCGCCCCGCCGCTTCCAGCACCTCGATGATACGCCGGCCATACGGGTCGTCGGCATTCACGACGGCGTTAAAGAGCTTGTCGGGGGAAGTGTCAGGATATTCGGTGAACAGGCGCAGCTTCTCGGCGAAATAAGCCTCCATCGTGCCGTGGGCGTCCAGGTGGTCCTGCGTCAGATTGGTGAAGACGCCGGTATCAAAGGCGCAGTCCGCCGTCCGCCCCATGATGATCCCCTGCGACGAGACCTCCATGACGCAGCGCCGGACGCCCGCCTGCGCCATGTCGTCGAACAGCCGCTGCAAGTCGGGCGCCTCGGGCGTGGTGCGCTCCAGCGGGACGCTCCTGCCGCTGATGCTGGCGCCGATCGTGCCGATCAGTCCCGTCTTCTCGCCCAGGGTCCGAAAGATGCTCTCGATCATGTACGTCGTAGTCGTCTTGCCGTTCGTGCCCGTAACGCCGATCAGGTCGAGACGCCGAGACGGCTCGCCGTAGAACGTCGCAGCGAGCCGGGGCAGAACGTCGCGCGTGCTGGGGACGATGACAAGCGGCAGGCCGTGCGCGCCATACCAGCTTGCCCGGTCAGCGTGGATCATCAGGGCCGCTGCGCCTTTGTTCAGTGCCTGGGCGATAAAGTCATGGCCGTCGGACTTGGCCCCGCGCAGGGCGACGAAGAGTGCGCCGGGCATGACCGCCCGCGAATCATAAGCCAGCCCGGTGATCTCAGCGTCCTCGCCGGTCTGCTGGGCATCGGGGATGTGTTCGATGAGCGCGCTGAGTTTCATGGTGTTCCAGGGCCTCCATTATCCACGGCTCCGCCGACTGCCAGGTCTCGCATGTGCCGCCGCGCCATTCGGCGCCCATCCCCCGTCTTCACGCCCATTTTCACCTTCAGGTGGTCGGCCCAGTCCACCGTACCCGGTGCATCCGGCGAGATCTGCATTTGCAGCATGGCCTCGCGGGCGATGTTGTGGACGACCGGGGCGGCGACGCTGGCCCCCCAGTGGATGCCCTGCGGCTGGAAAACGGCGCACAGGATGACGAGGCGCGGATGAGACAGCGGGTACAGGCCCACGAACGAGGCCACGAAATGGCCCTCCTCATAGCCATGCGTGCCCGAAACTTGAGCCGACCCGGTCTTGCCGCCGACCGAGAAGTCCGCGATCTGGGCGGGCTGGCCCGTCCCCGACTGAACGACAGTGCCGAGCATGGAGCGGACGGCGGCGGCGACCGGCGGGTCCAGGACGCGGCGTACCGGTTCAGGTGCCATCAATGTCTCCTTGCCGTCCTTGCGGGTGGCGCGGAGGATGTGCGGGCGCATCAGCGTCCCGCCGTTGGCGATGGCGCCGTAGGCGGCCGCAAGCTGCAACGGCGTCAGCGAGATGCCCTGCCCGAAGGCGACGTTCGCGAGCTTGATCTTCGGCCAGCCGATGCCGCCCGTAAACTTGTTCGGGGCGTCCGGCGAGGACAGATGCGAGCTGGCCTCGCCGGGCAGACCCGAGCCGGGCGGGTCCAGGAAGCCGAACTTCTGCTCGTACTCGTACAGCCGGGGGGCGCCCAGATTCAGCCCGAACTGGGCCATGCCGACGTTGGACGACACGCGCAGGATACCGCGCAGGTTCTGTTCGCCCAAATTCCGGGTCAGTGCATCGGCAGCCTCGTGGATGACGCGCCGCCCAATGGGCAGGGTCGGGCTGCAATACACGCGCTTGTCCATCATGCCCAGCCCCTGCTCCTGCAATACGGCGGACGCGGTAATCGTCTTGAGCGTGGACCCCGGCTCGTACAGGTCGGAGACCGCCCCGTTCTTCCAGCGGGCGGCCAGTGTCAGCGCGGCGGCTTTGGAGAGCCGCCGCGTGGGACGCGGCGCGTTCGGGTTGAAGGCGGGAGCCTGGGAAAGCGCGAGAATCTCACCAGTCTGCGGGTCCAGGACGACGACCACGCCGTGGTCGGCGTGGTGGGCGGCAACAGCCTTCGCCAGCTCATCATCGGCGACCCCTTGCAGGCGCGAGTCCAGGGTAGTGACAAGGTCCGCGCCGTTTTCGGCCTCGACCCGGTGCCGGGTCGTGCCGGGCAGGAAGCGGCCGTCTTTGTCAATCTCGGCGACGACCTTGCCGTCATGCCCGCGCAGCAGGCTTTCTTGGCTGTGTTCCAGCCCGGCAATACCGACCCCGTCGCCATCCGTGAAGCCAAGCGCCTGCGCGGCCAGAGCGCCGTCGGGATAGGAGCGGCTCGAGTCCCCGACAGCGTAGATGCCTGCCAGGCCGGTTTTCTTGATCGCCGCCGTCAGAGCCTGGACCGGCATGATGGTCGTGCCCGAACCGGCAAAGTGCCGTCTCAGAGAAACGAAGTGGACACGGGGCGAGCGCGGGGTCAGCAGTTTTTGCAGCCGAGCCGGGTCGTCATGCAGGATCGGGGCGAGGAGAGCCGCCGCGCCAGCCGGGTCAGGGATCTCCTGGGGGTCGGCGTAGACGGCGGCGGCAGGGACGTTGGTCGCCAGCGCCCCGCCACTGCGGTCGAGGATCAGGCCGCGACGGGCGGGAAGCAGGCTTTTGCTGACACGATACGCATCGGCCTCCTTTTGAAAATAGGCATGCCGGACGGCCTGGAGATAAACCAGGCGTCCGGCCAGCAGCACATAGAGAAGCACAATGCAGGCGACCAGTTTTGTCGCCCGTGGCTTAATGACCGAAAGATGGTTGTTTGTCGCTGCCCGCTGTCGTGTCACCGTTGACTCCCTGCTCCCCGTCCGTCCCCAAGCCGCCTGCCGTCTTCAGAGTATCGCTCGGACGTGCCTCACGCCCGCCCCGTCCGCTCCGGGGAGGACGCGCGGCGATGTAACTGATGGGGGTCTCGCCGCGCGGCATCATGCCCAGGACGAGGGCCTCCTGGATGACATGGCGGCGGCTTTGCAGGCGGTCACGCTCCGCCCGCAGGCTCTCATTCTGGAGCTGGTTCTGGCGAAGCTGTGTGCGTGCCTCGGCCTGATCATAGCCAAGCTGGCTGACGTGGGCATAGGCCGCGAGGTAGAGCAGCAGCAGGCCGCAGACAATTGCGGTGCAGGTAGTAGCCAGCCCCATCAGCCGCATCTCCGAGCGGCCCAGTCGGCTGGTCCGGGGCGCGGGGGCGGTGCGCGGCAGGGGGTGCGCGGAAACGGTCTCCAGGGCGGTGTTGCCGAGGACGGACCGGGCGGCGCTGGCGGGCCGGGCGACCGGACGCGGGGGGGCATTCAGGCGGCGCGTCCGGTTGGAGTTCGGCTGCGTTCTCGTTTCCAGCATCGCTTTTCCTTTGTGAGTGTTCCTTGCCTAGTGACATCCGAGCGCCCTAAAGTTTACGGACGGCCCGGAGACGGGCGCTGCGAGCGCGCGGGTTGGCCGCGACCTCGGCCGGGTTCGGCTCCTGCGGCTTGCGCGTCAGCAGGTGGACGACGGCCGGAGGCGGCGTCCCGTAAAGCCCTTCGCCGGGTCCGCGCCCCGACAGCCGGGCGAAGAGCTGCTTGACGATCCGGTCTTCCAGAGAATGGTAGGAAAGCGCCGCTATGGTGCCGCCTTTGGCAAGGCGATCTACGGCGCTCTCCAGCGCGTGTCCGAGAACCGTCAATTCGTCGTTGACCGCGATCCGCAGGGCCTGGAAGGTCCGGGTCGCGGCGTGCTTGTCGCCGGGCCGGGCGCGGGCCGGAATCGCGGCATGGACCGTGTCCACGAGCTGGCCCACGGTCCGGTACGGCGTCTCCGCGCGTCGCTCGGCGGCGAACCGGGCGATGCGCGCCGCCCAGTGCTCGTCCGAGTTCTCGCGGATCAGCGTCGCCAGCTCCCGCTCCGAGAGCCGGTTCAGCAGGTCCGCCGCCGTAGCCCCCCCCGCTGAGGGGTCCATCCGCATGTCCAAAATCGCGTTCGGGTCTTTGAATGAAAACCCGCGCGCGGGCGTATCCAATTGATGGGACGAGACGCCTAGGTCGAACAGCGCGCCGTCAATCTCGCTGATTCCCAGTTCGTCCAGGACTAAACCCAGCGCATCGAAGCGCGCCTGCTTCAGAATGACATTCTCGCCCCACGGTTCCAGTCGCCGCCCCGCTTCGGCTAAAGCGTCCGGGTCCTGGTCCAGCCCAATCAGCCGCCCGCCGGGCTGGAGCCGGGCGGCCAGCGCGAAGGCATGACCGCCGCCGCCGACGGTGCAATCGAGCAGCGTCTGCCCCGGCTTCGGGTCCAGGATCGCGACCGCTTCGTCCCGCATCACGGGGAGGTGATAGGGCAAGGCGTCAGGCATTTCAGGCGATGCCCAGCTCGCGCGCCGACTCGCTGATCATCTCCGCCGTCAGGTCGTCATTGTAAAGCGCCCACGACGCGGCGCTCCAGATTTCGAGCCGGCTGCCGGTGCCGACGATCACGACATCGCCCTGCTCGCCGATCTTGGCGTACTCGCGCAGCTTGATCGGGATGGCGACGCGCCCCTGCGTGTCCGCGCTGACCTCCGTGGAGGTGAAAAAGCGCTGGAGCCGCATCGTGTGCTCGTCAAGCTGCCGCTGCCGGGACAGCGTCTCGCTCAGATCTTTATAGGCCGCCTCGGTGTAGACGAAGATGCAGCCGTCCAAGCCCTTCGTCATATAAAACCGTTCACCCAGGGAGGAGCGGAACCGGGTAGGAATAATGACGCGGCCTTTATCGTCCACACTATGGTCGAACTCACCCTGAAAAGCCACCATTCCTCCACCAAGTCACCACTTGTCGCCCTTGCGTACAACTATACGGTATCACGTCGCTCTTTGTCAAGGGCAGGGAGAAGTTTTCTTGGATTATTTTTTGGAGCTTATCACGCTAGATGTTGGGGACGAGAGTGGCGAGATACCAAATATAGGGTCATTTGCGGATTTGGGCGAATTTATGGGGTTTTGCAGCCTTGATTATATTTGGGACAATCCACCACTTTCAAATTTGGGGGTGTCGAGGATGGGGAGCGTGGTGGAGGCGGGTGGAGGGCTAGAAACGGGGCGGCTCGGCAGCCTTGAAGAACGTCGCCATGTCGGTGAACCCGTACAAACTGGCCTGCCGGAAAGAAAGCGTCGAACCCTGCATCCGCTCGGCGAAAAGCGCATTCCAGTTGGGCAGGCAGGGCCTCGCCAATTGTGCCCCCTCGCGGCTGGCGAAGTAGCCCAGCGAGACGTGCGGGGTGTAGTCCTCATACGCCCCGATGCCGAACGTCTCGTGAACGAAGTCGTTCAATCGGTAACGCTCTTCGACGAATGCTGCAAACGCTTCCTGGGAGGCTTCCGTCGGGGACAGCCGCGCGACAAGCGCGCCCCGCACCGCGAGATGGTCAAACCGGAACTTGATGTCCCAATCGTGACGGCGAACGAGGGGCGAGGCCAGTGCCGGCTCCGTCATCTCCTGCGGCAGCGCCAGCGCGTCGGGCAGAGCCAGGAGGAGGCGTTCCAGCGCGGGCCGCCGGTCGCTCACGACCTGGACCACGTTGCCGTCATTGCCTCCGTCCCACACCGTCACATGATACGAAGGCGGCGGGAGCGGGCAGAACAGGTAAGTTGTCGTCAGCAGATCCGGGTCCAGGCGGGCCAGGCTGTCGTGCAAGGCTTTGTAGAACCCGAGCGCGGGGTCCGCGTCCACGTCGCAGGTAAGGTGGAGGCACGGCCCGAGCGGCGTCAGGCAGTCACCGGGATTGTCGAACAGGATCGAGAACCCACGGAACGGCGCCCAGCGCGGCGTGAACCCGGCCACCTTCTCGTTGGTGATGCTGAACACGGGGCTAGTGATGCCCCGCCCCAGCCGTCTGCGTGCGCTCGATCTGGCGGCGGCGCTGGCGCTGGATCTGGAGCGGCTGCAAGTCCACGCACAGAACTGTCTCGGCCAGGCCGCGCGCATGGATGATCTCGCGAAGCTGCGGGATCAGCTTGCGCTCGACGAAATCAGCGTAGACTTCATTGTAGTTATAGGTCTCGACGGCGACCGTCCACTTGACGCCCTGCAATCGCTCCCCGGCGGGGTAGTAGAAGACGGTCGGCCCCGTCCCCGTGCTCCACTCGATGACCACTTTGGCCGCGCCGTGCGTTTTCCAGGCGTCGCACTTGCGGCGCAGCGTCTCCATGTCGAACTGGGGTTCCTGATGCAGCTTTCGCTCCATGTGAGTGTGTTTCTCCTAAATCGCTGTGCTGAAATTGATCTTGTTGACTTGCCGCCCGAAAGGCGCTATAGTCTTGACGGAAAGGAAGATAATGATCATTATTGCCGTTACCTTCGACTCGCAGGCTTTGAGTCGAGAGGGCTTCGACCAAATCGTTCAGGGCGGCATGGTGCTGGGTACGTCCGGCCTCCTCAACTTGCGCTGGGAGGAGTTCTCCGCGCTGGATGCGGCCCGAGAAATTGGCTTACATGGGGTCGCCTGGGAAGCCACGCGGGACGACACGCCCGGCACCCTCACCTGCGTCATCCGCTATGATGCCCTTGCCTTGCCGGAACTGCAAGAACGACTCCTTGACCCGCCGGTTTTTGATTATGAAATACGCGAAGGCTGATACCCGGCGTCAGTCGCCAACCGAGACTGTCGAGCGCCAAACGACGGCGACGGAAGTTTGCACCGTAGAAGTCGCCCGTAAGTGCTGGTAAGGGTCCGCTACGATCTTGGGGATAGGTTCCGCCGCCAGGTTCGCAACTACGATCAGCCAATAATTCTCACGCCGCCGCTTCGCCTCGATCCACTCGCGATCCGTGAACTGAATGTCCCCGCGTCGCTGCTTGATGCCCTTGATCTCTATCGCCCAGTCCGGCCTGCCTCTGACGCCGAAGTCGAATCCCTGCGCGGCCAGCCGCAGGTCAAGGACATCGGCCGGCTCGACCTCCACCAGAGGCTTGCAGTGTTGCAGGAAGAAGTCTTCGGCACGTCTCCCCGTCAGCAGACGCTCGGCCACGTTGCCGGGCACCCGCGTCACGACAGAAAGCGCGTCAACGGCCTCCAAGACCGCTTCCTCGTCCTTGCCGAGAATGCGCCCGACAAGCTCCATCAGCGCATCGTCGCCTACCCCATGCAGCTCATCCAAAATGCGCTGGCGGTTTGACCGGAGCGGCCGCTGATGCCAGCCCCGGCGCGGGTTGTCATGGAACGGATCAAATTCATCGCGGAGGTTCTTGAAGCTGGCTTTCGGCTCTCCGAGCGCGTCAGCAGCCTCGCCAAACGCATCCTGCCAGCGGCTCAGGCGACGCAGGCGCAGATAGTGTGCGTCCAGGCGGCTCATGGCGTAGCCGATAATCAGGGCTTCCGTTTCCAGCCTTGTGCGCTGATGTTCTCCTGCCTCCATCGAGCACCATTATAGCACACATAAGCCTGTTACGGCTCGCTCTTCAAGGCGAGCATGACGGCGTAGACTTCGCGCCGGGACAGCTTGCGGTCCACGCTGACTGACTTGACGGCGTCGCGCTCGCTCAAGCCCGCGTCCAGGGCGGCGCGCAGGGCGGTGGGGAGGTCCACAGGTTCCGGTTCAGGCAAGGCGGCTGCTTCCTCGTCGTCGCTGTCGCCGGCCAGGCCCTGGACAACAACGGTGATCTCGCCGCGCGCCGCGTGGGCGGCGAAGTGGGCGGCCACGTCGGGCAGCGGGCCACGCACGAACTCCTCGAACTTCTTGGTCAGCTCGCGCCCGACGGCGGCGGGCCGGGCCGGGCCGAAGGCGTCCGCCATCTCGCGCAGGGTGTCGGCGATGCGCTGCGGGGACTCGTAGAAGATCAGCGTCCGCGTCTCGCTGCGGGCCAGCGCGGCGAGCTTGGCGCGGCGGGGGCCTTTGGTACGCGGCAGGAAGCCCTCGAAGGCGAACCGGGCGGGGGACAGCCCGCTGCCGACGAGGGCGCACAGCGCAGCGGAGGCGCCGGGGATCGGGACAACAGGGATTTGGGCAGCCAGCGCGGCCCGGACGAGTTCGACGCCGGGGTCCGAAACGCCCGGCGTGCCGGCGTCGGTGACGAGGGCGATGGTCTGGCCTTCGGTCAAGCGGCGAACCAGGTTTTCAGCCCGCCCGGCCTCGGAATGCTGGTGGTAGGCGATCAGCGGCGTCCCGATCTCGAAGTGGGACAGCAGTGCGCGGGTGTGCCGGGTGTCTTCCGCCGCCACCAGGTCGGACTCGCGGAGGAGGCGCAGGGCGCGCAGGGTAATGTCTTCCAGGTTGCCGATGGGGGTGGCGACGATGTAAAGCGTTCCGGGCATGGGTGGTGTTGGAAGGAGCGAAGCATTGCCCGGCCCTGAAGGGCCGGGGCTTCTCCTATCAGGCGCCTATGGCGCCCTCTACTGCGTCGGTTTGGGCACCTTGGGCGTCACATGGACTGAGCCGGCGGGGCGTCCGGGAGATGCGCCGGGCGGGGTCAGGGGAGCGCCGGGGCCGCCCGGAACCGGCGACATGCCGCCGGGCATCCCCGGCATCCCGTTCGGGCCGCTTGGGGCGGGATGGGCTTGGGCATACTGCTGGAGCCACTTCGTTTCGTTGGCAACCAGGTCGGGCCGGTTCGCGTCGCGGTAGCTCATCATGAGCTGTAAATGGGTGGTCTGGTCGTTCCAGGCCAGGCTCGACGCCTGCTGGAAGTGGACCACGGCCTTATCGGTCTGCTTGTCTTTCAGGTAAAGGTTGCCCAGCGTCATCTCCATCGAGGCGTCGTCGCGGGACTTCAGCGCTTCCTCAAAGGCGGCTATCGCCTGCGGAGTCTGGTGCAGCGTCTGGTACACCTGCGCCAGCGCGGCGTTGATCGCCGCCTTTTGCGTGATGGGCGGGCTGGCCTTCAGCGCCTTCTGGTAGTCGGCCAGCGCCTCTTGATACTTGGGCTGGGACTGCGCGCCCGAACGGCTTGCTTCTGCCAGGGCGCGGTCCCCGGCCAGGGCGGGGTCCTTGACGTCCACCTTCGCGCTGGCCTCCAGACTCGCCAGCATCTCCTGGTACTTGGCCTTCGCCCGCGTGTCCTTGATCTGGCCCAGGTACTTGGCCTTGTTCTTCTCGAAATCGGCGGGCAGATCAGACTTGACCGCGTCCAGCTTGATGATGAAGTAGCCGTACTGGGGCGAGACCACGAGGTCGGGCGTCACCTCACCCGGCTTGAGGCTGAAGGCGGCTTTTTTGAACTCGGGGATGTACTCGGTGTTCTCATCAATGAGGCCGTCATCGCCGCCCTTGACCTTAGTGCCGGGGTCGTCCGAATATTGCTTCGCAAGCGCGGCAAAATCTGCGCCGGGTGCTTTGGCCTTGGCAAGAATCGCCTGCGCCTGCGCTTTCGCCTGCACGTCCGAGCGTTTCTTGTTGTCAATCAGGATGTGGCGCGTGTGGTATTTGGTGTAATACTGGCGCGCTTGGGCTTCGTCCACGACGACCGTGTTGCCCACTGCGCTCTGGACCTTGCCGGGCTGGCCGCCCTGCGGGTCGCCCAGCAGGATCATCTGGCGCAGGGTCTCGTCCGGCAGCTTCTGCTGCACGGTCTGTGCGCCGGCTTTGGTCAGCGCGGCGTCCACATCGGCCAGCGACGCCGTGGCGGGCAAACTCAGCGTCTGGCGCAGGCCGGACTGGTCCACGATCTCGGATCGCCTCTTCGCGATTTCGGCATCGGGGACCGAGATGTTCATAGCCTTGGCCTGCTGCAATTGCAGCTTGGCGTTGATGAGCTGGTTCAGCGCGATGCTGTTCAGGAAGGGCTGATCAGCCAGGCCGAAGGTGCGGCCCATCAGCATGGGCGAGGCCTTGACCTGCTGCATCGCGCCGTCGAAGTCCTCGCGCATGATCGGGTCGCCGTTGACGGTGGCGATGACATCCTCTCCGGTGCGCGCGGCCGCGCTTGCCCCGGAGTTGCCGCCTAGCCCGCCCGAGTTCAGCAGGCCGAACCCGACCAGGCCGAACACGAGCAGTGCGCCGAGCACAAACAGGCCCCACTTGCCGAGCGGGTTTTTTGAGATGGTTTCCAAGCCGTTACGAAACGAATTCAATGACATCGGTATCGGTTTTCCTTGTAAGCCCCCGGCCCCCCAGAATTCAGGCTTTATTTGGAGTAGGGGCTAGGGGGTCAGCAATTCGATCAAGCCTTTCAGGCAGGCCCGCGAGGACGCCTCTTTGGTCGCATGGCCGTTGTAGTGCGTTTCCAGCGAGAGCCAGCCCGCATAGCCGTCGCGCTTCAGCGCGGCGAACTGGCCGGCCCAGTCAATCTCGCCCGCGCCGACGACGGTCCAGGCCGGGACGAGCGCGCCGGGAGCGACGGCGGCGTCCTTGACGTGGACATGGGCGATGAAGTCTTTGATCGCCTCGTAGCCCGTTGGGAAGGGCAGTTCGCCGGCCATGAAGGCGTTGCCGGGGTCCCAGACCGCGCGGACGGCGGGCGAGGCGATCTCTTCCAGGACGCGCGCCGTCTGCGCCCCCGTCGCCAGGCAGCAGGCGTGCTCGTTCTCGATAACCAGCGTCAGCCCGGCGCGCTCGGCCATCTGGGCCGGCTCCGCGTAGGCGTCCACGATCAACTCTTCCTGAGCGGGCGTCAGCAGCCCCTGCTTCCAGAACGAGAATGTCCGAACCACGGTCGTGTCGAAGAAGCGAGCCGCCTCCATGCACCGCTCCAGCAGGGCGATCTGGTCGCCCAGGCCCCGTGCGGATGCGCTGTGCAGCGGCCCCGCCGGACCGTCCGGCTCCACTCCGGGCAGGGCGCACTTGTAGAAGGGCGAAGCGATTCCGACCACAGTCATGCCGCGCGCGTCCAGCAGGTCTTTGGCCCGCTGCCAGTAGTCCTGGGGGGCCTCAGCGATGTTCTTGTCCCAGATCTGCCGCAGCTCGGCCCCGCGCACGCCGTACTCGGCCATGACATCCAGAGCATAGCCTAGATCAGCATCTATCTCATCGGTGATGACTGCCAGTTTCATCGCGGTTCCGCCTCCCCCGTCTTTTCCCCATCTTTGATACGCAAAAAGAAGCCCCTTCATTCTAGCCGAAAGCGCCGGGTTTGTCAACAAAGTTTGTCAACAAACGGCGGCTGGGTACACCAAGTCCATCTCGCGAAAGCAGGACTTTTCTAATGGCACAAGAGCGTTTGGACAAGCACGACGGCATCCACCACGAGTTGTTCGACGAAGACACGAGCCAGGTCGGCAGCCTCGGCGACATCGTGGAGAAGCACGCCGGCGACGCCGTGTTCCTCACCCCGCCGGAGAAGAGCGCGGGCGGCGCGGACGGTGGCTTGGGCGACTGGGAGGCTGAGATGCTGGAAGCCGACCCCGCGCCCGACGCCGGGATGGACGCGGGCGATCTGTATTCCGCCGAAGATCAAGAGGCAGTGTTTGCGACCGACGGCACCGGCACGGTCGCCGGCATCGCGCGCGGGTTCGGGACGCATCTGCCGCAGGACCTCGGCGCGGGCGGCTTCCAGGTCGAGACCATCCCCGACAGCGCCCTGAAGTACCAGGGCCGCCCCCCCGCCGACGGCGAGGAGCTGGACGACTACGACGATGACACCGACGACGGCAAGTACGATGCCAGAGGCAAGCTGGCTCAGGATTCGAAGCCGTTCAGCCACATGGTCTCCGACGACCCCGACCACGACGGCGAACCGACCCCGAACCGTATCCCTCTCAAGCATCCCCGCCCCAGCGCCACCGACGACGAATTGGACGCCACGCGGCAGATAAAGTAGCTGGTTGCGAGCGAAGGGGCGCAGGATTGAAAATCCTGCGCCCCTTAATCTTGCGGTCTACTGCTTTGCGGCCTACTGCGTCAGGCTTGCAGGAAGAGCATTGGCAGCCAGTGAGTTGAACAATTTAAAGTAGGCGGCGGCTAACATTTTTGTCAGTTTCCCATCAAGAAGAGCATTTTGCTATTGGTAGCAGAGCTTACCATCGGGTATTATGAAGAAGGTAGCAAGCGCGAAGAGCTATGTCTAACTCTGGTCCTCATAGGCACAGGATTAACTAGGGAAAGGTTGCTTTTATGGCAGAACAGAGTTGTCCAGAAAGCTCAGTTAACTGGGACGCTGTTTGTCTAGCCCAACTGAGATGTGTCATTCAGCCGGTTTGGGCGTCTGCGCTTCGGCCAAAAAATCCTGTACCTGCCAGCGGGCGTTGCGGCCGTGGGAGCCTAAATAGTCCAGCATGGCTTCCTCGGCGAATTCACTGTCGGCGAGGTCGGCGGGGGTGAAGTCTTCGCCCAGGGCCTCCCAGACGGCCTTGAGGTCGGCGAGGCTGTAGATGCGGTGGGCGTCGCGGACACTTGCGGGCTTGACTTTGAGGAAGATCTGGTCGGACCCCTCGAAGCGGCCCTTGACAACGTAGCCCTCGATGCCGTCGCGCGTCGCTAAATGCTCCAGCGAGCGCAGGCGCTTGTAGACATCGCCCGCCTCGCCGCCGCCCACCAGGCGCCCTTGCAACTCCACCAGTTTCAGCCGGTAGTCCTCGGCGATGCGCTCCTTTTCCAATCGGTCCACAAACTGAAAGTCGGGGTCAATGACGTCAATCAAGACCATGTCGGGCTGGTCGGCGAGGATGATGGTCTCGATCTCGGGCAGCGTCATCTCGAAGCAGGGGACGTATCCCAGGTCCGCCAGCTTGTACGCCTGGGGATAAAGTTTATCAATCAGCTTGCGCGCCTGGCCCCCGTAGTCAATACCCAGGCCGCGCACGTTCTCGATGCCCGCCGAGACGAGCGGATTGCTGCCGTCAAAAACGTCGCGCGTGGCGAATAGGTACGGGGCGTTTTTCTTGTCGCCGTGCCGGTATAGGCGGATGTTGACGCCGTCCTCCTTCTTCTCAACGATCACCTCGCCGTCGCGCAGGGCGCGGAACAGGAAACGCTCCTGCGTCGCCGCAAAGCGGTCGGTGGTGTAGTCCGAGGCAGGCAGGATGCGCGGGTAGCCGCGCACGATCTGGCGCGTGTCGGCAAAGAAGACGGTGCCTTTGAGCACATACGAGACCGGCGCGTGGCTACCGGACTGGTGGTAGGTGATGGCCGGGCCGTCCTGCGAGAACGAGCCGATGCCGACCCCGAAGAAGGCCGCCAGCGCGTCTCGGGTGAAGGCGGGGACGGCCCGCGCGCACTCCCGCAGTTTCTCGGCGATGTCCAGGTACATGGAGGTTCCAAATCTAGTGGCGGCTCGTGTCGCGCACATAGAAGTACAGCAGCGCGCCATGCTGGGGCGCATCCGGGAAGTCCGGCGTGAAAACCAGGCGATCTTCGGCGATCGGCGGCAGCAGGAGGTAGTCGCCGCCGGGCTGCAAGAAGGCAAGCTGCGCCACGTCGCCGCCGTCGCTGTTGATCGCGCCCCAGGCGCCCCGCGCGAGCCAGAACCGCTGCTCATCGGACACGGTCCAGCCGCCGGTCGGCGGGCCGTGGCCGTGCAAGGCCATGACCGCGCCGCCCTCGGTCCCGGTCTGCTTGACGAACAGCAGGTAAAAGTGCGTCTGGTCGCGGGACCAGCCCATCGTCGCACGCGAGGTCTGTATCCAGTCCACGTTCGGGATATACCCCGCTTCGCCGGGCGCACACGGCATGGGCTGGGGCGGCACGGGTTCAATGAGCGTCGGGAACGGGCGCAGCCTGAGCGGCAGGCCGTCTTTGATGAGGCACTGCGCGCCGCCCGCCGCGTCGGTGAAGTTCTGGGCGAGCGTCTTCGTGTCCGGCATCAGGAGCGTCTTGAAGGCGGGGCGGCCCTGGGCGTCATAGCGGACGCCGAAGGTCCAGCGGGCCTGGCCGACGTTGGCGTGGACGTGACCGTCCAGGACAACAGGCGTCACATGATGGCCGATGTAATGGCCCAGGCCGGGCCGGGACGCGCCGTTGAAGAACAGGCCGTGCCAGGCGGCGACCACCTTTCCGTGCCCCATCGCGTTCAGATGGTGCGTCGCCCAGCCCACCCCACGCGGCCAGCAGTCGGCAACGTCGTCCCAGGGCCGGTCGTCGTCCTGGTCCTGGTCGTAGATCCCGAAGCGCAGGCGCGGGTTGGCCTTCAGGTCGAAGTCGAAGAAGTCCAAGGCCGCCCCGTCGGGCGAGGACGTGTCCAGCCAGTGCGTGACGCCGGGGTGCGGGCTGTCCCGGACGGCCTGCGGCCAGGGCCAGGTCGCGCGGGGCGCGGGCTTGGGGGGCAGGAGCGGGACGGTCGCGGGCGGCAGGGCACGACGCCCCAAGAAGAGGCCGAGGCCGAGCAGCGCGGCGAGACCAAACAGCGTGGCGACGCCGAGCAGCACGGCAATGGAGGCCAGCGGACGTTTCATTCGTTAACGGCTGAGGAGCTTGCCTTCCCAGCCTTCCTGGACGCTCGCGAAGAACGTCAGCAGGGCGGCGGCGACGGGGTCGGGGCGCTCTTCGGGCAGCCAGTAGCCGCCGCGCGGGATGGTCTGGATCGCGGCGTGTCCCCCGTGCTGCGCCAAGACGGCTTCGAGCGCATCCATGTCCAGGCGGGGGTCGCTTTCACCCATGAGCAGCAGCAATGGGATCTGGCCATTAACGCCCAGAGGGGGCGAGGGGGGCGGGACGCGGAAGGGGGCGAGGCTGGCGCGGAGGGCGCCCGGCAAGGACAGGGCGCGAACGTAGACGGCCAGGTCCGTCTCGTGCAGCATGTGGGGGTCGTGCGACCAGGCCTGAAAGAAGTGGCGCAGGTAGGCGTCCACATGCCCTTCGAGGAGCAATTCGGGCAGGTCAGGCGTGTGGTGGAAGTCGTCGTGCCAGTTCCCAGGCCCATCACCCGCGCGGACCGATCCACCAGGGATGGCGCTGACAATCGCCAGCCCGGCGACTTCCTCGGGGTGCGTGACTGCGTAGGCGTTGGCGACTTCGGCCCCCTCCGCCCCGTGCCCGACGAGGAAGATCGGGTCGTCCCCCACCCCCAGCGCGGCAACCAGCGCGCGCATGTCTTCCATGCGCGTCTGGGCGTCATAGCCGCCGGTTGGCTTGTCCGAGTCGCCGCAGCCGCGCAGATCCGGGACAAGGGGAAAGTAGTCCGAGGCGGCCAGCGAGGGCATGACGCGCCGCCATGCATGGCCGGATTGCGGCCAGCCGTGCAGCAGCAGGACGGTCGGCCCGTCCGCCACCATGCTGCGGTAGCGCAGGCGCAGGCCGTCGGCCAGCCGGATAAATCCGAGTTCCAGGTTCGACATCGGCGTCTCCTCAAAGGCAGTCTTGATTATATCTTCGACACAAAAGGCGCGCGGGCAGGCCACACGGCCCGTCCGCGCGCCTCAGAGTGATACGGCATCGGGAAAGAAAAGAGACTACTTCTTCGCGTAGTCGGCGTTGATCTGGATAAAGTTCTTCCACTGGTCGGGGACTTCATCTTCCATGAAGATGGCATCCACCGGGCACTCCGGCTCGCACAGGCCGCAGTCAATGCACTCGTTCGGATCAATGTAAAGCTGATCCTCGGCGTCGTGGATGCAGTCCACGGGGCAGACGGCGACGCACGACTTATCTTTGACCCCGATGCAGGGTTCGGCGATCACATAGGGCACGGTCAGTTCCTCCAAACTTTCAGTGGCCCTATTATACACACGCGGCGGTGGAAATAGCAAGCCTTGTTTCCGGCGTGTCAGGGCGCCTTGTCCTCCAAAGACATCTCCATGAAAACATCGGCGCGGGCGTAAGAGGACACGGGCCGCACCTGCGGCGACAAATGCCGGAAGCCCGCCGACTCGTACAGGCGCAGGGCGGGGGCCAGCCGCGCGTTGCTTTCCAGATACAGCCGCCGCGCATTGCGCTCCCGCGCCCACGCAATAGCTGCCTCCAGCAGACGCCGCCCCACCCCATGCGCCTCCGGCGCGACCGCCATCTTAGCGACCTCGTAGGCACCGTCTTCCATTGCCAGCAGGGCGACGCAACCGGCCGTCCGCCCGGCGATGTCGGCCAGGAGTATCTGCCCACCGGGGGCTCGGATGGTTCCCTTCGGGTCGGACAGCGTCGCCTCGTCTTTGGCCTCGACATGGAAGAACGCCGTCAGCCACGCCATATTCAGGTCACGAAAAGCTTGGCCGTCGCCGGGCACGAAAAGCCGGATGAGCACCTCCTGCCCCACGCCGTCCCTCATATCTGCGCCCCCTGCGCGTTCAATCGCCGCCGCAGTTCGCCCGTGTCGATCTGCCGGGGCGGGACGCTTTCTTCCAGGGCCAGGACGGCGGCCAGGCCCGCCGCTTCGCCCAGCGCGCGGCAGTTCTGCTGGATGCGGACGGCGGCCTGGGCGGCGAAGGTGGCGGACAGGGAACGGCCCGCGACCAGTAAATTCTCGACGCCAACGGGGAGCAGGCAGCGGTACGGTATCTCGTGGTAGTGGCCGGGCGGCAGGTGCTTCATGATCAGCCCGCCTTTGGCCTTCGTGCTGTGGATGTCAATGGGATAGGAGTTGCGGGCCACGGCGTCCGGGAAGCGGGCTTCGGTCAGGTAATCTTCCTCCGTCAGCGTGTAGTCGCCGACGATTCGGCGGGACTCGCGGACGCCGACCATCGGCGCGACCGTGCCGATGTAGGAGTCCTCGAAGCCGCGCACATAGGTCTTGAAGAAGCGGGCGATGCGGCGTATCTTCCGGCGGCCTATCGTCTGCGCTTTGGAGAGGTCCCAGGCATCCGTTGCGGACAGACCCGCAAGGCGCGGGCAGTTGAAGGCGAGTTCGCCGGGGCGGCCCAGCATGGAAAAGAACTGCAAGTAGCCCAGATCGTCTTCCGCCAGGACGCCCTGCGACACGGCCTCGCAGATCAGCGGGCCGAGCGGCGTGGACTTGGCCTCGCCCGCGCCGATCTCGAAGAGCGGCGGGCGGGCATAGCAGTTCATGCCGAGTTCATCCGCCATGAAGGCTGCCGCGCGTTCCTGGTCCACCCCGGCCAGGGCGAAGCGCAGGGACATGGGCTGGTTCTTGCCTTCTTCGGGGTCGCCGGAGACGCACGGGACACCCGCCCGAAAGGCCACGTCGGCGTCGCCGGTGCAGTCAATCGTCACGCGCGCCTCGATCCGCTGCCGCCCGGACTTATTCTCTATGACGATGCCCGTCAGCGCGTCGTTTTCGACTATCGCGTCGCTGATGAACGTGTGGTATAGGACGCGCCCGCCCGCTTCGGCCAACAGGTCGTCCAGGACGAGGGCCAGCGTGATGGGGTTGAACCAGAGCAGGTCGCCGCTCTTGTCGGTCGGCGGTGGGTCGTACTCCGCCGCACGGCGCAGGATGTCGTCGTTCAGCCCGTGCGTCAGGTTCTCCGTTAATATCTTGTTCGGCATCATCGGCGTCACCCACGCCGCCGACTGCGTGCCGCCGAGCTGGCCGAGCTGGTCCACGACCAGCACGTCCACGCCCGCCCGCGCGGCGGCGATGGCCGCGACGACGCCCGCCGTGCCGCCGCCGCAGACGAGGACGCCGCACGAGGCGGCGAGGGGCAGAGTGTTGTCTTTTATTGCCATGATTTATCCTATTCCGTGCGCCACCAGCCGCGCCGCCGGGTCCTGGCGGTAGTAGCCACTCAGAACCTCGTACAGTTCCGGGTGTTCCCCCTGCATTTGCCGGGGCATCTCAAAAAAGCACTCGGTCGCCACGGCGAAGAACTCCGCCGCATTGGTCGCCCCGTAAGCGTCCAGCAGCGTCGGCTCCCCCGCCGCCGTCCGCTCCACCAGACTTTGATACTCCGCACTCATTATCCGCGCCCATGTTTCGATCTGCGCGCCATCCCGCAGGTACGGCGCCCCATCCGCCGCGCCGTCGCGCATGTCCAGCTTGTGCGCGAACTCGTGGAGGACGACGTTGCGCCCGTCCCCGGCCTCCCTCCCGCCCCGGCGCGCGTCGGCCCAGGAGATCACGACCGGCCCACGCAGCGCGGCCTCGCCCGCGTAGGGAACGACCTGTTCCACTATGACGCCGCGCGGGCCAGGCCGTTGGACCGTCACCAGGAAGCCCTGCGGGTAGACCAGGATCGTCTCGACGTTCGGGTAATACTCGTTCTCGAAGCCTAGGGTCAGCAGCGCGGCCTGCGCGGCGATGGCGACCTGCATTTCTTCGGTCAGCGCCAGCCCCCCGCACCCCTCCCAGCTCTTTTCTGCAACCAGGATGCGGGCGATGTCGCCAAGCCTGGCCTGCTCCTTCAATGTCAGATAGCGGTACAGCGCGACGTTGGCCGACAAGTAGCCCAGCCAAGCGGCGGGAAACGGCTGCGCCAGAAGTTCACGCCGGTGATGGGTTTTAGACCAGGGGAAGTTCATACAGCGTTAGTACCCGACATACACCCCCGATGTACGAAATGGAAATCCATTCTGTTCCAGCACTTGCCGCTCCTCACCTGTGACCCGCAGTATCCCCTCGCCCTCATGCGAGACAATGCCCAGCATCAGCTCGCCCTGACGGTAAAGCGTTAAATCTTCTAACCAGTCGTCTTTGTCACTCTGATAGGTGAAGATGCCTTCGGAAAGAAACACTTGCACGGCGGCGAGCGACGCGGAAGTCAGACTCCACAGCTTAACGAACTGCCCGTCGCGGTAAGTCGTAAGGTGGCGGCGGGGAGCGTTCGAGAGGCGGAACGGAGTCATGGCTTCATCAAAGTGGCTGGAGAAGTCTACACTTGCCCCCCCAGTTGTCATCACATGAACAGTCCACTCATCCGCCCCGTGCGCCTTGCACCACAGAGTCAGTTGCCAGGACTTGAGCGGCGTACAGTCGTCAGCCAATAAATAGAGTGTGGTCAAGCCGGTCATACTAAAGATTAGCCTCAGATAATGGTACAATAACCCCACAAATGGCCTGCGAGCGAACTGTCGCCTCCCCGTATAGCCGGGGCTAGTATGGATGCGTGCATGGCACACCGATTTGCCTAGCGGACAGGCCGCCCTTTACTCCCACCCCAACAAGTTCCCGCCGGGGGAACATAAATCCTGCCCACCGCGTCTGTGAACTCAGGATTTGGGGTATGTTACCGGCTATGAATGAAGTCGAACCAAAGGCGCATCGGCGCTTTTTTATTCGCGAACCGTTCTGCGGCCTGTCGCATGGGCTGGGAGCCGCCCTGTCCGTCGCGGCCCTAGTCGTGCTGCTGGTGCTCGCCCACGGCAGGGTCTGGCACACGATCAGCTTTGCCATCTTCGGCGTGAGCCTGATCGTGCTGTACATTGCCTCGACGCTCTACCACTCGCTGTGGGTCAAGCCGCATCAGATCGTCAAATTGATGCGCTTCGACCACGTCGCCATCTTCCTGTTGATCGCGGGGACCTATGCGCCGGTTTGCCTAGTGGGCCTGCGCGGGGCGTGGGGGTGGACCCTGTTTGGGGTGGAGTACGGGTTGGCCGTGGTCGGGATCGTGTGCAGCCTGGTCTGGAAGAACTTCCCGGACTGGGCACGGATCGGGATTTACCTCGCGATGGGCTGGCTAATCGCCATCGCCATGGCCCCGTTGCGCCACGCCGTCCCGCCCGCCGCCATCGCCTGGCTGTACGCGGGCGGCATCGCCTACTGCGTCGGCACGGTCGTCTTCGCCACCGACAAGCCGCACCTGTGGCCCGGCAAGTTCAACGCCCACGACCTGTGGCACATCTTCGTGCTGGCCGGCAGCGCCTGCCACTTCGTCCTGATGGCCTGCTTCCTCGCGCCGATGGTGTAGTTTGACGCTCTACGAGAAAAGGCCCGGCGGTCTCAGATGAGATCGCCGGGCCTTCTTGTTTCTGACTAAGCGGGGCTATCCGCTTTCAGGTCGAGGTAAGCCATCTCCTGCGGGGTCAGCGTGATCTCCTGCGCGGCGGCGTTGGCGGCGAACTGCTCGGCAGTGAGGCTGGAAATCAGCGTGAAGAGGTTGAGCGGCTGGCTCATCGAGAACGCCAGGGCGACCTGGGCCACGCTCAGGCCCTTCGCCTGGGCCAGTTCGCGCGCCCGGTCCAGGCGCTGGAAGTTGGTTTCTCCGCAGTAGCACTTGATGCAAAGCTGGGCGAAGTAATTGTCCTGGGCATAGCTATCCAGGTTGTCCCGATGATAAGTGTCCGAGAAAAAGCCACCGGCCATGCTCGACCAGGGCATGACGGCGATGCCCGTCTGGGCGTAGTAGTCGCGCGCCGCCGTGCCCTGCGGGCCGCTGATGCTGACGCAGTCGGCCCACGGTTCCTCGTACATCTCTGCCAGGCTGAAGTTCGGGCTGGTGACGGCAAACGGCGTCAGGCCATGCTCTTTGGCGAAATCATTGGCTTCCTTGATACGCTGCCAGCTCCAGTTGGAGCCACCGAAGGCACCGATGCGCCCGGCCTTCTGGTGGGCGGTCAGCGCCTCCACGATGGGACCGACCGGCACGGAAGGGTCGTCGCGGTGCAGGACGTACAGGTCGAAATAGTCCAGTCCCTGACGCTTCATGGACTCGGTCATATCCGATTCGATGTCTTCGGGGGTGACGCGGTTGCGGCCCCCCATCGGGTGCGCGCCTTTGGCGAGGATCGCCACCTGGTCGCGTACCCCGCGTTCGCGCACCCAGTTCCCCAGGGTAGATTCGTTGCCCTCGCCGTAGATGTGGGCGGTGTCGAAGGTGTTGACGCCGTATTCCATCGCCAGGTCCAGCAGAGCGAACGCCTGGGCGGGCTTGCTGGGGTTGAAGACGGTGTTAGCCGTCCCCTGCACGAGACGAGAGACCGGCTTGGTGACGCCGGGTACGTTGCCGTACTGCATGAGTGTTTATCCTTTAGGTGTTGATTTCTTCTTCGCTGCTTCTTCTTGGGCCTGCATGGATGCCTGAAAGACGATTCGCCACATCGCGCCGAAATGACGGAAGCCGGCCCGCCACCGTCCCCGCGCGAAGCTGACCTGCGCCATGTGGAACCAGGCCCGCTGGTTGTAGGGATAGAGGGCAGCCGCCCGCTCAAACGCCTCCGCTGCCGCGTCCCGGTCTCCCAGCTTCCGCTCGCTGAGGCCTAATAGGAACCAGGCGGTGGGGCCGTCGGTCGGATGCCTGACCACATCGCGCAGCACATCCCGCGCTTCCTCCCAGCGCCTCAGATGGTTCAAGGCTCGCCCGATATAGGTCTGCACGAACTGCGGATTGGGAGCAACGGGCAGAGCGAGGCGGTAGCAGGTCAGGGCACGGTCCCAGCAGCCTTCGGTCTCCGCCAGCTTGCCGTAGGCCATCTGACGCTGCCATTCGGGAGCCGTCTCCGCCCTGAGCCGGCTCGCCTCTCGCAGAGCCTGCTTTCGCGCTCGTCGCGCCCAGGGGAAGCTCCCCTGGCCGCTGTAGGCCGACGCCAGGGCAGAGTGAAAGCTGGCATTCTCCGGCTCACGCCGCACCGCCTCTTTCAGATTGGTGATCGCCTGGTTTACCAGCCCCAGGCGGATGCAGGCCCCACCAGCATAGTAGTATGCCTGTGCCGAATGGTCCGGGCGCGTCTTGATCTCCTCGCAGATGGTCAGCGCCGCCCCCGGCATCCCCGTTTGGTAAAGCTCGTAGGCTTCTTGCAGCAGTTCGTTTTCGTCTTTCATGCTAGGCGTTGGCGCTCATGGGTCGGGCGATTGAAATCGCGGCAACAAAGGCACAAAGTCACCTTAATAAAGCCTCCGCCTTCGCGAACTAGGATTTAACCGGCGAAGGCCGGTTTTGTGCTCTTGTTGGTGCGGTTTCAACCGTCCGCCGGGGGGCTGGGGCGTTGGGCGAGACCTTTCCGACGAAGCGGGTGATGCGGTGCAGGGCTTCCTCGATCTTGGCGAGGCTGGTGGCGTAGGAGCAGCGGATGTGGCCCTCGCCGCCCAGGCCGAAGGCGGTGCCGGGGACGACGGCGACGTGCTCGTCGAACAGCAGACGCTCGGCGAACTCCTCCGACGTCAGACCCGTGCGCTTGATGCTGGGGAAGGCGTAGAAGGCGCCGGACGGCAGATGGCAGTCCAGGCCCGCGTTGTTCAGCCCATCCACGATCAGCCGGCGGCGCTGGTTGTACTGGCCTACCATGTCGCGCACGGCGGGTTCGCCGCTCTTTAAAGCCTCGATCGCCGCCTTCTGGCTGGTTGTCGGAACGCACATGATCGTGTACGAGTGAATCTTGTACATGGCGTTCAGCAGTGCGGGCGGCGCGCAGACGTAGCCGACGCGCCAGCCGGTCATCGCATACGCTTTGGAGAAGCCGTTCAGCAGAATCGTCCGCTCCCGCGCGCCCGGCAGGGACGCGACGCAGGTGTGCGCCCCATCATAGGTCAAGCGGTCATAGATTTCGTCGCTGACCAGGTACAGGCCATGCTTGACGGCGAAGTCCACAATTTCCCGCAACGCCTCGCGCGGCATGGTCGCGCCGGTCGGGTTCGATGGGTAGCCCAGCACGATGGCCCTGGTGCGCGGCGTCAGGGCGGCCTCCAGTTGGGCGACGGTGACGCGGAACTCGTTCTCCATCGTCGTCCGAACGCCCACAGGGACGCCGCCCGTTAGGCTGATGCAGGGCTTGTAGGAGACGTAGCACGGCTCGGGGACAATCACCTCGTCACCGGGGTCCAGAATAGCCCGCATCGCCAGGTCCATGCCCTCCGAAACGCCGACCGTGACCAGAATCTCCTCTTCGGGTCGGTAGCGGACGCCGTACAGCGTGTCCAGATGGCGGGAGATGAGCTGGCGCAGTTCCAGAATGCCGAAGTTGCTGGTGTACGTCGTCTGCCCGCGCTCCAGCGAATAGATGGCGGCCTCGCGGACGCCCCAGGGCGTGGCGAAGTCCGGCTCGCCGACGGAGAGCGAGATGACGTCGTGCATCTGAGCCGCGATGTCGAAGAACTTGCGGATACCCGACGGCGGCAGGTCCCGCGCGATGCGCGAGAGGGTCAGGTGGGGCGGGGTGCGGTCAGCTTCGTTGCTCATGGTCACTCTCTCACGTCGGCTTTAGCCAGCCAGGGTAATACTCTGATAATCTTCGATAGCGATCCCGATCAGCTTCAAGAAGTCCTGTCCTGCCGGCTCCGCTAGTTCCCCGGAAACGGCGTAGCGGTGGCGGGCCGGGACGGAAACCACCCTGCCATTGACCCAGGGGTACTCGGCGTTTTCGGGCATCTGCTCGCGGTCTACTGCTGGTGCCAGCTTTTCAATGCCTGCGGCCAGGCCGCGCGCGAAGCGCTCGATGTGCCGCCGCTTCGCATCGCGTGAGCGATACCGTTCCTTTAGCTGCCGCGCTTTCAGGAAGCCCAGGATGAACTTGGAAAAGACCACATGGCTGTAGAGGTCGTCTTCGGTGAAGGACTCCGTATCTCTCAGCCGGTATGCCTTCGCGATTTTCTCGCAAGCCATTTGCAGGAAGTGAAGCCGGTGGCACTCTTCCGCATTCTGCAAGTGGACGCTGTAGACAGCGAAATCCGACTGGCTCTGCTCCGCGTAAGCGTCCGCTAACCGATTCTTGATCTCGTGCGTTAAACGGGGAGCCGCTTGTGTCCGCTGTAGGGGACACTCGGCAAGCGAACACTCCCCTTTGATCTGCGCCATCTTCTGCCCCCCTGGCTACTGCGGGCGGGCGCCGGATACGCGAACGAGTGATCCAGGCTCCACCCGTCTGGCATCACAATCTCGCCCCGTCGCACCTGCTCCATCTCTTCGGGCGTGATGGTCGCGATCGTCATGCTGTAGGGGAAGTCCTTGGTCGGGCCGAACGTGAACGTCATCACGCTACCGGATGCGGGCGTATCCGGGCTGACCTCCAGAAACTTGATCGGCTCACGCGGATCGTCTTCGTTGGGCGTGAACATCCGAAGGGCCTGAGTCATTCCGGGGTCAACCTCGTAATGCCACTCGACCAGATCGCGGGCGGCTTCCTCTTTGGTCAGCATCCTGAATCCTCCTACGGGTCACAATTTACGGCGTCACGACCAGGCGCTGGTCTTCCTCGGTCTCGACGAACAGGTCCTGGTCTTCCTTGTAGCGGCGCAGCAGGAAGTGGGTGTCGGTGGCGGTCACGCCCTCTAGGGCGGATAACTTTTCGGCGACGAAGCGGCCCACGGCGCGCATGTTCTCGCCCTCGACGACGACGCGCAGGTCGCTGCCGCCCGATACGAGCCAGACGCTATGCACTTCGGGGTAGCGGTAGATGCGCTCGGCCACGGCGTCGAAGCCGACCTCACGGGCGGGCAGGACCTTGACGTCAATGAAGGCGAAGACCTTTTCGACGCCCGCCTTTTCCCAGTCCACGATGGTCTTGTAGTGCTTGATGACGCCGCTCTGCTCGTACTCGGCGATAGCCCGGCGCACCTCGGCCACGTCGCGCCCGGTCAGGGTGGCAATGGTGTCGGGGGACGTGCGGGCGTCACGGGCGAGGATGGTGAGAATCTCGTCGGGCTGGCTCATGGTGGGGTTAGTATGGCACGGGCGACGGGCCGCTGTCAACCGGCCCGCCGTCCCAAGCCCGCCGCCCGGACTATTTGCCGGTCGGCAGGAAGGATGGCTTCGCGCCATCCGCAATCCACCTGGCATGACCGTCAGCGAAGACGTAACAGTCGCCGCCAGCGTGGCGTCCGGGGCGCGGGAGCGACTGGCCCGTGTCTGCGGCGTTCTTGACGCCTGCCGTGCTCTCGAAGACCATCACCGTCGCTGAAGGGTCCTTGATGTCGCCCAGACGGACGCCGGATAGGGCGCGGTTGAAGGCATAGTTCCACGGCTCCTCTTCGGGCGCCGTGGGGTCGCGGAACAGCGCATCGGCGTGGAAGCCCTTGTCCTTGACGTCGCTCCACTGCGGCAGGAGCGCGTCCACCCAGCCGTCGGCGTCCGGCAGGCGGTCGCCGTTTTCCTGGGCGTACATGATCAGCGCCAGCCCGATCTGCCGCAGGTTGGACAGCGAGCTGATGCCGCTGGCGTGCTCGGTCATCACGACAAAGTCACGGGGGTTCGTCTTCTGAAAGCTCGGCAGCATTTCAAGCCGAGGAGCGCCGCCGGTCTCCGGGGCAGTCACGATCTTGAGGAGGAACGCCTTCTCCGGCGTGATATTGGGCGGCAGGGCGCGGACGAGGACAGTGTGCGGGTCACCCGGATCGGGACCGACCACTGCAAATTGATAGCCGGACGCCCCGCGCGCGTCCATGAAGAAAACCGAGACGGCGGCCAGGAGCGGGCTGACGCCGTCTTCCGCCGGAGGGGACAGCGGCGCGGACCATTCTCCAAACTGCGGGAGGGGCATTTCACCCCGGAATTTGGCTGAGAACAGGGCGTGCTGCCCGGCCAAGTCATGGCGGGCGCGGGCGGCCAGGTAGCCCCGCACCACATCCGAGGGTGATGGGGATACCGCTCCCTTACCGTCCGACGCCAGAACGATGCCGCCCGCCGCCAGAAGCAGCCCGGTCCCGCAGCCGATTAGAAACTCACGTCGCGTGTTCATACGTCACCTCCTGCGTGTCATTGACTGTCTTAACGGGGAAGCGGGGCGGTTCGGTTCGCTCCGGCCGGAATCACTTTCGGCGGCAATGTTCCCAGGGCTAAGGCCCCGCCGTTCAGGGCGGGGGACTTACTTGCCGGTCAGCAGGAATGACGGCTTGGTGCCGTCGGCCTCCCATTTGACGTGGCCGTCGGCCAGGGCATAGTCCGTGCCGCCGTTGTGGCGGCCCGGCGTGGGGACCGAGGCACCCGCGTCGGCAGCGTTCTTCTTGCCGTCCGTGCTCTCGAACAGCAGCACGGTTTGGGCCGGCTCATCCAGGTCGGCCAGGGAGACGCCGGACAGAGTGCGGTTGAAAGCGTATCCCCATTTCAGGCCGGGCGCGGCGGGGTCGCGGAACACGGCCTCGTTTCTGACGTAGGGCATGATCTCGCTCACCCACTTGTCTGCGTCGGGCATCTTCTCGTTGTGGTCCTGGGTGTACATGATGATGCCCAGCGCGATCTGCTTGAGGTTGGACTGGCTGGCTTCTTGCATGGCTTTGGCCCGCTCCCCCATGAGGGCGGGGGCGGCCAGCATCGCCGTCTTTTCGCCGTCCACGCGGAGGGCGCCGCCCGCAGCAGAGTCGACCATCGTGACGACCTGGAGAGTCTGGATGGTGGACATCGGCGCCCCGACCTGATAGGCGCGCACCAGGACGATGGCGGGATCGTCCAGGGACGGCCCCAGCACACGGAACTTAAAGTGCAGGGTATCGTGAACATCTACGAACAAGGCCATCACGGGCAGCACGCCGGGCGGCAAGGCGCGGAACATGTTCGGGTCGGCAAGTTCCCTGGTGAGCTGATCACGCTGGGCGGGGGGGAACTGCGTCTGGGTGTTGGGCGAGAGCAGCGCGTAAGCTTTGTCCTCCTGCTGCGCTTGGCGGGCGGCCAGGTACAGACGCACGAGGGCAACGGCGGGGCTGGGTGCGGCGGGGGCAGGACGGGGCGCGGCAGGCTTGTGGGCGGCGGGTTTCGCTACGGCAGATGGGGCAAGCAGCAGAGCGGCGCCCAGGCCGTAAAGGGCGGCGGTTGTGGCGGTAAACGTCGCGTTCATGGCGATCTCCTTGACCGAAAGGAATTGTCTTGTCTCATTATACTCCCAATGCCGCAATTAGGCAAATACTTCGCGCCGATCAGCGTGTCGCGGCATGGATTTCTAGGAACTATACTTTGCCATTCGTTGTTATTGATAGTAGCAGATAATGAAGGAGCAGTCAAATACCATGCGGATACAATCTTCGATGCTGGTGCATCTGGGCTTTGGGAAGTATGTCCGGTCGGACCAGGTGACGGCGGTGCTGCCGATCGAGCAGGATCGGGGGCCGGGGCGGCGGACGTTCGTGCATGTGCAAGGGCAGACCGACCCCGTTGTCGCTTCGCGGTCGGAAGACGCTATCGTGCGCGATCTGGTGCAGGAGCCGAAAGAGATCACGCAGTCGCGGCAGCAGCAGGAAATCCTGCGCGACCTGCTGCAAGACCTGGGCAGCATCAACGCCACGGTCAAGCGCATCGCTCGCGACGAGGGCGGGCTGGACCTGGACAAGCTGGAGCGGCGCATCCGCGAGGTCGTGGAGGATTAGGGGAGCAAGAAAAAGGCCCGGCACAGGTTGTGCCGGGCCGTTTCGCCGTCGCAGAGGCAGGAAAAAGCGCCCTAAAAAGGTAATCTGGGGCCATGCACCTGACTTACCGACCGGCGACGGCGCAGGATGTGGAATTTTGCCTGGAGATGCTGCCGCCCGGCTTCCCGTGCCCGGACGGTTTCCGCGCGCGGCTGGCCGACGCCTGGCGGAACTGGCTGCGGGAAGGCGTCATGCAGATGGCGATCCTGGAGGACGGCGACCGCCCGCCCGAATCGCGCCGGATCGCCTTCGGCAACAGCGTGTTCATCACCCAGCCGTTCGCCGAGGAAGCCAAAACGAGCCTGGTCCCGCCTCTAGGCGCGCAGATCGTCCGCCGATGGGACGAAGGACGCTCGCCGATTCTCGATTTGAACGCCGTGCGCGCCGCAAACTCCGGGCCGGGCCTCACCCTGCTGATCCTGCACATCGGCTGGCTGCCCTGGCTCCCCGCCGAGGAGGTCCGGTGGGCAAAAGGCAAGCTGCTGGAAGCGCTGCTGTTCTTTTTCAGCGGCTACCGGCTCCAGGAAGTGCTCCAGGAGGTTTACTCGGAGGAGGAGCGGGAGCGGGGGCTGGCGGTCGGGGCGCGCATCAAGAACGACTACGCCGCCTTCTACCAGGCACGCCCCCAGTCGCTGCCGCCGCCCCAATGCCGGCCTTATTTGATTGGGGGCAGCCGCGCGGAGACGCTGGACGGCAGCTACTTGTCGCCCCTGTTTTTCTACAACCTGCCCCGCTTCTTCTTCAAAGTCGGGGAGCAGGAAGTGCTGCGCCTGGCTCTGCTGGACCGGGGCGACGAGGAGGCGGCGGACAGCCTGAGCGTGTCGCCGTCCACCGTGCAGAAGCGCTGGCGGGCGATCTACGAGCGCGTCAGCGCGGTGGAGCCGGGCTTCTTCCCCTCCGACCGTGCGCTCGCCCCGCACACGCGCGGGGCGGCGAAGCGTCGGCACCTGCTCGGCTACCTGCGCTCCCATCCCGAAGAACTGCGTCCGGTCCGCAAACCAAGTTAAAGAACTTAAAGAGCCGCCCGCCTCCGTTCCTGGAAGCGGGCGGTTAGGGCACATTATACAGCCCGTGTTAGGACGAGACTTTGTTTTTCTTGCGCCTTCCCGTGACCACCAGCCCGCCCAGTCCCAGAGCCAGCAGCAGACCGAGGCTCACGGTTGTAGATGCCTCCGGCACCGGCGAGGACGGGAGGGGGCTAAAGGCCAGGAAGGTCGGGGCGCTCACGCCCGTCGCGACGTCTTGGCCTGCCGCAAACGTGCCGGCGGACCCATTCATACCGGGCGTGAAAGCGAACTTGGTGATAAAACGGTCGAAATTGGCGACATATAGGTTCCCGAGCGCGTCGAAGGCCAGGCCATCCGGCTTGCTCAAGCCCGTCGCGAAGGTCGTGCCGGTAGCAGAAAACGTGCCGGGCGTTGCTCCCGCCGCGAATTCGGTGATAGTATTGGCGGTGTTGTTGGAAACGAATAGGTCGCCGCGCGTGCTCACGGCGAGGCCCGTCGGGCCGGTTAGGCCGGTCGCGACAGTCTGGGCAGCCCCGAACGTGCCGGTCACGGCGTTGAAGGCGAACTCGGAAATAGAGTTTGTGCCGAAGTTTGCGACGAGGAGGTCCCCGCGCGTGTCCACAGCCAGGCCATAGGGATTGTTCAGGCCGCTGGCGAAAGTCGTGCCGGTTCCCAACGTGCCCAGCCCGTTGGATGTGAACTCGGTAATGGTGCCGGCGGTGTTGTTGGCAACGAACAGATTCCCGCGCGGGTCGAAGGCCAGGCCCAGAGGCCCGCTCAGGCCCGTCGCGACGGTCTGGCCTGTCCCGAGGCTTCCGGGCGTGGCTCCTGCGGCAAACTCGGTGATGGTGCCCGCGTTGAAGCCTGCAGCGAACAGGTCGCCGCGCGTGTCAAAAGCCAGGCCCTCCGGGAAGTTCAGGGTGGACCCGGCGAGCGCCGTTCCGGTGGGCGTAAACGTGCCCGGCCCGGTCCCGGTGTAGCGCAGGATGGAGCCAAAGCCCGCATTTGAAGCGAATAGGTCCTGGGTTTGGGCGAGGGCGGTGGAGGGGGCAAGGGCCAGCAGGGCAAGTGCAGCCAGGCCGAGTGCGGGCGCGGCGGCGCTGGCGCGAAGACGGGTGTGGAAGCGTGTCATGGTCGTGTTCTTCATGGTCGTGTTCTTTCTGCGCGACTAGCGCAAGCAGGCGAAAGGCGCGGGCCGGGAACAGCCCGGCGCGGGTACGCTGGGCCTTCTTGTGTCGGGGGTATGTTTCAGAGCGTGGGATTTGCCTTGCGCCGCCGCGCACTCACGACCAGTCCGCTCAAGCCCAGCGCCAGCAGCAGGCCGAGGGAGACGGTTGTGGACGCCTCCGGCACGGCGGGGGCAACGGTCACGCTGATGTCATCCAGGCGGAACCTGCTCGGATTCTGGAAGGCGTCGAACTGAAGCAGACTGGTCGGGCCGGTCGCCACCGCCGTAAAGTTGAATTGCGTGAAAGCGAAGCCGTTGGCATTGACCACGTCCACCCCCTGGAACCCAGCGAAGGACGCCTTGAATTCATTGTTCGGCCCGCCATTATTCATCAGGAAGAACGAGATGTTGTAGGTTTTCCCCGCAGTGGTGGCAATGCTTTGGGAGAGGTCGCCAAAGGTGTTGATGCCATTGAATTCGGCGGAGAAATTCCCCGTGTGCGCGGCGGTGTCGATGCCGACCGGACCGGAGGACGTGTAGCCTGTAAAGTCTCCCGTCTCAAAGCCAGGGTTCGTGACCAGATTCTGGGCATGGGCATGCGGGGCAGCTAAAAGCGCCAGTCCCAGAGCGGTGAGCGCCACGAAAGGGGCGCGAATGATCGAGCGCGGCTGAGGCATGCATGGGGACAGGCCCCTTCTGAGGCGGGCCGGCGGGGGGCCGGAGGCGATGCGGACAGTGTGTTTACGAGTGGTGTGCATAAGGTGTGCCTTTCGGGCTTCGGAAGAAGCCGGATGCGTGAACGAGGGCGCAAGAGAACGATGATATATCACGAGAGCGCGAAGGCCCGAGTGCCTTCCGTTTGGGCAGCCAGTCGGATGCCGTTGCTCCGTGCGGCGGCGAGGTACAAAGCGGGACGCCTCTAGTGACCTAGCCCGCTCGGATCAGTGCAAGCGTACCGCCCAAGCCATTGTAGCGGACGAACGGGCAGGAAACAATGCCCTAAAAAGGTAATGTTTCCGAGCAGGTCGGCGCGCTTGCAATAGTCTCATGCCTGCTTCTTTTCGGAGCGTCGGCGGGCAACGGCAAAGGCGTCCCAGCGCTTTGCACACGCCCATTGTACAGGGCTACCGTTACAGCATCGTTAAATGAATGAAGGCCAGCCCACGTCTGCGAAAGATTCTGGTACAATTACTGGGGGATTTGGTCATCCGCGCGTGGAACTGGAGCATGAACGAAGGCATCAGCAGGCGTCGGGCCTTAAAAAGGCAGACCGGACACCGGTACATGGACACACTCTGGCAAATTCAGATGCTCGGCAGACTGAGCGCGCGGCGCGGCGACCGGGTCGTCACCCGCTTCGCCTCGTCGCGGACGGCGGCCCTGCTGGCGCGGCTGGCCTTCTTCCCCCAGCGCGCGCACCCCCGCGAAGAGCTAATTGATCTGCTCTGGCCCAACGGCGACCTCGATACCTGCCGCCCCCGCCTGCGCGTCGTCCTAGCCTCCCTGCGCCGCCAGTTAGAGCCGCCCGACATCGCCCCCGGCCGTGTCCTCGTCGCCGACAGGAACGCCCTCCGCCTCCACCCGGACGCCTGCCACTCCGATGTTGCCGGGTTTGAAGCCGCGCTCCGGGCCGCCACGCGCGCCCTTTCCCCCGAGGAGAAGCGGGCCGCACTGGACCAGGCGATTGCGCTGTACACGGGGGAGCTTCTGCCGGGGTTTTACGACGAATGGATTGTGGCGGAGCGGGAGCGTCTGGAGTCCCTTTACGAAGATGCCTGTGAGCGCCAGCGGGAACTGCCGGCGGGGGCGGACGTCGCTACCCTGGAACAAGCAGGGGAGCCGAAAGGGGTGCCGGGGCCGCCGGACGAGCGTGGCTTCCCGCTCCAGTTCACCCGGCTCTTCGGGCGCGAGCAGGAGTCGGCCCAGGTGGCAGCGTGGTTGCGGTGCCCGCAAACGCGGCTGGTGACGCTGACCGGGCCGGGCGGGGCAGGCAAGACGCGGCTGGCCGTCCACGCGGCGCAGGCGGCAGCGGGCGGGTTGGGCGGGCCGGTCTGCCTCGTCCCGCTGGCGGATCTGACCGAGGCGCGTCTGATCCCGGATGCCATCCTGGGCGCGCTGGGCCTGCCGCGCTCGGCCACGCGGGAGCCGCTGGAGCAGATCGTGGCCGCGCTCGCCGCCCTGCCGCCCGCACTGCTCGTGCTGGACAACTTCGAGCACCTGGTCGAGCGCGGCGCCCCACTCGTGTCCGCGCTGCTGACGCGCCTGCCCGCGCTGACCTGCCTGGTCACCTCGCGTCGGCGGCTGGCCCTGCCCGGCGAGCGCGAGTACCCGGTTCCCCCCCTCCCCCTGCCGGATGCGAACGGAACAGCCGCCCAGATCGCGCGGGCGGCCAGCGCGCAGCTCTTCGTGGACCGTGCTCAGGCAGCCCGGCCCGACTTCCAGCTCACGCCGAGCAATGCCGCCGCCGTCGCTGCGCTGTGCCGGAGTTTGGAAGGCATCCCGCTCGCCATCGAGCTAGTGGCGGCGCGGGCGATGATCCTGACGCCCGCACAGATGATGGAGCGCCTGGGGCAGCGATTCGCGCTGCTGACCAGCCGGCGTGGGGACAAAGGGACGCGGCACCGCTCGCTTTGGGCGGCCCTGGAATGGAGCTATGACCTGCTGCCGCCCAGCCTGGGACGCTTCTTCACCAGTCTTTCCGTCTTTCGCAGCGGCACGTCCGAGGCCGCCCAGTCGGTGTGCGAGCAGCCGTTGGCGCTGGAGTTCCTGACGCAGCTTCGGGAGCGCTCCCTGCTTGTTATCGAGGACGTCGGGGAGGAAAGGCGGTTCCGTCTGCTTGAAACCCTGCGCGAGTTCGGCGCGGAGCACCTGCCGCATGAGGAGAAGCGGCCTCTGGCACGCCGCCACGCCGCCTGGTTCCTAGGACTTGCCGAGGAAGCCGACCCACGCCTGACCGGCCCGGAGCAGGCCCAGTGGCTGGACCGGCTCGAAGCCGATCACGAAAACCTGCGCCGCGCCCTGGCCTGGTGGTTGTCGGAGGAGGGGGGCACGGACAAGGCGCTGCGGATGGCCGGTGCGCTTTGGCGTTTCTGGGCTGTACGCGGTTATTACGCAGAGGGCCGGGGCTGGCTGGAGGGGGCGTTGGCCCGGCAGGGAGGGTCGGCGGGCGCGCGCGCCAAGGCCGCCAACGGCGCAGGCAATCTGGCGAGTGAGCAGGCCGACTACCCCGCCGCCGAAGGGTGGTACACGGAGGCTTTGGCGATGGCACGCGGGCTGGGCCACACGACGGCTATCAGCGTGTGCCTGTGCAACCTGGGCCGGGTCGCCATGCACCGGGAGGATTACGACCGGGCGCAAAGGCTGCAAGAGGAGGCGCTGGCCCTGCGGCGCGCGGACGGCGACAAGGGCGGCATCGCGTTCACGCTGCAATGCCAGGCGTTCGTCGCCCAGCACTTAAGGGACTACGCCCGTGCGCGACGGCTGCACGAGGAAAGCCTGGCATTGTGGCGGGAAGTAGGGAACGACGGCGGGCGGATGTGGTCGCTGTGCAATCTGGCGGCGATCATCGGCGAGGGGGGCGATGATGCGGCGGCCGCTGGCCTCTACGCGGAAGCGATGGGCTTGTGCCTAGCGCTTGGAGACCGGCACGCGCTGTACGGCCTGCTGGGCAGCTTCGCCGCACTGGCCGCGCGCCGGGGCGACTCAGTCAGGGCCGCCACATTGGCCGGCGCCTCCGAGTCCCTGCGCTGCCGAACCGGCGCGGGGAAGCACGCGAACGAGGCCGCCGACCTTCATGCCGCACTGGCTCCCGCCCGCGATGGCCTGGGCGCTTTCGAGTACGACGCCGCCTGGGCCGCCGGGGAGGCGTTGACCGCCGACCAGGCCATCGCCTATGCGCTGGAAGACGATGCGCGCCTGCCATAGCGGCGCGAAGACGGAAACAGCCCGGCGCAAACGCGCCGGGCTGTTTCCATTGAGCAGATTTCTAATGAGCAGATTTCTAATGAGCAGGGAGAGCAGGAGCCGCAGTCCAAACAGCTATCTGCCCGTGATCGTGAGCGGCGCCGTCACGACGACTTGGCCCGGCCCTGTCACGACGACTTGGCCCAGTGTCGCCCGGATCGTCACCATCTTCGTGATCGGGCTGGGGTATGTTTTGATTGTGAAGGTCGCGCTGCTCGCCCCAGCAGGCACGATCACTGCTCGGTGAACATGCACAACCGACGAGTCGCTGCTCGACAGCCCCACCAGTGTGTCCGTCGGCATTACCCCGGCGAGCGTCACCGTTGCCCTCACCACTGTCCCGCCCGCAACCGGAGAAGGAAACGTCAGCGAAGCCAGGCCGACGGAGGTGTGCTCATATGCACCGATGCTGGGCGGGTTGGGACGCAGGTTGCCGTCGCGGTCCGTGGCGTCGGCCGAGTCGGCGACGCCCCGTCCGATGCAAGGCGAGTCGCCCTGGAGATGCAGGTCGGTCGGAGCGGAGACGAACCGTGGGTCAACGTCCAGGATGGCTGGGCCAAAGTTGGTCGAGCTGGCACGACTGCCTTGAATGTCGCAGTAGGAAGCGGTGACGGTCGCGCTGGGGCTGTCGAAGGTATCGTTGGCGATCTCGGCGACGTTAGCCGCATAGTCACCATAGAAGATGTCGCCGGTCAGCATCGCCGTGCCCTGGTTGTCCAGCCCGCCGCCCAGCCCGCCGAGGCCGTTGGCGTTGGGTCCGGCGTAGTTGCCGCTGACGGTGCAGCCTGTCAGGGTCAGTGTGCCGGCGCTGTAAAGCCCGCCGCCGCTGCCGCCCGGCCCGCCATTGTCGGCGCTGCCGCCGAAGGAGGCGTTGCCGCTGACGACGCAGCCGGTCAGCATCAACCCGCCGTCGTTGTAAAGACCGGCGCCCGCCCCGCTGTTACCGTTCACACTGGCGTAAGCGTTGTTGCCGCTGACGGTGCAATCTGTCAAAGCCGTCGTGCCGCCGTTGTAAACCCCGCCGGCATAGAAAGCGATATTGGCGCTGACGGTGCAGCCCGTGAGCGCCAGCGCGCCGACGTTGTAGATCCCGCCCCCCGCCCCGTTGCCGCCGTCCACGCTGGCGAAAGTGCTGTTGTCACTGAGGACGCAGCCGGTGAGCGCCAGCGTACCGACATTGTAGATTCCACCGCCGTAGGAGGCGACGTTGCCGCCAAAGTGCAGCCTGACAGCGTCAGCGTACCGGCATTATAAACCCCACCGCCCGCCCTGCTCGTGACGCCGTTGGGGTCGTTGAAGGCGCTGCCGTCCGAAAGGGTAAGGCCGGAGAGTACGACCTGGGCGGAGGGCGACGTGATGTTGAAAAGGCGCACGGCGCCGCCGCCGTCCACGGCGACGCCCCCTGCGCCTGGCCCGATGATGGTCATGGAGGCCGTGATGTCCAGCTCGGACTCCTGGAGTGCGATGACGCCGGAGACGCCGGGGCCGAAGACGACCGTCGCGCCGGGGTCGGCGTTGGCGAGAGCAATCGCGCCGCGCAGCGTACTGCTGCTGCCGTCGTCGAGCGTGCTGGTGACCGTGTAGATACCGGCGGCCGCAGCAGGGCGTATCGCTCCCGCGAGGCAGCAGGCCAGCAGGAGCGGCAGCAGCCCCGCGCGTCGCAGTCGTTCTCGAAATAGTTGCTTCATGTCATGCCTTTATGTACTAGTGTGCACTGGAGATCGCAAGTAGGGTGAGGAACTGGGAGAAAAACCCAACGGAAAAACAGTCCGGCGGAACCATGCCTATGATCGGGGTATTCTTCTGGCCGCCGCCCTGGCATCCCAGTATACAGCACAATTTGCGCCGCTGCAAGGAAGACAACTTACTTTCGCGCAAGAAAGACAGCGGTTTTTCCGGCAGCAGGATGTTCCGTGACTGTTCAAGCCATTCCAGGAGCAAAAAACGTCGGCTACTCCCGTCTGGAGGAGCGGACAGCGTTTGTCTAGAAACGGCGACGTGGCTATTACACGACTTCTTCAGCAGGCAGATTACCGTCCACCATGCGCTCGACGCTCGAAACGCGGTCGTCTTCGGCCAGATCAATGGCCCGAACGCTTTGAGGGGTGTCCTTCACGCAACGAGAACGCTTTCAGGAGATGGAGTTTCACGGCCCAGGTAGTGCGCCCGGCTGATCCATTCCTGTGCGATTAGCCGGATGCTAAAACGCGCGTCCGCCTTCGCAGGCCCATCCGACATGCACCCAGGGGATTCAGGCACTTCGGCGATGAGTCCGGATCAGTTGTTGCGGCTGGTCCTGGTCGTCGAAGCCCGCGTCACTGCTTGTAGACCCGCACATAATCAACATACATGTCGGCGAGGCCGCCGTACCGGGACAGATCGACGGGCCAGCCGCCGCCCGTGGCCAGATTGATGAGGAAGAAGAACGGGCGCTTCTTGCTCGTCTCCAGCGTCTTGTGGCGTCCGACTTCGATGTCGTCGCAGTAGTAGATCGTGTCCGTCCCCGTGATCTTGCAGCCGTAGGTGTGGAACGCCTCATACCAGGCGGAAGGGATGCCCAATTTGTTCATGATCGCGGGATTGTGCATGGCCTTGAACGCGGCGGTCTCAGCGGTCCGGCCGACCTCGCCCTGGCTCCAGGCGTGCGGCGTGACCATGTATTTATCGAACGCATTAGGCTCGTGGGGGCCTTCGCCGCCATACGCCTCGATGATGTCCAGCTCATCGACCGGCGTCGGATGAACCGGGTCGTCAGGCTCCCCCAGGTAATCCGTCAGGAGCCAGAAGGCCGGCCACGTCCCGATCGCATTCGGGCCGATAAAGCGGCACTCGAAGTAGCACGGCAGCGAGACTTTGATGCCGCTGCCGTCATTCTTGACGGAGGACAGGAGGCCGGCGCTGTGCGCCTTCTCGCTGGCCCGGATTCGCAGATAGGTGCCGACCTGGGAGAAGGGATTGCCGGGAGAATGGAACCCGGCGAAAGGGAGAGTGCTGAAGTCTTGACTGCCGTTGGGCGGCTTGTGGTCATAATAGGTGGCCCTGGGATCGGTGCTGGAGATGGAGAGCGGGCCTTTGAAGTCGTCGGCGAAGACCAGCCTCATGCCTTTCGCCGCCGGAGGTGCGGCCTCGGGCATGCCTTCCTTCCATCGAACGCCGCCTTTGTTATAAAGCTGGAGGTAGCAGTTATCCTGAACGGTGCCATTGGCGCCGGTGATTCTCAGAGTGATGGGGCCGTGGGGGTACTTGTCCGCCGGGAAGACGATTGAGCCGTTGCCCTGAGCGTCCAAAGACACGACCCCGACCGTGGAGTCCGAACCGAAACCGGGACCCTGCTTCCAGCATTTGACCGTCGCCTTCGTCAAACCCGGCGCAGAAATCTTGATCGCGGGGCGGCCTTTGATGTCGGAGCAATAGGCCGGCGAGGACACCGAAACTTGCGCGGGCAGGTTAGCCTTCAAAGGAATCGGAGCGGCGCTCTGGGCCTGCACAGTACCGGCGACGGTGAAGACGGTGGAGAGCGTCGCGGCGGCAAAGATGATCGGCATTACTTTTGTCATGTGTGTCTTCATGCTTCGGGTACGGTCATGGAAAAGCCCGGCCCTGCAAAGTCACAGGGCCGGGCGGGTCCCGGTCAGGGGACGACTTCCTCGGCGGGCAGCTTGCCCTCTATCATGCGCTCGACGCTCGAAACGCGGTCGTCTTCGGCCAGGTTGATGGCGCGGACGCCCTGGGTGTTGCGGCTCGACGAGCGGATGTCGTCCACGCGGAGCTGGATCGTGATGCCCTCGCGGGTCATGATCAGCAGCCGGTCGTCGGGGCTGACGATCTTGGCGTCCACGATGTCGCCGGTCTTGTCCGAAAGCGACATGGTCAGGACGCCCTTGCCGCCGCGCGTCTGGCTGCGGTAGTCCTTCAGCGGCGTCCGCTTGGAGATGCCGCGCTCGCCGATCACCAGCAGGTCCAGGGCATTGTCCACGACGGCCATGCCGACGAGGATGTCGTCTTTGGCTTCCGAGAGCGTGATGCCCCGGACGCCGCCCGCCGAGCGCGAGCGCGGCATGAGGTCGGTTTCGAGGAACCGGATGGACATGCCCTTGCGCGAAACCAGGATGATCTCGTCCTCCCCAGTCGTGTGGGCGACCCAGCGCAGGGCGTCGTCCTCCTCGATGTCGAAGACGATCAGGCCGTTGTTTCGCAGGTTGACGAACTCGGCCAGCGGCGTCCGCTTGACCTCGCCGCACTCGGTCGCGAAGAGCAGGAAGCCCTCCACGTCCTTGTACTCCTTCATCGGCACGGTCGCCGTGATGCGCTCGCCGGGCTGGATATTGATGAGGTTGATGACCGCCGTTCCCATCGCCGTGCGGGACGTCTGCGGCACCTCATACGCCTTCAGGCGGTAGACGCGGCCCCGGTCGGTGAAGAACAGGATATAGTGGTGGGTCGTCGCCACGAACAGGTGCTCGATGCTGTCTTCTTCCTTGATGGACGCCCCGATGCGGCCCTTGCCGCCCCGGTGCTGGGTCGGGTAGGTCTCCTTGGGGACGCGCTTGATGTAGCCGTCGCGGGTGATCGAGACGATCATCTCCTCTTCGGGGATCAGGTCCTCGTCGCCGATTTCTTCCGCCTCCATGGGGACGATGCGCGAGCGGCGCTCGTCGCCGTACTTGTCCCGAAGCTGGCGCATCTCCTGCTTGATGATGGCGGTGACGCGGGCGGGCGTCGCCAGGATGTCCTCGTAGTAGGCGATCTGCTTGAGCAGTTCCTTGTACTCGTTTTCCAGCTTCTCGCGCTCCAGGCCCGTCAGGGCGCGGAGCTGCATGACCAGAATGGCGTCAGCCTGGAGCTGCGTCAGCGCAAAACTCGCCATCATCTCGTTGCGGGCGAGTTCCGGCGTCCGCGAGCGGCGGATGAGGGCGATGATCTCGTCCAGGAAGTCCAGCGCGATCTGCAAGCCTTCTAAAATATGCGCTCGCGCCTTGGCCTTGTTCAGCTCAAAGAGCGTTCTTCGAACGATGACCTCGCGCCGGTGCGTCAGGAAGTGCCCCAGGGCGTCTTTTAATGTCAGGATACGCGGCTGGCCGTCCACCAGGGCCAGCATGTTGACGCCGAAGGTTGTCCGCAGCGGCGTGTGCTTGAGCAGGAAGTTCAGCACCTTGCGCGGGTATGCCTCGCGCTTGAGCGTGATGACGATCTTCATGCCGGTCCGGTCGGAGTAATCATTGAGGTCGGCAATGCCCTCGATCTTTTTCTGTTTGACCAGGTCGGCGATCTGCTCGATGAGCCGGGACTTGATGACCTGATACGGCAGTTCGGTCACGACGATCTGGTTGCGCCCGTTCTCGATCGGCTCGATGGAGGTCCGGGCCTGCATGACGATCGAGCCGCGCCCCGTCGCATACGCCTGACGGATGCCCTTCGTGCCCAGAATCAGCCCGGCCGTCGGGAAGTCCGGTCCCTTGATAAAGGTCAGCAGCTCCTCGACATCGGCATCAGGGTTGTCCAGCAGGTGAATGGCGCCGTCCACGATCTCGCGCAGGTTGTGCGGCGGGATGTTGGTCGCCATGCCGACCGCGATGCCCGACCCGCCGTTGCACAAAAAGTTCGGGAACTTGCCCGGCAGCACGACCGGCTCGCGCCGGGTCTGGTCGTAGTTCTCGACCCAGTCCACCGTGTCCCGATCCAGGTCCTGCAGCATCTCCATCGCGAACGGCGTCATGCGCGCCTCGGTGTAGCGTTGAGCGGCCGGTGGATCTGCATCAATCGAGCCGAAATTTCCCTGCCCGTCCACCAGCGGGTAGCGCATGTTGAAATCCTGCGCCATGCGGACCATCGTTGCATACAGGGCGACATCACCGTGCGGATGGTAGTTTCCCATACATTCGCCGACGATCTTGGCGCTTTTGCGGTGCTGGCCGGCGGGGGTCAGGTTCAGGTCGCTCATCGCCATGAGAATCCGGCGGTGAACCGGCTTCAGGCCGTCGCGCACGTCCGGCAGGGCGCGGGCGATGATGGTGGACATGGCGTAGTCGAGGTACGACTGGCGCATCTCGTCTTCGATGCTTACATTGAGGACCTCACGGGCGATGGACATGGGCGCCAGCGCCATCAAGCCGGTCGCCGAGCCACCCTCGGGGGCGTCGGATGCGGGGTCGGAGGGTGTCTCGGGGGTCGAGTCGGGAACGGGGATTTCTTCGTCAGCCATCGCTCATCCTTTACACAAAAGCAGTACAGGGGATTGTCGTTATCTTGCCAACATTATAGCGTATCTGGCAGCAAATGTCAAGAGAATAGACCGATTTGCGTTTTCAACGCCTGTGTGCTATACTACGAGAGATCGTAAATAACAGTCGCCCCAGGAGAAACCACGATGACCAGATCACTGACCGCATCCACGACATTGGCCGCTGCGCTGGCTGCGGGCCTGCTCGCTGCCTCCGCACAGGCCGCCCCGTCCAAGGCCATGTCCGGCAAGATGGTGCCGCTGTACCAGGCCGACAAGTGCCACATGTACTACACACCCGCCCAGGCCAAAAAGTACGGCTACGCCTGCCCCGACAGCAAGGGCAAGATGAAGCCGGTCAAGGTCACGCCTGCCGTCGCCAAGGCCGAACTCGCCAAGACAAACGCCGCCCTGACCCCCAAGAAGGCCCTGTAGGACACAAAAAGGGCGCGGACCATCCGGTCCGCGCCCTTCTTCCGTTGTCTGCTACACCGTCTCGAAATCCTCGCCCAGACCCACCGCGTGCCGGTGCTCGGCCAGGACGTGCGCGGGCACCTGCTTCAAGAAGAAGTTCCCGGCGAACAGAGCGATGCCGATGTCGTCCAGGGCGCCGACGACCGGGATGAAGTTCGGCAGGTTCAGCGGGCTGACCGCGAAGACCAGAGCGCCGACCAGGGCGGCTTTCGCCAGAGTGGGGACACGCGGGTCCAGCAGCAGCCGCCGAAACAGTTGAAGCTGCTTGGGCGCGCTCTGCGCCAGAGTCACTGCTGCCTTCCAGCCGCCGACGCGGCGGGTCATCTGTATCATGCGCCAGACTTGTTTCCAGAGGTTCATCAAAATCTCCTTTGTACTATAATCGTAACACTGTGAGAACATTCTGCCCACTATAGGAACACCTCACGCACTGATTTGTTCCACAGTGTGACAATAGTTTCATGGGCGAGGGCGACGCTGGTCGTGAATGGCTTCCGCAACGATCACGCCGAACACGAACACCCAAGCGTCCACACAAAAAAGGGCGAGTGGGATGAGCGATCCTCTATGGGCACCCGAAGGAGTATCACCCATCACCATGGCGAAAAAGGCCGGCGTCAGCAGGAACGCGCCGCCCACGCTCAACAAGATCAGCAAACAGCCGTCGCTCCGGTCATACATGAACCCGCCCATTTCACTGCCCGTCAGGGTCTCTTCTATTGCGCCGCAGGAATCCTAGCCATTGCCGCGTTATACCCATGAGCGTATGTCACGCACCCAAATCAGGGACATGGGCGTTAGTCAGCATGGCGGCAAGCGCGTGGTCCTCTTCATACAGGAAACTTAGTAGGAAACCTAGAATTGCGCCTTTACATCATCCGCCACGCCGACCCCGACTATCCCAACAACACCATCACCCAGGCAGGCCACCAGGAAGCCCAGGCCCTTGCCAGGCGATTGGCGTCGCTTGGGGTGAACCGGCTCTACTCCTCTCCCCTAGGCCGCGCCCGCCACACCATGCAGTACACCGCCGACCTAATGGCAATGGAAGCCGTCATCGAGGACTGGACCCAGGAGCTTTCCGGCCTGGATGTTGAGTCCGAGGCGTGGGGCCGGCTCGGAATCTGGGACCTGCCCGGCGAAGTCTACCGCGCCGGGGAGACACACCCTGCCCACGACACCTGGCACACGCTGCCGCCCCTGGCGGGTTCGCCCGCCCCCGCGACGCTGGCCGCCCTCGCCGACGCTTCGGACGCCTTCCTGGCCCGCCACGGCTACCGGCGCGAGGGCCGCCGCTACCGCGTCGTCCGGCCCAGCCGGGAGCGTCTGGCTGTCTTCTGCCACGGCGCCTTCGGCCTGTCCTGGCTCGCGCACCTCCTGGAACTTCCCCTGCCTTGCGTCTGGTCCGGCTTCTGGCTGCCGCCGAGTTCCGTCACCACGATATTGATGGAAGAGCGCTCCCCCGACTGGGCTGTCCCCCGCTGCCTCGGCTTGGGCGACGTTTCCCACCTCTACGAAGCAGGCCTGCCGGTCAGCCCGCGCGGCGTTTATGCCCGGAACTGGTGACTGACATTATTAGGACTTTCGCTTCACTCTAAGCTATTCTAGGGTTTTTGAACATTGTTGCCCGATATTAGCATCTATAAATAATCTGCAAGCAAGCGCAAGCGAAAGTCCTAATTATGCAAAGGTACTTACATACTTCCCGCACACGGCTAAGTCAGTGTTTACTTGCTTTTGGCTAAGAGTATGACGCTATTTTCTAGCAACCGTTGATATTCGCTGTTATAAATCATATACTATTGGTACGTCATTGTGCCAGAGTACCCCGCTAACGTCAACCGCCTTAAAGCCTGTTTCCACTACCAACCTACCCCAAACACTGCTCGGCGCGGTCAAGTATTTCTTCGACCCGGATACCTGCTTTCACTTCCTTGCCAGCCTGCGCTGGAAAGACGGCGTGACCTGCCCCCCATTGCGCGACGAACGGCGTCACCTACAAGAACGTGACTTTCCACAATGGCAAGCGCAAACTCTGGCGGTGTATGAAGTGCAGGAAGCAGTTCAGCGTCAAGGTTGGAACCATCTTTGAGGGAAGCCCGCTCGGTCTGGACAAGTGGTTTATGACCTACTGGCTTCTGGCGAACGCTAAGAACGGCGTATCTTCCTGCGAAGTAGCCCGGTCTTTTCAAGGAGGGTTCGGCGTCACATCCGGGGTGTCATCGGCTATAATGGGAGCGTGACAATTTTATCCACCCACCAAGAGGCCGAGGCGACGCCGGCCGATACCTTTGAGGCGGACACGCTCGCGCCCGCCCTGGCCGCGCGCTCTGCGTGCTTCGACGCGCGCCATGAGGCGGCGTTCCGGCTTTTCAGCGGCTGGACCGAAGGCTGCCCTGCGCTGGTCGCCGACCTGTATGGCCAGACGCTCGTCCTGCACGATTACGCCGACCCACCCGCTCAGGCAGCCGCCCAAGTCGAGCAGGCAGCGCGGTTCTATCGGGAACAGCTCCCCTGGCTGAGTGCCGTGCTGGTCAAGGCGCGCTATGGGAGCACGGAGGACGAAAAGAAGGGCACTCTCCTCTGGGGCGACTCTCTGACCCGGCGTGTGCGCGAGAACTGGGTGTGGTACGCCGTGGACCTGCGGCTCAACCAGGACGCCAGCTTTTACCTGGACACGCGCCACCTGCGCGAGTGGGCAAAGGCGAACCTAGCGGGAAAGACTGTATTGAACACCTTCGCCTATACCGGCAGCCTGGGGGTAGCCGCGCGGGCGGGCGGGGCGACCCGCGTGGTGCATCTCGACCTCAAGCGCGCTTTCCTGAACGTCGCCAAGGACTCCTATGTCCAGAACGGGTTTCCGATCAACACGGCGGACTTTTTGGCGGGTGACTTCTGGCCGCAGATCAGCCACCTGAAGCGCGACGGCGCACGCTTCGACTGCGTCCTCGTAGACCCACCGCTGTTCTCCCGCACACGGCAGGGGACGGTGGATTTGGTCGAGGCAGGCCAGCGCGTTCTCAACAAGGTGCGCCCGCTGATCGCCGATGGCGGCGCCCTCGTCACCATCAGCAACGCCCTGTTCGTCAGCGGGGCGAGCTACCTGCAAATGCTCCAGGGACTTTGCGCCGACGGCTACCTTTCTCTCGAAACGCTCATCCCCGTCCCCCAGGACTTCGTCGGCTACTCGGACCGGGACGCCTCTTCCCTGCCTGCCGATCCCGCACCGTTCAACCACCCGACAAAGATTGCCGTGCTGCGCGTGCGCCGCAAAGATGCGGGGTGAGCCAGCGGGAGCATGTGCATCCCATGAGGGCGTATTCCGCCGGAGCGCATGGGCATTGCCCCGGTGCCTACATGCCATGCTGGTGTGAGCCGACAAAGCGCCTGCCGCGTTATGTGCGGAAAGAAAATGGGTAGAAGGACATGCGTTCGCTTTTACGGCAGAGTTGCGCGGAGGCGGACGCTTAGAAAGGCTGAACAGTGGGACCGACCTGTTCAGCGGAGCGATGCCGCTCCGATCTTATGACCAACCCTTTTGACAGTGACCTGGCCCGCGCCAACAGCGCGTACCTCGGCTTTGAGGATGGCCGATTGATCCAGGTAGGCGAGCCGGAGCGTTCGCTTTCCGGCTTCCAGGAGCAGGTACACGCGGAGTTCCGGGCGCGGCTTTTAGATGCGCGGTTTTCCTGCGTCGGGGCGCGGGCAGCGGTGAACAGCGGCGCGTACCGCCTGGGTGTTTATGGCGAGATGACCGACAGCGCCGCGCTGGCAGGGCTGGCGCGGGACTTGTTTACCTTCACTCAGGAGCAGCCTGCTCTGGGCAGCGATTTCACGACTTTCGCGGCGACTTTCGCCGGCCCCGTGATGACGGGCGAGGAAGACTTCGAGGGGCGCCTGTGGACGGCCCTGCAAACATTGTATGATGTAGACCGTCTTTACAACCCGCCGGACCCAAAGGTCGCCGAGGACCCCGAAGCGGGTGACTTCGGCTTCAGCTTCGCCGGGCGCGGATTCTTCGTGATCGGCCTGCACCCAGCCTCCTCGCGTCTGGCGCGGCAGTTTGGGTGGCCGACGCTGGTTTTCAACGCCCATTCCCAGTTTGATCGTCTGAAGGCGGATGGGCGCTATTCCAAGTTGCAGGCCGCGATCCGGGCGCGCGAGATGGCCTGGCAGGGGAACCTGAACCCAAATCTCAGCAACTTCGGCGAGCGGTCCGAGGCGCGTCAGTATTCGGGGCGGGCTGTGGAGGAAGACTGGCGCTGCCCATTCCATATGCACGGGAAGAAGGGCTAAATTTTGGAACCGATACAGCGCCATCACTTAGACCCGCAGACGGGAGTGGGCTTTACCCTGGACAAAGGGCAGCGGCTGCGGATCATTGACCCGCGCGGGGAGCAGGTCTCGGACCTCATTGCCTTTGCGCGGGACGACAAACGGGAGTGGCTGTCGTCAGGCCGATCTATTGACTACGCCAACACGATCTATCTGACAACCGGCCACGTTTTGTATTCCAACCGCAGCCGCCCGATGTTCACGCTGCTGGAAGACCGTGTCGGGCGGCACGACTTCCTGCTGACGCCGTGCAGCCCCGAAACGTTCCAGCTCATCTACGACAACCACGACCCGCATCCAAGCTGCTTCGGCAATCTGGCGAAGAACCTTGCCCCGCTGGGCATCCTGCCCGACGAGATCCCGACGACGTTCAACGTGTTTATGAACGTCCTGGTCGCCCCGGATGGCGAGCTGACCATCGGCCCGCCCACATCGAAGGCGGGGGACTATCTCGACCTGCGGGCCGAGATGGACCTAATCGTGGGTGTGACAGCCTGCTCGGCGGAGATGTCCAACAACTACTCGTTCAAGCCGATTGACGTGGAGGTGTATGCGGAGTAGGCGTGAAAGCAAGAAAGCCCGAGGTTGATGCCTCGGGCTTTTTCCGTTCGTCTACGCTGCCTTCTACGCCGGCGACAGCATCGCCGGATGACGCCCGTTTCTACCCGAAGGGTGATACGAGGCAACTATATCCCGATAAACAGAAGATTGATATTTCCCCTTGTCGCTTTGTGGGAATGGATTAATCCACGCTGGCGAACGAAGGCGCCCCCGCGTTCTCGCCGGCGTAGGCGGCTTCGCCGTGCTCGGTGACGTCCAGGCCGTTTTCCTCGTCCTCGGCGGAGGCGCGCAGGCCGCGCGTCACCAGTCCGACAACTTTGCCGACCACGAACGTGCCTACACCGACGAAGGCGATCGTGATTAGAACCGCGATGGCCTGGCGGCCTAGCTGGGCGGGATTGCCGTTGAACAGCCCGTCCGCGCCGCCGGGGTTGACCGAGACAGTGGCGAACAGGCCCGTGGCGAGCATCCCCCAGATGCCGGCGCAGCCGTGAACGCCGAACACGTCCAGCGAGTCGTCATAGCCGGCCCGGTTCTTGAACCGGATGGCGTAAAACGAGACGACGGCGGCAACCACCCCGATCAGCAGGGCCGGCATCGGGCGGACGAAACCGGCGGCCGGGGTGATAGCGACCATGCCGGCGATGGCGCCGGTGGCGAAGCCCAAGGTGGAGGGCTTTTTGTACAAGGCCCACTCGATCAGCAGCCAGGCCAGGGCCGCCGCCGCGCCCGCCGCCTGGGTAGCAGCAAAGGCCGACACGGCCAGCGCGCCGGACGTCAGCGCGCTGCCGGCGTTGAAGCCGAACCAGCCGAACCAGAGGATGCCGGTCCCCACCAGCGTCAGCGGCAGGTTGTGGGGTCGCAATTCGTCGGCGCTCTGCGAGCGGCGGTGGCCGAGCAGAAAGGCCATGACGAGCGCGGCGACGCCCGACGCGGTCTCGACGACCGTGCCGCCCGCGAAGTCCAGGGCATGGACACGGCCTGTCATGCCGAGCAGGCCGCCCTGCCCCCACATCATGTGGGCCAGGGGCGCATAGATGAACAAGGACCACAGCAGGAGGAACAGGACGTAGGCGGAGAACTTCATGCGCTCGACGACCGCGCCGGAGACGAGGGCGGGCGTGATGATCGCGAAGGTCATTTGGAACAGCATGAAGAGCATGTGCGGGACAGTCTGGACATAGTGCCCGTCGCCCCGGTAGATGCTGACGCCGTTCAGCCCGGCCCAGGACAAGTCGCCGATGATGCCGCCGTGGTCCGGCCCGAACGCGAGCGAGTAGCCGGCGACGATCCAGAGAACGGACACCAGGCCCGCCGCGACGAATGACTGCATGAGCACACTGAGGACATTCTTGCCGCGCACCATGCCGCCGTAGAACAGGGCCAGGCCGGGCGTCATCAGGAAAACAAGGGCGGTAGACAGCAGCATCCAGGCGGTGTCGCCCGAATCAATCCGGGCGGCGGGGCCGTCCGCGCGCGCGGCGGCGGGCAGGGCGAGGAGCGCCGCCGCGCACAGCGCGAAGCGTCCGAAGCGTGGGGACATGGAGGTTTATCCTGAGAATTGGTTTTCCGGGAGGCATCATCGCCCGCCGGAACGCCCCGCCCGGCGGCGCTGCCGGAGGGTATGGGAGTTTAGCATGGAGGCTCCGGGTTTGTCAAGCAGCCCTGCCTGCGAGGAAGCGCCTTGAGGAAGCGCCTTGAGGAAGCACCTTCACGAGACCGCCGCATCGCCGCGCTCACCGGTGCGGACGCGGACGGCTTCCAGAATGGGCGTGACGAAGATCTTGCCGTCGCCGACCTCACCCGTGTTCGCCGCGCCCTCGATGGCCCCGACCACCGCCGCGTGCTGGTCGTCGCGAACAACAACGATGATCTGCACTTTGGGCAGCAGGTTGACCTGGTACTCGGACCCACGATAGTGCTGCGCGTAGCCTTTTTGCTTGCCCGCGCCTTTGATCTCGATGACGCTGATCGCAGGCACCCCCAGGTCTTGCAGGGCGTTCTTTACCTCGTCGAACCGGCTGGGCCGGATGATCGCCTCGATGCGGACCATATGAGATGTTCTCCTTGCCCAATTTAGAAGCTATTTCACCTCGCTCGGTGCGGAATCCTCCGCTCCTCTTGCCGCTACTCGGCGCGCGTGCTATAATGTCGGCAGACGCTCAAGGAGACATCCAATGGCATTAAAGATCGCAATGATCGGGGCCGGCTCGGTCGGCTTCACGCGCGGGCTGTTGCGCGATATTCTGTCCGTGCCCGAACTCGCCGACACGCAGTTCGCGTTCCATGACCTCTCGGCCCACAACATGGATATGGTGACGCAGCTCTGCCGCCGGGACATCGAAGCGAACGGGCTGGCGGCGACGGTCACGCCGACGACGGACCGGCGCGCGGCATTGGCCGATGCGGATTATGTCCTGTGCATGATCCGCCAAGGCGGGCTGGAGGCGTTCGGGTCGGACATTGACATCCCGCTCAAGTACGGCGTGGACCAGTGCGTCGGGGATACCCTGTGCGCGGGCGGGCTGATGTATGCCCAGCGGACGATCCCCGCCCTGCTGGACTTCTGCCGGGACATCCGCGAGGTGGCGAAGCCGGGCGCGATCCTCTTGAACTACTCGAACCCGATGGCGATGAACACCTGGGCCTGCAACAAATACGGCGGCGTCAAGACCATCGGCCTGTGTCATGGGGTGCAGGGGGCGCACTGGCAGATCACGCGGGCGACCGAGCAGTGGGCAAAGTCCGAGGGGATGCTCCAGCCCGGCGAGAAATTGCACCGGCGCGACGTGGACGCCGTCTTCGCGGGCATCAACCACCAGACCTGGTGCGTCCAGGTCCAGTGGGGCGGCATGGACCTCCTCCCGCAGCTCTACGAGATGATGTCCGCCGTGGAGGATTTTCGGATTGACGAGAAGGTGCGGCTGGACGTGCTGAAGCGGTTCGGGTATTACAGCACGGAAAGCAACGGGCACTTGTCCGAGTACCTGCCCTGGTATCGCAAGCGCGTCGGCGAGATTCCCGACTGGATCAGCCTGCGGTCGTGGATCAACGGCGAGACAGGCGGGTATCTGCGGGTCTGCACCGAGGGCCGGAACTGGTTCGAGCAGGACTTTCCAAACTGGATGGCCCAGGAGCCGCGCAAGTTCTCGCCCGAGGCGCGGAGCGAGGAGCACGGCTCATACATTATCGAGTCGCTCCAGACGGGGCGTGTCTACCGGGGACACTTCAACGTCGTCAACCACGGACACATCACAAACCTGCCGGACGGCTGCGTCATCGAGATTCCCGGCTATGTGGACAAGATGGGGATCAACATGCCCGTTGTCGGCGACCTGCCGCTGGCCTGCGCCGCGACTTGTTCGGCCTCGGTCCGCGTCCAGGAGATGGGCATGGAGGCCGCCGTCAAGGGCGATGTTCTTCTGCTGAAGCAGGCCATGCTGCACGATCCGCTGGTCGGGGCAGTCTGCACCCCCGAAGAAGTCTGGCAGATGACCGACGAGATGCTGGTCGCCCAGGCGCAGTGGCTGCCACAGTACGCGGGCGAGGTGGGGGCGGCGGCGCGGCGTCTGGATGAGGCCGTGGCGAACGGGACGCGGGTCGCGCTGCGCGAAACCGAGGGCGCGGCGCGGGTACACACGGCGACCGTCGAGGAGATGCAGGCGCGGGCCGAAGAGTCGCGGGCGAACGCGCAGGCGGCGGACAAGGGCAAGATGACGAAGACGGCGGAGGACGAGGCGCAGGCCGAAACGGGCCAAACGGCGGAGGACGCCGAAACGCCGGATGCGATGATGCTGGCGGTGGACACGGCGGCGTAGGCACAAGACAGAATAGCCCGGCCATTCATGGCCGGGCTAAGAAGAGCACGAAGCCCCTCCGGGACTGAGGACAGGCTTACACGGGCCGATCTTCAGCCCCGGAGGGGTTCGCGGTCTGTATCAGTGGGCGTCAATCCTGGGCCTCAGCACCGCCATTAGCTCAGTCTTCAGGTCCCCAGGCGTTTGCTTCCCATCCAGAACCAGGTCAGCACTTTGGGCGGCTTGCCGGTCCGATTCCAGGAACAACCCGCGCATCCCGTCATCCAGAAACATCCCCGACAACAGTTCGACAATGGCGGGACATCCCTGGCGCTTTGCTTCCACCTCGGCAGCATCTTCCGCAAGCATCCGGCGCAGGAGACGGATGAGCGCGAGGTCCAAAGGCAGAGCGATATGCGCCGCAAAGTTGACGTTTGTGTTTATCTCCTGACGCGCCCGCCCAAATGGCTCTTCGATGACGATTACCAGCTTTGGCTTGATGCAAACCCCGCTAAGAGCGTGTTGAAAAAGTCTCAGTCATTGGTGTAAACTGTAGTTATGGAAAGAAGAGCCTATTCTACCGAACGTCAAGCCTACTCCACCGACCTCACCGATGACCAGTGGCAGAGCCTGCAAAAGTGTCTGCCCCAGGCCCGCAACGGGCGCACGGGACGCCGCCGCAAGTACCCCCTACGCGAAGTCGTCAACGCCCTGTTCTACCAGTTGCGGACGGGCTGCCCTTGGCGGGACCTGCCCCATGACCTGCCGCCCTGGGATACCGCCTACGACCTGTTCCGCCGGTGGCGCGACAGTGGCACGATTGAGTGCTTGCACGACAGCCTGCGCGAACAGGCGCGAAAGCAGCAAGGCCGCGAGGCCACTCCCTCTGCCGCCGTTCTGGATAGCCAGACGCTCAAGACGGGCGAAAAAGGGGGCCGTCTGGCACGATTGGCTACGACGCCAACAAGAAAATCAAGGGCCGTCGGCGTCATATAATGGTGGACACGCAGGGCTTCCTGTTGGCAGTATCGGTTCAAGCGGGCAACGTGCAGGATCGGGACGGTGCCAAAGAAGTGCTGTCTTACTGCCAGGGGACGTATTCGCGCTTGTCTTTGGTCTGGGCCGATAGTGCCTATGCGGGCGAACTCGAAAAGTGGGTTGCCTCCTGTTGTGGCTGGACATTAGAGATCGTCAAGAAGTCCGAAGACCACAAAGACGTAAAGGGCTTTGCGGTCCAGCCGCACCGCTGGATCGTCGAGCGCACCTTCGCGTGGCTGTGCCGTTACCGTCGTTTGGTGCGCGATTACGAGTACCTGACCCAGAGCAGCGAGGCCATGATCCGCCTGGCGATGTGTCATTTGATGGTCCGAAGGCTCAAAACAGAGGTCAAAACGACCTGATTTGGGACTTTCTCAACACGCTCTAATGCGCTCATGGACACGCCGAACGACCTTCTTGGTCTGCTTACGCTCCTTTGCGCCATGTTTGTCTTTGACCCTATCGAACTTGCGCTGTGCTTTGGCAAGAGCCGTTTCTTCTTTGCGGAAGAAGCGCGGGTTTTCGATGAACTCGCCATTGGACAGGGCGGCAAAGGTTTTTAGGCCAACGTCAATACCAACCGAAGCATCGCACGGCGGAAGCGGAACAGCCTCGAATTCACAGCAGAAGCAGACATACCACTTCTGCCCGTCTTTGCGAACGGTGCAGGTTTTGATTGTGCCGGGGCAGACGCGGTGTATCTTGGCCTTGACCTGCCCAATCTTGGAAAGCGTGACCGTGCTTTGCCCAATGGAATACCCGTCCTGTGGGTAGGTGATGCTATCGTACTGGCCCTTGCCCTTCAACCTGGGGTAGCCAGGTTCTTCTCCTGCCTTGACACGGCGGAAGAAGGCTTGAAAAGCAAGTTCGACACGGACGGCGACATTTTGCAGGACTTGGCTATGAACGGTTTTCAGTTCGGCGTGGTTTGGCTTCCACGCTGTCATTGCCTTTTGCTGTTGATACAGAGTAGGCGACTTGCCCTGCGTCTCATAGCAGACGGTTCGCTCGTGCACAAGGCTGTTATAGACATCACGGCAGACAGCCCGCGTCTCATCGAGCGTTCGCTGTTGCGCGTGATTGGGGTATATCCTGTATTTTACGCTAACCTTGTTCACGATTACATCATACCCCAATACAGTGTAAAACACAGTTATCGAGACATCAACACAACGAAGGGGATTTGTCGTCATAACCCCAATAACGCCTAAGAATGACGACGGGCTATCCATCCCCGTGGCTACCCCAATAAAACCCTAAAGCCAGGGGCCTTCCGCCCTATTTTGGTAAAATAACAATGCAATCATTGCCAAACAAATGCCTGTTGTGCGGCGGGGCGCTGGAAGTCACCGAGGCAAGCTGCCTCGACTGCGAAGTCCAGATGCGAGGGCACTTCGCGCTTGCGCCTTATCGCGACCTCGATGCCGAGCAGCTCCGGTTCATGGAAACGTTCCTGCGCTGCCGGGGCGTTATCCGCGATGTCGAGGCGGCCCTGGGCATCTCCTACCCCACCGTCCGGGGGCGATTGGACGCGCTGCTGACTGCGTTGGGCTTTTCCGGCGAGGAGCAGCCCGCGCAGCCCGCCCCGCTGACGGCGGAAGAGAAGGCAGCGCGGCGGCGGGAGATTCTGTCCGCCATTCAGAACGGCACGATGGACGCCGACGCGGGCTTGACCGCTTTGCAGGAGCTGTCCAGCGAGCGGCCCTGACCTGGCACCTGGAGAAGCACATGACTGGAGAAGCACATGAGAAGTGCGACTTGGTTTCGCCTGCGGCGCGACCGGCTGGGATGGACCCCTTGCGCCTGGCAGGGATGGGCCGTCATCGGAGTTTTCCTGGCCGCGCTCCTGGGCGCCACGGCGGCCTGGGGCGGGTCGTCACCGGGGCGGGTGGTCGTGACGGGTTTAATTCTCGTCGCCCTGCTCGTGGGCACGGCGGCGCTGACCAGCGAGAGCGCGGCGAGGGGCGAATGAGAAAGCCCATAGGGCAACCAGGCAGCGCGGGAGAAGACGCCAGAAATGACCCCGCGCACCAGGGCGCGCGGGCATCTGTCCCTGGTGGAATGAAGCGGCGAGGCACAGGCGCCGAAGCTGACGGACTTGGTCCGGTGGACACCGACAGACATAGTTTACGAAGGCAGCATCGTCGCGCTGCTGCTGGTGACGATTCTTGCAGTATTCGCCAGTTTGGCGCACAGATAGACTAAATAGACTAAGGAGACGGATATGAGCGAAGAAAGCATTCTCATTCTCAACATGCTGCGCGAGGGCAAGGTCACGGCCGAGCAGGCCGACTCGCTGCTGCGCGCCGTCCGCGAGACGGGCGCGGTGTCCGGCCCCACCCCTGCCCCGCCGCCTTTCGCCCCGCCGCCCCCACCTCCGCCGCACATCCCGGACCCGGCGGCGATGGCCTCCATGCAGGCAAAGCTGGCCGAGCTGCAAGGGAAGCTCGGCGACTTGCAGGGCAAGCTGGGCGCGGCGCAGACAGCCAAAGCGGCGGGCCAGGCAGCGTCGTTTGCGGGGAAGGTGCTGGACCATATCCCGCGTCCCGACATGGACATGGGCAAGATCAACAAGGCTGTGGACGAGGCGATGCGCGGGCTGAACTCGCTCAAGAATGACGCCCTGCGGACGGCCAAGACGGCGGCGCGGCAGGCCGGGCAGGAGGCCAAGCGGGCGGCCCGCGAAGGCCGCAAAGCCATGAAATTCGAGTTCAACTTCGACCTGGGGGGCGAGTCGTCGGGGGACCAGCCGGCCAACACAACCGGGCAGCCCGAGGCAAGCGAAACGAGCCAGGCGACGTTCACCTGGACGGGCGCGGACCGGCTCGTTTTAGAAAACAAGTATGGGAACATCACCGTTATCGGCGTCGAGACATCCGAAGACTCGGCGCAGGCTGTCGTGACGAAAACCGCCTGGGCAGGGTCGGAGGCCGACGCGCGCGTTGTGCTCCAGCAGGTGTTCCTGACCAACCAGGTCGAGAATGGGCGCTGCAAAATCGGCGTGGCCGCGCCGCAGGACGCCCGTGAGCGGCTGACCGTGGATTATGAAATTCGGGTCCCGCGCCGGACCCCGCTGGAAGTCTCCACGACGTTCGGCGCCGTGGCCGTGCGCGAGGCCTCAAGCGCGCTGACGGCAAAATCGGCTTCGGGCGAGGTTGCCCTGGGGGACCTCTGGGCGGTGGAGGGCAGCGAAACCCGCGTCCACAGCGCATCAGGCGCCGTGCGTGTCCCCGGCTGGAACGTCCCCGCCGGCAGATTGGTGGTGGAAACGACCAGTGCGGATATCCGGGCAGAGCGGCTGACCGGCGGGACCATCAGCCTGACCAGCCGCAGCGGCGACGTCCTGGTCCAAAAGGCGCAGGTGACGGGGACGGCGTCGTTCGAGTCGGCCAGCGGCGACGTGCGCGTCTCGGACGGCGGGGGCGGGACGCGCGCCGTCGTGCGGACGCAGAGCGGCTCCGCCGAGGTCTCGAACTTGAGGGCCGAGCAGGTGCATATCGAGACCATCAGCGGCGACGCCTCCCTGCACGATGTCGCGGGGGCGCTGACAGTGAAGACCGTCAGCGGCGATGTCGAGGCGTCGGGAGCGGACAGCCCCGCCATTTCCCTGCTGACGGTAAGCGGGGACGCGCGCTGGCAGTCCGCCGGCCCGTTCTCCGGGTCGTTCGCCGGCACGACCGTCAGCGGCGATCTGCGGCTTGCCCTGCCCGCCGGATCGGACACGCGGATCGAGATGAACACGACCAGCGGCAGCTTGGGCCTGAGCCTGCCGCTGACCGAGACGACCCAGACGGAGAAACACGCGGCGGGCAAGCTGGGCGCGGGGACGGGGAGCGTCCGGCTCCAATCCGTGTCGGGCGACCTGGTGGTGACGGAAGCAACCTAACCCCGGCTGAGGACCGGCACTGGAAGTGCCGGCCTACTGTGAGTGAAAGTCGCTCCGCGACTGAGAACAAGTCAACGAGGGCACATCTTCAGTGCCGGAGGCACTTTCACTTAGAGTAGGCCGGCACCTCCAGAGGGCGTGCATGTGAGCAGCACCGGCCGCCCAGGGCCCAGGACCCCCGGCCTTCAGGCCGGCGAGGAAGCGCCTCCTGGTCAGCCCCGCCCCGAGTGCCGGCCTACGCGGGAATGAGCCCACCCTTCTCGGCGTGCTATAATCGGCCATGGACGACACGCCAAGCCCTTCTGCCGAAGGCCAAGACAAGCCCAACAGCCGGCACTGGTCGGGCGCACAGCCGCCACCGCCTGCTAGTCCACCTGGTCTGGATCCCCAAGTACCGCCGCCGGGTCCTGGAAGGAGTGGTCACGGCCCGCTTGGAAGCTTTGCTGCGCCAGGCCGCCGAAGTCAACCAGTGGCGCATCCAGGAACTCGCCATCCAGCCGGATCATGTGCATCTGATGTTGCAGATGCACCCCCGCGAGAGCATCGCGTCGGTGGTCAAGACGCTCAAAGGCGGCACCAGCCATGTGCTGCGCGGCGAGTACCCGGAACTCGAAGAGTTCTTATGGGGCAAAAGCTTTTGGTCAGACGGCTACTTCGCCGAGACCATCGGCCGCGTGAATGAAGCCGTCGTCAGCGACTATATCCGCCGCCAGCAGCAGAGCGAGCGCTAGAGCGACCAGTGACAAAGTTCCGCAGGAACTTATTCCTTATTAGGACTTTCGCTTGCGCTTGCTTGCAGATTATTTATAGATGCTAATATCGGGCAACAATGTTCAAAAACCCTAGAATAGCTTAGAGTGAAGCGAAAGTCCTACTTATAAAGACTGTTGGAGGCCGCGGGTTTCAACCCGTGGTATTTCACTGCTGGTGCAACTTATGTTCACACCACTCACCATTGCCCTCATACCCCTGGATGAGCGGCCCGTCAACACGCGCTACCCGCAGATGCTCGGCGCCATCGGCGGCGCGAGTGTCTTGCTGCCGCTGCTCTCGGTCCGTGGCTTGCAGAGAATCCCCGCCGATCTGAACGCCGTTGCTGCCTGGCTTCAAGAAACAGCGGTGACGGTGGATGCGGCCATCGTCTCCGCCGACTATCTCGGCTTTGGAAACCTCATCAACGCCCGCATCTCCCAAGATAGAGCTGCCCATGTCCTCGCGCGCCTCGATCTGCTGGCGGACCTGAACCCGACCTGCCCCGTCCACGCCTTCTCCCTCATCACCCGCGTTTCCAATGCCGACGATGCCGTCGAGGAGCCGGAGTATTGGGCAAGGTGGGGGACGACGTTCTACCGCTACGCCCGGCTGACGCACCAGGCGGAGCGTGGAGAACTGGAAGACGAGGGCGAATTGGCGCGGCTCGACGCGACGTTGCCGCCCGACCTCAAGGCCGACTGGCTCGTGCGCCGCTTGCGGAACCATACGGTCAACCTGGGCCTGCTGGACATGGCCGCGCGCGGGCAGATCACCTCGCTGCGGCTGACCTCCGACGACACCAGCCCGCTCGGCTTCCCTTCCCGCGAACGGGACTGGCTGGGCGGCTGGCCCCGCCTGATCGGCCCTGCGCTCGCGGACCGCGTCCTGATGCACCCCGGCGCGGACGAAGTCGGCTCCACCCTGCTGTCCCACCTGCTCATGGAGCGGGCGGGCCGGACGCCGCGCGTCGGCATCGTCTACAGCCATCCGGGCGACAACGCCCTGGTCGCCCCCTACGAAGATCGGCCCGTGCGCGAGACGGTGGAGGGGCAAATCCGCGCCTGCGGATGTTCGGTCGCTGAGGGGCCTGACGGCTGCGATTTCCTCCTGGGCGTCGCCACGCCCTCGCCCCGGCGCACGGACTACCGCCCGGAGTACGAGTCCGAAGACCGGCAGGAGCGGACCGACGTCTACCGCGCCTTCCTCGCTGAACTCGCTGGGTGGCATTCGCGCGGCGTCCCCGTCGCCCTCGCCGATGTCGCGTACCCCAACGGCTCCGACCCGCTGCTGACCGAGCTTCTGCTGGACGGGGACTCACCGCTCGCGCCGGGCCGCTTGGCCGCTTACGGCGCCTGGAACACGGCGGGCAACACGCTGGGCGTCGTCGTCGCCCAAGCCGCCTGCGCCCTGCTCATCGGGGACGACGCCGACCACGCCCAAGCCCAGCACGTCTTCCTGGCGCACCGCTTTCTGGAAGACTGGGGCTACCAGACCGTCACCCGCCGCGAAGCGCGCGCCGAGGCCGAGCGGCTGTGGGGCCGCCGCGACCCCGCCCCGGACGACCCCGCGCAGCAGGCCGCCCTCTGTGCCTTCATCGAGGAACGCCTGACCGCCCGGCTGACCGATCTTCAGGCACGCGGCATCGGGGAGGGCCTGCGTCTGGTGCCCGGCAACACCCGCCTCCCCTGGCGGCGGACCTTCGAGGTGGATTTCCGGCTCGGCTGACCGACAAAAACGCCCGGCTCTTGCAGTAGCAAGGGCCGGACGTTTCGGCTATGGACAGTACAGGATTCGAACCTGTGACCCCTTCCGTGTGAAGGAAGTGCGCTACCGCTACGCTAACTGTCCAAGATCGCAAAGGAGAGCTGGTGGCTCTTTACATATTCCATGATTTCCGGTTCACAGAAACTATGTTTTATTCTATGACAAGCCGCACAAAGAAGATCGCACTTATCAAGTTCAACTCGTATGGCACCCATGCTTCGGTTGGCGCATGGGCCGATCTCGAAGCCCTTCAATGTCGGATCTCGATGGTGGAACTCGAAAGCGGCAGTTTGCACCACCCGGTCACACTCTGAACAACAACCCCCTTTGTACGCGATAGCCGCCAATTTGATTTGGTAGCGACGTACCTTAGTCAAACATGAGGGACAAAACCGCGAACCCTTCTTGGTCAGGTTACCACAAGCAATGCAATTGACGATGATGCTTGGGCGGGTAACAATATCGCGTGTGTTATGTTCGCCAAACGGTGAGCAACTAAGGCAGAACTTGCGTCGGTGGAGGTAACGCTTTTTGGTGTCAACCTTGACGGAACAAGGAAACCTCTGACCACACTTTTGACACACAGGCATGAAAATCCCTTTACGCCGTCAAGCATCATGCTCTACCACTGAGCCAACCGTCCCCAAGAAAACCCGATGAGGACAGCACTATTATACTGTCTCCATCGGGTTCTGTCAAGCATTACGATCTTGATTGGATGCCGGGAAACAAAACCGCCCGCCCGATCCTTCACAGAACCGGCGGGCGTTTTCTTGGGCTGGTTTGTTCTATTTTGGCAGGCGCTTCAAGTCGCCTTTGGGCGTCACGACGGTGTCGTGCCGCATCGCGCCGTTCTTGCGGCGCTCCACGGAGTTGTGACCGGTCGCGCGGTGGGCGTTCACGCTCAGGTTGCTGGCGTTTTTGCGCGCGCCGTACTGGACATCTTTGCCGGCTTTGGTGACGGCCTTGCCGGCGATCTTGGCGCTCGGGCCGGCATTGTGGGCGGCCTTCTTGAAGGGATAAGCGATCGCGTTGCCCGCCTTGGTGGCGGCGTTCTGGGCTTGGGCGGCGGGGCCGGCCAGCGTAGCGGCAGTGAGAAGGGTGACGGCGGCGATGCCGACGCGGACAGTGACTTTGCTCATGGGATAGGTTCTCCTTTAGGGCTTCCCGCCGGGGGCGGGGGTGACTGAATTAGCTGATCGAGCAGGACGCGCGGCGGGTGCGGGTGCGGCCAGGCGAAAGCATGGCGGAACGCAGCATCCTGGCAGGCGGCAAGCTGGGAGAAGTCAATCACGTCCTGCGTCAGCAGGTTTTCGTACTCCCAGGGCAGCCGGACGTTGTGCAGGCCCGCATTGTCGGTGCAGATTACCACGTCCACCCCCGCCGCCTCGCAGCGCTCGAACACCGTCCTCAGCGTCGAAAGGTCCGATAAAGTTCCCGTTTTGAGATATGTCGTCGGGCAGACCTCCAGGCACTGGCCGCGCGCCGCCACTGCGGGCAGCAGTTCGGGGAAGCGCAGGGCGATCTGGATGCCGTGCCCGATGCGCGACAGGTAGGGCAGCAGGGAAGGGTGGCAGCCGTCCGCCGTCTCGTACAGATGCCCCGTCGTGTTGATGCCCCGCTCCCGCGCGGACCGGAACAAGCCCACCCATTCGTCCAGCCGGTCCGCGTAATAGATATCCGGCCCGGCAAGGTCCACGCCGCAGACATACTGCGGCAGGCGCTCGGCCAGGTCCAGCGTCGCCCGGTTGACCTCATAGGGAAGCTGCGAGTGCATGCAGAGAATCTGACGCATCAGCAGCGGGTAGCGCGGGTCGTGTCCGGCTTCGGCGACGGCGACCACGACGTCGCGCATCTGCGCGATCTTGTCGGCTTGGGAGAGCGCCGGATCGGTGCGGTAGAACGGCGTGTGGCGCAGTTCCAGGTAGCAGATGCCCTCGAACACATACGCGCCGCGCACCAATTTGGAAACGAAGTAAGGCAGCGTTTCGAGTGTTTGGAACGGCTCGACCAGCGCATGCAGCTCCAGGTATTCGGCCAGCGAAGCGCGGGGGCGGGTGACGAAGGCTTCAAAGCTCTCGTATTCGGGGAACTCAGCGGCCAGCGGGTGGCTGTTGCGGAGGAGATAGCGCCAGAAAACGCGGGGAACGACCGCGCCGCCTAAATGACGGTGCAGTTCGGCATAGAGTGACATGGCACAGTATACCTCAGTGCGCGTTAAGCGCGCATGAGGGGTGCCACTTATTGGGAACTTTTCTGCTCTTGTTGCCGCTTCTCACTCCTGTTGGGGGACGCGGAAACAGTGACGCGAAAACTTTACGTCCGGTGTGAACAATCGCGTATTTTTTGCGTCCATTGCGGTACAGCAGTCAATCGAGCGCTCGATTGACTGCTGTGAGCCACAAAAACAAAACAGAAACAAAAAGGAACAATATCCATGAACACGACAAAGAAAGTCACGGCGCTTCTCGCCGCTGCCGCCGGGCTGGGTGCCGCCGGCTTCGCCTTCTCGCAGCCCGCCCAAGCCCAGGGGCCGCTGCCGCCCGCCCCGCCGATGACCCGCCCGCACCGTGACCGCGACGATCGGCGTGGCGAGCGCCACCCGGAGATCCGCCGTGCCCTGCGTAATCTCCAGCAGGCAAAGGAAAACCTTCAGCGCGCCGCCCACGATTTCAGCGGGCATCGGGAGCAGGCGCTGGACCTAGTCCAGCGGGCTATTGACCAGTGCCAGCAGGCACTGCAAGCCGACAAGCGGTAAACCGGGAAACCGAAATGAGGAAGCTGCGTCAGCCCTTCGAGGCCGGCGCGGTTTTTTCTTCGACGCGCCCGTCGGCGTAGCCAATGACGAGGCGCTGACACAGCCCGACGAACAGCCCGGATTCGACCACGCCGACGATGGTCTTCAAGCGCGCTTCGAGCGTGTCAGGGGAAGACAGGGGGGCGCCGAAGGCCATGTCGAGGATATACAGGCCGTCGTCGTTCAGAAACGGATCGCCGGAAGACAAAAGGCGACGGGGGGCAGGGACGCCAAAGGCGGACTGAAGCCGGTCCTGCGTCCATTGCCAGGCGAAGGGGAGGATGGCGACCGGCAGCGGGTGCGCGCCCAGTGCGGCCTTGACCTTGCCCTCGTCCACGATGATGATCTCGGTCTCGGTGGCGGACGCCACGATCTTCTCACGGACGAGTGCGCCGCCGCCGCCCTTGATTAGCCGGAACTCCGGGTCTACTTCATCTGCACCATCAATGGTAATGTCGAAGCGCGGCACGTCGGCGGCCTCGACGAACACCAGTCCGTAAGAGCGGCCAAGTTCTTCCGACGCGCGCGAGGTGGCGATGCAGCGCAAGGAGAGGGATTCCGCTTGGAAGCGTCGACCCAGGGCGTGGATCGCGAAAGCCGACGTACTGGCCGTTCCCAGGCCCACCGTCATGCCGTCCCGGATGTGAGACACGGCCCGCTCGGCGGCGATCTGCTTAGGATTTACGGGTATGTCACTGCCCTTTATCATTCGGAGCCTGCTTTAACAAAAGAGAAGGCAAGGAAGTGATATTCCTTGCCTTCATTCGCTCTTCCAATGCCCGGAAAGAGACTCGAACTCTTACAGGGTTGCCCCCATAACGACCTCAACGTTACGCGTATACCATTTCGCCACCCGGGCCTGTTTCAAACACTATTATACCGCCCGGCTTGAGAGATGTCAAGATCGGCGTGACGACTGATACTTAGAACCTATGCCAAAAGTCTTCAAAGGTCGATTTAAAGCCCTTTGTTGGCCCGTAGGCGAGTTCTAAAGTAGGTTTTTAGTCAGTGACATTGCTCAAACTCAGAAGTGGATCACTGTAGTCAGGGGGTTGGCTGGTGCTTCGGTGTTGTCGAAGTACGCCGAGCGGGATTTGGAGCATTCATATACCGGCGCTCTGGATGAATAACCATGCCGGAGTCAATTGGGAACCGCCCGGCCAGGTGCTTCGGCGGGAGGACCATGCCCTGGTCAATGTGGAATCCCCTCCATGACGCTGGCTTGCGCTGTTGCCATTGAGTGTGCGTTGCCGCCCAGGACGCAGTGGGCAAGAGGGCTAGAGCCTGTTATGAACTTACCTGTTATGTGTCGAGTTCCGCCTCAGCAGGCTCGGCGAACCGAACATCATAAACATCGGGCGAATCGTCGTCGGGCGTCATTTGGCAACGACCACGCCCGTTTTTGTCTCACTCAGCCTCGCGGACGGCCAGAAGTCGGGCAGACCCCGCTTGGCCCTTTGCTCCGCGAGATACTGAGCCATCGGCTTTTCCCGGCCCGCTTCCACCGCCGCCATCGCCTTGCTGACGGCCACCCCGGTCTCCTCGTCTTCTCGCGCCTCCAGGCTGCCAGCGAAGAGCATGTCAACGAGGGTGTCCAGGTCTTGCCCGTCCTGCTGCGCTTTTTCCCGGAGCAGGGCTTCGGTCGTCGGCTTCAAAGTGATAGTCATCGCGGCAACTCCTTTGAAGGACAGTATACCCGGAGGAGGGGATGCCCGGCGGGCATCCCCCGGCGGCGTTACGGCGTCACCGGCTCCCACTTCTTGGTCTCGGCGGACTTAGCGAGGGCGTCCAGCAGGACGTTGTTGAGGTAGCCGTCGCGGAAGTTCGGGGTCGGGTTCTCGCCCTTCCCAATCGCCGTGAAGGCGTCGAAGAGGAGGTTGGTGAAGGTGTGCTCGTAGCCGATGTTGTGGGCGGCGGGCCAGTAGTGGCCCGTGTAGCGGTCCTGGCCCGCCGTCACCGTGACGGTGCGGAAGCCGTTCGTGCCCGCGTGGGTATCTTCGGTGTAGATCTCCAGCTCGTTGGGGCGCTCGGCGTTGAAAACCAGGCTGCCCTTGCTGCCGTTGATCTCGAAGCGGTTGTGGTTCTTGCGGCCCAGGGCGAAGCGAGTGGCCTCGAAGGTCCCCAGCGCGCCGTTTGCGAAGCGGGCCAAGGCCAGCGAGGCGTCGTCCACATCCACCTCGCCCATCACGTCGGACGCCTTGCCGCCCAGGCGGTCATCGGACTCGGCCAGTTCCGGGCGCTGCTTGATGAAAGTCTCCATCAGGCCGCTGACTTCGGAAATCTCGCCGACGAGGTAGCGGGCGGTGTCCAGGCAGTGGGCGAGCAGGTCGCCGTGCGAGCCGCTGCCCGCCGTGTCTTTCTTCAAGCGCCAGACCAGCGGGAAGTTCGGGTCCACGATCCAGTCCTGCAAGAACAGCGCGCGCCAGTGGTACACCTTGCCGATGTAACCCTCGTCAATGAGCTGCTTGGCGAACGAGACGGCGGGGTTGGCGCGGTAGTTGAAGAAGATCAAGTGCCGAACCCCCGCCTTTTCGACGGTGTCTAGCATCCGCCGCGCCTCCTCGGACGTGTTGCCGAGCGGCTTCTCGCAGAAGACGTGCTTACCGGCCTGGGCGGCGGCGATGGCAATCTCGGCGTGCATGTTGCCCGGCGCCCCGATGTCAATGATGTCAATGTCGGAGCGAGCGATCAATTTGCGCCAGTCCGTCTCGTAGCCGTCCCAGCCGAACGTCTCGGCGGCTTTCTTGACCCCGGCCTCGTCGCGCCCGCACAGGGCCTTCATCACGGGCTTGACTTCCAGGTCCGGGAAGAACCGCCCCACCTGCCGGTAGGCGTTGGAATGCGCCTTCCCCATGAACTTGTAGCCGATCATACCCACGTTTAACGTCTTTGTCTGGGTCTTCGCTGCCATGTGAATCCTCCTGGGTGAGTGTGTGCTGAGTTCAAAAAGAAGCGGCCCGCCGAAACGGGTTCGACGGGCCGGGTGAGGACGGCTAAGGCGCCGACCGGGGCATAGGCATGGACGGAACGCGCTGCGCGGGTGCGAACGTCGGGGTTGGCCCCAGGTAGTTCACGATCTTGGCCCGGCTCCGCAGGCTCAGGACATACGGCTGGACCGCCTGCTGGATCTGCTGAGCGCGCGACGCCGTGGCGGCATCGTCGTACAGCTTCTTGTCGGCGGGCGTCGGGGCCGCGCTGGTGCTGTCTATCTTGATTAGATGGTAGCCGTAAGAGGACTTGACCGGGGTGGGTGTGACCTCACCGGGCTTCAGCGCCAGCGCGGCTTTCAGGAAGTTCGGGTCGAACTGTGTGCTGGCGTCAATGATCCCCAGGTTGCCGCCGTTGGTCTTGCCGGCGGGGTCTTCCGTGTACTTAGTGGCGACGTCTACGAAGTTCGCGCCCGCCTTCATCTCAGCTTGTGCTTTGGCGATCAGCGCCAGGGCGTCGGCGTCCGTGTGGGGCGGCTTGGCGCCCGGCGCCATCGCAGGGCCGACGGGAACCGTGGCGATCAGCAGGTGGCGCGCATGGTACTTGAGCGGGCCGGGAGTTGACCTCAGCGTCTTGGCGACCAGGGCCTCGACCTTCAGCTCGACGCCGAGCTGCTCCATGTAAGTCGCCAGCGACTCCCCCCGCTGCGCCAGCATTGCGTCCAGCCCACCGGGGGCCTGCGCGTACCGTCCACGCAGCTCAACCAGTTTGGCGGCCACCTGAGCGGGCGTCACCACGACATGCTGTTTGGCGGCTTCCTGGTTGACCAGCTCGATCAGGATCATCTGGTTGACGATCTGCGGCCCGGCGATTTTCAAGGCTTCGCTCGCGACCTGGGAGCGCAAGATTTTTTTGCCGTTGACAACGGCGGCGACGCCGGCAGACGCCGCCGCCTGGTGAGCGAGGGCCGTGACCGGGGGGACGCCCGGAGCCGGCGGGGGCGGGGGCGTGTCCGGGACCATCGGAGTCTGCGCCAGAACGGCCGGAGCGGCGGCTATCAGAAGAGCGACCGTCAGAGGCCAGCGCGAAGAGCGACATGTCAAAATAAAGTAACCCCTTTCACGGCGCATCGGGTCATGGAAGATGCGCCGCAGTTTCCTACGGAATTTGTGTTCCTTTATGTTACAACAAAAGCCCGCCGTCGTCAAGGCTTCGGCGATACTCGTACAGCACCAATACCGGTTTCGCTCGATTTTGGCCGCTTTCCCGCAAGTTGGCATGATCCCTGCATAAAAGAAAAGTGTCCCAAGACACAGTTTTCGTTTTCTGAAAGGCAGTACCAACCATGAGCATCATCAATGCGAACCTCGTCAAAATCCTCACCGGCGGCGCAGCCGCTACCGCCCTGACCTTCGCCGCCGCTGGCGCGACCCTCGCCTGGTCCGTCCCTGTCGGCACGACCACCCTGTCGAGCTGCACCCAGAACGGCACGTTAAGCAACGGCAACCTGTTCACGCTCTACACCAACATCTACCAGACCGGCAACCTCTACACCACGCAGTACGATCTGCGGAACGTCAACGACGCGGCGGGTCTGACCACGATGGCCGCCGACTTCGGCTATGCCGGCACGAGCAACATGAAGATCTTCTTCGGCGACGCCCCCAACTCCGGCGGCATCGTCTACCACGACGGGAACGTCGGCACCGGGGCGGGGAGCACGCTGGGCAGCCCAGTCAAAAACAACGGCAGCATTGACTACAACACCCACACGCCGACGATGGAAGCCTACACCCAGAACGGCCAGGTCGTCTGGCAGACGTTGGCTACGCCGCTGAAGGCGGGCCAGGATGCCGTCTCGCAGCTCGGCTTCAACGGCCACGACCAGTACGGCTCCTTCGGCTACCTCTACGTCCAGACGACGGTGGCGCCGGTGCAGAACAGCATCTATGTCGCCGACAAAAACGGCGCCCATGGCAGCGTCACCGACTGCGCCGGCGCCCCCTGCCACGGCACCCCGCCGCCCGCCGCCGTGCCGGAGCCGGGTTCGGTCGCCTCGATGGGCTTGGGCAGCCTCGGCCTCATCGGCCTGCTTCTACGCGCCCGCAAGCGCGGCGTCAAGAGCGCGTAGTTCGGACCCAACGCGAACAGCAGACACGCAGTAGTGCCGCAGGCAGGCGCTCACCGGCACTGGAAGTGCCGGTCTACCCCCAGTGAAAGTCGCTCCGCGACTAAAGACCGAAAGCCCAGCCGGCTTATTCTCAGTGCCGGACGCACTTTCACTCTCTAGTAGACCGGCACTTCCAGTGCCGGGAAATGCTACGGGGCAGGCATCCCAAGCGCCGCCGCCCCGATGACAGCGGCGTCCGCCCCAAGCGCGGCGGGGACGACAGGGCAACGGGCGGGGCCGGGCAGGGCATACTGGCGCAGGACGCGGCGGGCGGGGTCCAGCAGCGCGTCTCCCAGGGCGGCCAGCCCGCCGCCGATGACAATTAAGTCGGGGTCAAGCGCATTGGCGAGGCTTGCCAGGCCGAAGCCGAGACATTGGCCGGTGCGAGTGACGGCCCGCGCCGCCGGACCGTCGGGGTCGCGCACGGCCTCCTCGCCGACAGCTTCCCCCGTGACTTCCGGCCCCGCCCCACTCATCTCCCGGTACGTTTGGGCCAGCCCCGGTCCGCCGGCCCACTCTTCCAGCGTCTTGCGCGGCGCGGCCTCGTCTGTCGTCAGCAGCAGGTGCCCGAACTCGCCGCCGGTCCAGGTCGCCCCGTGATGGACGCGGCCCCCCAGCAGCAAGGCACCGCCGACGCCGGTTCCCAGCGCGAGATACAGCACGGTTCCCAGCCCGCGCCCGGCCCCGAACCGCGTCTCGCCGACCGCCAGCGCGTTGACATCGTTGTCTACGGAGCAGGGCAGGCCAAAGGCTCGTTCAAATGCCGCCTTGACTTCCGTGCCGGCCCAGCCCGGCAGAATGTCCGTGGCCGAGGCGATAACGCCGCGCTCTGTGTCCACCTGCCCGCCCGTGCCGATACCGATGCCGAGCAGAGGCTCGGGTGCAGCCGCCCGCAGCGCCCGCGCGAGGCCTAGGGCCGTTTCCAGAATGGCCGCGCCGCCGGTCAGCGGCGTTGGGCAGCGTTCCGAGAGCGTCACGCGGCCCTCGCCCGTCACCAAGCCGCCCGAGATCTTGGTGCCGCCGATGTCAATCCCAAGATAAAGTGTCATCAGCCCCGGACAGCCCGCGCAAATCGTTCGGTGATCTGCTGCGGGCGAGTGATAGCCCCGCCGACGACGACCGCCCAGGCCCCGGCGTCCAGGGCGGCCCGCGCCTGTTCGGGCGTCGCGATGCGCCCCTCGGCGATCAGAGGGACGGTCAAAACAGCGGCGAGGCGGCGGACCAGGCCCAGGTCTGGCTCCGCCGACTGCGGGCTGTAGGGCGTGTAGCCGGACATAGTGGTGGAGATGAAATCGGCCCCGGCGTCCTGGGCTTCCATTGCCTCGTCCTCCGTGGAAATGTCCGCGAGGACCGGCTTGCCGGTCTCCTCTCGGACGCGGCGGAGGAAGTCGGCGGTCAGCCCCTCGGGGTGCGGGCGGGCCGTAGCGTCCACGGCAACGATGTCCGCGCCCGCTTGGGACACGGCCAGGGCGTCGGCCAGTGTCGGGGTGATGTAGACATCAAAGCTCGGCACGTCTACTTTGGACAGGCCGATGAGGGGCAGGTCGGTGGCGGCGCGGATAGCAGCGATGTCGGCGGGGCTGTTAGCCCGGATGCCGACGGCCCCTCCCGCCTGAGCGGCGACGGCCAGGCGGGCCATGATGTCGGCCCCGAACAAAGCCTCGTGCGGCAGGGCCTGGCACGAAACGACAAGCCCGCCGCGCAGACGGCAGGCGATTTCCATGGGAGTCATGCGGCTAGGCCTCGGGCAGCCCCGCACCGGGACGGACTTCGGAGCCGCCGGCCGAAACGCTTTCCAGCGTTTTCAGCGTTTCCGCCCCTGGCGTCTGGCTCTTCGCGATGTCGCCCAAAGAGATCATACCGATCAGCCGCCCGAACTCGACTACGGGCAGCCGTCGGATCTGACGGGTGTTCATCACATGCAGGGCGTGCTCGATGGGGATGTCTTTCGGCACGGAGTCAGGGTCGGGCGTCATGCACTCCGCCAATGTCGTTTCCGGCCCATGCCCATTGGCAACAGCCTTGGTCACGATGTCGCGGTCGGTCACGATGCCGACCAGGGCGCTGTCCTCATCAACCAGCGGGAGGACGCCGTAATCGTGGTCCCGCATCAGCTTCGCCGCCTTTTGGATAGTGTCGTCCGGCCCCAGCGTCTCGGGGTATGCCGTCATTATCTGTCCCACAGTCATGCTGTTAAGCCTCCGGCCACTCTTTACCCACAAGCCCGCGCGCGTTAAGCCTCGTTGCGCGGCTGCGTCTCCGTCGCTAGCGAGGCCGTGACCTCGAACAGACCCAGGCCCAGTAGGGCCGCCCGCACCGCCCCCGGCTCGCCCGTCATCATCCCCGCCGACGCGCCCAGCGCCAGCCCGCTCGCCCGGTCCAGCGCAAGATGAGCAGGCATCGGCAGCCGCTTGATTGCACCCGGCTCATAGCGAGTCAAAAGGCTATAAACCAGCGTCGCCAGGGCGGAGCCGGTCAGCAGGCGCGTAACGGGCTTGCTCCAGCCCAGCGCGCGAGGCAGAGCGAGCAGCAGGATGACCGAAGAATAGTCCAGGACGCCGTGCGTCCGCGTCGAAAACAGTTTCATGTCAAGGCTTATACCCAGGTGCCGCCCGGAGCATGTAATTGAAGAGGAATTGTTTCCACGCTCATGTCACTGGTAAGCGGCTACTGCTTTTGGCTTATCTTGCGGTACTATAAAGAGGTATGGACCGTGTCCTGTCACAGTTTGAAGACGTTCTTTCCTTGCCTACCTCCGTATCCGGCGCCGCAGCCTGGACGGCGCGGGAGCCGGACGGCGGGCGGCGCGTCCTGATCAAGCGGCTGCCCAACGACGAGGCCAAAACGCGGGCGACGCAGGCGCTGGCCCTGCGCCACCCCCGGATCGTCCCGACGCGGCGCTGGCTGCGCGACGGGGAAGGGTTCTATGTCATCCGCGACTGGGTGGGCGGATGCAACCTGCGTCTCGCCCTGTCCGATCTGGCCCTGCGCGCCTTTGACCGGCTCCACGCCCGCCTGCTGCCCCTGCTGGACGCGCTGGACTACGCCCACAGCGCGGGAATGTCACACGGGGCGCTGACGCCGGAGAACGTCCTGGTGGATGAGCGGTTCCCCGATCTCGCCTTGCTGTCCGACTTCGCCCGCCCGCCCGTCGGCACACCGGGCGAGACGCCGCCCCGCGCCGACTTCGTGAGCCTGTGCCAGCTTTACAAGGAGTTCCTGCCCGCGCGCCCTGCCGACGACGAGGCGGGGACCGAGGCGCGGACGCGACTGCTGCGGAACCTCTCTGAGACGCAGCAGACGACGCAGTCCGCCGAGGAGCTGCGCTACAAGCTGGACGCGATCGCGCGCATGGCCGCCCTGCTGGGCTTCGACGCCGCCGAAATGGAAGCCGAGAGCGGGGCGAGGACGCGCCTGGGCGCGCGCCTGGTCTGCGCGCTCACCCCGCCAACCGCGACGCTGGCCCCCGGCGGCGGCACGACGGTGACGCTGGCCCTGGACAATGAAGGAGATGCGCCCCTACATGTCGAATCCGTGGCCTCGGACGTGGTCTGGCTAAACCTGCCGAACCGCTTCAACCCCGTAGACCTCCCCCCCGGCACAGGCGGCGACCTGATCTGGACGCTGTCGGGGGCGAGGCTGGAGCCGGGGGCGTATCAGGCGACGCTGACGGTGCGCTCGAACGACGGCTTGGCTTCGCCCGCGCCCCCGCCCGGTGCGGCCTGGCCGGAGCAGACGGTGGCCGTCCCGGTCCTGGTCAAAGGCGTCAACCCGGAAGAAACCTATGTCGGCCCGGTCCCCCTGGCGGAAAGCCTCCTCCACCCGCCGCCTCAACAGCCGGCTGGCCCGCCGGCGGGCCAGACCGCAAGCGGCGAACACCCCGGCATCGCCTGCGTCCAGGAACCCGACCCTGGCCTGGTGCGCTACGGCCAGCACGGCGTCCTGCACCTGGGCGTCCGCAATATCGGGCCGACGCGGCTGCGGGTGGACCGGCTGCACACACGCCCCAAGTGGCTGACCTACCCCGGCGACCTGCGTTCGGTCTGGATCGAGCCGGGCGAGACCCAGTACCTGGGCTTCGCCGTGGACGCCGTGGGCCTTGCCGGGGGCGACTACCGAGCCGAAGTGACGTTCACGACGAGCATCCTGACCGAGACGCTGCTCGGCCCCAAGCCGGTCTGGCGCGACATGACCTGCGAGGTCCGCGTCCGCATCGTGCGCGGCGGCGGGGACGCCCTACCGGGCGGTATCGGCAAGGCCGGCTGCGTACCGCTCGTGCTCGCCCTGGCATCCTCGCTGGGGCTGGGCGTGTGGCTGGCACATCTTTCCCCGCGCTGAACGGCGGGGCTTTGATAGAGCAAATCCCCGCCTTCGCGGGCATGGGACTTTCTCGCGCCCACGAAGGTGGGGGCTTGCACTTCTCAAGCCCAGGGGTTCAGTCCTGGGATACCCGAGGCCCCATGAAATCACTTATCGCCGCGCTTGCCATTGTCCTCGCTTTGATCGCTCCCGCCGTTGCCCAGGACGCCCCGGCGTCGCTCTCACCCGAGCAGATCGCCGCCCAGATCAAGCCGCTAAAGGCCAAGACGCTGATCCTCGTCTTCGACGTGACCGAGAGCACCCGGCACGGCGGTGTTTTCACGACGGAGCGCGCGGCCACGGCCACCCTGCTGCGCCAGGGCTGCTCGCCCGGCGACCGCGTCATTCTACTTCCCTTCGGGACGGGGTACAAGACGGCCTTCGACAAGACGCTGACCTCGGCTGCCGACGTAGACCCGCTGATTGATCATATCCCGCCCGCGCCCGCGCCCGGTCACGGCACGAACATCCGCTGGCCGCACCACGAAGCTTTGAAGCTGATCGCCCGCGACCAGGCCTGCCCCGCCGTCATCGTTCTGCTGACCGACTCGTTCAACGACCGACCCGACCTCACAGACGCGAACCACCCCAAGTATTTGAGCTACTACACGCTCAAGGCTCTGACCGTCTACCCGGACACGCCCGAGAACAGCGATTACGAGCGCCTGCTGCGGACGCTGAAGGCCAAAGGCTGCCTGCACCAGTACGGCATCGGCGTCGGCATTGCCTCGGATGGGCGCCCCATCGAGCGCCTTCCGGTCGGCCCCGGCCAGGGCGACAGCGATGCCGGCGCGACGACCGAGGCACCCACCGTCCTCGCCCCCACCGGCACTGTTCATTATGGTTCGCACCTGCCCCTCATCACTGGCCTTGCGGTCGCCGCGTTTCTACTCGGCCTGCTAGCCTACTTGTTTCTGATCCTACGCCGCCCCGTCCCCCTGCGCCTCAAGCTGGGCGACCGGGGCCTGCCGCGCGACTTCCGACTCCTGCCCGGTGCCAAGATTGCCCTCGGCGGGGCGCCCGGCATGGCGTCGGGCAGCGCGGACATTTTCCCGCTGGCCGGGCTGGCCGCCCCCGTCGCCTTCATTCAGGCCGAGCGCGGCGGCGCGACGCTGGTTCCTACCCCCCCCGGCGACGGCTCCCCTGCCCTGTTCCATAACGGCGTCGCTCTGAAGCAGCCCGCCCCCCTGCGCGTCGGCGATGATCTGCGGGTGGCGGTCCCGGCCACCGCGTCGGAGATGGAGCGCGAACACCGCATCCGCGTGGAAGACCCACGCGGAGCGATGTTTTAGTAGCACCGGCACTGGAGGTGCCGGGGACGCCTCCGCGAACCGTTGCAACCTTTTTTCCCGTTTTGTGTCACAATAATCGAGAAGCATCCGTAAAGACATTGGACTTTGCCGAAACGTCCTTGTGTTGTCTTCATCCTGTCCGCCGAGGAGGCCGCGCGCCCTTGAAACCTGTTTTCACTCGAATTCTCTTGGCCTTGAGCCTCTGCCTCGTCATTGCGGGCGGAGCCGCCGCGAAGCCGCCGACGCTGGAGTTGGGGGGGGGAGACTTTCCAACGTCCGTGCTGCCCAACCACACTTACACGTTCCACCTGACGTACAAGCAGCCCGAAGGCGACCCGCCCCAGACTCTGCGGATGGTCGTAGACACGCCTTATGGGCAGGTCAGCCAGAAAGCTGCGACGCCCACAGGAGACCCAACCAGGGGCGAGGACGTGAGCTGGGTGTTCACGCCGGGGCAGAGCGGGCAGTACCAGTACCATTTCGAGGCCGCCTCGACAACCGGCGGCGTCGCGCGCTACCCGGCGGGCAACGGCGAATTGCAGTTCGAGTCGCCGAATCCCATCATCAAGTATGTCGTGCTGGCCGTCGGCCTTGTCATCGCGCTCTTCTTCCTGCCGTTCATCGTCTACATGCTGGCGCGGACGGCCAACAAGCAGAGCGACCCCGCCGCCGCCGCCCGAATCGCGCTGCTGATCGGCATCCTGGCGTTCTGCGGGCTGGCCTGGTATTTGTTCCTGTACGACAACCAGGACTTCCCCTCCAAGATGCTGGGCATCGTCATCGAGGCCCTAGCCGTCGGCGCGTTCCTGGTCGTGATGATCACCCGCCGCCGCGCCGTGTGACGTTCCGTGATACAGAGAGCACGACATGGAGATCTACCCGGAGGATTTGGGGCCGAGGCAGTGCAGGCAGGTGCTGGAAGACCGCATGTGGTGCGTCGGCACGGACGGCGGACGGGCGGCAGCCCCGCCCGGCTTCCCGTCGGGCCGCGTCCAGGCGCAGCCGAAGCCTAGACCGGCGTCAATCAGGAAGTATTTTGTCGGCAGCCTTTACACAGTCTTCGCGGCGTGGACGATAGAAATAGTGTTCCATTTCTCCTTCTGGGGCGCATTCATCTTTTGCACGATTATCGCTATCCTGTGGCGGGATCGGCGCGGCGGGCAGGCGCACACGATGCCATCCGTGCAGCAGGGCTTCGCCGAGCCGAAGACGGGCACCTATGCGCGCCTAACCGAAGCGGAGATCACCCTGCTCCAAAACAATCTTCTGAAAAAAGGCTGTGACGACCCGCTGCTGGGGATGTACCTGGAACTGGTCTGGGCGGCGATGACCCTCGCACCGCTCACGCCGAGCCAGACTGAGACCGAGCGCAGCGCGCGCGAGGCGATCCGCGCGCTGGGCGGGGCCATCGAGACCCTGCCGCCCCGAACACTGGACGGCGTCCCGGACAGCACGACCAAGTTGGAAGCGGTCGCCGCGCGCCTGGAATCGGAGGCGACGGGGGAACCCGACCCCGTAGTCGCCGCCAGCCTGCACCGCCGCGTCGAGGCCCTGCGGGGGCAGGCCGAAACCGTCGCCCGCGTCCGGGTCCTCCTGCGGCGCAACCTCGCACTGCGCGAAGAACTTGCCGACCAGGTGGGCGCGCTGCGGACAAGTCTCGCCGCCGCCGCATTGGGCGGGGACGACAGCGGGCCGGAACTGGCGGGCCTGGCCGCCCGCATCCGCCGCGTCGCCTCGGAAGCCAACGCCGTGACCGCCGCCCGCGTTGAGGTAGACGCTCTCCTCAGCCAGCCCCACGTTCGTGCAGGCATACCGATAGTGACGGAAGAAGCGCGGCAGCAGCGGTTGGGATTGAACGGGGAGGCGTTATGATGGTGATGCTCGAATTGAAACCGGAAGTGGAAGCGGCGGCGGCGGCGGAAGCGCGGGCGCAAGGCGTGGCAGTCGAAACCTACCTTCAAACGTTCTTGGAACAGTCTCTTCCGCGTCCGCAAGTGGAAGATGCCGAAGCCATCCGGCAGCGGCGAATGGAGATACTAAGCCGCCTTCAGGGCAAGTACGCCGGACTGCCCGGCGGCAGTGAGGAGTTCTCCGCGCAGAAGGCGGAGGAAAAGGCGCGCGAGGAGCGGCATTGGCGAGACAGGGCATGATTACCTATATCATGGATGCCTGCGCCATCATCGCGTTCCTGACAGGCGAACCGGGAGCCATCGTAGCGGCGCGTCTCCTCGCCGACCCCTACAGCCGTTGTCTCATCCACGCCGTCAACCTGTGCGAAGTCTACTATGATGCGATCCGTAAGACAGATGTGCCTACGGCCAGACAAGATATGGCGACGCTACTGGCGGGTGGTCTAACACTGCGGTCTGATTTGGACACGGCGTTTTGGCAGCGCGTCGGGGAATTGAAGGTCAGCCCTGGTAGGCTGTCGCTGGCCGATTGTTTCGCTCTGGCGCTGGCACAGGGGACCGGCGGCACTCTCGTTACGTCTGACCATCACGAGTTCGATCCAGTTGTCCCGCTCAATCTATGTCCGATACTGTTCATCCGATGACGGGAAAGAAGCCACATGGATAACTTAGGGACATGGGCGCTATGGAGCCTACCACTCTACTTCGCGTTCACAAGCTATCTTAAAGGGCGATCTCAGATCATCTCTTTGTGGGTCTATCTCTGGAGCCTTGGTGCCCTCTGGTCCTTGATTTTCTGGCATGGCTACCACTTGTACTTGTCTGCCCAACGGATGAATTTGGGCAACCCGGAGACACTGCCTCAATACATTCTAACCCATTGGATCGAGGTGGGCTTGATGTCTTTCCTGATGGCACTGCCTCCTGTTTTGTATCTGCGCGACAGGCGCAAACTATACGCGCAAAGTGCTGGCTAACTTTGCTTCCTTCAATCCTCAAACAACATGGCAGATAATACACAACCAATCACAGAGGCGATTGTCAACGCGATCAACACGCCCGCCGCGCCGGCCTCCACGACCGGGCCGCAGGCGGAGGACGGACGGCTGCGGGGGGTCTCGCGGTCGCTCATCGTCGGGGTCGGCGGGACGGGGCACCAGATTTTGCTGGATGTCCGCAAGCGGCTGACCGAGAAGTACGGGTCGCTGGACAAGCTGCCCATCGTCTCGTTCCTGCTGCTGGACACGGACCAGGTGATCTTCGCCAAGAACCCCGACTATGACGACGCCGTGAACCTGGACAACGCGGACAAGATACACACGTCCGTGCATGGCGTGGACTCGCTCCGCAAGAACCTACGCGAGCATCCCCATCTCAGAACGTGGCTCGACCCGCGCGTCCTGACCGGCGACATTGACCAGGGCGCGGGCGCGGTCCGGGCGCGGGGGCGGCTGGCATACTTCTGGAACTACAACCAGATCGCGCGGCGGCTTGAAGAGCAGATGCTGCAAATTACGAAGGATTCCAGCAAGGAGACGGCCATTCGGAACGGTTTGCAGGTCGGCGAGGGCATCACGGTTTATATCGTCGGCTCACTGCTGGGTGGCACGGGGTCAGGAATGTTCCTCGACCTGGCCTACACCGTGCGGAACAAGTTCAAGACGCAGCGGATGCTCGAAACCGTCGGGATGTTCTCGATCCCACCGAACTCCGAAGCGGTCGCCGTAGACAACAGGCCCAACGCCTACGCCGCCCTGCTGGAACTGAACCACTACACGGACGCGACGACGACGTTCACGGCGCAGTACCAGGCGGACATCCCGGTCATGGAAAGCGCCGACCCGCCATTCCGCTATACCTACCTCGCCGATACCTCGTCCCCCGCCGCGCAATTGGACTCGGTCAAAGACTTGGTGGAGATGATCGGGCATTCGATCTTCCTGGACCTGACCTCGGAATTCCAGCGGCAGAAGAAGTCCAACCGGAACAACTTCGACCAATTCCTCATCACAACAGACGGGCTGGGCTGCCCGCAGAACTACATGGGCTTTGGGCTGTCTGCGATCCAGTTCCCCAAAGACAAGGTGATGGCGGCCTGCGGGAACCGTTTGGCGGGCGACATCGTCCGGCGCTGGACGACGCCGCTGGAGCGCACCGTCAACATCGGGGCATTCACGGATCAAGAATTGGGGCGGCTGGGGCTGACGCCCGAGGCTGTCCAGCGGCAGGTTCTTTTAGGGAACTCGGAGACAGGCGAGACGCTGCGCGACGGGGCGATGGCCTACTGGCAGGCGGTAGACCGGCAGTATTTGACGGCCTACCCCGGACATGGGCGCGTCGTGGAATACCTGATGGCGTGGCAGAAGGAGTCCGAGGGGAAGGTCGCCGACACCGACCCGAACCCGGACCTGCTGGCGAAGCGGCGGACCAACTTGGGCGAGTCGGTCTACCAGGTTCAGCAGAACTTGGGCGCGACGATCCGGGCCAAAGACAAAGCCTTGCGCGACTGGGTTTCGCTCCGCGTCAATGACCCGAACCACCGGCATTCGGTGGCGGCGGCGGCACTGGACACAATGACCGAGCGATTCCGGGGCTACATCGCGCAGATGGAGAAGCAGGCGGATGAGCTATTGGGCGGGTCGTTCCCGCTGACCAAGCAGCGCGACGACTCGCTCCAGCGCATCAACAGCCACGCGGGCGATTTCATGCTCGGCCTGATCGCGACGGCCAAGCGGCGGGAGATTGACGAGGCCAAGGACGCCTACATCGCGGCCCAGCGGCGATTGGACGCCGAGGCGCTGGACCGGAAGGCGGCGGGGGCGGCCATCGCCTTCTACAGCCGCCTGATCGAGACCGTCGGCGCGCTGCGGGCCGAGATGGACCGCTACGTCGAGCGCATGGAGTCGCTGCGCGCCCGTTTCGAGAAGGCCGAGCGCCATGCTGTGCAGGAACCCGTAGATGTCAACGGCGAGGTGCTGTTCAACCCAGGCCGGCGCGAGACGGACCCGAATACCGGCATTGATCGGTATGTCGGCGGGGACATTGACGACCGATACCAGTTCTATGTGGGGAACGCGCAGGACCCGAACAACCCCGTCGTCAACAACCTGACGGCGGATATTTTGGAGACGCTGGGGACGCGCAACGACGTGTGGGGGGTCAAGGACAACGAGTTGCTGCGACTGAGCCAGGTCATTTTGGAGCACGCGCAGGCGGTCTTCAAGCCCGTTGCCGAGGAGAGTGTGCTGGACAAGTTCTACGCCAAGTACGGCCTGGACACCGACCGGACGACCCAGACCCTGCGCCGCGTCGTCTCGCTCTCGCAGCCGTTCCTGCACCTGCAAGAAAACGCACCGAACTATACGCACAACATGAACAAGGAGCAGACCATCGTCGGCATTCTGCACGGCGCGGCCCCGCGTTCGGAGAGCGAGCAGCGGTTCCAGTCCATGCTGACGGAAAGCGTCCAGAACGTCAAGGACCAGCAGATCACCAACTCCAACGAGCCGGAGCAGGTGCTGTTCTTGCAGGAGCGGGCAGCGTTTCCCCTGCGTCTCTTGCAGGGAATGGATTCTTATCGCTATGCGTATGACCAGGTGAAGGCGCAGGGCGCGGCGGCGAACCCTATCCACACGCGCACGGATGTCAAGGACTGGGTGCGAATCGCGCCGCCCTCCTTTGAAGACCAGCGCGAGGCGTGGCGGACGTTCGTCGTCGGCTGGGCCTCCCAAGTCATTTCCGAGGAGCAGGAGTCGCGCTATACCAGCGTCGGCACGCGGACGGAAACGCGCTTCGTCGCTACCTATGTGGACAAGTTCGGGATGCCCAAGAGCGATGCCCTAGGCGGGTTCAACACCGTCGAGACGCCCATCGCGGGCTTCAAGGCCGAGGCGGGCAATGCGGACCGGCCCCCGCTCGAATCCCGCGACATCATCCAGCGCCTGTGTGACGACCGCCGGATGCAGGCGCAGATCGCCCAGGCAATTGACGAGCGCCTGCGGGCGGAGGGTGCCCGCGCGCTGGGTGACCGCCTGGTGGCCCACGCGACCCGGCAGAAGGTGGCCTGGGCGCCGGGCTTCTACAACGCCTATTACAAGGTGCTGACCGACTATCTGGAAGAGATCAACTACGAGGGAACGACGGCCGCCCCCACGGTGAAGGTGGTAGCCGTCGCCCCCCCCTTGCAGACGGTGGCGCAGCCGCCCGCACTTATTGGCGGAAACGGGAACGGCCAGACGGCAGCGGCCGCCGCGCCGCCCACCCGGACACTCAAGGAGCGCCTGGCGGCGCTGAAAGAACTGCTGGACGAAGGGCTGGTCACGCAGGAGGAGTTCGATGCCCGGCGCAAGGAGATACTGGCGGAGGTGTAGCGGAGGCCCGGCGAACCCACCCCGCGACAAGTCGCGACCCTCCCGAAACGGGAAGGTGAGGAGTTTTAGGCTCTGCCGCGTTCATGAGCGAACGCAATTCTGAAGCGAATGCAACTGTCAGGGAGGAGATCGTCATGGAGGAGTCGGGGAATTCGCCGCAGAACATCGTTGTCGGACAGCGAGTGCAATAAGTAAAAGTCGTTCTATCACGGCAAATGCGTTGGGAGACGACCAGCGCCGAAGCCATGCTCTGGATGCGTGTCCGCCGCAACGGTCTCGGCGTGAACTTTCGCCGCCAGCAGATCATTGGCGGGTTCATCGCGGACTTCTACTGCCATTCAGCGGCCCTTGTCATTGAAGCGGACGGGCCGGTCCATAATCTTGAATACGATGTGGAGCGAGACCGCATCTTTGCCGCGCGAGGTATCCGCGTTCTGCGCTTCCGAAACCAGGACATACATGAGAGAATCGGGTTTGTCCTCTCTCGCATCCGTCAGCATCTCGAAAACCACACGTCCTAACGCTCTTCACCCTCCTGTTTCGGGAGGGTCGCGACTTGTCGCGGGGTGGGTTCGCCGGGTAGCTTTTCCGGCCCCCCGCCCGTCCGGTATTGGGAACATGACTGCCTGAGCCGTCGTCAGGAACGCCTGACGTGATTTAGTAGGAGCAACCGTGAGACGAAGTCTGACTGTATGGCCTAAAATAGCGCTGGGGGCGGCCCTCGGCCTGGCTCTGCCCGGAGCGGCGGGCGCGGAGGGGTCCGCGCCGCCCCCGCCTCCACCCGCGCCGCCACGCGCACCCGCCCCGCTGCACATGCTGACGCAGCACAACGACAACGCGCGGACGGGGGCGAACCTGCATGAGACGATCCTGAACACGGCGAATGTTAACGCCAAGACCTTCGGCAAGCTCTGGACGCGGAATGTGGACGGCTACCTGTACGCGCAGCCGCTCTATGTGCCCAGCCTGCGTATCCCCGGCAAGGGCTTGCACAACGTCGTCTTCCTCGCGACGGCGCATAACAGCGTTTATGCCTTCGACGCCGACGACCCCAAGGCCGCCGACCCGCTCTGGAAAACCAACCTGGGTCCGTCCGTCCCCGCCGCCGAGATCTATACGAGCAAGTGGACCGACATGCGGGTGGAGATCGGCATTACCAGCACGCCGGTCATTGACCTGATCAATAAGGCCATCTACGTCGAGGCCAAGACGAAGGAGGGCGGGACGTATGTCCAGCGTCTGCACGCCCTGGACATCACGACGGGCAAGGAGCGCGTGGGCAGCCCCGTCATCATCAAGGGCAGCGCGGCAGGCACGGGCGAGGGCAGCGTGAACGGGCGCGTCGCCTTCAACCCTGTCAAGCACTTGCAGCGGGCCGGCCTGCTCCTAGTGAACGGCGTCGTCTATCTGGGCTTCGGGTCCCATGCTGATGACCCGCCGTTTCACGGATGGATTCTGGGGTATGACGCCAAGACGCTGGGCCGCGTCTGCGTCTTTAATGTCACGCCCAACGGCACGGAAGGCTCGGTCTGGCAGGCGGGGATGGGCATGGCCGCCGACGATGCCGGCAACATCTACGCGATGACCGGCAATGGGACCTTTGACGCCGACACGGGCGGCCCGGACTACGGCAACAGCCTATTAAAGCTGCGGCCCAAGCCGGGAACGCTAGGCGTTGTGGACTACTTTACGCCCTACAACCAGGCCGCGCTGAACGAACACGACACCGACCTGGGCGCATCCGGCCCACTGCTGGTTCCAGGCACGACCTTCATTATGGGCGGCGGCAAGAACGGCTGGCTGTATCTGACCCACCGAGACGGCTTGGGCCATATCCACGAGGGCGCGGACAGCCAGATCGCTCAGACCTTCCAGATGACACCGGGCAACATCCACGGCGCCCCCGTCTATTGGAACGGCCCCAAAGGCCCAACCGTCTACCTTTGGGCCGAATACGACCGCCTTAAAGCGCTGAGATTCAAAGGCGGCAAGCTCGTGGAGACGCCCGCCTCGCAGTCCAATGTCACCGTCCCGGACGGCATGCCGGGTGGCTTCCTCTCGGTTTCAGCAGACGGCGGCAAGGCCGGCACGGGTATCGTGTGGTCCTGCACTCCCTATGACGCCAACGCAAACTGGGAGACGGTGCCGGGCATTGTCCGCGCCTACGACGCTTCGGACCTCTCGCACCTGCTGTGGGACTCCAAGCAGAACGCGGGCCGGGACGACGTCGGCATGTTCGCCAAGTTCTGCCCGCCCACGGTGATCAACGGCCGCGTCTATGTGTCCACCTTCTCGAACCAGTTGCAGGTGTACGGCCTGCTGAATGGCCTGCCCGCGATCCAGAAGGCCGACGCGACGGCGACGAGCGTGGTCATCACCTATGTCAAGCCCGTAGACCGCCTAACGGCGGCCCTGCCCGCCAATTACGCCCTGGACTATGGCGCGCGCGTTCTGAGGGCATCGCTCGGCGCGGACAGCAAGATGGTGAGGCTGACGACCACGCCCCTCAAACCCGGCCGGACCTACACCCTGACGGCGGGGGGTGTTCGTGACCGCGACAACCTCGCCCTTGCCTTGCCCCCCGCCATCCACGTCCGGCTCCAGCCTGCCTCCGTCACGGCCCGCCGATGACGGCCCGCGTCGGCGCCAAGTCTCCTGTTTCTTCTACTGCCCCCCGGAATTATCGGGAGCCGCCGCAGGCTTCGCGGCCGGTTGGGGCGTGCCTTGAGATGTATCCTGAGCCGTGTCCGGCGGCAGGTTGATGATGGCGCCGCGCGGAACGCCGATGATTTCGATGTCCTTGATGTGCCGGGACTTGACCAGGCGCGGGGTCAGGGAGGCGGCGCGGATATGGGCCGCCTTCGCTTCGGCCTGTGCCTTCAGGACGGACTTCTGGTTCACGATCTGCTGCAACTGAAGGTTGAGCTGCGACAGCTTCAGATTCTGCTGCGCGGCGAGACGTGAGCGCAGGGCGACTTTGGTGGCGTCATCGGGGTAGATAGCCCGGATGCGGACTTCATCAATGACAATCGAGTCCGGGTTGAAGCGGTCGTTCAATTCCTTGAGCGCGTAGGCTGCCGCCGTCTTCTTGCCATCACCGCTCATGTTCTGGGCGGTGTTCGCCAGCCCAAAGGCGTCCACGACCGCCTGGCGGAAGGCGGGACGGAGCTGCAACTCCTCGAAGTTGCCGAAGTCCGAGAACTGGTTCCGATATTTGGCATACAGCGCGATGATCCGCTCTGGGTGGTCCTGGTCCCAGGCGATGTGGTAGGTGACGCTGGTGTCTACTTTCAGAGTGTTGGACGAGAGCGTGTTGACGAGCACACTGTCATCATGCTCGGCGTGTGCGCCCTCGCCCGAGCTTTGAACCATCGTGTAAGTGCGCTCGTAGGTCGGGATTTCGATCAGCTCATTGCCCGAAAAGGGCGGCTGGGCATTAAAGCCCGCGTGGCGGACGTGCGTGTCCACGCGGCCCGTGTAATGGTTGATGACCAAGCCGACGTTGCCGGTCTTGACGACGAACCCGCTGGTGTTCCGGGCGACGAGGAAGGCCCCGACGAGGATGACCGCGAGGGTGATGAGGAGGGTTTTCATTTGTTGGTCTTTATTTGTTCAACAAGCCCATAAGCTGGTCGCTGGGCAGGTAGAGCTTGTGGACCTGGCCCAACTCCTGGTCCTGGACGTAGAGGTCGGTCAGCGTGCTGTTTTGCAGCCGGTTGACGGTCGCTTCGGCTGTCGCCTGCTGGAGCAGGGTCTGGTTGTCGAAGCCCTGCTGCTGCAAGGCCAGCCTGGCGTTGTCAATCTCCTGCATTTTGGAGAGCGTTGTCGAGAGCAGGTCCTTGCTGGCCTGGTCCTGCTCGATACCCCGGATCATCAGGTTGGAAAAGACGACGCCGCGCCCGCCCCACTCGTCGTTGAGCGTCTTCAGCGCCTCCGTCTCCGCCCTTTGCTTGCCCGCCGTGGTCAGGGCCGTCGCCGTGTCCATGTCGCCGATGGCGTAGTTAATCGCGCCTTTGATGGCCGGCTCCAGGTTCACCGCCTCGAACTGGCGCAGGTCGGCGAACTGGTCCTGGTAGGCGCGGTACAGGTCGTCGGCCTTGTCCGGGTCAATCCGGTACTGGGCGGACACGTCCACTTGCAGCATGTTGGAAGCCGTGTTGACCTGGACGGCTCCGGTTGGGTCGGCGTTCGTCAGCGACAGAGTCCGCTGCGCGGTCGGGACCTCGATGACCGTCTCCCAAATGCCCTGCCAGTGCGTCCCCGCCGGCATCAGGTCTTTCTCGACTTTGCCCTGGTAGTTGTCAATCACCAGCCCGACGTTGCCCGGCGCGATGTGGGTCGGCCCGGTCATGTGCCCGCCGCGCTGGAGCGAGAGGTTCAGGAACAGAAATGCGCCCAGGAGCAGTAACCCCAATATGCCTAGCGTCCGCGTCCGCGAGGAAAGCGGTGGTGTGCTAGGCCTCAGTGTGACCGTCGGTTTCGATTTGGTCGGCATGATCTAACGCCCTTTGCTTTCTTGACTTGTCTTTTGATACTCCACCTCCGGCGTCACGAATGAGGCCAGTTGGCAGCGCGGGCAGCCCGTGTCGGGCAGCGGCCCGCGAAACTTCTTGTCGCAGTTCAGGCAGCGGAGCGGTTCGCCCTTTCGCTGCAAGCGGGCCTCACGCTCGGCAGCCTCGCGGGCCGCGTCCGCCTCGGCCCTGTCGCGCGTGACGCTGCCGCGCAGGGACCAGAGCCAAAGGCCCACCAAAACGACGCCCGCCGTGAACATCCCATCGAACACCAATTGCATCTCGTCAATCCTTCTCCAATCATAGTGACACGCCCGAACCGAAAAAGTTGCGTCGAGCGACGCAGTTTGCAAAGAAGGCGGGTAAAATCACTGTACTTTTGTCCGCCGTCAGTGCCGGCCATGCCGGGCCAGGGGGCAAAGCCAGACTTCCTATCCGTTATGCCCGCTATGAAAGAACTGCGCGAAATCCTCGACGCTTACGAGACGATCCGCCGACAGGGCAGGGCCGCCGCGCTCGCCACGGTCGTCGCCGTCAGCGGGTCATCCTACCGCCGCCCCGGCGCGCGGATGCTTTTGACGTCGGACGGCGGGGTTGCCGGCGGCGTCAGCGGCGGGTGCCTGGAAAGCGATGTCTTTCAGCGGGCACGCGCCGTCATGGAGACGGGCCGGCCGGACATCGTCACCTATGACACCACGGAAGATGGCGATATCGTGTTCGGAGTCGGCCTGGGCTGCCGGGGGGTGATCCAAATACTCATTGAGCCGCTGACAGGTTCGCGGCCCGATTTCGAGTTCCTGACGAACCTCGTCCAGAAGCGCGAGGCAGGCGTCTGTGCGACGGTCTTCCGCAGCGAGGGTGACAACCCAATGCGCCTCGGCGATCGGCTGCTTCTATCCCAAACGGGGAGCGTTTATGTCGGGCTGGCTGACGCAGGCTTGGCCGCAGACATCCGTTCGGATGCCGCTGACCTGCTGGCTTCGGGCAAGTCGTGTGTGCGGGAATACGCGATGTCTGGTGGCTCCGTGGCCGTCTTCTTTGAAATGCTCACGCCCCCGCAACCGCTCGTTGTCTTCGGAGCAGGGCATGATGCGCCGCCCCTGGTCCGGCTGGCGAAGGAACTCGGCTGGCACGTCACCGTTGCCGACGCGCGCCCGGCGTATGCGACGCCCGAGCGCTTTCCCCAGGCCGACGCCGTCCTTGTTTGCCCGCCCGAAGAGGCCGCCGAAAGACTCTCCCTCGATGCGCGGACGGCGGTCGTGCTGATGACCCACAACTACCTGCACGACCGGGCATTGTTGGAACAACTTCTCCCCTCCCCCGTCCGCTACCTGGGCGTCCTCGGCCCGAAACGGCGCATGGAGCGCCTGCTTTCAGAACTGCCACCCGGCCTAGCGACAAATGAAGCCTTGTCGCGGCTGCACAGCCCCGTCGGGCTGGACATCGGCGCGGACACGCCGGAACTGATCGCGCTGGCAATTATCGCCGGGATTCAGGCCGTGGCGGCAGGCCGTCCCGGCGGGTTCCTGCGCGACCATTCCGGGCCGATCTATCCACCCGAGCCTTCCCCGTCGCTGGTGTCAAGCGGCGCGCAGCCGCGCTGCGGGATTGCGGCTCCATGACAGACACGGTCGGCCTGATTCTTCTCGCCGCCGGCGGATCGTCCCGGCTGGGACATCCCAAACAGCTTTTACCCTTTCAAGGCCGGACGCTGCTGCGGCACGCGGCCCAGACCGCCCTCGCCTCCCGCTGCCGCCCCATCGTCGTCGTGCTCGGCGCCCAGCCGGACCGCCTGCGCCCCGAACTGGCCGGGCTGGAAGTCCTAGTTGCTGAGAACCCTGGCTGGGAGAGCGGCATGGGGTCTTCGATCCGAGCTGGCCTGGCCGCCCTGGAAATGTACGCGCCGAACTTAACTGGCATCGTCCTGATGCTGTGCGACCAGCCGCTCATTTCCTCGGACGCACTGGATGCACTGGTCCAATCGCATGTTGACGCTGACTGTCCCCTGGTCGCCTCCGAATACGGCGGCGCGCGCGGCGTCCCGGCCTTCTTCAGCCGCGCCCTGTTCCCTGAACTCCGCGCCCTGCCGGACGCGCACGGGGCCAAGCCCATCCTCGCCCGCCACGCCGCCGAGACAGTCGCCCTGCCCCTGCCGGCGGGCATTTGGGACGTGGATACGGCGGCGGACTACGAGCGGCTGCGGTCGGAGGAGGAAGCTCTATGAAACCCAACCGCATCCGTCCGCTGGCCCTCTGCCTGTTCCGGCACGAGGGCCGCATCCTGGTGGGCCACGCCTATGATGCGGTAAAGCAGGACTATTACTGCCGCCCGCTCGGCGGCGGCATCGAGTTTGGGGAGCGCGGCGAGGAGGCGATCGTGCGCGAGATCTGGGAGGAACTAGGAGCGGAGATCGAGGATGTGCGCTGGCTGGGGACGCTGGAGAACCTATTTACCTGCGAGGGCGAGGCGGGCCATGAGATCGTGCTGGTCTTCGACGCTGTGTTTGCTGACCGGACGCGGTATGATCAGGCGGTCCTGCACGGGCACGAGCAGGACGCCGCCATTGAGGCGTTCACGGCGGAGTGGAAGTCGCTCGACGAATTGGCAGCGGGTCCCACCCGGCTAGTGTCGGAAGAGTTGATGGCGCTCCTGCTAGAACTTCATCCCTAAATTGGCGCTGGCGTTGTAGTCCGAGGGCGACGCGGAAGACTGCCGGCGCTTGCCGTTCAGGGACAGGCTGAAGCGGTCACCGAGGTGGTGGGTGAAGCCGACAGTGTAGGCGACCGCCTGGGACGAGAACGGGTCCAGGGCGTTCTGGCGGGTCTGGAAGCCGACCGTGAGCTGAGTCGCGGCAGAGAAACGCAGGCCCAGATCGGCGTGGATGGTTTCCTCCACATCGAGCGCGTCGTAGCGCCGGGACCAGTCATAGCCGCCGGACAGGCCCAGGGCGCCGAAGGTCGTTTCCAGGCCCAGACCCTTGCGGGCCAGCCGCTGGAGGGTGTCGGTGTCGTCGGGGTTTTGGGCATAGGTCCCTACCAGCCGCACCGATTTGAAGGGGGACAGGGCAACGCGGGCCGCAGCCGTGTCGAAGAGGTCAACCATATCGGTGTCTTTGGTCGAGGCCATGCGTCTCTTGTAGCTGCCCGAAAACTCCAGAAACGACAGTGGGCGGAGGGCGCCGACGACTGAGGCGACGGCGGTGCTGAGGCTGTCCGGGGACCCCTCCGTCCCCTTCTGGCTCAGGGCCAGGCCCGCGCCAAGATGCACGGTCGGGCGCGGGTTCAGCGAGAGCTGGACGGATTGCTGGTCGGTCTTCGCCGCCCCCAGCCGCGACTGCGCCGCCGAAGTTTCGAGCGAAAGGGTCTTGGCGGGCGTCAGGACGGCCTTGAGGTTGAGGGTCTGGCTGTCACCATCCGTGCCGGGGGCGTTTTTGCCGTCATAGGAGGCGCTGACTTCCAGCTTCGTTGTCGGGTGCGCGTCTAGGGAAAGGCCCTGGGTCTGGGTCATGCCGCTTGTCCCCATGCCGCTCTGGGCGAGGCTGGCCCCGATCTGCGTCTTATCGCTCGGCGTCACCGTCAGGACCACCGACGTGTTCTGGGCCGTACCCATTTTCGGGTCGTCGGTGGGGCGAGACTGGCGGAAGTTCACCTGGGCCTGCACAGTTTTGGCCGGGGCCAGTCGGCTGCTTAAGGTCAAGGTCTGCTGCCCGGCACGCAGGCTGTCGTCGCCGGCATTTTCTAGGCTGACGCCGGCGCGGGAAAAGCCGAACGAGAACAAGGCCCAATTTGCGGCGGTCGTGGACCCGGCGACCGAAAGTCCCATTCGCTTGGCCGGCGAGTCGGCATTCGCGTCTGAAATCGCTGTAACGGGAGAATAGAAAAAGTGGGACGATAACTGCGCGTTGTGGCCGCCCTGCCAGCCGGCCCCGACGCCCAGGGTCACATCGCCGCTCGTGTCCTGGCCTGATTTCCCCAGCGCATTGAACGAAAAATAGGCATGCTCGCCGCGCAGCAGATCCACCGAGAGCGGGATCGTGCGCCCGTTGCCGTTTCGCTGCGCTTGGGCCGGGTCCGGCTCATAGGTGACGGCGGCAGCGGACCGGGCCGGAAGGTCACGGGTAAAGGTGATGGCGCCGTTGTCGGCATCGAGGGTGTAATCCAGCCCGCGCATTTGCGGCAGGCCGTTGACGGTCACGCTCTCGGTCCCCGTCAGGATGTGCTTCCAGCTCAGAGGGAATGGGCCGGGTGTGCCGTTGCCGAAACAGATGTCCTGCACAGGCGCGGCGGCGCATATTCTGGGGAGGGCGAGGAGCAGGCCGAACGTGGCAAAAAAGGCGGTGCGGGAACGCATGGCGTTTAAGGTCTCCATGCCGTTGGAGTGCGGGGGGCAGAGATTGTTTCAAAAGATGGGGCGGGCGCCGTTTCCAGCGCCCGCTTTTTGAGACTTTACGACTTGGAATCGTAAACGTAGAACGTGTTGTTCGGCAGCGTCTGCACCGAATAACCCTCGGCCGCCGCCATTGTCTGGAGCGGGGTCCCCGCACCCGGCGCGGAGAAGTCGCCCGAAACGGTCTGCGTCGGGACGGAGTCAGCGTCCACCACGACGGTCGCGCCGTAGTGGGCGGCGAGGGCCTGCATGGCGTCCAGGAAGTTCGCGCCGACAGGAGCCGCCGTCGCCGGGTTGGCCGCTCCGAACGGCGTGAAGACGACTTCCGAGCCGGACTCTTGCTTCGGATCGTCCGGCGTCCACTGCACCAGCAGGTTCAGGGTTGCGCCTGCGGGCGGCGTGGCCGCTGCGGCAATCGGGATCGAGATGCCTAGGTGGTTGGTCAGGTGCTCCGCCTTCAGTGCGGACGTCGCCTCGCTCAGATGGGCCGGGTCCATGATCTGCTCAGTCGCGGTCACGACATAAGCATTGACCGTAGCGGCGGGGACCTTCGGCGGCAGGTGCAGGTGAAACTGGTGATAGGTGTTGTTGTCCTGTCCGATCTGCGTGTCCACCTTCTGGATGACGGCGGGGTCTACTATCGCGAGAGGCGGAGAGGGAGGCGAAGGATTTCCCCAAAGGCCGCCTAACGCTCCAATGCCTCCAGGATGAGCGAACAGCACACCAACCAGGGCCGCCGCTGCCAGGCCAGCCAGCGCGCCGCCCGTCGCGCGCCGGTGCGGGACGGTCGAGAACCAGCCGGTGACGGTGCCGACGGCGCGTGTGGTGAACGTCGTTTCACGCCGGGCCTGCTCTGCCGCAACTCGTTCTAGAATCTTCGCCCGAAAGCCCAGTGGGACGTCCACTTCCGCTTCCAACGGCTGCTCCAGCAGGGCATAGACGCGCGCAAAGCGCGCGTATTCGGCCCGTGCTGACGGGTTCGCCTCAAAGTGCTGCTCCAGCGCCTGCCGCAGCGCGGGGGCCAATGTCCCCTCGGCGTAGTCCGAGTAGAGTTCCTGCGCCCTTTCCGGTTTCATGGGTGTCTGTCCTTGCGTCCTAAAACTTGCGTCCTGAATAATTGATGCCTTCGGGCGAGGCGTGAGCCTGCCCGCATTTCTGACGGCGCTAGGTGTTGAAAAGTTCCCGGATGCCAGCGAGTTTTTCTTTCAGGGCAAGGCGGGCTCGGTTCAGGCGGCTCTTGACCGTGCCGATAGGCAGGTCCATGATCTCGGCGATCTCCTCATACGACTTCTGCTGGCCGTGATAGAGGGTAACCATCGCGCGCTGATATTCGGGCAGACCGCCGATGGCCTGCTGGAGAATCTGGGCGCGCTCGCTCTCTTCCAGCACGGCTTCGGGCGTCGGGGAGGGGTCCTCGATCTGGCGGGCGACACTGGACTCATCGAGTTCCAGGTACTCATCGAGCGAGGCATGAGGGTGGGCTTTGGCGCGCTTGCGCTCATCAAGGAAGACATTCGTGGTGATGCGAAACAGCCAAGTGGAGAAGGACGCATCGCCGCGAAAGCTGCCGATGGCATTGAAGACGCGCAGGAAGGCGTCCTGCGCGACATCGTTGGCGTCGTCATAGTTGCCCGTCAGCCGGTACGCGAAGTTGTAGACTTGCTTCTCGTACTTGCGGACCAGGTCGTTGAAGGCCGCGAGGTCGCCGCGCTTACAGCGCTCGATGAGCGCCTTCTCTTCGGCGGAGACCGTCGCGCGGGGCCGCGCGTGGCGCGCTACCGCGTCATCCATTCGTCATCCTCAGCAGCGGGGCCGGGCAAAGCATTACTAACAACATCACTAAAAGCATTACTAGAGGCTGTTTTACCCAGAGCGCGCCGCCTTTATGCCTGTCACCCTTGCTGGAGTCAGTATGACGCGCGGGGGGCGGGTTGTCAAGCAGGTGGAGAACGGACATGTGTCGGAAAAAGGAGTTTCGGACTGCGCCGCCTAATGATGAACACTAGAGGAATCAACGATGACAACCGAACAAACCACCCGCCAAGAACAAGACGCCGAGAACGCGCTGCCGCGCAGCGCCCCGGAGGCGCAGGGGATTCCCCCCGCCGCCGTGCGCGCGTTTTTAAACGACGCCGAGCGCAAGGACTTGGGCCTGCACAGCCTGATGGTCCTGCGGCACGGGCACGTCGTCGCCGAGGGCTGGTGGGACCCGTATGGACCGACGCACCCGCACATGCTGTTCTCCCTCTCCAAGAGCTTTTGTTCCACGGCGGCGGGTCTGGCCATAGCCGAGGGCAAGCTATCGCTCGACGACACGGTCCTGTCCTTCTTTCCCGACGAGGCCCCCGCCGATCTCGGCCCCAACCTGACCGCCATGCGTCTGCGCCACCTCCTGTCCATGTCTACGGGGCACGACCAGGACACGACGGGGCGGCTGCGGGACGGGGCGGGCGGCGATTGGGTCCGGGCCTTCCTCGCGCAGCCGGTGGAGCACGCGCCGGGGACGCACTTCGTTTACAACAGCGGCGCGACCTACATGGTCTCGGCCATCGTGCAGAAGGTGACGGGGCAGACCGTCCTGGACTACCTCGGCCCGCGCCTGTTCGGCCCGCTCGGCATCACGGGCCAGACCTGGGAAAGCAGCCCGCAGGGGATCAGCGTCGGCGGCTGGGGCCTGAACATCACGACCGAAGACATCGCTCGGTTCGGTCAGTTGTACCTCCAGAAAGGCGTCTGGCGCGGCGAACGCCTGCTGCCCGAGGCTTGGGTGGCCGAGGCGACCTCGGCGCAGGTCTCCAACGGCGACGACCCGAACAGCGACTGGGCGCAGGGCTACGGCTTCCAGTTCTGGCGCTGCCGCCACGACGCCTACCGGGGTGACGGGGCGTTCGGCCAGTTCTGCGTGGTCCTGCCGGAGCAGGAGGCAGTGGTCGCAATGACAGCCGGATCGGGCAATCTCGGCGGGGTCTTGAACCTCGTTTGGGAGCATCTGCTGCCCGCGCTGGGATCGTTTCCCCTACCCCCCGACGCGCCGGCGCAGGAACAACTCCGCGCAAAGCTGGCCGGCCTGTCCCTGCCCGCGCCGGACGGGGCGCGCACGTCCCCCCTAGCCGCGACCGTCTCCGGCAAGACCTATGCGTTCGCCGCCGGTGACGCCAACGAGCACAAGACCGAAACAGCTTGCTGGAACTTCGACGGGGAGGGCGCGACTGTGACCATACAGGACGCTCTGGGCGGGCACCGGATCGAGGCAGGGGCGGAGACATGGCGACGCGGAACGACGACGCTCCGCGAGGGCCGCTCCCACCTGGTCGCCGCGCGTGGCGCGTGGACCGCCGAAGACACTTACGTCCTGACAGCCTACTTCTACGAGACGCCGTTCGCCCTCACCCTCATCGCGCGCTTCACCGACGGCGGGGTGCAGTTCGATCTGCGCCAGAACGTCTCCTTCGGCCCCACCGAGCGCCCGCCCCTGGAAGGCCGCCCCGTATGACATAGGGCGCGACAAAAAGAGGCTGACTCGTTTAGGAGTCAGCCTCTTTTTCGTTTCTGTGAAGCGGGCGACCAGGCTCGAACTGGCGACATTCTCGTTGGCAACGAGACATTCTACCACTGAATTACACCCGCATCGGTGGGGCAGAACGGGGGACGGTTACGAAGATGATTATGCACCAAGCGATGCCGGTTTGTCAACAGGTTTGGCGCGAAACCGCAAAAAAATCAAATGCCTTCCATCGGATTCGAACCGACACTGTATGCGGCCTAAACGCATTCTCTCTACCAATTGGAGTAGGAAGGCTTGTTTCTGGTTCCGTAGGTCTCTGTTTGGGAATGGCAGTGAGGGCATAAGAAGCGGAGGTTTTCCCGCGTGTTGTTCAGCCAGTCCCCATCAATGTGGTCTATATGCAGCACCAGTGGGAGGCCATTCCATTCGGTTCCGGTGCCGCAGATTTGGCAGACCTCCTCCACACCGCATTCCAGAAGAGCGCGCTGCAATTGGGCACGTTTGGGCCGATACGACCCTGCCGGCGAGACGACCAAAATATCTCCGGCGGACTTTTTTGTCGGCCCAGCTTTGCCTTTGTTGTGCCAGCAGCCGGTAAAATGCTGAGTATCAACACCATAATCCCTCAGCCTTCGGGCAATATGAGTCTGGTTGCCGCCAACCTGCCGAAGATTGAGGTAGCGCAGGACACAAGTATATCCAAGCCGCGGCTCGGTTGTCAAGGCTTCGGCCAGAATCAGGGTCAACGAGTAAGAACTCCTCCCGTCAGGTATAATAACGCAGGAATGCGCGAGGCGCCCGGCGAAAGAGGCGGCGACCGCTTCCTCTTATTTCCGATCAAGGAGCACTTTTTTATTCTCATGGCTGAACCAGACGACCCCACACGAGATAATTCCTTCGAGGCGGCCAACGCCATCCCCGGCATCGGCGACAACATGGCAGACGACGATGACGACATGCGCGAGCGCCAGCCGATTGACTTGGACGCCCCCATTGACGTCGCGCCGGCCCCCGCTCCGGCACAGACCGCCCCGCCCGCGAACGGCACGGCGCCCGGAACCGTGACGCTGGAGGCCGCTGGGCCGGCGGTCAGCTCCAAAGAGATCGAGGAGTTGAAGGACAAGGCGAAGCAGGCGAATGACAACTACCTGCGCGCGATGGCGGACTTGCAGAACTTCCGCCGACGAGGCGAGGAAGAGCGCCTGCGGATCATCCGGGACGCCAACGAGCGGTTGATCAAAGAGATGCTGCCCGTGCTGGACGACTTCGACCTCGCCCTCGACGCTGCCCGCAAGACCGAGAGCTATGAACAGCTCATCGGCGGCGTCAGCGCCATCCTGCGTAAGTTCGGGGACACTCTGGGCAAGCAGGGCGTCCAGCCCATCCCCGCCGTCGGCGAGCCGTTCAACGCCGAGGTGCATGAGGCGGTCATGCTCGACGAGGAGAGCGAGGAGCCGGACGAGACGGTGACGGCCGAGCTGCGTAAGGGCTACACGCTGCACGACCGGGTCATCCGCCCATCACTGGTCAAAGTCGCGAAAAAGGGCTAAGGACCGGGCATGAACGGGCAGCGACTCCGGCCCCTGGGGCTGGGGGACATCTTCGATGAGGGGTTCGACCTGTACAAGCGGAACTTCGTGTTTCTGCTGCTGGTCACGGCCATCGCCGTGGTCCCGCTCGACATCGGGCTGGCATTTGCCGGCCCGCCCCTCTTTTCCACCGTCTTCGACCTGTTCGGCGTGACGGCGAACTCGGATGCGTCCGGGATCTGGCTGGTCGTCTTCGCGACGAAGCTGACGCTGTTCCTGCCGCTGTTCCTTCTTGCCGTTGCGCCCCTGGTCGCGGCCAGCGCGGGCCGCTATCTGGAGCAGGACGTGACCGTTTGGCCCGTCTACCGGGCATGGCTGCGCCGCTTGCCGGGGCTTCTGCTGGCGCTCGTGCTGGCGGGGGCGGCGCTGGCACTGGGCCTGCTCTTTTGCGGCGTGATCTGGCTCGTGCCCGCCGTGCTATTCTTCTTCACGCTCCATGCCTTCGCGGTCGAAGGAAAAGGGCCGGGCAAGGCGCTGGGCCGGTCGCGCGGGCTGGTCGCCGGGTACGGCGGGCGGGTCGTTGGCTGCCTGTTCCTGCTGGCGCTGATCGCCTGGGTCATCGGCCTGGGCGTGACTTTCCCCCTGGCTTATCTGGTCCAGAACGTCCTGCACCTCGCGCCCGGCGCGCAGAGTTTGTACGGGGGCGTGTCAGGCACCGAGCGCTCGGGGGAGCAGCAGATCGTGACGCTGATCACGCAGGGCCTGGCCCATCTCGTTTTGATCCCCTTTCTGGCCTGTGTGGTGACTGTCTTATACTACGATCTGCGTATCCGCAAGGAAGGCTTCGACATCGAGCTGCTGGCCGACGAGCTGCACTACCCGCCGCTGGTCGCGCTCGGCCCGTTCCTGCCGCCCGCAGCCGTGTACGGCCCGGCCCGGCCCGCCGTGCCGATGCCCGCGCGCCCCCCTGGGTCTGGATCGGGAGGGCCGCCGCGTTGACTTATTTTTTGCGCCTGGCGCTTGTCCTTCTCCTCGGCGGCCTTGCGCTGAGGGTAACGGCGGCCACGCCCCAGGAGTATGATCGCGCTTTGTCCCAGGTGCAGGCTGCCCTGGTCAGTCACGCGCAGGCGATCAGCGCGGAAGAGGTGCCTTCGGGCGAGGCGCCGTCCCTGCTGGCGCAGCGGACGCTGGGGCCGATCCACAGCATCGAGCCGCCGGGGGGGGCGCCGGTCCTGGTGGACACGTCTCGCCTAGTCGCCGCCATCCAGGCGGCTGAAGCCGTGAAAGACGTGGAGGCAAAGGCGGACGCCCTGGACGCGGTCGGCGCGCAGATCGGGACCCTGCGCGCGGCCCTGACGCACCTGCATTCGGGCGCGTCTCCCGACCCCGCTGCGGCGAAGCGGTCCGCCCGCGCCGTCTTGGCGCGGCCCGAGTTCGGCTCCGACCTGCCGCCGCCGCCCTCGCTGGCCGAGCGCATCGCGGCGTGGCTGGCCCGCGTCTTCTCCTGGCGGCAGCCGTCCACGCCGAACATGAACCTGCCGACCATCAACCCCAAGATCATCCTGGGCATCCTGATCGTCATCGCAGCGGGTGCGTTCGCTGTCCTCGTCGCCGTCATCGTGCAGGCCATCGGGCGGCGCTCCGCGCGGTCCAGGCCGCTGGCGCTCGATGAGGAAGAGGCCACCCTGGTGGAAGCGCGGGACAACGACAGCCTGCTCGGACTGGCCGAGCAGCAGGCAAGGGCCGGCGACTACCGCCACGCCTTCCGCCTGGTCTACCTAGCCGCCCTGGTCGCGCTCGACACGGGCGGCGTCCTGCGCTTCGACCGCTCCAAGACGAACTGGGAGTACCTGCGCGCCCTGCGCGCGTCGGGGCGCGGCGACATCTACTCGGCCCTGACGCCGCTGACGCGCGAGTTCGACCAAGTTTGGTACGGGTTCGGCCTTGCCGATGCCTCGCACTATGCCCGCGCCCTGGCGCAGTATCAGGCGCTGCTGGCCGCTCCCCAGGCGGTGGCCCCAGCGCAGGGGGCGAAGGGGTAATGCGCCGCAGCCGAGACCTCATCGCGGTTCTCTTTCTCGTCGCGCTGTTCGTCGTGGGGGGCCTGCTGCTGGGCGGGGGTGGCGCGACCCCTCGGCGCACCGTCGGCGCGGAAGCAGAGCGAGACCCTTCCGTCACGAACGACCGCGCTTCGGGCAGCAAGGGCGTGTTCGAGTGGACCGCGCAGATGGGCTATCGGCCCACTGCCTGGCGTCAAAGCTGGTCCCGTCTCTCGCCTTTAGAGCCGGGCGTGCTGCTGGTGATTGACCCGCAGATTCAAGAGCCGATAGCGACGATCACGGGTGGCCGGAGAAACGGCGGCGACCGAACCCTGCTGGCCGCCCGTGATGCCGCCCGGCTCCGCCGCTGGCTGGCGTCGGGCGGGGGGCATACAGCGATCCTGCTGACCTCGCGGCTCTCCAGCGGCCGGGGCGGTCCCCAGCCCAGCTCGGATGACCAGGACACGTTCGGGGATGCAATGGATCTGGTCGTCGAGTCGGCTTCGCCCGCCACCGGACGGGCCGAATTCGCGCCCTTGCAGCCCACGGCGGACACCCAGGGGATGATCAGCCTGCATTCCGCCGCCGACGCGCGAATCAGCCGGAAGAGACCGGACAGCCTGGCCCTGTTCGGCGACGGGGCGGGACCGCTCGCCTTGGAAATCCCCGTGGGACGGGGCCGACTCGTCGCCGTCGCGGATGGGGGGCTGTTCTCGAACGAGAACCTGGTGAAGTCAGAGAATGCCGTCTTTCTGGCGGACCTGCTCGCGCATTACGGCCAGCCGGGTGGGACGGTGCTGTTCGACGAGTACCACCACGGCGATGTGATGGGCAATCCCGGCGGCTCGATCTGGGAAGCTTTAGGCCAGCCGCTTCAACTGGCCTTGACGCAGGTTTTCCTGGCGGCGCTGTGCCTGATGGTTCTGCTGGGGGGGCGGTTCGGCCCACCCGTTCCCTCTGTGCGGGACAGGGCCAGATCTTCCGCCGATTATGTCGCCTCGCTGGCGAGCCTGTACCGCCGGGCGGAAGCCTCGGGAACCGCCCTGGAAACACTGTACCGTCAGTTCCTGCGGGATGTCTGCGCGCGGCTGGCCCTGCCGCCGGATGTCAACCTGGAACGGCTGGCCGATGTCGCCGCCCGGCGCGGGCAGGTGGACAAGGAGCGCTTTCGCCGCCTGCTGGCGACCTGCGAGCTGCGGCTGGACGCGGGGAAAGTGACCGAAGCCGAACTGCTGGACCTGACCCGGCAGATGGAGAGCATCAGAAAGGAAATCGGCATTGCCTGACGACTTAATGCCTGACGAGAACAACGGAGCCACGCAAAAACCCACCCCGCCGCCCCCCAATGAAACCCTAGCGGCGGCAGACTCTTTCCCCTCCCCCGTGGGCAGGAGTAGCGAGGAACGAGCCGGGGTGGGTTCTCCGGCCCCCTCGTGGGCGGCACCGTCGGTGAACTTTTTCACACCGCCCCCGGTCGAGACCGCCTCGACCCCCTCTTACCAAGCGACAGGCGGCGAGGTGCAGCGTGTGGCGCAAGCGATCACTGCCGAAGTCCATAAGGCCATCGTGGGTCAAGACGAGACCATCGAAAACGCCCTCGCCGGGCTGTTCGCCGACGGCCACATTCTGCTCGAAGGGGTGCCGGGGACGGCCAAAACGCTCCTCGTCCGCGCGCTGGCCGCCGCCATATCGGGCGAGTTCAAGCGCATCCAGTTCACGCCGGACCTGATGCCCTCGGACATCACGGGCACGCGCATTTTCGACCAACAGGCAATGGACTTCGTTTTCAAGCCCGGCCCGCTGTTCACGGGCCTGCTGCTGGCCGACGAGATCAACCGGACGCCCCCCAAGACGCAGGCGGCCCTGCTGGAAGCGATGCAGGAGCATCGGGTGACGGTGGACGGCGAGACGCACGATCTGCCCGCCGTGTTCATGGTCTTCGCGACCCAGAACCCCATCGAATTTGAGGGGACGTACCCGCTGCCGGAAGCCCAACTCGATCGATTCCTACTAAAAATCCTGGTCGCCTACCCGCCGCTCGAAGCCGAACGGACCGTCCTGCGCCGCTACCATGAGGGTTTCGACGCCAACGACCTCCACTCCGCCGGCATTCAGCCCGTGGCCGATGCCGCGGTGATCCAGCGCTGCCGCGCGCTGATCAAGGGGGTCCGGGTCGAGGAAACGATGTTCCAATACATCACGCGCCTGGTGGCCGCCACGCGCGACCACCGGCAGCTCGTGCTGGGGGCCAGCCCGCGCGCCTCCATCGCCCTGCTCGGTGTCGGCAAGGCGCTGGCTGCCATGCGGGGCCGCGACTTCCTGATCCCCGACGATGTGAAAGCCATCGCCCCGGCCACCCTGCGCCACCGTCTGCTGCTGCGGCCCGAGGCCGAGATCGAGGGCGTCAGCGCGGACCGGGTCATCGAGAACATCCTGGACGGCCTGGAAGTGCCCCGATGAAGTTCCGCGTCGCCCACACCACGCGCTACGAGTACGACGCCCCGCTACTGGGCGAGTGCTTCATGGAGGCCCGTCTGCGCCCGCTGACGGTCCCCGGCGATCAGGTCTGCCGCGAGTACGTGGTCACGACCGACCCGCCCGTACCCGTTTTCGGCTACGACCAGCTTCAGCAGATGGGCCTGGTCAATCACTTCGTCCTGCGCGGCGACCCGCACCAGTTCCTTTCCATCCAGGCCGAATCGGTCGTAGAGACCCTGCGCGATAACCCCTTCGAGGGCCTGGACCTGCTGGCCGAAGACTGGCCGATGCTGGCCGACCACGCCCTGCATGAGCAGTTCGCCGAGTTCCTGGCCCCCACCCCTCTGGTTCCCCTGTACGGGGCCTGGAGCGGCCCTGAGCCGGAGCCTGGCGTCTTGGCCTACGCCCAGGCGCTCTCGGACGAAATCCACACGCAGTTCGAGTATGTCCCCGGCTCCACGGACATCACCACGCCGCTGGCCGAGTTCATCGCCGGGCGGCGCGGGGTCTGCCAGGACTATGCCCACCTGATGCTGGCCGCCGCCCGCTCGCGCGGCGTCCCCGCCCGCTATGTCAGCGGCTACATCTACGCGGGCGAAGAGGACGGCACGAACGGGGCCGGGGCGACCCACGCCTGGGTCGAGCTGTACCTGCCCCACGCCCAGGCGTGGAAGGGCTTCGACCCGACCAACAACATCCTCGTCGCCGACCGCCACATCAAGGTCGCCGTGGGCCGCGACTACGCCGACGTGCCGCCGACCAAAGGCATTGTGCGGGCCGCCATCGGCAGCCCCCTCCCCTCAGCGACGGCTTTGGTGGTTGACGTGCGCGTGGAAAAGGTGGACTAGGCGGAATAATCAATAAAATGGCCCATGCCCTGAAGGGCACGGCTACACGGCGAAGACGCCAAGAACTACCGCTTCGCGGCACCAAGGATCAGCCCTGCGAAGCACGAGTTTAATGCGGGATCTAATGCGAACTCTTTACAGGGTACGACGCTTATACAAACCAGCCAGTAAACACACTTGCCGTAGCATAGAAGGCAGGCAAAAGCGTGACTGGCTGAACCGCGTCGGCCACCTGCGCTGTTATTATTTTGAAAGACAGGAGCTAGGAAGAAGGGCGCACCCCGCTTACGGACGCTGGGAGCATCGTGAACCGGCAGGTTTCTCCAAGCGACAGGGCAACCCCAAAGTTTGGGCGCACCGGTGGTTGTGACCGAGAGGGAAGTGGAAGATCAAAACTAAGCGAAGTCGCTTTAAGTTTGGACAGAGCAACACGTTGACAGCACAAACCAGTGCCTAGTTCAAGATCGCCTTCGCCGCCGCCGAGGGCATCCGCTCGACGACCCAGACTTCGCGGCCCACGGCGGACTGGAACTCCGGCAGGGTCATGTCGTCCAGGAATACGTCCCGGTCCGGGTCGCGCAGCATGATGGAGGGAAGGATCACGCGCTCACCGACCGAGCCGCCCATCTTGTTCAGGGCCTCAGCGATGTCGTGGCCGGTCAGCAGGCCCGCGACGCTGATGTTGCCCTCGAAAAAGGTGTTGTGGACGGCGCAGACATTGACGTTCAGGTTCTCGACCCGGTTGAAGGTGTCGGCCAGGGCGCCGACGAACGGCGCGGCCAGTTCACCCGTGACCAGCGTGGCGGAGCGGGGCGCGGCCAGCCGGGGCGGCAGGCGGCGGGCGACTTTCTGCACGTCATCCTCGAAGAGACGCACCAGGCCGACGCCGTCCTCAAGCTGAGGGAAGCCCTCGTACTGACGCGCGAGCGGCACGGGGAGGCCCGCACTCAGGTAAAGCTCGTCGCTGAGGAAGATGAAATTGGTTCCCAAGTCTTTGCGGAACCTGCGCCGCCAGCCTTCGGCCTCTTGAACCAGCGTATGGGCGAAGTCCGGGGTACATGTCTTCAGGGCGGCCAGCCGGTCCCGGAACTGGGTCAAGCCGACCGGGACGACAGCGACGGACAGAACGCCGCCATAGGTCCCGCGCGCCTCCGGGTGCAGCGCAGCCAAGTCGCGCACCGTCTGTTCGAGGACTGCACCATCGTTGTAGCCGGGGCAAAGGACGACCTGCCCATGCACTTGGATTTTGGCGTCAGCCAGCATTTGCAAGCGGGGCAGGATCGGCTCCGGCCCCTTGCGCCCCAGCATCCGCCCGCGCACTTCGGGGTCGGTGGCATGGACCGAGACGAACAGCGGCGAGAGCTTCTGGTCAACCACGCGCTGGAACTCATCCTCGCCCATGTTGGTCAGGGTCAGGTAGTTGCCGTGCAGGAACGAGAGCCGGTAGTCATCGTCCTTAATGTAAAGCGAAGGTCGCAGGCCCTTCGGTTGCTGGTACAAAAAGCAGAAGACGCACTTGTTCTTGCAGATGTGGACGCGGTCAAACAAGTCGTCGCCGAACTCGATGCCTAAATCCTCATCGTATTCTTTGGCGATCTCGAAGTGGAGCGGGCCGACGCCCTCGCGCTCCACGTCCAGGGTCACGCGCTCGCCCGCCGACAGGAAGGCGAAGTCCACGATGTCCAGGACCGGCTGGCCGTTGACGTGCGTGACCACATCGCTGACATGAACGCCTGCATGGGCCGCTGCCATGTCTGGGTCAAGTGTCAGGACACGCGCTCGGTCAGCCTTCGCTCGCCGTGTCACCACGTTTTCGTCTGCCATCGGCAGGGCCAGCGTGTCGCCTTGCGTGTTTCGCCGGACTGTGTTTTCGGTATTCATCGCCATAGCCCTTGATTATACCCGAACTCGCTCCGCAGACCGTAAAACGGCGTCGTGCAACTTTTCCCGCCGTACCGTGTCTTACTATACTAGGGAAAGAATTGTCGCCCGATGACGCCGACTGATCGCCGCCCAAGCTGGATTCATGCGCTTGCAAGCCTGCCCCGTCTGGACCCCGATGTCGCCCTGGTACGCCAGTTCCGGGCGACGGCAGACCCGGCGGTCTTCGAGATTTTGTTCCGCAAGTACCAGACGCCGGTTTTTAACCTGATCTACCGGATGGTCAACGGCGAGGACGCCTATGATCTGACCCAGGAGGTCTTCTTGCGCGCCCTGCGTGCCCTGCCGTCGTTCAAAGGGGAGGCGAAGTTTCGGACCTGGCTGCTGACCATTGCGCGCAACGTCTGCCTGAACCACTTGCGGGACGCCAAGCTGCGGGCGGGGATCGAGGAAGGGTCGCTCGACGAGGAGCCGGACATACCCGGCTACATCCCGGAGCAAGCCGATCCGACGGCGGACGTCGCCCGCCTTGTGGAAGTGCGCGAGTTGCAGCGGATCGTGGACCGGGTGCTGGCCGACCTGACGCCCGAGCAGCGCCTGCTGATCACGCTGCGCGACCTGCAAGGGCTGTCTTATGAAGAAGCCGCCGAGATCACGGAACTAAGCTTGGTCAATGTCAAGTCCAAGCTGCACCGGGCGCGGCTGGCGTTCAAGAACAGATTCCAGCCGTACCTGGCGCTGGTCAGCCCGGAACTGGACAGGGAACAACCGAAGGAACATGCGAAGGGGGGTGAGCTATTGTGACACGAGACGAAGCGCAGGCACAATACTCGGAATATCTGGAAGACGCGCTGAACCCGGCGGCGCGGGACGCAATGCAGGCATTTCTGGGGCGGGAGCCGGAGGCGGCGGCAGAGATGATCGGGCTGGAGCGGACTCTGGCGCGGCTGCACCGCCTGCCGCCCCGCGAGCCGGTCCTGGACCTCTGGCGCGAGTTCGCGCCGCAGCTCGAAGCCTACCGCGCCGAGCGGCGGCTGAACTTGACGACGCGCCTCCGGCTGCACTGGGGCGCCCTGCTGTCCCAGGTCAGCGCGGGCGTCATCCTCTGGACCCACGCCCTGGCGAGCCGTGCCCACATGGGTCTGGGCCGCCACCTGCGGCACGAACACGCGCCGCTCCTTCAGGCTGAAGAGCAGCGGAAAGGATGAAGCATTAGACTATGGAAGAAGATTGGGGAGAAGCCTTGCAGCGTTGGCCGCTGCGAGTGTATGGGCGGCTGCAAGATGAGAACCAGGCGTATGCCAATCTGCTCTGCGGGCATTTGCAAGAGATGGTCTATCGGCTGCGGCAGCTCACGCCCGCCCAGTGGGACTGGACCCCCGCCCCGCCCGCGCCGACGGCGCGCATCCTCGCGACCCATGCCTGGCAGTGGCTGATCTGTGACCGGCAGCACATCGGCGAGCCGGACGCTCGGAAGCATCTGTTCGTGCCTGACCCGCCCGCCGATCCCGCCGCCCTCTGTGACGCGCTGGCCGAGGAAACCGAGCGGTGGCAGGCGCTGATTCTGGGCCTGACGCCCGAGCAGTTCGCCGGGGAGCGTCACCAGTTCAACGAGTACGAGATGAACGTCCGCGACTTCGTCTGCCACATGATCCAGAACTGCATTTACAAGCACGGCCAGTTCGCGACGCTCTATTTCGCGATGGGGCTGGACGGCGACGCGCCTTACGACGCGCCGTTCCCCAACCCGATCTACGCGAAGCTGCATGAAGCGGGGGGCCATGAGACGCCTTAGCGACTATATAAACAGGCATCAGAACGCCCCCCCCCGCCCCCAATTTTGGGGGAGCCGGAGGTCAGTGCCGCCTTTCGTGTGGACCGTCCTGTCCCCCCAGAATTGGGGGTTAGGGGGTTTCTTCGTCCTGCTCTTGCTGCTGGCCGCCGTCGCCGGACGCGCCGACCCGCCCCGCGTGGTCGTCATCGCCATCCATGGCACCGTCTGGCCGGGCACGGCGGCATTCGTGCGCGGGCAGTTGGACACGGCCTACCGGGGGGGCGCGGCGGGCGTCATCCTGGACCTGGACACGACCGGCGGCTCGGCCGCCGCCGCCGCCGACATCAAGCAGGCCGTCCTGGACCACGCCGCCGCCCTCCCCATCGCCGCCTTCGTCCATGACCATGCGCTGGGGCCGGGCAGCCTGATCGCTGTCGCCTGCAAGACCCTGGCCCTGTCCCCCGGCGCCTCCCTGGGGAACGCCCCCACCGGCTCCAAGTCCGAGTTCCGGGCGGCGGCGGACGCGAACCACCGGAACCCCGCCGTCGCCGCCGCGTTCGTGTCCGCCGACTCCGATCTGCCCTCCCTGGGCGTCAAGGCCGGCGACAGCCTGACCCTGACGACCGGCCAGGCGCAGGGGGCGGGCTATGCCGACCTTGTGACCGCCTATCCCTCCGAAGTTGTCGCGAAGATGGGGCCAGGCCTGGCCGGGGCGCAACTTTCGACGGTGGAACTCTCCCCCTGGCAGGCCGTCGCCCTGTGGATCACTCAGCCCTGGGCGACGATCCTGCTGCTCGCGCTGGGTCTGGCCCTCGTCCTGGCCGAAATGCTGACGCTGCACACCTGGGGGGTAGCGGGCATCGCAGGCGGCGTCCTGGTCGCGCTCATCTTCGCCGCCTACATCACCGTCGGCGCGGCCACCTGGGTCGGCGTCCTCCTGTTCCTCGGCGGCTGCGCCCTGCTGCTGCTGGAAACGCACGTCCTGCCCGGCCACGGCTGGCCCGCCCTGACCGGGCTGGCCCTGATCTTCCTGGGCCTGTTCTACGCCTTGGGCGGCTCCCAGGCCGGAGCGCTCTACCCCGCCGCCACCGCCCTGTGCGTCACCGTCGCCCTGCTCGTCGCCTTCTTCCTCTACCTGCCCCGGTCGGGCGTCTGGAAGCGCCTGGGCCAGCCGATGCGCCAGACCGCCCAGTCCGGCTATGTGTCCAGCGACGACTACACCGGCTTCCTGGGCCAGCGCGGCGTCACCGTGACCCTCCTGCGCCCGTCCGGCACGGCCGAGTTCGACGGCGTCCGCCTCCCCGTCGTCTCCGACGGCGAGTTCGTCCCGCCGGGAACCGCCGTGCAGGTCGTGACCGTGCAGGGGAACCGGATCGTCGTCCAGCCCGAAGAAGGCTGACCGGAATAACGCCACGCTTGGTATACACTACGTTTCAGCCAGGCGCAGCCGAAGAACGCTTGTTTTGATTTCGGGCGCCTGTCTAGGCAAACATTGAGATGTCTACCGGTAGACACCGGCAGTAAAGCGGGCGCACCGAACAGGGCGGGCCGGTCCCCATCGGGAAACATAGTGGTCAAGCGTTTGGGGCCGATAAGTGTCCCTATGCAATGTTCGGCCCGGTCGCGGCGCTGCTGTCTACTTATTGGCTTCCCGCATGGCCCTCATGTCTTCGGCCTCGGCACGACGATCCCTGATGTGCTGTCGCGCACTTTCTTTCCATGCCTCAATATCCCTGCTTTCCATCACCTCACGGGATACATCCTGCCACTGCCTCATACCAGGCCAGAGAACATAGGTGAAATCTTCGGTTTTGGGAAAGACACCCCCACCAGTAGAGATAATTTGCCCGGTCGTCACATCCCCTTGCAGCCTGATCTTGACACCCTCAAAATTAAACTCTACTAGAGTTGCCATTCTGGTTCTCCTTTTTAGAGAGGCATCTTAAAACCTTGTCACTCCCAACGGCGATTGTACCATAATGTGCATTATGGGAAATGCTAATTGGCTTCTAGGTCTTTGACATAGCATTCGAGATTGGAAGCAATTTTGTCGAAAACCTTTGGAAGATAAGGGATTAGGTCAGCAAAGGTAGGATTGGGCTGATTAGGGCCGTGATGATAGTAGCGCATATGCTGCAAAATATCAGATTTTTCATTGTCTGATATAAAATCAAGTGGGTCACGATCCTGATAATCATGGAAGCTGGAAAGGTGAATAAAGGCACAGCCAAACTTGTAGACGGAGCCAGTCCAACCCTGTAACTGACTAGCCAAATCAACCATTTCCCGATCTGTCACACGGCGGTTACTGTTTTCTACCGTCCACTGCCGTCCATCAATGGAAGCCTTTATTAACTCATCTCGCCGCGTTGAATCCGTGATTGATAAGAGATATATGACACGCACCATTGAGTCGAGTTCTTGCCGCAATATAGCTATAACTTGAGAGGTAATCCCTTCTCCATGCATAAGCTGAATTGCCCGCTGATGGTCGAGAGACCTTGACCGAACCTGCCTGCAAAATGTGCTAAGGGTATCCATGTCTCTATTGTACCATAATTGCTATTATGGAAAATGTTTCGGATTAACAGCCGAGAACTCGCTAAGTCACCGCAGCCGATCTACACACAGCCACCCCGATTGACTTGAAAATGCCAGTATTCGCAGCCACCAAAAATACTCCCACCAGCTTCTTTTACTTGCTATCGGCGCAGGCGTTCCAGCATGACGGCCAGCCGCACGACCCCAACCGGCAACCATGAGGGCAGGGGCGGTTTGAGCAGTACGACCAGCACCACGACCAGGCCGAGGTAAACAGGTCATCATGCTTTGGGCGGCTACAGCAGCGGCGCACTCAGGATGCGGGAGGCGATGGCGTGGGCGTCGGGGAGGACGATGTCGTCGGGGACCTTCTGGCCGGTCGTGACGAAGGCCAGCGGCAAGCCGTACTTGGCTTGCAGGGTCAAGAGGCGCCCGAAACAGGTATGGTCCGAAGCCTCGTCCAGCTTGGTCAGGATCACGGCGTCCGGGGTGAAGATGGACTGGAACTTGGTGACGACGTTGTCCATCTCGCGCTGGCCCAGCACGGCGGGGAGGGTGAGGTACTTCTGCACGGCCCCCACCCCCTCGAACAGATTGGCCGTCTCGCCCAGGGGAATCATCTCGTTGGGAGAGCGGCCCGCCGTGTCCAGAAGGACGATCTCCTTGCCCTCTTTAGCGAAGTCGCTCAACTGCTGGATGAGTTCCAGCTTGTCGTGGGCGATCTTTACAGGCACGCGCAGGATTTCGCCGTACTTTTGAAGCTGCTCGGCGGCCCCGATGCGGTGCGTGTCCAGGGTGATGACGCCGACCGGCCTGCGCTCCAGCAGGGAGTAGCGGGCGGTCAGCTTGGCGATGGTCGTCGTCTTTCCCACCCCCGTTGTCCCCACGAACGCCAGCAGGCGCATCTTGCCCTGGGCGGGCAGGGCGTCTATGCCGTGGGCGAGGCGAAGGCGCTGCGAGAGCAGCGTCCGCAGGTACGTCGCGGCGTCGGCGGCCCCCAGGCCCATCGGCACCTCGCTGACAAGCTGCCGCGCCAGCGGTGCGGCGATGTCCGCATCCAGAAGCTGCTGCGTCAGCGCGGGGTAGCCCTCTTCGACGACCGGTGCGGCAGACGCAGCCTCCTTGCGGCGCGAACGGCGCGGGGCGGCAGGCGGCGCGGGCTGGGCTACCAGACGGGCAACGGCCTCCTGACCGGAGAGGCCAGGATCGGCCTGCAAGGCGGCGGGAACGAACGGCGCTTCGGTCTTCCGGGCGCGCGGCCTCGCGCTCAAGTTCTGGACGTTCTCGGTCAGGCTGGCAATTCGCGCTTCCAGTTCCTGAATCCGGGACGCGCTGCCATCGTCTGTCTCCTCGGGGCTGCCGGGGCGCTGGCCCGCGTTGGGGATGGACGGGCCGGCCAGCGGATGGCTCGGCGGCAGGTACGTTCCGAAGGTCATCTCGACGACGTCTTTGCCGCCCCACTTGCCGAACAGCGCGCCCTTCTTATAAGTCTTGCGGCTGACGATGATGGCGTCGGACCCCATCTCCGATTTGGCTTGCAGCAGGCAGTCCGTGACGGTCTTGCCCGTGAACGTCTTGGTCCGCAGGTTGAACTTCCCGGTCCTGTCATAGCGCTCGTCCTGACCGGGCATGAGGGTCCGGTTCGGCATGAGCGTCTTGTTGCCCAAAGTGGCTTCATTCATAATCTGGGGTTAGTTTCTATGCGGTGACGGCGCCGACGGCGCGGACTTCGGTATTGGGGACGATCTCGTTGTACGAGAGGATGACCAGATTGGGCAGCGATCGCTCGGTCAGCCGGCGCAGCGGCAGGCGCAGAGCGGACATGCACAGCAGGACTGGCTGCTGGTAGCCCAGCGCGATCATGCGCTCCATCTGCTGGCCTAAATTCTGGACGAACTGCCGCGCTTGGGACGGCTCCAGGGCCATATTCGGCATTCCCGGCGTGATGGATTCGAGAAGCTGCTGCTCCAGATTGGGGTCCAGCGTCAGCGTTTGCAAGGCACCGCTCGCCTCGTCTACATACTGCCGACAGATGGAGCGCGCCAACGTCGCCCGCACCCACTCGCCCAGCATGTCCACATCCTTGGTCCGCCCGGCGTGGTCCGCCAGCGTCTCCAAGATGGTCACCAGGTCGCGGATCGAGATGCGCTCCCGAAGCAGGTGCTGCAAGACTTTTTGAATTTCGCCGACCGTCATCAGGCTGGGAATTAGTTCCTCGACCACGGCGCTGTTGGCTTGCTTGACGTGATCAATCAGGGCCGACGTGTCCTGCCGCGTGATGATTTCCGACGCATGGCCCTTGATGACCTCGGCCAGATGCGTCGTGATGACCGAGGATGGGTCCACAACCGTATAGCCTGCCATCTCTGCCCGCTCGCGGTGGGAGCGGCTGACCCACTGGGCAGGAACGCCGAAGGCCGGCTCTTTGGCGGGGATGCCGTCCGTGATCGGGTCAATGACCGTGCCGGGGTCAATGAGCATGATGGAGTTCGGGTGGACGGTTCCCGCCGCGACCGTCGCACCTTTGAGCTTCACGGCGTAGTCGTTCGCCTTCAGGTGCAGGTCGTCGCGGATACGCACGGTGGGGATGACCAGGCCGAGTTCCAAAGCCGTCTTCTGGCGGATGACGGTGATCCGGTCCAGCAGGTCTCCCCCGACCGTCTGATCTACGAGCTGGAGCAGGCCGTAGCCGAAGTTGAGTTCCAGGACGTCCACATGCAGCAGGGGCAGGACACTTTCGGGCGTCGCCAGCGGGGCGGGCCGGGCCGCCGTGGCGGCCTTGTCCGCCGTCGCCGTCGCCAGTACCTGCTTCTGGTTGCGTGTGAGAATGTATCCAATCCCGGCCAGCGTCCCTGCGACGAGTAGGGTTTGCGGCAGGGGGAAGCCAAAGGGGACAAACAGGCAGACCAGGCCCGCCGTGATGAAGAGAGGACGTGGGGAAGCAAAGATCTGACGGGCAATGTCGCCGCCCATCGCCGTGTCCGAAGCCGCCCGCGTCACCATCAGGCCCGCCGCCGTCGAAATCAGCAGGGCGGGAATTTGGGCGACCAGGCCCTCGCCGACGGTCAGCAATGTGTAGTTTTGCAGGACTTTCAAGACGTCCTGCCCCTTGCTCAGACCCATCGCGAAACCGCCCAGGATGTTCAAGACGATGATGACGATGGCCGCGATGGCGTCGCCGCGCACGAACTTGTTCGCGCCGTCCATCGCGCCGAAGAAGTCCGCCTCCTGCCCGACCGTCTTGCGCCGCTCCCGCGCCTGATCCTGGTTGATGATGCCCGCGTTCAGGTCGGCGTCAATCGCCATCTGCTTGCCCGGCATGGCATCGAGCGTGAACCGGGCGGCGACTTCGGCCACCCGGCCCGCGCCGCTCGTGATGACGACAAACTGCACCACGACCAGCAGCAGGAACACGATGATGCCGACGACGTAGTTGCCGCCGATGACCACCTGCCCGAACGTCGCGATGACGTGCCCCGCGCTGCCCGTGCCGATGATTAGCTTCATGGCCGAGACTTCCAGGGCCAATCGGAACAGCGTCGTGACGAGCAGCAGGGCGGGGAACACGGAGAATTGCAGCGGCTCGGTCGTATAAAGGGCGGTGAGGAGGATTAGCACGGCCCCCGTCAGGTTCAGGACCAGGCCGAGGTCGAGGAGCGCTTCCGGCAGCGGCAGGATCAGCATCGCCACCATGCCGATCAGCGCCATCGCCATCGCGATGTCGGTCTGCTGCGCGGCTTTGGCGAAGAAGCCCATGATGCCGCCGCTGCCATTGTTGGGGGTCTGCCCCGGTCTGAGTTGCACTGCCACGCCGGGATTATTCCACGCCGCCCCTCAAGTTCCCCATAAAAGATTCCGATACTGCGGCGGGAGCGTCACATCCTCAGAAGGCCACAGGTTGATGCATCCTCCGCTTCAACTCACGGATGACTCTCTCCTGCATCTTTTCGTCGGCAGTATGCAAAGCGGCGAGAGAGGCAAGCCGCTCATCAACCTCTCGGCAGTGCTTCTCATACTTCTCGACACCTTGCTTACAAACTTCAGGATCATTAGGGATTTCGACCGGCCCAACTATCCCCTCATCGCTGACAGCCTTTACGAACTTTGCCCGTGCAAGATCCTTCATATCTTTCGCCCAGCCTCCTATGCTAACTGCGGCTGTCTCCAAAAGATTAGCAGCGAGTATTTTAGCCTTGCCTTCAGGTAAGTCAAGAAGCTGATTGTCTTGACTCCGGGCAAAATTGAGGGGTGTTTTCACTTGTGGCTTTGGGTCAATGCTCTCCCATACTTCAGCCGCGATAGAATGCGCTGAGGCTCGCCCTTGCCTAGCCGAGTTAGCTCGCTTCTTCTGCATGTCCTTTTCGGCTATGCGTATGGAGCGATACATAGTCGTGACGGCAGAATAAAGTTCGGCACGAAGAGTTTGACGTTCAGTAGCGTCTGTGATGCCTATAAGCTCCAAGACAGCATCGTCCAACTCCTGCCTATCTTGTTTGGCTAAATCCCCTGTCCAGCCTTTCTCCGCCCCATCAACATCAACTAGATGGTGAATTGGTCGTTTTTGTAGATTGGACAATGCTTGCCGTAGACGCAACCGTAGACTTGAAGAAACATGCCTTGGATCAGGAACTAGCATCAACCTAGCATCTTTGTTCTCGACAATAGTGATTGGATCGCCTCCAAGCATCCGGCCAAACAGTTGCTTGTTGAGCGCAGTGATGGTCGAGTTCAGGATCGCACATAGAACGTCAACATCAACATCCTCATGGCTCCAAACATCGTACAGGTTGCAGTTGCAATGCAGGTCTGCGGTATTCCTTGCAATCAGGTGTCGATATCTCTGTGTCTTAGTCCAGATAATCTCTCCGCGTCGCTCACGGCGGATATCATACCAAAGCGTTCGACTCCTACAGGTTTCACCTGACGCAAAGCCTTCCTGTTCACCCCACTTAATGTACTCCAGAACATGTTTATGAGGAATGTCTTCTTTTTTCTTAGAAACGAGAAGGATATGCTTCTTCAGCAGGGACGTGTTGACGACAGCACTGTCAACTTCCATCAAGTTAAAAACTAGTGGCTCAATATACTGACTCTCGATTAAGTGTACTGATCCATCACCGGCCTCAACTATACGCACACTTACGGTTTGGTTTTTCGTGACGCCAAAACGCTGTTTGAAGTCCCAGTCATCTGTTACTTCGTTCAGCATCTTGTTGGTGATGTCTTTAGGGAAGAAAAACTTGTCGCAGCCACTAGTCACCCCGCGTTTTATCTCCGAGATATGACCCAAGGGCACGAACGAAGGCCCCCCGCGCCGCAGAAGCTTGAAGAATATATCTGGGGCATGTAAAAAAATCCCCCACTTGTAACCGGTGTATTCGTCTGAATGGTCGCTACCAAGCTCGGAATGCCAACCCGCATTGACATCTGCTTCATCACCTTCCTCGTAATCATCGTCTTCCTGAACTTTGATGCTCTGGTTGCCAAGCCGCTCTAGATCGCCCTGTCGAATTACTCTGACGTTCATGCCCCGCGTAGTTTCTTGACGTAACTGTACTGGCTCGCCGTTCAGAGGACAAAGTGTAAACTCTTCTTTTCCGCGTACCGCTTCAAGACGCTCTCTAAATGCATCAGGTGTCAAACGGCCGTCAGTAGCTTCAGAGTTTATGATTTGTGAGAGGGGCACGTCAAGGCGAACGAACTTGACGAGATTTTCCTGCCGCTCTTGTGAGTTGGATTGCTGACGCAGAATGACGGCAGATGTTGTGACACGCGCACCAGTAAACCATGGCTCGCAGCTACTTTCAATGATAGCAATGATCTGGAAGTTATCCAGCAGGAATTTTTGTAGTGGGAAGCCGTAACCGGTGTCAAGCCAGGGCGACGAAACCAACAAGCCCATATATCCGCCATCATTCAGAAAGGTCAACGCATGAGGAAAAAAATAGCAATGTAAGTCTGAACGGCCAGAGAACTTGATATTTGGTACCTCGCGCTCTACAAGTTGCTGAAGCTGCTTTTTGTATGTAGAACCATAATATCCATTGATCTTGGTGTGATGAACATAGGGCGGATTACCGACAACAGCATCCACTTTGTCCAGCATTTCCATCGCGTCGCGATCTTTCCCAAGAGGCACATGGAATAGTTGGTCCCCGCAATTCGTGAGGAAAAAGTCTCTGTTGGCAACGCGCGGATAGTTTGCACGATCCACGAGATCGCGAGTTGCAAGGTTGATAGTGGTGAGGTAGGCAGGAAAGCTAGAAATATCGAGGCCGAAGAGTTGACGTATCAGATCGTCATGTGTCCGCGTTCCGCCCGAAAGCTGCTTCAAGCGAGTATACGCCCGCACAAGAAATGTTCCACCCCCGCAAGACGGGTCCATAACCTTGGCATCAGGGATACGGATACAGAACGCATTGATGAGGTCAACAACTTCGCTTCGGGTATAGTGCTGACCGTACTTATGACGCTCCTCAACAGACAGCATCCGCTCGAAGATTTGCCCGATGATCTCATAATCAATTTGCGTGAAGTCAAAACCGTCGGTATCGAGGCTAAGGTCTCGCCAGCCATCAACGACTTCATTACCCAGGAAAGGGAGTGTGCTGCCATAGTCGCTTTGGAAAACGGTCTCGTAATCGCCTGTGGCTTCCATAGCGGCTTGAAAGCAGCCATCAAGTAAGAGCAGTAAGCCCGCGCCAGTCGTTGTGGTTTCAGGTATCTCTAACTCTTGCAGGTGGGTAAATTTGCGCCGTAAAGCCTTGTAGAAGATGATTTTGCCGGCAAGCACATAGCAGGACAGCTTTGCCGCACGCTCTAAGTTCTCTCGGATGACTTCTTCGTCTGAGTGCGAAATGATCCAGCCTTGATCCTCCCGCATCCAGCTATCGAGTTCAGCTGTGAACAAGTTGTCTTTTTCGTAACGCTGGCTGAGAGCTGCCAAAGTCTGGGCGACGGGCTGCTGTAGAGCAGCCTCCCAAATGTTGAGAAACTTCTCGTCAGGCGTCAGCATCATCATGGGCTTTTCGCCGGACATCAAAGCGGCACACCTTTCCAGGAACCGCAACAGAAACTTCTTTATCTGCTCTTGGACGCGAGGATGCGCTACCTCGGAGGAGTGTTTGATGGGGGCGAACAGGACGTTGCTGTAGTCCTCGATATGCCGACTGATGATCGGCTTACCTACTTCAAAAGTCTTCCAAAGAACACAGCGGTTCACGTTCCATGTGAAGTAGTATTCTACACCGGCATCGTCTGCCTTGTCGTGAGCGTCTTTAACAACGGCCTCCCGGTATGGCGAACCGCCATCCGGCTTGTCCGGCATTTTCATTTCGCCGGTCAGAAAAGCGTTGCCGTTTTTCAGATACAGGGTGAAGTCACGCCGCTTCTGACTACCTGAGCCGCGATCTTCAACACTGGTTCGGGAAAAAGGTAAATCAGGACGATCAAGCAGGATTTGCTCAACCCATTTCGCAACATCCGCTGTAAAAGTCCATTCCGTAATGCCTTGCATGATAATAATTCCGGTTCTAGGGAGTCCGAAATTATATCAATTGTCGCGGCGTCATGCAATCCTAGACATAAAGCAGAGTCATCTTGGGCTATGGGAAAACTTGTTCGCAGCGAAAGCAGAAGGCTCAGACGAAAAAGCAGACCCGCCTTACAACACGCTTTCGCCAGTCTCGCCGGTGCGGATGCGGCGGGCTTCCCCCGCCGGCAGGACGAAGATCTTGCCGTCGCCTTCTTCGCCGGTGCGGGCCTGTTCCAAAATCAATTCAATTACCTCCTCCACGGCCTCGTCGCGCACGGTCAGTTCCAGTTTGATCTTGGGCGGCAGGTGCATGATGTACTGTTCCCCCCGGAACAGGTCCGGGCGCTGGCCGCCCGCACGGCCCGAGCCGCGCACGTCGCTGACCGTCATGCCGGTGATCCCCGCTTCGGCCAGCGCGCTTTTCACTGCTTCCAGCCGCAGGGGCCGGATGATCGCCTCGATTTTCTTCATGTCCCTCTCCTCGTCCGTATCCTCTTTAGGGTTTCCATCGGGTAAAATAAGGGCATCTCCCGGATGTGCGTGTGCCTTCCCGAAGAGACACGAAAGGAGCCTCGTTTTATGCATCGCCTGTCTCGATGCCTGCTGCTTTTCTGCGCCGCCGCAACTGCCGGCGGCTTTCTCACGACCTTTCACCCGGCGTTCGCCCAGACCGGCGCCGATAACCCTGTCCCCCAAACAGCGCCTGAGTCATCCGGCCACCGCCTCGCGGTCCGCCTGCGGCTGGGCGACGGCCGTCAGACCTGGCACCCGACGCGCAAACAGTTGGGGGTAGGTTATGCCCCCGGCAGCTCCGACGCCAGCGCGACCGGCGAAGTCAAGTTCGTCGTCAACCGCGCCAAGACGCGCGCCTACTTTCGCAGCATCGCGCCCTACATACGGCACGGGGCCAAAAACGCCCGCGTCGTCCTGGTGGGGGTTAGCGCCCACGACGAGGGCACGGATCAGGTCCCCGCGCAGGTCATCCCCGGCTATGATGGGGCGGTCCTCGATGTAGACGCCGCCGTGGACCTGATCCAGAAAACCATGGAAGCTAGTCCCGATGTCGTGCATATCGTCCTGCCGGTCAAGACCAAGCTCGCTAAAATCCCCACCGCCAAGATTCAGGGGATAAACGCCCGCGTCGGCTACTTCGTGACCCGGTTCAACCCCGGCGACGAGGGGCGCACCGCCACCGTCCGCCGCGCGATCTCCATCATTGACGGGACGATCGTCCCGCCCGGCGGCATCTTCTCCGTGGACCAGACGGTCGGCCCGCGCGACCCCGCCCACGGTTTCACCGGCAAGGGACACGTCTTTGTGGACGGACACATGGAATTGCAGAGCGGCGGCGGCATGTGCCAGGTCGCGACGACGATCTTCAACGCGGCGATGCTGGCGGACCTGAAGGTCGTGGAGCGACACCAGCACGTCCGCACGGTCCCCTATGTGGACCCAGGACGGGATGCTACCATCTACCATGGTCAGAAAGACTTCAAGATCCAGAACAACACCGACGCGCCGCTGCTCATCTCGTACCGGACAAATCGCAGCCACGCTATCGTCTCGCTGTTCGGCAAGGCGGTTCCAGGCCGCAAGGTGCGGCTGCTGGCCTCGCACCGGCGGCTGGGCGAACGCCATTACATCGGGACGTTCAACCGCGTCGTGTACGAGCCGGGCAGCGCGCCGCAGAGGGGGCAGCCCTTTCACAGCAATTACAAGTGGACCGAGACGCTGGACTACACCCGTTAAGGACCAAGAAGGGGCGCGAGATTACTCGCGCCCCTTCTTTTTTTTGTTCCTTTTATTGTGTCTTCGCCGCCCAAGCTGGAATTGCAGCATCTGCCAGTACATCCGGGACCGCGAGGCCGCGCCGCGCACCCAGCCCAGCTTTTCTTCCTTCATGGGGTGCGTCACGCCGCGCAGGGTAATGTCTTTTCGGATCAGTCCCTGGCTGTGGACGTAATCATTGATCGCCAGCTCGATCCCGTAGCCCACGGATTCGAGATCGGGGATGTGCAGGAAGACGTCGCGCCGAATCGCGCGCTGTCCGGTGATGGCGGGCGCGAAAAACTGCGCCATGTCGGTCCAAAGACGCCCACCCTTGAAGATGCCCATGGACATAGTCGCCTCACCGGAGCAGACTGGGGCCAGCAAGTCCTGCACATGCCGGGGGGTCAGACCGACGAGGTCGGCGTCGAAGAACAGCAGGACATCGGCCTGAGTTCGCGTCGCCCCCTCGCGCATCGCCCCACCCTTGCCTTGGTTGCGCGGGAGCGTGACGACTTGAACGCCCGAAACCGCCTGGGCCGCTTGAGCCGTGCCGTCCGTCGAGCCGTCGTTGACGACGATCACCTCGTCCACCACCGCCGCTCCCATGAGGGTGTGCAGGACGGCGGCGATGCGGGCTTCTTCATTGTAAGCCGGGATGATGGCCGCCACTCTCATGGGCAGTCTCCCCACGGGCGGGGACTTGGCTCGTCGTTTCGGCGGAATTGTGGCAAGCGGCGAACTCACTTATTGAACCTTGGATCGGCCTATTGGTGCTTTGCTTCCGAGGAAGCCATCACGGCTGCCGGAGTAGGCATCTTGGTGGAAAGCAGCAGGGCGGGGTAGTCAATGCCGTTCTTCTCGGCGGCCAGCTTGTCCTCACCCGGACGATAGGCGTCCTGCAAGTAGCCGCCTTTGTTCGCGCGCAGCTCGCGTAGCTGCTCTTCCGCCCGCAGGATGCGGTTTTCGTTGATTGGGTGGTCACGGGAGTAAGGCACCGGACCATGGTACTTTTTTTCCTCCGCCTCGAAGATCTGGAAGGTGCGGATCATCCCGCTCGGGTCGTACCCGGCGTTGTAGGCGAACTTCTCGCCCCAGCGATCCGCTTCGTACTCGGCCTCGCGGCTGTAGTGGAGCTGGTCCAGCTCGAACAGCGCGCCGCCGACCTGACCGACCGCATTGCTGCGGCTGAGGACGGAGACTAGGTCCACCAGAAAGCCCTTGTTCTCCGAGTCCGCGATGGACTTCACCACATGGCGGCAGACGACGTGCGAGGCCTCGTGGCCGATCACGCAGGCCAAGGCGTCATCGTCCTTGCCGATTTTGTCGAACAGGCCCCGGTAGAGGTAAACATAGCCGCCGGGGATGGAAAAGGCGTTCAGCTCCGGGCTATCAATCACGCGGATGCGAAACGAGACGTCCGGCCGATCCTTCTGCGCCTGGGCGAAGATCGGCGTGGCGATGTCCAGGACACGGCGGTTGACCTTGCCGTCCATGACGAACTTGGCCTGGTTGTCTATTTGCAGGGCGTAATCCCGACCCAGTTCATTCTCCTGGGACGAATTCATCATGTTGCCGTGTATCTGTCCGCTCCGGCAGCCGGCGCTTGCCAGCAGGACGACGAGGGCGGCGCCCACGGCTAGAACAGGGCGGAGCGGCGCATGGGTTTCATTTTTCATGGGAGACTTTCTTTCCTGCGTGTCAAGCCGCTTCCCACACTGCCGAACAGTCAAGGGGAGTGGTGGCCGGTGACGGAGCGGGCCTCGCGCCACAGCGCGTCGGTCTGCCGGCGTAGCTGCTCGGTCCGCGCTTGCAGATCGCGCAGAGTCCGCTGCGACTGCGGCGACCAGCCCCCATCCAGCGTATTCTTTAAACCGTTCGCACTGCGACGGAGTTCCTGCGCGGTCAGCGGCCAATCCACAGCGGGCGACGGGCGGTTCCGAACAGCCAGGCGCGTCCTCAATTCGCCGACCTCGGCCTCCAATCGCCGCACCTGCCACCAGTTGTACCCGCAAACGGCGATGAGAGCGACCATCAGAATTCTGGTGAGAAAGCGGCGGATCACCGGCTACCCTTTTTTCCGTCGCATCCAGGCTTTGCCGCGCCGCTCAATGGTGTCTTCCCAGCCCTGAGCGCGCTGGGCCAGCGGCGTAAGCGGCGTCCCCGTGCGTGTGATGATCCGCCGGGCATTGATCCGCGCCGCCCCTGTCCATTTAGCCTTGTACGGCTCGTCGCCGCGCAGGAAGTCGAAGACCTGGCGGCCCTCGCCAATGGCGGACTGGATCGCCCGCGCCGTCAGTACCGTCCCCAGACTGAGCCTCGCCAGCGTCGGCTCGAAGCCGCCCTGGTAGTAGCACAGCCGGTCCCCATACGCGAAACAATACAGCGACGCCTGAGTCAATCCATCCAGCCGCAACGAGAACAGCCGCAGCCAGCCCTGCCCGAGCAGCCGCCGGGCGGCGTCCCGGTGGAACGCCTGCACGCGCCCCCCTCCAAATACGCCGGGGAGCCACCGCTGGTTCCACCGGCGCTGATGCAGCTCGAACAGCCGGGTCAATTCGTCGTCTAACTCGGCCTCGTCCGTCACCGGCGCGACCTCGACAGCGTAGACTTTGTGCAGCGCCCGGTCATGATAGCCGATGTTCGTCCGCGTCTTCTTGCCCAGCCCTTGCAGCAGCATGTCCCAGGCGAACGGCAGGGCGAGGTATGGACACGCCTCGCCGGGGACATCGAAACTCGCCAGCGCGACGCCCTCCGGGGGCCGCCGCGTGCGGAAGCAGCCGCCCTCCCGAAGCTGCTGGAAATCCGCGATCTGCCAGCCGCCGACATGCTCCAGATAGGCGTACAACCCATCGCCGACAGCCTCTTCCCACCCAGGGGCGGCCACTACGTCCAGATAATCCGACGTCCCGGTCCCCAGAAACGACAGCCGGCGCAGCGCGGTCCCGTACCAGAACGAGGTCATCAGCGGGGCCAGCCCGACCAGCATACCATCATGATCGCGGAACGTCACAAGGCGCAGCCGCCGCCCCGGCGTTCGCCCGAAATGCCGCCACCAAGCCGCGTTCCATTCCCACGTCTGAAAGACCGTCGCGGTGCGGCAGACGGACGCCAAGCGCTGCCACTCCGGCTCCAGCGCGGCCAGCCCCGCCGCACGGCGGACGTCGGCCACCTGCACCTGCTCCGTTCCTGTCCACCTCATTCGGGCCTCGTCACGCGCTCATTATAGCAGAATCAGGGAAAAGTGTAAAGGCAAAGGGAGAACGCAAAGACGCATGGAGGAAGTGAAGGAGGTTGATCATTTCACTGACACGCAAATGCCCTGCGGCATTGCAGCAGGGCTTCATTGTGCGTTTTTCTTTGCGAGGGGAAGTGGGGCGGCTCTGTCTCCACCCTCGATGACAGCCCCAATTATGACAGCCCGCGACACTCTACTTCAGAAGCGGCACTCTATTTCAATGCCTCGGCCCCGCCGACGATCTCGGCGATCTCTTTGGTGATGGTGGCCTGGCGGGCGCGGTTCAGCGAGAGGGTGAGGTTGGAGATCATCTTGCCGGCGTTGTCGGTAGCGCTGGACATGGAGGTCATGCGGGCGCCGTGCTCCGACGCGATGCTTTCGACGACGGCTTGATAGACCTGCGTGTCTACATAACGAGGCAGCAGGCTGCCCAGGATCGCCTCCGGCTCCGGCTCGAAAATATAGTTCGCCGTTGCCGGCGGCGCGGCGCCTTCTTCGGCCTGCGGGGGCTGGACCGGCAGGACGGTGATGGTCTGAGGCCGCTGGGTCATAGCCGAAACGAACTGGGTATAGATGAGATACAAGGCGTCCACCTGGCCGCTGGCGAACAGCTCGCGGCCCGTCCGCGAGATCGCCTGCGCCTCGGCGAAGCTGATCCCGGTCGCCGGGACGGGGTTTTCCGCCGCCACGTCATATCCGCGCCGCCGGAAGAACGTCGCGCCCTTTTTGCCGACGCAGACCAGCTTGGCCCGCTCCGGTCCGAACGGTCGCACGAGGTCGTTTGCACGGCGGATCACGCTGGAGTTGTACGCGCCGCATAGGCCCCGATCGCCCGTCACCAAGATGACGCCGATGGTCTGCGGCTCACCCTCGACCCGACGCAGGAGGGGGTGCTGGACGCTGTTTCCGCCGCTCGCCCCCAGGCTCTGCATGACATCCCGCATCTTTTCGGCATAGGGCCGTGCCGCGCCGACTGCCTCCTGCGCGCGGCGCAGACGGGCGGCGGCGACCATTTTCATCGCTTTGGTGATCTGCTGAATGTTCTTGGCGACACGGATGCGGCCGCGAATCTGACGTGGAGTTGCCATCGTGGGTCCTTAAAAGTGGTTGCTGTGAAGAAAAAGATCGCGGCGCTATGATACCGTATCGCCGCTCCCTTGTCAACGACGACGCGCTAACGCTCCGCCAGCAGCTTCTGGATCAGCGCAGTCAGTTTCTGGCCTTCGTTCTCGGAGTAGCCTGCCTGGCTCCAGCGCACGATGCCCTTTTTATCAATTAAATACTGAGACGGCAGGGCGTTGGCGTGATAGGCGGACTGCGCGCGGACATTGGCGACAAGAGACACCGTGACAGGGTATGTCAGGTGCATGGCGTGGACGAAAGGCACCACCTGCGCGACCGAGTCGGCTTGATCCATGCTCATGCCGACCACGCTGAACCCGCGCCGGTGAAACTTTTGGTGGAGCGACTGCAAGGTCGGCGTCGCCATGCGGCAGGGGCCGCACCAGGTCGCCCAGTAATCCAGCAGGACCACTTGCCCGCGCAAATCGCGCAGGGAAAGCGGCTTGCCCGTCAGGGTCCGGGTCGTAAACGCCGGGGCGCGCGTTCCAGGAAGCAGCGGGGGCGGCGGGGCGGCTATCATTTCCTGCGCGGCGGCGGGAACGGATGAAGCAAGCGCAAGGCCCGCAAGGGTCGCGGCGAGGCGGATGGGGTGCATGAGGTACTCCTATAAACTAACCCAAACAGAAGGGGTTGACAATGTCCCCCCAAAAAGGATACCATCACGATAGCGCTTTCCGTTCCGTCAGCGCGCGAAAATAAACCCATGACACCCGAAATGCAGGCCATGCTGGCGGCGAACTCGTTCGCCGTGGTGGGCGCGTCGCGCGACCCGGACAAGTACGGTTTCCTCGTCCTCCGCTCGCTCAAGTCCGCCGGCAAGACGGCCTTTCCCGTCAATCCGAAAGCGATGGAGGTAGACGGCGACCACTGCTACCCCAGCCTATCAAGCCTGCCGCAGACGCCCGAAGTCGCCGTCATGGTCGTCCCGCCCGCTGTGACGGAGGCCGCCGTGGCAGAGTGCGCCCGGCTCGGCATCACCCAGGTCTGGATGCAGCCCGGCGCCGAATCGGCGGCGGCGATCTTGGCCTGCCGCGAGAACGGTATCCATATCGTCGCGGGCGGCCCCTGCCTCATGGTGCTGCTGCGGACGGCGAGTTATCAACCGCACGAAGTCTAGGACAAAAAGAGTTCAAAAGAGTTTATGGAAAAGAAAAGCCAGTATCACTGCGTTGACGGCCGCAATTACGAGGTCACGATGGCCTGGGACGAGAACTTCAAGGACAAAGACCATATTTTCAAGACCACGTTCAACGCCGTAGACAAGGCAACGGGCCGTGCCTATGCCCTGCCGCGCGAGATCGCCACCTATCAGATCGGGGACCCCGACGAGAACCTGGGTGAGCGGACCAAGTGGTACTATGAGGGCAGCCGTGAGCTGCTGGTTTCGGATTACCTGACGACCGCCTATCGCCGCGCCTGCGATTACATTGAGCGCGGCAAGTAGGGGCGTGATTCATCACGCCCTTGATTCATCACGCCCTTGATTCATCACGCCCTTGATTCATCACGCCTTTACGGGGCGTCAGGGTAGGCTTCCAGGCTGAGGGTCTGATCGGTCATCCGGCCCATCGCGACCAGCGTGTAGGTGCGTCCGGGTTCGAGCCGAAGCGTGACCGGGCCAATCAGCGCGTCCGGCGTGTCGGCGGGGACAATTTTCAAATCGTAGCTGCCGCCGTCCAGCGTCAAAGGTGGGCTGCGCTTGCCATAAGCGACGGCTTTTAGTCCGACGATGTTGTTGATGACCAAGTCCACCGGCTCCAGCCCCAGGGCCGCGTTGACCAGCCGCAGCGTTGTCCTGCCCGGTTCACCCCGCCCCGGCGGGTCGTCCTCCAGCACTTCTATTTCGGTGGGGCGTCCTCCGCTCCGCATCTGCCCCAATGCCAGAGCCGTGTAGTCATGTCCCTTCTCGAACGCGAGGGTCCGCACCAGCAGTGTCGCCCCCGACGAGGCGGAGTCCATCCGCACCGGGTAGTTGCCGGAGGAAATGCTCTGGTAGCCCGTGTTGCTCCGAAACAGCGACCGCTTCCACACGCGCTGCCCGTCCACCGAGATGTTCAATCCCCCGGCATCCGGCACAGCATTGATGAGGCGCACCTGGGCGGCGCCCCCCTCCGAGCGCGGGGTAAGGCGGCAGCCCGAGACAAGCAGGGCGCTCAACGCGCCGATGAACAGCAGGCCGGAAAGGCCGAATGGTTTCCTCACGCTCATATGCCCGTCTGTTTCGCCTTCCGTCTGCTGTTTTCCTGCTTTTTGCTAGGCGCGACTAGCGCGTATGGCTCCAGCAGAATACGCCCCCGCTGATAATCTATCGTAACGCGGTATCGCTCCATCAAAGCTAGACCAATCGCGCCCTCACCACCGTAAATCGCCGGTGTGACGAGGCCATTTATTTTCAGCGAGATAGGCTTGACACGCGCCGGTGCCGAACATGGAATCGTGACATTGAGGTCGTGTAGGCGCTCCACTGGCGCGGAGGTATGCATGGCATTGAAGTGGAATAGATCGTGTTTGGCTTCTTTGAGAGAGGGATGATGCTTGACGAAATCATCCGTCAGACCAAGTTCCGGTCCAGCCCAGCCTGTGTCCAGGGTACACCAAAATGCCTCCCCTACAAGCGCCACCCGAACAGCAGGCCAGCCGTAAAGGTTACTTTCCCAGTCCTTATCTGAGTAGTGTGTCGTCCATCCCATTTGCAGGACTCGATCCCCTGCCCTTCTGTGCTGCCGTGTAAAGTCGTACTGAGGCGGTCGGATGATCATCACAGCGTTCTTGTAGTCTACTGTCAAGACAGTCATCACAAAAGCAGAGTTTCCCAAAATTGGTCCCTCATCACCATCGGGCCGCTGTGGGGGCGAGAACAGGCTTGCGTCGATGTCTGACATCTCCGTCGGCAGATTAATGACTTCGTAACCACCGATCCTTACATGCGGCAGCACTATGGTTTGAGTAGCGATACAGCCTCCTAACACATCGCAACCTTGACCATGCTGCCTTGTTAAACGCCCCTTGCTGAGTAACCGTCAGTTTTTCTAGATGGCTGCCTCAGATAGGAACGGCGGCCCCGGTCACGTTTGGACGGCCCGGAATTGAGGCGATGAGCGTTCTGTACCTGAGTGCGGAGTCAGGTCTTACTCTAAAGCAGGCAAGCACGGACGCATTTTCAGCATCTTCCCCATCTAAAAAAACTGACGGTTACTCAGCGCCCCTTGACGTGTAGTTCTCTCGGCCACTCAACGCTGCTGGCACCAGTATCTATTTGGCATAGCTCCTCTTGATCGTTGAGCCACGCTTTCACATAAAGCCCAGTCCCATGCTTGATGAGTGGAACACGAGCCTCTTTGCCTGACGACCAGTGGACTTGCATATCAACACTAAAATGTATTGGGTGCTTGAGGTTATACCAGCCGAGGATCAGAAGTGCCAGGATCATTGTAATCGAGGCCAAAAGACCTACCCATCGCGAAAGCAGTCTTTTTGGCGTGGGGAAGGGAGTAGATACAGCAAGTACTCGATGGCGCTTACGGAAGAAACGGAAGAGGGAAATGGGAACAGAGGCGATGACCCAGCCTAATAAAGCAACTAGAGGCAAAGCCCAAAGAGGGTCGAACACGGAGGAAACAGTGTGCGCTGCCATACTCCCCGCCACGATCCACAGCATCAGCAGGCAGATTGGGACAAGCCCCCATAAGGCGTAAAACCTTTCGGCAATACAGCTCAGAATGGCGGGGAAGATCAATGCACCGGAAACTAGCCCTACTGCGACTATGAAGTCGCCGGTGTAGTAGCCTAACGCGGTGTAGGGAAACGCAGATTCTAGGAAGCGGCGGGAATTCGGGTTGCCGCCGCAAAGTAGAAGCAGACCGGCGAAGTTGCCCAAGAACAGGCCGAGAAACCAGGCCCGCGTATCCCAAAAAGTCTTTGACGGAAGGGTAAACACGAATGCCGCTATGTTCGGTGCGGCAGTCGCGGTTTCCTGCGGGCAACGAAAAGATGGGTGTATACAAAGATTGGTGTATACAAGGATTATCCCGAACTGCACCAGGCCCTCTGCACCGACAGAATCGCCAACGCCACTGCCACACTCCAGGGTATTCCCACGCCTTTGAAGCGGCCCTGGTCACGCCTTACACCTCGTCTCGATCACACTGCTGGCGATGTGGCAGCCCTGCCTGCGGAACGTCGCGCAGCACACCCGCTCCTCATTCCGCCTCAAATACCCAATTTCTTGGCGTTGCAGCTCCTGATGCACGCCCGTGGCCGCCTACCAGCCCGCCATGACTTTCGCCGCACCTTGCTGTACCCGTACTTTTTTTCACAAATTTCCCAACAATTTTATATAAAAGGTTGAACTACTGGGTATAGATGTGGCACAATAGTCATATAAATTCTAGCAATGCGACCGGCATTCGCGACCGAAGACGTCACATCCCGAATCGATCTCGGATGGAGGAGACCAATCCATGCAAGCCGCTGTCGGAAAAATCCCGTTCTTTAAACCAAACGTCGGCAAGCCGAACCGGAAAAACAAGAAGCGCGATTCGCTCGCCGAGCGCCGGATGCGGGAGGCGGACGAGACCGTCCGTGACAGCCGCAAAGAGCGGCAGGCGATGCTCCGCTTCCTGTCTTACCTGAAGCCCTACCTGCCGCTGTTCATCTCCGCGACCCTTTTTGGCATCGCCAATTACACCATCGGCGCGCTGGTGCCAAGCATCACCGGTTACGTCATTGACCGCATCATCCTGCACGGCGCAGCACACCACGTCGGGCGGAACAACCCGCTTTATCCTGTGCTGGACCATCTGCTGCACCGCTTCGCGCCGCACGCCGGGCCGATGGGCCAGGCGAATTTCCTGCTGGGACTGGTCATGGTCGTCCTGCTGCTGGCGGGCACGATCATCTTCCTGCGCGGCTTCCTGGTCGGCATCGGCGGGCAGCGGGTGATCTTCAAGGTCCGCAATGACCTGTATGAGCATATTCAGGGGCTGTCGCTGTCGTTCTTCCAGCAGAATCGGTCAGGCAGCATCGTCTCGCGCCTGACCTCGGACATTGCGCTGGCCCAGAACTTCATCGGCAACGCCTGCACGCTGCTGTGGATGGACTCGCTCTCGGTCATCGGCATCGCCATTTGGCTATTCGTGATCTCGCCGCGCATGGCGATCGTGTCGCTGGCCGTGCTCCCCTTCTGGGTCTTCAGCGTCCGGTTCTTCGGCCAGCGCATCCGCAAGGCGTCCCACGCCGTCCAGGAAGGGCTGTCCGAGCTGTCCGGCCAGGTGCAGGAGAAGGTGGCCGGCGCGACCGTGGTGCAGGCATTCGCCCGCGAAAAGCGCGAAACGCGCCTGTTCCACCGGATGCACCGTTCGCTGTTCGACCGGCAGGTCACGACGGTCCGCTACCAGGCGCTCAACATGGCGGCCTCGAACGTGCTCACCAGCGTTGCCCCCATCACCGTCGTTTTGTTCGGCGCGCATGAAGTGATCGCCGGGCGCATGACGACGGGCATGATGATCACGTTCTGGACGACGCTGGGCATGTTCTACTTCCCGCTCCAGCGCCTGACCGACATGGCCGCCGTCATCGCCAACGCCGGGGCGGCCATTGACCGCATCTTCGACATCTTCGATATCACCCCGGACATCGAGGACGCCGAGGGCGCCGTCGCCCTGCCCGCGCGCATCGAGGGCCACGTCGAGCTGCGAAACGTCTCGTTCGGCTATGACCCGGATGTGCCGATCCTCAAGGGCCTGAACCTCGACATCAAGCCCGGCGAAGTCATTGCCTTCGTCGGCCCCTCGGGCGCGGGCAAGTCCACCCTGGTCAACCTGGTCCCGCGCTTCTACGACGTCACGGGCGGCAAAATCCTGGTGGACGGGCTGAACATCGCCGCCGTCAAGGTCAAGTCCCTGCGGAACAGCATTGGCATGGTACTCCAGGACAACATCCTATTCACCGGCACCATCAAGGACAACATCCTGTACGGGCGGCCCGGCGCGACCGACGAGGAAATCGTGGAAGCCGCCGTCGCCGCCAACGCCCACGGCTTCATCGAGGACCTGCCGGACGGCTACGAGACCGAAATCGGCGAGCGCGGCACGAAACTTTCCGGTGGCCAGAAGCAGCGCCTGGCAATCACCCGCGCCTTCCTGCGCGACCCACGCATCCTGATCCTGGACGAAGCGACGTCCGCACTCGACAGCGAGAGCGAGAAGCTGATCCAGAATGCGCTGAACCGCCTGATGGTGGGCCGGACCACGCTGATTATCGCGCACCGGCTATCCACCATCATGCACGCGGATAAAATTGTCGCCATGAAAGACGGGCGGATTGAAGAGGTCGGCAGCCACACGGACCTGCTGGCGAAGCGCGGCCTGTACTACCATCTGTACAAAGCCCAGTTCGAGCACGCCCTGTCCATGCCCATGCCGGATGAGTGGGGGCAGGAAGCGGCTGGAGAAGAGGCTGAGGAGGCTGAACCTCAAGCAGAGCAGGCGCAGGATCGCCTGGCCCTGGCTTCGGCCTGAGATAAGGTCGGA
>JAABUH010000029.1_pt1 | contig 190389 bp, 251 predicted proteins | sample 5559121 | NCBI WGS metagenome assembly JAABUH01 (sample SAMN10711871, study PRJNA513364) | rock metagenome | isolation source: Antarctica rocks | place: Antarctica: Victoria Land, Battleship Promontory nord | collected 2015-12-28
ACCGCGTTCCACCCACAAACCGATGGCCAGACCGAACGGACTAACCAGTCAATCGAGCATTACATCCGCTGCTTCACCAACTACCTTCAGACAGACTGGTCCTCCCTCCTAGACACCGCCGAATTCAAGTGGTTATGTAATATTCATGACACCGGGAAAGAAGGATGAGCAAGGCGCATGACCCAGACGATGTCAAATACAAACGTCTCGTTACAAGTATGCTAGGGAATCGTCCGCAATTGGGTGGTTTGTGACGATGATTGTGGTTTGTGGGCCTCACTAGCAATTTCGTGGGAATCGTTAATGCTTTGTGGGAATCGTTGATTATCCGTCGGCGATTATCGGCGATGGTAGTCGCTGAATCACTCAAAGTCTGTGACACTTGCGCTCAATGGGCGCAATCACTCCTCCAGAACAGGAGCAGCAACGGATCATCTGAATTTGATGAGATTTGCAAGGAACACCGCGATAACGGTAGTGGTGGACAAGGAGGAGGAGGATGTGGTAGCACGGGAGGCAGCGGAGGGGGACCTGTGAGGAGATGATGTACATCTGCGGAGCTGGGATGGGTTTGGAGTGTACCATTAGTCTGCATGTCCATCTTGATCACGGTAATAGCACATGCAAAGAGTTGCGGCTGGCGCATGCATGGAGATATGGCTGGGAGAGGGGGAACAGCATCACCATGGTATGTGTTTTGCTCTCAGGCCTGAACGTTTCGTTCAGCTGCATGACACCTTACGAGGCTGACCAATCCTCGTGTCGAGTTGTGGAAAGCTGTTATATCAATCCCGATCGTACGTGGTGTGCCTCTTAAACGTCCAACAACCCTGGTAGAGTTGGACGGACAAGGAGCACAGGACGGCAAGACGAGAGAGGCGTGCATCGCCTCATTCCTGATGAACGACCCACCACCCAATCGAACTCCCAACCTTCCCCGACGTACTCCAACCCAACCAATTCCTCCTCGGATGCCAAGAAAGGCTGTTCACCGTTCCCGAAGCCGGTAATTTCGCTATTGTCGCTCCCGAGAACACCGAGACCTAAAGGTAAGATCAGCCTTCCTCACCTTCCCCATTGGATTAGTTATAGCTGAAGCGAGCATACGATGGCTATGACAGTGTCATCCCCTCCCAAAGCGATGAGCTCGCCATCAGGTGAGAAAGCTGAATGTCGGATCGCAGCGCTATGTCCCACATCACGTCATTTAAGGAGTTGAGCGTTGATGCCCAGCCGACCTACGTGCACACATCGAACGTTCGGACACAGATCCAATCTCTCGTATCGAACAAGCTCAACAACGCATCCTGTCCACCCACAGCTAAGAACCTCCTGCACTCAGCTGCAGCGCTAGAGAGGGTTGAGAGCAGGGACGTACCGACCGAGAGGATCGAAAGAGAGCGAGAGAAGACTGGCGGAATGGCATACTGAATGTCGAAATCGCTTCAACTGCTTCGATCGGCGTGTCTCGTTATCGATGAAGGGTACTGGTGTAGATGACTGGTTGGGTCGAGGAGGAGTAGGCTGTCGTGAAGGGGCGGTGGAGGGTTTGGGTTCGGTTTCCTCAGCCATGGAAATATCTTTCGATCCGGTCTCCCCGTGTTCTTCCATCACCTCGTCACTGCCATCAGTCCCTGCAGTCCTGTCGCCTTCCGCTTCTGCCGGTAATTCCTCGGGTACTACCTCACTCTCTGCTGTTCCGGCACCTGCTCCGTCCCCGGCGGTATCTTCCATCCCCCGCTCACCCTCCTCATCCGAAGTCCCTTCTCTAGGCGTCGCAGCTCGACTCCTCGCACCTTCCGCTTCTTCCGTCCGGCCCGCTTCACCATTCGTAGTAGTAACCCGTTCGGATATCGATACCGCCTGAACAGGTTCTGGGGAATACACCCGTGGCTGCACCGGGTAAACCCAAGCATTCACACTCCCATCGTTCGACACCGCACAGACCAACTTCCCGCTATTCGAGAACCTCAAGCTGTTGATCTACCCTCACGAAACCACCCGTCAGCTCTCGACTCCTACTCCATCAAGGAGAGATGTCCTTGAAGAAGGGGAAAATACGAGCGTACCTCTTCCGAACCGATATCGACCAAAGGCCCACCCATTCCGATATCTTCCCTCGCTTCCCATTGTCCGCTAGGTGATCGACGGTAGAAGAACACTTCGTCTCGGGATGAACGGGGACAGACGACTGCGAATTGGGTTCCGGAAGGGTGGAAGGCGATATGTAGGACGTCTCCTGTTATTTTGAATGTCGTTGTCGCGGCGTTCGGAGCTGACTCTCAGATCAGCATGTGTCCATCGAGAAGGTAGGTATCACTTCAGTAGGCGGGTGGAAGCAAAAGGACAAAGAATGAGGGTTCGTTCTTGGTATGAGATGTTGAAGAGTTGGTACAGATGTACGTACAGGTGATATCCCAGATAGCTACGATAGACCCAGCAGAGGACGACTTGCACCCCGACACCAGGACGTTGGGTTCGACCGGTGAGAAAGCCAGTGCAGCTGATTCGATTCAGCTCCTATGACCTTTTCTTCCTATATAATTTCAATCTGGTACTCACCGACATGACCATTATGTGGACTCGCTTTCGATCCTCCGGGCAAACCAAAGGAAGTCCCCGCATCCAACTATCCGTTCTTCCTCAGCCTTGAGTATATACCAGAAAGAGGAAAACGCCGAGGACGGACAGTTGATTTGACCTCCCATATACGTAATCCCTTATACTCGGTACCAGTGGCTACTCGTCGACCATCGCATGACCATGCTATACTCCTCACAGGACGGGAGATACCACCTTTCACTTCTTGTGGTCGACCGAAGCGAGGTACCTAGTCTGAGTTTCAGCTTGAGTCGGGTTTCTGGGTGCAACATGTGGTACGAACAGGGAGATCACGGGCGGAGGGTTGAAGGTGTGCGAAGTAGTCTGATGATGACTCGTTGAACATGCTGCGCGGCGAGAAGACGAGGTATAGTGTTGTATTGAGAGGGAAATGTCGGACTTTTTGGAGATCCTCCACTTACTATCGATGACGGCACCCACTTACTATCGATGACGGCAATCTGTCGCGTAGATACGGATTGGGATCCCATCATATCTTCTCTTCCTTTCCTCTCTCAGTGATTTGGGTTCAGGAAGGCCAGCCGGGCTGGTCAGTGGCTCCTTGATAGGTCTTACATATCCTGGTTCTGCACCGTGGACTGGATAAATCGTCAACTAGAATGATCCTCCACCATCCCATCCCCTCATTCCACACAACCCGCCTAACCCGAATCCCCATCCGACCCCTTCATCCTCTTCCCTCTCACCCCCTTCGACGGCTGATATCATCGACCCCACCTCACCGCTCATCAGTCTCAGAAACAATCGACTCCATTCTCGAAAAGCTCAACAAATCATTCGCCGAACCCCGGTCGGAGCAGTATGAAGGTGTCGCTGAGACTGGGTTGAGGATGCTTGTGTTTGGAAAACCGGGTTCGGGGAAGGTACCTCGGACTTTCACCTTCATTTTCACCTTGGATTTTCCGATTCAGATTGGGTTACAACTGATACATCTGTAGGGGACGTTGAGTGCTAGGTCCGCCTTGTTGAATGACATTGAGCTGGCTTCTGGTTCGAAAAGCTGATCGAGGAGCATGTAGATTGGTTCAGCAGTATGATATCTCGTTCGTCTCGACTGGGGATGTGTTACGGAAGGAGATCATGGCGAAATCAGAAGTTGGGAAGAAGGCAGAAGCTGTCGTGGCGAACGGAGGTGAATTATCCGCTTCGGCTTTCAGCTTGCCCTCTGGAAGGCGTCCTTGTCCAGCTGCTGATGTCTTGGAACGGGTCTGGTTTCGGACGAGTTGATGTTGGAGATCGTCAAGACCGAGCTTGACAGGTTACGAGGGAAGGTCTGTTCCTCCCTAAAAGCTCGATTCGAGTGCGAAACGGAGTTGACGAATGCTCTAGAGCTGGATTGTCGACGGCTTCCCACGGACATTGCACCAGGGTGAGCTCCTGGACACGGTACTGAACAAAGAGGTATGTCCGGAATGTGCTTGCTTCTCTTAAGCGGGTTATCAATACAGTGTCGCTGACGATGTGAGATAGGGACGCCCACTCAATATGATCGTACATCTGAACGTCCCAGATACCGTCATCATGGCCCGAATAGCCGGTACGTCCATCAAGTCCTCTCCTCTCCAGAGTTCCTCCTCCCTCCTTACTCTCCTCACGTCGTTGTTCGAAATGGCTAAGCGAAACTCGTTCCCCTTCTTGACTGTACCGATATGTTACCTCGCTCATAATCGCCAGCACGATGGGTTCACCTCCCTTCCGGAAGGGTTTACAATTCGACATACTCTGCTCCGAAGGTCGAAGGGAGAGACGATGTGACTGGAGAGCCGCTTTCGAAGAGACCGGATGATACGCCAGTGAGTGGGCGCTTTAGGGCATCATGGGCTCCGGAAATAATTGGCTCAGCCTCGGCTGATGCTGGGTTTGTACGGTAGGAGACATTCTCGAAGCGGTTACAGGCTTATTATGCGTCGACTGCACCGTTGCTCGAGGTAAGCGACCTTCCTTCTTCCGAGGCTTTTCCCGCTTCTCCCAATGAAGTCCGTGATCAAATCTTCAGCTTCATCCTTCCTTGTTCCCTCCTCTTCGACGAGACCAGAAACATTCGAACAACTTCATGACTTCATACCGTCTCGACATCTCGACACCTCCGCCCTGTCCCTGATCTCCGCAAGCTTCCTACCTGTCCAACCCCTCGCTGACTCCCCTCTGTTCCCCTTTTCTTCCTGCTCCCTCTTCTTTCCTTCGTTCCTACCTCGATTCCTCGCTCATCTGCTGACACATACTCGCTTGCCCGCTGTAGTACTTCGCAGCAACCTACCCCGACTCCCTAATCTCGTTAAGTGGCTCATCATCCGACGAAGTGAGTATCATCAAGCCCTTCACACCCCTTCTCATGCGTCTTCAGAACCTTTCTTCGTCATCGAACGTACCTGTACCTGACGACATTTCCGCCGTGGATCAGCTCTGGCCACAATTACAGCGTCTCGTCGAACCTTACGGTCTACGCAGGAGAGTTCCGTTGAGGGAGGTCGATGCTGGGGAAGTTAGAAGGGAGGCTGATGATTTGAGGGATCCCAGGGAAGGGGATAAAGGTGCGGCGTGAGAGATTTTTAGCATCGATAAGCATAATACCAATCAGAAATATTTCGTTAGCATATCAACAGAACATCAGATTTGGGTAACGAACGCAATGAATGACAGCTGTGACCGTGCAAGCTGTCTCTTCGCGACACATTTGCTCAATACGTGTTGGGCATTATGATCCCCGGGACGATCAAGCAGGAACACCATGCATGATATGGGGCAACACATTACTCAAGACGTGTATTGTACATGTGTTTTGGTCCCTCAAAAACCCGCTCCAATGCCGCCAAATGCCGCTACAACGATAACCTCGAGAAGAAGTGGAAAAAATCGACGTTCGAAGCGGTCATCGAGCACTCGTAGGTGTAATTCGAGCTGACCCAAGCTGACCAAACCGCTCGTGAATACTACCCGGATCATCAGCATGGTATTCAGCCATATGTGGTATCCCCTCACCTGCTCCGGTAATCGCTTCATCAAAGTATCCAAGCCAATCTTATCAACCAATGTCCGTGGGATTGCCCGAGCTAGAACATGCTTCCTCGATTGGATGTTCTCGTAGAGATCGGAGACTTCCAGCTCGTTCTGCAGCTCGTTGAGGGATGATGAGAGTTGATCGGAGATGGTCGTTCGGGATTTGCTACCTTTGTTTCGCTGCCATTCTTTGGTGATACTAGGAACGAAGCGCGACAGCAGGGGATCATATGGTGACATTTGAGCAACAGAAGAGAGAAACCAGCAAGAAGTCATGGCAAAGGATAAAGAATCGACAAGGCAGGACCGATGGTCAGCGCTTGTCATGGTGGCAGATTGTATCCACGTACCATGTATACTCCGCCGCAGCATTCTCGCAGATCTTCTGCTGGATGTCCCTCACGTAGCTCTGGTCTGTCCTTTGGTGAGCGGAGGCTCGAAATCTTCCCTAAAGTTGAAAGAACTCACAAAATGACGAAGGCTTCCCATTCTTGAAGATCATCAAATCCAGATATTCCGCATCGGACAGTCCCAAGCCAGCCAAGACCTCAAGAGAAGATGATGTGACACCACCCTGCATCGCGTCAGTCCGAGGTCAAGTGTAGGATGAGAAGAGCTCCGCCCACCTTGTTGGTACTTGAGTCCTTGAACAGCACCACCCCCTTCTTCTCCAGCCAGAATCGAGCTTGTTGCGTGAAGAAGAGGTTCGCGCCCTCAATGACGTACTTGAAATGCGGTTTGCTTTCCGCATCAACAAGGTTGGACACGTTGGAGATGTTGACAGCTTCGGGTCTAACACATGTCTCATCAGCATCAAGCGTTGGCAGACTGGTAAAGACCGCACCGGCCACCACATGGAACGAAGAGGTCGGCTTTGACGCGGAAGTGAAAAGTATTCCGGAAATCGGTTCCGTCGGGTACGATCTCGCCGGCTAGTTCACCATCAGCTTTCCCCACAACCAATATTACCGGAGATGTACTGGGCAATTGCACATCCTGTTCATCAACCAAGACTTGGTATCCATCCGGACCAAGCTTGTCCTTGCTGAAGTCCAAAACCGGTTTCCTCGCCTTTGCAAGACGGACGAGCTCGGGTCGATCAAGTCCTGCTGGGTCATACAGTACACCGGATCCGTCGATAATGGCAATGGTCTTGTCTTTGCTCAATAAGATCTCGTCTGAAGCTGATCAGACTAAGTACGTCCCGGTGCAGGAAATGCGTACTGGAGCCAAGATCACCATCTGGTCCTCCGGTTTGGAACTGATTACTCCCCTCAGTTTGCTTACGGGCTATATGAGGCGGACCCACCTTCGTCACATCCTTCTCATTCAGCCCATGCGCCTTCAAAACTCCCAAGATGTACTGGCGAACCGACAAAGATGTCATCCCGTCTACTTGCCAATGAGATATTCGCCTTTCGAGCCACACTGTCCTTACTCACAAGTATCGTGCGGAATCCCACCAAGCATCTCAGCGCTCTTCCCCGTCGTGAAACTCTTCCACCAGGTCGCAGCTCTCGCTCGAGCGTGTTCTGCTGCCCAGTCCATCAAGTCTGCCGTGTTCTACGCAAGTTAGCAATTTTGCCCCATGTCGGCGATGTACAAAGGCTCACCTCGTCTGGACCGAAGAAGAGGATCTCGGGATCTGTCCGGCCGGAGACATCCACGATCGGACCTTTGATACCGGGTGTCCTACCAGGAATGAGCAGATCGATGATGGACTACACGAGTTCAGCTTCTATCGCTGTCTTGAAAGGAATACTGCAACTTACGTCGACGTATTTCTCAAAGCATTGTCGGTAATTCGCGTCAAGACTCGGTAAGATCGTCCCCTTCGCTCCTCCTTCTGGGATATCCTTGTTCTCTGCGATCATATTCGTCAGCGACTATCTTCGATCGCGTAATGAAACATACTCACTCAGGTTCTGCGTAGCTGCCAACGCGTAATTCTCGTCAAACAGCGTCCGTACATTTGAGTTGTAGTTCCTGCTTCTATCAGCTCCGAACCCCTCATATGGCTTTGAACTCACTCCTTGCCTCGCGAACGGATTATTCGGATCCCACCACGAGCGACATCTCTGAAACGGACATGGAAACCCCTGAACTCAGCTCCGACGACGAAGAACATCCCAAACGGATTCTTCGGGTATTCGATCTCCGGCAGGAAGCTTGGGTCCAGCCTGAACGATAATGCCACCTCTGCACCAAAATTTCAGCAAAACAAATGTCGGGGGAGGAGTGACGTACTGGTTGGCTGGTAGAAGTTGCATTTGAGAACATGCTTGTTGAAGATGAGGAGCGCTTCGAGGATCTGGAAGGCGTGCTGATTGGAAGCTGTCTTTCGGATTTTGAGGTAAAGATCCTCGTCAGAAAGGGGTTGCTCTGTTCTCAGCCGCTGGAAGGAGAGGGTCGGAGTGAGAAGGGATGCCTCATCTGCAGCAGGGTCTGTGACAAAAATCAGCGGGTTGCAAGCACTTGAGACATAGGACTTGCAGTGAACCATGGCAAAGTTGATATACAGCATCCGGATCTTCGCTTTATCAGCTCGCGTCCCGAGCGACGAAGCGGCTTACCAATTCTGGGTGGCTGAGAATGACCTCCCGAATGCTCTCCCGAGTGAAAGTCTCCTCCCTGAATCGAGTCTTGATCTTGTTGAGCACCTCAGCATGATCGGGATTTTGGTCGTCAAGTGCTGCAGCACTCAGTACGTGCTTCGCGTTCTTGCTTACCATTCTTCAGCGCAAGGTAGGCTGGACCGAGCCGATTGCAGAAATGCTGAGCGAAGATCCACCCGACGTAAGCGTAAGTCGCCTCTTGTACGGCATGCGGGCTGTCATCGTCGTTCTCAACGGTAAACTAAGGCCAAGATCAGCTGACATTCCAAACGGAGGTCTACGGCATACGAAAGGGTTGTCCGGCAAGCAGTAGAGCAATGAAGCTTCCCGCACAACTTGATGGATGGAATGTTCAATTGGCGGCGCTCGAGTGTTCGGCACAGGGTTGAGGTACATTGCTGGATTATGTCAGCCAAGAATGTGCCATGACCAGGACTAAAGATGGCAAAGCTCATGGTCAGACTGACAAATGATGGTGATCCCATTGGCGAACTGCTCGACATACTTCCTCGCGGAGCTGCATTGATTAGCTCACACCTTATCAGGGTAGCTTCGAAACCCACAAGAGGCCATAGAAATGGTACAAATCACTCAAAGCCGAGAAGAACCTCCTCGTCCCGCCCATCCTGCTCCCAGTCAGCCTTAGAATAGCAGCAAAGTGAACGCTCGCTCACTTGTACCCAATGACCAACCTCCTCTCCCTACTCTCCTCAACCTCATACATCTCAATCACCGGTCCATCCCTCCTCTCAACCTCATTCATCACCATCTGATAAATCTCCAACGTGTTCTCACTCGCCTTCTCGAGGAAACTCTTGTCCGAGACAGTCTTCAACTCCGTCGTGCCGGAACTCGTTTTGGTCGGTAGAGTGGATGGGAAGGAACATCGGGCGACAAAGTAGCACCGGAGTTGCTGTGAGATTGTCGAGGAGATTGCGCCGGTTGAACGATAGGTCTCAAGGCGGTGGGCTTTGGCGGGGGTGGAGTTGTTCAAGAAAAGCTCGTCGATCCTGGTTACGGGTATCAGTCATGTCCGTTTGGTCCAGGTGTTTTAGGTGGTCAAGCTAGGACGTGCAATACTCACCGCTTTTCCACAGTCGATCCAGGTCCTTCCGTGACAGTAATACCCGCCTTGGACGTATGAATGAAGACCGCCCCTTCCCGTCCCTTATCCTTCCCTTCCCCCTCCGGCGTAATCTTCTCCAAATCAATCACCAACTTCTCCGGATCATGCTTCGTATAAGCCAACAGTTTCGCCGAGTAGAGCGCGAGTACATGATCCGCGATCGCGTCCGGAGATTCGGATAGGAAGTAAGTGTTGTCGATCCCGAGATGGTTGTAGAACCAATCTACCTCCCCCGAGACGAGTTCTTGAGGGAGGAAGCCTGATTCGGCGAGGATTCGGGCGACGAGAGATTGTTGAGAAGCTTTGAGGGGGAAGGGGGAGGTTTTGTACCCACTAAGCGAGGGGAGGTGCGTTAGCGACGAGCGGCTGTATAGAGACTCCATGCGAGTGCGGGATTGACGTTTGAGTCCGAGGGGAGGACTCAGCCAGCGAAGCAGACTCACATGGTATCTTTCCTGATCCTACCCATGGAGGTATCTGATCCGGTCCTGGACATCTTCCCAGGGGTGATTGAGCCGTTCAAGACGTTGTTGAGCTGTGCTGGAAGGGGAGGGGATTGGAGCTGTAGACCCGTTGTCAGCCTAAGCTGACAGGGATAAAGAGGGGACGTACGGATTCGGGTTCTTGAATAATCGGTGAAGACATCTTGACGGATGAAGTGATGGTTGTATGATTCTGGTTGAGACGAAGGATCAGCTATAACGACAGATGGCGTGAATAAGAGTGATTATCGACTCGAGTCAAGTGATGGGATGACCAGAGAGGGAGATCTGAAACTCACGGGGTTCTTGGGCGATATGTGCGTCGGTTTCACGGATGAAATTGGTTAAGAAAAGCGAAATAGGAATGGGCATGAGGCGGGAGATCGCTTATATATGTCTGGGAGAACACGATAAGCTGAGCTTGGAATGCGTTATGGGACTTGAAGGCGAGATTAGATCAGGTAGATAGGCGGGATAGAAACCGATAAGAGCTGAATGGGGAGTCAACCGATGGGATGAAACACTGATGGGCTTATCGGCTGGAGATGCTCCGAACTCTTAAAACGGCCCACCGGCAACAGGCTTACATAAAGACATGAGCAGAGCGAGAACGCAGGCGCAGCGATGGTAAGGGTTAAGCGGTCGATCGGCCGACTCACAGGGAGGAGAGAACTCGATAAAAGCGGACAAAAGTCCGCCAACACCTTCCTTTCCCTATATCGTCCTCGACTAAAAAGTCTTCAGTCACTTGAAAACGAGATCAAGTTTTGGTCATTGCAACACCAAATGGGCCAATCCTTCAAAATAATTCGAAAACAACCTTCGTCCTCCGCTACCACCGCTTTCTCGCGCATCTTCGTTCCCTGGCAAAAAGCATAATCAAAAAGCGTGGGGTTATCAATTTTGTGTAAGTTATCGGGTGCAGCTGCCGTCAATAGTCCGTTCTGGCATGGTCCCATTCTATTCCCAGCCGACTGGGGGAAGGGGATGTGTCGTTTGACCTGATTTAGGAGGGGAAGCGAAGCTTGCGAATTTGAACGATAGACGACACTTTGTTCCCACGAGAGGACTTAGTACTATCGCCTTATTATAACGGGATATCATGCATCGATTGCCATCCATTACCTCACTCAAAGGGACACCGACTGAACCCGCCATGAGCCTGCTTGACAGGGTGAAAGACTCCGTCCCAAATAGTCTCCTATCGATATGTAAACCCAATGATCTCATCCTGAACTATAACCAATTCGAACAGTTTTTGCCTCCCGGATAGACCAGGCCTGGGAAGTCGGAAGAAGATTGGCGAGCCTCACTCACGACTAGGTCGTGTACCGTCCTCGGATTGGAATACGGTGTGTGTCGATCGTGACGAGGTGATGTACTTGAACGCGATGATTCTCGATTGACTTAAGAAAGTGGATCCTGCATTGGCAATTTCGTGGACCGAATCACAGATCTTACCATTGAAGTGAAATGAAGCGGTTTAATACCCCAAGTCTCTCCATGCTGATCAGTAAGCGACGTCATGCTAAGAAGCCTATCAGCTAAATGAGCTTTACGCCACTCCGCACTCAAGGTGACAACACCGGACAGCGATTGACATCGACGCTTCCAACATGTTCGGAAGTGGTCAAAGTGCTGACATGTTTCGGAAGCCAGAGAATACTACCTATTCTGGACACAAATCGTCAAGTCAGCCACGTGTTTCTGAAAGTCGGTCCCGCGGATCAACGTCATCGGCAAAGCGTTTTTCGGAATGGGGGAATGCTGCGGGGAGATTTGCGGGAAACGAGATGTTGTGTATACATAGAATCCTTTTTTTCTCGCACTACTATGATTTAACGTGTATTCAATAGATCGACGGGTCGTCTTCCTGTATCCAATAGCTTTACAAATCTCAACGCCGTGCATCGAACCAAACAGCCATTCGCGACAATCGAGTAGACTCCACCTCCCTTTAGACAACTGAAGGGAGAAGGGCAGATCTAGCAACGAGATTCGTTTGTAAGTAGGAGACTGCGTGGACATTCTTATCCTTTACCGTTCAACCAGGGGAAACAACCTGAAACAAGGGGTTTGATCAATCTTCCCCCTCGTATCGCTGACGTGAACCAACCTCCTTTTCCGCAGCAGGTCTTGCTATTCTTGGCGGTCGCGCTGACTTTGCTTAGTTTATCCCTCATCGTCTCGACTATATATGATTCCCATACATATGTACCCGTAGGTGTGGATCCGATTATTGTGGACAGGTGTGGATATCGCGAATAGGTGAGTATCCCTTAGTTTACATGTTTTGTGGCAAGGACGTGACAGCAATCAGATCAATCCAGTGACCTATCGTCCTGACTCGCCTCCACGTTCTAGGAGTCGACGCCTCAGCTCATCTCGGATCCGCACCTCCTCATTCCCTATGAAACCCACCTCCCTCCGCCTTCCCGAAAAATCTCTCTTCTTCACCTCACCTTACCACAGTCAGCACTCCTCTTCCTCCCGCCTCTCTCCCATCCCCGATAATTCGCCATCAACAAACGAGTCCGGCTCCTCACCTCTATCCGCAACCAACTCACATACCCCTCTACTCCCGTCACCTGGTGCAGTTGAGGGGGCGAGTTTCCCCTTCCCCGTTCCGAGATTGTGGACGAGAGTCAGAATGGCAATGGGTGGGAAAGCGATGGCTAGGGGTGGGCTTATGAAACGATTACTCCTGGTAGCGGTCTTGGCAGGTCTGGCCGTGGTGTTTCACCATTCAGGGCGAGGAAAAGTATGTCGGTGATCTCTCCAAGGTTCTTCGCGCTAATACGTACCCAGTTGTTACCAGAGAGATCGTACTCCTCTTCTTCATCCCACCATGCAATAGATCGAAGCCAAGCCGAGACAACGTCATATCGCCTTCCTCCCATATTTCCATTCGGACATTCCCAGCCACCTCTCCATCCTCCGTCTTCCGAGAATGGTCAACGGCCGATCGACATCTCATCCGAATCTCTGCCTGTTGAGGCGAGTCTGCGCGAACGATTAGCGGTATGGCGGAATGCTCCCGGAGGTAGAGGCGAGATCGAAGGCGAGGTCGAGCTTGGCGGATTCAATCAATGGAATCTCGAGGTAAGTCAGCCCATGAAACGCTCGTCAGGAAGCGCTGAAACGCACGTCCCAGCAATGTGACGACCGGATAGCACAGCAGCACAACACCCACATGATTCAGAAATCCGCAAACGTATGGGCTACCATGAACCGGACGACCCTCCATCAGTACCGCTCCGAACTCATCGATCACATGGAGGATGTTGAAGCTCAAGGCTTGTTGGAGAAGTACGGTGAGGGGAGAGGGATCGTGATGGTGGCTGGGAATGCGGATACGTTGCAGAGGGTGAAATGGTCCATCCAGATGTTGAGGTCGTATGAGAGTAAACTCCCGGTTCAGATCGTAGGTCCCCCTCGAGGGAAGCTTCAGATAAGCCAAGCTGATGGAGGTAGTACCATTTCCCGTCGGAAAGGCCGAACGACGATGACCCGGTTTGGGCAGACCTCGAGGCGCTTGGAGCGGAGTTGGTGGAGGCTAAGGGACAGGAGAAGGATAAGGGGAAGAACAAGAGTTACCATTTGAAGGCTATTGCTGTCGTGCAGTGCCCCTGGCGGGAGGTGCTTTACCTCGTGAGTGGAGTGAAAACGGTGAAGCTATAGCTGACGGATTGTTCTTCCCCATTACCTCCGATTGATTTCCACGCTCTTCCCAATTAACTACCTCCTGACGCCATTCCCCCGTTTGCCTGTCATGCTTCGCCTATTTACAGGACTCTGACTCAATTCCCGCTCGGGACCCCGAATACATGTTCTCCGCACCAAACTATCTCCGTCTCGGTCTCTGGGCGACTCCTGATTACTGGAAGACGTCCGCGAACAACCCGATCTGGGCTATTATGGGTGTCAAATGCCGGAACGAGTGGGAGATGGAGACGGGTCAGATGTTTGTGGACAAGAAGTCACATCTCGACGTGTTCTTGCTCATCAAGTATATGTTGGAGCGACATGAATTCGTCAGTCCATCTCCTATGCTAGTGTGCCGAGTCTCAGTCTGAGCTGATTTGGACGTCTAGTGGTTCTACTTCTCCGATGGAGATAAGGATATCTTCCGTTGGGCTATGCTCTCACTCCGTAAACGATGGGGTGTCCCCGGTCGTTGGGTCGGCGCAGGAGCTCTACCTTCCGGAACCGCTTCAGGCGATTTCTGCGGACATACGATGGTTCAACATGATTCATGGGGTGAACCTCTTTTCGTCCACTACAATCTCCTCAAGCAGATCCCATCCGGAGTTGGACGAGGTTATTCCTGGGGAAGAACGAAGCAATTGCCACTGTTTAACCTTTGGCCTGCGACGCCTAGTACGGCTAGGTTAGGGGAACCCGACGAGAAGCCTGTGGATGATCAGATGCCAGGATTGGGGGATGTGGATTGTGATATGCTTGCGGATGCTGATGAGTATGGAAGGGCTCGGAGGGGGGCTAAGGAGATGATCATGAGACGGGCGGTCAGGGAACAGGGAGTGAAAGTTAGGTATCATGGGGGATGGATATCGGCGCTGTGGTAGGTTCTCTCTTGACTGACAATTTGAGGACTTGTAGCTGAGTTGAGCAGTATTGACCTGGAGTATGTTGATCCTCGGCCGGCGGAACGAAGAGAAGCGGATAACTTGCTGAAAGAGGAGGAGGAGAGGTTGAAGGAGAGGAAGGAGAGGGAGTGGCAGCAGAAAGTGGATGCTGTGAAAGCTATGGGATTGGCGGAGCCGGAGAGACCTGAGGAAATGGCGGTGAGGAGTGTGAGGCCTGATTGGGAGCAATCACCGCTAGAGGTAGGTCTGTTTCTTTCTCTCTATTTTTCAATAGTGTGATTCGTGCTGATCAATGTCGGCTTAAGGTCGCGGCATGGTGGTCTGACCCGAATCTGAGCGATTTCGAGAATCGGATATACAATTTTGGTTTCGTACCGAGTGGACCGGGCTTCTGAGCGGGCAACGTGTTGAACGGAGGAGTTGGAGCGAGACGAACATGCTAGCCAAACGACGCTCAGGATGCTTTGGTTGAACGCTTCTTGTAGCGCATACACGGACTATCAGGTTTACACAGGTAGATATAGAGTAAAGTACACGTAGATGGTATTTTCGATGTGAGGGGTAACAGACCGCACTATCGGGTCGAGACTGATATCTTCGACTTCCAGAGGGGGCTCATCCTGAGCTCAGGCAGGGTTGATCGACGAGATCGACACGGATGATTTCCCGTAAATTTCGATAGAAGCAACTGGCTTATTTGTCCCCTCCCCTTCCCAAGCGGGGAAGATCCGCAGAGAGATCTGGAATAATAAGCCGTAATTCCCTGATTGGATGGGTTGTTTTTCTTTTTCTTTTTCCTTCTCGATGTGCTGAAGGGAGTTCAATCGCAAGGTTCCAGATCTCGTCAAAGAAGGCGTTTGGCGTATTTCAGCCACAACCCTCATTGCACCATAACAATCAGGTTGCCCATGTTTCCGGTACTAATCAATCGACGAGGAGACGTGGTTGCCCTCCACAACTCACTCACTCACTCATTTCGAATTAGTAGGAACACACAAACGTCACGTTGGAATCGAACTTCGATTTTCTCTCGACATTCCAGAAAAGCCTCATCTGAAGAGATTGGCCTTCCGATCGAAGCTTAACTCTTTTTTTAACGTCCATAGAAAGACCTACCGAGCGAGTTCGAGGTGGAGAGGCAGGTAAGGATGGACGCGAATGCTGTATGGAAGGCACGTGCTGCTTCAAAAAGAGTAGAGGTGCTCGTGCCGATCCTCGTTGGGGACGTCTGACGTCGGCGTCCACGTTCTCCTGCTCTTCTGCACAATCTTTGAAGCCGAAAGCTGTAACAACAGGCCTGCATTCGATATCCTCCTACTCGGGATCATCATCTGTCAGGTGTATATCTGGTGGTCGAGATGTTCTCGCTTTGCTTCATGGCCAACCAAATCCCTTGTCGTGAGTCCACTTTGTCTGCTCGACCTTTGCCCCCTTGTTTTCACTATCTTTTCCCATGCCTTGGCTCTCCTCGTATTGCCGGGTTCAAACCGCCGCAATAAGAAACAATCCTCAGAGAGCTGACATCTCACCCCGGCAGTACTTCCTCCTCATCGTCGCGATCGCACAATCGGCGATGCACCTAATTTTCTCAGCTCACATCTTCTGTACGAACTTCGGTAATTACGGCGATCTCATCGAAGTCGGCGGAGATTGGGTCAACAAGAACTCCCTGATCATGTCGATCATATCCATCCCTATCGAGGTGATTCAGTCAGAAGATTTGCCCCCTGTAATCTGAAACTTGGCGTGGAAGTGCTTGCTAATGAGGCTTCCATTGCATCACAGGGTTTCTACGCGCACAGGACTTTTCAGCTCTGGGGTCGACCTCTCTCCCTTGGGATACTCCTTGTCGTCGGGGTGTGAGTCGTCGGAGATGCCAGGTACGCTTCACAAGCTGATCGTTGAGATAGCCTGGTGAATCTGGCCATGGGGATCGCGCTCCAAGTTCTCAACAAGAATGATTTCCTCACAGCCTATACGACGCCGACCTTCTTCGCCTGGGTGAGTTATTTGAATTTATTCCTTGATCTGTGGCAATAGCTCACACGGGTACATTTAGCTGGCTGCTATCGACGCGATCGACTTGTTAATCTCAACGCTGTTGATCATCGCTCTCCTTCATGCCAGGACTGGGTTTTACCACTCGGACAGGATGATCGCTAGGCTTATCGTGTGAGTGGAGACCTCTTGAAAACTACCTCCTAAACCTCTCACTAACCGTAATGATATAGCCTGTCCGATTCGCCTTTCGTTGAGAGATCGTCCACTCGTTGGATGATCGTCTACGGAGATTACGGGTTAGGTATATTAGATGGATATTCCGTAGGAGGATCCTTAGTGATCCTCGATTGTATGTCAAGAGTCATTGCATAGTCATCGTTCAACGATCACCCTTGATCTTCGACCGAGCCTTCAGCTACCCAAGTGTACCTCAAGGAGTCAAGTCAAGCCAAGCCAAGTCAAGTCGTCGACTCCAGTGGTTGACTCCCTATAGTCATCGAGAGAGAAATCTGCGTTGAAGTGATCTCTATCTCGTCTATCCAAGCCTTTAGTCGTCTTTTCACGTCTAGTCGTTGTGTGATCGGGCCTTTAGGTCGAAGAAGAGGGCAGAGTCGTGACACCACCAAAACCATTAAGATGCAAAGATACTGAAGATGATACAGAGAGTAGAGCAGGTATAGGGTCATGCGCTTTGAAGCTGAAGAGATACCAGGCAGAATGCAAATTTTTTAAGGGAAAGAAGAAAAAAAAACCCAAAAAAACGAGTTTCCCAAATGAGACGTAAGACAACAGGTCGAAGGCGGAGAAGTTCGATGCCGACTCGCCCACCAGAAGCCCGTCTCGCGAATCTTCAAGCGGCGGCGGCGGGTATGTTTGAATCAATAGACAAGTGCTGCATCATGTGTTTGCTGCGACCTCCTCGTCATCCAAGACTCCAGCTTCTTCCGCCTCAAAGATTGCTCCTCCATCGGCTCCCTCGGTCTCCTGCTCCTCGACTGCTTCCTCCTTTACCTCCTCCTTCCCGTTCTTCACTGGTGGCGGTTTACATATGTCCTCTCCGAATGTCCGTAATGACAACATACTACATGTCAACCTTAGACATACTCGAAACTCACCTCTTCTCCCTTTTGTCGATCAGTAAAGACAATGATGTTCTCGCTTTCCACACTGGCAGGTACAACGGTAGCGCAAGACTTTGGGGGCTGTCAGTGATAGCTGAGCAGCGTTTGAGGTTGACTCACTGTCCGCCCGCCATCTCCCCTTTCTCGAACCGAATCAAAGTGTTGCCCAACTTCAGATCCCTCAACCATCCTTGCGCTTCCCCTTCGAATATCTCCACCTACGCTCGCCCATTAGCGCACAGAGGCTGCTCCCCTATACAGGCTTACAGGAGGATATTGTTCCTCTACGAGTACCCTCAGCTCCCGGATGGTCGAATGCCGCACGACGCCTTCCCCGACATGTGGCAAGACCTCGCTTATCCCGTCTGAAGGTACGCGCCATTTACACTCGATCTCTGTGCGATTCTGTGAGTCTTGCCGGACGAAGGCTTTTACACCCGCCGAGATCACTCGGAGCCGTGTGTAGTCGTTGTTTTCCAGGATCGACTGTATGACTATAAGAAATGGCTTCAAGCAGGAGAGACTTGCGTTACCTTTACGATCTCGTTTGTGAGGTAAATGGTTCGCAAAGGATCACCATAGTCGTTCCGCACCAGTAGATTTCCCTTCGAAAAGCTCTCCTTCAGCTTGAACCATTCTCTGTGTATTCTGGTCAGCTCGTGCCCTGTAAGCCGATAACAAAGGCTCACTTGATGCTCCGGACCTCGGCGTGGCTTGGATCAACGAACGAGTATGGATCCTCCTTAAATCCCAGATCCCGCTTTGGCTTCTTCGGTTCCTGCTTGGTTCGTTTCGCCTCAGAGCTGCTGGCACCCGCGGAGGGAGAGGCCGCGCGTTTGAGGGATGATGCGCCGGACTCGTCTGCGACAACAACTTCGTCCAGTGATAGAACGGGCGGAAGCTCTATTGCTGGCTCCGTGGCAGGGTCATTATCGGACGTGTGGCCAGCTTTTTGGAGAACGCAGACGAAGAAGCCTCCGGTATCCTGATCATGCGGTACTAATCGCATACTTGGTAATCGTTAATTTTTGCGAGCACTGCTTATTGAAAAAGCGTACCATCGCTTCAGACGAAGATCCGCTGCATTCGCTGGTGGCCACGCAGTCGACCCGATGCCTTTTGACTTATCCTTCTCTCGTTCATTCCCGCTGTCCACCTCCCCCCTGTATGATTCGTAGCTCTCGTGAAAGATCATCTCTCGCCCGGCGGATTCAGGTTGAGTGGCGACCTTCCAGCTCGTGATACCCGGTCGTCGCTTGAGCTCAGGTAGCTGATCTGACACGTCGAGCAATGTGTATTGACCTGCCCATTCATCAGAGATGAGCATACAAGGGAAGCTTCACACACCAGGATGGGCATTCATAGCAGCTGCAACAACTGCCTCGTTCTCGATAGGATTGAAGGAACAGGTAGAGTATACAATACGACCACCGGGTTTGAGGAGGCTCATCCCTCGTTCCAGTATACGCAGCTGTAAGCTGTCACCTATTTAGCTTGCGCTGTACAAAAAGGAAGACTGCTTACCTATGTAAGGCGTTCGCGTCCGAGGTACCCCATTTGCCCCATATCTCCACATTCTTCCGCATCGTTCCGTCCCCGCTACATCTACAGCCAGGATCAGCGCCGGGGTCCTTATGACATCAGATTACTTACGGGACATCTGCTAATATCCGATCGAATTGTAACGTTTTCCCCCCTCCTAGGCTGATATTCGGTAGTGCAGCTACTCCTGTCAGCCAAGATTCACCTGGTTATCATCATACTCACTCGCATCGAGATTCGTTACGATTAGACCCTTGCTAGGCATTCGCCCAGTCTGATGTACGAGCATATGTGTCCGCTTGTAATCAGAGTCATTAGCGATGAGAAGGCCGGAGGATGTAGTATGATGAGGGTTCAGAGCTTCCATAATCTGCGCAGTCTAGGATATGTCAGTCCTCAAAGAACGATCGGTCACCATCCGCAGGTCATGAGATCCGAGACGAGGAAACTGACCTTAGACCCCGGCGCAGCGCACATATCGAGACACTAGCGACTCGACCATTAGCTTGGATAGTGCTGCTTGCACGGAGCATACCTGGTGATGTGGTTGAACATCCAGGAACAGCGGAGGTATCATCGAGACCGCCTCCTGCCGACTCAAATTCCCCTACTCCGAGTCATCAGCCGGAAGTCCATACGTGATGTAGCGCATACCACTTCCGTCTCTCCCACAAGAAAACGCTGAAATCGTTTGAAAGGCTCTGATTTCCTCACTACCCGCTTCGGCGCTGAGACTTGCCATGCGAGCTCGTTCGGATACCTACAAATCTTCTCAGTCAGTGCGAACAGCAGTCTATATGGATGAGGAAGAACAAACCACGGGATTTGGCCTGGTGGACCGTAGGTCTTGTCGTCGACTTCCACTTTCAGCATTGCCGGGACGTAGGAATCCTTGACTATGGCGTTGATGGTCTCGGCATGTCTGTGATTACCGTCACAAGCAGCTCGAAGGGTAAGTCAAATGAGACACACGCTCTGGAGCCAGTCACGCGGAAAGTAAGGGGTAATTCCTTTCTCAAGCTCGCAAGAAAGTCAGGCCATTCGCCTTCAGGAAGTGTATTTTGTGCCTGTCAATATCAGCTCTTCTGCCCAATCGCCATCGGATGTCTTATCCTAGGCGTTCGAGAGGGCCATGCAGCTGAATGTACCCTATAATACTCCTCGAAAGCAGCGTTGGCCATGTCCTGTTGGGCAAAGGTACTCCAAGCCGCTTGTCGGTCGTCTCGACGATCCTGCCCATCTCTTCGACCACCACGCTATGTCGAAAATCAGTCTTCAACAAGCTCGCTTTCATTTAGTGATCCGTTGATTCGACCATCAAGCGATCATTCGATCATCCGAGGAATCATCAGCTCACCTGCGGCTTTCGTCCCCTTTTTTTGCCCATGATTAAGATTGGGTGAGATCCGAAGATATCGGGTCAAAGTGATCATGCCAGGGTATGAAGTCTAGACGGAAGGAGATGAGGGCTACAGCTTGAAAGGACGTCCCTTTCCAAAATCCTAAAACGTGGTCAACATGTGCTTAGCACGTGCGGCCAAGATCAACCGGCGCGGTATCATTGCTTTTTCCTCAGGCGATTCTTAATCACCGTAATGCCACTCAACGACCCCCCTGAGAAGAAGCGAAAGACGCTGAATCCGCCCGTCAGCGACTCACCGTTCCTTGTTCCTGCATTCCGGCTACCTTCGAGTGTTCTCCCCTCATCGAGGTTTTACAATGTATCATCTAGCAAATTGGGACCTTTGCAGTCGAAAGTCGTCGACGATGATGATGAGGTGGACGACATGGCGAAGAGAAATGTTGGTATGGTAAATGGCGGAAGGGTGAGGATGAGGGTCGAGAAAGCAAATGGAGGTAGAGATGCTCTCAAGGTCGCTCTGGCGAAGCTGACCTCAGAGGTACGGGTCGCTGACCAACTTATGATTATGAGAAGCTGAGAAGTCCTTCAGATCAATTCCGTCCGAGCTCAGCTTGAACCTCTACAAAAGCTACACACCTCCCTCACAGCCGAGCGCTCGGCTCTCGAATTTCAACTCTCTTCCTTTTCTTCTCAAATACCAATGATCCCTGCTCCATCTGGTCCTTCAAGCTCGAAGAAATCCTCCAATCTGATTGACTACCAATTGGATGACTTCGCATGGGCGGACGCAGTCCTTTTAACCCTGAAAAGCACCTTCCGCCTCTCCTCCTTCCGGCTATGCCAAGAAGGTGTCATCAACGCAGCCATGGACGATCGGGATATCGTTTGTGTCATGCCGACTGGAGGAGGGAAGAGCTTAACCTACCAATTACCGGCGATCATGGGTGGGAAAGGGTTGACGGTCGTGATCAGTCCGTTATTGGCTTTGATCTGGGATCAAGTCAGGGCGCTGAGGGAAGCTGGAGTGGAATGCGTGGTGAGCCCATTCTCTACATCACTTAAGTGGAATGAGCTCATTACTTGGTGGAGGGCAGATGATGACAGGTTCAACAGGTAAGAATGAGCAGAATGAGATGTATAGGAGGATGGAGGATGGAGCTCGAAATGGTGGCAATGAGATCAGGGTGTGTCGTCCTCTCTGCTGACCTTGATGAGGACTGATGATTTGTCCTATCTGTTCAATAGCTCTGCTATGTGACGGTACGATGATACGAGACATCTTCGTTCGAGAATCTAACTTATTGCCCAGCCGGAGAAGATCTCGAAGTCGAAGCGGCTCATGTCGGTTCTTGAAAAAGTCAACTCGGCAGGAGGGTTGAGTAAGTGAAGTACTCCCATGACATCGCTGTAAAGCTCATCCTTCATCTGTTAGCGCGTTTCGTGATCGGTCAGCATTTCCGAAGGGTATTGGAACCTGACTAATCAAGGTTGCAGACGAGGCGCATTGCTGTAGTCAGCTAGGTCATGGTAATTTTGCATAATCTACGAGCTAGAAGATCCACTAACTTCGTGTTCAGACTTCCGGCCGGACTACAAGAAGCTCTCCGTTCTGAAGACGCTCTTCCCCAGAGTCCCGATATCAGCCGTCGTGAGCTTGTAGCAGTCACCTGAATGAGGCGAAACACTGAACGTGTCAGACTGCCACACTCAGTACCAAGACCATGCCAGATCTCCTCAAGATCCTCAGACTTGCCGCAATATGTGACGGTCGCGGTAAGTCCGTCCTTTCCTGGTACTTCACTCTTGACCAAGTACGTTTAGCTGCAAGCTCTACCGGCACAGTCTTCTTCTCCGCCCCGCTCTACCGGCCCAACTTGCACTACAGAGTATTATCGAAACCCTCTAGCGCGAAAGCTGCTATCGGAGTCATGGGGAAATGGATAAAGGAGAATCGCCCGTGAGTGCTGCATTGCCCTTCCATGCTGCGCTGGCCTGACGAATCGTAGAGGGGAAAGCGGAATTATCTACTGTCTCAGCAAAAAGGTGAGCCCGCCCCTTTATCACACCAGCAAAATAGCTGATTTGACTAGGATGCCGAGACCGTGGCAGAAGCTCTGACGGCGTGGTCAGAAGGGGAGATCAAGGTGACTTGGCTCTCGCTTGGATGTGATCATACTGATCGTTTCCCAGACTGGAGTGTATCATGCAGGCGTTCATGACTATGAGAAAGAGCGCATACACGTCAATTGGCGCAAGGGGCGGGTGAAGTAAGTTTTCTTGCGGGAAACCCAAAGCGTGTTGAGGAGAATTAGCTGCATCTGCGCAACAATTGCTTTTGGTTTAGGTATCGATAAGGGCGATGTGCGCTATGTCATCCGTCAGTCTCACTTGACCCTGCCACCATGATTACGCTGATCGCTTTGCAGATCATTCCGTGAGCATCGGAGCTGAAATCTGATGTCGAGCTAAGTAAGCGCGAAAGATGTCAAAGTCCCTTGATGCGTACTACCAAGAGACTGGCAGAGCTGGAAGAGACGGTAAGGACAGCGATTGCGTCCTTTTGTACCGCGGTCAAGATGCCTCTCGCCTCACGTCTCTTATATACGGCGATGTCGACGGAGTCAGCAAGCGTAAGCCGTATTACACTATCGTAGGCAATACTGATCAAGGCGATGCAGTACAGGAAATGCTCCGCTTCGCCCAAGATCTGAAGACCTGTCGCAAGGTTGCTTTTGCGAAGGTAAACATTTTCGCCGTAGCTAGATTAATGCTCACGGGCGATAGTACTTCTCCGCAAGTAGTCATCTCTCGACCGCGGCTTGGGACCACCCCGACGCCCTTGGTTCGTTTGGATTTGGATCTCTTATGACGTGCGGTATCTGCGACAACTGTACTCGAGATCCCGCCAGTCTCATCACCAAGGACGTTACGATCGAGGCATGGCGCATATTGAAGGTTCTCACAGAGGTGCAGCGAGAAGGAGGTAGGGTGACTCTGGCTAACCTTGCGGACCTCGTCAGGGGTCTAGGTGGGGCCAGCTTTGCGGTAGGGGCAGGCGGGAAGAAGGGGAAAGGAAGGGCAACAGGGGAGAAAGGGAGTATCGATCTGGATGAAGTGGCAGGTGGGAAAGTGGCAATGAATAAGGAGGTGAGTGTGTCTGGGCGCTCGGTTTTTGCTGCGAATATCCCTTCATAGGACACGGAATCACTGCTCATCCACCTGACCCTTCTGGGGTATCTTGAAGAATGTGAGTGGCGACTCGCCCCAAATGAGCGGAGTCCGCTAATCGGTCGTGGATAGCATATCATGCCACGGCTTGTGAGTCATCCTCGTTGGCGTACGGGCATGATTAATATGGGCGTAGATTCTGTCAACGTATACCTCGTCCCCTCATCGATGTCTCTCCGTCTCTCTCGACTGACTCAAGCCGAAGTCGGAATTGGACACACGCCTTCTAGGCTCGAATGCACATTCCCGAATCCGAAGGCAAAGCAATTGACCAAACCAAGGAAAAAGAGCGTGAAGAAGCAGCTTGTGGGTCTTACCAATGAGGAAAATGGAGAGTTGAAGTCAGCTGGAGAAGACGAGCGGGGAGATGTGGGGGATCTTGATTTATGGGATGGCGAGGAGGAAGATGATGAAGCTGAGCTTGAGGAGGAGGTTGCACGAATCGAGGAAGCGAGCGAAGAAGAAGAAATGCCTTCGAGCGAATTCATAGGGGAGAAGGAGAACGGATGGAAGGTGATCCACGGGAACCCGTCTAAGTCGTGGTCTAGCAAGGGAACGGCCGGATCACGGAAGAGGGTTAAGACGGTATCAGATAGTGAGTGAGTGTTTTCGTGTATATTATTTCGTAGTCATATCAAGCATGTCCATACCCAAACGTCCGCATACATCATTATGCAAAGTATATTCACCACCAGTCGTTTCCTTTTCTCCAATCTTACATCTTTTTTAGTTGTTTGTCGTCAGAGGTGATCCGGTCAATGCCAAGATCCTTTACTCATCCCCAGAAGCTTTTGACGAAGGATCTCGACTTGTTCCGGTCATTTGAATTGGCGCATATCGATCTCGGAAACAGATTGAGAGTGAGAATGCGAAAGTACCTTTGAGTGCGGCGGATGCGAGTGTATGTGCAAGTTCGAGTGCGGATGAGGGCGAGTCTTAGCTCCAACTGAATGACGCCAATCATCGGTACTAGTGATAACCGGATCGGTAGCAGATCGCTGCGGATGAGTGGAACGTGTCTCCGTGCGTCCTGAGTTAGTAAGAGAGGGTTACGTCTCTGAGTCGGGAGGAAAGGCGTGAGTTCTTGTTCGGTAGCCCTTAATTCGAGAAGCGGAGCGAGATCAAGGGCTGGGATTCGAGGTCCTTGGTGTCGGATCTGATTGATCGGGCTCGGGTCGGGTGTTTGAGGTGAAAACAGGAGGTCGAAGAGTGGGGCTCCTTCGCCGTATGCGATGTATGCTTTCCATTCCCTACCGGATTATTGGCCTTATATCTTGACGAGACGAAGGAAGGTATTGAGTATGGGACCCACACATCACGATCGATATATTCCGCCAGAGCAGGCGCCAAATGATACGCCAATCTATGCTTGAAGTACTTCCTCGTCATCCTCTCGATATTGTGTGCGTTCCTTGGTGAACAAGTGGTGGAAAGAGGGGTGCGGCAGTGCGTGCATGTCGCAGGTTTACCTCGTTGTAACTGCAAGCGACACCCTCATCAGCATTGTCAGAAGTGGATAAGATTGGATTGGGTGGTGGGGGGGTGGGCTGACTTGTTGATCGGCCCAAGTGAGGATGCAAGGCCCGTGTATGACAGGGCCACAGCAGGACACCGACATTGGTCCAACCCTACTCTCAAACGTGAGTATCAAATCCCTGGAAAAAAGTGGTAAAAGTAAGGAGCGGTGTAGAAGGGGGACGGGAGATCAAGGAGAGGTTGAAGAAAGATTGACTCATGTGAAAGCCAAACAGATCGGACAAATCACTTCCTCCTCTAAACCTTTCATGAAAGGATGCATCAACACCACCTGTCTCACACCCTCTTTAGTAATCCTCTCAGGACTCCCATCCTCCTTAGAAGCTGCTACGATCATCTTGAAAAGGTTTTGATGCTTCACCCGGCTCGAGATTGGTTTGGTCGGGTTGGGGATGACGGGGTTCGGCCAGAGACGAGGATTGGGTTTCGTACATCGTGAATGGCCTCTCCCGACGATTCCCTCTGGTATGGAATGTCCTTGGAACCTGGACAGGGGTAACTCTGGTGGTGATGGCGGATGGCGAAGCTTGAGTGGTGAGATCGGGTGGCGAAGCTCGCACCGTGTCCATCAGGTTCGGAGTCGGTGGCAAGGTCTTCTTTAGATCCACCGAACCACTATTGAGACCCTCCCGATGAAGAGTATACATACTCTCGAAAAGCTTTTGTAGACCGTAGTACTCGCATTCTGCGAGGGTAGTTCCCTATCCATGGGGAAGGGGTGATGTGGGGTTCTTGGGAGGGTCAACGCGACAGGGTTAGGGTTGGGTTCTGATGACGAAAGAGTTTGAGGATGCCTGGAAGACCCATTTTGTTTGAAGTGATATGGGTGACTGTATTGAGATGATTAGGTCAAGACGAGATGTTCTTTTCGTCGAAGATGGAGTTCCCCTTCGTCCATTTGATTCTCCGCTCGTGGGGCCTGTCGCCTCCAGCAGAAGGCTTGCTGAATGGTCATGAAGCGTCATAGATCATACGCGTAGAATCGTTCTGGCCTATTCATTCTAGACGCGTAGGGCTTCCGTCGGGTCTCAGATGATGTGAGACACATCCAGTCAGACGACGGAGGATTGGCGGTGCCACACTGAGCTTCCGCCTCTTTCCCCAAACTCCCCCTCATACTCCAGTAAGTGCCTGTAGAACGCTTCCATACTGCGCCCGAAGTCCTGAGAAATGACAGTCATGTGACAGTCACTAGACGGGATAGGTCAGAAGATGTCCCAAGAGATGCATGTTACAATCCGATGCCTCAAAATACATCCACCCTCAAGCCGCCCGTCCAGCATTGGGATCCTTCCAAACCCTCAGCGCCTGTAATTCCCCAATAACCCTATCCCGCCTATCCCCCTCATCCAACCGTCTTCCCTCAATCAGGCCAGACTCGTCATCTAACGTCCCTTTGACCTCCCCTATACACCCCTCATCCCCATCCTGTCCGTCGAAGCGGGCCGTCTCAATTCGTAATCCTTCCTCATTGGCAAGATGGAGAAGACAGATGAAGCAGAATGAAGTGGATATTTCGGACATCTTATCTTGAGGATAGGTCGTTCGGAGATCCCGGATGACCGTGTCGAAGGTCTTCACTGGTGCTACTTCTGCGGGAGTTGTCGGAGCCTGGCATTGGTCAGCTTCCCTTCTGCGCAGAGCTTGAGATCGGGATCAAAGGCTCACTGAGTCCACATCAGACAGCTTCTCATCCGGTATCAACGTCCGCAATCCGCTCCATATATCATCCTTCAAACGCTTAACATCCACCCTCTTCGCCTTCTTCGCAAAGTTCACATTCTCCGGTCGACTCTTCTTCAGTTCCTGTCCCTGCGTTCCTTGCCATAGATCCTCCGCATCGCCATCACCATTCGCTGCAGGACCTATCCCATCGTCCACGAAGGCGTCGTCCGCGTCATCATGGAAAAATTGGGATTCGAAAGGTATTGGTGCGGAATCATTATCTGATTGTTAGAATCAGCTTGAAGTAGGATGGTAAAAGGGGAAGACATACCCATGGCGACCGAGTCATCTGGCATATCCGCTCTTTCCGCTGCAGCCTGTGCCCAGAAGTTCTCGTCGATCTCGCCATTGGGGTTTTCTGCGGTTCATCAGTATCAACATATACTCTCCATTCTTCCAGGGGACTCACCCGCTATCCGAGCAGCAGAAGCGTTCCGCCGCATCCGCAACTACCGATCATAAGCAGATTCCTTCCAACATGTCATTCAAGCGGCCTCACCGAGAATTTCGGCTTCAAGAATAGTCTCAGCAGTTGTCGACTGCTGAAATGTATGTCGTCGGGCAATAACCACTCCTCTCTCCGCTTCTTCGCGTCATTCTTCTTCGATGATCTCCGTGACCCTTTTGAGGAAGATGGTAGAGCGAGTGATGAACGAGGAGCGGACGCGAAGAGAATTTTGGAGGATTGTGCGGCGGAAGGGGAGAGGAAATCGATTTGGAAAGGTGTTTTGGCTGTTTTAGGTCCTTTGGTCGTGGTAGTTGTTGCGGTGTCTGCTTCGCGTTAGCCGTGGTGTACCCTCATACCGTCTACTCACCTTTCCGCGAAACCTTCCGTAGCTTCCAGTGCTCTGCTCCAGCCCATGCTTTGCCCGAACCCCGGTCGAAGTAATCGAACATTCCTTCCTCATCATCATCTCCAACGAGAGCCATGACCAGCTCCTGTCCCTGCCGTCTGGGATCAAACGGAGCATGGCTGTCGCCAGGAGCAACCATACCCACTCCTCCTCTTCCATAACGATCCCCGACTACACCTTCCTGATTCCCAACAGCAGATCCAGCATCGTCGAATCGAGCTGGACCGCCCATATCGAAGTCCTCATCACCGAAGAAGTCGTGGACTTCGCCAGTGGGGGCGGGCGTTCCCTCGTACTCGACGGCTGAGCGAGGCTCATCGTCGAAGGAGTCTTTCAGGCCGATGAGAGCAGAGAAGTCAGGCATGGAGTTTGGATCGGCGGAGAAGCGGAAGGCGGAAAGGGTGTCGGAGATGTTCAACTCCATCGTCTTTTCCAGTGAAGGGACAAACTCTGCTACATCAATAATCGACAGCGAATTATTAGTAGCACTTACCCCTTAACTTGGTAAGATCCACCATCTCCCCCTCCTCTCGTGCCGCTTCATCCTCTTCTTCGACTCCCGCATCCCCAGCATCGAACACTACTCTCCCCTTCCCATCCACCCCGAGATGATTCATGAGCAGACCCATAGCCCCCCCCTCGTCAAAGTCTGCACAGGTCTTCTTGAATAGCGGGTCGACGGTGAACTCGAGGTCGAACTTCTTGACTTGAAGTGCGGCGAAGGACTTGGCGAGCGTAGCTTCGGAGCGATGAGAAGTGGTCTGCTACGCCTTAGTTTCGGCTGCATCGTGAGATCAATACACACGCACTTTCCGCTTGGCCGGACGATCCGTCCCAGGGTCTCCCTCTTCACCTTCCTCGCCTTCCTCACCTCCTTCCCGCTGATCCTCGGCACCTCCTGCAGAATCAGATTGTGTGAGTATTGATTCCTTCCATCAAGATCCCAGGCAGGTTCCGCTAGCTTCGAACTCACCTCCTCCAGCCAAACCACTCAACAACCGTCCAGTCTCTGTAGCGACGCTGTCAACCCGTGACGTCCACACTTTCACACATCCGTCAAGTGTCGCTGAAGCTTTTTGAAAATTAATACCTGTACAACTAATCAGCGAGATTGTCCTCGTCTTGGCTAAAGATGACGGCCGGGAGTCATGCATGATGGAGTATCTATTACTCACTCTGATCATCAGGTCCATTCCTTAGTAACGTCAAGTCGGCGAAATAATCTATCAGAGCGAAATTCCAAGTGTTCGTCGCTGTGATTTTCTACGATTCGTCAACATCAGTCCTCAGCTACGGATGCGACGGTGCGGCGAAAGCCATGAAAACGGCTTTTGGCACCATGCATCCCAGCTTGCGAACTCACGTTATCCGTAGCGAGCTTCATCCATTCCTCAAAGTTGTTATTCATCACTTCCATGCTGACCATCGGAGCGTTCGGGACCACCGCGCTCAGTCTCTTCCCTCGTTTCGCTCCAGCTTGTACCGCTAAAGCAGAGACGACCCGTTTCGCCGGAACAGATACATTCTTTTCTTGTCCACCTTGAGATTGCACCCCAAGCTCGCCAAATTTCGACATGTTGACATTCTCCTTCCGTGAAGGCTGAAGTGGAGAGATCGATGTGGGCGAGGCTATTGCTGTGGGCATGGTGGAAGCGACATGAGATGAAGGTTAATCACGACGTCTTCGCGTTTGTTTTGACTTTCGACGCGTCTGGCTTTCGCTTACGTAATGAGCTCAATTTCCGCCGGAGCTTCCTTTGATTTCGACGTCAAAGGCGATGAGAGGGGTCGTTTTGAAGGGATACCGGTCACTCCTTTCTGTAGGGATCAGTTGTCCTGCCCCCGTGCATATATATCATGGAATCGATTCGGAAGGACTCCATATGGTTGAGCAGGGCGATAAGATGGGTTTACGTAGGGGAAAAAAGCCGAAGTCGAGGTTCGATAGGATCGTCAATAAGATCCCTCTCTTTCGTGAGTTCTCGTCGCGAATGAAACAGCTTGAAAAGCTATAAGCATCGTCAATGAGCTCACACAGATATCTTTCAGTGAGCAATGGTATCCTTGTCGTAACATGGGTCGCCTTCGTCTACGTTATAGCGGTTTATGAAGTCTTACTTCGACGAGGGGAGACCGGGCACTTCGAAGAGCAGTGAGCTAGACCCCACTCCGACTCCTGCAGCTACTTTCGTCAGCTGCTGGAGATGTGTGATGGCCGAACTCATGTGGTGACTCATCAGAATCGTTATCTCGAGTCTCCTCTTCGGCCTCACCCTCCTTTCGCTCTTCGCTTCCTCCCGATCTCCTGGCACTCCAAACCAATCACTCGCATACGAGCGAGTCGACACGGTCGCACCTAACTCCTCCTCATCACCATCCCGAACCAGCGAGCTCCCAAAGGAGACAGATGATGATGATATCCCACTGCGATACTTGCGCAATCCGCAATGGATCACCAGCCGCGGCGCAAAAGACCGCCCATCGCCCTTACCCCTAAACTCCAGCAAAGCCCCTCTTCCCGAAGTCGTCTCAAGCGCATCGGAAGCTTCAAGTGCCGGCTTTCCTGCAGTCTCACCATTCCCCTTCGCAGCTAGTCCTTTCGTTCCCTCGTCAGCGATCGATGCAGGTGAGGACTCGGACGAAGCGCGAGACGAACGGAAAGAGGTCAAGCGTGTCGAAGGGAAAGATCCAAATGAGAGGAGAGATACGGATCGACTCCTTACCTCGACATCGACCAAGCATCCGCAGGCGTCGGGGCGGAAGGCACTCTTTGCGAAGAGCAATACCGGTGGACCGAGGTGGTGTAAGAAATGTGATGGTTGGAAACCGGATCGGTGTCATCATTGTCGATGGTGTCAGCGGTGTGCGCTGAAGAGTTAGTATATTCCGCGATCACACGAACACTCTGCCATAGTGAAGGTAGGTCGCTCTGAGCTAACAATTTTCAGTGGACCATCATTGTGTCTGGCTCGGAACTTGTGTGGGCTATAACAACTGTCTGTCCCATTAATCCCCAGAAGGAAGGTTTGAGCTGATGGAGGTTGCAGATAAGCCTTTCCTCCTCTTCATCAGCTACGGTACGCTCCTCTCGATCTACGTCGCCCTCGAAGCAGGCTACGAATCCTACCGCTTCCTCCAAGCTCCAGGCGACTTCATGGCCACGGCCACAGCGCCTGCACGATATCCAAACGGGAGTCTCGCTTGTCCAGAAGGACGAACATGTACGGAAGATCAGACCCTGGAAGATCATTCCTCAGGGTCTGATCTTCCCGTGAGTCATCCAGTTGAAAGATGTTCGCAGTGATGTTGATGATCGAGCAGGATTTCGACTTCGCCCCGATCGTATTCATGGTCCTAGCTATACTGGGGTTATTCTTTGGGTTGGCCGTCGGAAGTTTGGCTGGGTATCACTGGTGGCTAGCTAGGTTCGTCTCTCGACATTACCAGTACCAATCGAAGCTGATGAACGAATGATCATAGCCTTAACATGACAACCCTCGAGAATCTGACTCATTCATACCCCTCTGCCTTACTTCCAGATAGTCCAGAACCATCAGAGCGAAAGTGGAAGCCAGAGCACATGCTCACTCGTATGGAGAGGTATCGACTCCGACACGAAGCGAGTGAGATCAACGTCTACGATCTAGGATGGCGACGGAATCTTCGGGGTCTTCTTGTAGGGAAGAAAGGAAGTTTGCTGCGGGCTTTTTGGCCGCTTGCTACTACCAGATCTAGGTGAGTATTACGACCCTTGAGCACTTCTGAAGCTGATGGTAAGTAGAGGCGATGCTCAAGCGGGACATTTCTTCGAGTACGATGAGGATGCGCTGGAACGGTTGACGGGTTTGACGAGGGAGTTGAAGCTTGGCGTGAAGCGGGAGGATGGAGAAGGGTCGATGGTAGATGAGGATGACGGTGATGCTGTGGAGGATGAAGGAGACATGTTTGAGAGTGCGAATGTGGATGTGGATGGAGGTGAGGATGAAGGGAGGAGAGCAGTGCCTTGGTTCGAGGCGTGATCCGGCGAGCAGAATGATAGATAGATGGCGTTGTTGTACGCCTTTAATGTGTTGACCAGTGCGCGTCGGAGCATCTGCAGGGGTCTTGAACATCTTTAGTGCTATGGCGCACCAACGGATCGACTTCATTCGCGCTGGCATGGACAAATGCATACATGAAATACATAAGCTACACAGACAAGCACCGAGAACAGACAAATATTTGAGATCAGGGCTACAGCAGCAATTCATCGTAAGACCTCGCGCAATCAACCCACGAGTCCCCCAAAAAGATCTTGTCACCCAAAAAACCAGTCAATAGCAAGTTCCGTCAGTCCGCCCAAACAGGTACCACAGTCGAGAGAATATCAATACAGACACACATCAGTAACTCAAGAAAACCCGAACTCGTCGTCATTGCCACCACTTGCCACCACCAACACCTTGAATCCCATTAATGTCCACCAAGTCCAATGTCGGTGGATCCAACGCTACTCCCCTCCTATCGACGATCCTCGACCGATTCTGACTTCCACGGCGGTCAATGTTGAGATTCTCTCTCTGAACTGACCTGATTGAGTCCGTCCGACTATGAATCATCGTATGCGCGGCTTGAGGGATGTACTCTCCCGCTTGACCAGGTCCAGGAGTAGTCACCTGCGAGAAAACCGGTGTGGTCCAAGTTGAAGACCAAGGACTGACCCATCTCGGGTCGATCGTCCTCGGCTGGATGGAGGGTGTCCCTTCCCAACTCACTGTTCCCTTGACATTCCCAGGTCCAGGTTGCATCTCCCAAGAATGAGCTAACCCGCTTGGATGGGAAGTCAGGTTGTTTTCAAGGAGGGTGGGTGGGATCGAGGTACCTTGAAATGGGTTGGAAGCGGGTTGAGCGATCTTGAGTTTCCCCACTCCTCCTAGAACGGGTTTGTGTGGGTGCCTCACGTTCGCGTTGGCGTTCGCGTTGGTGGTGAAAAATGTGGACCAATCTTGATTCTCTTGGAGGAGGTGATTGTGAGGGATTGGGGAAGAGTGGATGGATGCTGGACAGGATTGGAAGAGTCTCTTGTCCAGTGGTGCAAGGGTCGGCGGGTTGACGGGTAGTTGAGCGACTTGAGGAGGGGATGCGTGAGCTTGAGCGTGAGCGTGAGCGTGAGCGTGAGCTTGAGCGTGAGCGTGAGGGTTAGCATCGAAACTCCCATTTGAGCTCATGGAAAACCCTGAGTCTCTCCTCTCACCACCAGCTTGATCAGCTTCGTCTCCATCCCACCAGAAAGGCCGTGGCTGGACTTCAAGACCTTCAGCGATGTCATTCAAACCTACTCCGTCCCCAGCCCGCCTTCGTCGTCGGGAATCAGCGATGTTCTCCCTGACTTCCCGAAACTTCGCCTCGACAGCTAGACCAGCTCGACTTCGGATCACCTCGCCGTTCGCCAGACGTCGGGTACGGAAGAGTTTCGGTGCTGCTCTGCGTTTGATCGAACCGATCTCGGGTGAGGTTGAGAGGCGGTGTAGTATCGGATCTGGCGAGGCGTCAGCGTCTCACATGCTCAACGATCAGGACTCTGGTTTGGAACTACTGAAGCAGGCTTTTTGAAACATCTGAATGATGAAATCAATGCGACTCACGGGCCCAGATACTGGCATCGGAGATGTTGCCATTTGAATCCTTGAACTGTCTCCAGGGGAAGAGTCGCGAGAAACCATAGATCTGCCATATCAGGTCAAAGATCAAAGTGGAGGAGACCTCGACTCACATTCAGCTGTCGACCGAATGAAGCGAGCTTGTCGTGCTTGAAAAGTTTCGGCAGGACCTCCTTCACAAGCTATTCACATCTCAGCACGACCTGATGAGTGTGCAAAATTTGACTTACTCTGTCTGGTTGGGCGATGACGAGTTGACGTTGATCTGATGCCCAGTACATCACTTCGGGACAAGGATGGGGTTCAAGGGCTAGGAAGCTGTGAAAGGGGTCAAAACAAGCTGAATTGAGTGACTTGATGAGGACTAACTCGTAAAGCTTTTGCAGGAAATTAGGCTGCCGTCTACCGTTCGCACCACCTTCTCTCGCATAACCAAGTCCATGTTGATCGTATGCCATGCGAACGTAGAGGTGAAAGAATACCGCCTAAGCGAAAGCTGTGTTGATTGTTGTGGTGATGATGAAGCTTGGTAGTGTTGGTGAGACGGTAGAGCAGGTGGCGAGCCTTCGTTTGACCGCCCTTATAACCTCCGGACTCCACGCAGATATATGAGATTCCGCCTTCGAGGTTGAATCACTTCCATTGATCGGAGTGTGGTTGCTGCATGTGACGTATCGAAGTGGTGAAAGGTGGTATCGGAGGGTAACGGCCGAAGGGAGCGATGCTAGAGACGAGACGTGGTATCGTCCTTTATGTCAGTGCTTGGTCCGGCCGGGAGAGGACTTGGCTGGATTGATCCATTCGGCCGGATGGTCTAAGAGCGGTGATGATGCTGAAACGAGAATGAGAAACCATATAGGGCTGAGTCAAAGACAGTGCATAGATTGCTGAGATCAGTGTCCCTCAACAGCGAGCGGGAAAAGTCAACTTGGCTCCGCCACACATGCCATCAGCATTCCGCATGCACAAAAACACACACACCTCATCAATCCCTTACTTACACTTTCCGGCGAGGGGTCCTTTGGATCGTACTCCTTCACACGCCTCATTTTCACAGCCCTCCTTTCTCGCTCATCCCGCTTCTTCTTCTGTTTCTCTCTTCTTACCATGTTATTTCTTGAACTCCATGTCATCTCGTCATCCACCTCCGTTTGTTGGTAATCCCGGCGAGAAGTGGGCGGAGATGTACCCTCGGATTTCTCACCATTCCTCGCAGAAATCTGGGTATCCGCGGAACCCACCTAGCATCGCCTCGTACTCAACTAAGGTGATTGAGACCCCTCATCGGACGTCCAAGCACTTTCCTCCGATACCCGAACCCAGACCAAGGGAGGAAACGAGTCAAGCTCCACCCCCGGACGCTCAAACACATAAGCCTCGCCACCGCTCAGAAACATCTCATCATCAGCCAAAGGACGATCGTGATCGTCTCGATAGGCAAAAGAGGATAGATAAGGAGGATCATCATCAGAGGGAGAGGAGGAGAGATGAGGAGAGCAGGAAGATGGTTGAAGGGATGGAGGAGGAGCTGACTTGTCCGATCTGTATGAACGTCATGTGAGTCTACACCGCTCCACGAGCCGCGAGTCCTTCCGACTCGAGCGGAAGGATGAGAGCTGAAATGGAAGCTGATGTCTCATAGGGTCGGTCCTCATCAGCTTTCACCTTGTGGTCATGCTCTATGCGGGCCTTGTGGGGTAACATGGCTTGAGACAAGGGTAGGTTTCCTAACCTTTTCGTGCTGATCGCCTGTGTCCCTCTCTCTTGCGCTTGTCCAGAAGTCTGGCATGATTTCAACTGATTATGCCCCAGGCGTCCACTGGCGACGCAATCAATTGCCCGACGTGTCGAGAACCGGTCAGCCCGAGTCAGCCGTTGATTCCGGCGAGAAATCTTGAAGCGATGATTAACCGATATATCGAGATGAGGAAGACTGGTGCTGGTCGGTGGGAAGGTCTCGAAGATTGGAAGGATCGGAAGGAGTAAGTTGTCAGACACCCATGTAAGAAGCTTTCGCGAGGCTAATATGTGAGCAGGATCTGGAAGGTTCATAAGCAATTCAACCCAGAGCTACTCTCGCCGGAGCTATTCCCTCCAGCCCATCAACACCGCTCGGATGATATCGGTCATCATGTCGGTCACCACAATGAAACTCGGTCCGATTCGAACCATGTCGCGCGGTTCGTGGATAGTTTGATTCACGATGGTCTTATGGTTAGAGGGATGCCGAGTGCGAGGGATTATTTCGACGATGGACCGAGGGGGAGGAGCGTGTCCGCTGGAGGCAGCGGAGAGGCTTGGGCTGTACAGGGGTATGAGCACTTGCCGCCTCCACCGTTCCCAGAGTGAGTAAGGATCCTTTTTTACACAAGCCGCCCTCGCTATGATCTTCGCCGAGCCACAATCGGCCTCTTCGCCTAACCTACAGCGCTCCGATTCAAGCTCACATACAGGACGTTTCTTCGCAGACTTCCGCGGTTCCCAGCTAGAGGGAATCAAAACAGGGCTAACACAACCTCACAGGGAATTCTCGATGCCACACCACCGCACGAGGGACTTCACCTTCCCCTCCAATTCTCACAGTCCGTTCCGCATACACGTCAGTACCTCACACGGAGGCGGAGGGCGAAGTCTCGGTGACCGAATGCGGACACTCGATGCGATGTTCGACAGCATGTTCCTCGATATGCTCGAATTTGGGAGAGAAGGATTGATGGGTGCGAGGCGAAGGCGGTGAGGCGCGAGTTCGGCTTCGCTTCGCCTGGAGGTGGAACGGTACAACGACAAACCGTGGGATCAAACTATTCTCCTTGTCGATTATGTTGGTCGATGATTCGACGTCACTTCCAAATCAATCACTCTCAATATCACCGAAATATGTCGTGAATGTAATCATGTATACAATCTTCCATGCCATTATTGAGTTGCAGAACCGCGTCTCAAAGCCACTACGAGTAATGTGTCAACAGCACGTCTCAACTCGTCCGTAAATAGGCCACCCCTTTTAGCAATCCTGCGTCCGCTCGGTCCGCTGATCATCTATATCCTTATCATCTCCCTCACCGATTATCCACCCAGCTATTTACTCAAATCTCTGTTGCCGCCACCTGATCATGGACCTCTCAACCCTCAAGTCGACCCTCCCTCCAGGACTAGCCGATGCCGAACGAGATATGGGCGATAAGTTTCGAGGTTAGTCGCTATTACGGCCCGCTCTAGCTCTACCTTCCTTGTTCTGGATGAGCCTTGGTCACCCTTTATACTCCCTTTGATTAGCTCGCTGACAGTCCTTGCCTCACAGCTGCGGCATTGAGTATCACGAATCTTTACAAGTCGAGTCTATCGTACACTAAGGTATGCTCATCTGATGTTGAGGGGGACAGTAAGCTGATAAAGTGGTGGTAGCAAGCTTATCATGTGGGGTATTCGGCTTGCCTGTGAGTCGCGCACTGATAATGGAAATTTATGCTGATGAAATCGTGCGCAGGGCGGATGTGCTTTCGACGGTTCAGTCGTCGATTGGAGCAGGTCAGGACGCGTCACAGACTTTATCGAGGTTGATGGATTGGGCTGAAGCTCGCGAGGTGAGTCCAACTCTACCCTCCTCCCTTCTCCTTTGCCTTTCTTCAAGCAAAATGCTGACGTATGACTCTAGGCCGCAATGATCGCCTTCGCCGCAGACGAGAACGACGACCCCCTCCCTCCACCTTCAGCCCTCCCAACGAAACCCCGAGCCTCTCAAACCCGTCAAGCCCTGAACACAATCCATCCACCTCGCGCTTCTTCCGCTTCAGTCCTGGAAATGGATGAATCACCCGCCGGTCCGAGTCATCCTCGAAAACCGATTCTACAAGCTTTCACACCCGTATCCGACCTTTCGATGGAACACCCTACACCCGGACATAACACCTCTTCACCAACTCGCTCCTTCACCGTCATCCCCGCTCCGAACAGGACTAAGCATCGTTCCCCGGTACGTTACACACATCATCATAAACCCGATCCTATCCCTTCGACATCATCTCCTGCTGTACCTATCTTACCATCGACGTCTACGTTCCAACCGGTCCTCCCATTGGAGACGAGGAAATTACCTGTGGCGCCTGATACGGGACCTGGACCGGCTGTAGGAGCGAAGAGGAGTTTGATGGAGGTTGAGATGGTTGAGGAACCGATGACTCCTGCGAGGATACCTGTTGGAAGGGCGGCGAAGCGAAGGACGATGGGGAAGGGGGAGGAGGCCGGCGAGGAAAAGGAGAAAGAGAGGGAACGACCCGGGAGAAGAGGTGGGAAGAGGGGTCATGGCGGGGCGGGTGGGATGGCGGGATGACCGGAATCTAGGGAAGGCGACTCGAGAGTGAGGCGATCCAAGAGAGGATGAGAGGGTACATGAACATGCCAGCATCATGCATTGTACCTACATGCCATCCGTTCGGATTGATCTTCCGCGATTCTCATTGGACAAGCTTTACTCGACTTCTCACAGCTCATCGTGCCGCCTCCTTCTCCCTCAATGACCGATTCCACCGAATCTCCGTCCCTGACCTCTCTCTGTAACTCCCCAACCCTCGAAGCAACTTTCGCACCACCATAAACCGGCTCAACCATCAAAGCAATCATCTTCTGAGCCAAATCCGCAGTAGCGATCGACGTGATCTCTATCCTCCCCCAGTTGTCCCCATCAGCTCTCTACTCAACCGTCGCTCAAGTTCCGACCCACCCACATGATTATAAGCCGGAGCGACTTCATCGATATCCGCTCCAACGATGCTGATCCCACTCAACGACCTGATGATCCTCCTAACTTCCCTTGTATTCCATTCACCACTCTCCGGTGTCCCAGCTATTCAAAACAAACCAAAACGAAAACCCAATCAGCTCAGCACTCTCAAATCCAAATCCCCCAAGCCGTCAAATCAAATCTCGGTTCGATAAAGAAAAGCAAGGGAAGGAGGGACTTCTCTTACTCGCTGGTGCGAATGCAGGGTCGACTACAACATCGATATCAAAGCTCAAATACATCGGCATCCCTCCAACCCTCTCCTTAATAACCCTAGCAAATCCCTTCCGGACAGTTCAAGTCGATATTATCCGTTGTGAGGGTTTGAAACCCTATCGTCTCTGAATCATACAGGTCGGAAGGTTTTGAACCTAGGGGACGACATCGGATACCGGCGTGGATGGAGGTGGTATTTGAAATGTAACCTGATTGAGACGCTTTCCGGAAGAATGTTCCGTGGTTCTGAGAGGGGTCGTTTCCATCAGCTCTAGGCTAAAAGTAGGGAGTCTTTGCTCGATCCTCTTCTGATGGTATTGACGGTGGGAATAGATGAAGAAGTGGTGTGACGGTATCACTAGTTGAGGAAGTAGTAAGGGTAACAGGGGAGTTCGAGATCCGTACCCGTCCGCAATGGCAAGGCAATGAAAGTAGGGTATATGAGGGGAATGGGAGCAGGAGATTTGCAGTGACACGATGAAGGATGTAGAGCGAAAAGTGGTAGAGAGAAGATTGAGAGACAGACATACGACCTGAGAGGTAGGTGTAACCGCACCTGGAATCTCCAAACCGCCAGATCAGCTTCGAACTGAACCACCGCGATCTCCCCGTAAACCTTGTGAAGACTCTCGAGGATGGGGAGGACGATGGTATGCCCTCCACCGAGACTCAAGATACGAGGTTGCTCGAAGCCGTCGAGGGCGAGGTGGGAGGTGAAGTTTCAGGCCAACGTTGTTACTGGACGGGAGAGGAGGGTTGAGTAGGCTGTTGAGATTTGTGTCAGGGCTAGAGTGGGGTCGTAGGGTGAGATGGGGATGTCATTGCAGTCGACCTGAAGAGTCCAGTCAGTCAGGTGTAGAGAATCTAGCGAGAGCAGAGGTTAATTATTATGAGGTCAGGCTGGGCAGATGGCCAATGCAAGATGACAGGAAAGTCTTAGAATGGGATTTCCGGAAGTAGGAAGTAGGGCAAGAAGCAGTTCTAGTAAAGGTAGAATAGATCGTCTGGGGGTGATCACTTACGATATCCAGCCCGCTCTGCAAGGCAGAGAAACCCCATGGTATCATGAAACTCCGCATCGGAGAGTGTAGTTCGACTGCCAGCACGGATCGCTTGTGGTCCGAACCTCGCTCCAGGTCGATACGATACGGACGTCTCCACCGCGAGCGTCAATCATGGTGAATTGAGGGCCTAGAATGATTGACGTCATATGGCATCCCTAAGACAGCTATATCAAAGCTCACCTCATCGAGGCAATGCGAGTAAGGGAGTCGGGAGAAACCTGTTATCCGGGAGAAAGGTTGATCGGGTAGTGTACCGTATTTCTCGGTTGACTCACACTTGTCAGAATAGCCAGTCAGGATGGGAAGGGACTAACCCCATGTTCCGGATGTTTCAGCAGACGTTGCAAGGATCCCCACGCCCAGAGCGAATATCGATAACTGTTTGATGTGTTCGGCTATTATTGAGTCTGAAGCTGCCTTCCCCAGGAAATAGCGGGGTTGAACTTGAACTGAGAGATTTCGGCGAGTACCGCTTACCCGCTGATCTGATATGGACGGAAGCAAATCCTTGACAATCGAGAGGATTTTCGAGTCGACTCAGCTTCGAATTGTTCCAATTGAAATCCTTGGCAATGTCACTATCGTCTATACGCTGACCTTAGCGTCTACCATACGAGCGACATGTCTAGCAAGCGGGACGTTTCTTCACTGGAGTACCGAGCTGCGTTGTCGACATGTCTTCGATGGGATGAGACGAGGAGAGAACCGTACCTCCAACTCCCGTCATTCCCGGATTTACGGTTGACGCTCTGGCGGGAGGGTGTCGAGGATGACTTGGTCAACATGTCTCACTGGATCGGTTGGGGAGTAAGCCTGATCAAGAGAGTAGGTCGCGCTGTTCAATCACCCGGTTATCGGCGAACGACTCTATCGCCTACCTTACCCGTACGTCCAACTAAACTCCCGTCAAGGTCATTTCTACTGACTTGTCCGTTTGACCCTCAACCCTCAGCTTCCCCCGGTCATACGCCGAAGAATGGGTCACCCGAGATTATCCAACCCACCAATCATTCCTCGCAAACTTCATCCCTCTCCTCCAAACTCCCTTTCCGAACGATTCAACTTACATCCCTCCAATACCCGACCTGCACATCTTAGCGATGCCGTTTAAATCCCTCCGTTCCGTCTCATCCCAAAAGATTCAAGGGGACATAAACCTCGCTCCTCAATCATACCCGTTCTCAGAGGTGAAACTCACGGCGGACGAGGTGAAAGCTCTACCTCTGGACGAACAGGTATGGGATATAGGATATGTCCTCGATCCGGCATTACATGGAAAAGGGGTCATGAGCGAGATGGTCGGTTGTATACTTGAAGGGTGGGTGAAGCCCTGGATGAGGATTGGGATTGTGGCTGCGGTACGTCTGTCGTGTATCTCCCTTCGAACGGGGAAAGTATGTGAACGTGAACGTGAAGCTGATGAGGGGTTGGATTTTGCGTAGTGGTGCGACGTAAACAACTTCGCTTCGCTAGGCGTATTGAAGAAGAATGGGTTGATACATGCATCGACGCATGCGACGGATTGGCCCGAGGAGAAGGGGGGTGGACAGAGGCAGTCGGGAAGGTATGAGCGGCGGCTTGTATAATGTTACTGTTTCGAATACTGTGTGGTTGGGAAGGGGTCGGTTGCTAGATCGTTAAAGACCAAATCGGGGAGGGAGGCTTGAACATGACATAGCGGGATCGTTATCTGAACATCAGTCTCGGATATATTATAGCTTCATCTTCCTTCGTAAGCTGTATAGGGCAGTGATAACGCTTGCCAGCACGCCCGTCAGACTCTGTTGGCTTAGTTGGTTATAGCGCCCGCTTCACATCACGTAGTGATTATGTAATCTCACGCGGGAGGTCGAGGTTTCGATCACCTCATGGAGTATCGTTTTTGGCTGTATGTCCATTCACTAAGCTCTTGTGGCTGTCTGTCCATTCAATAAGCTTCTGGAGCTCGTGAGCTATGCAAATGGTTCCGAGCGTAGATAAGGATAGAAAGAAGGAAATAGCGTGATCATCGGATTCCAGGGGGATATGAAGAGCCCCAATCAACTGCCACATCCCGGTTGTCTTCCTGATCTTTCAACTTCGCTTCGTTTCGCTTCTCGCCCTGTTGTCCCATTGAATACTCGGTCAAGATGGGACAAATCGAGTCATCAGTCTTCAGCTCACTGGAGAAAAACTCGAACTGTGAGTTGAGCATTGCCCTCTTACGGAGCTAATACAGCTCCTCGTCCACCTACCTCTCCCAACGACTCGACTACACGTAACCCTCCTTCCATGCTCAAATACCAACCACCCCTTTTTGCGTCTTCTCGTCGCGCACAGTCTCCGCACCTGAATTGGTACGACTGAAGAAACGTTTCATGAAGCTCGACAAAGATGGTTCCGGTTCCATCGACAAGGACGAGTTCCTTCAAATACCTCAGATAGCGAACAACCCTTTAGCACATCGGATGATAGCGATCTTTGATCAGGAGTACGTCTCCATCCCTCCTCTCAACTTATAGATGGGTTTGGGTCAGCTGAAAGCCTGAGTGAAGATGACGGACGCTGATGTGTCTTGGTGCTTAGTGGAAGTGGTTCGGTTGATTTCCAGGAGTTTGTAGGGGGGTTGAGCGCTTTCAGTAGTAAAGGGGGGAGAGATGAAAAGCTGCATTGTGAGTGGGCAGTCAAATGTCTCGAGGTCTGAGCTGACGACAGACTCCCTCTGTGTTCCCCTCGCTTCTTACAACATCGCAAATCCGCTCACTCCTTCCGTCTCCTGATCTCGCCTGCCCCCTTCATGCCCCTCTATCTCCCTCCCTGGCGACGTCTCCCCCTCCCCTTCATGCCCCTCACGTGCCACACCCATCCCGCACATCCCATTAGTCGCGTTCAAGGTGTACGATATGGACCGAGACGGATACATCTCGAACGGAGAGCTATACCTGGTATTGAAGCAGATGGTGGGGAACAACCTGAAGGTGAGTACGCGTCGTCCAGTGCTTCACTATATCCGATCTTTCCGGTCAGCAATAGGGCACTGACGCTCGTATGATCAGGATCAGCAGTTACAGCAGATAGTGGATAAGACGATCATGGAAGCGGACAAGGATGGGTGAGCTACTCGTCTACTCTTGCTGTCGTCTGCTGCGGGACTGGACGAAGGGAGTCTGTCAGCTGACTGTGTGGCTTGGCAGGGATGGGAAGCTGTCTTTTGAGGAGTTTACAAGCATGGTAGCGAGTACGGATATTGTCAAGTGGGTCAACGAGCTCTGTGTTTGCCGGAGGTAGCGCTGATGTTTCGTAGACAAATGACATTGGAGGACCTGTTTTGATGGAGTAGTACCCTGTGCATTTATACACCTTAGCTGATACGAGCTCAACGATATACCTTGTCCGAGAGATGTCATTACGATGGCCCATGGCCTTAACGGCTCGATCGAGCGGATCGGTCTCCACGTCACACTCGAGCCGTCTGCATAGGTCCATTTTCGAGACCTTCTCATAAGCTTTTGGGCATTCCGTAACGTCCCCGGCTTCCTTCGCCTACGCTGACGAACAGCATTCGCAACACTAGCATCTCCCTCGCCCGCTTCTCATGGACAGGCTCCCATACTGACCAAGCATCTGCTGAAAAGGATGAACTTGTCACTCATATACGTTCCGACAAATGTCGATGATTAAGCCAGATGCTAATGTGTGCAGCCAACAAAAACAAAGGCTCAGGAAGGATCCAAGAGGGGTATCAGATATGCATTCTCGTGGAAGTCCTCCGACGCGATCTTATACGCACCAGCGGACAGGTATTGGAATATGTACAGCAAGCAAATTAATACAAACACCGGAAGTAGCGCCTCAGACCCTTTCCGAAGCCCGGATCACGGTCACTCTCAGCAATCTACCTCATGAGGCCCTTACCTCGCCCTTGCCCTTGCTGAGCCTGGAAGGGCTGTTGTCCCTGGAACCAGGAGGAGAGGATGCTGGGTTTGAGGAGGCTGAGGAGTGCTGAGACCCCACGGATCTGCGGAACTCCGGATTTCCGAAGCGTTTGACTTGGAGATTTGGAAAGAGTCCTTCGAGTGGATGACTTTTGTCCCCGTGAGACTGGGCACACGACGGTCCGGAAACTGGCTACCGCCTGAAGACTTGCTGTAACTTGTAGACTTCCTGCCAAGAAAGAAACTTGCCGCGCGGGCTTGGGATGTTGCCTGAGTTTGTATGAATCGGTAGTGAGATCCTTTGGCAGGTTGGGTCTCACTTGGGCTGGCACTACCAAAACTGGGCGATTTTGCGAGCTGATTGCGACTTGGAGATTTGCTCTGTGGCGGCTGATTTGTGCTAGCCACAGCCGATGGTCGAGCTTGATTGTCTGCATGCGACTGGATCAAGGTTGAGACGAAGGAGACAGGATCCTCAGCTTTGGCCAAGTGTCTATTGACGATATACTTCCGCAATCCCGCCTAACTGTAGAATGAGAGCGGTCAGTACTCGTACGGGTCAATGTCCAGAATAAGTAAGAACATACATTTGAAACTCCGATCGAGTGAGATCTTTTGTGAGGCCCGTAAGAAGCTCATGGTATATCTCTTTTGGCAAAATCCCAGACTGCATCTGTTTGGTGATCAGAGACATGCCCTTTGTAAAGCTTCATCTCGTCTGCTTTGGTGGCATTGTCGATGTTGCTCCTCTGGTTGATCTCGTCCCACAGCTCTTTTGAGTGTTTGCATCGGCTGAGGAGGAAACTGGACGAATCAAGATTGAAGATGCGAGTGGCTGGCTTCGTCAAGAGTCTCTTCCTCCGTTCGGCCCCTTGGGTGGTGCAGGTGATGCTGTGTAGCATCAGCTAGAGCAAGTTCACCGATTTGCTGAATTCAGGTTCATGAAACTCACATTCTTCCATCCGGTAGCGGGTAGGCTCCAAAGCCTTGTTTCTGCTGAATGCTCGTCTGGGTTGGGCTTTTGGATGATGGGATAGAGGTCATTTTGAGGTGAGCCGAGAGGTCCTTCAAAGATGTGATGGGTGGTAAATTTGGATTCTTGTTGTTGTTACTGTATCCTGTTGAACGTGAGCTACAGCAATAGTCGGGAAACTATCTGAAGGGTCTTGCTCCACAAAGGACTGAACCAACTGTAGCAGAGACACAGATGCTGATGTGAAACAAGATATGCAAAGTAGCAGCTACGGTTTGAGGGGTTAGTCCCATTGTAGGTGGCGCGAGAAAAGCTTATTACTGAGCACGTTTGTGTACTTGTGTTGTTGCTGTGACTATGTCATATCAATCACCCAATAAAAACCTCGAAGGAGGCAACTCACTGAGATACCAAAGGCTGGGTGATTGTGGGAAGTGATGAAGTGAATGTCAAGATACCTATTTATATCTTTCCTCAGATATGTCCGCTTCAAAGACCGACCGATGCACCTTTCATCAGCATAACGCCACACTCATACACGTATCGCGCCAGCCTCCGTGCTCCGGCCAATGAAAAGAGGTCTTTCACGGATCATGCTGTAGGTGTCATCCCATTCGCTCGGCCTCCAATCAAGAGCAAAGCGGTGTCGTCCCTTTGTGCATCACCTTTCTCCTCTGTGTGTCCTGCGCGAACACGCAAACACGTTCGATCATGTGCGTACTTATCGTAAATGTCGTTGTCTCTGAGGTCATCTCTCCTTGTTGCCCGTCTCTTTTACCGAGTCGTCGTCGCTCGCCCATGATGGCTCGGGTAAGATCAAGCTTCAGATTCCCACTCACTCCAAGCATGTTAACCTTCCCCTAGTCCCCACGATAAGTGGACATCAGGCTGTCCGATCGAATGAATTCTTTGTTAGCTCAGCAGTGTCCTATCGTACCATCGGTGTGTATCAATTGTACTCTCGTCCTTCGTACACCTCATCGTGTTTGTAGCCATCTCTCCTTTGTAACCCGTCTTGCTCCTTTGTACAGCAACATCCCTCCTCGGTCAAGCTCGCCCCGTCAGATCCAGCTTTAGAGTTCCCAACATTGACCTTTGGTACCAAGTCTCAGTAGCCGGATACAGCCCTTATTAGCGATTAAACCTGATCAGTCGACATAGGCTGAAAACAAATGAATCCCTGTCTCTTTAGCTCGGTAGGACAAACCGAGTCACAGGACCATGTCGAAGTCAAGGCAACCACAGCTCCCCTCGCAGGACCTGAAGCCTCATACCTCCTCCAACGCAGTTAATCCTCACCCTGACCTTGATTGTGACACAGCTTTCGATCCTCTCCTGGATGTCCTCGGCCACCGTTTCCGCACTTCGCTCATTGGCTTGACATCCCACCCTCATCATCCTGCTTTTACTTCCACCTTCGACTACTGGGTCTCCGAAGCGAGAGAGATGGCAGCAGCTTATCTCGGAGGATGGCGTGGCGATCCTTCTTCACCCGATGAAGAGTACGTGAAATGCCTGAAACACGTCGATCAAGCTCGTCTATCCGAAGCAATCGTCGACGACCCTGTCGCTATAGAAGCGCGGAAGGCGATCACCGAGCAATGGTGGGATCCGACGGTCTTCATCTTGGTCATCGTCAGGCGGGATGAGATGGAATTTAGCCTAGATGTCAAGTTTCACTCCTCCGCGCCGAGTGCTTGGGATGGATTCGATCCACCCTCGATGATCATACCTACTGATGGTAATGGGGTGGGAGGAGGAGGACGGGGAGGGGGAGAAGGATCGATCTTGTTGGATCTGGTGAGGCGATACGAGAGCGATGTGCTGCCTTGGTTTAAGATTACGGTCAGTGTGGATCTAGACATCAGTGAGTAGACAAAGACATGTCGATACACCTAGTCGAGTGAGAAGCATAAGCGATGTCAGCTTGGGAATATTTAGACCAATGCATGTTGTCGCCCCTCCCTCTACCCCGTCGAGCCTTTCTCCTCGTGTCGATGGGTCGTCTAGACCGGTGGTTTCGATGGTGCTTTCTTCTCCGTAGGGGGAACGATGTAGGTCTACGAGCGACAGTTGTATAGGAGAGCGAATGAGAGCGAATCATGGGAGATGGTGAGATCCAGTTGTCAGCCCGAAGCCCTCCATCAGACATCAGTAACTCACATTCTCTCCAGCCTGACCGTTTTCCCAGAGCTGATACCGCCTAGACTACATCAGCATCCACAACAAGCCATCTCCATCCATCCCCCTTCTCTCCACGTTTCTCTCCATACTCTCCGTTCAACCTCTGAACCCCATCCCGTCCTCACCCTTCTCCGAGAGTGGTTGATCCGAAATTGGTGATTCAACTGGCCCAGACGAGACCACTCACACGCCGATCTGTGCTCTCTTCTCAGCAGCAACCCGATCCGTCTCATTCAAAGCCTGTCGGACAGCCCTCGAAGCGATCTGAGTATATTTATTCCACCTGTTCGTCCGAAGCCAAAATTGAGTCGAAATGTCGGTCAAAGCCACGATGAAGGTAGATTGGGTGAGAGTTGGCAGACAAGGGAAAGCACGGTGTTGAGATGTGAGAGGTCCCGCGAATAGTAAGGAGGGTGGAACGGATTTGGAGGGAAGTGAAGAGGATAAGGAGGAATATTTGTCAACACCTTTGACGGGTCGAGGGGAAGCTTGTGGGGACTCACGTCATAAATTCCTTCCATGCTGCAGACGACATCTTTGCCTATGTCCTTCTAGTGTTATTATTGCTGGCGAGCCCCTACTTCAATTGGACCTTCGCAAACAGCGTTAACAGAGCGGAACCAAAATCAGCTTATCCCCGACACCGGCAAAAAAGTCATATGGCTTAAAGTGGCATTTATATGGCCCCAGAACAGGAAGGTGCTGTACGAATATCCAATATCCAAAATCTGAATTCATGCAATATGTACCTGACCCAGTATGTATGACAGTGACATCTCCAGTGAACCAGACTACTGTGGTAACTGTACCTCCGGTGGTACAGGCGCCCCACTCCCTCCTCCAATCATGTCACTCCCCGTAATCGTCCGTCTCCTCTCCGGATGATGGAAATACGTCACCTACCAGATCAGCTCTTCTCCTCTCGTCTTGCTCAACGGACTCACAGGACTGTCCGCACCTCCATCCTCATGCTCATCCCCACTGTCCACCCCCTCCTCGCCCCACACATTCTCCTCTTCCTCAGGAAGGCCTATCCCCCTGGTATCGCTAAAAGAGATCTGCTTCTTCAATCCTCTCGTCGGTGTTGAAGGTGTGGGACTCGGATCATCCCATGGATTTGAAGACGCCGACATCGCTGATGAAGCCTTCGGACCGCTCGACACGCGGGCGGGGGATGATCTGGAGCTCGATTCACCTGAGCCGTTGCCGGTGACCCACCCGTCGGGGACAGCCAAGCCATCCGTCCCGTTGCCGGAACCATCCTGAGATCGAGATTGCGATCGTTGCCGCTTAATCGACTTCTTCCTTCTCAGACTCAAGACCACTCCTCGTCGCTTTGCAGCACCATCACCAAACGATCGAGGTCTCGCTTTGGCCGGTAACCAAGGTTGAGGTAGTAATCCAGACAAAGCGGGATGGGCGTACCGACGACGGCCGGTGTTGAGCACACCATAGTAGAAGTTCGACATGGGCGGTTGGGAGTAGTCGGTTCGCTTATCTGATGGCGCGACATAGAGTGTCTCGTCATTTACCGCGTATCTCCGGTGACTCAGATTGCTGCCCTTGTCAGCTTCATTTCTATTCCAACGGTAGCCGCAGCTTACCTTTGCGACCTGGTCACCTCCCCTTCCCGCACACCAGTAACGTGATCCGCACCCTCCCCTCTCTGTACTTCACAAACACTACTCAGCGCAAGATACTTGCTCAGCCCTCCAAAGTCCGTCAACATGCTCCAGCTCCACCAAAGCGTATAGGCGATCAGAGGGGCCATGGCGAGAGAGAGCCAGTACGACGATCGGAGGGAGAAGAGACCGGTCATGAAGAGTTGGAATATAATGAGACCCCAAAGGAGACGGGCGAAGGTGATTCGCCATGCTTCGCCGTTGGATTCGTACGGTTTGAAGTAGACTGCGGGGATGAGCGAATTGCAAGCAGATCAAGGGGACCTCACTGAAGAGGAGCTTGTACTTGTACACCAGATCTAGCTTCGTCAGCTATTGTTCGAGCGTGGCAGTATCGCTTACACGCGACGCCAAAGTATGTCGCGCCAAATACCAGAATCAGAGGCGAGACAACGCTGTACACCAAAGTGATAGTGAAGATGAGTAGTGACTGCGGGTAGACCCAGCCGTAGTTGAGCATGGGCGGTGCGTTCGCCTCAGCGAAGTCTGGAACGTCCTTAGCAATCTGGGCGAGATTGTGTATGAATTGCTCACCTCTCGGCGTCTTGGTCGAGAAACCTCTAGCGAAGCCAAGGGTGAATAACGGACCAAGGTTGAGTAATTGTAGTGGCATCAACCCAAGCGCTGAACGCACTCAGCCTCGTCCAGACCGACATCATAGACTCTCACCCTGCAACATGACATAAGACACCATGAAGTTCCTAGCATTCGAGCTTTGCAATGCCGTCGCCAGCTTCTGCGGGATCTACCGGCAAACCATCAACTACATCCTGCGATCAAGCGGATGACAAACCTTCATCGGAGCGTCGGCCAGGTCTATGACCGCAAAGTACACAGACACCGCTACGAAGATGAGGAACACCGAGATCAAAAGGAACAAGTAGTACCTATTGTCACGTATCAGCGTAGAGACTGAGTGCAGTCAGGCAGACATACTTCCTCATCAACGAGTATTCGATCCCGCTCCTCGATCTAAACCCCTGCTCGTATGAAAGCCCTACATTGTGCCCATCAGAGAAGAACCACTCTCCCCGGAAAGATACTCACACATCAGGAGGAAAGGCAACAATCCATTGAAGATGATGATCGCGAAACTCGGCAAAGAATTCTGAACCAGCGCCGCCAATCTCGGACTCGCCTCGGTCAACCTAGCCAACCAAGGGACGATCTTCTTAATCTCCTCGTATGACAACAGACCCGCTAGACTCGATACCGGGACTAAGGCGATCATCAGATTCGACTCAAAAAGAGGAAGACGAGGCGCGACGTACCGGTCCAGAAGAATAAGAGGAGTGACATAACGGTCAAGATTATAACCCCGCGGAGTCGTCTTTCTCGTTGAGAGATGGAAACCATTGACCAGACTACGTCCCGCGGTTCTGGGGCGGGCTCGGTGAGGACTTCGGAGTGGTGGGGGTAGTGGACGACTTGACAAGCTGTTTGCTGAAACCTTCATCAACAACAGTCCTACCATCATGATGTTGACTCACTGCATCCTTGACATCCTCAAAGGTGACAAAAGCCACATGAGTCGCCTCGAACCTGCCCTTCTTCCGCATACCCCGTACTTCGTCATCCGCCTCTCGAAACGCCTTCTCCCAGTACTCGATCGCATCCACCTTATTCCCGAACCAATGTGGGCGGATCGTCGGTCGGGGTCGAGTGGTATGTATATGATGGTGAGATCCAGGTACGTCTTCCGGGTCAGCAAAGGCATTGCCCATCGCCATAGCTGAGGTATCTCGTGATCGGGGTGCGTGACCATTCGGAGTGGAATCGCCATTCTCCACTAAATCCGGGATGAGGGGTTCAGGAGCTTGTTGAGGTGAACTCGTCACTTCCGCTACGATCTTATTGTCCCCGGAGTAGATGTTCGGGTCGTATCCCTTGACGTTCGCCGGATTACCCACCCACTCGGCCCAAGCTGTCTCAAGCTGTAACAGCGCATCCGTCCTCCTCGCCAAGACCTTTCGAAGCGTCTCCACCTCCCTACAGACACTGACACTCTCCACAGTCCAGCCACATCCCTCGAAGTAGTCCGCCAGCGCTCGATCTCCTCTCAAATGGGCCGGGACATTCGTCACGAGTACAGTTCTAGCTGAGATCGAGTGAATGAGGTGTAAAGCGAAGGATTGGCGGGATTGGACGAACCGATGGAAATTTAGGTGGAGGAATGTGAGGGTGAGCGAGGTGAAGAGGTAGGTGAATATGAGGTGGAGAGTCGCGAAGGTTTGTGGGTCCAGCATGAGGTCGGTGAGGCTTGGAGGAGGGCTTGGGACGGTACTGGTTGGTGGGACGATCAGGAAGGAGGAGTTTGGGAAGTGTTTGAAGGAGTCTGTCGAATTGGAAGGTTGATCGGGTTCAGAGTCGGTCGAGCCGTGACGCTGGTCTCTAATCAGCTGAGACCTTCAGCGATAATAGGGCATCTCACAAAAAGGTTCAGCGGCATGAGCACGATTGCCGCAAGTAACGCAGAGAGCGAGAACAGCAGAAACGCCATTCTATAGAAATTCAATAACTACCCAACCCATCAGTATCTTTTCCCTCCGTACTTCGGCTAGAGCAACTCACGACCGCCGCATCCAGCCCAACAGTCTGAAGAACCGTAAACTCGCTCGTCCTCAGCGTAGGCAAGATCCAACCAAAGAACCTCGAGCTGCTCGTCGCCTCCACGTCCGGTGAATGAGCTGGCGTCGGGGAAAAGTCTGTCTCCATCCATCAGCTAGATCCATCAGACCGAGCTGGATGGAGGCGGACCTTTGAGCTTGGTCCGACCCATGTAGACGATCTCCCATCTCGTTCGAAGGAAACAGAAGAGGAAGAAGGAGTTTAGGCCGATGACGAGGGAGAGGATGAGTTGTGTGGAGAACCATGGTCCTGTGGAGAGAGTGACGTATAAACGTAATCCCGCTTGGTGTGGATAATAATAAATATGACATACCGACAAATTTCTCTGTTCACACAGAAGGTAATTTCAAGGCAAAAGGTTAGCTAAGAAAATCAACGAGGAGGACAACGAACGCGTTGGCGGACTTCCGGGAGGAGCGGGTTGACCGTCGTCCAACGATGCCAGGAGTACCTGTGACCATGACAACATGCTGATGATACAGCTCGAAGCTCCCAATCCAAGCAATGGTTAGAGGTCCGAGCGGTGGTTTCCACAAAGTCAACGGACAATGGATCGGCGCTTCGCACGTGGCCCATTTACAAGATATTCGAGTGGCAAACAGAGCACCGAGGTCAGACGAGCTCGATACCGAACGGGTAGGTATAGACAGAAGCCAGAGACAGCGTATAGACATGATGTTGCAATGCATATGGTGTCGTCGAGGGGTATCAAAATATGCAGGTATAGTCTAAGATGGTCTAACAACTGTCCTTCAAGCTGTTCTTCGGGAATGTATACCCTACAGCGCTGATCAGCTCATTCACAGCTTGAAACCCAGGAGAGAAATCGACATACCCGCTGCTTCCCAAGTCGTCAAGTTCGCGTTACTGTACACCTCCGGATACTGAGCTATGTACGCTGCGGTCGGGTGATCTTATCCGAGATCAGTATGAAAGTTTGGTCAAGGGGAGTCGATCTACCTTCCGGATCACACCCGATACTCCCGTCTGATCGTTGCCAGACTCGGATGTAATCGACCCGGAAGTAGTTTGGGACAGTCAGATGACTGAAATCGACGTTCTGGAAATTGTTCGACTAGACTCCACATCAGCTTCGTCGCCGTGATAACACCAGCTGAAGACTCGCCATGCCCAAGTTGAAGATCTTCTTCACATCAGCGATGACCTATATCAGTGAGGTGGACTCACCAGCGACATCGGTTCTTCCGAGATCAACCTCTGCCCAACCTCGGTCTTATCATTCGGACCAACCCCCGTCCCTCTCAAAGTCCAACTCTCCTTTCCACTACTAACCCAAGTGATATACCCATTCCCCCTATCCTTCTCATCCGAACTATACTCAAACCCAAACGTTGCAAACTGTCCATTCGTCCCAACCTGATTATAATAGATCTCATCTTCGACCAGAGTCAAACTACTCGCAGCTTGCTGGTAAAACCCTCCGAGATAGGTGTTGAAGGAAGTGATGGTCGGGTCGTACTGCTCGTAGTTGGTGGAAGCGTTGTTGAATTGGTAGTAATCGTCGTACGGAGCGAATTGGGCTGATTGGGAGACCTCGCCTCGGGCAATGTCGATGACGATTTGGGCTTCGATCATGTCGATCTCGGGTGCGGCGCGGCCCACGTTATTGGATGGACCGGGGTGAGATTCGCCAGAACAGGTACAGGCGGAGCAACGTTGACCAGGGAGGTAGGAGAGAGGGCCGCCGTTTGCGCCCGTGGTCAGAGTCGCTTCGGGGCCTGTTGCATTGACATACGTCTGATTGGTGAGAGTCCCTAGGCTCGTTAGCGCGAGGCATTATGTTCGAGACATACCTATGTCGCACGAATCGTAGGAGTATCTACAACGATATCAGTACATCTCTTCGTCTTCTCAATCTCGCTTACGGCCACATCCCTGCTCATTGTCAGTGCGATCATCAGGGCACAAGGTGACATACCATCCGTCGAAGCGCCATATCCCGGTCTACCCAAATTCCCCATAGCCCAAATCCCAGGCCAAAAGCCCCCAATCCCACTCGTCCCAGGCAAGCTGACACTCGCCTCGAAATACGCATTCTTGTTGAAACAAAGCTTGTTCCAAGACTGGAGCATCCCCGACTTGAAGTTAAGGTCGTGAATCGCTTCTTGGGTGAGGGAGATGAGGAGGTGACCGTCTTTGGTAGTTACGGCGGAGGGATCGTACCACTCGAAGTCTCTGGTGGGTAGTCCGGCGTTAGCCAGGGGATAAGAAGGGACAATGGGGACTCACCCCGTTGGCCAATAGTGCAGGTCGACAGCTTCAAAAAACGGGTCGTCCCCGTTATAAAAAGTCCGTCCATCTTTGTTGAACTCATCTGAAAAGACCAAGTTCCAGGTATTCCCATCAAAACCAGTGCGGGTATAGACACTGCTAGGCGTATCCGCATCGATCAGAGTCGGCAGTCCGACGATAGCAGGGTATTGACCAGACGCATTGATCCCACCGAGGTTGTATCCCGAAGTCTTCGATCCGGATGCTTTGTTATCGCCGTAGTAGAACGAGAACACCGGATACAGAGCGAAGAGGCCAACGATTGTGAAAGCGAGTACGGCGAGGGTGATGGCGTTCGCCCATCCTCTCCAACTGGCGATATCGAAAGGCGGTGTGAGATCCTTCTTTTCCGCCGCAGTGAAGGTATGGAGTTGATCATCGAGATCGTCATCCTCCTCCATCCCGTTACTCAGCGGTCCAGCGAAGACTCCGCTGCCCCGACTTGATTCAGGGGACATTGCTTTCGAGGTTGGGCCGAAAGTTGCGGTCGGACCGAGGCGGGTTGAGTCCGAGGAGAACGAAGCGTAAGATGCTCCGGAACGGGTGGACTTGCCGAGCTGGTTTTGGTCGTAGGATGCTATGGATGATTCGGAGAGGCGAGCTGACATGCCAGGGGAGGAGGCAGCAGCGAGGAGGGGTTCGCGCGAGACCGGCGAACGGGCGAACTGCATGGGCGAGGTGTTAGGGTTTGAGTGAGAGGTAAGGTTATTGATGAAGGAAGAGGTGGAGGGAAGGACTGATCAGCTCAGATCTCTCGCAGCACACCTCACTCCACGGCCTGGTACCGCCCAGCTCTTGCCATTCCCATCCCAACCGGCTGAACCATAATCACAAACACTCACAATGGAAGATCCACCTTGCTCCTGTATCTGAGGCCGCTTGAACATCTCCGTCGACTCACCCACACTCGTACCCGAATCCAAGCTCCCAGTTCTAGATGGTGATGGTCTCGCCAGATTAGCGGTGTTGTTCCAGCTAGAAGGAGGTCGAGTTTGGGCGAGACTGGGCATCCAGCGAACAGGGGCTGTATGATTTGTCGATATCGAAATGGCTGGTATGAAGGTCGGACGATGGGGTAAAATGATGGTAGCTAAGAATGGAGCATTATTTTGATGAGAGAACCGTGCTAAATAGCTATGACGCAAGAAAGGCTCGAGCGCGTTCGGTTCCAAAAGGAAAAATCAACGAAAATCAATCAACCCGAAAATCCAAGCCCTGAATGCCGAGATGATTACCGTGACATCTCGCAGCAAGGGGGTTTGAAAGGTTAAAATGGTGCACAGGTAATCTGGAACGCTGGAACAGTCAGGGTTTTGGTTGCGCATGCGACAAGACTGCTCACCGTTTCAAAGCTCTCGTTGCATGTCTCCGTCCTGATGGACATCTCGTCAGCGTCCTCTGCCGTCTATATACCGTTTTGCAGCTGTCTCGACTGCATGTAGCTATGGTAATAATTCAGAAAGTGTTTAGGGATAACGGAAGACCGAAAATGCTTTAGCGCGTTTCAGGACGGTGATCATCACGCTTTGGACCCTGAACCCTGAGCCGGAAGCATACGACGAACTTGTTTATTACCGGTATACATCTTTTTCGCAGCATCAACGTCTTTGCGTTAGTGGGCAAAGGTTCATGAGCCGATCGATGCGTGGCTGTATCTTGTTATCATAGCTTCGGTGAAGGACGGCTCGATGATCATCTTCTCCAGCCTAGTTCGAGCGTTCTACGAGATTACTCATTCCGCTTCACTGTGTCACCTCAATCGATGCCCAAGAACTACAGACAGGTAAAGATACACGATACCTTCTCCCGACCGATAGCATGCGGAAGCTTCAAGCTTGGGTCTTCGCCTGAAATTACCGATACCAAGCCACCGCCTGGACGCGTTTCCATCGTTCCCTCAACCGACCCGTGCCTAGCAAGTTTCGCAAGTCCGGCTCGAGCTCTCTTCGACATTGAGCAAGGGTAGTGTCCAGTCACTCCATTCCCTCTCGCTATATCGCTCACCTCTCAGTCCGGCTTACGATCGTCGGTTAGTACACTCGTATCTGCGCTTGTCCCACATGGTCACCCGCGGCAATGAACGAGGGGAAAGAATAGCGATCGGAGCCAGGGCCAGGGGAAGGTTGGGCTCGATCCTGAGATCGAGCCTGGGGAAGGGCGCGGCTGCGTTACGGATCGTAGGGGCTACACTCAAAGATGTCCAGGTTCCCTCTAATCAAAGCATTGCGCAGGGGTCGGTATTGACCGGGATCTGCTTTCTCTACACGTCCTTACCCAAATCTTGATACTTACAGACCATTTTCCCGCGGCTCTTCGTAACATTCTGCGACGCTCTACTTCGACATGTCTCAACCCACCTCCGCTTCCTCTCGAGCGATCACTGCTAAATCAATCAATACCGCTTCCTCGCCGTACACCCACCGCGTACAGTTCAACTCAATTCTCCTCAAACCCCTCTCGGCGCTCTACTCAGACCAGCGTATCCTCGTCTTGACGCCCTCTCTACACCATCACCAAATCTTACGACTGTGATCCAAACGTCTCCCATGCTAGCCAAGCTCAAATCCGAAGCCAAACTTCTCCCCTGAGCATGCAGTCCGACCTACCCGGATGTCATACCTCCTCTCGAGTATCGGTAATCTACTATTCACGCCATATGACGATTCGGACTCGGATGACGAGCTTGTCAAACCTCATTCGATTCAGTCACGAGCTGGGAGGAAAGCAGTCGGGCGGAACATCAAGGTTCCTCGTGTACGAAGCCATATAGACGAGCTGGACGAGAGTGGTGATTACCATTGTCTTCCCTCAAGCTTCATCTTCACGATCACCGGTCTTCACCAAGAAGGATTGGAGACAGAGTAACGAATCCGGTATCCTCATCTACCCGCGAGCTCGATCATATCCTCCAGGTCGCCCATCCCGCACCCCCCCCACCGAAGTATACAGCTCCATCCCGTCCGACTCTATGCACCACCTCCACCTTCGACCGCACATCTTGTCCAACGGCCGATCTTGTCACCCCTTGTCCGACGGCCGATCTTGTCACCCCTACTCCTCCCCCGGCCAAGCTCGCCAATCTCACCCCTCCTTGCCGCCCCACCGAGACCATAACTTTCCCTCTCCCCTCTCTCGTCCCAATCCTCCCCGTTCTCAGCCTCTGATAATCGCTCGTCCACTTCTGGAGACTCGATAAGGGGATACGAGATCATGCTCGAGAAAAGGGCTCTCTTCAGGGGCGGAGATGAAGAACTGGGTTCGCCTTTCACGTTCAGACGGCAGAGGGATAGAGGTGAAAAGGTCAGAGGGACTTCGGTGGATTTATGGAGGAGGATGAGTGTCAGCTTGGGTCGAGGATATGAGGGGATTGCTCCGAGGGATAGGTGAGAGCTTCTCGGATATGAGGGGAATGAGATAGGCTGATTAGGAGGCACAGTGAGTGGTTGGTCGAAGCGAGACGAAGAAGGGTGGTGATGCAGAGGGCGATTTTTGTCGTACTCGTGATCGTGAGTCGATCCCGTGTCGACCGTGCGCGAAGTCGCTGATATAGTTTAGGGCGCTACTTGGTGTCGCTGCTGCCTCAGTTATCCTGATTTTCAGCAAGATTACACGGAGTTCGTCGAGTAGCAGCAGTTGAGGTGTGCTCTGCTGTCTTCCAGATGATGTCAACGATGTCAACCTCTGTACGTATTATCATGCATGCAATAATCACGTTTATGAATACGATCAAATGATGCGAGAATCATGAGGTACCGACATGCCGGGTCACCCGAACGAACACGTTTAAGCTGTAACAAGGCCGCCGATCTCACCTCATCAATGACATATGAGTTGACACTCTTTTCAGATGGTGAAAGCAGGGATCACAGTAGCAGTCAGTACCGATGGCGTTTGCCAAGATACGATGCGGTGGGGATACTCGCGTCGACAAGTATACTCAGCCGTGCATGGTGTCGGAGCTTGATAGCTCATCCTTCCGGGGTAATGAGCTCAAGAAACCAGCCCAAGGATGAAGATGTTTCCATTCCAGGAGCTAGCTAGTAGACCCAGGGTGAAGCTTCTCAAAGGTTGACTGCCGTCGCACGCCTTGATATACAAAGCCAAGGTCGATGGCGGAGGAACACGTCAAGGACTTGGCGAGACACAATCAAAATGATCAATCTGCCATTAAACCTATTGCCATGTAAGCCTTGGTGACATAAGGATCATGGAAGCCGAACGGAGCCACCGAGTCGCAACGGTAAAGAGTGAACGGAATCTACTCATCGGAGAGGGATTAGATGTCTAGGCTGTAGTATGTCCAAGAGTTGAGTAGAGAGGTAAGGCACGAACGCGACAGCGGCGGGAAAGATACGGGTGAAGAAGGTGGACTTCGTGCTGTTGGGACCGTCTGCAGTTTGACCGCAGAAGTTACTTTCCTGTATTAACGATGTTGTCCTCGTCATTCGTATACCTCCTTCTCGGGATGGAGCTGAATGCTGACCTAGATTTAAGCTCATTGACTCCTCCCTTAGTCTTGAGTATGAAAGTGAAGATTCCCATCCTGAAACGAAAGAGTAATGCCGTGACTCATATGACCACGTATGCATCCGCAGGAAGAACTGCTGCAATTGAGGGTGAATGACATCAATGGAGACACCTCCTTTGATGGGCATCTGGAAATCAGTCGCGTCATAAACAATCTCGATTCCTCTTCCTTTTCTTGGCTCTTTATATCTTTCGCATTCTCAAAAGTCCTTTGTAATTGTTTCCTCCTGACATGTTGCCTCTTATTCTTCCTCCCAAGCCTGAGGAGCGGGGCCGATTCGGAGTCAATAGAGACGGTTGTTCCACCGATGTAAGCACATTGAATTGTATCGTCCCGTATATCAGATTTTGTCTTGCTTAGATTTATACTAGGATGAGCAAAGTCAAGGATGGTATTCACGATCGAGCAGCATACTATCGCTCTCTCAGTCAAAATGTGATCGCCGATGATCTCTTAAAGGTACGCACACTCGCTTCAACTCAGATCCAAAGGTAATGCAGAATATCAGATCGGTGACGCATTGGACTCCGGCAAAAGCAGTCTCTGGCGCGCTTGGCATGATGTATACAAGGAACTCGCACGTGCGTGTGATCGCATCAGTCTTCTCGACTCTCAGCTCTCCGGTGATGGCAAGCCTGTCATTCGGGAGCGCGCATCAACCGACATGACTCGTGACGAGATGCGCGAGGCGATTGTCTACCTCAAGAAGAAGATGGGGGATCTTCAGGAGTTTAAGCGGACCCAAGAAAAGAAAGACAAGGTCAAGGTCGAGCCTGTCGATGCCGATGAAGCGTCGAAAGACAAGTCAAGGCAGAGAGCGGGGAGGTGTAAAATTGCTCTCCCGGGACCAGTTTTGGCAAAACACTGATCAGTAACACAGGACAACGCCAACCGTTCTCCTCTTTCCCTGAAGCGCTCGTACTCGAGTGAGCCGCTGTCCCATCCAGTCGATTACCTGCTCGCACAACTCGGCAGTCCGTCGGTCAAGATCGAGCCGGATTCCCCACCTGGAAAGAAGAAGCAGAGAGTCGAGCTCTGAGCCTTGTGAGTAATCTACAGCCATTGGTACGTGACTCTTCTCAGAAAGCTGACGGTGACCTTGCAGGAACGTTAAAATTCCCAAGATCACCTGTGCATATCATCGACCGCGTTTTCAACCGTAACATCAGCATATGTCAGCTTCCACTGGGAGCTCGAGAAAAAGGAGGATCAACATACGGGGTGTGAGTTCTTACCCCCTTCCTCTTTACGGTTGCTAATAGTCTATGGCTGCTTCAGTATCCTCGCCCTACACTATGTCCGGCGCAAGCCAAAAGGGTCCTCTACAGATTGCTCAAGGCAAGTCTTCAATACTCCTTGCAGCTTCTGGACTTGGACTCCGATGTTCATTAGTTCAGGCAATACCACTCCCATTCCATCCTTTTTCTCGGTTCCGTGGTATCCCCTCGTGATATTCCCTTCACCAGTAGCCCGGTCGGAATACATGCATCCATCACCCGTCCACTGCTTTCATACCTGACTGACCTACCCCTCCGCACCCGCCCTCGCAAACATCCCCCAAACGACCCCCTTCAATACGACCGTAACAAGCACCACAACCCAACTCCCCCCGTATCGATGCATCACCGCTCCCAGCAACGCCCCACAAACCATAACCACCACATAAGCCAACCTCCTATTCCTCGGTCCTGCTTTAGGATGGTTCCAACCGACGAACAAATAAGGGTCAGACACCAAATCGACATAGGAAGAGGTCATCGGTGCGGTCGGTAACTCCTGGCAAGATGATTGACGAGCAGTTGAGACTTGAGCTCCGGACATGTTTGCGAAGATGACGAGGATCAACCAGGAGTGACTGCCTTGCGGTGGGAGGAAGGATGAGGAGGGCAAGGAGGGGGAGAGGAGAATACATGAGGTTGAAAGGAGGAGGAGTTGGTAGGTCGTTGTCAGGAGGAGCCAGAGGCGACGTCGGACGCCTGGTTGGGGCGTCAGTACAACAACGAGATACAAAGCTCGGGGGAAAAGGGTGAGGAGCGCAAAGTTGGGGAAGGAGATTGGGTGAAGTGGAGATAGGGTGGATTGGATGTTGGGTAGAGTGTAGAGTCTGAGGGGAATGACTCGTGAGGAGATGAGAGGATGAGGACGACGTACCGAGATATGTGCCGATGTGACCGAACACGAACGCCCCGATGAGGAAAGAAGCGAGCGAGATTCCCGTGAGGAGGAGGAGGACACGGGTGGTTCCGATGATGGAGACGGTGAGGAGGATGGTGTTTCCGGTTTCTACGACAGCGAGCGAAGCGATCGACCGGAATAGGTCAGAGCGAGAGCAGTTGAGCGGATCGGGCAGAGGTGGAAGAGAATATCGCAAGTGAGTTGGACCGAAGTAATCGAGTCAACGCGGATAATTAGGCAGAGGGACATGGACTGTCAGCTGGCCGATGCGTCAAAGTAAAGGGAACTGACGGTTCGATGCAAAGGTATTGAAGTCCGCGTAAGTCGTCGCGTCTAGAATACCCGTCGAGAACGCCTGAAGGATCAGGGCAGGGACCATATTGGGCGTCGCGACGGTCTCGTTTGCCCAATCCCGCCATCCACGCCGACGTCTCCATGACTTTCGATCAGAGCTGTCACTCCCGTCTGTAGGCGGATCGAGGCAGGCGGGTGGTGTGGATCTATTTGTATGGGGACTGGGTAGGTCGGTAAGGACGATGGTTGATTGGGATGAAGAGGACAAGTCGGGGATGGAAGTACCGTCTTCCAAGAGGCGAGGGTCGATGTCGGCATTACGTGTTGGAGTAGGTCTGCAGGGTTGAGGTCTCGTTACTGCTCCTGTCGAGGAGGCTCGTCGTAAAGAGATGGATCGGATCGAGGAGGTTGATGCTCGGCGCATCCTTGGCATAGTCACTGGTGTGAACGAAGAAGGCTGAAGAAGTGAAGTCTCTACAAGGGGGACGAAGAGACTGCTTGATTTAGCAGAAGACCAGGAAGCAGACGTCGAAGCCATTTCACCAAACTGCGAGGCCTCCTTTCTTCTCGTAGAAACCAATCAACCCTCAGCGATGGTAAAAGGTCAATCTCGTATCGTTAGTCCGTCAAGTCACATCGAGCCTACGCTTTCCAGGTTCCGTCCAGCTATTTGGAAGCTCAAACTTCTTATTATTCCAGAGGAACCAAACAATATTCCAAATCTCGGGGTTTTGGAATACACGTCATGAAGCCGAAATGGCGGATGGGACAGCAAGCGGGTAATGGATTCAACCGGTTATTTAGCTATATATCTCATTTCGACAACACCTTTACAAAACATTGGGGTATAAAAGAGGAGTGGAGACATGTCGAAGCCTGACATCGTACTTCACCACTTGAACGCTTCACGATCCGAACGGTTATGTTAGCCCTACATCTTCCTGCTTGACCCAGGCTGACCCGCTCCATCTGCCGTAGTCTGGCTCCTTGAAGAGCTCGAACTCCCCTACGATGTCCGAGTCTGGTGGAGATTATCTACGAGGCAAGCTCCTCCCGAGCTCAAAAACGTCTCACCGTACGGGAAGGTATGTCCTACCTTGTCTCCCTTCTTCCGTAACCAGCCCGCATCCACCCACGAACCTCCTACTTGTTGAAGTGGACCATACCCACATTCGTTTGGCCGTTTCTTCCGTTCCATGGCCTTGTTGAGAGTCGCTTCGCTGACGCGACCAGGCCCCAGTCCTCGAATTAAACGGTACAATCCTCTCTGAATCAGGCTCAATCATCCATCGTCTCCTAACCCTCTACCCATCCTCGAACGTAGAGTCCACCCCGAGCGACGATTCGATCTTTTGGTCCCATTTCGGTGAAGGGAGCATGATGAACCTTCTTCAAGCGAGTGTTATCGTCGCTGCTACGAGTGTTGGATGGCAGAGGGGGATAATGGGTGGGTTGGGGGAGGAGGAGAGGAAAGGGGTGGGGAAGTATTCGAAGTGGGTCTTGGTGGGTCATTCGGGTTTCTTCGATTCGACTGGTTCAAGAGGGGAGGCAGGGGGGAAGGGGGCTCAAGCGGGACTGGGGGTAGGGAGGGAGCGGGGGAGGGTTGATGGGAAGGGCTGGACTGCTGGAAGTGCTGGGGAAGATCCTGGAAAAAGGGAAGGTCATGGACTAAGCTAATATCCCTGGATGATAGGAGGATCACCTGAAACCGCAGGTCCAGACAAACATCGATGAGGTGGGTCGCTCATCGCGTCGCTTCGATTTGGCGTAGGGAATGTAGGCTGATTGGAGGTAGATCGAGGCGTTCTTGAAAGCGAGACCTGAGAAGTACTTCTCCGGGACGGATAAACCTGGAGATGGGGATGTGAGTCATTGCTAGCGAAGTTTTGTACGAGTTGACGCATTCTGTTCCTCCTCGTCTGCTCCTTCTCCCCCACCACCCTCACAATGTCGCTTCGTCATCTAATTCGCTCCATATCCTGTTCTGAACAATCGCATCTGCTTGTCCTCAACGCCTCGCTTCGCTCGGCAGTTCATGATGTTCTTCCCCATCAATTCTCTCCTAGCTGGAACGCGCAAGGATGCGGGGTACACCATCGGACCTGCCATCAGAGCGTACTACGAGATGGTCATGGCGAGGTATGTACAGCTATCATCTCTTTCTCGTCGACTCCGCCTGATCGCGGGAAGAGACGATTGAGGATGTCAGCTGATAATGACTTAATAGACCTGGGACGAAGAGAGGTATGGAGAGGTTGAGGAAGGAGGAGGAGGGGCAGAAGGCGAAAATATAGCCGCAGAGATGAGGTGTCACGATACTGCCAAAAAAAACCCAGTATGTAAATTCAGACTGCGATGGCACATGCAAAATAAGACCTTTTGAAATTGGAACGCAGTCATGAGAAAGGCTGAGATCGTAACCATGATGCATATCGCTCTGAGGACCCGGAAAGTAACCATGAGAGACCTGGAGATGACAAACGACAAATGACGACTATAAATATGTGGGGGAAGCAGGGTGGTAACGATGTGAATGCAGGAGAACGAAGCGATGACCAAAAACAATGACGAGGCGCTAACATGCCAGTGGGAACGAGGTTGCGAAAGTGATTCGAAAGTGCCGAGTGGAGTTGCTGTCTGGAGAAAGGTGTCATGAGAAGGAGAAGCAATATCAGCTTCTCACCGGTGTACCTGATTATCGGGACCAAACGCTCACACAACAAGGAGAGTCTCTACCTATCAATTTCGATCTCTCCAGCTTCTCTTCCGTCCACCATTGTTTCAGCTCCCATACCGTGCCTCAAACCACTCTCCCTCCTCCGCCTCTCGCCTCCAGCCGTGCGTAGGCCTCGTCCGTGGACAAGCGCGAAAACCTTATCCATCTCCTCGCCGAGACTTTCGACGCCATCGATATGGGTGTGGATCTGTTTCGTCCGGGTAGTAGGGGTCGTGACGGACCGAACCATGGCCAGTGGTGATACGGAATGGGGTACGGTGGGTATCACAGCCGTAGAGAAGGATTTGCGGAGGGGGGAGTGAGTGGGTATCGGTGAAGGTGGAGGTGGATCTTCATCTTCGGAGAGGAAAACACCGGTGAGGGATGATGAAGGGCTAGGAATTTCAGGCCGATGACGTTTCGCTGGCGAATCGGGACATAGTCCATCCGTGATTGAATATGACCGAATTTCGGTTGGGACTGGAGGTGTACTCTCTCTGCTCAAGTCCTCGCTTCTCCACTTGAGCGGGCTACATTCCCTCACAACGCGCAACTGTCTCGAGCCTAGGACAAGTGATGGCGAGCCGGAAGGGACACGTAAAGTTGTCGAGGTCGAGGTATCACGGTTGCGTTTCACACCGCGGCCGATGGGCCGATCTCGCTTGGATAGTAATGGTAAAGGGAGTGAACCGATCACTGGGACCGACGGGAGCATGACTCAACCCGATTCCCAAGAGCTGCAGCGAAAATCGAGACCCCTGACGAAGTGAAATAAGGATGAGCTAGACTTCCAGTAAGTGGACAAGATAAGTGACTGAGTGGCGTGAGATTTAGTACAATGATGATGAACGCACCTGAAACGCGTCCTTCCCCACGTTGACAATGGCCCTTCCAAATCTCGGCGCCCTCGCCACTTTCCTGACAACAAGAACAGCGTCGTCTAGAAGGACATGATGAAAGAATTGACAGGTTGGTCCGACGAAAGTGACGAGACGCCTGACAATGTCAGGAGTCAACTGGATCAAATGCACTGGCGCGTACTGAACCGGAGGCAAAATCAGTCTCCCACGGTGCGTCGGAGTGATATTCACGTGGTTTCCGGAAATTGGAATCCTTCGCCTGAGCCGCCTCAGACTGGACCTCAGCCCTCACCAACTCATCGGCAGAGTTTCGAGACATTCGAAAACCGGTAGCAGGGCATATGTCCTCCTTGCCAAAATGTCAGGCCCATCCTCCTTCACCACCCCTACATCCCTCGTAAACCTACTTGCGACCTTACCTCTCACCTATGATTCCATACCCTCCATTCTCGCCTCTCACAAGCCCATCTCAAGTCCTTCCCACCTACCGAGCCAGACACTCCACAGATTACTGGGTCGAGTTAACTCAGCTGTTCTTTCGAAGCATGCCGAAGGGGAAGGGGAGAGAAGAGCTGCCTGCGAGATTGCCAGGATCGTCGTCGAGCAGGATGAGGAAGGGTATGTTCTTATGCAATGGGGAAAGGGATGGATCGGAAGCTGCTTGAGTACTTTATCGGTAAGTTCAGCTTCACGACAGTTCAGCTTCACGACTCCCAGACAAGCGTTAGAAGCTCGATTTACTGTACCTGATCGCATAACTGTGAAGCTGACTTGTACGAATAGTACTCAACCACTTCGCTGTCGGCTGTCCAGCTGCACCTCGCCCTCCTGAAAAGTATCATCATCGCATCACCTCAGTACCCTTCATTCGAGCGAGAGACGATTCATCCGATACTTGGCAAGCTTAGCGTTTCACTGAGTAAATTGCTCGAGCGATGCCTGAACGATCCTCAACCAGATTGGCCGGCAACGGTTCGTTTCATCCTCCCGTTGTTCCATGCAGCTGACGAGGGGTTGTAGTTTGAAGTGATCGAGACGATCCGAACGATCCTGGATCACTCCCCTGCAACCTTCCGACCTCTCGTTCCAGCTATGCGATCTCTGCTGCTCGCCCCTATACTGCGTCAACCTCGACCACCGCCTCCCATCGGTCCATCAACTCCCACATCAAGCTCGAGTGGCAACATTCCCCATGAGGTCAGAAGTTCGGCAGCAGACCTCGTTGCTTCCCTTCACCTTGCCAGCGGGAAAGCGCAATCTCCCGCTGCGTGGGGTTCAGAGATGAGAGATGCACTCGGCGGATTGAACATGGCTATGAGTGGTGTAGCCGTCGATGCGTGGGTGGAAGGTGCGACGCTCTGTGTTACAGTCGTCAGATGGGAACTGAGGAGCTGTCAGATCCGCTACGAACCACCATGCCATCGCCACCAGCAGGTGTTCCGCCACTACCGTCGGATCCGCGCGCACGATTGCCTCTCTCCTTGGATATGCTGGAAGGATGGGTGGAAGTGATTTTGGCTCTGCTGAGGTCAGTCACGTTTGATTCCGGCCAGATGCCGTCAGGTTAGACTGGGAGAGCTTCAAGCTATCCACTGGTACCTTGGGCGTCGAGGCCTGTTATCCGTCTGTTTGGGCGCTGACCTATCATGCGTCGCAGATTTCCTACCAATCGACCAGTACCTACACCTCTAGCCCTTCTCGTCGTCGCGGGCCTGCGATGTCTCAACCTTAACTTCGATACTCCCGTGCGTCCGAATGCCCTCTTGCTCAGCTAGACTTCCAGCTGAATTGTGGATCTTCGGTTGCTAGACTGTACTTCATATATCACCGCAACATCACGCCAATCTTCTAGCTGCGCTTCCACGGATATGGACCGCTGGAGTCCTTTTGATCGGTGGGATCGCGACAGCGTCAGTGATCCTTCCTTTGCCAGGTGTCAAATGCTCACCGCCATGCTTAGCTGCGGAGATCACCTCCTCCCTCATCTGAGCAATATCTTCGATCACACAGTCTGGCTCGCCGAGCGGATCCCAAGCAGCATGACGTGAGTCGCCGTGACGGTCGGTTACGATGTGTCGTGCTGATCGTGCTGATGACCCCCTGACGATTTGCCTGTTTAGTGGCCCGCAAATCCAGCTCTTCCGCTTCCACCACCTCATGCTTACCCTTTACTCACCTGCGCTCCTGTCCATCGACTATCCCACAAGACTACTGCGACTCTGTCTCGGAAAGCTCTCTCCGTTGCTCGAACCTCGACCCTTACCTGCGACAGGCCAGGCACCAATGCCGAACGGTGGTGGCAAGCGAGGGAAGAAGCGGGCACGAGGAGCCGAGGATGGGCTCGTTGGCGGACTGGAAGGGAGGGAAAGTAGGGCACTTAGTTCCGAAGAGAGCGGGGTCATACTGGAATCGCTAAGATGTAAGCCCTGTCTGTGCAAGCAGGAGATTCCAGCTGAAGAGGAATCAGTAACCCCGCTTCTGCATCTTACTCCGCTCCTTGCCCCTGAATTCTTGACGTTATCGATTCGCTTGCATCTTTCACTTCACCTCTCGCTTCCAACGATTCCGTCCCTCTTCCGATGTACAAGAATGTACGATGCCGTTTCCCATGTCCTCGAGGAAGCATTACTCATCAACGAGTCATATTCCGGCACTTCGCCAGGATGGAAGTCCGTCATCTTGTCCGTCCTTGTTCGTTACCCTCATCGCCTTCAAGGCGCGTTAGCTGACAGCCTTGCATAGGAGCCTAGAGGAGACAAATTCTCGCTGCTGCTACATCCGAGTCTTCCTCCGATGATACGTCCTCAACCTCCTCTGAGCGCTCTCCATTTCTTCGCGCCAGAGAATGACGAGGAGAAGAGGCTGCGTCATGAAATGGGTTTCACCACTCCGGGCGACGCCGACGAGCCGGAGGAAGGGGATACGGAGGTTGACGGTTCAAACCAGCATGTCGAGCCGGTGTTACCTCCTTCTCTGCCTCGGACCACGAGCCTTCACGTCACGAATGACTCGAGGCAGGAAGTTCCGCATTTCACCCTTGGGCGTGAAGAGCGGGATAAGGCGGAGGCGCCGATGAGGGTAGACTCGACGCCGATTGCCGATAAGGTCGATGTTTCCGCTCCTTCTGTAGGAGTTCCCACACTTCCATCGGTCATCCCTCAGCCCGCAGAACCTCCAGTAGGGGAGGACATGGGGAGAGGGACGGTTCCGTTCATGTCGACACCAGCCGCGCCACTGCTAGACAAAGGCAAGGCGAAGGAGGTCGTTCCGGAGACGCGGAGGAGGGAAGCAAGTGATAGTCCTATCCCAGAGTTAGACAGCGGTTCAAGCGACTTTAACTTTGCTGATTCGGACGACGAGGAAGAGGCGGATGAGGCAGGATGATCTCATGATCCTATGCATTGCCATTTCCTTCTCCACCATGACCATCTCCACCCGTATGATTTTCAATTTTTTATGCATCCGCTTCTTCTTCTCCATCATGCCCACTTTCAGCCGTGTGACCCTTATACCTCCCTCGCCAAATCTCAACCCCTTCCCAACCTTCAGAACCCTTCCATCCCCAACCAGCTCTCTGCACGCACTTCTCAACTCGACCTCGACCAACTCGTCTCAATTCGAAACCCATCTCTCTTCCAATGATCAGCGCTGAATCGATCATAAGCGTATCTCGTCTTTCCAAACCGAGGATGATTAGAGGCGTTGGTTTGGTTGTGGTTTGAGAGCAATGGCGGAGGGTGGTCCAGAATGGTTCGATTAAAGGAGGATGATAGAGCGTATCTGTCGAGATTATCATGGATAACCCCTTTTCCGTTCCCCCTGGTTCTACGTGATTCCAGGCGGCAGGTCGTTCCCAATCCAGTTGAACGACTTCAATCTCCCCGATCTGATCCCCTCCTCGTCCTCCGCCTCCTCCTCCTCCTCCTCCTCCTCCTCCTCCTCCTCCTCCTCCTCCTCCTCCTCCTCCTCCTCCTCCTCCTCCTCCTCCTCCTCCTCTTCCTCCTCCTCCTCTTCCTCCTCCTCTTTCTCGTCCTACGGTCAGTGTCGAAGTCGATCGTAAGACCCGTAATCCATCCTCGATGTTCGGAAGGAGCACACTCGAGAGGACAGGTTCTACATCGCTCGCTACGACGTCATATCCCATTGAAGAGAGTACGAGCGAGAGGTATCCCACTCCGGAACCTAGTTCGAGGACTCTTTCTCTCGTCTCAGGTCGAGTTTGGGCTTGAGGGCTTGTATGTGGATGTGAATGTGGATGAGGGAGGGAGAGGAGGTAATTTGCTACGATTTGGGAGGAGAGCCAGAGTGTCGTCCCGGTTGTCCCTGTCGTCTCTCTCGTCACTGTCGTCTCTGAACCGCTCGTTTGAGGTGATGCCGGCTTGAAAGTGGTAGATGAGGGTAACGAAGAGGGAGTGGAGGATGTTGAGGGGATAGAGGAGATCTGACGGAGGGAGAGGAGTATCGAAGGGTTTCTAGGGAGGGGATGGAGGAGGGTTGATAAATGCTTCGTCTGTGAGGCTGGGAGTGGTTCGGGCATTGACTCCCCAGGTCAACGGGTAACTACGACGATCCCATGCAGTCAGGGTCAGAATCCAAGTCAAGTCATTCCCGTGATGATGAAGCGATACGGATACATCGACGATGGGATTTGCCTGAACGGACGGACTGAGGTTCATAGTGCGGAAGAAATCAGTCATGATGCCGTGCTTGTTTGCCCGGTTAGTAGCGAACCAACCATAAGTCTAGGGTATATAGGTGCACGGTGTCCGAGTCGTGATGCTCATGATACGTACCCTCACCCATTCATCCTCTTCCCTCCACTCCCTAACCCCTCATCATCCTCATCCTCTTCCTGCTCTTCCTGCTCATCCTCAGCCTCTCCTTCATCCAGCTCACCCTCCAAAGCCTTCTCGATACCCTCCAAATCCCACCTTCCCAACTTCCTCCCAACCACGACCTTCTTCTCCTCATCCTTCCCCACTGATCCTGATCCTTCATCACCAACCATTCGTCCGTCTTCAACGAAGAAGAGATCAATCAACCCTCTCTCCTCCTCGCTTCCTCCCAGGACAAGGCTCACAACCCTTTGCTTGGACATACCTTCCCCGCCCTCATCCACCACCACTGCCGAGGTCCCCAATCGACCGACCCTGCCCGAGACTATCTCGTAAAACTTTGTCCTCCCAGTCTGGCCCTGACCCCGCTTCTGAGCTGTCGAGAGACCGCCCAGATCCAGTCCAGAGAGTAGGTAGATGGTATGTAGTCCTGCTAGGTGTAAACCAGTAATCGTGGATCTTCGAGCCAGCAGTAAGCCCGGGTTGCCCGGAAGACCCGATGCTATCGCTTCAGGAGTGAGGAGTATGTTTGGAACGCTGAGAGTATCCATCTCCTCACTTAGCGCGTCGAGAGACGTTCCTTCAGGTGGGAGAACTAAGACATACGTTCCTGCTGGCGAAGGAGAAGTGGTGTGCAGCAGTGCGAGTGCCTCGAGCAATACCGGTGCCAACAGACCTATCTTCCCTTGAGAAGGCAGCTTCACAGCTGAAGAGGCCGTCGAGGATAGGTGCGAGATACCACCTGTGACCGGATCAACGACGAGAGCGAAATGTTCCGGTTCGACCCCAACGATCCGCGTCAGATCGTCAATTACCTCTACACCGTTCGAAATCCCCTCAGGTAATCTCCCAGCGACATCTCTCGTAAGTCTTTGTTTGTCACTTGCGAGGACCGTGAAATCCAGATCGACGACCTCTTCGCCTGACCGAACCCATCCGCGGGTCTTGGCAAACCTCCTGATCTGGGAATGAATGGTCGCGCTTGTCCATACCGTTTGAATTCGTCTTCGATTACTGAAATCGAGTTGAAGCCGGTCGTTCTTCTTCGATGTAGAGGCTTCCGGAGCGATACCGAGGAGGTCGTTCATTACGCTGAGTAGAACAGGGGGGTGTCGGTTGATCGGGTGAGTGTGAGCGGCGTATGAGGGTAGATGACGAGTAGGGACGGGACCGAGCATGGTATCAGGCTCGTCGGTGAAGATTAGCTCGAGATGGGAAGTAGGGAAGGTGGGGTAGGAAGCGATGTCTTTAGGTGTTGCGAGGACGATAGGGGAGGTAGGTATTTCTGACGTTTCAGATGGGTTAAGACAAGCTTGAAGGCGGGTAAAAAGGGTAAGGGAGTGGTTTGTCTCGGTTTCGCCAGGTGGTTCGAGTGGATCAAGCTTCTCCAGGTGATCTTGAACCTGCTGAGCGAGATGAGAAGTCGGGAGGATGATGAGGATTCTTGTTCCAGGAGCAAGCCCTTGGGTACGCCTGCGCATCGCTCGATTCAAAGTCCGGTAGACCAGCGTCAAAGCGACGATGACAACTGCGAAGGTTCTATTACCGTCAGCGAGACGCTTGAAGGGAAAGAGGTGGACTCACTTCCCTCGACCCATATCATCCCGTAGGAAAACATCTTGTCCCCTAAAAACGCTTAGAAGGAAAGCTCGCTGCGCTGGGGTGGGTGCGCGGATGTGAGGGTAATGCTCGAGGAGGCGCTGGGCTATCGGTGCGGGTACGCCAATATCCTGGATCACGTCAGCTTCGATTAGATCATTGAGCCGAGAGAAATATGTAACGTACGGTCCATGCCAAAGTTTCCGGTGACTCGCGAGGTACTGCCGGAGGTTGGAAGGATGACGTATCGACCGGATCATGGATTGCGACTCGAAGAGGCACTACTGCTGAGGGACGGAGCGGTGATCTCCCTGTCGACGTAGATGGGGAAGGACGGGGGAGCCCGAGACCAGTCTGAAGTGGTGCAGTTCGGCCATGTTCAATGTCAAGCCTTGCTTCCCGTACTGCCGGCGTCGAGTATCGGGGGCGGACCGCTCGAGCGAGACACCGAGCGCAAGGTGAGAGCATCCCGACTACCCTTTCCGCGTAACCTGGATAGTAAACGACGGATATAAGTGGAATGGTGATCTGAAATTTCCCAGCGGAGCACATTCGCATTTTGTGAGTTGTCCACAGGAATAATCTCTCAGTCTGCATATCGCATCGTCTCCTGCTATTCCCTGCATCAAAATCAACATGTTCCATTCTGGAAACATAGTTGTAGCAGAGCAGGTGAAAATTTGCCAAATCCAGAGCGTGGCAGGTGTTCTCCATTGTCCCAAAGCACAGCATCTCTACCTCTGACACTTGCCGAGAGAACCCTTTCACTCGTTGTTTTCACGTACTTATCTGCATTGCCACCCGCTAGACCATACCTCTGACCAACTTCTGTTCCCATATCTACCACCTTCCCCCATTTCTGCAAGAATATTCCCGCAAGCATCCAAATCTGCCAAACATGCGAACCACCCAGACCTCCTGCTCTTCATGTCCCTTTTCCAGGTCACCATCGTGGGTCTCCACCCTCAGGAGCCATGCCAGTCCCATCTGGGAAAGCCCCTCCACGACAGGGACGATCTTGGGCACAGCAGCCCAATTCGGTCTCGCCTCATATCTCTTCTCCAAGACCAGTGAAACAATCATGGAACCATCTTTATCTTTTGCCGATCTTGCATTCCGTTACAGTGCCTCCCATGTCATCTCCAAAGATCTGCTGTCACTCGGGAGGGTTGCAATTGTTGCCGCTGGTTCAATCTTCTCAGACTCTGGGGCATTGAAAAGGAATTTCCCTTTGTCAAATGATGGTGGGCACTCAAAGCCTTGACCCCACCCTTCCTCTCAAAATTATATGCCTGATCTTTTCTGCTTGTTTCTCTTCACTGTCAGATCCCTTCTTCATTCTTACTCAAAGTATGCATTTTATTCCCCAACCACAGCCAGTACAACAATCCTGTCTGTAGAGTGTTAGATTTGGTTATTGAACCCTGTTGCTATTCTTTCGCTGTGAGCCTGATTTGCTTCATCTACGCGTGAATCAGTCTGGCATGTTGTCACGGATCTAAATCGATTCAACATTATCGTCGCCGAACTTTGCCGACGAATCCCATGAAACAATAACGATTCCCACAGATTGCCCATGAATCACTCAACCGCCAACCATAGCCACACAATCGCCAACCATACCCACTCAATCACCGACAGTAGCCTGTCAATCTCCGACCAGTCCCTAGCTTAGTCGAGACGAGGCCTTTGTATTTGACATCGTCTGGGTCCTACGCACTGCTCGTCCAAGACCCTGAAATTGTCAACTCATGCAGTACCAATACGATCACATGCGAACCTAGGGCCGACCGACGGATGAAGGTTATAAGGAGGAGAGACGAGAGAGGGAAAGACCGAGCCAAAAAGCAAAGCGTATGAAATATGACTGTCTCCTGCTTCATCGCCTGAACACCTCCCTGGCCTCCTCATATCCCTCGCGGTTTGAGCTTGAGGTCGAGCACTCGTCCTTCCTCGTCTACCATTCGACATCTTCTCTGCACCTCCTTTAAACTACCTTTTGTATGCCATCTTCCGCTCCTTTCCTCCCCCTTGCCGCCAGACTCGCAGCATGATTCACCTCCGCCATCTCCCTCCCCAGCCGCACCTCCTGTCTCACTAAGGGTTATTGCGGCCGGTTTCAGGTCGACCGCGTCCCTGAACCCGATGACGCGAACCATACCTCGATCATTGCGGAGGATCTTGGAAGGGTCAACCCGTTGATGAAGGACGTGGCAGGAATGGATGCGCTCGAATTCTTCGACGACTTGATTCCTAGCTCGAGAGGCGCAAGTATCAGCCCTCAATCGCAACAGGTCACCGTGTTGATGTCATGAAAGCTTAAGGAATCCTTCCCGATCCCACCATTTTCAAACGAATCCTGATCAAGGGTCGAACCGTAGAACTACACATGGAGCCTAGATCCACATCCAGCCATGAGGCCCATCCGTCCGAACAGACGGTCTCTCCAGCATCCTCCACCACCGCTACCATCACCTTCTTCTGCAAATGGTTTCTCGAGCTCGGTCTGGCAAAGAGCCCATACCATACAGGCGCAGCCGACCCTTGAATCGCGCGCATGGCGTCCGGATGTAGGAGATCCTCATTGATGGCCACATCTATATCGCTCGCGAGCGAATGCAACACCTCGACAATAACGGTTGTCTGTATGAGGCGAGGGTTGGACGGCCGTGAGTGTGAGGGTCCGCTTCCGACCATAGCAAGGGACGGAGTCCTGGCGGAAGCCTCATCCTCGTTTGATTCGTCAAGACTCGGGATACCTGGGACGGGTGCACGATTCGGGTGGGAGGACCACTGCAACTCGGGATCACCGCCCTTCCACGGGATTTGGCTGCCAGAGGATTCGTCCTCCACAGTGATGACTGCCAAACTCAGGTGATCTTCCAGCGCTTCCGTGACAGCATCCGGTTGCGGGCTACAGCCGTCGTCGACTCCAATAGAAGTCGCGACACCGTCATCGACAGGGCTGATGGGGAAGGAGGCCGTGTGACGATGTTGACGATGAAGCTGACGATGGTCTTCGCGGGGAGAGTCAAGTACATTCGGAGAGATACGCGTTCTGACAGGCGACTCTGATGGGGACTCGTTCTTGATGGCGAGGACAGGCGAGTGGGGGCTCGTGCCTCGTGATTGAAACCCACCGTGAAGCAGCTCTTGATGACGTCGATCAGGAGCTGAATTGAAATAGCCGTCCGATGCGCTGACCTCAAGCTCCGCTCGATACACGTCCCAGACCTCATTCTCATGAACGTGCTGAACGATAAAGAGCTGAACGCCCTCCACGGGAGTGTGAAGCGATTCAGCAATCGGTTTCTTCACTTTCACTGCCCTCCGGACCAAGACAAGGACGATCCGGATGGATCTTCGGTTTCACAGCTTGATCCCTCCCATCATCATCCTTGATGGCATAGAGCGGTGTGTCCCCTGGTACCTCGAGTCTGTCGACAGGCCCGTCGAATTTGCCGAGAAGTGGACGAAGAGCGGGACTGAGTTGAATGGAGATGGAGACGAAGATGGTGGGCGATCGGATCGAGCGGAGTTGATCCAGAAGAGCGGTCATGGGCTACGGTTGACGCGCAGGCGACGAAAGGCCCATCAGAGCGAAATGTTGAGGGTCAGAAGGTGAGGATGAGTCGTTCATGGTCGTACATGTCGATCTCTTCTGGATGGAGTCTGACGAAAGAAAGGGAGTTAACCGGGGAATTGGGGAACATTTGGGACACTGTTTCGGGCGTGGCGCGCTTGCTACTTCGCGCGCCTACCTCATCCCAACACAATTTAGGTTTATTCTGCAGGTGAAGGGATGATGTCCAGGTATCCCAGTCGTTCAGAGAGCATAGCCGAGTGAGATTGGGAATGTCAAGGGAAAGATCTCGGGCTTCATAATCCAGCACCGAGTTTCCTCACACTTCGGATCTCATCGCTCCCTCATTACCTTCTTCGCTTCCACCATCAACAGTATCACGTGGCTGGTCACATCACGCTCGCTCGTCACAACGGTCACCTTGCGATGATGAACTCGCGGATAATGGTGCCAAGGGAAGCCGATTTTCGACTCAGATTCCCCATTCGTTGGGCTTGGGACTGACAGCGATGGGGAGAGGATACAGACTACACCTCTATCACAATCACCAATGTGAATTGCATCCGGACCATCATTGAGTCGACTGATGTCCTGGTCCGATCAGTCAATATTGATGCATGATACCATCGCCACCATTACTTCGCCATTGTGCGGATTCTCCACCTTGACCAGCAGACAAGGCGAACCTCAATCTGATTGTCCTCCCCCAGATGGGTTGTCGACCCCAGATCGGTAAATACAGCTTCGTTCGGAATGCTACCATCCTCATACTGTGGTCGGAAAGTGCTGATGACATGATAGGGCGCCTTTCACGTGATCATAACCGATCCTCTCCCCGCCGTTCCGTCGACATCATGAACTGTCCACTTTCTTCGCCATCCCTTGCCGCCTCTGCCGCAGGACGACGAAAACTCTGACGGCTACCTTCTCCTTGTCCGCGATGAGGAGGATGAGGTGTCTTTGACCGTCGCCTTCTCGCTTTGTGACTTCGTCTTTGGCGATCGGCTACAAAACAAGCGACAGAAGCTAAAAGTTTGCTTGGTTGTGAAGGGTGGACCGAGGTTGCCGATGGCAGCGAGTCGTGACTCTCTCCACCTTCCTCGACCCGGTTACCGCATCCTCCTCGGAACCGAGAAACATTGCGAAACTGGAACATTGGGATGCTATCGCTGCAGGCATGCGTACACACTGCCTCTATGTCTTCGACCCGCTTGAGGGTCATCACATCTCACCAATAGATCTCTGCAAAGGGGGTTGTCTGCTTCTGCCTTTACCGTGGTGATGGCGGTCCAACATCGTCGTAGGGCTAGCTGATACGGTCACTTGGTAGGGATTCTTGACCCTCATGGCTAAAACTTGACCCAGCGATACTGAAGACAACCGAGGAACCCTATCATTGAAGAGCTCGTCATTCGATCCTCTTCGCACGGGAGCTAACAACACGCTCGCGCAGGTCCACTCCAAGCAGACAGCTCAAGTTGCGGGCTGTACGTCACTCAAGCGCTGGAGTGCTTCTCCCGCATGTCCGCCGAATCTGGTTAACCCACGTCCCCCTACAAACCCTACTCAACATATCAAGCCTACCTACACGTCAGATGATGGCGGTCTAGCTCATGGTAGGACGGCTGTTCAGCCGGCCGGCAAGCTTGGAGGCGCAGATGTAAATCGCTCGAGAACGACGGCACACTTCGGTCAAGCTACAAATTATCCATGACAATCCACCTCGCCGTGCTCGAGTGGGAGCTGTTCTCCATCGTCTCTCGGTGTCGAAAAGCGGATCTATCGCACGACTTAGTCAGAATCCTCCTAAGGGAGGAATTGAGAGATCAGGCTCTGGGTTTTGACCCGAGACGCGTAAAGGCCGGAGAAGCGGTGTGCGGCCGCGATAAGGAAATGTATGTGTGATCGTCCTCTTTTCACCGTTTTGTCCGTCAACGAGTTCGGCAAAAGAGTGTAATGTTTTTGCGCACCTACGCTTTTTCAGAAACCGGTAGCAGTCGCTGACGGGTTCCGCTCAGATTCCTATTACCATCAGGATATGATTTTGATCCCCGAAACAGTTTTGCAGTTGTGAGTTGAATATCGTGGCGGCCAAGGTTGGAATGCTCACAAAACCGATGGAGCAGTTTGCAGTCGCATGCTCTCCAGTTCGTCTACAGCAAGAAGTTCAAGCTATCTTTCACCGAATGGTACGGGGGGTGCACAACTCGAGGTCATGACGACCGACCGGATCCTTCCGGATGTCAATATACCGGGCATAGGAAAGATGCTCGTGGAGCTGGAGGGCATCCATCCGGAATCCGATCTCGAGAGAAACGCGATGTTTAACCAACATTCAATCGGTCGAGAGGACGAGAAGTTTTTCCTCGTGATTGGAGCAGGGAGGTTCCTGAACGTGAGTTGACAAAACCCCGTCGTCTGACCTCCACCATCCCTCCCGCGCAAGTCCATATCTCTCCTGATTCTCGGGCAGTAGCACTTTTCCGATTATTTCTCGTCCTTCGCGTTGTCAAGCTCGACATTCGATGGCATCTCCCGCCTCGTCAACAGAGTCGCTAAGTTCGTAGCTCCAGAACCATTGATGTCCTACTGCCTTAAGTATTTGCTCCAACTCCCAGAGGGTTACCACTTCCGTGTGTGTGTATCCATAAGATGCACAACAGCTTATCTACCCTACAGCGAGATTGGTCTCCACAAATGCGGCACAGGAAGCTCGTGCAGACAGAGGGCGCTTCAAATGGTGTAGGTGGAAGTATTGCTGTTTGCGACCACCCGTTCTGTTTTCTGTATGCTGCTGCCTGCAAATGACGTCATGAGGGTCTCACGTGCCCGTTCTGTTTTCTGTATGGCAATCCTCGACTTAAAGGCAAAGTCCTTCATCGCAGCGGCGTTTCCTTTCTGCCTCAGTAAGCGGAGCGCGATTGGCAGGAGCGTAGCCGCTAGTTGTGGTCTTTCGCATAACTTGGAGCGCGCGTTGCCAAAATTTCGGTCTAAAGACCGTCGCGCTGACCATTGAAGGTTTCAGGATCTTTCACCTTGGATTCTTTGGACTCTCGGGAGCTGAGGGTGGTTGAGGCTTGTTGCCCTCGCTGTCCTGCAATGGTTTCGGTAAGCAGACAATAGCCGAACGTATGAAAGGTATAAGAACTAAGAACATTGGACGGAAAGGACTAGAGCTCTGAGTATTGTAGTCATTTGAATACTTTTGATAGATCTTAGCTTACGAAGTGTATGCAAGGTTCATCAAGAGTAGACCATACTTGTTGACGGCTGGACTGGCTACCTAGATGGGTCCTCATTTCAATAGCTCTCCTCGAAAGTAACTCGAGCCGTGAATTCTCCACAACTGACCTTTGTAGGACGTTGCGTCGTCGACAATCGACCAAGTAAGACGACTGTCGCAGACCTTGACCTTTGATAGGTAACCTTAGTACGTATCTTTGGAAATCGCCCAGCCAATACTATAGTCGACAGGTATTCCCTGACACTTTGACCCGACCCTTCAATCTCCATCTCCCCACACCTCATCATATCTGAATCCTTATCCTCAATATCCTGATCCTCCCAGTATCAGCATCACCCTATGCATACATTCCCAAGCTTGATGTAAGGAAGTGTGTCAGCTAGTGCCATGAAATGGCCTGATCTACTACTATAGCCCATAAAAGATGGAATCAGACTGAAACCTGAGTGGACAAACCGTATCTTCGTCCTTTCCGTCGCCTCGGAATCGAAGCGGGATGTTGCGATTCTGGAAACCGTCTTGATGGTGCTTTGCTATTCTGAACCTCGTCTCCTTCCCCTGTCACGAATCTCCGCCCATCATATCACACAATACGACCAAAAGGATGGTCGACATGTCGACCTCATCATCCGTACCAGATGAACGCCCTCTCAGCCTTGACGAGTACAAGCGCTATGGTCGACAGATGATCATGCCTGACTTTGGCCTTACAGGTGAGCTGAAGGTTCTGCTTCGCTCCCGGAGCTACTCCTCCGTAATATATGGATACTTTTATCCCGGTCACTCCTTCACACGTGCTTGTGATGGCGGACTGATAAGCTAGCATAGGACAGCTCAAGCTCAAAGCAGCTAAAGTAGCGGTAATCGGTGCGGGAGGTCTAGGCTGTCCCGTCCTACAATACCTCGCTGGCGCAGGCGTCGGTGAGTAATCGATCCGCATCGCTTACTCTGCTCTTACCTGACGGACTGTGTCAACAGGGACTATAGCGATATTCGACCACGATACGGTGTCAATCTCGAATCTTCATCGACAGATATTGCATTTGACCGAGAGAGTAGGGTTGAACAAAGCTCAATCCGCTGCTATCTCTTTGCACGCGTTCGTTTGGACCCCTTCACCCTTCAAAGTCCCTCCTGACTCTGATTGGACAACAGGCTTAACCCTCATGTCGACGTCCTCCCTTCATGCGAACCAATCACACCATCCAACGCCCTCGTCCTCCTTCGACCCTACTCAATCCTAATAGACTGTACAGACCGCCCTCTCACGCGGTACCTCCTTTCAGACGTCTCCATCCGTCTACACGTGCCGCTCGTATCCGGTGCTGCGATAGTCGTTTCAGGTCAATGGGCCGTATATGGTGGTTTGACGCCGAAGGGAAAGAAAAGAGCTTGTTATAGGTGTCTCTGGCCTGAGGTCTTGTCCGGAACGGGAAGGGATCGGTGCGATGAGCTTGGAGTGTTGGGTATGGTGACGGGTCTGGTTGGATGTGGGATGGCTGGGGAGGTGGTAAGGTTGCTAATCGGGACTGCTGGTGAGCGGAACCTTAATTTCTTAGGGAGGGTGTTGAGGAAGTCAGATGAGGACCCGTTGTTACATTTCGTGAAGATGGGCGGGACCCCTATGGTCAGGAGTGTGAGGATGAGAGGGCCGAGGAAGTTGTGTTTGGTTTGTGGAGACGGGGCGAGGATACCGGATGATCTGGAGGAGATGGGTTATGAGGCGTTTTGTGCAGGTCCAGGGGTCTCAACGAAAGGGAACAATGGACGAAGCGGGCTTGAGCGGATAGGTGTGAAGGTGGGTCAGACAGGCAGGGTATGCGTGTCTGCTGATCAACGATAGGAATTTGCGGAGCTGCAGAACCGTGAAGGGGAGGGAGGAGCGAGCAGAGCCGTGGTGGATACCCGCCCAGAAGTCGAGTACGGGATTTGCGCCTTGCCCAAGACCATCAGTCCGCCTCCTTCCACTCAATCCTCGATGTCTTCCCTGATCTTCCAAGATTTCCCGCTGTCCAAGATACTCGCTTCGCCTACTTCTTTACCAGAATCCGACGAGGTGGTCTTCATCTGTCGTCGAGGCCAAGACTCCCAGGTTGCCGCAGCGCATCTTGCCAAATCGGGGAGGGCAAAGGTGGTAGATGTGATAGGTGGTCTAGAAGCTTGGTCTCGCGAGATCGACCCCTCTTTCCCGACTTACTAGTATCTCTCCACAGACCTCAAATAGCATGTTTGAATTCCCCGCACAGTCATACCATGCATCTCATATCGCCTTGGCGAACCTCACTGCCTCCTCACATCCCTGTGATCCTCGTACACAGATGAAAGGTGGTCCCTCACCTTCGTCCCGTGATCTGTCATCTGGTATGACACACTTCACATCTTCCCTATACGTCATACTCGTCAGGTCTGATGACCAGCAACCAGCACAAGATGAGGAATCAAGGTTGAACAAGTGGACTCACGGGTATGGACAAGGACATTCCGCTGGGGTTGGGACACAAGCCATACTCCCCGGACAGACATATCCAGCTCGACAATGTACTATCCGACCAAAATCTCATCAGCACCTATCACCAAAGTATCATAGAACTGCATGTGATGCTTGGTGGATAGGGAAGACATACCCGCTTCGTACTCTGCCCAACCTTTATGTGCTCGTGATCCGCTTGATTGGGAATGCTGCTGTTGTTGTTGCTGCTGCTGTTGACCGCCGAAAGGGTTTTGAGCGAAGGGGAAGAAATTGAATTGGGCGAGAGTGAGGGGGAAGAAGAGTAGGAAAGCGAGGATGATATGCAACCGTGGCATCTTGCGAGGAAACGTGAAGGTCGTGATTGAAGTGAGAGAGAGGAGCATGCAAGAATGTAGGAGGGAAAGGATATGTGGCGGAAAAGATGTGGCGTTTTTCCTGATATTTTGTCCAGTATAGCGGCGCTTGCGATGTCGCCTTCTTGGCGAGCTAACAACTAGCAACAATGCATGGTAAGTTCCCGCTGGCGCCCATAGTCTAGATGATGAGGTGCTACAATCACGTTCCGGCGATCTCTAATATGTCGCGAGAGGTGTTCCAGAACTCAACACCTGTCATTCTGGCGTATAATGGACTCCGGTTCAGGGTTCCGTCACTGAGTCAAGCCGTTCTGCAGGGTGAGGCAATCAGATTCACAGATCACAGGTCATCTGAGCATATCGATTTCAATCCTCCAGAAAATGGTGCCCAGATCAATTCGACTCAAGCTGGACCCAAGGAGTTGTAGAGGTAGTGGGCCCAACGACAAGTTTGACAACCCCCCACGGCTTATACATGTCCTCAGCAAGCAAGTAGTCAATCAGCGTTTTCTGTCCATGTCCCCGCCCTCTCACCCTTTCCCCGCGCCTCAAATCTCATCCCAATTCACAGTGATCATCATTTGTCACAAAGTATGCAATCTTCTAGAAATCCGAAACGATGCCCCGACATTCGCCGACCGCAATGGAGAGTTGGAACAGGTAGACCTATTGATAACCCGCCACCCCTCAGTCGTCCTTCCGCCTCGCATCCACCGCAAACCTTCCTTCTCGCCCAATAACGCGTCTCCAATCGGCTGTTGACCACTGAGGGGTGGCGGGTCGTCGAGTGGTAACGATGTCGGTGTGAGTTCGGGCGATCCGGAGACGAATGTGAGGTCGTTCGGCGAGGAACCATGGTCTGAGTCGGATGCCGTAGAGGAGGAGGTGCGGGAAGGCGAATTGGGATGGATGGAAGTGAAGTAGTAATTCTTGCTGGGTGTAGGGGCACAACTCATTGCAGTCAACGCCTTACTGTAGTTCCGACTTATTGTGGATCCGTGTCAAGTGGGCTGACGGTGAGTTTCGGTCTGAAAGCAGGCAGATGGAGATTGTTACATTCTGACGATCCAGGATCGACGCTTTTGTAGCCTCAAGATTTGATCGCGAGATGTTTAGAATGAATGTAACCCTTAAAAGCATCGGCACGGAACATCAGACGGTCAGCTGGTAGTCACCATGCGAATCATCAATATCGACAATAAACACTCTGCTGTATGAAGGGAAAGGGGTCTACGAAATGAATGCGAATGAGGTCATAGAGTGCTGACAGCGGACCCCGTGAGGCTATGTAGCGGAGATGTGTTTGCTTGCGCAATATCGATCTATAAAAGCAGTGACTGGTGTGTGACTTGGCCGACTGTCAAGACAGAACATCAGAGAGCGTGGATTGAGCGTGGAACATAGTCAAATCACGTCAACTGTCCACTCTTCCACTCGATCGACATCGTCTGAAGCGGACAGTGTGCATCAAGGTGAAACTTCCTTGGTCTACGCTACTCGTCAACCAGGTCCGGACTGCGCGACTGGTGCCTCGACGTCGACTTTGTGGTCAATGTGCAGATTCAAATACAGTGTGCTTCTGGAACCTGCCTGATCGACAGCCTTGATCACCTTAGATCTCCTGATATATGTAAAACTCTACCTCCCCAGGACTTCACCCAAGATATTTGCGTGTTCAAATGTTTAGGGTAGTGACTGTACGCAATTCGGCTCTTCAGTCCATGCTTCCGTCAAAGGTGAGGTTCCGAGAACAGAGCAGAGATCCGATAGTCAGTGGCGAATCCGGTTGACCACTGACTGTTCGATCGACGCGATCGCCATATTCATTTGACAGAGGGGGATGAGAGTCGGCTAGTAGCTCCTATACATCCGTAGGTCTGTCCAAGGTACTCCATACTTCCCGTCCAGGTACTCTCGTCCAAGCCACTCGGGAAGCACACGACACATTGCCCATTGCGTCCAATGCCGCCATCGAGCAGAATCATCGCAACCGCCACTGTTTGGATCAGGACATTGAGACCATGATGAAAAGAATCGGGCTCTTTCTCGATCCAAGTGCCCGATCAGCAGACAAATCTCGGTTAGTTTCCCCTGCGACGGGCAATTCCTCCCGCGTAAACCACACGGGAAGGGTACCACTCAATGGTTGAGGTTGTACCGTTGTTCTGGACATGGCGCAGACGGGATTACAAAGTGGGAAACACGGAGTGAGACGGGATACCTATACAGTTATACAAGGATTACTGGCCGATTATTATGGCCGCTATCAAATGAGCATCCCTGATCAAACCAGCCACAGTCGCAAAGATTGCTGTAGGAGTACGAGCTGCAGGAACTAGCAGAGAGAAGTGAAGAATGGTGCTACCTGAACCATTAGCACCGCACATCCGGAAGGCGTCACGCCCTTGCCTGAATCCTCAACAACGACTAGGCTACCCAGCAGCTACTAGGTCAAGAGGAGCTTGTGTGCCAAATCGAGCGAACATGCCATCGGACTTGGGTCCAGAATTTTGCTCCTCGGATAAGCTCGCGTCGCGTCTCGTGCGTTCATAGTGTGATTTGTTCCTTTTCGCTCGTCTTGCTTTTATGCATTCTTTATAAACCTACAACACAGAAGCCAGATCCACCAAACCGTCCCGCCCTGATCACAAAAATCATTCCGGACTGTTGTTGATTGTCCACCCGACACGTCTGACTGCGTGCGCTAGTCTCCAAATAGGGGAGAGAACGAGGGATCGGTCGAACGTATTGGTTGCAACACAGCTTGATCAAAGACCATGCCCGTTTACTTTGTATCCGTTGATGACTTGAAATCATACTATGTCTGACTTCCGATTAGTAAATCTCTCTATAAGTATGATCAACAGAAGAACCTCCTTGTGAACGACATCTCCGCAGTACTACTGTTAAAGATTACGGAACGCTGTGACTCAAAGCGATTCATATAGCCAATGTACTCGCCAACTGTCTCGCATCTACTCCATACGTGCTGAATATTGTAAGTTCCCGGACTGCTCTACGGCTCGTATACGTCCATATCCCCCCATTTCGGGCGCACTTCCCGATGACCACAGGAGCCTCCACACAGAGGTTGCAGTGGACCGATTCTGGGAAAGTTGTCCTCCAGACCTTTGGAGCTTTGTTGCCCAAACGACATCATCACAAACACGGAAAGAGAGCGGCTTGCCAGACCGACGGCTGTGCACCTCGCAAACGCAAGAATCGTTGATCAAGGGCGTGGAACTGCTCGCAGGTAAAGCTCGCAAACGACGGCTGGTGGCGAAGCGTCATGTTGCTCTTCTGACCGTGTCAACAGGACCTCAGGACCTTGTGGCCTTCGGAACAGCCTGTCGTCTGCTTCACAGTCAGGATTCACCTATTTATTGAACAGACCCCTTTATTTAACACCTCTTACATTTCGATCAATATTCATCTCCAAGGGTTACTGTATCATGCGGATCCCATTCCATGGCTCCTGGGACAGTCCGGATGTCTTCAAGCACGCCTGGGCTACCCACAGGTTTCTCTCTCCTTCCCCTTCCCCTTCCTTGCCGTTGTAGCCGCCTACGCTGCCCGCACCTGTTCCAAGCAGTCTTCGGTTGAAAAGACATGCGTACCAAGGTTCCCAACAGTGATCCCAACTCGTTTCCGCTTCCGAGCTTCACTAGCATCCCTCAGTCCCTGGTTCTCCCTCTCCAAGACCGTATTCCTTGCATTCACAGGCCCCACGGCTGATACAAGTGAAGTGATGCGGTTCTTGACCGGTGTTGGCAGTGATGGGCTGCAGGACTGCAGGAATTCCATGTTTTCGCTTGTCTATGAAGCCAGCGGGGTCCTGGGGAGTGGACCCACCGGTGTAGGTGTAGAAGGGACGGTGGTGAGGACACGTTGTGGGTTGAAGGGATGTAGACCGGTAGCCTTCCACCCAGCCCGTATATTGTGCTCCATCATCGCCGTAGTTCGTGCTGCAGCTAGCGTGGACGCCCAATCAGCCTTGGAGATGCGGCCACAATCGTAGGTTGCAGCTTGATCAGTGGCACGGGCCATAGCGGCCTTGAGCGGTCCGAATATGCCGACATCAAGAGGTTGGGTGATGTGGGAGGTGTGGGAAGGTAGAACCATGAAATCAATCGAGTGATTCAGGAAGAAAGCAATGAATCTCGCCTTGACATGACTGCCATGACCGTCCACGATGAGAAGCCGGCGGGTAGGAGGGGTGGTGGTAGTAGGGTGGGCAGTGCAGGGCTCAAAGACACGTTCGAGCCAGTCGTATGCGAGCGTGTCATTCGTCCAACCGGTATTTGAAGTCGTTCACCTCCTTCCCCGTACCTCCAGCTGCTCTGGTAGCCACCGTGTGTTGACGCTACCGGTAGCTTTGAATATGACCAGCGGAGGGAGAGCTCTGCCTGCAGCGGATACGCATTCGATTGTAGTAACCCACTCCTGTCTCCCCGCCGTCCTTTCGTAGCCTTCCTTTTCTTCCCTTTCCCTTTAGTCTCTGTATCTCTGACTACCAGACATCGAGTGGACTGAGTGAGACCAATCCCGTGACCTGTCTCGTCCATGTTGAAGATGTCTCTGGGCTTGTAGCGGTTGCGGTAGGATCGTGCCCGTCTCCGCAAACCATGGTGCTAACTTCTCTGGGGTAGCCGCATCGAGTCGTGAGGTGTCGAGCTGCCGAGACCAAACACTAGCGACCTGTGGGTGACGCTTGCGGAACTTGGCGAGCCAGTTCTGACCGAGCGGAGGAAAGGGAAGGGGAAGGGGCAAAGGGGAAGGTGAATCCATGGAAAGACGATTCCGGCGTATCTCATCAGCCACTTCGTATACCATGTAGGGTGGCGGTGGATGGCCAAGGAGGGACATGCGGCGTATGTAGTCCAATAGGCAGTGTTCCTCGTCATTTGTGAGGGCTTGGCGGTACGCATGGCCTTGGGAACACGATTCGGTAAACCCTCGGAGGCGATATGAGAGGGTTGAACGATGGACGCCGAAATCTTCGGCGATCGTGCGCATGCTCGAACGGTCTTTTGGTGTGGATGTGTTGCTGGGCTCTGCAGCTAGCCATAATAAGCTCGAGAGGGGTCTCAGGCTGCTGCATAACAAGAAAGGAGGATTTGATGGGGATTACAGAGGAAGATGAATAAAGGAGAGAGGGACGTGGAGGTGTTCAATAAAGGGGTCTGTTCAATAAATAGGTGAATCACGTTAGGTGAAAAGGTCTGTAACCCTTGTTTTGTGTCTGCAAGATGGCTATAATTCCAAATTCAGAGACGTTTCGAGAAGGCTTTCGGATACTCATACATTGTCCTGATGTTGCCTTGGGAGCGAGCGAGCTGTTTGATCGTCCTCGCAGTCAAAGCAGAGGACGATGGAATTTGGTGGTCGCCTTCAATCCTCATCATCGGCAATCGCGAACGAATGGGACAGTTCGGATCGTGATCCATCTGACACTCGATGGAAACTGTCGCCTTCATGATGATCGGTAGGGGAGTTGTCGCCCTGTGAGTAGGAGGAAGGAAGATTTCGCAAAATTCCTGGTAAAGCCGACTGAAAAGGTTGTCCTATATATACCCATACTCCCGATTCGTGAGCGCGGCAACCTGCGACTATAAAAGGTAAGTCACACGGACTAAGTTCATACCAGCCCGTGCAAGTTTGGAATGAGATACGGGCAATGGGCATCGCTCACCTCGCTTGCCAATCGCGACGCACTTATTGACAAGATAAAAGGAAATGAACTGGACGCACGGAGAACGGAGCTACTGGGTTTTACCGAATGAGATTCCTCGATGTGATGGGGACTGACAGAAGCTCCGCCCCGATTGCGTCCCAGGAATCATGCCTGACGCCTCGAAAGCTACTCTCCGTTGTCGATCCGCTCTTAGAGCTGAGGAAGCCAGAGCATCAAGGGTGATGAGGTGATGACATTCGACAGCAAGACAGTCGCCGCGACGAAGTCGTTCTGATTCCCGCATTAGCCTTGGATTGTACGCTCATCGAGGTGCGATGCCAAATCCATGGGATTGAATTTGGTCGATCTAAACTATTTGTGATCGCGCAATCTAAGCACTTGCACAGCACGAAGTCGATCAGGCTTACCGATTCGTTTCCGCCGAATCCTCTTTGCGCTACGATAGTGAGTTTAATTTGACGAGTGGCTCCGATGGGAGTATCTGGACGGGAAGCATGGCGTAATCTCGGATGAAGCACAGAAAAAACTTAGGAGCTATTGACTTTCCACTACGCAGAATGATATGAAAGAACTAGCGATTCAGAGCGACGTAAAAGTGCGGGTGAAATATCAATCTCGGACGGGGGCTCAATTTGTCTTCCTAGAGTCGCCCGGGCTCAGTATTGTAACTATAACTATTCTATCAGACTACTAGGGTCCAGCATCTCATTCCCCGTATTGTTAAGGACGGAAGTATCATACTTTGCACTTCATGTCGCCTTCGTATGCCAGTATCACACAAGAGGGGGGAGAGAAGGCAATCGCGACAATCTGCGCCAGTCAAACGTGTCACCGAGTGGGAACTCGAATGCTAATGGGTGAAATGGTATTTAGGTTATTTCATGGCAGATGTCCAGGCGATAACAAGCTGCACCGCTGGCCAATGCCCTCTGAGGAAAAGACAGGATGTAGACATAGGCCATCATTGAGATATCTGCCTAGATCTCTTCAACCCCGTACAAGGCAAATCCGCGTATATCGACACCTGCTCTAGGCATTTCACACCGTAAACTTGGTTCGTCGATCGGAGTTGTTTGGGTCAACGGACCTTGCAGCCAAACTAAGGGTCTTGCGATCGAAGTTCTTTGCGGTCTTGCACATTGGCTGATTCGATGTCATGATCAGCTCCGTCATTATACGGGAGTGATCTACGCACACATTCTTCAAGTGACACAGCACAGCGCTCACTCTCGATCTTCCGCCACTCCGGGGTCTGAGCTCGGCTGGATGTCGTCCAAATGATGTCGAAATCCACATGGACTGTTGTGGCTTGCGGGCTCCATGAGTAAGATGGGGCTGGGCCGTCCAAAGAATCAATGCCGTGCTTGCAAGTGAAGAACCCGGTGTATCTGGTTGCGGCGGCTGATGCGCTCATGGTCCGGCTGACTTTCAGAGTTGAGGCGTGTATTCTAGATGATCTAATGCTGGTAAGTGAACAGGTGATTGAACAGTGCAAGACCAGAGACCAAGGCAGCGCAGCCTGATTCTACACCTCTCACCTGGATTCACTCACTCGCTGTCATGAAAGGTCGACTTGTGGGGCGCGGCTTGTTGACCCGCTATGAAGGGATGATCAGACGGGCAGCGATGATCTGTATGCTGTCGGTCAAGTCTCGCTCTTCGGCAAAGGAAGTAGCATCCGCAGTCAGAGCCAAAGGAGCATCGCGCGTCTGTGCGATCGACAGGCAGCCTTCGGAATGCACTCTTTCGGTCTCCGATCCAAGCGAGATGTCTATATCCTCGCGTGCTTCAACGTCGGATTGACGCCAGTCAATACTTATCGATCGGAAAAGAGCACACTTCCGCTGCATGGCTAAAGCGAGACCTGAGCTATATTGCATTGAGATTCGGTTGCAATCCGCACACGATATGTAATTAGCTGCAAAGCCGTCTACCTGTAACATCCATACAGATCAATGGGAGACATCCCGCTACCTCAGACACAATAGTGACCGGCGACTCTTCTTCTCGTTTGCGTTTTCGGTCACAACGCGCAGTGAGTATTGCCTCGCTCGTCATCTTTCATCCAGACGTATTAGATGAGGCGCACTTCATAAGGGAAACCAGCTGGAATGCTCCCGTCATCTGAACGGATCAGCTCAAGGTAGTGAGACTAAGGGCGAAGGATGGTACTACGCTATCGCATATCCGCTATCTTCTCATAATTGGGACATGTTGCGCGGTAGCTCAACAGCCTGCTCCACTCCCTCATATTCCGGCAAATTCAACTCAAACTTCTTCTCCACCTCACTTCCGCTCATCAGCTCGTCCCTCACCCAACTCCATACTACTCACTCAGGAACAAACCGTCCACCAAGCCAATGTCTTCCCTTATATCCTTTCACACCCTCCTTCGGCGCGGTCAGACTCAGCAAGACTTCCGGATCAAACGTCTCCAGCGACTCCGTCCAGCCTTTCTCGTTCGGTTCGGCGTATAGTGGTTGAGGACCGTCGGATACGCTCCATCCTGATGGGATGTCTATGGATATTATCGGTAGGGATGAATCTTTCATCAGGCGGAGGACTTTGTCGAACGGTGCTCGGACGGGGGGGTGAAACGAGAAGCCTGATTCGCCATCGACTTGACTAGAAATCGTAGCGGAAGTGACGCACCAAAGACAGCATCCATGATCACATCCTGCTCTTTCAGACTCTTCTTCAACTCGTCTGTCGACTTGATCACGGGGATCTTTAGGTTCTCGACCTGTTTGAGAAGACGTTGATAGATGTCCTTTGAGCCGGGTTTAGGGAGGTAGACGGTGGGTTTATAGCGGAACATGTGGAGGTGTCGAGCTGCGACTAGGCCGTCGCCTCCCTGAGAATATATCAGAGCCAACTAAAGCTGCTGGAGGACAGTTTTGCTCACCTGGTTGCCAGGCCCACAGCAGACTATGACTCGACGATGTGATTTGAGGGGGAATGATTTGGCTAGAGCTTGGGCACAAGCGAGACCGGCAAGCTCCATGAGCTGAAAAGCTCCGCTATCAATCACTGCTCCGCTGATTCATACGAGGGCGTCACCTGATCGAGGGAAAAGGCCCCGAAGGCAGACATGAGCTCTTCATCAATCTGATATGCTGTCAGCGCTAGGTAAGGGCCCTTCCGCCTCATCACGAACCTGCTGAGCCATCTTCTGGCTGATGTATCGGATGGACATGTTGCGAGATTTTTCTCAATCCGATACGAGATTGATTTGGGTACAGGCGAGCGGACTGAGCGAAGTTTGAACAAAGAGAACTGACCTGACTTCAATCCCCTTTATAAGGATGGACTGGCGATGTGGAGGTCTTCGACTAAAAAAGCTTTAAGTGGGGTTAATTCGGAACACAGCAACACCGGGCGGGGACCTTCGTCGTCATGTCACAACTCTCTTTCACAGGCTGCAGAGAGCTTTCAATCTCCAACTAACGGTTGGACAGGCGCTATGTCGGTGCCGAACACTCCGCCTCGTCGCCCAGCAAAGCGGGAGCTGACCTCGCTCACCTCGAGCCAGAGCACTCCAACGTTGAATGGCGGCCACAAATCCCATGATCCGGCTATCGAGCGAGCTCTCCAGCTCTCTACCTTCGAGGTGAGCTCACCCTTCCGCTACTTAACTCTACTGACCAGAAGTAGTCCAACTACTCCGTCGAAGAGTTCATTGGCACCCTCAGTGAGAAATTGATCAACGAATCCAAAGCCAATCCCGGACCTTTCGACCCGAACCCTTTCTTGGAAACCTTCTCGCCTGCTCTGGATTCGCTCCTGTCGCTACGATCGCAAGTCGCTGAGCGGACGAAGCGAATGGAGGGTGATGTACGGCGGGCTGAAAGAGAGTACGGAAAGCGGTTAAGAGAGCTTGATGGGGGTTTCGAGGTGAGTCTTTGCGCTCGGATCAAGCTTATCAGCAGGCTATTGGGAGCTCCTTCGCCAATCTCGAGAGCAAGATCACCGATGTAGGCAGGTCAGCAGTGCGGATTGGAGAGCAGCTCGAATCGCTCCATCAAACCCGGTCGACCGCTCAATCGACCGCTGTACTACTGTCATACTACCTCTCCCTCGCTCATCAGACATCCACCACACCAGATCCCAACAACCCCTCAGCCTCCAACACACCCCTCGAAACCCTCTTCGCCTCCAGGACATCGCGCGAAGGCCGCTCTCGACTGGCCATCATCCTTCGGCGTCTGATGGCAATAGCGAAAGACGTAGCCGACAATGCGAGTACTGCAGCAGCTGAAGCAGAAGCAGGTGCTACCCCGAAGGAAGCGACACCAAAGATGGATGGGGAGGTCGTGAGTCAGAAGACGGTGGGGAGGAGGAGGAAAGAAAAGGAAAAAGCGGAGAGAGTGAGGGATGAGATTGAGAGGTACTGCGAGAGATTTGAGAAGGAGGTTTTGAGGTTGTTTGATCGGAGTTATCGGAAGGGAGATCCGAGGACGATGGCGGTGGGCGAGGTCCAATTGAGACAGGGAATTGTTGGCTGATGAGATCGTAGCACTGCGCTAGGACGCTGCAAGACTTCAATGGAGGCGCTTCTTGCGTTCAGATATACGTCAATCAGCATGACTTCTTTATCTCGAAGGATCGGATACTGGAGGATGTGGACGGAGAAGGGGATCCGGAGAAGCCTAAGCGTGTCGACATGTGAGACTGATCCTTTAGCATAGATTTCATGCTGAAACGTGTTTGCAGATGGAAGACGATCGGTGACCCTGATGCTCCGCCTCCGACATCTGAGCCCGGTATAACGGTGCTATTCAAGGAGATCCGGACGACCGTATCGCAGGAAGCTCAGATTGTTAAAGCTGTCTTCCCGAATCCTAGCGGAGTGATGCAAGTATTCCTGCAGCGTGTCTTTGCGCAAGTCGTAAGTCCGTTAATGCTACATCCTCGCGTTCGCCTAACATCCGTAGATCGAACAATATCTCGAAACCCTCATCTCCCGAGCACAGACAATCTCCACCCTGGCATTACTCCGTATACTGCATCTCTGCCATTCTACTTGCTCCTCACTCATCGAAGACCTGAAAGGATACGACGTCTCCCTCAGTTCAGCTACAGACGGGCCATCGAGGGGTGGCGTTACGGGAAGCGGACCTCTCGCGGCGATGCTCGACCATGCTATGGAGGAGATGTTCGTTCCCTGGCTTGAGGGGACGAGGTACCTCGAGAGCGAGAGCAAGAATCTTGTGGAGCTGTACGCGGGCTTGCTTAGCAGGTTCTCGCGGTACCATGTACGCCAAACCTTCTTTGATAGACCAGCAGCTGATCCGTCATCTAGGAAACGGTGATGAAAGCAAAACCCAACTCCGTCGTCGACAAAGTCGTCAATCAACTCTCCGCCAGCTCATCCGCCACTACCGCCTCTTCTACCGCTCAAGCCGCCGCGGCCGCCATCTCGAAATACGCAAACATGTTCACCTCGTCCTCCTCTACCGCCAAGATCGCTTCGCCCGCATCTAAGCCTACCCTCCCCCAACATCTCGCTCACGCAAACGGTACGAGATCGGGCGCGATGACACCGGTGCACAGGCCCGGGCTGCAGAGGGCGGATAGTATCAAGGGGGATATGGTGAACAAGGGATTAGAGGATAGGGTCTTACCTCAGGACGGGGTGCTGACGGTGGAGATGTCGGAGAGGATGTTGAAGTGGCACGCGGAGGCTGTAGGGAGGGTGATGGAGTTAAGCGCGGGGGATGTGTGAGTACTCTGAGCGTAGCGAGGACTCCAGCTGATGCCTAATCAGCGGGAAGAATGCCTTTGCAATATCAAAGGTCTTAGGCGAAGTGATCGGAAGATCATTCATCGAGACCGCGCTTGACTCGTTGGTCATCATCCCCGACGGTCGGAAGACGTGCTGACATATGCTCAGATCCCTAGCAAAGCTCGAGAACGCCGATCCCAAGATCGAGCCAGATCTTCAACCCCTCACAGTCCTCAAACCCGCCGATCTCATCTGCCATCTTTGGGAGCGATACACCGCCACCGCACTCCTTCCTCTGGCAGGATCGGCTGCAGCATTGCGAAGAGAGATGAACACCTTCAACGGGCATAATATCGTTCGCATGGAGGGTAGGGTCAATAGCGTTATTCAGAAAGCTCTGGACAGTGCGTTCACAACCTATCGATCAGACTGGGCTGACGATACACTTCAGGCATCGTCGCATGGCTGCGAACACTCTTGACTCGGCAGAAAAGGAATGATTATAGGCCGAATAATGATGAACTTAGCTTCGCGAGGACGGTCACAGAGCCGTGTGAAGCTTGTTGTGACTTCCTTGGGACGGTCAGGGACACGGCGAGGGAGGCATTAAGCGGGAAGAATGCCGAGGCTTTCTTGACGGAAGTGGGAGTGGCGTTCCACAGGTCAGTCGATCAGAACTTTACCCGTACTCTGCTGACTGGTTGCTATCAGTCTCTTGCTTGACCATTACAAGAGGTTCCCGGTGAACCCGACTGGCGGTCTCATGCTGACGAAGTGCGCCTCTTTCCGTTGCTCATGACTTCTGAGTCGTGCTCATGTTACCGTAGAGACCTTGCGGCCTATCAAGAGTCGGTATCCACCTTCGCTACCCCCGCTTTGAACGACCGCTTCGACATGCTCCGCCAACTCGGAAACTCCTTCATCGTCCAGCCAAACGTCCTAAAATCCTACCTAACCGAATCTCATCTCGGTCGGATTGACGCTCGTCTCCTCAAACCTTACCTCGCTCAGAGATCCGACTACTCCCAATTCTACCGTTCCCTCCAGCTTGACGATGCGCCTCTAGAAGTGGAGGCACAAGGAACGGGTCTCGGAGCAAGTGGAGGAGGTCTGTTCAAGGGAAGTAGATTGAGCTCAATGTCTGGTGTCGCCGGAGTTGGGATGGGGAAATTGAAGGAGATGTTGAGGGAGTTTGAGGCGTTGTCGCCTGAAGAGGCCGCTTTGGCTGCGAAGAGGGAGCAAGAGGCTAGGGCGAGGATCTTGGCGAATGGGGGGTCGAGATTACCGCCGACGGGTTATCAGCCTCCGCCGATGTACTTCTCTATGCATTGAGGGACTATGCGGATGGCAGAGCCCATAGATGATTTTCGCAAGAATGAAAGCTATGGAAGGGGGACGTACCGGGGTATTTTCCTATTGACGCTCTGAGCTCCGCTTGAGCAGGGATGCTAAGGAGGGAAGGATTAGGAGAAGAGGCAGCCAGTGAGTAGGGTACGAATACCAGCATCACAAGCGGACGCGCGATGAGAGCAGTGATACATTTGACTCCAGAGGGACTCAAAGACAGCAGCTATAATTGGGCGTGCGTCTGGGCTTTGTTTGCACATCGTCTTGATCCTATCATCCTCGGCTTTCTCCCGAAGACACGCCACGTTCCGTTCAGCCGATTATCAAAGCATGATGTACATTTCTCAGTTCCGGAAGCTGGAGCTTTTTTCGTCGCATGATCCCTACATGACCTGGCGGTGTCTTACTCTTACCATGTCCCAGCTTTCGATCCCTCTCACGAGGACATCTTCAACCGGGAGTCGCTCAAGCTTTCATCCCTCCAACCCCCTCTCAGGCTCGTCGCCCATGCTCAACAAGCTCACTCTCCCTCCAATCGTTCATATCGATCGTCCGCGGTCATCCACTGAGCACACGGACGAGCTTTCCTCACCCGAGTCCGAACCATCTCCACCTCCTCAAGCACACACTTCCTCATCAACCCGGTCCATCCCCCTCACAGTCGCAACTCGAGCTACTCGAGCTACTCCAGTTCCCGCTCCCCCAACTCCCGGTCAATCATCCCAACTCGAGCTAAACCTCACCCAACTCGAGCTCGAATCCGAGTATCCGAATCCGAATCCCACTCCTTCTCCTTCTACCCAACAACGGACCAATCGACATGTCCTAGACGGTCGAAGCAAATCCTTCGAATACCTCTTCGTGGCGACATGCTGTGGAGCACAACTTATCGCTCAAGGCCAGTTTGGGATGGTCGTCATACCCATTGCCGAGATTGGGAGACATCTGGGGACATCTGATCCGGGGGAATTGAGCTGGATTGCAGCGAGTTATGGGTAAGTCGATGAAGGGGGAGGAATTTGTGTGCTGATGGAGCAGATTGACTGTTGGGATGTTCTTAGTTGCTTCGGGTCGTTTGGGTGATCTCTGGTGAGTCGACATCCTTTCATGATGGTCGACAAAGCTCATGATTGCATGACTTAGCGGGCCAAAGCTACTATACCTGGTCGGAATGGCAATCATCGTCCTCGCAAACATCGCCAGCGGGTTTTGCAAGACCCGAATCCCATTCGACGTCTGTCGAGCTCTAGCTGGACTGGGAGCAGCTTTATGTGGTAGGTCCATACGACATGACTCTCGCTCATCCTGCTAGTGCCGAATGCCGTAGCTATTTTAGGTCGGACGTATCCACCAGGTCGGAAGCGGTCGACAGTCTTTGCAATCCTCGGCGCACTGGGACCTTCGGGTTATTTCATCGGTGGGGCAATGGCTGCGCTTTTCGCACGCAAAGTTTCAGTCTCATGGATCTGGTGGTTCACCGCTCTATTCTCCTCCGCCATACTGGCTTTGGCCGTCCTCATCCTACCACCTGACGAGGTACATCCAAGTTTGGCGCAGGTCAAGGCATTCGATTACGTCGGTACGGCTTTACTTGTCGCTGCGTTGGGGTTGTTCAACTTTACTTGGAATCAAGCTCCGATCACCGGATGGTCCGAATCCTATGTCTGGGCGCTACTACTCGTATCGGTTCTTACGTTTGTCGCGTTCTACTTTTGGGAGAGAAGTGTTGGCAGTAAAGCTTTGATCCCTACGGCGGTTCTGCAGCGGACTAGTCTGCTTGTCTACCTCTCTTTATGGCTTGGCTGGATGAGTTTCGGGATATACCTGTACTACACTGCGCAATTGTGGGTAACATCTTTGGCGAAGCTGTTTTAGACGGCTGATAATACTAGTATACGCAATGTGCGAGGTCACGACAATGCGCTAATCATCGCCGCCCAAACCTCTCCAGGCGGTGTAGTCGGTACGCATCCATGCCTTTTTCGTCCTCTTGCTGACCCTCCTCTCAGGCGTGATAGCCGCACTAGTGGTTCCGACAGTAATCACCCGTTTCCCAGGACATCAGATCTTCTTCGTCTCCATGATAGCTTTCCTGACGGGGAACGCGATGGCTTCAGTCGCAACGCCTCATGGAAATTATTGGGCTGTGACATTCCCAAGTATCGTTCTTTCCATCTGGGGACCTGGTGAGTCGTGCTCTGCTTGTTTTGGTGAGTGATTCAGACTGTTGGGGAGGTAGATTTGAGCTTTGCTACGGGACAGCTTATTGTGAGCAATTCGGTGGACAGGGAACATCAAGGTATAGCAGGTAAGTACGGGGCCAACTTGCAATGCGAGCGGAAGCTAATGACGACCAGGCGGGATCGTCAGCATGATCACGAACTATTCGTCAGTCTAAGGTTCCCTTATATTGCATTGTGCCTTTCGCCCTTCGACGCCCCGCCTCTCTTCCCTTTCGTCCCTCCTTTCCCATCCTCCATTCCGCCCCCCTCCCCCCCTTTCCTTCTCTTGCGATCTGCGGTATCCGCTGACACCTTGTGTAGTCTATCGATAGGCCTAGGAATGGCAGGTACGGTGCAAAGATACGTCAGTAATCCTCAAACCTCGCTACTTCAAGGGTATCGCGCCGCTTTTTACTTTGGAAGTGGGCTCGCTGCCGTCGCGGTGATAGTCGTCGGGCTATTCGTGAGGATGCCGAAGCAGGCTCAGTACAGGGAATAGCGCGAGCCGATGCATCGAGTCGCCGTATCGAGCTTCTACCCATCTGAATATTTATCTCAACAGGGGGACTGAGTGACCGAGTATTTTGCGTGGAATATCTCGGTTTGGGATGGTGACGAGGAGCTCAGTCCGACTCAAGTCGATCTCAAATCGTTAGCGGTGTGAGAGGGTCTCTCAGTGGACGAATGGTCAATTGCTAATTCCGATCTCGGTCTCACCCATATAGATCCGAGGACGAGACCATTCCTGATGTTTCGAAACTTTGCTGTGGCGTTCTGGTTCGGAGGTGGCAATGACCGGCCCAACCAATATCCATGGCAGCGACGTAGTGACATCGACACAAGGGGATATCGTTGCGTGTTTCGTCGATACTGAATGCTGTACAGGCCAAATTGCAAGGCTGCTGGGAAGGGCGAACAGTCCAGCGCTCCCGACGCTCCCGTCAAAGCCGGACTGAAGTGTCTCGCAGCGAATGAGCCCCCTCAAGATGTCTCGGAAGCGAACGTTACATCGCCGGACTAGGTGTTGAAAAACGCCTCAGAGGCGCGAACCCACCGCGGATGGCTTGATACGTCACGTGATTTTCTCCCACGAGGGGAGTTCATCGTTCGGTCATCCCTTCGGATGTGGAGGACGGACGGATTGCATATGGAGGTAGCGAGAGACGATGGGATATGTTGAATCTTGGTCACTGGTCGTTTGATTTATCTTAGAAGCTTGGTCACAAGAGATAGGTTGTAGTTTCTCAGCGAAAAGAAAAAACCATCTTGGCGAGTAGTCGGGTCGGGAACTCCCAGACGGATTTCCCCTCGTTCTTCGCGCTCGTTTCATCGTCAACACTTTCAGCCTTCCCGTGTCATATCTGTCATCCCGCTCCTAATCCCTTTCGACTCGACCGAGTTGGATCCTTCAGCATCAATCTCTTGCTTCGTTCGACTCAATCTGTCGAAACCTCGACCTCGTTCCCCTTAACATGTCCATCCTCACCGAAACCCATCCTCGCGACATACTCTACGAAGCAGGACCATCCACCTTTAACCCGAACCACTTCAAACTAGGTAACCCAATCTCAATCGGATCCAACCCGCCTCAAATGTTTCACATTCATCCTGAACCAGCCATGCGACCCCCTCAAACAGACTCTTCCCTCGTCTTTCACCCTCCCCATGCAAGCGATACATCCCCTACATCCCCTCCACCACCAAAACTTACCGATCCTCTCGTCGTCGCACTCCCTCGACCAGCACTCATGCACCAACACTCGAATCGAACGACTGGGAGCGCTTCGTCGACACGTTCGAAGGAGAAAGGGTATAGTATGTTTAATATTAGAGGATCGGCTATGCCTCTCGGATCGACGAGGTTTGTGGAGATGGAGATGAGTTCGGTCGCGTTTAAGGATGGGAATCTTCTTGGACAGCTGGGTCCGTTAAAGCCTGGTATCGAGAAAGAAGGGGTCAAGAGGGTTGAAGGGGTTCGGACGAAGGAGGAGTTGGCTATGGCCAAGTGGCGGGTGAGTGAACCACCTTTCTTCAACAGTACAAACAATCAGAACTACTACGACAATTCCCCTAACGCAGGATACTCGCTCATCTGTTTGACGTAGAAATGGATCATCGAGCAACCTACACAACCGATCCCCATCGATGCCTCCCCTTCTCGAAGCGCCAAGACGAGTCCAGCGACATCCTACATTCCGATGGTCAATCTCCCTCACTCTCACTCGACCCCCGCACCCCCTCTCATCTCCCTGACATCGATGCAATCCCTTCGGGCTAAACCGATACGTACCGGTTCAGCCGAATCTCAACCGTCAGCAACAGCCTCGACATCCGGCCTCAACTCGAGCGAGTTCGTCATGAACACCGATTCGGTTCGGGCTTTGCGAGATGTAGAGCTCGCGGTGGATGAGGATATACTCGCTGCTGCGATTGCTCAAAGAGCGGATCAACCGAGGAGGATGAGTACGAACCCGCGAGTCTCCGAAGCCGAGAACCCATTCATCGATATCGCCACGAGGCTTGGTTCCCGGCGAGTTCGACCGATGGTTCTTGAACTCATCCAAGCTCTCGGACATTTTATCGACGCGGTCTGGTCAATCACGTATCCTTCCGCACCCTGTCCATGGATCATTTCGGAAGTCAACGAGAACCCACTTGACGAGAAGAGATGGAGGAGTCGGATGATCACCGCCGTCCAAGAGGGGAAAGCGAGTGGACATGTCAATTCCCCACCTTCGAAGAGGGATGTAGCGTTCTGGGGACAGGAAGTTAGGTTCGCTCTGAGGGATGTGGATGAGGTTGTTGGGATATATAAAGGGGTTGGCTGGGCTTTTAGTACGGCGCTGAGTAAGGGTTGGTATGGGGATATTGGGGTTGAGAATATATTGGGTGAAGATGGGAGGGGTGGGAATTTGGCTAGGTTGCTTAATGATCTTGAGGAGGCGATGTGGTGGGTCCAAACTTTTGGGTCACTCTCAAGCTGATCCCGTGTTAGGGGCGACGCTTCACCCCGGCCCTCGGATCTAGCCTACGACCTCCCATTAGATTTCGACCCATACGCTCCACCCGACTCGGACGATATGCCCACAGGTTCGGGTGGCCGTTCCGCTCCTCTGGTCAACTTCTTCTCCGATACCCCGGTCACTTCGAAAGCCCCGTTCACATCACCGAGCTCCGTCACAGATGATATCTACAATATGCCGGATTTAGTCGATGCGGGTAATGCTAGTGAAAGTGGACACTCGGATGTGGTGTTGCCGAATTCGCCGGTTCAGAGAGGGATGAGTGGGGAGATTCGGTTGACGCTTGAGGAGATTGGGAAGAGGAGGCATTTGGAGTGGTTGGAGAGTAGGAGGGGGGAGGGATGGTAGCGACGAGGCGGAGGCATTTGGAGTGGTTGGAGAGTAGGAGGGGGGAGGGATGGTAGCGGCGAGGCGGAGACATTTGGAGTGGTTGAAGAGTAGGAGGGGCATGGGATGGTAGGCGATTGAATCGGCGGACCGAAGCGCGACGTCCGAGGTTTCCCTTGGGTCAGATTCAGAAGGAGATGGCTGGTTGATGGTGATGAGGCCATGATGATGGTCAGGAGCTATACCATTGCATTGATTACCACGGTTCCTTGTATTATGCCTTTGCCATTATGCCATTCCTGTTCGTGTTATTTCGCCACTGTCCCAGAGGTATATCTGCCCCTCATATAAAACAGGAGCTACCTCAGCTCGTCACTTTTGCTACCCTACGCTACGTCAATAGTCTCAGTGAAGGCATAGCCAAAACAATATTTACAAGATGCGCCGCTCAGTCTATACCTTGGCAGCTCTCCTCATCGTAGCATCCGCCTCCGCCACTCAACTCCCTCTCCCAAAACTAAAACCAGCCAACCCAGCCAAACCACTCTCCGACCCATCCTTCCCTCAACCCGGCTCACTCCTCAGCCCAGATCGAATGGGTACACCCTCAACACAAGGAATGACACTAGCCGATGCTTTGACACTCGAGAAGAAAGCTGGGGTATGGTGGGAATACGCTCGAGATATCTCTTCCGTCGTATGTTCTTTCCATACTGCCGTCTCCCGTCTGGTTTTCCTCTTTTCCTCCTTCGATGTGGCTCTTTCTTTCCTCCGAATTGCTTGATCAAATGAAGTGGACCGAGGTCAAAACTAATGGTGGATGTATAGACTGCGAGACTGAATGCCATTGGATTGACGAGGTCGACTCTGTTGGTTCCTGTAGATAGTGCGATCATGAAATTACCTTGTAAACCGTATGTCCCTTTTCGCCCTACATCCTCCACCCTGTCCTCCCTCTCAGTTGCCGCCTCTCTCCCCCCCCCACTCTCCCCCCCCCCCCCTCCTCTCTTCCCTTCTTGCCTCTCTCAAAAGCTGTCCCAAGTAGATGCGGCTGATGGGGGCGGCTTAGACATCAAAATCGGGATGGATCGGATGAGACGGATGAGAGTGCGAGAAGGAATGTTGAGGCGTTTTTATCGGCTCATATAATTCCTGTGAGTTCACCCGAGCCATGGATAACGTGTCAGTCGGAATGAGCGGTATGCTGAAGGTCTTCGATTAGGGCACGATCGGTCTTGGAGCCAAGGAGGAGGTGGAGACGGTCTCTGGGTCGAAGGTCCAGATCTTGAAAGATGAGTCGAAGGAGGAAGGGTGGAAGGTCTGGCCTGATGAGGTTGAGGTTGTTGGGGTTAAGGATGTGAGTTGATTCGAGAGCGGTTCGAACTGGACTGATAGGCTTGATAGGCTTCGAATGGGAGGATCTTGTATCTGAATGGGGTGTTGAATTATTGAGGCGAGAGTGTACAAAGCGAAGGGAGGGAGTGCAGGTATATGGGTGTGAGATGTTTGTACATGTATCATTAGTCGGATTCAAAGGCCATCAATATATGCTACATCTCTACCAGGTAGACGTGCGACGGTCCTGGCCGGATGACACTCTACTCAGCCTCGCCGATCTCTTTCTCAACCTTAATCCCGCCCCATCGCCGACTGCCAGACTGGCATGTACCGTCTCCGGGTGTCGCTTGACCGACTGGCGAGGTGGTCGCAGAGCCAAAAGTTACAGCATGTGGTCCTGTGCCTATACGTCCATCGCTAGTAGTCATACTCCCCTTGACCGTTCTGCACGGCCTCGTCATCGGTCGGACGTGTACGTCGGCTCGTATCCTCCATATGCCCATTCGAAGTACAGCTCGGCTCCTCGTCATCGAAATACCGATCTTCCTCGTCCCGGGTCGTGATGGTATCTCCACCAGGCGGTTCAACAAAATCGATCTTGTCGTAGTCTATCGTCTGGCCCGGAACTCCGTCAACTTTGATGCTTATGGGAGCGAGAAGGAACTTACATCGAGACCATCGACGAACAGCTCCAACAACTTTCTCTCGAAGGCCACCTTAACCTCCTCCTGGTCGACCTCGCCTGGGTACCCGTTAACACCTAGTGTCCGCCCATCCAATGTTCCGTTCCCGTTCCCGTCTAAAATTGTCTCCCCCTCTAACTCCCCATCCTCATCGCTCTCCTCGTCAAACTCCTCCCCCAAATCATCCAACCGCCTCTCAACCCTCCTCGCCTCCCTAACCCCCTCCAACTCTCTCTCCTCCTCCAAACCCCTCAGAAACCCACCGAGCTTCTTCACATGTTGTCTCCCCTCCTTCCCAGGCATGAAACCCTGTTCGACCCAATCTTCTTCTTCGACGACCTCCGCACTTGGTGGAGGTAGGGATGAACCGCCGAGTCTTTCCCAGAGGAGTGGCCATCGGAGTCGACCGGAACGGGCTGTGAGGATGGTTGGAGGAGGTGTGGAAGAGGCGTAGAGGAGTCGACGCGATTTGATCAGCGGGATTGAGGATCGTTGGCGGGGCGGGATTATAGGGGAGAAGGGTAGGAGGAGGGATGTTGGGAGGATTGGAAGGTGGGTTGAGAGGAACGTCAGGGGGTCGGATGAGAGGGTTCGAGATGGCGGTGAGGATAGGTACTTGAGTATTCGCTCGATGTCCTCAGGCGGGAGAGTGGGTAGTGGCATACTGTGGTGGCATGCAAGATAATGAAAGGTCCTACAGCCAAACAGAATGCCAACCTAGACTGATCACGTGACACTCCAGTTTTTCGCCACTGCTTCCATTATTCTCCCCCATACCTTTTTCGCGAGGATCAAAATAATCAAAAGCGCGTCCCAATCTGCGCCTCACTCCTACTCTTCAATCTATAGCGTCATCGCCATGCCCTCCGCATCAAAGCAGAAACGGCTTGCCGAAAAGGCAGCCAAAAACGCCGAAAAGGTCTCCGGGTTTTCCACCCCCAACCCATCATCTACCAACGGTCACTCGACTCCAAACGGCAACGGCGACTCGACGCCTATGACTTCTCTCAGCGCTAATGGGAGTGAGGAGAATCTGGCTGACGCTCATGAGGAGATGAAGAAGTTGAATCTCGCTCAAGATAGGAGTGCGGTAAGTACCTTTTTCTCACACACAAAGCGGGAAAGGCGGCTGATTTGAGTGTGGATTTTCAGAATGGAGTGCTTGTTTCAGATGCGAAAGGAAGGGATATCAAGATTGATCAGTATACTTTGAGTTTCCATGGGAGGTTGTTGATTGAGGGGGCGGAGGTTGCTTTGAATTATGGGCAGAGGTGGGTTGGGCGAGATCTATGGGAAGAGGTAGAAACCTGATGAGTTCCAGGTATGGGTTACTAGGGGAGAACGGATCTGGGAAGGTACGTCGTACTCCACAGAAAGAATAGTTGGGATGAAGCTGATCTTGACCAGTCAACGTTTTTGCAATCTATCGCCGACCGGGATGTGGAGATCCCTGAGCATATCGACGTGAGTTGAAACTCCCTTCAAAGTGCCATGATCAGGTGTAACGTTCACCCCCTCACTCGCTGACGCCGTTCGCCCAGATCTACCTCGTCAGCGGCGCTGTCGACCCTACTGACATCAACGCCCTCGACTATATCGTCACATCCGCTCGAGAGAAAGTCGCCCGACTCGAGAAACTCGCCGAGGACATGTCCACAGCCGCTGACGTCGACGATTTGGCGCTCGAAGCGATCTACGAGGAGCTTGAAGAGATGGACCCTTCGACTTTCGAGGCGAAGGCTGGAGCTATCCTTAGTGGTCTAGGCTTTAGTCAGTCGATGATGAAGAAGCCTACGAAGGATATGTCGGGTGGATGGAGGATGAGAGTCGCGCTGGCGAGGGCGTTATTCATCAAGCCGCATTTATTGTTATTGGATGAGCCGACGAGTCATTTGGATCTGGGCGCGGTGGTCTGGCTTGAGGCGTATCTGGCGACGTACAACCATATTCTGGTGAGTTAAGCGGATTTGAAACACCAAATTCGAATGACTTCGCTGATCTTGAACGTGCAAAACTCCAGATCTTCACCTCGTATGTTCTAGAGCTCAGCTAGCTCTGCTTCCGCTGACCGTCCTAGCCACTCTGCCGACTTCATGGACGAGGTTTGCACTAACATGATGGACCTAACAGTGCAGAAGAAGCTCGTATACTATGGAGGAAACTATACCACCTACGTTCGGACGAAAAGCGAGAACGAGGTGAATCAGATGAAGGCGTTTGCCAAGCAGCAGGAGGAGATTGCCCATATCAAAAGTCAGTCCGAGTCCGCCTTCGATGCTTGCGTCATGTTGACGGTATCCTAGAGTTCATCGCTAGTGCTGGTACATATGCCAACTTGGTCAAACAGGCCAAATCGAAGCAAAAGATCATCGACAAGATGGAGGCTGCTGGGCTGGTGGAGGAAGTGGTTAAGCCGAAGCAGCTCAGGTTCAACTTCGAGGATGTCAAGAAACTCCCTCCACCCATCATTGCCTTCAGCGACGTGGCTTTCTCATACTCAGGCGAGAAGAAAGACTACCTTTACCGCGATCTGAACTTCGGTATCGATATGGACTCACGGTAATTACCCTCAGCGCAGGTCCGCTCGGTGCTGATATTCCGCAGAATCGCTATTGTCGGCGACAACGGTACCGGCAAATCCACACTGCTCAACCTCATCACCGGCGCTCTCACACCCTGCGAAGGGACAGTCTCACGACACGGTCAACTGAAACTCGCCAAATACTCCCAACATTCCGCCGATCAACTACCATATGACAAATCACCTGTCGAGCATCTTCAATCACTCTACGCGCAAAAGTTCCCCGAGAAGGATATACAATTCTGGAGACAGCAGATTGGGCGGTTCGGGATCACTGGAGCACATCAGACGAACCCTATCAACCAATTGTCGGATGGGTTGCGAAATCGGTAAGTTTCTCAAGGGGGAAGAAGAACGTGCTGACCTGCGCAGAGTGGTGTTTGCTATTCTGGCGATGGAGCACCCTCATGTCCTGCTGTTGGATGAGCCGACGAATCACCTCGATATGGTAGGTTGGCTCGTGGTGAGTGATATCAAGCTGATCTCCGTAAAGGAATCCATCGATTCACTAGCGACCGCTATCAAGCAGTTCGAGGGCGGAGTGGTGATTGTCTCTCACGACTTCCGTGAGCTCTATAGTTGGGCCCTTAGCTTCGTGACTGATTTGTATTCCCTAGGATTGATATCGCAAGTTGCCGAGGATCTATGGGAGGTGAAGAATAAAACCGTGACCAACCTCACCAAGCAGGACATCACCATCGTGCACTACAAGAAAGCTTTGGCTAAGCGGAGTACGTTCGGCTCCTTTGGTCAGATACATATGCTGATACTTCTCCAGGTCAAGCGCAGATCGAGAAGGCGAGGTTGATATCGAAGAATGCGACGAAGGGAGTGGCATGATTCTCCTTCGCTTCTCTGCTATGGTCACTCTCGCGCGCATTCCCATAGATCTTCTTTGCAATCCTCTTAGACTTGCATATATACCCTCGCATAGTATCGTCCCGATTCACATAGACGTGGCGATATGTACACTCTCGCGTATTCACGTCACCGGCACCGGGGGTCTCCCTCAATCCCCTCCATCATTCCCTCCTACCCTCCCCTCTCATCCCTTACCTCAAGATGTGCCCGATCGATACTCGCACGGAATGCATGCCTTTTTACGAAGATTTGCGATACTCCTTGCTCTATCACTTCTGCCCAAACACTTCTTCAATTACCGTGATCTTTTTGATCCGGCAATCGTGCTTATCCGACATGATTTCAGCTGTCGTTATCATCTATGTACATACCATGATCTTGGTGCGGTAAGTCAGTGAATGTGGACGCCATAGAGCATGTCGACCATCCCTTCATACATCCACATCCCGCCTTCTGCCATTGCCATAGCATCACCGAAAACCTCTGGTTCACCGGAACGACTGCGAACCAACCCCGCTCGGACATCCATACCACCTTTCCCTCCTTCATCTGCGCCGCCTCCTTTACTTCGAAAGTTCGCTGTACCATCGACATCTTCCTTGTCCTCGAACGTCTCGGACCTCCTCCTTGGTTCGTTGTTACCGGCGAACTTACCGAAACTCCCGCAGACGAATGGGAAATATGGAGGTCCGGGACGACCGAGAGAGCTCAGCAGTCAGAGGGAGGCGTTAAGCTTGCCTTTGATGTCTAATAATTTTCGACGATTCGTCACGAAGGTGAGTGAAGGTGTCTGAATGGTACTGAGTGACCAGGTCGGACCTGTGTTTTGGGTACAAGATCGAGTTGAGGAGGTTTTGTATTGGAGGAAACCGAAGTGGACTTGGGCTTGGATCATGATCTGGACCTTCATCTGTACTGTCTTCCCATCTTTGAGAACCAAAGTGCTGATGATGCCTGATAGCGTTCAAACCTCGACTACTTCTTCTCCTTCCCTTCCTAATCTTGGTCCTTCTCCTCCTTCATGCTCACGAGCGGACGAACCCGCTCCCTTCGCTTCTAGGCGTATCGATGCCCCAAACAACGATGGGTACGACGAGAATGGGTACTAGTCCGAACCCCGATATGAGCAGAGAAACGTTCAGTACCTCGACCGGACCTGATGGACACGAGATACCTGTCGTCCCGCCGAAAGAGGTGGAGAGCGGGGTGGACTATTACATGAACCTTCAAGCGATCCAGAACATCATGGGAGTAATGTACGGCTCCTTTACGTCCCAGTGAGGCCCGACTGACAATATTAGTTCCGATATGTACGACTCGATAACCCCTCAGCTCAGTTTATTAAATACTTCACCCAACACACCCACTTCCTTCCCCATCACTTCGACACATGTTATGCTCCTTCTCCTCCCTCCTGCTTTGCTACTCCCGCTCTTACCGGACTATCTCATACCTTACCTCCTCCTTCCCCTCGGCATCGCTCCGCCCCTGTTCTTCCACCCAAACCTCACGCCGTTCATCCATTCCCTCCCTCGTAGCCTGGTTATCCTCAAAGCCCGTGCCTTCCTCGAAGACCTCGCTTTGACCGACGCCTTACCCGACGACGTGGGTCGTAGTGAAATCGGCAAAGTCGAAGTATGGGAAAACGAACGTCTCGATCCCTCTCTCAGCTCCAAATCGCAAACTGCTGGGACATGGTCAAGCCGATTCCTCCGAGCTGGCGAAAGAGCACCATGGGTGAAGATCACCAACCCAACCAAAGGGGAATCACTATGGAGGACTGCCGAGCAGACTTCAATAGGAGAAGGGGAAAAGATGATCCTCGCCCTTGAAGATGGATGGGGATTTATCCCTGGAGAGGATTGGAGAGTGGACGTTTGTGGATTTTGGAGCGAGGTTGGGGTTGATGAAGAAGGTTGGGCTTATTCGGATGATTCATGGCAGGTGGGTCTTTTCCCTTATTCAGAATTGTGAAGACGTGCTGAGGGACCAGGTAGAACCCTGCGACGATACCGATGACGGAAGCGGACCCGCCGAGTTCTGGTACGGGGCTGCAGGTTATGCCTGCATTTGCGTTGAGGCGGGTGACGAGGAGACGGAGATGGTGGAGGAGGGTTCACTACGAAGGTGAAGGGAGGACACCGACACCTTGAGCCAGACTGTAGATTATGCATACTGTATGATGTTCTGAGGGGGCGGGCGCCATCAATTCTAATACACATGGGAGCGTGCGCATGGGTTTGCGTTGAAACGGCGGAGGGGTAAGGGGCAGGGAGAACAGTGAGAAAGACCATCCCAAGGGTTGGAGCCAGACAATTTAAAAGGATATCGCAAATTGACGTATTCGGACTGGAAGCTGTACCCGGAGACTTGCTGCGTCATCGCTATGTATGTCGAGGGAGTAGGATCTGGCCCGGGAGGTCGTTGCTGGGTTTCACGGCGATGATGCGTGGGACTACTCCTAGCACATCACTGCTTGACCCGGAAGCTGTAGGCGGAAATTCTGGCGTTATCGCTTCGGATGTTGTGATGTTGTGGGAGTAGCCGAAGCCGTACCAATCCTTCCGCTTCGAGCTTCCGCTTTAGAGAGCGCTAGGTCGGTATCGGTCATCCGATCCTGTCAAAACCTAAAGCATCGGGCTGTGGTGAGAACGTTGTAGTGCGTTTTAGGAGATAGGAAATACGAAGGAATAATTGATCGCGTCCCCTATTATATATTGTAGGCGAGCCCTCTTGCCTTTTGATCATCTGACCACATTTGGCTCCTGTTATCCCCAGCTTCGCTCTCATCACTACACGACTAATCTATAGTAGCCACGCTGAAATGCCACTAGCCGAGGCTTTACCAAAGCTATACGTAAGCCTCGGCCTAGATCTGGAATAAGGCCGGTACCTTCCCAATCACCCCGACGCTGTTCTAATAATACTTTTAGGGGCCTCCGATACCGAGCGTGGCACCTTCCTGCAGAACTGAAAGAGATATACAGTAGTAGTTCCATCATCTTGGATGCAGTATGCCGCACAAGCTCGCTTTCGGGACCTTTGACTTGACACCGCCTGGAGATAGGACGTACTCGCTCCATGCTGGCAAAAGACGGCGTTCAGTCGGGGTTCAACCAGGGGGATCTTTGTTTGACCCGTCCATAGCAAAATGCTACATCTTTACTTCATGATAGGTAGATACACCTGCATGCTTGCATCACACACCATGATCAGCCTACGAAGCTGGGACTCACAAGATCCCGTCTTCTCGGAGATTTACGGTGTTATGGGGTTTCAATGAAGACTCGGCTAGTACCCGGGCTAATTCCAAGCCCCGGGCGAACACACAAAGGGAAAGCAAGCCCGAGGTACGATGCTTGCCGAGCGGAATCGCGTTCTAGGATTCAGTACTATATCCATATAGCATCTTTTCTGAAGACTCACTCATCTCATAACGTCTTCACCACCATCGATCTAACCATCGAGAAGCATAGCAACAGGGGTGAACACGTGACGCACCGCAAGACACACGGTCATTACCGAACCTCCCACCAAATCACCACCACAACCTAATCTTCCGCCTTCGCGCATTTCCTCATTCCGCATCCTGTTCCAATATGCCGACCAAAAACCCGATCGATTCTAGCGCCACCCTCGCTCAGGATGCTCCCCACAAGGACAGCAAGGCGGCCAAATCGACCGATTCGCTGGCGCACCCGAAATCTCCCAAGGGACCGAAATCGGCTCCTCCCGCTGGTGTTTCTGGCGGACAACAGGCTCCTGTCGAGCTTTCGAGAGCTCGATTCGTCGCTGTCTTCGGTGCGCTGATGATGAGCGTGTTCCTCTTCGCGCTGTACGTACCGCTCCTACGAAGGGGAAGGGAAACAAAGACCGACGTTGACGCATCTTTGCGTAGCGACCAACTGATCCTGGCTACCGCGATCCCGAAGATCACCGCGCAATTCAACAGTCTCACCCAAGTAAGTGGTCCTGCTCTTCGGTCCGTGGTGTCCCGCGGCTTATCTGTGACGGCCGTAGTTGCCATGGATCGTCAACGCATTCTTCGTGAGTTCATCTCCCTTCAAGCCTAGAACTCCTCCATCACCGTCAACATCGCTAACAATCGTCCAGCTCACTCTGCTCGGGTTCAACCTGCTCTACTCCCAACTCGCTCAGATCTTCCCCTCGAAACACGTCGTCATGCTCGCCATCTGTATCTTCGAACTCGGCTCCCTCATCTGCGGGGTCGCGCCAAGCATGGACGTCCTTATCTTCGGTCGAGCCTTGGCTGGTGTCGGTGCCGCTGGGATCTTTAGCGGGGCGATGCTCATCATCGCTGAGATCACAACCCTGCACGAGAGACCGAAGTTCTTTGGCCTGTTCGGGGTTTGGTGTGTCTTTTCGCCTTCCTTTAGGTGGAGCTAATGGATGTAGCTTCGCCACTGCTTCCGTTGTTGGCCCGTTGATTGGCGGAGCCTTCTCTGATCACGTCAGTTGGAGATGGTGCTGTGAGTGGAAGTGAAGGTGCAACAACGAAAAAGTGCTGACCTGCTACCAAGTTTACATCAATCTTCCGTTTGGTCCGTGATCGACCGCCACATGTGTACCGGAACTAATATTCGTTACAGGTGGCATTGCTCTCGCACTCATGCTTTTCGCGCAACCTACCCGACCACCGCTCGGCCGTGCTGCCATTTACAAAGGCTACTCGAAGGCGATGATCAAGCAAGTCGCCCAGTGCGACTGGCTCGGTGTGGCGATTACGATCGGCTGGGCAGTCTGCCTCATCCTTTTCATGCAATGGGGCGGCATCACCAAGAAGTGGTCGGACGGGAGCGTAATTGCGACTATCGTCGTGACCGCCGTCCTTCCCTTCGTCTTCGTCGGTTACGAATACTGGCTTGGAGAGCATGCCATGTTCAAGCTCAGACTCCTCAAACGACGCACGATCACGTGAGTGTCTAATCATTTCCCAATATACCCGCTGACATCGCCCAGGTCCGCCTCCGTCGTCTCGTTCTGCATTTTCGCAGCTTTCACCACTATCGTCTACTACCTTTCCGAGGCGTACCAGGCCGTCTACCATACCTCGGCGACAGGCGCGGGTGTCCGACTCCTCCCTCTTATCCTCGTACAGATCTTCTTCCTCATCCTCTCGTCTCGAATCATCCCGAAAATCGGTCGGTTCAAGTACGTCATCATCACTGGACCCTGCTTCGTCGCCCTCGGCACGGGTCTCATGTACTCGGTCAACTACTACACTCCTAATCCGGAAGCCCACCTGTACGGTTATCAGGCGATCCTCGGTGTCGGCATCGGTCTGTCCTTGCAGAACACGTTGTTGGCGGTGCAATTCGAGCTGAAATCGGAGCCTTGGCTCATTTCCGCGGGTACTGGGATCAGCATCTACAGTGAGTGAAACGTCACATCTTTCCTTTAATGTGCTGACATCCTGTAGTCGGGTTCATTGGCCGAATCCTCGGTATCTCGCTTGCCGGCAGCGTTTTCGAGAATATGATTCAGCGCAACCTGCATAAATATGCTCCAGAGCTTCCCGCCGATATCTCGGTGATCGTGCAGAATTCCGCTGTGGCTGTTTGGACTGCTGTTCCAGACGTGAACTCTATCCCATTGACATTCGCTTCTCTCCCGCTAATGACCTTTTAGAACCTCCGACCATCCGTACTCATCGCATACACCAAAACCATCTCTGACGTTTACATTATCGCCGTCCCTTTCGCCATCATTGGCGTCTTCGCAGGACTATTTATGAAAAATTCGAAGATGCAGAGTCAGAGCGAGGAGCTTGAAGCCATCCAAGCGACCAAGGACAAGGCAGCGGCGGAGGCGAGGGCGGAAGGGAAGACACCTGAAGATGTGGAGAAGGCGGGTGAGATGGCGGCTGTTGCTGCTAAAGATGGTCAAGTGGCGGAGAGGGAGGAGGAGATTGCTCAGGCTACTACGCAGGCGAATGCTGTCCCAGAGGCAGCGGTCCAAGGGGGTATGGACGCGCAGATTGCACAGAACCGACCTGAAGAGACGCGCGAGGCTTAGGTGTTGTTATAGATATCTAAAACTGGTCTTATGTTGATAATTACGTGCAGCATCTTGACTTGCATTAGAGTGCGAGGGACGCAATTCAGTACTTCATCTGACGCTAGTGATATTCCGTGAGCAGAGAAGAATTGCGTGTAGTTATGATCAAGGAAGATCTTCCACGACGGGATGTCGCCACAACCCGCTTATCGGGTAACGAGAAGAACCTGAAACAGCGGACTGTGCGTCCTCACCGCACAGAAATATTCCTGAATACAGGGTCAAGGGGGAGATATTACCTGAATAAGCAGTGGAACAACGGGAACCTTGAGCGAGGGAGCGAAAAAGAGAAGGCCTCAGGAAGCGACGTGGTAGTGACATCCTACTCTCATAACAATCCTTCCCACCCACACCAAGCAGCGGTACAGCGATACTCCTTGGAAGACCCCTTGAAAATTCACTTCAAGACTCGACCAGCCCCTGAAGTTTCGCCCCCTCTTCCCCGACCGATTTTTTACCCTAGTCCGTACCTAACCCATCCCATTCAAACCCAATCAAAAACCTCAAATTCCCAATCCTCTGGGATCGGAATCCAGCCCATGTCGACCTCCACTCGGACAAACACTTTGACTTCGCCTCATAACAGGTTCGACGGCTTCCCAGCGGCTGTTCACCCGTAAGCTCCTTACTCCACCGCAATATTGGCGTGTCAAGGGGGGTTTCCGTGTATCATCCCTTGGGACGCTTCCAGGGTGAAACGATAGCGACCACCCTTTAGGAGGATGCCTTTTGTTCCCTTCGTGCCTTGGGTGAAAGAGGATTGAGCTGATCTATACTTCTTTCATCTCCTACTCATGCTCGCAACGTCTCTTACCCCGCTCATCGAACTCTCTTCGACCACTCGACTGTCTAACCTCGACGAATGTTGACAATGATGCTTCATACAATCCCTTCACACACGCACCAACCCACCCCGACCACCCTTCCCCCCATCCACCTCTCCATCCCTTCACCACCTCATCCTCTGCCCACACGCAGAACCTCCTCACTCCGCGATCCATTACCCAACGCTACCCCGCCTGGAGCTTCGCCATCACCTACGCCTAGTACCGGAGAGGAGAGGGACGAGTTCCTGGTTCATCAGACGAGAGGTGGAAGGAGGACGGGGAAGGGACGGGTTGATGGGTGAGTGCATGTCTTCTCCATAGGCGAAGGAACGTACACTTGAAGGAAATCTTGGGAGAGACTTTGACTTCCGCTGTGAGAAGGTGACGGAAAGATCGGCGTGGACCCGTGTTTCACTCACTCCAAGCTTGATGATTCTAACCTTACTGCAAACGTGGATCCACCCCATCCTTTCATCTTCCGTTCACTTTACTTCACAACATTCCTACTCGAAGCGTGTATCGCTCAGCACGACGATGCGCGCATCGTCTTGTCTCTAGTTTCCGGATCTTGGCTCCTCCTTTCTCCATCCTTTACGATTTCCACGGATCGATCAAATCCATCTGCCCGATCTCGCCGCCTGGCAGGATGAGTTCTGCTACACCTCCTTTACAACGGTGAAACCCTTCTCTACGTGTTTGATCACCCGCAACCACCTCGTGTATCGTGTATGCTCCGCTTTGAAGGCTACCCTGCTCTCTACTCTTGATCCGCTCCATGACAATGCTGACCTGATGTCCTCTGCCCTTGCTCATCGATCAACGATCTCCTCCCGCACACCACTCCGCTCTCCCATAATCTCCGCTCGACATCGCAGTGAGGAGCACGAGGATCGCTCCCCCAACCCTCGCGCAGACAAGCGCCGACGAGTTACCAAGTCCTCACGCACCAACGAGATGCTCCCATCACCCACGAAAGCGAGCCAACCAGGCTCTTCAATCTCCCCAACCGACGGCCACAGCCAACACCGCGCTCCTTTCGGCCCTCCACAATCCCGCAATTCACTCACAATCAAACCTATCGGTTTCGCCGCAAGCCGTGAGAGCCGACGTGAGGACGGAGCCGACGCCGCTATCCCTTCCCCGGTGGTAATGGGATTTGATTTCAAACAAATTGACGAGGAACAACTCAAGACGGTGGGTCTGGTGAACGAGCCTCAACCAAGACAGGAAGCTGAGAACGTCCGGTCACAGGTCCGAGACACGATCAGTATCAAGGAACAACAACAGGCTCTCATAGCTCAACGACGACGAGAAGTTGTAGCGTTGACACCGAGCACGCCGAAAGAGCTCACGTTCAAGGGGTGGACACCGAAAGATCCGGAAAGACAAGGAGTTGGGCGACGAAGGGAGAAGACAAGGGATAAGGTGGAGAGTATGAGTATCGTCACGTCTGCGTCTGACAAGGACGTTGTCCCGGGGTCGAAGGTGAGTCAACTTTACGGTGACGAGCTGATCACTAGTCTGCACCGCTCAACCACGACCTCATGAGTCAGCAAGCTCATCGAGATCTCCCTTCTGGCTCCCAGACCGCTCTTCCCCCACATATTCTTCCGCCCCTGCATGGCTATCCACCGAACGGGATGTCCGATCCTCGTACCGCACCAATTTCACACAGCCGTACCCGTACCGACGACCACGAGTTCGCCCGACAGCAGCAACCTTACTACCACCGGCACAGGTACCCAGAACAGCCCCCTCATTCCGCTCGAATCCCCACCACCGCTGATCGACGCAATTTCTCCGTTCCCACCATTCAACCTTCCCACGGCGCACCACGACACAACGGTCACTACTCCCGTTCCCCAAGCCCACCTCATCACCGTCGAGAGACTTTCCTCCAACCTTTTAATCAGCTATACGACCTCCTCGCACAAGCCGATGGGTTACGATACACCCTCCAAGACCTCTTGCACCGATACGAATCGGCTTATTCTGCTCAGCTCAATGCGATGGGCGAGTTCAAAGAGACTGCAGCGGGTGCGAGCACGCTCTTGGGAAACTTACAGGCCAGTGCGGATAGCTTGAAAGAGATGGTCAGGTATGAGGTGGAGAGGGCTGGGAGTACGGAGAGGAGGGAAATTGAGGAGTTGAGGGAAAGGACCAGGAAGTTGGAGGAGAAGGCGGAGAAGGAGGGTTAGGCGTGTGTATGTTCGATGGATGGTGAATGCTTTGGATGACAGGGGATTATTAATAACGAATGGGTTGGAGTTGGGGTCGGGGAATACTGTATATGAGGATCATGCGGTTTATGCAGTGGTGTATCGTCAGGCGCTTATCAGAGCAGGTGCAGGCTTGCAGTAACGGGTCGAGGTGATGTTCGGATCGCGTTCAGCTGCGGACTCTACGCCCAACTGGAGGAGACGACGCAGAAGAGAGGTGTAGTGAAGCTTCATACACTATTTGCATGGCGGCGGTTGAGTAGACAGGCCTGTGTTCATGGACAAGCGGGTCTGTATGTCCAGTTGTTCAAATACAAGGCCTATATATGACCTGCTGCCGGACCTACTGATTTACTATGAAAACACAGCCATGTGATTACGGGTCGACTTCTATTGGCTCGATCCACAATCAGCTACAGACCCGTTGTGCCACGATGACTGACGAGGTGCTGGGACCGATTAAGTACTGAAAACTAGGTAGCCTCGCGCGATAATAGCGAATGCCGAGCTAGCGTAGACAAGTTGACTGGGAATGACAGATGAAAATGCATTTGACGGAGAGTGATGATAGTTTGGCTCGTGACTCGTGTAATATCCGTGCGTCTGTTCAGGGTACTCCATGCTTCGCTAGCAAACGTTCGCCAGTCACCGACATAGAGCTTCTGCCATTACGACCTGTACATAACGTATCTAAATTTAGCTCAACCTGTAGCAAGCCCTCCTCAGGAAGCTCCCCTCAAGGAGTTTATGGCCCAAGACTACATAAAGAATGGAACGGATATGGACAGCGAGAAGCCCTATGTCCAGGATCAGGACGGGTTGATGTGTATAAGCGTTCAGAAGTGTTGCATACACGCCAACCTACTGCTAGCCTACCGCTCTACACTATGAACACCTTCCTTGGGTCGATGCTACTCATGCACGGGACGGATCACCGGTGCGCACAGGTCGCACAAACTCAAATTTGGCCGGAAGGGTGACGAGCATCCAGGAATAAGTCATCGGTTGAAATGTCGTCACCATGTCCCAACCTGACTGAATCCACAACCGCCGAGCTCGAGCTCCAACCATCCTCAAGTACCCGATCGCTACCAGTCTGACCTCCCGCAAGGAGATTCTTCAGTACTGTGGTAGTCCTACGAGAGTCCCTTGGTTCGGCGGTGATCCTCGATCCAACAGGCGAGAAATCATGAAGAGTGAAGAGACAACCTTTTATCCTTGAGACAGAGACGTGTGAAACCTGTTCGAGTGGAATCTTTGAGATCGAACGAGTATTCGGTCTGTCCCCGAGGCAATCGGAAGATCTTGAGCGGCATGAAGACAGCGAGAATCTCGGAAGACAGTGAGAATCTCCATCCCACCGTCTGATTGGCGTACCTTGCCCAGTCGAGGCATCTCCTAGAGGCCATCGTCGCAATTGGCTTGGAATGGCCCGGAAGCGAGGCTGGAAGATGGAGGGTGATCATCTGGTCGCCTAGTTGAGAAATAATGCGTTGGTGCTTTTGCGAGTTCTTGCCGTATTGTCGTGTGCTAGAAGCGCTGTCGTCAATGATCACGATGATTGGTGGAAATGTATGATAGATTTGCGAGAATGGTGGAAGGGGAATGGAATGGTCAAGAGTTGGCGTATACGCCTGTACGGTGCTTCTGAATTTGCCACCCTTCCTTTGATAGATCCATCCTTTACTCGATGACGTATCTATCTGTTTTCACAGCTACTTTGAAGTGACGTAATCCATATGGGTCAAATCAGGCTAAACAGACAAGTTGTAGCAGAGGTCATTCCGCTGTCGTGGGCCGGAAGGGGGTGGGGAAAGGGGGGCAGGGGGAATGCGGTAGGAGGGGAGGGGAAAGCCTTCGGGTGAAGAGCTATCTCTGGCCTGCTGAGGATGACCACTAAAGTTGGAGAATGGTATCGGGATACACCCAAAGGTGCGTCTCAAAAAAAGGGAACGAGGTGGGGTGGCAATTCTCGCTGATTAACTTTGTTTCCACGGCTGATCTAAAGGCTGTGGGATTGTGGGCAAACGATTTTCGAAAGAGAAAAACGAGACCCCGGTCCATCTCCGAGACTACTATCATGCTTATAATCCCAGTGCTATCGTATATACACAGGCATTTGCAGCGGCGCATCTTGTGTTCCGCCAGATCCCTTTGATGTGCAAGCCCAGCCCGCCAGATCCTAGTCGGAGTGCCACTGTGATAAGGTATGTCGACTGATTGCTCTGCTTTGACCAAGCTGACGGTCGTAGCAACAGCTGCTGCCCATTTCATGCATCAGCGGCATTGGATAGTAGCACTGATCGACTAATCCCCACAACTCGGCTACATTGATTCGTTGGGTGATTAGAACTCGGACCGTGAAGACGCGTTCAAGGTCACGACTCATCGAGAAATTCATGCCACTCACCAATGATCTGTAGGTGGCACCTCTATGAATCGTCGCCTCATCCTCTGCATTTCTCCTCTTCAGCAATCCCCGACGTTGTCGATAACTGCAATTCCTTTTCCCGCCGCTGCTATCCTTGGCCATCGCACCCGCCTCCTCAATACGCACAAGTCAATTGCGCCGAAAATCATCAGCGAGCTCGAAGCGCTTCTGCGGTTCGCCCATCGTCGACATGATGCAAAGCCACAACGCCTCATGATGCTCTCACCCTTACTCCATGCTTCGATCGAAGTCGCGCTTGATGAGCGATGAACACCTTAAACGGATCGGAACTCCACCCCTGCTACTTTATCTTAAATCCCCGACCCCTGCCCGTCTCCAATTTCTCTCCATCTGACTCCTCGGCCCTCATCGAGATGTCACCATTGGCGACGCCTACGACGTCGCCTAAAAGCCCATCTCGATCTCGTATGCCCGTCCCCGAGCTCTCTCTCGCAGCCAGGAAATGATCAACCTCCTCATACCGTCGAAGCTGGACCTTCCCGGACCGGACGGAAGCGAAAATCTTCGACAGATTTACAGGCGCGTGCCGACAAGCGACAAGCCCTGGACAGCACCGTGTTTCCCCGCTGTCATTGGTCGCAAATGACTTGCTCCTAACGGAAGGAGGTTGAGAGGGACGGGCTGCGGAAAGGAGGTCGATGGAGTTTTTGCCTGATATCTCGGACTGAGGACTGGCTTGTTCTGTGCCTTCAGTCCTCGAGTCACTCTAGCAAGGAAAGTCGTCTTGAACAAATCGAAACGCAAGCTCGGATCAACCTTGTTTATTCAGATACGACTCATCGAGAAGATGATACCACTCACCAATGGGTCAGAGGCTTACCTGTGATCTCCCCAGCGGATTGACATGACTTGTCAGTTGAGTACATCCTTGCGCAACCATCCAGGGCGGTTGTGGCCAAGAGGACCGTTCAACTCGCTCGCTTAAACCAGATCTTATCCGCATACTTGAGGACATGCGGCCCAACATCTCCGATCTCCAGCAGAAACAATCTTCAATTCGCCAGGCGGGACCAAGGAAATCAACTGCAAGGTGAGTGGGTAACACAGAGACCGGCGGCGATCCTCGATCTCGTAGCGGGGAAACCTTGAGAGCTGGAAATGGGAGGCCTTGCGATACAAGCAGGCGAACGGCGTAGCAGGGGAAAGTCAGATATCAGGAATCAAATCAGTTATTATCTGGCCGTGGACGCCTGCTCTTCGAAACAAGACATCGCAATTTCTTTTTTTTAAAGATCTTTTCGCGGTATCATCACGAAGACCGGTCTCCTCGTTCTAGCCTGGTGTTCGCTGACTTACATGCGAAGAGTGAGCGGAAGGACTGCAGAGCAAGGGTCGAAGAGACGGTGATATGCGATCATGCGGTGAGATATGAGGACTCATTTACGGGATAAGTAGGAATTGGCCGGGAGGGGGAGACGCTCATCGAAAGGTATACAACATACCACCGCTATGACGAATGACATTTACATTACGACATACTTCACCTATGTCATACGCCGACCCTACACTGATGAAAAGACTCTTGCTGTCGAACTCGAAGTCGGGCAAGGCCGCCCCTCATTCTCGCCTAACAAGAGGTCTGCCATGATCACCCTCTGAGTGCTCGTGCTTCGCCCCATGTTTTGGCTTTCGAGCGACAATATCATAATATCATATACATGCCCAGAATAATTTGGGTGTGACACTTCAGCCGATCTTTCGCTCCCGATCGCGACTTTCGCGATGGAGTGTGAGCCGGAGTGTTCTACCATCTGCAGCTGTTATCGTATTGGCTGACGACACAGATAAAGTACACCGTGATCACGATTCCCCAAAAGGCGGATGAAATCGTCATCATAGGAGGTCCCCATCCGCCGGAGGCCCACAGCATCCTTTCGATTAAAGCGATCAATGCGCGTCTTTGATTTCGACTCTTCGTCTTTCTTTTCCTCGTCACTCGTTCTCTCGTTTTTTGTTACTCATCATCACTTGTTGTTCTGCAATGTCATCCAAATTGCTATCGCCGCAGGTACGCGACAACTAGGAGGTAAGCTTTACCGTGACATGCTGAGCTGACGTCAGACGCTTCGTCCAAGTGAAAGCGGAGCTGGTGTATCAAAGGGAGGTTCCAATCAGAAGGTAACTCCACACCAGCAACTGGTTCTGACCTTAGTACATGATCATGCCCCGCATAACCTCGTCGAGCGTATCAGAAAAATCCAGGCTGTCATCCGGGACCGCGAGATTTTTCTGGTGTAGGCCGGTCGTTACTTTCATCCGAATCAAGGGGAGAAGGTGAAGAGGGTAGAGAGAGAAGTGAAGGCAGCAAAATCGAAACAGAAAGTCCTCACCTCGATCGCCAGCGAGCGACGTATATTGAGTCTACTGAGGGAGCATCTCGCTCACGGCATTTAGGTGGTCCCAGGCTCGCCCACGACCTCGGGATGCTCACTAGGATAGTGCCCTTCCACCCACCGGAAGCACCCTCGACTACAATCAATTGGCCGGGTTTCTAAAAGCCCGGGACAAAATCGTACGAGGGGATTACGGGAAGCATGGAGAGCGGTCGGAAATCGGCCAAAAAGAAGAGCTGGCGCAAGATCATGTCCAGTTGATCGATATTGTCCACATCTGCTATGATGACGACGAAGATGACCGGCAATTATATTCAACATCGCTCGACACTTCATGGGGAAGCCCACAACTGGTTGACATCATCATACTTATCGAGGCGACGCAGGCTATCAACCGGTCGATGGATGCAGGCGAGATCGGAGTCATGAAGTGAGTCCGGGTGCCGGAACCAGCGCTGATCCTCGTCGGAACCAATCGTATTCGTTTCTTTGCGAGATTTGGCGGAAGCTGATAGAACATGATGCTGTTGGGTATATCTCGCGCGCTGGATCAAGCGATATCCTCCATATCGCTTGGCGGAGAGGTGGATTCTTGAGAGATGCCCATCCATTAGCACGGGTATGTAAGGGAGAGTTCCCGCTGACCAGCTGTGAATCCTACGCTAGATCGTCCTCTTGAACCACTGACAACCGCCACTTCATGACTTCTGCCTTTCTTTGAGCCGGGATATACAAATCTTCCTTGGCTAGAGTTGACTTCCGGGAAGATCTCGAACCGACTAGTGTCCTAACTGGAGACGGCTCACTGACAGCTCCAGGCAGCTCTACGACTCCCGCCGCGACATGTCTAGGAGAGGTGAAGCCACCCTCAATAGTCCCGTGAGCATCTCCAGGGTCCGGTTCTGACCCGCCAACGATGCTACTTGACCGTAGTAATGATACGTCGCTCATTGATAATGCTTGAAGTGGCACTTGGTCCAGCACTGAACGGTCGTCCTCCGCGTCAACCGCACTGCGGATGCGACACCGCCTACTCAGGAGCGCGTGCAGATGTAATCCGAGGTAGGCGATGCAGGGATACGCGGTACGGTGGGCGTCCTAACCGGGGATCTTCGCCAAATGTTCGATCGGGGAGCAGATCGACGGCTTCGCCAGCGCGAATTCTTTGCGTCGTATGTCTTCGTACGGTGTGCAGGCGGTCTGGTGTCCAGCCAGACCGTACCTCATTCGGCGTTGTGGAAAGGAGCTCCATCGGCCGAGAGAAAACATTGATACCGATGGTGAGAGAGTCGAAGCGGCCCTCGCAGCCGGTACAGAGGAACAGAAAGTTTCCGGGGTAACTGGCGAGCCGCGTGTACAGGGCCTTTGTCCCTTCGATAGCTTCTGCGTTGGTCCTGGGCACGAAAGCTGTCGGATCGAGGACGTAACACAGGTCTGGCAGCTAACGTCATGAGCTCGCTATCATGTACGGTATGACGTACTTGATGCTCGTAGCAATGAGGTAAAATATGCCCCACTCGGAAGCTGCCGCCAGTCTCTTCGGTACTGAGACAAAAATGCACATGTTTTCTCCACTCGATCTTTGATGCACTGAGTGGGCGTGTAGTCCTAGCTTCGTCAGCAGTAGCACTAGTATCTGGAAACATGCTCACCCGAGTATTGCGTCGAGAACCCCACTTCTGATCGAGGATCATCGGATTGGTGCCTTCCGACTTGACCGAGGCATAATACTCATCAAATTCCTGACGAGGGTCGGTACGGCGATCTGATGTTCCTAGCTCACCGTCCGCTCTCGACGAGGTACGACCATTTCCCAGGACAGAAGCGGACGGCTGAACTCGACAAACTTTAACCCTGTATAATAGGTCCGCCGTCTACGTTCGATACTGAGAGCAAGTCGAAGGGTATGCTTGCACGGCCAGGTAGATAGGGCGTGGGCAAGGGGCTATCTGCGATGTTGGCACTTTCAGGAGGACTTACCCGGATCCCGATACTCCGAAGAGGTAGTCCCCCGAAGCCGTGGTTCTGGTTGAGGACCATCGAAGGGGCTCAGAATCCGGTAGCCTTGGGAGCTCGTATAAGCCTCCAGGGAAGATATTGCACTCCTGTCGACAACATGAGGTGGGTCATGATGTGCACGTCCAAATAAAGACAGAGAATAATCTTGTCGCAGGGTGAAACCTGACGAGGGCATCAGGTATGACGCATTTGGGGAGTGATTTTTATAGCTCACCCATGATTGGACTGGGTTCCAATGCTTCACTGCCGACGGGAAAGCCGAGAATCTTGATATCCCAGCTCGATATCATTCCTCATTCTTCGTCCAGCCGTCGCTGAGATCCTCGCTGATACCGCTGACAGAGCTCACCGATCGTTGCACATCCTTCGCTCGCATTTTCATTATTTGACTGCGCATTCGCGTCGATGTCGTGTCTTGGCGGCCTTTCGCCTGCAGCTCCAGACACCCTTAACGAGACCCATAGCGGCATCTAGATTGGTACAGTGAATGTCCGAAGATAAGCATCGACACCACCCTCGAATCGCTCAGGATCATCGACCGGCACCTATGACCGATGCAGGTAGGGGGCGAGTGCCGGTGTTTCCACCATAGATGAAGTCTTGCAGAGACGCCCTCGCAGGCGGATCCGAAACAACGTGTCGGGGCTTTGTCAGGCTGAACCTGAAAGGACAGAAATGCGGTGGCAAACTCGTAGGTGGTCCGTTCTCTTCGGTGTACTGACCGTGATGTTCGTACAGGAGAGTGGCAACCGACATCGTTGGGATGAATGGGTGGTCAGTCAATGTGAAACACGAAAACCAGGGGAGAGGCTGGAAAAGCAAATCCCATTTCGACTGTCACGTGACTTCCACGCCTTACAGGGTGCCTAACACGGGACGTCTCATTCAACTCGTTCATTTCGCATCATGCTATGTACTGTACTTTTGCATAAAGTGCTAAAACTCCGACTATTATAAAGCTCAGCTTTGACGAGGAGAGATGTTGGTGCTCTAGTCAATGACTGTGCGTAGAGTAAAAGACTAGGACAACACGTTGTCTGATATACAGTCTCGAGGGGGGCATATATTCGGAATGATTTTCCAATAGTGCGAAGCCGGATGATCCCAGTGCATCACTGCCACTGTATAGGATAGCTACAATCCATCGGAGCTGACAGGCTCTACCATCACCATCTTGACCTTCCCTCTCTGCGTATTCCGATCTTTCTCGATGCCCAAATCAACAACGATCTTGTCAAACACCCCAATCACCGCTTCTCCTCCAGCTTTCGGCACAGAGATCGTATAGTTCTCCGGGTCGAAGGCGTGAGTATCCTTGGTGAAAGTAATCAGACCCTCTAGGCCCAGTCTACTCTTATCAGTTAGTTCCTAAAGAGCGTTTATTCTCATTGAACTCACGCGGAAACAAACACCGCTAAACCATTCCGGAATGTCCGGATCACAAACGCCTCTTCCCTCGTCCCCCTCGCTTGCCCTCTCGCTCGTAGAGCCAGACCTACGTAGAATTCGATACTAGCCCGACTAGCCATCTGAGCAAGTCGATGTCGGCGATTCACCACGTTGAGCGTCTTTTCGACATGCGATTTGCTTTGCAAGGATGGGTGAAGCGGGGTGTAGTTGATCGCCGCGGCCAGCTGCCTGTGGGCCAACACATCTGCGTACCGTCGGATGGGGGACTATTGGATATAAGCTACGTCCACGTATGATCCAAGCTGGACGTACCGTGAAATGAGTATAGATCGGTGTAGCCAGACCGTAATGCCCATAAGCATCCTTCGAAACGCTACCCGAGCAAAAGTATTCCGCCGAAAGCATACAACGAGTAGCCATGATCCGGACGAGGGTATTGAACTCAGGATTCGCCGGGTCCTAAGGTCAATCAGGTTTATAAGATTTGATTTCAAGTCGGACATACCACGCAAGCGTCAAGAGCATTGGCCAGAGCGCCAGAGCTCGACACATCCAGTATCATGTTCTTCCGCTTCATCAGGATGTCCTGCAAACCCTCGAAGTTTGTCTTCGGTGGAGACGGGTGCCGTCTATTCTTCCGCTGGTCAGCCACGAGTTCTCAATATGCCCGCCGGGCCGCACTCACCGGAGCACGGCAGTCGCGGGAAAGGTCTCCTGAATCTTGGCTGCGACACTGATATTCGCCAACAACATGAACTCCTCCACCAGACTATTCGTCTCCCGCTGTTGTTTCTGCTCGACATCGATGGGTTCCGCAGCTTCAGAAGAATCGAGGTGGATCTTCAGCTCCGGCGAAGACAGTGATAAAGCTCCAGCTTTCACACGCCCGGCTTTGAGCTTGATTGCTAGGTTATTGAGGAGACGTATCGCTTCGGTCAGTGGGTCCTTCAGAGATCTATTCACGATGAGCTTCATCTTCATACGGCTCGAAAGGCTCACTTGTCATCTTTTCGGAGCTGGGCGGCTTCATACGTGAAGGCCTCCTTCGAAGCAATGACGGACTTGGCAAAGCGGACATTGACTATCTCCGCTTCGGGGCTAAGCTCCTGTTGAGTTCGATTCAGCCAAAGACAATCAGAGACGAGATCGCGACTGACCCATATGACGGAGAACGCCAGCCTCTCAACGAATGGCCGCAACGAGCACAGGTTGGTCCCCAAAAGAGCGGGAAGCATATCGATCCGCTGATCGACGAGATACACAGTCGTCCCTCTGGCGGAGGCTTCCGAATCCATCGGATTGTCGGGTAGAACGAAGTGAGAGACATCCGCAATATCTGCTCAGTGATCAGGCGGGCTCTGAAGAATATTCTTCTACACTCACGGACACCGGCTTCAATATTCCCATTTGGCAACTTTCGAGCGTGCAGCGCATCGTCGATATCTTGACATCCTAGTGAAGAAGCGATATCAGACTTGATGGGAACTTGGGCGCAACTATATCGCTTACCCGGCGGATCGATACTGCAGATGACGAGATCCCTCAGATCCTTCCTATCCCTCCATTCTAGGTTGACAGCGGTCTTCTCCGGTACCTTCCACGAGTCCCCCTCAACTGGCAGACAGCCCAAGATCGCCTTCCCGAAAGGTCGATACGGCACCTCATACTCTAATAACAGACTCTCCTGCTCAGCTTCCTTGCTCTCCACCTGACCGAGCGCACGGACAAAGTGTCCATCAGGATATCGTGAAAAGGGTGACCAGCTGTCGATGGTAACGAGGATCTTCTGGTCAACGAGTTGAGGAGCTTGTCGGGTTCGGAGGCGGATACGAGGCAGGGAGCGGGAGAGAGGAGTCGCAAATACGGTCTGTTGCGAGAGTGAAGTGAGGGTTGAGGCGGAAAGGGAAGATCGATCGAGATGGCATACGTAGCTGTTGAACCATGCTCATGAGCGTTTCTTCCTCTGACTACAGAGAAGATATGGCGCTACTCACGCCCGCCAGTTTCGTTTGACAACTCCGACCACTCTCCCAGTCGGCTGGATATCTCGTTTCCTCTTCCTCGTCACCTCCTCCACATCCATCTTCTCCTCGTCCTCCTTCTCCTGCTCTTTCTCAGCCAATCCAGCTCCTTCATCATCTTCAGCATCGTCATCCTTCAAAGCCACTAAAATCGCCATCAGCGATGTAAGAACATGAAGGAAGAGGGACTTACAGTCCTGGTCAACTACCTCTTCCCCTGGCGCCTTCCATTGCGCCTTGGGGAAGATCTCGACGACCACGACATCTCCGTTGACAGTTCGGTTCATCGATTCCCGTCCAACAAGTAGCACAGGTTTGTCCAGGCCGGGCACATTGGCAGAACCCTATATACGAGGATTAGCATGCCTGAATCGCATGTACTTGAGATATACCTCTAGGTAGTTGTACTGGTTGGCATTGAAGTGACCTTGATGATATCGTCCGGCCTTTACTCCAGCGCTAAGCGTATCTTGCGGCAGATACTGATCACTCATCAGCCCAGGTGCAACGTCGCATAGCAGCGCAGCTGCTCTGTAGGTTGCACCGTGACTGACATCGTCATAAATCCTCCTTCCTCTTCGCTCTCCCGGCTCGATCTCATCGACACCTCCCACCACCAGATCAACGAGTCCTTGCCTAACTTCCGGGACCAAGCCGTCCACATATTCTCTCGTATTGACCGCTTGCAAACCCTCGGAGACCGCTAGCTCTCGATTTCGTCGATCGTCCGTGAGGAGGATGAGCTGAGGTGGATTTCGGGACGATTCCCGCATGTGAGTGGCGTAGAAATGAAGGGTCTGACGAATGGCTTTGTCCTCATCAGCGTGATTGACGGAGAGAGGAGAAGAGCAGCCCACCTCGATCATTCCGATCATTAACCGCCTCCTTCTTCCCATCCTCATTCCCCTGGACGGTAGCCGTTTCTCGCCTCTCTTCATTCCACCATACCCATACACAGCGGTCCTCATCCTGTACTAGCTGCTGCAATCGATTATGTAACGGTAACGAGCGGTGTCGTGTCTCACGAACGGTCGTCGACGGGATGATAAGCGGAAGAGAGAGAGGTAAAGCGGTGAGGAGGTCCATCTTCAAGGATGATCAGTGGGAGACCGCAACGAGTACGGTAGCATCTCTGCTAGATGATCATTGCGAACCTACCTGATGTAGTAAGATATTCGTATCGATCACCAGGTAGTGACCCTGGTTGGCGCTGAACTGCGTATGGTTGGTAAAGCCGACCCGTGGAAGTACAGGTCGATACCCAGGGAACTCGGTACACTGGCCACATTCCTCGTGACCGCAAGGGATATCATCGCGGACATATCTTTCCCGTAAGACTAGGAGCACCAGATCAGCTTCATCTACCCTCAATTATACCGAGACACTACCCAGTGGGAGGGTGATACGGAGATACGGAAGCTGGACTGACTGTTCAAGACTTTCCCCTTGGCGGTCTTCTTGAGGAATTTGGTCTGTGCAAGCGGAAGATCGGTTCGAGCTCGTTTGAGGATGACGATAGGTGGATGCGGCTTCGATGAGCTCGCGATGGGAGCAGCTAAGGTAGCCATGATGAGTCGCGCTTTTCCTCCCTCAGCAACAGCTGGACAGGAGTTTCTAGGGATTGAGGTTGATGAAGTGAGTGCCGATTCTCTAAGTTATGATCCAAAGGCACGTGTCGGACACGCGACTTGAGAAGCAGTCGACCACCTTTCACGTCCACCACTGCATATTCTACAACCTTTGGCCAAGTGAATCGCTCGAAAGAACCTTCTCTCGCCATGTCCGATGGCAAGGAGAAGAAGAAGCTTCATATAGGCTTCATACATCCCGACTTAGGCATTGGTAAGCTCTCAGCTCTAGCTCCTCGTCCAGCTTTGAACAGTGTACTTTGGAAGCAGGATGAGGAAGGAAGGACGAGCTGATGATTTTTATCTTTGACTGTAGGAGGAGCCGAAAGGCTCGTAGTCGATGCTGCTGTCTCCTTGCAAAAGCGAGGTCATGAGGTCGTCGTGTTCACCTCCCGTCACGACCGGTCCCGGTGCTTCGAAGAGACGCGAGACGGTCCGTTCTACCAAGCTCCTCCAAGGTTGACAAGAGAACTGACCGTCTGACAGGCTCATTGGAAGTCCATGTCCTAGGCTCTTCCCTACCAATGCGAATCCACTCCTCCTTTCCCCTAACGGTAATCTTCTCCATCCTCCGCTCACTGCTTCTAACAACCCTCCTTCTCCTCTCCCTCCTTCTCCCTCCTCCAGCTTCACCTGTCAACCCCCTCTCCCCTCTAAAGCCCTTCGACATCTTCTTCGTCGACCAGCAGTCGGTCTGTGTGCCGTTGTTGAGGTGGATAGGAGGGACGAGAGTCGTCTTTTATTGTCACTTCCCGGATAAGCTCCTCAGTGGAGGATGGGAAGTTGGAGTTGACGAGAAAGGTGAGGGGAAGGTGGGGAGACGTAAAGGCGGTGGAGGTGGATTGGTCAAGAGGATGTATAGATGGCCAGTAGACAAGCTGGAAGAGTGGACTACGGGTCAGTTGGCAGCCTGACTTTAAAGGCGAGATGGCGAACAAGTGCTTCACTGGGCTGACAGAGTCGCTGCTGTCAGGACAGTCTGATGTGGTCCTGTCAAACTCGAGATTTACCTCCCGCGTATATGCTCGAGCCTTTCCAACACTAGCGAAACGACCTCCAAAGGTCGTCTACCCCTGCATCGATGTCGATGCGTATCAATTCAAGGGTTCGAAGGGGAAGGCCAAGGCAAAGGATAGAGGCGAAGGAGTGAACTTGATCGCTTCGTACGTGCATCTGGTCAACAATAGCGGCTCATAGCTATCAGTTGCTTCAACTTGCGCCAGTACTGATCTCTTCCATAGTGATCGGCCAACCCTGATTTCGTTGAATCGCTTTGAAGCTAAGAAGAACGTAGCACTCGCCATCACGTCATTCGCTCGTCTGCAGACGGAACACATTGTCGACTCAGATCGATTCGAGGGCTGGAGACTCGTGGTCGGAGGTATGTCATCGATCTGTTTCGTGTCGCAATACTGCTAAGGAAAGCTAGGTGGCTACGACGATGCCCTCGCTGATAATGTCAATACTCTTTCATCCCTCCAAACTCTCTGCGATGACCTGAACCTCTCCCACCATACCCTTACATCCCCTACATCTTCCGCACCGCCAGAAACCCAAGTTCTCTTCGTCCTCAACTTCACCACCTCCCAACGTTCCTACCTGCTCACTGCACCTAATACTCTAGCACTCCTCTATACTCCGGCTAACGAGCACTTCGGTATCGTCCCCATCGAGGCTATGGCAAGCGGTCTGCCTGTGCTCGCAGTGGATTCCGGCGGTCCCACCGAGACCATCATCGATCTATCCGCCGGTCCGACCGGAACTGGTCTCGTTCGCCCACCCAATCCTGAAGCTTGGTCTAAAGCACTCGGAGGACTCATCAACCTCCCTCCGGATCGTCGGAAAGAGGCGTCATCTGCGGCGAAGAAGAGGGTGGCCGATCATTTCAGCGCTGCAACTCTCGGGCGAGAACTCGAGGGTGCATGTCGAGAAGCCCTAGCCATGGGTGATATTCAAACCCAGCTTGGAGATCAGCTGATCTGGGGTGGAGGCGTCATGGTCATCGGATCGGCTGTTGCCTTGGGATTGACTTTATGGTTCTCTCATGCATGACTTCCCGGTGGAGAGGCGAATGTCCAGATTCGCATGCTTGCGTCCGCAGAGCCAACTGATGAGATCGATGAGATGGACTCGCTGTCGCTATCGCTGTCGCTATCGCTGTCGGTTTCTGATGAGGTCTCGCTGTCAGAAAACGATAGGCGACGCTCCTGAAGATAACTCCGAGATCCTGCCACAGTGAGGAGCAGCGGTTTGTACGGATGAAATTGCACTGATCCAACCGCGTCTGCTGCTATCAGCTAGGCTGACGGACTTAGACTCACCATCATGCAGCTTCTCCTCGAAGATTGGTACGCCGCTTAAGTCGGCCAAGTCCCAGACACGCACTACCCCCGTCTGAGCATCAGCCAGGTTCCGGGCGAGTAGGTACCTCATCTCCAGAGCCGATCCATCGGCCCCATGGATCCATGTCAAACCACAATCTCTGATTCGTCATACCCTCCCGCTTCAAATGAAAGACCGGCTGGCTCGTGTCTCGGATTTCGAAGACTTGGATATAGTCCGATCGGCGGGAAGCGACAAACATCATCGAGGGGTTCAGCGGGTGGAAGGCGATCTGTTGGGAACCTTCAGGCCAACAGGAATGACGGGAGTGAAAACGGACCTGAGTAACTCCACCGCCCAGAACACCTTCAATATGCTGCACCGGAGTCGCGCCGCTATCTTCGGAGTACAAGCTGACGTTACCGGAGAACGATCCCGCCGCATACAGACCAGAGTAGTCCGTAGAGAAGGCCAAGGCGGATATTATGCCTAAAATGAGACGTGATCAGCTCCCATCCTCTCCTCACTTCTCCTGAGCAGACTCAGAAGACATGAAGTTTGGGATACATCAGCTCACCTCGTTGACCGCCTTTCTCCCGTCTCGTCGGAACAGTCTTCAACCTCTCCATCGTATCGTATCCCGGATGAGCGACGTCAAGTACCTCAATAGCATTTTCATGTCCGCAGTACAGCCTTCAACCTTATCAAGCTGGGCCATTCTTGAGCACATAGCGCTTACTTGGTAGCTGTGGGATTGAAGCAGAGGGAATGAGGCGCGATAAAGCGTTCACGATGATCGATAATCGGGTAGGTCGCTCGGGTCTGTATCCTTCATCAGTTCGTTGTAGAATGTATGCTGGGACGTAGGCGTACGCGACCATCATTCGCATCGATCAGGCGGACAGGAGTATCTCGAACGCTTGACACGAAGCAGAACGTCTCGCGTGAGGAGAGGGATGCTGTCGGATACCATTGGGTAGAAACGATCGCATCGGGCTGTGGGAATGCTTTTGATTGCGTTAAGGCTACACCAGTCTCATTTGAGTGTCTGTAGAAGGTCAGATGAATAATAGGGAGCGGTCAAGTACCGACGTATCGTATGTCCTTAACTGACGGTATTCGGAAGTCGTAAGGATAGCTGTTCCGTCTGAACACCTGAGGGCAGCAAGGCCATATTAGCCTTGTCAATAAGTGGTACAAGGAGTGCTACCAGCGAGCTTGTCTGAAGAAGTCTCCAGGTGCATCCGACCTTAGCTCACTTGCGTCGACTGAAGCTATCGAGACCGGTCGGTGGGTGAAGTCGTAGCTTGGCGCTGTGGGCCATGTTGCTCCGGCATATGGTGTATCGCTCATCACCATGACTACATCGCCCATGTCACCCAATAAGACGTATCTCACCAGCTGTCATATGAAGGGACGAGAAAGGGCGAGAGGTTGTAAATTGGACATGCAGATTGAGGAGTGTGTCCGCCTTATTAACGGAATCAAATCCAAGCCGTCTGACCGGACTATCTCTGAATTCAATCAAACTTCTTCATCATTTCACTCTCTCGATCCCTCAACCAACCACCACAGCCCAATCGTACGGTCTGGCCACTGACAACGCCAACAACCGCTTCCTTGCGCTGCGAGTCTTCTCCCAGCTTGGCCGGTTCCCTTCCTCACGCCTTCATTCAGATGATGCGATGATCATGATGGGACCATGCCCTTTCGCCATCAATTTGACCGAGTCTCTTTGCCTCTCACCGAGCGCCGGTCAGTGATCCAGCCCACCGGTTTCGTTCGTAGCTGATTTCTCTACAGACCGAATTATTCCCTGAACGACGTCGCCGGTTGGACGATGGAGGAGGATCTTGTTCATGAACAACGGGAAAGGGGAAAGGGAATCGTCTCTGCGACGAGGAAGCAGATCAGGTATTCGAAGGAAGGTGGACGATACGGTGTGGCCCATGAACCGTTCGACGCAGAAGGGTGAGTCCCTTGGAGCTGGAACGAGAAGAGATGTAGGATGAAGCTGATGCTTTTACAGACAAGAAGCGCTGGGGCCGAAACAGTTACAACATCTGCGGAACGACAAGCTGTATCACGAGCTCCAAGTAGGTTTGGCTCCGTGTTCGTGCGCAGTGATGAGTGCTTACATCGCATCAGCAAGGAAAGGAAGCCTTCAAGGTACACAAACGAGACAACAACGAAAGGGCGAACGATAGTCCATACAGGCGGCTGGGTAGGAACACCCTCGATATTGAGATTCAAGCCGCCGGAATGAGTCGACGACAGGTTTCCAACAAATTCCACCTTCCTTCGGGGTCATCGTCAGTTGCGCGGCCCGAACCTCTCGTCGACATATCGCTCCCGTCGACTTCGAGGTTCATGACTAGCCACTCGCCTTCGCGACACACCAGTCAGCTTTCAAACCCCGAAGCCATACGGAGTTCTAGGAGAGGTCTTTCACATGCGGAGGATGGCGTCATGAACGGGAGATCATTGCTGGCTCGGACCGATGGGAAGAACAGGCATCCGGCAAATACCCAGGACTCAGATGCCTTCCAGGAACCCAGACTGCCCGTTCACCGTACACCACAAGCGCCCCAAGCTGGACCATCGCATTCCGATGACATCGTCGTTGTTGGGGACTCCCAGACGTATGAAAGCACCCCTCAGCAAACCGCTTTGCCTCGTCCTCATATTCCATCCGAACTCTTCTTACCATCCGGTCATTCTTCTACACATCAAAATCGACTCGAGCGCTCAGCCACCCGATCTGGGCACCAAATCTCCGGGCATGACCCGCCTGATGCCGTTCAAGTTAACGATAGCGACGATCTGACGTCCCTGCAGTATGTCTCATCCAGCAGGCGTCCAAGCGGAACACAGATCAGCTCAGAACGAAAGGGCGGCTTTGGCAAGCATGGGACGAGATCGAGTGCAGATCTGAGCTTTGCGCAGGGAGGTAGTCGAAGTCCGCAGAAGGGCAGAAATCGCAGCCCGCAAAAGAGCACTAGTCCAGTGAAGCCTTCGCGTCAAACTGGCTACGAAGAGCCTGAGGAGCCTGTGGAGGACGACATCCAACCATCCGATGGCCCTTTCCAAGCGGATTTGCAGGTTTCAGGGATCGAGATCACCGGATTCCAGCCAGGCAAGCCTTGGACCGATACACCAGGACGGAGGAAGAGCACCAGCGGACAGGGTTCAGCAAGTCGGCTGACCGGCGGGCTGAACTCCGCTTCGAAGTCAGTCTCCCTCAACGGTCATCCGAACAAGGGAGCTATGAAGAATAAAGAAGGACTACTGCCTGTGAGTATTCATGCATCGATGTAAAGACCTTTGTGTTGAGGTTCGAAGATTGAGGGAGGTGCGGAAAAACCCAAATCAAAAGGTGCCCGATATTCGAATGGGACGATACCGTCATCCTCGATATCTCCCGCACCACAACTTGCCGCTGTCGACATAGCATGGATCAACGACAGTCTAAGTTTGCAGCTGGCCATTGTGCAGCTTATACCTTTGAGGGAGGAGTTGGTGCTTGTGGGCGGAAGAGGGAATCCTCCGCCAATCTGTCATGTGTCTGTCAGAGACTGCGTTGTGGGCGCAGAGGTGAGTACTTTGGTTGCTAGCTCGGGTTCTACTTATTGCACCAGGTCTGTTTCGAACCTGAGCAGCCTCTGCTAACCCTAGAACTCGACCTGCTCGGTAGTCGTATTACGAGGGACCCACGACGGGATCTCGCGGACCTGACCAATAGCCGGAGTAGGTATTTCTCACTCTAGCCGGACGCGCTGAGAGGAATCAGTCGATCCTTCCCAGTTAGGTCACATAGACTTGTTCATTGCGTTCACTCATCGCAGTTTGGAAGGACAAGCCTTAGTGAGGTGTATGACAGAGCTCATGGGAAAACTCAAGAAAACGACGAGCGTTATCAAGTCAGTTCCAGAATGTGCCATAATCGTAGCTGATCATGCCAGCTCCCAAGCCGCCTGCAAAGTCAAAGGATATTATCCGGGCAAAGTCCTGGACATTGATACTCTCGGCCGATCAAGAGCGGCGAAAGCTCGAAGAAATGCGGAAGACGTAGATGAACGTCCCAAGCGAATGGAGCCTAGACTGGACAGACGATCTTCGAATGCCACCTCTGACCGCAGTCCGCCACGAGAGGTAGCTGTTCACAAGGGCAAGGGCAAATCTAAGGCGACGGATGATCCATCTCAGGCGAAGCTGAACTTGCGAGTTCCCTGAGATTTGCATGACTCCACGCTGACAGCTTTCCAAGCACTACTCAAGACCGTGACGCGAGAGAGCAGGTATCGACAAGGCGTTGCGGTCGCCATTCCGGTCTTCCACCACCATACGGACAATTTGCCGAAGGGGGAGAGCAAGTACCGCAGCCACTACCGACAGAACCGCCACCTTCAGATCGGGACACTTTGTAAGTGAGAATATCTCTCGTCGCTTCAATTCTGACTTTCGTAGACTATTCGCATACCCGCTCGAAGGACGAGCGGATCTCAACATCACCAAAGCTGAACGGTATCGAGTGAAAGCATACGATTTCTTGAACGACACGCTCATCGAGTTTGGTCTAAGGTAGGCTTTTTGGGCTTCCATAATGACCCTCATACCCGCACACGCTGACATACCTTGACTAGGCATATCATCAGTGAGACCAACGAGACCATACGCAACAGGGTACACCTGTTCAACTCATTTTTTTACAACAAGCTTTGCGCGAAGAAGTGAGCCTTTTCGCAAAGAGGATGTGAGCTGACGAAGTTTGTTGTAGGCAGAAAAACAGCAAGGAGGATGATATCTGGACTGCGTACGACTCTGTCAAGAAATGGACGAAGGGAAAAGATATCTTTGACATGGACTTTGTCATCATCCCAATCAACGAGTCGTGAGTCTCCCCTGCCTAGCCGTCCTATAAAGCCGACAGGTAATAGTCTTCATTGGTTCCTCGCGGTCATATATAATCCTGCTGGCATACTACGGCAACGACCACCATCTCCAGAGCCACCTCCAAAGCCTAAGACACGAGCAAACGCCTCAGTTGCTCAAGACGCTGACATCGATATCGAAATGAACGGTTTGGAACCCGAGCCGGAGGTTGTCCATACCGGCGGTCGGTCTCCCTCGTACGAACTACAGCATCTTGACGAGGGTCCGGAAAGCGCTCCAACAACTGGCCGCGAGGGAACGACTTCACCTGCTCCGGAAAAAGACCAGACAGGCGACATCAGCGGTGTCTCGCACGATGAGCTCGATATCATAGACCAGCCTATCGCCGATGACCGAAATATGTCACGCGTGTCCGACCAGGTGACTCGCATGGCCATCAATGTTGTTCATCCCGATGGCGAACCATCACCAGGCCAGCCCATCCGCTCAGAAACCTTCGATGTGTGGCGCAGCCAACGCAGAGATCCACCTGAGGAGCCGGCGCGAGTGCCACTCGATGCCAAGGGCAAAGGCGATGCCCAAATTTGGGAGAGTCAAGAGTGAGCATCTCGCTGAAAGATGAAGCAATATACACTGATACATCTCTCAGTTGCTGGATCATCACCTTCGATTCGCTCGGAGGTGCTCACAGAGCGGTATTGAGTCGTCTTACCCGATGGTTGCACTGTGAGGCGAAGGATAAGAAGGGTGTTACCTTTACTATGCCCGATGCGCAGTACCGAGAAGCGAGAGTACGTGGCGTACCAAGAGGAATACCGCAGCTCACGGCCGCACAGGTTCCACAGCAACCCAACTTTTCTGATTGCGGGCTATTCCTTATACACTACGCTAAGCAACTCCTGGAGAATCAAGCAGAAATCCTGCAATTTATCGAGGTACTTCCTTTGAAATACAGAACGAGTTTGTGCTCACGTTGGCGTAGCGAAGAACGCCTTATACTCGAGATCATGATAAAGACGTCTACAATGACGATCTACGACGCGTCTGGGCCGCCGACAGGATACAGGATCTGAGAAACGACTGGGTCGGCACTATCGACACCTTGACCCAAATGTATCGGTCGATCAAGCAGGCCGAGGCGCAAAAAGCGGGAGTGACAAGTGAAGCGGACCCGAATGCTTGTGGAGACGCCTCGCAGGATTCGAGCATCATCGCTTCTCAGCGCCAGGTTGACGCCGGAGATCCCAAGACTGTATCCGCTCCTTCCAGACCATCCGCTAGTCGAGCCGTTTCGATTGTCTCGCAGAAACGCTCAAATACCAGTCGGTCGCCATCGAAACCTCCTGCAGACCTGCACCCATCACGGAGCGCTTCTGCCGACCTGCAAGCTGGCGCTGCGCAAGCGTGGGGATATGATGATGCTATGGAGGTCCTCGACCAGGACGGGCTGGGCGAACACGTTCAGAAAACCAGGGAAGCCCTCGACAATCGGCCAGTCCACCATCGAACGAATAGTCACAATCCGTACGATGCTCGTGCGCCTGCCATTGCGGCGGACAACCTTGAGTCATACTCTGACCAGGATTTGGAGAGGGAGTTGCGGGAGCCTATCCGAGCTGTCTCGCCCGACTCCAGCTCCTCGGCCAGAACATCTGCAACTCGATCGACCGGTCCCATTAGGCTTCCACGATATCGCCTGCCGGCTGACGGTCACACTCAGTATGACGATGAATCAGAAAAAATGGATGCAGAGGAATCGCCTCTCGCGCATCTCGCACATCCAGCATCTTCGTGGACGCCACGGCTAGCACAAGGTACTCGCTCGAACACCATTCGCTACCAAGACTTACCGGATCACTCGCTAAATATCGCGCAACATCGCAACATCGGCATAGCTTCGACAGTCCAAGCTACTGCTGCAAATCCGTCACGGCAGGCTCAGGCGCTCACCTTTCGCCAATATTCGCCACCTCGAGGCACCCTGCCTCTTCCTACAGCGTATCCAGGTCATTCGCCGGATGTTGAGGAGGACACACTTAGCTCCATCAACGGCGACGATCCGGAAGAGTCAAATCTACCCGCTCAACACGACAGTCCGGTACTGCCACCTACAGGCTGTATACCTGAAAGCCGACTTCGCGAGGAGGAGGAAGAAGTAGAGGAAGCGATGGAGAATGACGAGAATCTACCACCGCCACAGAACACTCGAGCGCAGACCTCAAAACCCCCTCGTCGTTCGGCAACAAGCGGGTATGTTCAGCCAAGCTTCGCCCCGGCGATCTCACCAAGAGCCCGGGGAAGCTTCAAAACATATAGTAATAAGGCGGGTATAAAGCGACCCCTTTCAGCTGCTACATCAGGAGAGGCGAAGAAGGCGAGATCTGTTGGGGTTGGACAGAGGGCGACAAGCGGGAAAACGGTGGAGACGGCAATTGATCTTAGCGATTGAGATTTATGGGGAGGGATTCAAAAGGTAGGAGCGGTTGGTAAGGGACGGATCATATCGTATCGGAGATTACCCAGCATGAGATTCGTTTGATCAGCATGATGTATAATACTGTATCTTTTCCCTCAATGCTCCGCGGGGCGTGAAAGTGAGGAGACGCCGTCCGATGCAAATGCATGCTACAACTAAGATCCAAAGAGGCTACATGTTATCTTTAACGGCGACTGTTTCCGGTCTCATGGGAGATCTGGACCTTTCCCTGCTTTTCCACTCTCGGCGAGATCCCACCATCCTCTCCCAACAGCATCGCTCGCCGCCGGGACGAAGAAGGGACATCGAGACCGAAAAGCTAAACGTCTCATTAATACATCTCCTCGATTGGGTTGTATCAACCGAAACTCACCATCCAATGTGCGTTTCCGAATGATCGCCTCGATACTCTCCTCATTCCCCAGTTGATTTGCCTTTTCAAGCCCATCAGCCCGAAGGCAACCACACACAAATAAGGAGGATGACGAACGAGAACCTCATCCTCTTTCCATCCTCGCTCTCTCCGACCTGAGGGGTTTGTGGGTGGCGCGACTAGTCTCTCATCGGATGGTGAGGCGCCTTGAGGTCTCTTCGCCTCGAGTGAGAGTTGGAGGGTCTGGAGACAGAATGATAAGAGTGTTTGTCGGTGGGCCCATCCAGCTACACCTCCACCGTTAACATCTTCCCTTGCTACCCGGAATCAAGCAAGAGGAGTTTATCGGTAATGCATTTGATTAAAGAAGAAGAAGGAAAGGACCAACCCATCATCTCTCCCCACATCCTCACACACATCCCTTCAGCTCCTTCCAGACTCTCCGCACCCGATCCTCTCCCTCTTGACCAAGATGATGGACCGGGTGTGGATAGACGGGATTGATCCCGGAGTTGGGCGGAAGCTCGATTGAGCCGAGTGATTATTTGATCGTCTAGTCGACGGTATTGCTTGACCATATCTACACCGATACATCAGTGTGCTGACAGCACAGTTAGATCAGCACGACAGCCATGAAATGCTTGATGGCTTTTCTATGTTTGTGTTGAGGACGCACCTTTGAAGAGGGAGAGGTTGAAGCATGTCTCGGAGGAGATCGTGACTTGTCTTGGAGGTGGAGAGGGGAAAGAGTCAGAGTATGCTGAAGCGGAACCGAAGGGTGGAGCTGGCATCGTGAGGTGGGACGCAGCTGACTGTGAAGTGAAGGACTGGAAGATAACGAGATCGTCAAGGGTAGTCAGTATACGGTCAGGAGAAAGCCGAGGGTTATGACGTCGCCACGAGCGGGATTAGCGATATCTCCCACTCAAAAGTTCGAGTCCCAGTTTATTATCTTCACTGAATATATCTGTTACTTCCTTTATGGATCACCACTTGACTTAAGATTAAGCTATCAGTGAGTTCTCGCTGCTCTGACCTCACCTCGCTGCTCCGCAGCTCGTGTGTTTCCGAAAAGATGACCTTCATTCTCTCCCCGTCTAACCGACCATGTCGAACGAGCTAGGGACTCTCTTCGCGGAGGTGTTCCGGAACCCCTTCCAGATTCTCCTGGACGGGCTTATGCGCTTGCCAGCGCTTTTGTCTGATCCCAATCATCCGTTCTTTGTACATGACATATACACCAGCAACGCTGATCAGAACTCCACCTAGATACACTCGTTCAACCCCTCCTTCGACCTTTTCAATCCGTGAGTGTCAACTGCTAGTCATACCCATTATCTCCTTCCCCTCGCTACAAGATGAAACCCAATACAAAACCATACGCAGTTTCCACTGAAAGCGTCCTCCTTTCGCCGGGAGTCTGTCCCCGTTCCCTCGCAGACATCACTTCACTTTCAGGCGAGTCGTAGCCCCCCTACGTTCCGAGTTGAACCTCTCGTTGAGCGTTGCTGGGGGTTCCTCTCTGGGCGTGGTGCCCCGAACGCGTGCAAAAGGTTACTAGGGGTTTCGCGCAGTCGGTGAGGTGGGATAGGGGGGTTGGGGCGATGCTAGTTTGAAGTTCATCTCTTCCTTGGATGTCTGATCTTTACCCATCCTCCGCCAAATTTTCCTATCCTTCTCGCATAGGCTGACGACTCGACTCTCTGCGCCATAGGTTCCAATACTATGGCCTCATCCGACAAAAAAGGAAAGGTCATCCTCGCTTACTCTGGCGGTCTCGGTGAGCACCGTCATCCAAGCGGAAGCGATCTCAGCTGAACGCTTCTTGAGACACCTCATGTATCCTTCTATGGCTTATCGAGCAAGGCTATGAGGTTGTCGCCTTCATGGCTGATGTCGGCCAGGAGGAGGTGAGTAGCCTTGACTGTGCTAGGCACGTATACTGACATTGATCAGGACTTCGAGGCAGCCCGGTCAAAAGCGATGCAATGCGGCGCATCCGGCTTCTTTCTCGAAGATCTCAAACGAGAGTTCGTCGAAGAGCTCATCTACCGTGAGCTAGCGCAGTTCATCCGGTATATAGCTAATACTAGGCCTAGCGGCTGTTCAGTGTAACGCCATCTACGAAAACGTGTACCTCCTTGGAACTTCCCTCGCCCGCCCTGTCATCGCTCGGGGAATGATCGAGGTCGCCAGGCGTGAACAGTGCGAGTGAGCTGCGCATATCATCTGATTTCGATGTGATGCTGACGGTCCCAGCTTCGTCGCTCACGGCTGCACTGGCAAAGGTAACGATCAGGTCCGATTTGAGCTTGCTTTTTACGGCTTGGCACCGACCGTCAAGGTTATTGCACCTTGGCGAATTCCCGGTCAGTTTCAGCTCGATTAGCCTTGGCTATACTGACCGGAACCGATACTTAGAATTCTATAACCGCTTCGCTGGCCGAACGGCACTTCTTGCTTACGCCGCAGAGAACGGTATTCCTGTAACACAGACCGCCGCAAAGCCGTGGTCGACAGGTCAGACAAGCTGAACAAATATGCCTTCACACTGACTCGAGCAGACGAAAACCTCTTCCACATTTCCTACGAGGCTGGCATCCTCGAAGATCCCAATACGACCCCTCCCGATGACATGTGGAAGCTTACCACTTCGCCGCAAAATGCAACCGAAACGCCCGAACTCGTCACCATACAATTCGAAAAAGGTATCGCTACTAAAGTCACTCTTCCCACCACCAACAAAACGGTTACTGACGCCGTCGACATTTTCCTCACTCTCAATGCGCTGGCTCGCAAGCATGGGATCGGACGTATAGACATCGTCGAGAATCGGTTCATCGGTGTCAAATCACGAGGATGTTACGAGTCCCCTGCCGCCACAATTCTTCGTGTCGCTCACATGGACCTTGAGGGCATGACGCTCGACCGAAATGTACGGGCTTTACGAGATCAATTCATCACCACTCAGTTCTCCCAAATCCTCTATAACGGCTTCTTCTTCTCACCCGAACGAGAGTTCATTACCGCCGCCATACCCGCTTCTCAGAAGACGGTGAACGGTTTCGTCCGACTGAAGCTGTACAAGGGGAATGTCATCGTTGAGGGGCGAGACTCGGACGAGGGTTTATATGAAGCCCGGTTTTCGTCTATGGACGAGATGGGCGGGTTTGAACCAACATCATCGACGGGCTTCATCGATATTTCCAGTATCCGCATCAAGGCATGGGCTCGGGCGAAGTAAGTGCTTTGTCCAAGATGAGGTACGAAAATGACGTGGAATCAGCATCCAGCGAGGCGAGAGCGGTGTCACACCGCAGGATGTCTATCGTCGAGAGTAGATTCAGAATAGGAAAAGAGAGGCTTAGATACTATAGAAGATAGATTTGGGGCTGTTACGCTATGACTGCTCAGTATAATTTCTATTATCCCAACCTCATGCGTGGTCTTGTCGGCTTTTACTTTGACATTCACGCGTTTGGAGAGCTTCGGGGGATTGACACCACTCGATACTGGATGAAGGCGGAAGCAGAGCTCTCAGGAAGTAGCCCCAATATTAGCGAGTCAATTGTATTGCATTCCTTTCACTCTTTCATTCGTCCATACCACGAGTGGAGCCGGTCCAGCAGTCTGTATTATCGATTGACCTCGCCCCCAGTTCAAGACCTCTCGTTCTCATGGCGCGATGACGATTCACGCTCTATGGGTCATCAACAAAGCCGGCGGTCTAGTCTTCAGCAGATCGTACAGTGGTAAGCGCCTCGGATCAACACCTTTACGACGCAACTTCCCCTCCCTTTCCCTCAGTCTCTCATACTTTGCTTCAATGTCTTTCCACCATAGTGAAGACTGATTACTTGACGTATCGAGCGTAGATACCCTCCCACCACTCCCACTCAACACCATCCTCATCCTAGCTGGAACATTACACGGGATCCACGCCATAACTTCTCGATTGACTCCTGCTCCTCCACCAGGGATGTTCGGTTCGGAAGGTGGTTTAGAGGGATTTGAAGGTGAAGGTTGGGGTGGAAGGTTGTTTCTCACTTCTACGAGTTGGTACTTCTCCTCACTTCTCCTCACTTTCGGCCTGGCGGGGAATCGATGACGAAACGAGATGTGGAACTCCCGATGAATGGGTTCGGAGAAGGAGATTGGGATGGGATGGTCCACCGATTAGATAAGCTGACGACGAGATGGTTGTTAGGCACGAAGTTTGTGGTGCTGCATTCATTACCCCATTCAGGAGTTGATGACCTGCTAAGAAAAGTCTATGAGATCTGTGCGTCTACCTGTACTTTCTACATTCAGAGAACGCGCTGAGACCTTGGACTTTATGGTCTTTTTTCCCACACAAATCATTCCTCGTCATCTTCCCGTGCCCAACCTACTTCACCTTGCTCGACCTTCGCTTCGCTCAGACGCCGACGCCGTCATGAAGAATCCCTTCCACACACCCGAAATGCCGATCAACTCATCCCTCTTTGAGACGAGATTACAGGGTCTCATAGCGGGTGTCAACGGGTAATCAGATCAGACGTCAGTGCGACATCCAGCATAGCAATACCTTCATGCCATACCCAATGCATTGGTTACCATTCCTCCTTTCTCCAGAATCAGCCGGTCCAGGCGTCCACTCTCCCTTCTACCACCTTGCTCAACTCCGCTTCCAGACTACCTGAACCATCCATCACTTCGATACTCAATCCCTCCGTTCTCGGTTCTTTCGCACTGGCCAAGATGGCTTTGGCGACCAATTCTCGACTGTTCCTCCTCAGCACGATGCCAATCTTTTCATGAAGCGATATCGTCTCCGTAGCCCAACTCACCTGGTCTTGCCAACCTGTACCTTACCCAATTCACATCCTCCCGCTGGTTCTTCTGTCAGACCGCCTGGACGGAGGACGGTGTATTGAAGCGATTTGCGGGCATGTAGCTCGAGTTCGGCGTCGAGTTTCGCTTGCATGTCTGCGAAGGGAGCGCAGCGAGCGGAAAGGTAAGGATTGCCAGATCCAGTAGAAGTTGTAGTGGAGACATGGCAAGAGATGCGATCGGAAGAAAACGAGCGGGTTAACGCAGATCATAAATCGAGGAGGCGGACGGATAATTGTGGTTGAGGGGTAGATGTGAGAGGAGATGAGGCCCAGATCAGCCGGGAAAAGTCTGTTTCTCAAGGGTGAATGACATACAGGCTGGTATGGCTTTCCACATCCTATCACTCTGTTTCTCTGTGCACATACATCAGCGTCACTTCGAACTCTCCCTTCATGAACTCCTCCTTTCAAAAAGAACAAGGCTCCAGGGGTGACTCACTACTCTCCTCATCATACCAACCCGGCCAACCCTTCTCCCTACTCCTAATATCAACAGCACCAACAAGTATCAACCTCTTCACATTCGCCATCTCCATTGCATCAAACACTTTCACAGCACCTTCGTAATCGACTGCCTTCGTTCGTTCGGGTCCACCTTTCCCACCTGCACCGGCTGAGAAGATGATGATGTCTGGAGAGGTGGTGGTTAGGTGGGAGACTAGGGCGGGTACGGTTGAAGTCTCGAGGGAGAGGGTTTGGGGGTGGGCTCCGAGGGAGGTCAGGTCGGATGCACTGGGTACTTCAGCTTACTTCTCTTAGGAGGCAGAAGCGAACGGAAAATCAAAGGCGAAGGTGGGATGTTTTAAATAGACGCGGGAAGATGAAGAGGGAGAGCAGCATTAGGACGATCGACTCATTTTACGTGAGATGTAGAGGAGGATGTGTGAGATGCTATTATGGCCCCGTTTGCCGGTTCACTTACTGAGTAGTATCCCGAATCACCGAGATCACTTCATGCCCCTCGGCCGAAGCGAGACGAGCGAAATGTCGTGCGACTTTACCTCCTCCACCGAAGACGAGGAATTTCATGCTGTTTACGAGTGAGGGATACGTCGTGACGACCAAAGCAAGCTTCTCGTTGGACAACCTTGCCGAAAATCTTGGCTAGGATTGGCTTGGAGAAGAGACTGGACCTCCACCGGCTGTAGGGGAAGGTAAATTGCTCCCGTTAACGCCTTCTGAAGTGTGGCGCAGCCTTTGTCAAGAGCAGTGAATATGAGTCGCAATCGATATCCATGAGATACAGATTCACGCTACATCGATAAACGAGATACAACTTGACGCTACATCGACAATAAACACAAATTATCATACACCGCTAAACACCATCCCCTCGATCCCACTCTTCGCCACACTCCACCATTCCTCAGCAGCAGCCCTCACCCTCTCCCTCTCCTCGTTCGGACCCAACCCGTTGCCTTCTTCACCCATCTCCCACGTTTCCACCTGCGCTCTCTCGTACACCTCTTCCGCTAGCTCCAGTATCATCGAATAGTCCCACTGATATTTCGCCCAAGCCACGAGATGTACCTGTCCATGCGGAACATACCCCTCTCCCTCATCATCCTCATCCCCAGGCAGAGTATACGCATTCATCCACCTCATCGGGATCTCGTAAAATCCCTCCTGCACCTTTGAATCTGCCAGCAGAGCCAGAGCAAGAGCACGTTGATCCGATGGAGGACCTTCACCGCCTGTCCCGAGATGCCAAAGTGCGGTGATATCATGCGAGATGACGAGCACTTGGGATAGGAAAGAGACGAGTTCATGAGAAACTCGGAAGAAGGTGACTCCATCGTTGAAGCCGTGCATATCTTGGTTGGCTAGGATCATCGGTGCGGGTCGGAGCGAGGAAGGGGGCGGGAGTAGGTCGTGTATCGCTACGATAGGGTTGACGATGAGTGTATCCGCGTCGGTCCACCTGGTGAAATCAGCCTGGCTCGACTAATAAAGATGGATTGACCGACATTATCCATTCCACTCCCTCTTCACCGCGACTAAGCTCATCCAGAACAGCCCGGAGAAGCGCATGAACCTTGTTCATACTTCTCCTTCTCCCCATCCATTCAGAAGGGATGTACGACCCTTCATCCTTCCGATAGACATACCCGTGCGCAGCGGCGTACCGCTGGTGCGAGAGCATTGATGCTAGGGAAAGCTCATTGAGGTTCCGATCATGGTAAGAGAAATGTTGGAGGATCATGATAGGGTGCTTGGGAATCTCTAGGTCGAAGGCGGTGATCTCGCATGTTGCCACAGTATCATGGATGAGATGAGCGATATGGATGGGTGAAGGGAGTAAGAGGAGGTGAAAGGGGATTAGCAAGAGGAGAAGGAATGGGATGACCACATAGGGGAGTCGTGGGGCCGTAAGACCGGTAGTGAAACCCATCACAGAGCCAAAATCAGTCTGCTAGGGTGTTTGTCAAACCACTCTATCCAGCGGTCAAACGGGTTCGAGGAATTTAGTGATATGCATGTCGCCCGATTGACGCCTAAGACGGCGCACGATGACATCGAGACGCCGCGAAAGCGATGCTTTGGTATGCATCCCCGAGTGATTTGGTCAAGAAAGGATCAACAAGCAGCGAAAGAGGTGAGGCAAGGCGGAAGAAGTCAAAGGAGCCGCATTCCGTCTACGTAGATGCCGAAGAATGGTGCCCCGACCTCGGTCTCGGCTGGGTTTCGAAAGTTGCAACTTAAATATTCTGTTTTATTCGTCATTTATCCCAGACTCACAAAAGTGACTCGTTTTGACGGAGGATATTTCCCCGTACGTTCCCCTTAGGCAAAGATTGGGTATATTCACACCCTCACTCTGCATATCTCGATTGATCATCAGAAGCTTTTCATCCGCGTCTCCACATCTCCCGCTACCTCTCTGAATTACATTCCAGGCTCATCTCACCCAGTTAGGGTCGATGCTGTGGCTGCAACGTACCTCTGACGAGTGAGTCGAGTCATGTTCCCCAATCAATTAAGCTGATTCACCTGTTCGCAGCTACCTCTCTGACCTCGTCTTTACCCTACGGGATCATTAGATCCTAGTCCTCTCAGCAGGAACATCCCCACCATCGTACAAAAAACACAACGAACGAACTCGATATACCATGTCGCCCACTCGAGTTTTGTTCCGACAATCCACCCTCCTGAAGCGGAACCTTGCAACGGTATATCCTTCCGTCCTGACTCCGGTCCTTCCGGCGCATATACCAGCAGCTCTTCACCTGAAATCAGGGCAGAGCTTTGTCGGGCAGAGCTTCGGGAGCGAGAAGAGCAAGTTTGGCGAGACAGTCTTCAGCACCAGTATTACAAGCTGTACGATATGTTCCCCTTGTCGTGATAAGATCGCTAATGATAATCTTTTCTTATTCTCGCTTATTTCGGTGTCTCACCGCCTCGCTCCCTCCTTCGTAGATACCGACTCCATGACCGACCCTTCCTACCTCGGCCAGATCCTCGTCTTCACTTCCCCCATGATCGGCAACTATGGTGTCCCATCCAACACCTCAGACACCTTGCCCGGTCTACCGTTCCTCGAATCTGAGCGGATTCAATGTACGGGTGTGGTCGTCTCCGACGTCGCGCTCAAGTACTCCCATTATCAAGCTGTTGAATCGTTGCATGAGTGGTGTACGCGTTATGACGTCCCCGGTCTTACCGGTGTTGATACTCGTGCGATCACTAGTCTGCTCCGAGACCAGGGGACGACATTAGGACGGCTGGCTGTGGGGGAAGACGTGGCAGTCAGCCCTGGAGAGGACGAGTACTGGGATCCGAGCAAGGACAATCTCGTCGCTCAAGCTTCGACACCGAAGCCATTCACCCTGAACGAAGGCGGCTCTGGACCTCGAATAGCGGTTCTCGATTTCGGATCAAAGGCGAACATTCTCCGCTCGCTTGTTCGCCGTGGAGCAGTAGTGACGATCCTACCTTGGAATCACGACTTCAACGCGATCCGTGACCAGTTCGACGGTCTTTTCCTCTCGAACGGTCCAGGCGATCCGAAGATGCTCATGGAAGCGGCGATGCGAGTGCGGAAGACTATTGACGAATGGGACAAACCGATCTTTGGGATCTGTATGGGTCATCAGATTTTGGGGCTTGCAGCGGGACTTGAGGCTTATCGGATGACGTTTGGGAACCGGGGACACAATCAGCCTGTCTTGGCTCTGGCTAGTTCGGGTAGCATCAAAGCGGGTCGTGTCTATGTCACAGTCAGTTGAGCCCCGACTCTGCCGGAAAGAAAGCATACTGAGAACTTACCCTATCCAGTCACAGAACCATCAATACGCCCTTCGATTGACCGAAGACTTCCCTTCCGGCTGGGCGCCGTTCTTCATCAACTGCAACGACTCTTCGGTTGAGGGAATCATCTCGACTCCTGAGTCGGGGAAACGGATCTGGGGCGTACAATTCCATCCTGAAAGCGCAGGTGGACCGCTCGATACTATCGAGGTGAGCAGACTACTTCATGTGAGGAAGGCACTCCCGCTGATATTGGTTGAGCAGATGTTCACAGACTTCGTCAATGAATGCGCTGCTGGCAGGAATGGAGGGAAGATCTCGGCCATGATCGCGGATGAGGTGAAGGTCGGGGCCGGGGAGGCTCAGGCAGCGGTGGCAGCGACGGCTTGACCACAAATGATGCAGCACATTCATCTCCCAGATTCGCCTCTCACACAATGGGACTGCTGGACTGCGGTTCAATGTCGTTTCACCGTTCACTGGCTTGCAGCTACTTCCCGCCATGAGCGCTTTGCTCCAACCGCACTGAGTGTGTGTGTCGTAGACACGGTGGTTGATGGGTTGCAGGCGATGACTCAGTGCCGAGACCTAGGTAGCGTTGTGATATTAGGCGAGTGTGGTGCCGTACTCGGCAATTGGATCTGACAGAGAAGTGGCCAGTAGCTCCTATATATCCGTGCGTCTGTCTTGGGTACTCCGTGCTTCCCATCCAGGTACTCCCGTCCAATCTATTCAGGAAGTTCTCACATGATGGCGCATGCATGCAAACTGTCTGTCAAGAAGCGGTGGCCAAAGGACGTCGAGGCGCGACGATCGATCTGTACGAAATGCCGTCAGGCATTGAAGACAAGGGAACGTTACGCCGATGCGAAAGAATCTTTCGTAGAAGCAAGCAAGCAGATTCTCATCGAACGGAATGTGGGCCCCAAGCCCAGTACCTTCGCAGCCATTTCGCTGTATCATTCGCAAAGATGTCAGAGTTCTCAAGCTTTACCCTGGCCGATTTTCAAAACATCGAAGCGGGTCTCCCCAAAAGTGTCGGTGCACAGAAAGTTCAAGAAGACATGGATCGACCAGAACGTGGCCTTGTTATGGAGCTTCGTTGATTGCCCTGGCTCAATCGACGGTTGGAGAGCAAGCAAGCATTGTATCACGGGTGACAAGCTCTCTAAGCTCGAGCAGCGGGGGTCACCCGAAGAGAAGACCGCCTTGGAAAGGCTGACGAGCCTCGTGGACAGAAACGAGGCTAGTCGTTCCTCGTCCCACTCACTGACTTCATGTCAAAGCTGACAGTCGCTGAAGAGTTGGCGAGAGGCTGCGAGGACCTGGATTCAGGAAGTCTGCAGCGCGCTGGACGCAAGCGTGACGTCGTACAAAGCTAAGATACTCAAACCAAAGATTCCCGACATCAAGGCAAACATACGCATTCCCTTCCTTACAAAAAGGCTTAAAGAGCTTGAACAGAAGTCCCATCAATATCTCTTCAATGAGGAGAAATCCAACATGCAGGGGTTGACAGAGGTCGAACGAAAAGTGAGTGCCGTGATCACAACGCTTCGAGTTCGACGCAGTGACATATACTGCTCTTTCAACAGTTCGGGCGAGGCAACAAAATCCGCCGCCCAGTTCCCTTCACGAATCCAATCGGCGTGATCCTTAGACATGGCAAAGGAGGAGGTTCACGAAGTCCGGGCGGATGATCTTATGTACATGTTCCTGCAGCCCATGATCTCATCAGTATACCGAGTTGCGTGATAGATGACGAAGCTTCAGCCGGTTGGAGCCTTGAGACTAGATGCGGATGCCTACATTTGCGCAAACTTCAGGCATGTCTCGCTCATCAGTTCCTGAACACAGGTGCGTAGGTCTCATTCACGCATCTCGAGGAGTGTGAGTGTCACGCATTCTTTGACGCAGTCGTGAGCTCGTAAGCCCCAAGGCAGGAACATGATCATCTCGGTTAGGCCCCATCAACTCCCAGGTGCAGATCTTGCACGGTCACATAGTCTAGCTCAACCCGTTATGTATCTTGTCCTGCCATCAATCTCTACCCCCTCAGCACCGCTAGCAAGGTGGTCAGTCACTGTACATCCGTATAAATAAACACACCGCCTGGCTTCGCCTCGAGCCCAGTGGCAAACCCGCGATCATTCGCCACTCGCCTTCCCCACCATTCTCACGTCCAAACAAAGGATCGCATTCTTTTCACGCGCATCGGTGACGATGCAATCAGTCGAGGGTGAGCAGGTATCGCAAAGGAGGGCAGGCTTGCAGTCTCATCGCCACTGTCATCGGTCGATCCGTCAAACTGAATAGATACGACACCAAAGGATCTCGAATGTTCAGCTTACCCCTTCCCGCGAAAGAATTTGATGTCGCATGTAACGAGGAGGAACGGATATGGGTGGTCTCGGTGCTTAGTGAGGTAAGGGCATCTTCATACGCTTAGTCTCGTCAGTCTTGCAGTGATACATATTGAATGCCAAAGCTTCGGTTCTTTCATTTCTCCTTCGCGGTCAGCGAGAAAACCCGAACGGTTTCCGCATCGCGTAAGTTTTTCACTCGCTCGCATGTATCGGATGCTTCACTTAATCGTATTAGACTTCCTCTCAAAACGCAATACGATCAGTAAATATTCACTAGCTAGGTAGCTTCGCAGGATGTGAATAGATGGGAAGCAGTCGATCATGTCTGCTCGAGACAACGGAGCGAATGCTTGGCATGACGGGTGACGCACGGCGTCGATGACTTCATACGTCTTGCCCAGCGATAAGTCTCTCCCCTTTCAAAACCGCTATGAAAATCGTCAGCTTTGGTTGGAAGTGGTCACTGAGCGTGAAAGGAGTCACCGCCGGGCTTTGCCTCGAACCCAGTACCAAACTCGCAGTCCTTCACACTCGCCTTTTCGCCAATCCTCACATTCGAGCAGAGAATCGCGTTCTCTATGCGCGTACTGGCTCCGTGTCAGCTCTCAACTTCCTCAGAACTGATCAGCTCACTTCTCTTCCACGGTGACGAAGTCCCACAAGACACACCCAGTGAGTTTCGCTCCTCTCCCAATGTGGCAATGTCGTCCAACAACGCACTTCTTGATACTTGCACGATCTCCCACTCGAGTGCCTTCTCCGATCAGGCTATCAGGTGAGATTTGAGCAGATGACGAGATGGGTGGGTGCTCGTCGGTACCGTTCGCCGTGTCGGGCATCCGAGGTGTAGGCGGTAGAGTTCGGAGGAAACGGCGATTGAGTTCCCAATAGCCTGCAAGGGAGTTCGCCCGAATGAGATGTTCAGGTTCCAGGGTTGACTTGTTCTTTTCTGGTTTCCCGCCTTTTCCGCTTGGAGTTGGATCGACTGGTGTTGGTACGCACACGATGACCTGGCATTTCCAGGGAGGTTGTATTCCTTTCGATCGCTTCTTCCCAAATGCTTTGTCCATACTAGCGAGTCGATCTATCGAGTCGACGCCTCGTGTGGGAGTAGCCGGGGTCGTCTGCGGAAGAGGAGTCCGGTTGTCTGAGCTAGGTGATGATTCTGGTGTTGGATAGGCGAAAGAGAGGGAGGAAGGGAGTGTATTAGTAGTGGATCGGGCGAGAGCGGCGGCGAAGGGATCTTGACGCGGTGGGTTCAGGACTGCTCTGTTAGCGTATGATCTGGTCTTAGGAGTAAAGGCATACTTGGAGCCCATCGTTCACCTAGACCCTTCTGCCAACCGCCTTTGATCAACCAAGGAACGACCTGTTCCCGCATACTGTCTAGATCCTTGGAGCGGCGAGTTGCTAGCAAGTCCAGAACCGTACGCCGGAAGACATAGATATGCGAATCGAGCAGGCGGGTAGTAAGGGAAAATGTAGGATGTCTTTGAATGGTCAGCAACGCTGGACGTTTGAATGTAGCGGGAACATACGATGTGATCAAGGAAATGCGCAGGTCAAGATCTTTCTCCATCCCCTCGAGCGGCTGAATGAGCAAGAGCTCCTCGGTGTTTTTGTCCATAGCCACCAGTATTTTCTCCTCGCCTTCCTCAGTCAGCTCAATAGCTACATAGTTCAAGAGGGCATACCGTCACGGACCGCCTCGACAGGCTCGTACAGCACTGATGTGAGAACCGACTCAGGCGTCGACCGATGTTTATCCAGAATGGAGCTCAGTGACAGTGATATCGGCGGGGCCAGGTCACAGGGAAGCAGGACAAAGTCTGTCTACCATGACGTGATCAGCTCAGCCCTCCTTCCATAAATCACAGGTAGCTCACCCTTATCGAGCTCTTAAACCGCCTCAACAACCTAGCCGTACCCTCCCTACTCAACCCAACAGCCCCTCCAGTGCTTTCGCTCTTCTCCTCATCTTCCTCCTTCTCACCATCGCTATGTCGTCTCAGCTCGATTCGTGCTCGACGGTGTGAAGAAGTCAAGTAATTCTCGGATAAGTGATCGGAGATTGCAGAGTGAAAGATTGGAGGAACGATGAGGAGGATGTCTAAGAGAGTCAGCCCATGGGTAAGAGGAATACAAAAGGAAAAGGTTGAGTGTTGTAAGGAGGGTGGGAAACCTACCCATAAGACCGGCTTCAAGGATCCAGTTGAGGACATAGTTGAGGAGAGGAACGTTCCCGACCGGTAAAAGGGCTTTGGGTAGCACATTGGTACCTTCGTTGAAGGGATACAAGCTGCATCGAACAAGGTCAGCACCGTTGGCCACATACACCGAGCTCTATGGCAGCTCGTGCGCAAGAAAGTCCCCACCACTCACTTCTCGCCATAGCCGACAAGGACGACGGCCATGAAATCTTGCTCGTCGACGGCTCTTCGCCGAGGAATACCGGATGGAGCGTCGAACATCGCCGCCGACATGAAGGGACAGCCTGGAGTATCTCTCCCAGGTGGTGTTCGAGCCCAAGCTAATTATGATCACCTATCAACGGGAAAGGTAGACGTTGGAATCAACATTAACGGGCGAGTACAACTTTTGACCATGTTTCGGGTATCTCGCTGCGGGGCACCTAGAATCTTGGGGCCTGCTTTGTGCCAGAAGAATTTACGCTGAGACTTCGAATTTGGCCTCGCAGCATTTCGCAGAGGCTATGAAGTGCATACATGGACCCCGTATAACACTAGAAAAGGAATATAACAAGACATACAGCTGCGCTTGCCCTGAGATTCGTCGATATCAGCAGCGATCACTGAGTGCGACGCGATGAGAAACTTGGGAGTTGCAAGGATCAGAGATCGATGGATATCACCAGCTCCCCCACCCCGCCTACTTTTTGTACACTGAGACGTTTAGCGCCGAAGCACAGAGGAGGAAGGGTATGTCCGCCCATCGAAGGGTTTCTTCATAATGCGGTTGAAAGGGGTTTGGAACGGGATTTGAACTGACGTAGGGGAATTCGTGCTTCCTCTGGCGGCTCAGCTGACCTACGCAAAGAATTGTCAGCGGAGGGCATCGAAAAATACAAGCAGAGGGTGGACAGGAGAACGCTCAGCCAAGGCTGAAATTTTTGTCGCCAATCGCGGCGTACCGCCGGCGAATGAGGTAAAGTATGGTTAAATAGGTTTATCGTCATTGCGTTCGAGGTGTTGAGATGAGGTGGGGCAAGGCAAGGGCAAACTGGGACATACCCATTGGTGGAAACACGATCGCAGTGTTGACCATTTCGGCGCTAAGCTTTTAGCCAAGTCAGCTGGAGTTTGCCCAGTGACACAAACTGTACGGAGGAAAAGCAGCGATCAGGTCATGTGTATGATAAGTCCTCGAGCGTTCGGTCCTACCCGGCGCACGATTCCAAGCCGCCGCCCAGACCTGACGAGAGGTTCGAACGGAAGATCGAAACCTTTAGGAGTTGGATTGTCTTGGTCATCCGTAAAGAGGGGAGATGAAGCGGGTTACGGAAGGGGATGGCGACGAGAAAGGAGAATGGAAGAGCAGAATAGGACAAGTGCACTGACCAAGAATACTCACCATTATCCATCAGTCTCTTCGCCATTGTAGCCGATAATGTTTTGCAAGTATGCTTCGACAATCAAGCCTCCGATTCCACTGAACCTGACCGCAGATCGTGAAGAGCTCCACGGGTAGAATGAATGAGAGAAACTGGCTGAGAGGACCAGAGAAGCCAGACGAAGAATACCCTCAGCAGAGTAATTATCGCTCCTCGCGGCGGGATGATAGACAGCCGGTGTGACCTGACCTGGCATCCCGAGCTAGCGCTGAAGAAATTCGAAGGCATCATAGGGTGAGTTGGAGCGGGAAAAGGATCGCCTCGTACACGTCCTCGCCTGACCTTCTTGACCTATCGCGGCGTACTGTTTAGCCGGATGATAGTCGATTCTGGCGCCATCGAGGAGGGAGAGGGGGACGAAGGGGCCTCAAGAAAAAGAGCATGAAGAAGAAAAAGATTTGATCCATCGCCCAAGCCGCAGAGTAAGCCCCATCGAGTTACCCTCAGTCCCGCCGAAGCGAAGCCAAGCCGGGCAATCGCATGACTATCACTATGAGCACACTCGTCCCACTCGTAAACCCCTGCCATCTCTCACATCACGCTCGAGGGGACTCCCGCAACCCTTCGGATCCCATCCTTAAGGCCAGATAGCACAAACGTCAAGGACACCCAGTAGTTTCTGAGGCGAAAAGTACACACCAGAAAGGAGAGGAGGACGACTCGTATCTTCGCCTGTCCACGTCCAGACTAGCATATACCGGAGTGACGGGCGAAAAGACCAGACGGGGAAAGGAAGCTTTGTCGCGCTCTTGAGGTGTGAAGAGATGGTGATACACGTCCGTCGGCAAGGAAGGGCTACTTCTCATTCGGATGAACCGGTCACGAGAAGAGCACAAGCAACCTCGAACTCCGATTTTGCCATACCCCGACCCCAGCGAGAAGCAAGTCGGAGAAATACCCACAGCCTATGATCCGAGCCTCTCGTCACATCTTACTGACACTGGACCATCCCCACATGCTTGGGTATGAGTGCTTTCCCAGTCCAAATGCCCGACTGAACGCGACTAGTAGATTCTCGGAAGGCTGAGTGCGAAGAACGACTGGGCAACTCGAGGTGTTGAGGCATTGAAGGCAGAGGATGGTGACGGGCAGAGTTGGAGGCTCCGGGGACTTTCACCCACAGCGAGAAGGAAGATGAGCGAGGCTGGGATCCTCGTCATCTGGTGTGTGAGCTGCGAAAGCGATTCTTGACACTTGAGCGATGGGTGAAGAAGAGAAGAAGAATTTTTGGATGATGATTTTTGTGCGTGGCGCGGAAGCATTTCCGGTAATAGGTAGTGGCAGAGGAATATAGAAACGGCTCGTCGCTCCTGATAGTCTCCATCCGTGTTCGGTTCTGGTGCCGGTAGTAGCTTAGGAGACCAGAATACTGTCAGCTTTGACTACACAGGGCCAACTGGTCCTGTGATCTGTGGAAAATTTGAATTACCGGATTATTTCATCGTCACAATCAGCATGGAACAGACTACCTTGATATCTCTTCCTTGGTTTCTCAAGTCAGCAGGTCATTCCTGCACTCTTCCAGAGGATCTCTTGCCCTAACTCTTCTCATCCAGCCTCTCACCAACCCACAAATCAATGCTCTCAATCTCAAAGCCCAGCTCCTTGTTCTCCTCCTCTCCATCCACGTGAACGGAAACCTGACTGTTGATGACCTGTATGATTTGTTTGATGGTGTCACACAGGAAACCCCTGAGTGAAGTAGCAGGTTCAGTAAGAAGCATTGCCTTGTGCTGTCCCTGCCAAAAAGGAATGGCATCACTGATTGCCGAGCTGATGTCTCCTTTAAGATGTCCACGCTCTTCTTTGTTGTCCAGTCTAACAATTGCACCAAGTGGTGCATTTTGCCCCTTCCCGGCACCACATAGCCACTCTAGGAGGCCCCACTCCTCATCCGCAAACAGCGAGGCAGTAGCTGCAGCATTATCATGAGAGCTCAACTTGATGAAGGGGAGGATAATGCATTTAAGAGATGGGAAATGAGCCAGGGGTAGGACAGCTGGATGGGTGGCTTTCAGGACGATGGGTATGATGGTCCCAAAGTCCAACACCAGGGGATGCTTGCTTGATGACTCCTTCTCCCACCCCTTCTTCTCCACTGAATCACGCACCAGGTGCAGTGTTTGACTGCAGACCATCAGGAGGAGCTCAAAGGTCTCCTTGTCAAATGTGGGATTCCTTCCACTTGTATGCTTTTGCCAAGAGTGTTGCCTCTGGTTGAGGAAGATCAAACTCTCTGGCTTGAGCGAGAGGAATAGTCTTTCAAAAGCCACCACCTTCTCCCCATAACTGTCTCTCAAAGCCCATACATTCTCCTCTGACACTGCCATTGCCTCGGGGCCATGCCTGGCAAGGTCTGTGACAGGTGCCACCCAATCACTTGGAGGCATTATACCAAAGGTATTCACACTCTGTACTGACCAACCAGGACTGAGCTTGAGATGACAACTGGCAAGTTGATCCTGCTTGACCTGAGTCTCTCCTGTGCCTTCCCCAATGCTACGGTTGAGCCACCTGCTTGCCAGTTGCCTACACCACATGATGGACTGTGTAGGGTCCCCCTCCAACCAGCATGAGGTCCGCATACTCCGCACCGGAGTGGAAGTCTTGGGCTCAGGGGTGAAGAGGCGGACATCCAACCTGTACTTGTTTTTTGCCGGAGCAACAGACATCCTGATGGAGGAGTCAAGGATGTTGACTCCACCATTGAACATGCGTAAGATGAGAAATTTGCGCCCAACATAGGTAAGCCAGCGCAAGATGCCAATCGCAATTCTAGACCTCTGGGTGTGAGCTAATGGCAATGCCACTGTTCTCTCCTCTCCATTCTCATCCTTCACCACTGCATCATACTTCATATCCATATCCCAGATTGGGATCATGCCATGGTAGGGCATCATGAAGAACGCAAGGATGATATCCAGTGCAACATGTTCTGAGCCTTTCTCAATGCGCTCCAGAGTGCAATGAGGATGCTGCTGAACCTGTTTGCCGGTCTTCATAGCCTCTTTTAGTGGTTCTGTGTGAATGATTTCACTGGATAGATGAGCAATCTTGAAGATGGGTCTGGGTACAAAGCCAAAGAATTTGTCCCAATTATCCGTCTTGGCTCTCTCTGTATATCTTGCCATAGTCTTCTGGTCCAGGTAATCAAGCGTGAAAAGCTCTTCAACCTCCTTCATCCCTTCCAGTAATGGGCTGAGATTGGGGTCTGATCCCATCTTCTGCTCAAGTGTTTGACCGTCTTTGATAATCAGGGTTTTCAATGGTGAGGCTAAATCTAATGTGATGTGAAGGATCAGCAGCAGTTTTTTGCCATACTTGAGACTCACCCATATCACCCAGACCAAGCTGCTCATACTGATCAAAATCTGACTTGGGGTGCGAAGGTGTGGGCTGGTTGTAAGCTGGTTTGGCATGACCAGGTGAAGTGGGGGATGAAGAATCTTTGTTTGGGTTTGGTGGGTATGAAGGGGAAGCTGGGGATTGCCTATCTGAGCCCAAAGAGGATGACGTGTCTGCATCAGAGCTTCCAGATTGCAGAAAAGAGTACTCAGAACCATCAGAGCCTGACAGATCAGACAAGAGGTGCTCTAGGTCTGAGCTCTGGTCAGGGACAGTGGTTGGACTGGGTGGGGGTTCCTTGCTGTCTTCCTGCTCTGAGACCATATTGGCGGTCTTACTTGTTTCAGTCTTCTTGAATACAGATGCACCGAGGAGAGCGCCACCCAATACGCCAAGGATCAGCCAAACAGGCATCTCTTTCCTCAATTCGGACTGGCTTACTGGAGCACCAGAGCGAGACTTGACAGTCAGGGATGGCTCAACTGTAACCCCTAGCAGAAAACTCGGTTGTTCCTTTGAAAGCCCCTCGCCCCTTCACGTCCTTTGTACATATCAAATCGCGCAAATCCCTTGACTTTCCCTGAATAGCATCGTCGAGGGGATGCAAGGAATGGAGCAAGAAATGCAGCAACAAAGATGGGCGGTATCGGTCCGTGCGGTTCCCAGCCGGACTATGCCTGTGCTGCATCGGTGTGCGAAAGGCATACTCAGCTCGAGAAGAACCGGCTCTTTCGGATTCGGTCCTGCCGGTTTCTCACGGGTGCACAAGTATCTGCTTGATGCATTGTGGAATATGCATAGAACGTCTGTGAAGTGACAGCTGGATAGGGGAGGGAAGGGAAGTATCGATCGTGCTATCTGTCCGAGATCGGAGTGAGAGGGACAGCACCTGCTCTCTTGTTGACTCTCTCCTCCTGCTCCTTCTTCAGTACCTCCAACCACGCCACAGGGCCATTCACTCCTGCCCTCGGATCTTTCTTGGGCAGTAGGAAATACCCCTGCAAAGTCGCCATGGAGAGCTCGGTGGTAGCCTTGAAGACGCCATCGGTTAACTCAGTCGCAAAATTGTCGAGCAAGCGCATGTCCTTCTCGGTATCTTCGCTTTCCTGGAAAGGGTAGAATGCTTGAAGAGCGCATTGGCTTGATCGGGAGTGGCGTCGAACAAGGCGATACGAAGGTCGAATCGGCCAGGGCGGCTGAGCGCCTCGTCGAGGCGGTTCGGATGGTTCCTATCGTCAGCACGAAGCGGTCAGACGACTCACGTCGTAGCGAAAAGGATACAATCTTCCTGACTCGATACCCCGTCAATGGTATTGAGCAGGCCGGAAAGCGTCACAGTAGATCTGGCGAGACCGAACTTGCCAGGATCCGCTGAGGTGTCGATGTTCTCGTGATCTTCGTCTGCGTCCTTGCGCTTCGGCATGACGCAGTCGCTGATATCAGCTGAATGTCGGTGTATACGTACATATCCTCGATCAAGCTCATGTTGCTAGGAGGACAGCTGCGGAAGGCCGTGTTGAGCTTGCCGTCGTCCATGCTGACGTCAGCGATGTCGAAGATTGGACTCACCGTCGGGCCGCAGGATTGACGACGTAGATGTCGAGCTTGAGTTGGCTCGCGATGGCCGTAGCTACCGTAAGCGGGGTTAATGAAGCACTTTCCAAGCGTGGTCTTGCCGGACCCGGCGACCGTGAAGTAGGTATCCACGACGATGAGGAATACCTAAGGTCAGCTTCGTCAGCTCCTCGCTTACCTCTCGAAGCATACCACTCCTTGTCCTCGTCGGACAAAAAGTCCCGCACGTCCGTGAGCACGTCGTCTTTCGCCTTGCCTGGTAGGATGACCGATCTCCAAGTCCTGGCCGGTCAAGCGATGGGGTCATTACCACAGTCCATTGCCTGGTCTACACTTAGCAAAGAATCAAGGAAGACTCACGAGGCATGGAAGATGAGGACTTCCGAGTCTGACTTCTTGAAATATGAAGCGTGAGCTGCGATGAAGAAGTTCTTGATCGCGTTTTTTTGGAGTACGAAGGCACTCAGATCAGCATAGTCTACAGGAAGAGCTTTCCGGACCCGAAGATGATCAATGTCTTTCTGGCTGGACAGCAAATAGCCTTCAGTTTCCCTCGATATCCACAGCCACTGGCCTTCGCGCTTGACAAGGACGTTCTTGTTCTACTTTACCTCCGCCATCAAGGCACTCACTAGAGATCGGGACGATCTGACTTACAACGTCATTGACGGTGAAGCTTGCATCTGATCGGGAGATGAGGAGACTGCGTTTCTTCTTGGCATCGCCGGGGTTGCGTTTCGAATCGTCGCGCTTGCTCTCGCGACTGTCTGCTGTGGTGAGGCGGAAGGACCTGAGCTGCTTTTGAACGCGTTCGTCTTGAGCGAGATACGCCATGACCCATTTGAAAGCCGGTCAGTCGCGGCTATGTATGCAGTAGGGAAGATGTCTAAGATGAGCGAGCGGTTTTTAACTAGACCTGCAGTCAATGATGGAGCTCTTGAGGTTTGCAAGCCCACGACGTAGAGTCGCAGCAAGGAGAGCGATCAGAGCGAGACGCAGTGCGACGGCGACGATGTCGTCGGTCTTGAGACTGCTTGTGATGGAGGAGAGGAATTCGGTCGAGAGACCCACACCGGACAAATGGGTGCCAACGACGCGGAGAGGGAGGACATGGTGTCAGTGAATCGGTCTGGGTTGATGAGTTAAGTAAGTGTGGAGTGGTCAGTGATCACTGGTCAGTCAACTGATATTAGCGATGCAATGAGGGAAAGAACAGGTTGATGGGGAGGTAGCGATCTGCCAGGCCTTTTATAGCCGAAACCACAGCGTCTCCCTCGTCTCCCCCCTTGGTTCGGAGACCAACCGGAACGTGCACGAGCGAGATCCTTCGTCAAACTTCGCGTATCGTAATCAAGTGTCAGTGAGAGCCAAAACCGCATACTCCGTTAGGTATCGTTTGCAAGGGGGTATCGCGAAACCGTTACACATTGAATCGTCAAAGTAGATCAAGGAGACCCTCGCTCTCTCCAGCCAAGTTGAGCGAGTACCGAACCCCCATGATAAGCGACACCATCTGTACTGCGCTTTAGTACTGTCAATCGAAACCCTAAGCCCGCTTACCATTACTATCCAGAAACATCCCGCTTGGTCAGCTCGTGTATCGACTGATGGAGAGAGACTCACCCAATCCCGCAGGCATGAACTTCTCCGTCATGACGAAGCGATATGACATCACCGCGCAAAGCAGCCACCAGACCCCTTCGCTTCCATCAGCTTCAACGCCCGTAGCGAGAGGGGAAGTAACGGACCAAGAGGTACGTAGACATCGAGGTAATTATTCGAGACTCTATGTGCTCCGTATGCTGCAGCGAGAGCACTTCCTCCTCCAGCTCTGAAATGACATTAGTCGGTATGCAAATGTGACACCGGCTATAAACCTACAAGAGGGATATGAGAGAGCGACGCCTTACGAAGCCCATCACACCTCCGAAGCCAAGAAGCGCCGCGGCGATGTAGCCTACTTCACATCAGTTCCTGACGTCTCTCCTACTATCGAAGCCTGACCGGGGTAGTCTATACTGCTAGTCTGCATGTCGAATATTGGGACAAACAAGCTAGGTGTCAGAAAGACGAAACCATGACGAATCAGGTCAACGGTGTTTGTTTACCTCAGGTAGCTGGATACAACTTCATGCTAGACATGTTTATGCTCAATCACTACCCTACGCCCGTCGGCCTCCACCTCCCAAGACCAGCTTCTTCTGATTCTTTTTACCTCCCTTCCGTCCTCCACCACTACCCTTCTCGCTCTCCCTGATAGTACCCAAGTCCAGCTCGCCAGTACCCATTGATAACCGGTCAAAAGCCTCCCAGGCCGCGTCAACCTCCAGATCAGATTCACCTGGGTCTCGTCGACGAGGTCTGGGCGGAGTGGCATTTGAGTGCAGAGCTGAAGCGAAGGTAGGTCGAGGTTGGGGATGTGATCCCCAGGCTGAGAATTGTGCAGGGGAGGTAGACGGGGAAGGACCAGGAGCGGATTGGGTATAATGGTGAGAAGTGGAGGAGGACGCAGAGCCAGGCTGGAAAGGCTCCGTCCAGGTCGTCTCGACAGTCGACCTCTCAAGGGCAAGCGAGAACTCCCGATCCTCAGCAGTGACCATCACTGGGATTTTCTCCCTCTCCGCCTTCTCCCAACGGATCTTGGCACGATCTTCCCGCTTTACCCTAGCTCGCCTCTTCTCCCGTCGAGCTCTAAGGGGTTGTTCAAATGCTGTTAAGCTCTCTTTGCCGATGAGCTCCTCTAACTCCGCTTCAACAAAGACAGCCTCCGTGCCTGCCGGAAGATGTGAAAGGTACTTGCACCGCTTTCGCAGTTCGTCATTGATGGTGCCAGGATCATAGCCGGTGGAGCGGAGGGACATGGAAGCCGGGAATAGGGAGTAGGACTTGTAGTGGGCAAGAAGGATCCGAATGTCTAGAGGATGGAGAAAAACGTTTGCGCCAAGCGAGGATTGGTAAAAATAGTAAGACGGGCTAGGGGGAATGGAATCCACAGGAGTGACATTCGCATGGCGCCGTCGAGGCTTCTTAGGCGGCATCGGGTTCGGCTCGACGTAGAGGTCGGGTGGTATGGTGACGTCTTGAGTAGCAATGAATTCCGTAGGGACATCCGCCTCCACCTTGATGTCGTGGTCCTTCCATAGCCGCTCCCTCTCTTTTTCTCGCTCTTGCCCACCAGCCGCGTCGTCCCATGCTTCCCGGCTCGCCTTCTCGCTCCGCCTCACCATCTCCGTCATCAGCTCAGCTTTTACCTTGCCAACCTGTCTCTCGACCTTCTCCTTTGCCGCCCGGACGAAGTCACGACCGAGCGTGTCCCCACGAAGCATCTCCCATTCCGTATTGAGTTCACGCAGTTCTCGCTCGAGCTCAGACACCATGTAGTCCGGCGTAGCGAGGGTAAAGCGAGAGTAGCTTAGCACGTCTGGAAGGAAATGCCATGGCGCAGTGTGAGGCGGGATGGCATCGGACGGCCAGGTCGAGGAGGTGGGAAGGGCGAGAGTTGTCATTTGCGGTCGCTGGATGAGGCGCATGTGGATGCGATGGGTAGACGTCTCCGCTTCATCGATCGCCTTAGCCTCCTCAAAGCCCTCCATCTCACCCACCATCATCTCATGCTCGTTGTCATTGCCCTGAGCCGAGCCAAGGAGTGTCGCTGCATCCAGGTAGCGGACCGATTTGAGCATACTCTCGTGAACCGTGTCTCCGCAGATAGGGCATTTTGCGCATCGGGGCAGATCGGAGAGCTGGATGAAGTGCAGGATGCAGGGAAAGCAGAAGATATGACCGCATTTGGTCATCCGCCCAGCTACCGGCTTCCCAAGGCATATCGGGCACATGCGGCCCTGTCGCTCCTCCTCGATCCGTCGTTGTCTCTCAGGATCCTCCTCCTCGTCATCGGAGCCATCGCTTTGAACAACAAAGCCTTGAGCTACTGAGAAAGCGGAAAAGGTTGGCACGAGAACCTGCAAGATGTTTGCCCAGTGAGGCGAGCTGATGTCAGCGATGAAGCGAGATTTGACTTACATGTCTGGATCCGCAAAGTGCGCCCCATAACTCAGGGTCTCTGTCGGCTTGAGGACAAAGCGGAAGTTCGCGTGGACGTAGCGCTCTCTTGTCATCACTCCACCACGCCATGCTTCGCCCTTTCGACTCCGCCTGGGAGCGCTGCCAGGAACATGGCGTTGACGAGGTGGAAGCGAGAAGTTGAGCCATTGAGCGGGATTGATTCGGTCCATATTGAGCGTCGACTTCGGTGATGAGCGAGTGATATTGACGCGTTGAGCTTGGACCGCGGGCATGGCGATACCAAGGTAATCGCCAAAAAGCTTATCAGGATCGAAGGGGTAAGCTGCCTTGCGAGGTGAAGCGCTTCCTCGATCAAAGTTTGATCTCAGCAGCGACCACGGGCCCACGAGGGCATTTGAGACCTGGCGACTGACAAGCGCTTCCTCCCAAGCGAGGTTGTTACTCGCCCTCCACAAAGGAGAGGCGATGATGATGGTCAAAGCGGGATGTCAAACTCGGGATGACACACCTTCGATTCAGACTTAAACGGTATCGCAAATAAGGAACAATATTAGGTCTGGCGCGTCGTTGATCATCCGGAAAGCGTTGAATGGCGTAGGGTTTGCTGCTGTGTATGGTCCCTTCGCAACACCTGCAAGCTTTGAATTACTCGGCAGGCGATCCAGACAGAGGCAAGTGATTAAGAGGACCAATTCCAGTTCAGCATGCTGCCAGAGCATCTCATGTTGCATTCCTAAGGTACGACATGATACCGTCTGGGCGGCTTGTAGGAACCGAGTTCCACAGGTACATCGTAGTTCACACTGTCACATCAGCTCAACCTTCAACGCTTCGACTCACGCATCCCTGTATCTCCGAAGATACTTTATGCCGTGCTGCTCGATCAATCCCGGCTCGATATCCAGATCCGCCCATCCCTTGACAGGCTCCCCATCGATCCCCGTCATCGCGTCGGTCCCTACTGCTTTGGCCCAACCGCTCGGTTTCGCCTCCTCCGCCGGCGCAAAGAGACCATCCAGACCTGCATCATCGATGTATTTCCGCTCGATCTCGTCAGGACTGACTGTCGGCCACCAGATCCCTCGGTTCATAGCCGTTGCGACGAGCTTTGCCAGAACTTTGGGTACCGAGGGATAATTCGGGACGGGCTTCATGGTGAAGAAAGTGACCAGGTTGAGCAGCTCGTTATACGTAAATGCTTGCGGACCTGGGAGAACGAACGTCGAAGCGGTCGAGGTGATCGGAGCGTTGAGCATGGTACATAAAGCCGAGGCGACATCGAGGACGTGCGTGGGGACAGTCTTGGTGTTTCCGCCATTCAACTGGTAGAGTATAGGAAATTCTGCCATTAGCACCGTTATCCTCGGGTGACTCACGCGCCATGGCATTGATGAACCAGTCCTCCGCCCCAAACAGCGGTGCGGGCCGTACTATTGTTGCCTCTGGGAAGGCATCTCGTACAGCTCGCTCGCCGTGGTATTTCGAGCGGTAGAACTCGGAAGGGGATTCTGGCGATGCGTTCAGGTGGGATACATGGATGAGTCGTGGGGTATTGGACTGAGCTGCGACGGACGCGATGAGGCCGGGTGTCCTACACATCAGCTCTTTCGTGATTTTAACTTACTTCACGTTGACGTCCTCATATTTGTAGTTCCTGCCTGTAAGCGCCGTTTACCGGTTGGGACCCACCTCGTCTCCCATTCTCGACCAACAAGATTGTAAACCACATCCGAGTGCTTCAAGCACTCATGAATCTGATCCGGATTCCGAGCATCCCATTCCTGTCATCAGCTCCTTCAACGACTTGACTCACCATTGGCACGATCTGCCCTAAATCCCCCATGATCTTCAGATGTCGCTTCATATCCTCATCTCGGTACGGCACAATCACCTGCGTTCCGATCTTCCCCAACTTCGCAACGAGATATCGTCCAAGGAAACCGGTACATCCAAAGACCGTGGCGGTGTGTCCTGATGCAGCTGATCGTCCTCCCGTCGGTGGACCCTTCTTGATAACAGCCGATGCTCCTCGCCCAGGTACTCTTGATTGTTCGATGACCAGGTCGGTAGCATGCTACTCATTTCAGTACACATCATGTCATGAGAGATTGAACCTACCCGGACAGACGTGCGGGGTCCTCCTGATGGCAATCTTGCCCGGAGAGGGGCTATGGAAGTCAGCAGAATGTCTGAGGCCATTGACAGTCTCCTACCTAGCCGCAAGGACGCCATGGTGTCTACTCCCTGTACCAACGTAGCTACACCGAGATGTATTGTCGAGAAGCAATCATACAAGCCCAAGGTACGGCGAGAGTGCTGTGGCTATTTTGCTTCCGTTCACTCACCACGCGATTAGCCCGACCGTCCTTCCCATTCATGAGCTTGTATCGCTCGCGATTGACTCGCTCTTGAGGCACGAATAGAACATCTTTCAAGCTGCTTCACCGTAACGTTACAACGACGATGCTACCCCTCGGTCCGGGTCGACCTTGGGCGAGCATGTCGCCTGTCCAGGCTTTAGTAGGTGAGCCCAAGGGTCCCTGCTGCGCTTTCGCGTTTTGAAGCTCGCTCAATGTCCTCAGAGCAAGCCTGTGATCCCACTCTTCCTGAACCCAATCATACGGTCAACATCGAGCTGGCCGAACTGATCAACCGAAAGAAAGCAAATAGGTGGGCTACCTGCAAACCCGTTAGAGTCCGCTGACATACCGTAGCGCCCGGGATGCATGTCATGCCCTACTTCCTCACATCAACTCCCGTAATCCCAATCAGTCCCTCCTTGCGCTCAGCGTCCTCGATCATCTCGTTCGGAATTGCGGCTATCCCATTCATCTGCAAATATCAACGAAGGAGTTCTTGAATGAGCTTGTAAGGCGGTTCCCGGAAAGACCGCCGATGGTCACGGGTCGAGTGATGGGACGAATACTGGAGGTAAGTGATGCGGGAGAGACAAAGGGATTGCTGACCCACGTTCAGCTCATACACGAATGGAAGAATACACTATGCGTCCAATCGAAGTATAAGGAGGATCTGATGCACATACGGGATATGCATCGGCTGCTCAGCTACAAAGGTAAGTATGCTCAGGCTCTTCCCTATGCTCTCAACCATCGCCACGAATGGGGTTTCCTGACTTGCTTTGGCAGGATACCGATTCAAATCCTTCGATGCCGCTCGAGCACTGGCAGATACCAACCCTAATGAGGTAAGATTGCTCTCAGTCGCTGACAACCGGCTAATCATTCTTGCAGGATTTGAAATCGCCGGAAGAGCTGGAAAAGGAGGATCGAGCGGCCAAGAGTGCTGTGCGTCAGCTCACGAGTGACGTATTCAAGCTGATCATTCGCGCAGAAACTCCAAGAACTGATCCGTCGAGGAACACCACGAGATCTGGCAGCCGCGCAGGACTTGATGAAAGCGTTGGCGGGAGCGGTGCGTCTGCTTCCGCATCAATTGGTTTGTCTGACCCATCCACAGGAGCCGGAGAAAGCGCCCGACTATGCATCCCAAACACTATCCGAGCTCGACAAAGTGCAGTCCAAAGCGATACTGCTCAACGACATGCTAAACAACGCAAGGGAAGGCGAGCGAGTCGGTGTTGAGGGAGACGTGTACGAGCAGGTGGCTGCTGCATGTCGAGGAGCGAGACCGAAGATCCAAAAGTGGATCGAGGAGGAGAACGGGGAACGAGAGGGGATGATGGGTTCGTGCGATACGTGATGTTCGCTGACGACAGATCGATTACTATTGTGCAACGACCTAATCAATAACGCCCTGGAACGGTTTGAGGCGTGCAAAGCTGGGGAGTGGACAAAAGCGCAAGCTCTGGTCGACTCGTGAGTCTCAGTATCGGGCTGCGCTGATCTCTCAGTGCGAATCCGAACCAAAAAGCCGCAGATCTCATCTCCTTCGACGCTTTCGCCGACGATGCCGACGAAACCCCTCTATCAGGGAATGGCGGTCTTTCCCTTCCTACCGATTCATCACCTGCCGTCGCTTCCTCGTCCAACGCCGCTGTTACATCTTCCGGCCTCCCCTTGGACTTGTTTTCTGCTCCCTCCCCATCACCATCACCCGGCATTTCAGCATTCTCGTCGAATACGAATCTACCTAGACAGGACCCGATGGCCTTCTTCAAGCAGAATCCTCCTCCTCAAGCACGGCCAGTGGCAGCACCTGTACCTTTCGGCTTGACATCCGGACCCAATGTGATGTCCGCATCGAACCAATCAACGGGGATCCCAGGCATGACCCTTGCGCCGATGGGATACACATTGACACCACAGTCAACTCAATCGAACGGAGCTGGCTCAGGTCAGCAACTACAACAGCTGCAGGGTCAGAAGAAGGATGCGTTTGCGGATCTTGTAGATCTCATGGGATAGGCTTTTCGTCATTGAAATCATACACTAGCCTAGATATGTCATGGACAGCATGCTTGGTCTCACACTTGCTCGTCATGGGAAGTTTGGGATCAGGAAGATCAGGCACGAGGACTTCGTCAATCGCGTTTCAGCTTTAACTAGTTGGTGAGATACGAAGAAGTTCCTCATTTGAATTGTCTGCTATGGCCCCTCAAGATGTCGGTCGGAACTCGTCTTTACTGCCGAAACGCCTCGCAAATCCTCTTCCCCCTTCGCTCAATCGCACAACCTCACAACTCTCGACAATCTCTGTCTCCGTTGAGAGCCCTTCTCGTCATCTTCACCGAACCGCGAGTTCACCGGGCGACCATGGCAAGCACACCACATCCCCCATGAGGCGCGTCCCGTCAGCTGCTGGATCCGCTCGAGTGAGCTCGACGTATGACCAGACCACGGCATTGAATGATGCGTCTCCCGGAGGAAGCAGGACACCTACAGGTTCCTCTTCTTCCTCCCGCAAAGGGAAGGAAAGGGTGGTGAACGATCTGGAGGTGGATGAGGTGAACGTAGGCGGAGAGGTAGCCCTGGGGTCTGGAGATGCTACGAAGGGGTTGAGAGAGTTTGTGAGGCGAACGACGATGGGTGAGGAGATCAGAGGGTCGGTGAAACTGGGCGAGTCCAGCAAAGAGATGGTCCAGCTGGAGCCGGCACCAGGTAGGTTCAGCTTTGACAACAAAGCATTTGGATCTGAGTCAAACAGAGCGAGATCGGGTGTACACACTAAGACGGTACTACGTCCTGACAAACGCTGGCAAACCCGTCTTCCGCTCGTAAGGTTCCTCCTGTTTGACTCGTACTGACCCCTCTAGCCACGATGAGTCGTCCGAGGACAATATAGCCAACCTCATGGGCGTCGCTCAAGCTCTGATCTCCATTTTTGCCGATGACGATGACAGATTACGGTGGGTCGGCTGATGATATACAAGGATTGCTCTAATCCAGCCAAGGTGTATAGTCGGAGGTCTACATCGTATCGCATTCCTGCTCAAAGCACCGCTCTACCTATTCTGTGTGAGCGATTGGGGAGAACCAGAGCACGTCGTACGTCCACGTATACCTTCTCAGGAAGTATTGACATGACGGTCAGCTACGAGTCCACCTCGAATACATTCACCTCCAAATCCTCTCGGTCGTCTCCTCAACCCAACTATCCCGAGTCTTCCAACGACGAAGCAATTTCGACCTCTCTCGGTTGCTTGAAGGTGCGTCATTCGACGCAAGAGAGCTGACCAGATCTAGGAACCGAAAGCTTCTTGCATAACCTCATAGCAAGATGTCAATACGACTTCAGCTACCTCACCTCGACTCTACAACCACTCCGGATGGCGCCGGCTTTGAGAGATACTGCTGCTGCCGCTCTGATGCCTCCAGCAAAGTTTAAGGTTGGGCTTCCACTGCCTCTTTGATCGTCCTGAAACATTCCTCCTCAGGACCTGCTATATGTCCTTCTTATCGCCAGTGGGCATATCGTCACTCTTCTTCGACCACGCAAGCATTCAATACACCCATCAGGTGCGTGTCATTCGGCATCTCTTCTCGTCTAACAATAAGTAGATCTCCACCTTCTACTGAACACACTAGCATCTTCGTCGACCCTCCGTTCATCCGAGTCTTGGCTACCGATATGCTTCCCCAAGTTCAATCCCGCTGGCTTCGTCCACGCTTATGTCAGCTATGTCTTGGAGGATGTGGGATTGGTCTTCGTCAGTGCAGATAGAGAGGCATTTGAGGAGCTCAGAGGATGGAAGGAGACCGTCGTAGAGGTAGGCTTGCTGGCCGCATTGATAAGCAGGCTGATCGGAGCAGAAATTGGAGAAGGAGAAGACATTGCAAAAGATCGAAGCATCGATACCGCTACATCCTTACTCTGTCTGCAAGTGTCGTCAACCAAAGGTAGGCAATAAAACTAATTCATCGGACTTCCAGCTGCAGTCGGTTGCTCTGGTCTTCGTCACTTTATCTACAAGTCCCGGCAAAACGTACAGATCACCGCGCCAGAATGGGAAGCACCTTACGGAGACGAACCTAGTCGTCAACGGTAAGCCATCCATGTTACCGCTGAACAAGATGGCTCTTTGCTGATTCCTGCAGTCTCAGTGTGCTGTATCAACGACTCCATGATACCGTACATGCACGATCTGGCCAATCCAGTCCGCTCAAACTCGTCTACATGAAGACGGATCAGGAGGCTTGTCTTGCCTGGGTGTGTTGGCTCGTAGTCCAGAATGTAGGCTGATCGGCTGACACCACAGGTCACAAAACCATTCGAGCTGTATCTCGCGGTCTCACCGCGTTTGACAAAATCTGCCGTGGTTGCAGCAGCAAATAGTATAGCCAGATGGGTGGCGGCCGAGGACGGTAAGGTGTTTCTGAAGGATGCACCTGTTTTCTGAGCGTTTCGAAGTCTCTCGTTGTCATTGACTGCTGGAAGGAACGGGCTTGGCATAAGGTCATCCTAAACTGGCAAAATCAGAAACGGGAGCTTTTCTATAACTCCGCATATTTCCGGTCCCAATCCCTCTTTTCACAAATCCTTCTTATTACCCAATGCGGTAACCATTTCAAACAACCCCCGCTGTCATCCTCGCGTCGTAGTCGAGCGAGCGACCCCTACGCTGAAACAGAGGCTTCGTCCCGAGGTTCTCGTTCCCCTTTCTGCTTCCGCATTCCCGGCCGAAGCCTCCGAGCGTGCACGACCATTCGCGACTGCATGAATTTCTTCAGCTCACAAATCGATTGGCAAAGGTCAACGTGACATACAACAGTCCTCAGTACCCAAATCCCAATCAATATGAGGGAACAGATCACCATCTCTCACTCCAATCAGCTCAGGAGTTTGCAAAACAGCGACTCCAGGTAATACCGTGTCCATGGCAGGGCGAGGCCGGATACGACGCGAACCTAGCGAGTTACGATCTTTTCGTCAAAGTCATTTACTTGTAGCCCCTCCTACATGCTGTTAGCTGCATTACCCCGAAGCAAGACGATTGTCTGCCGCTAGACAGAGTGTAAGTCTCATTAGGATGGACCATCAAGTTGTTTCTGACTGCTGGTAAAGCTTGCGACGACGGCGCGGATTCCAAGCTATATCCGATGCGACTGGCAACGATGTGGACAGTATTATCCGTCATCCGAGCTGAAACCACATGTCGAGCGGACCACCTCACGACACTCGAGCCGTTTTGCCCTCCCAAATGTAGGGAGACATCGGGATTAACGAATCACCAGAACTGATTGTGGTCTCTTGGGAAGATTACATGTTACCCCTTCCATAGCTCCCTCGTCGAACCATATCGTCCACGTATTGGCCTGTCTGATGGCTCCTTACCCATGCGCCGTACCCGATCGTCCCGAAACCCCCAAGCGGCTCTCAAGGATGTCAAGGACACCATCTTACCGACTCGAGACTATGACGATCCGTTCTGGCCAACATTTAGCGAGGCAACAGCTGGGTATCCGCCCGGTCCGGCTACAACCAGCTCCGTCTTTCGTCATCCATGGTATCATCATCCCCTGCATCCGGTCGACGACGATGAAGAGCACTTACGGAAGTTGCTTGCTGGCGGAAAGACTAGGCTCAAGGACGGAATTTTGCCGCTGGAAGAATCAGCAGAGGAAGATATGTCGAGCCCATTCAGCTCGCTACGACCACCAGGCGAGCAAGTCGGCGATAACTCTATCGCAATCGTTGTTCGCCCAGAGAAAATGCGATTGCCGCCCATTTTGACACCGCTCGACGTGTATTATGCACGGCGCAAGTCGGATTGGAACCGGAAACACGAGGGGATGCAGCGGGATCGAAAAGGGAAAGGAAAGGCCAACGTTGGAGACGAGGATATGGCAGTAGAAGAAAAGCCGGAGGCGATTCCACATGAGAAAGTAATAAGGGCTTCGAATCGTTATGCGGCCAAAAAAGCAGGTCGCTCGATCGGGGTTCGAGACACATCTTGGCGGGGCATCGGATATTGGGGAGAGAAGATGAAGTTCGAGGGGCGAGGGAAGGAGCTGGGAATGATTGACGCAAACAAATGAATTACGAGCCGTAGATTGATCTTCCATCAAAATGTCGATATCGATGCATATACACCGGTCAGGACAACTTTTGAGCCTTAGTGTCTTGCCGCAGTCTGCGTCTCTCAGCTCGACGCTTCTTCTCTGTAGCGACATTAGCACCTTGATTGCAACAATTAGATTGCTCACCCCCTTCAGAGTGATGAGATCGTAAGTCTTCCTCCTTCTTGGGCAGTATGGAAGAGTAGAGCTCATCTGCGAGATTGCCGGGAGTATGTTGTGGCTTTACTTCGGACAAGATCTTCAACCGATGCGACATAACTACTCGGGCTATGAGCTGCATCATGTCTTCACACATACCATCACTTTCAAGGGCTGATGTACGGCTTATCGCTCTCAGCCTCTCATGAGCTCTCAGGATTGCTCTGCTTGCGTCAGCCCTTGTCAGCTACATACAGCTAACTCACTGCCTATGTTGGCACATCATGCTGGCAGCCCCAACAACTCCCGCCCACCCTATCCGACCCATTGCCTTCCTCGTCTTCGCCACATTCACTGGTCTCATCCCCGCCATGCCGACCAGAGTTTCATTGATAAACTCCTCAGTCGATGACACCAGATTAGGGGGAAGTGTGAAATCCTCGTCATGCGTCATTGAAGGAGGTGTTTGACCAGGCAGACGAAGTCGGCGGGACCTGATATAGCTCGCCGCGAACGATAGGATCGCGTCGTCAAGCGAAACCAGAGCCGGGGGTAGCTCTTCAGAAGCAAGCGGCCAACGAGTCGAAAGCTCGTCCAATCGGATTTTCCTCTTCTTCCTCTTGTGTCCCTTACTTTCAGCTGTACGGCTCGAGTCAAGCTCATCCTCGCCCGATTCAAGGAGGTATGGAGCGAGTTCTCCATTGTCTCGCGCTTCGAGGTCTCGCATCATCGCTGTATATCTCGCATATTCGGAACGGGTCGGTCGAGGGACAGGGACTTCGCCCTGAGAAAGACTTGGAGAGAAAGTCGGAGACGGGGATATCTGACGAGACGGTCCAGATGTCGACGACATCTTCTATTGTTCTTCCTGGCAAGGTCTCACGTCCGTCAGGGTAGACCTAATACGAGGTTTCGGACAGGAGACAGCAGTAGACAACAAGATGATCACGTGACCTTGATGGTTTTGTGAAACACCGCATGTGGATCAATTCGTTTTTTCCTTCGATTCTCATCATCCTTCTACCCCACCACTCTTTCTTGTACGTCATCTCCGCTCATACACGTTGAGGATGGGCCGAGGAGGAGGAATGTCTTCTCGAGGACGAGGGTATGTGACATATCCGCTTCAATCGCAGTCATCAACGCTAACTCCCGTTAGCAAGTTCAAGGTCTCCCGAGGTGGCGGTCGACATTTCTCTCGAGATCTTGATCCACGCATCGCCGAGCGTAACAGACTCAACAACCCACAAGATGCTTCGTCGGAGGAAGACGAAGATATCGAATCCGACGAAGACGATGACATCCATTCCCGCTCTGATCCCGCTACCGCAGCATTACCGACGGAGATGAAAGGGTTGAACCTGAAACTGGGGAATACCGAGCCAGTCCAAGAGGAAGAGATGAGTCGGACGGATCGAAAGGCGAGGAAGAACTCTCAGGCGAAGAAGGAGGCTGCGGAGGAGGATAGCGAGGATGAGGGTGATGAGGACGATGATGAGTTGTTGAACCCTCAGAAGGCGACGGAGAAGAGACAAGCGGAGAAGGCGAAGGCAAAGACGGCGGTTGTAAAGCCTGCAATCGCGGAGATGTCGAGGAAGGACAAGTGGGTGGAGCGAAGGTCTTCGAGGCAAGGTAGCTGACGGGATGTAGAGAAGCAGCGGACAAGAAGGCTGCGGCAGAGCGATATGCGAAGCTTCATGCGCAGGGTGCGTGTTCAACTCAAATGTTGGCGTACCTGATGATGGGTTCATCACTAGGTAAGACGCAGGAAGCAAAGTCTGATCTCGCCCGATTGCAAGAGGTCCGGCGGAAACGAGAGGCCGATGCGGCACAGCGACAAGCTGCAGCGGACGGTATGTCCAGCCGCGCTGGCATTTTGCCTGTCTGATATCACTTCACAGAATTGACGAAGGCTGCAGCAGCGAAGAAAGACAAGGCGGCGGGTCGGAAGGTACAATAGCTTCCTGAGACGCGATATCGGATTCACTACCATCCCTATAGAAGTACTGATTGTGTAGAACAGGCATTGTGCATATGGTCATAGCGTTTGCTTTGCAGATCACTATCCCATGAGCTCGATGTCCCGGACCATTGTTTGATGAGGCGCTATCGCATCGCTTAGTGCATCATATGGAGGAATGTGCTGCGCTCACCTCCGTCTTCGATGAATTCAGGTCCTTCCGCTTTGTAGCCAAACTTCTCATAGAACGGGATGGCGTAGATCTAGGAATCTCCGTGATGGACGAATAAGCCTAAAACACGATAGCTTACTTGCGCATGCAGAGCTGCCTTAACCACCTTCTTCCCTTCCCTCTCCTCAACCAAGGGCCTCACCTCCTCCGTTACTCCTTGCTCAATGATATGTCGATGCATCTCGTCCATTAGCAGCTTTCCAAATCCGTATTTGCGGTACTCCTTATCGACAACTAAGCGAGCGCCTCTCGCTTGAGATGGCGTCCATCGAACAGTCCCTATGGGTTTGGAGCTGGATGCGGTCGTCGTCATGGCTGGGGTGAGGGACGATGAAGATTCAGGTGGAGGTGATTCGGTGGGAATGGATAGGAGGAAGTGGGTTGAGATAGGGTCTAAGCTGATCATACTGTCAGCTAACCTCGTTCAGAGCAGCGATGACTCGCTCGTCTATTTCAACATCGAGAGGAAAGCCCTACGATCACCAGTCAATGATTAGATGGGGATGTGGGCTATAAATCACCTGCTCTACCACAAACACTAACAAAAGTCAGCTTCAGCATGCCATGGTCGAGCTTGATAGCTGTTTGAAATGACCTTCTATCCGAATATCATAGCATGCCTCAATCTCATCTTTCGTCTCGGCTATTTTCAGAGTATATGAAGGTCGGGTTGAAGCGGAAGATGCGTGGGACATAGTGAAGACCGTGTTGAGGCAGTGACATCTGTTGAATTGCAATGACCTTGGCCCAATTCCCCTTTCTGAGAACCAACCTACAGGAACGAACATGTCACGTGTCACATCCTGTTTAGCCGGCAACCTCTCCCGTAACGTCACCGTCCCGACCACTTCCGGATTTCAAGAAGTCTTTCGTTCACCCATTTACACTTCCCACCATATCTCGCTTTCATTCCTTCCTGTCCGCTCGGGAATCCACCCGGCACCTCGGGAGCTCACCTTCAGTAGACGGTGACCAGTCTGGGATGTCTCGCAACCAGGCCCCTGTATCGTTTGCCAGCAAGGGCATGTTCGATGTGCTCGGCGTGGATGTGGATGTCGGCGAGGAGTATGAAGAGGATGAGGCCGGAGAGTCAGCGTACTCGTCGACCGAAAGAGTTCCGCTAACGGGTACTCCAGAGCTTTAAATTCCTCGCAAACCGTTTCATCCGGCGCTCCCCTTTCCAAGGCGGCTCGCAAACGTCTCGCCAAACTCGCAGCGAAGAATGCGGAGACCGCGGCGGCTTCGTCGACCGAGGCTGCAGAACCGGTTCCAGAGGCGATCAAGGAGGTTCCAATACAGCAAGAGAATATAGACGGAACTGCAAACCCTGGGAAGGACGCTGTTAGTGATAGCCCTAGAGAAGCCATGGAGGGGAGCAGCAAACAAGTCTATGGCGAACCTCAAGCGGAACGGAAGATCCAGGATGTGGCAGACCCTGTGAAGGAAGAGGTCAAGGAAACTGTAAAGGCGGCAAGAGACGGGGCGGAAGAGGTCGGAAACGGCGATACCAAGAAGGGGGAGTTCGGCGAGGGTGCAAAGGCTGTACATCAAGCGGAAACCGACATCAAGGATGTCGTAGACACGGTGAAGGGAGAGGCGAAGAACATCGTGGAGGACCTAAGAGACGGAGCGGAAGGAGTCGCAAACGGCGATACCAAGAAGGAGGAGATCGGCGGGGGTACAAAGGTCGTACGGCATGAGGTCAAGCAAACAGCCGAGGACACGAAGGAAGAAGCCGAGATCCTTACAAACGGTGATGCCACTGCCGAGAAGACTACCGGTGAGGCGACGCAGAATCTGAAGGACGGGGTTGAAAGGACAGGTGGGAAAGCAGAGGTCGGAATGGCGCAAGTCAGCAATGACTTGTCGGTGGCAGGAGACCAGTTCAGCGAATTGGGGGAGAAGGCGACCGAATCGATATCGGAAGCCGCCGGAAAATTCAAGAACGGCGTTGCGAGAGCTTCCAACGGAGTATCAAACGGTATCAACGAGGTTGCGGCAAGGATAGAGGAGAAGGTGGAAGAAAAGGCCCAACAGACGAAGGACTTCGTTTCGGACACAGCGACTGCAGTACATATCAAACTCTCATCCGTCGTGGACGGCAGTCTGAATGCCCTTCCGTCGACAATCGCTTCTTCGGCACCAAAGCAGACTCCCCAACCTGAGGCTTCCACCTCCACCTCTCCTTCCACTTCCGTGGCCTCGACAGCCACATTTGCACCGGCTTTACCAGAAACCCTACCTACACCCAAAACCAATGCTCTCCCGGCCAATCGAAAACGGAAGACACCGAAGGATTTTAAGCCCTCCGGTCCCGGCGAAGCTGCAGCGCCTTCCAGTCCCAGCAAGATCGGGGTCAAGTTTGAGGATGGGGTCGCACCAGGACAAGGCTTGGAAGGGGAGAGAACGATGTCGCCGAGGCGAAAGGCAATTGTGGTCGAGGAGAAGAAGGATAGGAACATGATTGAACGGACGGTGTGGACATTCATCATGATCGGAGGATTCATCGGTGAGTTCTGTGTACTGGACGAAGATCTAGCTTACAAGGTCACCAGCCCTCTTGTTCCTGGGACATCCGTATATGATACTGCTGGTGATGTTGTGTCAGACATTGGTGTACAAGGAGGTCACAGCGCTGTTTGAGCTTCGCGACCGTGAGTTTCAGTAAAGCATCAAGTCTCCAGCTCATGCTGTCTCAGAGGGCACCCAGAAATTCGGTCCAGAGCAAGGCGACAGATGGAGTAAGACATTGAACTGGTAAGTCTAGTGAATGGGTCGAGGATGACACACACTCGGTCCCAGGTACTTCTTCGTGGTCACAAACTATTTCCTGTACGGCGAGTCGATCATATACTATTTCAAGCACATCGTATTTGTCGACGCGTACTTCATCCCTTTCGCTCGGAATCACCGCTTCATCAGCTTCATGCTATATGTCGTTGGTGCGTAAGATACATCGTCAAACTATTGCACTACTGACGGATGCAGGCTTCGTTGGCTTCGTCGCAAACCTTCAGAGACAATACCTCCGACAACAATTTGCCCTATTCTGCTGGGTACATATCAGCCTACTCCTCATTGTCGTTTCCAGGTAAGCACGCCCTCCCATTTCGACCCAAGCTGACTGTAGATCAAGCCACTTCATCGTCAACAATATCCTCGAGGGGCTCGTGTGGTTCTTCATCCCCTCCTCTTTAGTCATCTGTAACGATGTGATGGCCTACGTTTGCGGTAGGTTTCTTTGATACGCGGATGTAGCTTTCTGACCCCGTGAACCAGGCAAACTTTTCGGTAAAACACCGCTCATCAAGCTCAGTCCGAAGAAGACGGTCGAGGGCTTCGTCGGTGCCTTTATTTGTACCTTGATCTTTGGTCTTGCGGTATGCCTCTCCTCCCCGTTTGTATCAGGGATATTCTAAAGCATGTGCAGTGGGGCACCTTCATTATGCGCTACCCTTACATGATCTGTCCCGCTCGTGATCTCGGTACTAACATCTTATCTCAAGTCACCTGCAGGCCCAATCCCGTCTTCCTCTGGCGAGACTTCCAATTCTCTGGACCTGCGAAACAGATCCTGCAGACTATGGTGAGTGGTCCAAGTACTTCACAAGAGGTGCTGAGAGGACTCTTCAGCTGGGTCATCCACCACCTTCCATCCCTTATGCACCATTCCAGCTTCATGTCCTCGTCATGGCAACATTTGCCTCTCTCGTCGCACCGTTCGGGGGCTTCTTCGCATCCGGCTTCAAAAGGGCATTCAACATCAAGGATTTCGGTACATCCATCCCAGGTCACGGAGGAATGACAGATCGGATGGATTGCCAGTCAGTCGTTACTACTCCTGCCAAAACATGTACTGATGAAGTGCAGGTTTATGATGGGCTTGTTCTCCTATGTTTACTACAGTTCCCTTATTCGGGTCCGTCGTCTCCCTCCATGGTGGTACAGGGCGAGTCTGATGTTCGCCCAGATACAATACGTCACAATCGGTTCCATCATGCAGACCGTGGTGACCTCCTTCACGACGGAAGAGCAACTCGAGCTTCTGGCCGATCTGAAGCGGTTCTTGGAGGGACAGGGTATCAGGGTGAAATAATCATACATGCAAACCACATGTCTCAGCGCTAGGGCATCTCGCCGCGCTAAACGCTCGGACCCTTCTTTATTTGTTTACTTTTGGTTCTGGCGTTCTGGCTGGCGTTCGTGATCCTATCGTTCAACATGATTCGAGTGATCCAGTTTTGTCTCGAATTCGTCAACGTCAATGAGCACGACAGTCTTCTCGCGTCATACACGAAGACGCGACGGACCCACACCATCTCTACCTCTCCTTCATGCCCTTCTGCGAGCTCTGCGCATCCCCGTCCTTCCTCAAACCTTGAAAGCGACTTCTCCTTCACTCCTCCTTCTCACCCTCGAGACACTACTCAACACCCGACTCCCCCTACCATCTGGCATCAGACTCTGCTCCACCCCGACTGACGAGATCGCGGTGATCAAGTGTATCCTAGGCGTCTTAGCTAATGATCTCCTCGCAATGGATTTAACCATCATTGATCCGGTGCGAGTACAACAAGGCGGAGAAAGGGAGCTGGAGGTGTTCGTCATGGCATTGGCGGTGGTGGCGAAGCGGAAAGGGGTGAGATTAAGGGTTCCTAGCCCTGAAGAGGTGGACGAGGAAGTACCGAACTGGGAGGAATCCATAGCGGGGAACGAGGAGCTTCCGCCGCCCATACAGCCGGATTTCTCGTTCTCATCCTCCGGATCTCTCAGTCCGACGTCATGGTCGCAGGATGTCTTTGGCGAGGCTCAAGGTCAACGACGACCATCTGCTTCACTGCTCTTCGACTCACGAGACGGAGCGAGCGAAGAGGAAAAACGATTCTCAGATCGAAAGGCAACACGAACATCTCCCATACGAGATACAGGCGCTCCCGCAATAGCCCCTTTCGACATGCTAGACCCGTACAGAACTCCCTTGCCAACGGCTATGATCGGTGAACATGCTCAGCCAAATCTGTGGAAGAACAGGGAGGAAACATCGCTGCGGACTCGGTCGTCAGGTAGTCAAGGAAGCAGAACGGTGTTGCAACATATGATGGAGGAGTTTGGCCTCGGATTGGACAGTTGACCGGTAAGAACCATGTCCTTCCACTGACAGCGAGGTGCTGATATGCATGGTATGTAGCCATCATTGCCGCCCGGAAGATTCAGATTAGCTCCTCTTCAGTCCACCAAGCGCCATACTGAACGCCCCGCCTCTCAACACCTTCTCGACGTGTCGAAAAGTCAGGCTTGTCCGGGTACCCCTCTCCCCGCTCCATCGACCGTTATCTCGAAGGCTATCAATGATAGTCGCATCGCCTAGCAGATCTCCATTAGCGATGACAACGCCATCCTCGTCCGGCGGATCTGCCGGTGAAGAGCGAACCACATCTTCGATCCGAGCACAGATACCGTGAAGATGTGAAGTGTACAGGCTGGAAGAGAGGATGAGAAGGGATCTTGGGAGGAGCAGAAGATGTGCGAGGGGTATGGCCGCGATCGTTTTCGCTCGATCCGATTCTGAGGGCGGTGTGGTCGTTGTCATGGGAGGTGATGGAGAAGTGGTGGAGAGATAATGGTGGATGTCGAGGATGGTATGCGAGCCTAAGGATATAGACGCGACTATTGGGCGGAATGCAGGACCGTCTTCGTGTGGCTGAGTAGCGTTAGGAAGGGGTTCGAGCTTCCTACATGAGGACATACTGAGATACCCTGTCCTGCTTGATACTCGTTGACGAGCACTTGATTGATATCCAATACTCGCCCCTTCCCCTTGACATCTCCTTCAGGTAGGCTCGATGCGATGTCCAGGAAGCTATCGATTCGTTCGGTGATATCGGGACTGCTCAAGACCGGTATGATGAGCATTGCTCGAAATGCTAGATCACCGCCTCACAAGGTAGTGAAGAAGTCTGGAAGCGGTTCGGGAAGGAGTACACCGTTCTTTGACAACGTCCCTCCTGACATCACGGCTCAGAATACTCAGTCAAGTTGACCCCTGCTCACCCCAGTATTGCAACCTGTGATCTCATCAGCCAGATCAAACACCGCTCCATCGTAAAATTTTACCGTCTCCCAGTCCCTACCGTCTTCCACTTCGGCTGAGGGCTCTCGGCAAGCTTGAAGGACATCAATGGACATGAACACTACGATCGGGACTCACCTTTCTGAGCAGGAACTCTTCTTCTTCGGGTGTGATGAAGTCTGAGATACTGAGCTGTTGTCAATGATGAGTCAACATTGCGAGGGTGAACCCTTTCACTAATAGGCTGCAGGAGGTATATTCTTTACTCGGAAATGCTCAAGCGCTGGGAAGGAATCGGTTTGTCGAGTGGGCCTGGCTATGTGGTTATCGACGACTTCAGTGGAGATCGGCATGTCGATGGGCATCTCTGTGACGAGGGAGATACATCGATAATAATAACAAGAGGATGAAGTGAAACAATGGACTCGCTGTAACGACGGGATTGTAACCGGCATGAGGAGGACTACCTCCACACTTATACTCAAATATAGCTTCGACTTGACCGCAATATTATGCTGATAAGGTTGATGTGACTGTCGATACAAGTGATAGACGGTATATATAGGTGCTTATAAACAAGATACATAGAGTCTGTCGCCCGCTTGATATCCCCCTTCTTAACGAGTCCCCCTCCTTCCTCCATCGGCCTCATCTTCCTTCTTCCCCAGTAGCCAATCCAGTCCAGACGCCTTCAGCACCGCGTTCTTCACGTAGTCCTGGACGATGCCCTGCCAATCTCCATCACCTGCATCGCCAGCGAGATTAGTTGCCGATTTGAGCAATGACGAGAAGATGTCTGGGTCGGAATTTGATCCTGTACCAGCCTTTGCATTTCGGGTTCGCGATGATATGGGCTCGTCCTTCGAACCGAAGAGACCACCAAGACCGGAATTCGACTTGCGGCTTTGACTTGCTCGCTTCGATTTCGTGTCTCCTCCAAACAATCCCGCTAGAGATACGATCCCCGGACTCATACCCCCAGCATTATTTCCTCCTCCCAGCCCGACCCACTGCTTCGCGATCTGGAAAAGATCCTGCATATTCCCATGTCCCGAACTAGCCATGAGCCAAGCGATAAGGGCAAGGATAGGTCCGATCCGAAAGCCGAAGCGAAGTAGTCGTGAAAAATAGCCGAGTAATGATGATATCGCGGACCATACGATGTATGTCGCGACGAGGACGATGATCCATTTCGTGTAAGGGAAGACGATACGAATGACGGGTAGGAAGGATGAAGGGCTCGAGAGTGAAGGTGGGTTGAGAACGATGGCTTGTAAGTCGGGAGGTAGATACGGTAGGATCTGTCGATATAGGATACTTGGAGGAAGTTTCAGTCAGCTGCGTACAATTTAGAAAGTGTCTCACGCACTCCATGGCTTTTCAGTACAGTGCTTTGGCCTGTTCTCTTCCCGGACGGGGTAGAATGGCAAATGAAAGAGAGTGGGAAAGGCGATGGGAAAGTACAATGAAATGGTTGATGTCGTTATCACTGAGCGTTGACGCGTTATGTGGCACTTTTCATATGTCCGCCTTGGAACCGCTGCATGTAGATCTACTGATAATCATTCGGAATACGGCTTTCAAACAGCTCTTAAAGCTTCCCACGCCTTCAAGACCTCATCACCTTCCGCTTCGACCACTCTCCAAGTGGCGAGGACATCCTCTAAGGTTGTGTTGGCGCTCCCGATGGAGAAGCGGATGCAGAAGATTTCCCGCTCAAGACTTTGGAGGATCGTTTGGGTGAGGAAAACGTCATATCGGGCGGTGAGTCGAGTGTGCAGTTGCTGGTTCAGCAAGTTGAGTTCAGAATCGGGTAGTTCATGTCCGACAGGCCTGAGCCGGAAGACTAGCAGTCCCAAGCTCGGCTTGGTGACAAGCTCAAACGCTGGTGATGCTCTGACCACAGCGGTAAGGTGCCGACAGTGGTCAATGCCCTGTCGATCGGCATGAGCACTTGCCTCTTGCGCAACTCGGAATGCATAGCCAACCTTTTCCAAATGCTTCCGAAAGCCGTCCGTACCGTAGCTTCGAAGCACAAACCACAGCTTGAGACTTCTGAATCGGCGGCCGAGCGCTATTTGCCAGTTTCGATAATCGATGACTGCGCCACTATCGCCTTCTTTCGTTCGTAAAAACGCCTAGAGCGAGGTTCAGATGAAACAGAAGTTGTACTGCTCACGGGTGTGACATCGAAAGCCTCCGTAAGATCTGTTCGGTCCCGGACATAGAAAAGAGCTGATGATGTGAGGTTAGCTGCCTTTACTGGGATTCTCGTGTACTCACAGCAGTCGAATCCGACGAGACCCCATTTATGTGCATTGGTACAGAACGAGTCGGCGTATGTGTTGACCTCGGCTAATCGCAGCTCATCCCGATGTGAGGATATAGCGAAAGCCACTCCTGCCCACTGAATGATGTTCAGTCAAGATAAGGTGTGTCAAGATTCCTCACTGCGGCATCAATGTGAAGAAAAGCCGTCGGGTAGTCCCTCACTACATGGCTTAGCTCTGATTCCACCAATTTTTTATAGAATACGTACAGACCTCTCCAATCTCCTGGATATGGTCCACAGCGCCGGAAGAAGTTGTACCTACGGTAGCAACTGTGCGAGAGCTCGGCTCAGCTGGACACATCTTCCTGTCGAATTACACGTACTGACAAAGAATGGCACGAGACCGTCTTCAACATCGGCTTCAATTGCCTTGCGAAGAGCTTCTCCTGTAAGTGCGTAGTCGTCGGCTTCCGATACAGGAACTGCTCGGAAACGTAAGCCCAATAACAATGCAGCCTATTTGTTCAGTATTGTAGCTCAGTAAAGAACACCAAATACTCACCTTCGCTCCAAGGCTATGTGTCTGCGTGCTGCCGTACATCACCAGCTTCTGCCCGTACCGCTCTCTGACGGAGACGGGCACATCAGAACCTGGGATCGCTTCGGAGCCGTTTGACGCCAGGTGTTTTGCCAAGTGTCGCAGTGCTCGTTCGCGAGCCGCCATCGCTGCGGTCAAGGCACACTCAGAAGCTGAACCCTGATGATTGTCAAACCAGTAAATTGACCCTGTCCTATGACCCCACAAGGATGATTCCGCCTCCGATCTTAGAGCAAGTCAAGAAACAATCTGACAGTCCGAGGAGTTTCGCCATCCAATCAATTGTCACCTGCTCCAACTCGGTACTCGCTGGAGAGCATATCCACTGGCAAACCTTGAGCATATTCCAAGCAGCCTCATGATGCGGATTCACATTGAAGCCCGGATTAGATACACTGGAAGAGTACAGATCACCGAGCATGCTCTCGAAGGTGCTGATCGCTGGGAAGTATGCGAACCATTGGCCGTGTTGCCAATGAGTAATGCCTGTCCGATGTTGGCGTCTTACATCATTATCAAAGCGAAGCGATCACGTACCTGGCAATATTAGAGACTGGAAGTCCGCCGCTATCTTCTCGAAAGGTTCGCCTACTGTCGGTGCCTCCGCTAGATCCGGTCCGTTAGAGGATGTGCTTCTTATGCTTCTAATGGTAAGCAAGCTCACTCGGTAAGCTCTCGATCAGGTAGCCTGGTTGGACCTTGGCTTTCACCGGACGGTCGTTGATGGTTTGGTAATAGTCACAAATGGAATCTACTGCTGCGTAACCTAAGACACTGCATCAGACTTACGAAAGATCGGGTTCCCAGCATGAGTGTCGGGTCACCGAACATCGGAAGTCGTACCTGCTCTCCGAAAACTTTGACCAGCATGAGTACCAACTCCCGCTAGCCCGTCAAACAGCCTCACCTCTCAATGTCCATCATGTCACGATTGCCTTTGCTAAAAGCCAACGAAGCCCGACTGCTAACTCACTCGCTGTTTCCCGAATTCAAACGATTCAGAGAAAAGAGCTTCATGACAATGCCCGATCGGCGAACTCCGCTTGTGTTCCGGAGAGGCTTTATTAGCGGAGAATCAGTACATCATCTTTACCCTCCAATCACCATCCTCATCCTAAGCTCTGAGAATCCAATTCCCTCAGAGGTAACGTGCTGCTCTTGTGCGGGAAGACTCATGTTCGTACCAGCCGGCTTGAACCGTCTACGGAAGGCTTCACAGCCAAGGCTCAATTTGAGGTTTCCGATATTTGGCAACAAGTCCCAACAACCTTCGCCAGGGCTCGGCCTGGGATACCGAGTTTTCGCCAATAAGTCTGCATTTACAGCTCCCGAGGGGAGGGCTAGCAAGGTCGTCCATTCCTTTCGTCTACTCATCAATCTCATCCAGTGCCGAGATCAGTGGGGAGAAGACTGGCTGTCCTCGCTTCTTATAAAAGGTGACCACTTTCTCCGCTCGCTTGGCGATCCCAGCAGGGGTTATGTCGAACTGCAATATCTGTTAACGCCCTCGTATCATACAATATGAGTCACACCTTCGCGTAAACCTTGTCGTAAGGTCCGGATGAGCCCCATGCTTGCAGGCCGAAATGCTCGTGGCTGAGAGCGCCCCATCCGAAAGTCGAATACGCCTCGACTGACAGGATGGGAGCACCGGAAGGAAGGACGCTGAGCTTGTACGCCGCATCTTGGGCATGCTGGTGTATCTCATTAGCCCGAACAAGGGCGATGATGGACTACTGACGAAGACCTCCATGCAGGGCATGCTGACAAGACGGGCGTTGATACCCTTGTTTTTCAGCTGCTGAGCGGCCTCGAGACATAGGCCGACCTGTTGAGGCAATCAGTTGGCAGAATGGCCTGATGTTGGCCCACATACTTCGGAGCCGGTCGATATGAGAGTCAAATCGGCTGCGAACACATCAGCATACAGTGCCGCTAGACGCCAACCTACCGTTCGGTACCTCCTCAAGAACATATCCACCCTTTGTAGCTCTTACGATCGAGGAGTTGGCTAGCTGGGGTAACTATATGCGATGTAAGAGACTCCACTTTTCTCAAAGATATTAAAGGTGACGTACGTTTTGACGAGAAAATGCGAGGACGGACGGAGTGTGGGTGGAGAGAATGGAGACAAGGTATGTCGCGGAGGTCTGGTACTTGAGCGACGTTACCAGACAAATGGAAGGGTCGCCCACCTCGTTACCATCAGCCGGCCTAACAAGTACAAGGATCAACTACGTGACCATATCAGACTCCACTCACCTCCAGAAAGCGAGATTCGGCACAGCACGCAGCCAAGCAGCGGTCTCGACAGGTTGATGGGTAGGACCGTCCTCGCCGAGTCCAATGGAGTCATGTGTGGCAACGGTAAGAACGCGAAGGTGTGATAGGGCAGTGAGGCGAACGGCTCCGGCGGCATAAGACACGAAATTGAGGAAAGTGGCGGCAAAGGGGATGATTCCGCCGTAAGCCGCGAGACCATTGCAGATGGCTACCATGCCGTGCTCCCGGACACCAAATCGGATATACCTTCCGGCGTAGCTGCCTAGACCGGTGGAGGGGTGTTGGAAGTCTTCTGCGCCTTTCCACCTGGTAAGGTTGGATCCGGTCAAATCGGCAGAGCCACCGATGAATTCTGGAAGGACCTCCGCGAGTTTGGTGATTGTGGTCTCTGACAACTTCCTGCTCCCAACAGCAGCGTCCTCTGGCGTATACGTCGGTAGAGCCTTTTCCCATCCGTCTGGAAGTCGGCCTTCGATACGCCGGGTGAGCTCTGCAGCCTCCTTCGAATACTTCTCCCCGTATGATTTGAGCAAGTCGTTCCACTGAGACTCGAGCTTGGCACCTTTCTCCGCTACTTCATGATACAGGTCATATGTCTCTTTGGGGACCGCAAAAGTTTCGTCGGGATTGAAGCCAAATTTCTTCTTCAGCTGGATCAAATCGTCCTTCTTAAGCGCTGAAAGCTATCAGATTGTACCGCTCGACAAGCGAGGACATACGGGATCCATGTATATCATGACCTCCAGCTTTGAGTGACCCGAAACCGATAGTAGTTTTGAGATTGATGATTGTCGGCGCCGATTTATTGCTTTGCGCCTCGGTGATGGCTTTCTCGATGGAATCGTAGTCCCTTGAGTGACATGAGGTTTAAGTATCTGAGTCTCCGGTATGTACGCACTCGTCGCCATGCTCGACATGTAGCACATTCCAGCCGTACGATTTGAAGCGCATCTCCACATCTTCGGTGAAGGACACAGCGGTTGCGCCATCGATGGTGATCTCTACGACGTGTCACTTTGTGACGCGATTGATCTAGAGTTCACCTACTGTTATCGTCGTAGATGGCAATGAGATTGCCGAGCTTCAGATGCCTAGTCCGTATCAGCATACCATCCCCACTTCTGGCGTATAGCCCACCCTGCTAGCGAACACGCCTCGGAGGCAACACCCTCTTGCAAGCAGCCATCTCCCAAGAAGACTGCAGCGCATCAGATGTTTGTAGACGCCCGTATCACAGCTCACCGTAGGTGTAATTATCAACCAGGGGGAATCCTTCTTTATTGAAGACAGCACCCATGTGCGCCTGCCCCATGGCTAGCCCGACAGCGTTTGAGACGCCTAGACGAGGAATCAGAAGAGACTGATAAAGCGGAGGAGGTCCATACCCTGGCCAAGCGGACCGGTAGTGACTTCAATTCCATCTGTCACCCCGAGTTCAGGGTGGCCTGGCGTAATGGAGTCCACCTGACGGAAGCCTTTCAGATCATCCATGGACACTTCGTAGCCCGAAAGGTGTAGCATGATGTACTGGAGAGCACAGCTAAGTATGGTCAGAGAACGGGAGATGTATAGTTGTACGTAGAACAGCTCACGCATGACCGTTTGACAACACAAAACGATCGCGGTTGAACCATTTCGGGTTTTTGGCATTGAACTTCATATGCCGAGTCCACAGCACATGAGCCGCCGGAGCCATACCCTATTAGGCCCCGTCAGGTTGACCAGCTTTGAGCGTGTCCTCGACCGAACTGACCATGGGTGCACCAGGGTGACCAGAGTTTGCCTGGGGAACGAATACATGGAGCGATCAGCGAGTCGTCGATGCAGTCAAAGGAGGGAAAGGACCTTTGTCACCACATCTGCTGCGAGCGTTCGAATGGTGCTAGAGGAGAGAGGATCAGCTCAGTGCCAGCTTTTGTTACGATTAAAGGTTGTACTTGACCGCGAGAAGGTCGAGCTTGTCGGCCATTGCAAATTCACGGGAGTCCCCTGACAAGTATCGAGGGGGTTTCAGAAGCAACTTATCCAGGCTTTCAGCGTTCAGTGACTATACATCAAACCCTTATCCAGAAAAAGTCGGAAGATAATTGATCCCGGCGAGGTGTAGCAAGCATCAAATCGCGAAAAATCGGATTCCAGCCTATATCACCAGTAGTACCACCACCGTCACCAGACGTATGACATGCAGTGCACCGACCTAAACCACCAGGCGCGTGGACCTCCGGACCCGGGCTGGGGTATCGACCTTTCGTTAGGAAGTTTGTTGTACTATTTTCCTGGCGTACCGATTCGTCTGGGCGCTGCATCAACAAGGAGGGGTTCCCTTTGGTCGATTACTATACCTGCGGTGAGCTGAAAGTCAACAGTTTGGAGGTGAATTGGAACAGGAAATGCGGTTTTCAACAACGGGTCATTACAGCATCTGGGACTAAGCTAAAAACGATCTCTCGCCAAAGAGTCGGACTACCATGATCTCTACAAGACGATGCACTTCTTATCGCGTCCCCTGCCACTACGCCCGCCTTTACTATTGACCTGTGTGAGAGATTGTTAGCTTTCGGGGTGTTCGCCTGCGTCACCAGGGAGACACGTACCGCTAGCGCTTTCCGAGTTGCAGTCTGGAATACCTCTCGAACTCCCTCCCCACTCCGCGCACTACACTCGACATAGCCCTGGGCTCCAATCTTCTGCGCAACGGCAACGCCCTACGAGTTGAGTCAGCTCTGATCTGTATTCGATTCTAGGTACATGGCAGCTCACCTCGGCCTTAGGGACTGGCCTTTGACCCAGTCGTCGCAAATAGTCCACCGTCTTTGGGTCCTCCCGTAGATCTTTCTTACACGCGACAAGGATGATGGGTAGACCGTGGCAGAAATGAAGGACTTCGGAGATCCACTAAGACGATATTAGCTCTTGATTTCGCGGGATGAGCCGATGCATTGACCTTCTCCTGTACGTTATCGAGCGAATCAGGCGAATCGATGGCGAAGCAAATGAGGATCACATGTGAATCGGGATAGGACAGCGGTCGTAGGCGACTGTAAGATGGTCAATTTTGAGACAAGGTTCGCAGGAAGGGCTGGCACGTACTCGTAGTCTTCCTGTGTAGGGCGGGAGAGTGGTCAGCTCATGGCAGACTGGTTTGCACGCTTTACGTACCTGTCCTGCGGTATCCCACAGCGCCAGCTCAACCTTCTTCCCATCAATCTCGACGTCGGCTACGTAGTTCTCGAATACAGTAGGGACGTAGACCTGATGCATATTGCTTCAGCGGCGATGTCAACGCCCAGACGGAAGCCTCACCTCTGGGAACATGCCCTTCGAGAAGACGATGAGACTGTTTTCGTGGAAGATAAGTTGGTGCGCGTGGCCGCAGCTGGTAACTCACAGACATGTCTTGCCGCATGCACCGTCACCTGGAGAGCCGATCAGCGAAAGCCAACATTGAGCAGACTCATTAGCGGATCATCCGAGGTCCCAAGTCGAGCTAACGTCCAAGCGGAGACGGTGCTGAAGGTTCTCTGGCCAGGACCGCACTCACCAACAATGACGAGCTTGCGTCTAACCTCGGTAGCCATGCCGTGTGATGCGCTTGGTGTGACAAGAGAGGTGGCGTGGTAACTTCTTGACGAGAAATCGGGGTTCTCAGCCTGAGCTTCGGATTACGACAATCTTAAGAGATGAAGTTATATACAAGAATGATCTCAATTCTGTCATAGGCGATCCTACTCGAGGGCCGAGTACAACGTGTTTTGTGACACTTACGGCAGAGTACAGTATGTTAGGCGATGCTCTGTGGCTCTGTGGCGGGTGAAGAAAATGAGACCGCGCCTCTTCATATCACGGTACCCCAGCTTAACCCTTGGGTGAAACTACTTCCCAACTCAAGTCTCAGAGGTCCGAGCGCTGGTCGTGGTGCGTTGGTCTCTGCTGGTGGTGCAATGCTCTCCTGCGGGGTGTAGCACGTGTCTGGTGGTGGTGGTGGTGGTGGTGGTGCTCGTATCAGTGGCAGCATCGCCACCACCGTGCACCACCACTAGCGCTCGAGCCTCACTCGAGTCGGGAAGCTTCACCCGTGGCTTAGGTCCTTTGGGGTACCGTTTTCCGTTAGGAAGTCTGCAAGACATTGATCTACCTACGACCGTGCCTACTTTTTTTCCTCTACCTGCTCTCACCCTCCTCGTTTTCACTGTCCTTGATGGTTCCCTTGGCCCACCTCGTCAACCGGTCACGATATCTGCCTCCCCCATCCCTCTTCTGTTGAGCCCTTCGACGCTTGGCCGCTTGTTCCATCCGCTCAGCCTCTTGCTTCTTGCGTTCAGCTCCTTCTTGTACACCCTGTCCGTCGCTAATGACCTCAACACCGCCCATCCTCTTCGCCATTACTCGCTGGCGATCGATGTGACGCCAGAAGACGGGGATTGACGAGACGAGGAAGATGACGAAAAGCACCAGGCTTGACACTGCGGTAAGCAATGGAGCCCATCTGCAAGCCATATGAGCACTTTCACAGCACACGTCTCCAGCTCACCCCTCGGTGACTTGGTACTGTGAGAGATGGTTAGCCACGCTATGTGCTAGAACCTTGTCCATTATCCACTAGGATGCGTTAGCGGTAGTCCTCGGAAGTATGAGAGGAGTTCACTGCAAGGATGCAAAGGATTGACGCAGCGAGAACGGTTCCGTGCTGAATCCAGCCTGCGTCATACTGATCTTATGTCAGGAGGCATCAGTTGCCGACGACCTCTCACGTTAGAATTGTTCTTGTGATATCGACGGCGAAGGTTCTCCAACAACGGTGCCATTGACACCAGAAAAGCCATCATCGCTAGCATCATGGTCAATCGAAGCAGGAAAGGCCTCATCCGCAGCTTGAGCACCCACCTATGATATGCAGGACGAGGCCGTGGACCCAAAAGGGCTCGAAGTCGCTTGTCGACAGGGACCTAGAAACAACGCAATCAACGAGGATCATAGATAGGGGAAACAACACAGCGACGGACCCGTCCGACGAGGTCGACAGCAGGCCATCCATGCTATACCAACATTCCGGAGGCATACATCGAGTCCTGAAGTTGGGATGAGACTTAAGGAAAATCAATATGGAAAGAGCTTACCCTTGCGCGTCGGTCGATCTCACGCACCAGCCCCACGGACCAAGGCTAAGATCTCCAGTATTTGCTAGACTGTCACTCGATCTCATAACCACGTCGACCGATGCTGTTGAGCTCGCATTCCCTGTCGACGTCGAATTGCCCTGGATGAATGAGCCCGCAGATTGAAAAATTGATCCGAAATCATTGCTTTGCAGAGCAATGCTGATGACGCTTAGGTCCGGTCGCATCTCTTCGCTGGAGCAAGTGCTCAAGTACAGCAACAGTCCGACGGCGAGAGTAGGTAGAATCAACGCTGTCGGCCAGAATATGCGCGAGAAAGGCGAGAGTGAAGAGGGGTTTTTCTGAGGAGCAGCGACAGTCTGCGCTTCGCAGGTATCCTGGTCACATCGTCTTACGCGTTGCTCACTTTCTGCGTAAGTTGGAGGGCTGTCATGTGACGCCATCGAACTCCTCGCGTTGACCTCCGATAAGACGTTCTTCAGTTCGTGGCGATCACGATACGGTTCTTTGCGATAATAACGTGAGGAGCTACCTGAGCCTTTGCGGCTTTGTGGCTGGCGATCGTAGCTTGATGGCGTTGTGGAATGCAGAGCTGTCGATTGAGCAAGCGAAGGCGAATTGCATGTCAAATCTCGTTGAACGACGGTATTGTCGCCGAATGGACTCGTAGAGTTTCACATACACAAGGGAGCCATTGACAAAAGGACGATCTGCGACGATGTCAGGTAGTGAGAGTCAAAGGTAACAACAGGAGACACTGTTTCGTTTGAAAAGTGAGAGCAAGAGAGTCTCATACACAGCAACTCACTGCACGTGCATGCAGTTCCCACCTCAGACAGGCTGCCCACCCCCTCCAGCACTCGCTTCCGCCCCTGCTCCACCGCCGCTCGTTATTGGCCTAGCATGCTCGACCACAAGCTTGGGTCCCTCATACATCCTGTTAACCTCGGCTGCTCTCCTGAGCACCTCTAGCTCCTTATGCTGTTCCTCGTAAAATTTGGCCAGATCTGCTGGCTCAGGGCTCGGTACGGGTGTTGATCCAGATTTGGGGTTAAGAGCGGCGAAAATGGGTTTGTACACCTCATCGGTACGGCGGAGGAAGTGATGCCGATAGTTGTAGGAGGCGAAACGAGAGGCGGCGGTGATGGTGGCGTTGTAGAGACTCTGCAGTTGAGGCAAGGTTGGAGCGGGAGGCATGCTGGGGAAGTAGACAACCTGCTACCTGATGGAGAAGATCATCGAATCGTACATGAGCGAGATCAAGTACGAGGAAGGGCTCTGACCCACAGAAAGGCCAAGGGTCCGGATTTACTGCTTGATGCTTTGCGATGTTATATAGCGACAGAAACGATGCATCGACATTGGGGGCGGGACATGATTGCCACCGTGGGGTCCCGCATTGTCACCCGTCTTGTGAACCGGTTTGCTTTGAGCTGTTTTGTGCATGTATATACCTTCTTCATACTGGATATCTACGGGATACGTGAGACGTTGACGTACGAAGTTCGATTCGCCCCTGCCTTCACCGTGTTTCCACCTCTCATAGCTCCTTCTTTGGCATAACGACTTCAACCTTGTCTCCGCCTTGAATCCCATGAACTCCACCGGATAGCTCTTGTGCTGGACCGTTCTTGGCTTTGGACTCGATATCAGATGCCCACAATGCAGCACCGACGGAAGTCGTAACTGAGTAGAAAGGTCAGCAGTCACCTGACGCCTCGACACCGAATGAACGAACAGGTAAACAGGATTGATGCAATGGGCACGAGATTGAGGGCCATGGCTGTAATGCCGAAGCTATGTAGCGCAAGTATGTCAAGTCACAGACGCCCGTGACCACAGTGGACTCACGCAGTGTAAGCACCTCTCCGCTTGGCGATCGCCGCTTGTCGCTTATCCTTGTCATAGCCCTTCAATTGGAAATATCGCGCGTGATAACCCGGTCCGGCCTTCAAACCTGTGAGTCAGATCGTCAGTCTTGATCCCACCGAACATTCTTGAAGGATGATTGACCATTGTACCTATTGCAAGTGTCAGTGCTTGCTCAGCCGCAGTGACTTGAACAGCTAACCCAAGGAAGAATACCGTTCCAACCACAGGAATGAGGTTAAGCGGCAGACTGAGCACATAGCGGACCATACTGTCCTACAAGGTGATCAGTCTGATTATTACCGTGCTGAGGATGGTACTCACCGTGCTGAAACGTGAGAGAGGCTTGCTCAACACCTTGCCAAGCTGTTTTGTCTTCCCTCCACCGCTAGAGACCTGTCGACCACGCTCTACCAACGACGAATGACCTTTCTCGACCAGAACCTTCTCCACCTTAGGATATCTTCCTCAAACATGAAAATGACTCACCGAATCGAACAGGTCAATCCCAACCTGGCCGAGCAGGAACGTCCTGGTGAGGAAGTTCACTACGACGAACGCTTCTCCGAGAACAAGGGGAACTGCTGCAATGAAGGCTACCGAAACGATTTGAGCTACACTCGTATTCGAGACTGTTACCAACCTAAAGGTCCGCTGACGAATGCGAGAAGGGCAACTTGAGGGAGATAGGCGAGGCCGAACATTCCAGCTACGACTCCGACCGACATCAATGCCCCTTTGGCTAGTGTCGGCAGTAGAGGCTGCATGAGCGAGGGATCTGATTCAATGGGTTTAGACCCGTATTTCTATGCGAAACGAGATCCCTACGAGAGACGAGGTAGTAGATCCCCTACGTATGCGTCCATTGTAAGCAAGGCTACACTGAAGCTCCTCGAAACTGGCCTGCCAAGACATCTGGACGTACCAGTATTGGGTAAGCCCAAGCCCCGCTGGTCACCGCATCTTGTGCGACAGTACCGACCTCCTTCACCTGCCGCTTCGCAGACTCGACCACCGCATCTGAGTGCGAATCCAGTCTTGAGGAACGCTGACGGGTCTGAGGCAAGGACATTTTACAAAAGCGACTTATACCGATATACCTAAAAACGTACTTAATGTAAGTAGTGTCAGTGAGGGGATTGGGTTACATCCGCTGCAATGTGACGACACAGGGTCAGGCACGAAAAGGTTTTCAATCGAGTTTGTCAAACTATTAGTCATCGCCGAACCTGCCCAAATGCTGGGAGTGTCAGAGAGTCTCATGCATGAGCGAACGTCCTAAAGCTGGCTCATGAGATTCCTATTTTCTCGATCATGCTCTCGATTAGCGCCGCGGCTTCGCCCAGAACTGCTGCATGCAGCTATCATGAAGCTCTCAAGAAGAACACATGTAGCGCTCAGGCCATCGTGTGGTGCGGTGGAAGTTGGTGAACAAATCTGCTTTTCCCTTGTCCGTTGCTACATGAAGATTTTGCAGCCTAAGCAATTGTCATACTACTAAATGGTAACCGGCCAATTTAGGTAATCCTTAGGTCTTGTAGCCCGCCTAACCTTTCAAGCAAAAGGTAGCAATGACTCGGAGCTTGAGTAATGCTCCCAATCCCGGTTATATAGGCGCCCCAATGTGAGGTAACTGTACCAACGATTTACGATCGTGACAGCAATCTGCACCAATGGTAACTGGCATCGTCGACTATGAGAATGCCCATCACTCAGCTGCTTGAACAAGAACATGAAAAGAGCAGTGAAGGACTGTCACGGTGTGTCACGGGGACGAGGCGGGGTGGTCTAATGGGGCAATATTCTCTGCATACAATCTAGGCGAGACTATATAATAGCGGTTAAGGATAGAGTACAAATGGGGATGGACGATGCCGGGTGGCGTTTCGGCGGGGATTTAGCGGTGTTTCGACGAGTGGCGCGTTTAGACGGGATTTAGCGTGGCGGTGTGGGGCATGACGGTGATACGGTGCTACTTGACCAGCGGGTATGTCCGAACACTCAGCTCCTTGTTTTGACGAGCGAAGGTGTCACGAACCTTGCCTCCGTCTTCGGCCGGGGCCCGTTCACTTATCTACTCGGATGATGACTCAACAATTGAGACATGACTCGACTACTGGGGAACGATTCGATACTACCGCCTAAAGGGAACTTTGTCATGATCGTAGATCGTTGGTACAGTTACCTCACATTGGGGCGCCTATATAACCGGGATTGGGAGCATCAGTCAAGCTCCTCGTCATTGCTACCTTTTGCTTGAAGGGTTAGGCGGGCTACAAGACCTAAGGATTACCTAAATTGGCCGGTCCACCATTTAGTAGTATGACATACTGTCACGGTGCTACGTCGACCAGCAGTATGGCCCGACGCTCAGCTCCTAGAATCGGCGACGGTCGACTTGGCTTCTGCGAAGTTAGGCTACCGTTGTCGGACTTAGCTTGAATAAGTCGAGGACACGCGTGAGTGTAGTGTCACAGGGGACTAGGCGAAGGGTCTGGCAGGGCTGGGTACTGTACAATACACAAGTCTAATGCATGATGTATGAAAGCGGATAGAGAAGAAAGGTATAGAGACGTCGCGAAG